>Ga0180433_10000003_pt1 | contig 524692 bp, 618 predicted proteins | sample SS_ome_8_FD_132980 | JGI IMG/M metagenome (GOLD analysis project Ga0180433, IMG submission 132980) | Hypersaline lake sediment archaeal communities from the Salton Sea, California, USA - SS_1_D_1 metaG | ecosystem: Environmental > Aquatic > Non-marine Saline and Alkaline > Hypersaline >...
AGATGATTCACTTTGAGATGATTCCGATTGACTACTTATACTTTCGGTAAATAAATCGCATAACAAATATTTGTAATGAACGTTTTCTGTTGAACTACTTGATGATTCACTACTTGAGCTTTCACTTTGAGAACTTGAGCTTTCAGAGAACCCTTCAGATGAACTACTTGAGCTTTCAGAGAACCCTTCAGATGAGCTACTTGAGCTTTCAGAGAACCCTTCAGATGAGCTACTTGACTCAGATTGTGACGACTCTGATTGCGAAGAAGAACTTTCAGACTGGGAGCTACTAGACTCAGATTTACTACTTTCACTTTGACTGCTACTGGACTCTGACTGACTGCTACTGGACTCACTTTGTGACGACTCTGATTGCGAAGAAGAACTTTCAGACTGGGAGCTACTGGACTCACTCTGAGATGATTCACTTTGAGAACTACTCGATTCCGATTTAGAACTACTGGACACAGACGATTCACTCTGACTGCTACTACTTTCTGACTGAGAACTTGAGCTTTCAGATTTTGAACTACTGGATTCTGATTGTGAACTACTGGATTCACTTTGAGATGATTCACTCTTAGAACTGCTGGACTCTGATACAGAACTTTCGGAAATCGAACTACTAGATTCAGACTGAGAGCTTTCACTCTGAGATGATGAACTTTCACTTTCTGATGAGGAGCTTTCTGATTGAGAGCTACTGGACTCAGATTGCGAACTTTCTGATTGAGAGCTACTGGACTCACTTTGAGATGACTCACTTTTACTACTGCTTGATTCGGATTGAGAAGATTCACTCTTTGAGCTACTGGATTCTGACACAGAACTTTCAGAAATCGAACTGCTAGATTCTGACTGAGAACTCTCACTCTGCGATGAAGAACTTTCTGACTGACTACTTGAACTCTCACTCTGCGATGAAGACGATTCAGATTGAGAACTCTCACTTTGAGATGATGAAGATTCACTTTGAGATGAGGATGATTCAGATTTAGAACTGCTGGACTCAGACTGAGAAGATTCACTTTTACTGCTACTAGATTCAGATTGTGAACTTTCGCTCTGAGATGATGAACTTTCACTTTCTGAGGAAGAACTCTCTGATTGAGAACTACTAGATACAGAGGATTCACTCTGACTACTTGAACTTTCTGATTGAGATGATTCTGATTGAGAACTACTGGACTCACTTTGAGATGACGAACTCTCACTTTGACTACTGCTGGATTCAGATTGAGAACTTTCAGATTGAGAGGAAGATGATTCGCTCTTTGAAGATGAACTCTCGGACTCAGAAGAACTTGATTCACTTTGTGATGATTCAGATTCTGAACTACTCGATTCAGATTGAGAACTCTCAGACTGAGATGATGAAGATTCACTTTGTGATGAAGATGATTCAGACTGAGAACTACTGGATTCAGATTGTGAAGAGCTGGATTCAGACTGAGAGCTACTGGATTCAGATTGTGAGCTTTCACTCTGACTAGATGAACTTTCTGATTTAGATGAACTACTTTCTGACTGAGATGATTCAGATTGACTGCTTGAACTTTCACTTTCTGACGAAGAACTTTCAGATCTTGAACTGCTGGACTCACTTTGAGATGACTCACTTTGAGATGAACTCGACTCACTTTGAGATGATGAGCTTTCACTCTGACTGCTACTTGATTCAGATTGAGATGAACTTGATTCAGATTGAGAACTTTCACTCTGAGATGAACTACTTTCGGACTGACTACTGCTGGATTCAGACACAGAACTTTCTGACTGAGATGATTCAGATTGACTACTGGAGCTTTCACTCTCTGACGATGAACTCTCAGACTGTGAACTGCTGGACTCTGATTTTGAACTGCTGGACTCTGATTGCGAGCTTTCGCTCTGGGAGCTAGAGCTTTCGCTTTGACTACTGCTGGACTCAGATTTTGACGATGAGCTTTCAGATTGAGATGATTCAGATTGTGATGAACTTGACTCTGATTCTGAACTACTTGATTCACTTTGAGATGATTCACTCTTACTACTACTGGATTCAGATTGAGAGCTACTGGACTCACTTTGAGATGATTCAGATTGAGAGCTACTGGACTCAGACTGAGAAGATGAACTTTCGGATTGACTGCTTTCACTTTGTGAACTGCTTGACTCTGATTGACTACTTGAACTCTCAGACTGTGAACTACTCGACTCTGATTCAGATGAACTAGACTCACTTTGAGAACTAGATGATTCGGATTTAGAGCTAGAGCTTTCAGACTGAGAACTTTCGCTCTGACTACTACTTGATTCACTTTGAGATGACTCTGACTGACTACTGCTGGATTCACTTTCTGATGAAGAACTTTCGCTCTGACTACTACTAGATTCAGACTGAGATGACTCACTTTGAGAGGAAGAACTCTCTGACTGAGACGATTCAGATTGAGAACTTGAGCTTTCAGATTGAGATGAATCACTCTGACTAGATGATGATTCAGACTGTGAAGAACTGGACTCAGATTGACTGCTACTGGACTCACTTTCAGACGAAGAACTTTCAGATTGGGATGAACTGGATTCTGATTGAGAGCTTTCACTTTGACTACTGCTGGATTCAGACACAGAACTTTCTGACTGCGAAGATTCGGACTGACTGCTGGAACTTTCACTTTCTGAAGATGAACTCTTAGATTGTGAACTACTTGATTCAGATTGAGATGAACTTGACTCTGATTCTGAACTACTTGATTCAGATTGTGAACTACTTGATTCAGATTGTGAACTACTTGATTCAGATTGAGAACTACTGGACTCAGATTGTGAACTACTTGATTCAGACTGTGAACTGCTTGACTCAGATTGACTACTACTGGACTCTGACTGAGAACTACTCGATTCAGATTGACTACTGCTTGATTCGGATTGAGAGCTTTCAGATTGAGAAGAGCTAGACTCAGATATAGACGATTCACTTTGCGAACTGCTGGACTCTGACTGAGATGAACTAGATTCAGAAACAGAAGATTCAGACTGACTACTTGAACTCTCTGATTGAGATGAAGAGCTTTCAGAAACAGAAGATTCGCTCTGTGACGAGGATGATTCTGATTCAGATTGTGATGATTCTGATTGAGAACTACTAGACTCACTTTGTGATGACGAACTCTCTGACTGAGAAGATTCACTTTGAGAACTAGAACTCTCTGACTGCGAAGAACTACTCTCAGATACAGATGACTCAGATTGAGAACTGCTGGACTCTGACTGTGATGAACTTGATTCGCTCTCTGAGCTTGAGCTTTCACTCTGACTGCTACTAGATTCAGATTTGGAAGAAGAGGATTCACTCTGACTGCTACTAGATTCAGATTGGGAGCTTGAAGACTCAGACTCACTACTTGAAGATTCACTTTGAGACGATTCTGATTGAGAAGAGCTAGACTCAGATTGACTGCTACTCGATTCAGACTCAGATGAAGATGATTCTGATTGACTACTCTCTGATTTACTACTACTGGATTCACTTTCGGATTGCGAACTCTCACTTTGACTACTGCTGGATTCAGACTGAGAACTTTCAGATACAGAAGACTCACTTTGTGATGAACTAGATTCACTTTGACTACTGCTGGATTCACTTTCTGATGAAGAACTTTCAGACTGAGAAGAGCTACTTTCAGATTGAGACGAAGAACTCTCTGATTGACTACTACTAGATTCAGACTTAGAACTTGAACTTTCACTAAATAATCCAGAAGATGAACTAGAGGAACTAACTGGACACTCTCCATTCTGAACATTAGGAGCGGGAGATGTTCCAGACCCAACAAACCAGGTTTCTGTTGATGGAGAAACCCATGGCTCTGTTATACCAGTGTTATATGCGGAAACGCCCTCTAATGTAGTTGATAAGGTCCATCTACTGATATTAGAGAAGAAAAGAAATCTTGATCCATCACTGTAATATGTAGTGTCGTTATGAACTCCTGCCGCATAGTAACTTCCATTGTAGTTATCGTCTCCCGCTAACTCAACACAATAAACTGGCCCAAGATCTATACTTGATATACTTGAACTCGAATCTATAGATGAACTACTTGAACTAAATTGTTCAGAAGAACTGCTAGATGATGAGCTTTCCCCTTTACTTGAACTACTGGACTCAGATTTAGAGGACTCAGATTGAGAACTTGATGATTCTGATTGAGATGATTCACTTTGAGACGACGAACTTTCAGATTTGGACGATTCACTCTGACTAGATGAACTTTCTGACTGGCTACTTTCTGACTGAGAACTACTGGATTCACTTTGAGATGATTCACTCTTACTACTGCTGGATTCAGATTGAGAGCTACTGGACTCAGACTGAGAGGACTCTGATTGTGAAGATGAGCTTTCAGACTGAGATGATTCAGATTGACTGCTTGAACTTTCACTTTCTGACGAAGAACTTTCAGATTTAGATGAACTAGACTCACTTTGAGAACTTGAGCTTTCAGACTGCGATGATTCACTTTGAGAACTACTTGATTCACTTTGAGATGATTCAGATTGGCTACTTGAACTTTCAGACTGAGATGATTCACTTTGAGATGAAGAACTCTCTGATTGCGAAGATTCGCTTTGAGATGAAGACGATTTCGATTGAGATGAACTGGATTCTGACACAGAACTCTCTGACTGAGAACTGCTGGATTCACTTTCTGACGAAGAACTTTCGGATTTTGAACTTGACGATTCTGATTGTGATGACTCTGACTTGGACGAACTACTTTCAGACTGACTGCTACTTGACTCACTTTGAGAGGACTCAGATTGAGAACTTGAGCTTTCAGATTGGCTACTTTCAGATTGAGAACTGCTGGATTCACTTTTAGAGCTTGAACTATTCGATTGTGAACTACTTGATTCAGATTGTGAACTACTTGATTCAGATTGTGAAGACGAACTCTCAGACTGAGACGATTCACTTTGTGAACTACTAGACTCAGATTGACTACTCGAACTTTCGCTCTTACTACTACTGCTTTCAGATTTACTACTTTCTGATTCAGATTGGGATGACTCAGATTGAGAACTACTTGAATTAGATTGGCTACTCGAACTTTCGCTCTGCGAACTTTCTGATTGTGATGAACTGGATTCGCTCTGGGAACTTTCAGATTGAGATGAACTGGACTCAGACTGGGAACTTTCAGATTGTGATGAACTGGACTCAGACTGAGAACTCTCTGATTTACTACTTTCAGATTGAGATGAGGATGACTCAGATTGAGATGAACTACTTTCAGATTGAGATGAGGATGACTCACTTTGAGATGAACTTGATTCTGAAAATTGTTCAGAACTTGAACTTGAACTTTCAGAGAATTTACCAGATGAACTGGATTCAGAATTTCCCCCACTAGACTCAGAGCTTGTGCTTGACGAGAACTGCTCTGAACTGGAACTAGAGTTTGACGAAAATTGTTCTGAACTACTGGACTCTGATTGAGACGAACTGGACTCTGATTTACTACTGCTAGATTCACTTTGGGAACTTTCAGACTGAGACGATTCAGATTCCGAACTACTGGATTCAGATTGTGAAGATTCACTCTGAGAGCTTGAACTTTCAGACTGAGATGACTCACTTTGAGATGAAGACGATTCACTTTTAGACGAACTACTTTCAGACTGACTACTGCTGGACTCTGATTGAGACGATGAGCTTTCTGATTGCGAACTTTCTGATTGCGATGACTCTGACTGAGATGAACTACTCTCAGATTGCGAGGATTCACTCTGAGATGATGAAGATTCGCTCTGACTACTGCTAGATTCTGACTGAGATGATTCACTTTGAGACGAAGAACTCTCTGATTGCGAAGATTCGCTTTGAGAACTACTAGATTCAGACTGAGAGGACTCTGATTGTGAAGATGAGCTTTCAGACTGAGAGCTACTGGATTCGCTTTGAGATGAACTTGACTCTGACTGAGAACTACTAGATTCAGACTGACTACTTTCACTTTGAGAACTACTAGATTCAGACTGAGAACTACTAGATTCAGACTGACTACTTTCACTTTGAGAACTACTAGATTCAGACTGAGAACTACTGGACTCAGACTGAGATGATTCACTTTGAGAAGACTCTGATTGACTACTACTTGATTCAGATTTTGACGATGAGCTTTCAGACTGAGATGATTCACTTTGAGATGAACTGGACTCAGATTGAGATGAACTAGATTCACTTTGGGAACTTTCAGATTGAGAACTACTAGACTCGCTTTGAGATGAAGAACTCTCTGATTGCGAAGATTCGCTTTGTGAACTGCTTGATTCAGATTGAGAACTACTTGATTCAGACTGAGAACTACTTGATTCAGACTGAGAACTCTCAGATTGCGAAGATGAGCTTTCAGACTGAGAACTACTGGATTCAGACTGACTACTTTCATTTTGAGATGAACTTGATTCTGACTGAGAGCTACTGGATTCAGATTGAGACGATTCACTCTTACTACTACTGGATTCGCTTTGAGACGATGATGATTCAGACTGACTACTTTCACTTTGAGAACTACTGGATTCTGATTCTGATGATGAGCTTTCAGACTGTGATGATTCACTCTGAGATGATGACGAGTCAGACTGCGAACTACTAGATTCACTTTGAGATGATTCAGACTGAGAGGAAGAAGACTCACTTTGAGATGAACTACTTTCAGACTTACTACTGCTTGATTCACTCTGAGAACTTTCCGACTGCGAAGAACTAGACTCAGATTCAGATTGTGAGCTTTCAGATAATGATGAACTACTCTCTGACTGAGATGATTCAGATTGAGAAGACTCTGATTGCGAGGAAGAACTTTCTGATTGGCTACTTGAACTTTCTGATTGTGAAGACTCACTTTGAGATGAACTTGATTCAGATTGAGATGAAGAACTCTCACTAAATAATCCAGATGAGGAACTTGAAGAACTAACTGGGCATTCTCCCCCTTCTATGTTTGGAGCAGGAGCAGTCCCAGTAAGAGTCTCCCATGACAAAGTGTCAGGATCTACCCAAGGAGAAGTTATAGAAGTTCGATAGTCTTGTATTTCTGGAGATCTTTGTCCCAAACCCCAACGACTATCATTCGTGAAATACAACTCTTTACCATTTGCATTGACAAAGTATGTTGTATCATTATGTACTCCTGCTGGATAATACGATCCATCATACGTTGGATCACCTGCAAATTCAGCACAATATGCCGATTGGATATCTATACTTGATACACTCGAACTTGAATCTATAGATGAACTACTTGAACTGAATTGTTCAGATGAACTGCTAGATGATGAGCTTTCCCCTTTGCTTGAACTACTTGATTCACTTTGAGAACTTGAACTTTCTGATTGAGATGATTCAGACTGCGAAGAACTGGATTCTGATTGAGATGATTCACTTTGACTACTGCTGGATTCACTTTGAGAACTCTCAGACTGCGAAGAACTGGATTCTGATTGAGATGATTCAGACTGAGATGACTCTGATTTTGAAGAACTTGATTCCGATTGAGATGATTCAGACTGTGAAGAACTACTTTCCGACTGTGAAGAACTACTTTCTGACTGTGAAGATTCACTTTGGCTACTTGAACTCTCTGACTGTGAAGATTCACTTTGAGAAGAAGATGATTCCGATACAGATGATTCTGATTGAGATGAACTACTCTCTGATACAGATGATTCTGATTGAGATGAACTGGATTCAGATTGAGAACTTTCACTTTTGCTACTAGAGCTTTCAGACTGAGAACTCTCAGATTGAGAAGAGATGGATTGAGATGATTCTGATTGAGAGCTTGAGCTTTCAGAGAATTTTTCAGACGAACTTGACTCAGATTTTCCTCCACTTGATTCCGAACTTGATTCTGAACTAAATTTCTCAGAGCTACTGGACTCACTTTGAGATGAACTTGATTCGGATTGACTACTGCTGGATTCACTCTGAGAGCTTGACGATTCTGATTGAGAACTGCTTGATTCAGACTGAGATGATTCTGATTGAGATGAACTTGATTCTGATTCAGATGAAGAACTCTCAGATTGTGATGAGCTACTCTCAGATTGACTACTTTCTGACTGAGATGATTCACTTTGAGAAGAACTCGATTCAGATTGACTACTACTTGATTCAGATTGAGAACTTGAGCTTTCAGATTGGCTACTCTCAGATTGACTACTGCTTGATTCGGATTGAGACGACTCACTTTGTGAACTGCTCGACTCAGATCGTGATGAAGAAGACTCGGATTGGCTACTAGAGCTTTCAGACTGAGATGACTCACTCTGACTAGAGGATGATTCTGATTGAGACGAGGAACTCTCTGACTGAGAGCTTTCGCTTTGGCTACTGCTTGATTCTGATTGCGATGAGCTACTCTCCGACTGAGAGCTTGAACTTTCTGATTGCGATGACTCGCTCTGAGACGAACTCGATTCAGATTGACTACTACTTGATTCTGATACAGATGATTCGCTTTGAGAGCTACTGGATTCAGACTGACTACTTGAACTTTCTGATTGAGATGAACTTGACTCGGACTGTGAAGACTCGCTCTGAGAACTACTGGATTCTGATTGCGATGAGGAACTCTCAGAGAATCCCTCTGATGAACTTGAACTTTCTGATTGTGAAGAGCTACTTTCACTTTGAGAACTTGAACTCTCTGAGAAACCTCCAGATGAACTAGACTCAGATTGTCCTCCACTAGATGAAGAACTCGAACTTTCTGAAACCCCTTCAGAAGATGAACTCGAACTCAATGAAAATCTTTCTGATGAACTTGAACTCGATGAAAATCTTTCTGATGAACTTGATTCAGATTTGGAACTCGATGATTCAGACTGACTACTAGAAGAGATGCCTAAGCTCGAAGATGACTCACTTGAAGAAGAAACGCATGGCCCCTTACAAACAGGCAAGATGTCTCCACTGGTAATAATGCCTGTCATGTCATTGTCCATGGTGATAAAGACATTCAACCCAGCAATTAACTTAATGAATCCCTGTTCTGGACCGCTACTGGTTAACAGACATACAGTTTCCCCTTCTACCCAATCATCAATATGACCTGAGACAAACACAAGATCTTTTAGACCAATAACAAGAATCTCAGTAGTTTCACAACCATCTAAGCTTGAAGAGCTACTTTCCCCTAAGGAACTCTCTGATGATAATGAGAACCCTTGACTCGATGAACTATAGCGTTGAGAACTTTCTGAACTAGTTGAGCTTGAAGAGTTGCATGGACCCTTACAAACCTTAATGGTATCACCAACATTGACAATACCCATCATCGATTGTTCCATTCTCAAATAAACAGCAGGATCAATTAAAAGATTAACTTTACCCTGATATTCTTGACCCCCAATCTCAAGACATATTAATTCATTAAGCACCCATTCATCAAAATAGTTCGAGACAAAAACGATATCAGTTCCACCAACTACTTGAGCAACATTCTCTTCGCAAGAACCCATGCTTGATGAGCTACTCGATGAACTGCTAGTGAAACCTAATGAAGATGATGATTGAGATGATTGGCTAGACTCACTTGAAGATAAACTACTTGATGAATATCCTTCACTTGAAGAAGAACTGCTCGATGAGTATTTCTCAGATGAGCTAGAACTCTCCGAATAACCAAGACTTGAAGAAGAACTACTTGAAGAGTATCTTTCAGATGAACTACTTTCTGAGTATCCTTCTGATGAGCTTGATGAGCTTGATGAATCTAATGAACTGCTCGAAGAACTGTAACCTTCTGAAGAAGAACTGCTCGAAGAACTGTAAAGTTTATCAAAGTATGGAGTTTCAAGAATGTAAATCGTATCACTCTGATTTACGGCGATACCACCAACTCCGCACCAATCATCTGCTCTAGGATAATCTCTGACCAAAGCTGTGTTACCATCTTGGTCAACTCTAACCATTCTGCTACCATAGGATTCATCATAATCAATAACATAAACATATCCAGACTGGTTGATATCCATTAAGAAGATATCTAAATACTGTGTTGTTCCAGTTGGGCCTAATTCAAACCCTCTTGTTCCGCTACCAGAGTAACGAAGTAAATTGAAATTTTTGTCAAGTCTTTTTAGCTTATAGTTCTTGGAATCGGCAATAATTAGATCACCACCGTCTCTAATTCCAAGACCGAATGGAGTATTGAGCAACGAATCTGGACCAATGCCTAAAGTATCTCCAGGGACTCCTCCAATTCCAGCAACAGTTGATACATTATTAATACCATATCGAATGAATCTAATGGCATGATTTAAAGAGTCAGCAATAAATAAATTGCCAGAAGCATCTACGGCGATATCTCTTGGCTCATTTAGCAACGCATGATCATTGTCATCAATTTCTATGCAATTACCATCTCTGAAACCTGCGGCTCCATATTTATCTCCACAAACCAATGAAACTTTTCTGTCAGGGGTAATTCTGCGAATCTGGTTGTTCCCAGTATCAGCAACATAAATATTTCCTGTTGCATCAATAGACAACCCACCAGGAGTATTAAATAAGGCATCATCAGCATCAACGATTTTATCACCGTTATTTCCAGCAACACCTGGCGTACCTGCAAACAATATAGTTTGACCATCATGAAGAACTCTGGTAATAATATTTTGATATGGGTCAGAGATATAAATTGTACCTGAATGGTCAATAATAATCCCAAAAGGATCAGTGCTCCCCTCAGTACTAAAAGAAAGGTTTGCCGCAACAATTCGCTCTGCAAACCCATATTCATCAATATAGTACTGGTTTTGGATTAATAATCTACTTGTGTCGCACTTGGCCATAAAAGTATTTTCTTGTTATGTTTGTCAGTACAATGTTATTCAAATAAAGTGTCGTCAAACCCTATGGTAAAATCAACTTGATGAGCTTGAAGAGTCAGTTGATTCAGATGAACTTGAAAAAGAACTGGAACTATCTATGGAACTAGACGAACTTTCTGAAGATATACTAGACATAGATGTACTTGTACTGGCTAACTCAAATTTATTTATTCTTTCCACATCATTGCCTCCAACCATGAACGCAAATTCATGAATAGCAACATCTGAAGTAAACTCACCAGCTAACTCCATAAGTATTTTTACTTTATCAGCATATACGGATATGTCGGTTAGAGTTTCAATCTGATTGGGTTCAATCCTTTGATAATCCAACGGATCAAGAGAATCATCTCCTGCAACAGAGAATCTAACAATTGTATCTTCGCTGATGTCTCCATTGAAGGTTAATAGGATTGTTTCAGGTTTAAAACCTAAGTCAAATGCTTTTGTGTAAAACTTTGTGGAGGCATTTGATGTTATGTATCTAAGATTTATATTGCGAACTTTGGGGATATAGGTAGTGTCGGTTGTCATTACAGCCATAAACTGTAGATACCTACCATTTTGCATCCCCAACTCAAAAGTGCTGTTATAGTATGGCCCAAACCATTTTTCGTTTGTAAGGGCTTTATTCGCTGATCTGACAAAGAAGCCAACATTCAGTTCATTCTGATCCCCTTCCCATGTTGCGTCAAGCCATCTTACAAATCCATCATCTGCAATAATATTGTCAGAAATAAAAACGCCTGTAAGCCTATCTATTGGCTGGATGGCTGTAGGTTTAACGCCTAAGTAATTGAAAGCAACACTGTTGATTCCTGGTATGTTCGCTTGTACAACGTTTGCATTGTTAATATTGATCAGAGCCATGTTCGTCCTCTTTATTTTCTAGAACAAAGTCGGAAAACTCTTCCTTCCAAGGCCCATAATAACCATGTTGTACTGCTAGTCTTTTGGCATCCCGAACGGTATACCTATGAATATTTTCTTCTTTAAAGGTAATTTCTGGTTTTCCACTTTGAAATGAATCAGCCGTTGGCATATTCACTAATCCACCTAATAAATAATAATCCCATTTCTTATATGTTTCTTGATTTCTTGAAGTGTCAATTACAGTATCGCCATCTTCAACCCATGCATGGCCAAACTGAACACCTGCCAAAGGCCCCATTAATGGTCGGATTATTGCATGAACCAATATCAGATCATCTCTCCCTTTCATTACACCTTCTTCGAAAATGTAATTAAACGCTTGGGTAAAGCAGTCGCCACCTTTATTTTCTTCAGGGATGTGGTCGTACTTTTCTTGGGATTCTTTGTACCAATTCATTATTTATTCTAGGGTTAGTAAATATTTCAGGATATTGAGTTCTTTTACCATCTCATCACGAATTGCAAGAAGATCTACATCTTCTTCTGAGGCAAATTCATTAATTCCATTTGATAAGAAATCAATGTGCTCATTGGCAAAGCCGTTGACATTATCATCATCAATATTCATGATTTGAGGTTGAGAAACAATTTTAATCCTGCCATTCTTTCCCTGATAAGCTTCTATGAATTCATCTACATAGTCTTCAAGATTTTCGTAAATCTTCTCGTAAGCTATATGCCTGGCATAACTTTCAGTTTGCCAATGAAGAATCCTTAGTTGACTGAGCATTTCGGTGAATATACAGATCAGATCTTTTTCCATAACAATCTCTCCAAAAAAAACTTGATTCTAGAATTTATTCTAGCTCCAGGTTCGATTCTCCTATAGAACAGGTTTTTTTAAGCAAAAAAATGAATCATTAGAACAAAAGGATGAGTATGAGAACTCTTTTAACCACATTGTTGCTGTCCTGTGCTCTAACGGGATGTATAATAACCCAATATCACGGTTTACATGACATTATAAACAAAAACCTGAGTGTTTATAGCCAACAAGAAAATATTGAGTTCAATAATGTGGCGATCATTCTGAAATATTACTCTAATATGATCAATGCTAAAAGATATAATACCATCAAAGAATTAGAGGAAGACACCAAAGAATTTGTCAAAAAGCTTGGAGAAGGGAACATCTCTGACAATTATCCTGTGAAAGCCTCAAGAGGAGAGGTTATTGTAGTAGATAAATTCCTAAAAGATGTTTTATCTTTTGTTCGGAAAAACGAAATTAATCCCAGAAGAGTACAGAATTACATCAACCAAGCACTAAAGATTTATGTAACTGAGATTATGAACTATGAAGAGAAAATACCTCAATAATTGGATTTCATCACTCAGATTCAAATTCTCAAAATTTGGTCTTGAGAAGTATAGCGCCATTGAGTTGGAAGGAGTCAAGTCAAAATACAATTGGCTGATAGAAAATGGAAATTTCAGGAAGACATCATTTACTGGCGAAGGCGAAAAAGTTGCTGTCTTAGATACAGGAGTTGACCCTGATCACGAAGAAATAAAAGATAGAGTTCATCCAACTTGCTTTATTGAAGATTGTAACGATCCCATCGGACACTACGATTATTCTAATCATGGAACTTTTATGATTGGTGAAATCATCTCAGAAAATTTCGGAGTTGCCCCAAAAGCAAAATGCATAAGCATAAAAGTTCTTCATGGTGACGGAAGGGATGGAAACCTACATACATTCGAAAAAAATGTTGTATCAGCAATTCAATTCGCTTGCTTGAATAAATGTGGTGTAATCTCGATGAGTTTTGGCAGTCCCCATAAAAGTAAGATAGTATACGATGCACTGGAAACGGCGACTGAACTTGGCACAATACCTATTGCCGCCGCAGGAAACGAAGGATTGAGGGGATCTCCTTACAAATCATATCCTGCTTCTTTTGAGAATTGCATTTCTGTAGCAAGTGCAAATAAACATGGACTCCCCTCATGGTATTCAACCTCTGGAAAAGAAGGGAATCGATTAGAACAGCCAGAAGTTGCTATAGCTAGTCAAAACTACCATCATGGTATATTGAGTGACAATAAGTATGGAGCAATGACGGGGACAAGCATATCCTGTCCAATCGTGGCTGGTGTTGCTCTGTTATGGCTACAAAAAATGAGAGAAGAGAATACAATGCCCAAAGGCAAAGATGTCCTAAAAAGTTTCAGAGAATGGCTTAGAATAAATTCTCATGATACTAATCGAAATGGATGGGACAATGAGTTGGGTTTTGGCGTTCTAAAATTAGACCCTTGGAAATCTTTGTAATATGGAAACCTGGATAACTGAATCAATTACAATAAATGGTGATTTATCATACGCTTTGAGAAGAGGAGAGATAAACACTAATTATGTAGATATTGAAGTTGTTGCATATTCTGATAGATGGAATAACTTTGATGCTTTGATTGAGTTCAGAGAGCGGGAAGGAGGCGAATGGAGATCAGATATGCAAATTTCGTTCTCCACAGCTAACAGTATTGACAAAAATAGACTAAGAAATCTTGCATGCGCTTCTAATGGCGGATTGAACCTAATTCGATGGAAATACCCCCAAAATGGGTTAAAATATGGCCAAAAACCCGATATTAGACTCAAAATACTGCCAAGATACCTTAATTTTAGCACTTCTAGCATTAGTTTCATGATGTCCGAGAATAGCGGAATAAACTTCTCAAAATTCATAGATGCGTCCACATGGGTCCAACCTATCAATTTGAACCAATCTGGTCAAACTATTGCTTTAACATCTGACTCTGTTCGCATATACAATGATCTTTCATCTTCATATATATATGAATATAGCGGTCTTTCTAATCCATCATTTTCTATACAGATAAATGACGGGAGCTATTTCATTGCAGATACAGATAATAACCAAGTTTTAGAGGTAAGTGAAGATTTTACAAGTGTCATAAATACTATTGCAGTTACCAGTCCAGTCTTTTTGGACTACATTGAAGACAATGATACATTATTGGTAACGAGTAGTGGAGGGACAATCTACGAATATGTTCGAGGGTCTTTTATTTTGGTTTGGACATCAACAACATCATTTGGAGAGTTATCTACAGCAACATATTCAAAGAAAGATTTTAATAGAATAGTTACCTGTGATTCCCAAAATAATCAAGTTCGAATTATTGATAGGATTACTAATCTAACAACAACTCATTTTGGATTTTCTAACTTTGTTGGAGAAACTGATTCATTTATTAAACCTCATATCGCAGTGGAGTTTGAAGATGGATCTTTGACTGTTGTAGAAAGGATTGGAAGAGTCGCAACATTTGAACAATTCACTTCGAGTTCTTCTAGCTCACTTGATTCATCAAGCGAAAGTTCAATGACAAGCAGTTCATTAAGCAGTAGTTCAAGTAGCGAAGGTTATAGTACGTCAAGTAGTTCAAGTAGCGAAGGAGTTACGTCTCAATCAAATAGCTCAAGTTCTCAATCAAATAGTTCAAGCTCACAATCTGAAAGTTCAATCTCTCTTAGCGAATCATCATTACAATACTCTTCAAGTTCAAGTACTTCAAGCGAAGGATACTCTTCAAGTTCAAGTACTTCAAGCGAAGGATACTCTGAGAGTTCAAGTACTTTAAGCGAAGGATATTCTGAAAGCTCATCATCCAGTTCTACTAGTTCTCTTGGATACTCATCTTCATCTTCATATAACATTGACCCATTTAATCTCGCATCATTCACTTCATATTGGAAGATGGAAGAAGCTGAAGAAGGAACAAGATTCGATTATCAAGGTAATAATGATTTGAGTGAAGGAGACAGGTTCATTCCTAGAGTTGCTGGGAAGAATAAAGAAGCGGCTGGACAATTCTTGGATGGATTGGAAAGAGACGCTGTCACAGATCTTATCCCTACTGATTCAATGATTTTTAGCTCTTGGGTAAAAGTTGACTATGCAGATTTAGTGACTGGATCTGGATCTCAAATTATGACATGGGATTCTACATCATATCAGCTATCAGTTGCTTCAAATAGTCTGTACGCAAGAGTTCGATATACATCAGGGATAAAGGAAGTAAGTGGACCAATTACTGAAGGGGTACATCACATTTTCTTGGTTGCAACTAAAACTAGTCTAAAGCTTTTCTTGGATGGAGGTCTGCTTGATAGTGAAACATTCTCAACTCAGAACTTCGATTATTTCGCAGGCTATAAACTTGTTATTGGTGGTTCAGATGGAAGTTTACGTGCTGGAGTTGATGGCTTTGTGGATGAAGTTGGATTCTGGATGGATGAGGATGTAGATTCATTCCCAGGTTATGCTGAAGATTTCGCCGCGAAAATGTGGAATGGAGGTAATGGATTGTTCCCAGCTTCTGTTAGCAGTGATTCTTCAGACTCAACTGAGAGTTTTGACAATGTTTCTAGTTCAAGTGACTCAGATATTTACAATGACTGGAACAGAGATTTGATCGACAGAAGAAAAAATTCAGGATTCACATCCTCTATGGCAATGGTTAATGGACAGCCAGCAGTCGCCTATTATGCATTCGGTATTATATTTTACTCTAGGTACAATGGAAGTGAATGGGAGGCTCCAGTATTAGTTGACAATACAAACATAAGAACAGACACGGCAATTTCTATGGCTGTTGTTGATGGTAATCCAGCAATCACATATTCTAAAACTACTAACCCTACTTTTACATATGTTAGGGCGACAAATTCTGATGGATCTAGTTGGGGAACTCCAATTAACGTTACACCTTCAGGGACATTTGCAGATGATAGAAGTTTGGCAATTATTAATGGCAACCCAGCAATCGCTTTCTGGAATTTTGACACTGGTGGAGGACTAAAATATGTAAGAGCAACAGACAGCACAGGGAGTTCTTGGGGATCAGTTGAAGATGTCGATCTAACTAGTAACAACTATGGAACTGGGTGTTCACTATTGCAAGTTGATGGTCAGCCAGCAATCTCTTATACTCACCAAGGTGCGGGAAATAATGCTGTGTTATATTACAACAGATACAATGGAGCCTCTTGGGTTAGAACTGCAATCATAGGTGGGAGTGGACAAGGGATAGGTTTTACTACAACGCTGAAGTTTGTTAATGGTAACCCAGCCATTGCATATAGAGATGACTCAGGAATAAAGTTTATCCGATCAAACAACTCCACTGGATCTTCTTGGCCAGGAAGTGAAGTTACTGTAGCTTCTTTGTCTACTGCTATGAATAGCTCCATGGAAATTGTCGGTGGCGATGTCGCTATTGCTTATTATGGCAGATCTATTGGTAGTCAGTATTTCACATATTATGTTGTTTCTTCAGATATTAATGGTGGCACAGGGTCTTGGTCCTCACCATCAACGATTCAGCAATCTCCTGTAAATGCTACATCTGTAACCACTCAAGAAATAAGTCTAGTGGATTATGATGGGGTCGCAACAGTAGCATATTATGAAGCTTCATATGGTGAAATGAAAGTAGGATTTGATATTAATGAAAGAGGATATTCATCTTCAAGCTCAAGTCAACAGTACTCAGAATCATCTTCATCTATTAGCTCACAAGGGTATTCTGAAAGCTCTTCGAGTTCTAGTGGAGCAATACCAATGTTTCAAACAACATCTGCGTCTCCAGATGTGTTTGCACCTTTTGTCTTTATATCTGGAGAGACGGTAACTTGGATATTAGGAGACGGCAATCAAGTTACTAGCAATGGTCCACTATCTCATGTATATACAGACGGAGAACCAAGCCATAACGTTGAAATACAAGCATCAAATCCTTCAAATCTTACTTCAATCAACGTTGATAGTGAAGATATTACATCTATTGACCTAAGTTATTTCCCTGGACTTGAAAATCTTAACTGTGCCAACAACACTATTTCATCTCTGGATATATCCACTAACTCATCATTAGACTTCTTGAATTGTAACAACAACAATATATCTTCACTTGATCTTTCCAACAACACTCTATTAGAAATAGTACGTTGCAATAATAACAATTTGACTTCACTTGATCTTTCGAACAATAGCAATGTTACCATTTTTGATTGTTCGAACAATAACATCTCAAGCTTAACGAATTTATCTGGATCAATTGATGAAATTGATGTTAGTGACAATAACTTATCGTCACTAGACACTTCCAGTATAACATCAGCAACTACCATAACATGTAGTGGTAATGTTATATCATCATTAGACGTTTCAGTTGTTACAGGTTTGGAGACTCTATATTGTGGAGGAAATAGCTTCTCATCAATTGATATCTCTTCTAATTCATCACTAATAACTTTTTCATGTGATTCCACCTCAAGTTTAACTTCTGTAAATCTGGGATCAAGCTCAGTTGAGACAATTGCCCTTAACAACAATAACAATTTGACTTCTGTGGACATTTCGTCAAGCTCTTCAGTAACGAGCATAGCTTGCGCGAATAGTGGACTCACTTCTGCAAATGTTGCGTCATCAACCGTAACCGCGATAACATTTGTAAACAATTCACTTACATCACTAGATGTGTCATCATGTACAGCACTTGACGAACTTTTTGTTACATCTAACAATCTCTCATCTTCAGCAGTTAATACTATATTGATTGATCTGGACAATAATGGGCTGTCAAATGGAAATGTTCAACTTAATGGACAATCCCCATCTGCTCCACCAACTGGAGGGGGAATAACAGCAAAAGCGAATTTACAGGCAAAAGGATGGACAGTAGTCACAGATTAAGGGTTAAATTATGTCAGTACAAAACGGAATAGGATATTTAAGGGCAACATACAACCCTGACTTACACTTCACGGAAAATAGTGATGCGTATGCAAATCTTATGTATCCATACATCCAAAGTGATGGTGGGAACACTAAGAATGTATCCCTGTCCGTTGATGTCATCAACTCTGACAAAAATTTTGCGACAAAAAATAATTACAAAGAACAAGAATGGTCTATCAATGAAACAAATGGCGGAAATTTACTGTTAGACCAAGTTATTTGGGGATTTAAAGAAGCAACACATAACACAAGAGATTCTAAAGCACTAAATAATGCATTTTGTTTTAATGACCAAACCGTTACAATAAAGATAACCAAGCAAGGACACTTACAAGGATATATCGACAACGACTATCTATATGCAAAAAATGAGATAGAACTATCTGTAGTAGATGTCGTAAGGGGCAAGGAAACTACTTTAGCTACCTATAAGGATCTAGAATCAGGTATAGATGAAGAAAATAGATCCTTACAATGGTCTATTCCTTCAAAAAGCAAAGGTTTCTACCTAAACTATGGATTTTTTGGATTATTTGTTTTTAGAATTAAGGTCACAAGCGGATATTATATCGATGCCAGAAGGAACGTTAAATCAAGTTATCAGGATCGTATAACAAATGCATATCTACAACTATTGACTTTTTCTGCCGATCAAGAAGCTGTTAATGTACAGTCTGATTCCATTAATATCTTCGAAGGGAATCCCCAACCAAATGATTCTTTAACAGATCTGTTTGACAAAAGCATTTTTGCTTCCTTGGAACAATACAACCAGAATCCGTTAAGTGGTAGTCAGAAAAAAGCGATTATCGCTGATCAAATAGCTGTGCTATTTATGTCACAACATCCTGTTGTATCATCAGACATAACTCCTTCAAAGATACAGGGATTTGGTGGAGAAAAGGCCATTCAACCACAAAAGATAATAGAGAAAGCAATAACATATGCTGAAAGGTACGATCCTGATGTCATTCAATTGGCACAGAATAGATTGTTTGGTATGTTAGCTAATTATAAGACTTTCAGTTTTGCTGATGAAATAAACAACCTATTCTCATCTACTAATCAATCAGCACAGAATCTTGTTGAACCGACAAGAATCATTTATATGGATGAGTATGGTGACCTATCAGATGACATGGGTGTTGATGGAATATTGTTCACTCCATATGTTGTTGAGAATGTTCATACAGAAATTTTAAGTAATGTACCCCCAGCAGAAGCATATGAGATCCCACTCTATAAATATAGTGTAGGTATTGATACCCTTGTTGTTACTGATCTATCCGATGAGAATCTTGGATGCGGAGATACTGACATTAAACTGGCATTCAATGTTATCTTCGGAGACAATAAAATAGACAAGATTTATTATCAGGTATGGCTGAGAAACAATAAGTCCTATTTAGAATATGTAGACAAAAGTGGAACCTCAACTGATCATTCGTTTGATTTTAGTGCTCCAGGTGGAATTTCCTGTACATACAGTGGAGGCAGTTTAACCCTGGGAGACATTGTAACAGCAAGAGTAACTATAATTGATATCTATGGTTTTTCCAATGTTTTTGAAAGGAAGTTGTTTATACCTCTTAATAATGACAGACCAGCCATTACAGAAATCACTTCATTCCAAAGACAAGATGGAAGTGGATTGATTGACGTTTTCTATCATTACCAAGGAACATCTGAAGTTAATGCCGCAAATGTCTCTTTGACTTATTCAACAAACAATTCGTCATTCTCAAGTGTTTCCACAAATGTAATTGGGGATATCGGTTTGGGCATTATGCCAGGCCATAGAAAGATAACTTGGAACCCAACATCAGTATTATCATCAAGTAATGATGTCGTTTTTGTAAAAATAACTTTAACTGATGTTGATGAATATTCTAATGCAGGAATAACTGAATCCAGTGTTGTCGTTGTTGATTTGACAACTCCAGAAGTTTCAATTAGAAAATTGTCGTTAGAAGAAGATGAGGACATGGAAGAAAGCAGTTCGTTGTCTGATTCAAGTGAGACTTCATTAAGTTCAGAAAGCTCAGAGTCATCTATGGGTTATAGTACAAGCTCTTCCCAATCTGATGGCCCAAGTTCTGAATCAAGTTCATCAAGTGAAGGCTACTCTGAAAGTTCCTCTACTAGTTCAGAAGGTTATTCAGAAAGTTCTTCTACTAGTTCAGAAGGTTATTCAGAAAGTTCGTCTTCACAATCTGATAGTTCTAGTAGTTCAGAAGGCTATTCAGAAAGCTCCTCAACTAGTTCAGAAGGCTATTCAGAAAGTTCGAGTTCACAAAGTGAAAGTTCTTCGTCAGAGATGTATTCCGAAAGCTCATCAACTTCAAGTTTTATGTATTCTGAATCAAGTAGCTCAACTAGTGGAGATTTCGAAATTGTGGACGGGGACTCCAATTATATTTCCATGTCTGTAATAAATGGTCGTCCAGCAATCGCATATGTCCCAGTTAGTTCTAGTAATGTGTCCTATATAAGATCTGATGATGTAAATGGAGAGTCCTGGTCAGACTCTCCTTTGGGGGTTGGAAGTGGGGATAGATATCCATCACTATTGACAGTATCTTCTCGTCCATGCATCGCCGCAGTTGTTGGGCCATCTTCTAATCAAGCAAGGTTTTCAAGAGCCAGTAATGTAGATGGTAGTAACTGGGGTACTCCAATTGTTAATGTCTTAATTGGAAGTAATGCAACCCAATTTACTGATCTAAAAATAATCAGTGGTAATCCAGCCGTTGTATATGATAGCTCATTTCTAACGTATGTTCGGGCAACCAACTCTACTGGTACGTCTTGGGGCACTCCAGTAACAATAAGCTCAAACACTACAAGAGGGAGTTTAAATACAGTTAGTTCAAGGCCAGCCATTTCTTTTGTTAATTACTCAACCCAAGACCTAATGTATTTAAGGGCGGATGACTCAACAGGATCGGCATGGACGGCAACTCCAATAGCCGTTGATGCAATAGGGACAGGATCTGCTTTGTCTGTATTAGAAATAATAAATGGTCGTCCAGCAATTGCATATTCACTCTCTGACGGATCGCTGATGTATATAAGAGCGGATGACTCAACAGGATCGGCATGGACAGCAACCCCAATAACTGTTGACTCAGGAGCTTCTATAACTTGGAAATCAATGATTGTTGTTAACGGTAATCCTGCTATAGCTTATGTAAGTGGATCATCAGAGTTAATGTATATAAGAGCAGATGACTCAACAGGATCGGCATGGACGGCAACTCCAATAACTGTTGATGGAAACAATGCAGGGCAGTATAACTCTATGCAAGTTGTTAATGGGAACCCTGCTATAGCATATAAAGGAAATAGCCAACTTAAATATATTAGAGCTAAGGACGCTAATGGAGATTCTTGGTAAATGATCCTAGAGCAAACAAAAATATTAACTAATCGATACCCTCCAGAATATTTTTCTATGGATTTAGATAACCGTGGATATCCACATCTTGTTTGGGTAGAGCAAAAGAATGGTCATTTCGATCTCATCTATAAATTCTGGAATGGACTCGACTGGGAATCTCTAGAAACAGAAGTTATCTATAGATCCGACGAAGACATCTCATATGTGAATTTGGTAATTGCAAGTGGGAAAGTCCTAATCATATTTTTGAAAAAATCTGATGAAAACTCGGTAATAGGATTTGTAAAAATCGATCAAGTTGTCGAAGAAATTATTGAATACGAAACGGGAGGCTTTGTAAACTGGGTTAGCCTTATAACAGATACTACTGAAAAGAAAAGACCTTATGTAATTACTCATGAAGTATATGAATTCAAAGTTTATCAATTAACTGATGAAAATCTGATATTGAAGAGTTTACAATCAAAGGTTCTTGACGATTTTGATAACATCAAGGTTTCAAATACAGTTGACAATTTTATTATTGCAATTAATGGTGAAGAAAGTATAGAGTTTAATTTCTATGATTACACTTCCAATACTTGGGCCAATTCAAGTTTTATTGAACTTTCTAGTTCAGCAGTTGGTAATGTCGTTGATTTTGATGTTAAGGGGTTGGCATCATCTAGTAAGGCAGGATTCACGTTTTTAAGAAACGATACCGCAGATCAAATTTATTATGTTGTCTCTGATAGCTCAGGAACTGAAACCACTCTTGGGACAAACCCAATACACCAAGTCTCAACCAGTCTTACCGCGCCTAATGGTTTCTCAATAGGTGGATTCGTAAATGTAAGTTTATCATATGAAAGCGACTTTAAACCTAACATATTCGTCCTTGGAACTCAGAACATAAAACTTTCTTATAACGGTGAATGGAATTCTGATATCATAGGAGTCCCAACAAAATCAGAATCAACAGTATTTATATTCAACTCATTTAATATTGTGACCGTCTCTAGTGGACAAATATACTTTTTCAATTTGGTTGATGACGCTATCGTTGGAGAGGAAGTCTTAATTTCTTTACTAAATGCAAAAGAGTTTATTGTCTCAGATTGGAAAAAAGGAGCACTCGTTCCTCAAGAGTTAAGTTTTGTCGATAATTATGACAATGAAGTTGGGGACATATTGAGGGATGCATTGTCTCCAATACTTGTGACAGCTTCAAATGAACATCCAGGTTATGCATCATCATCATCAACCTCATCAGAAAGTTCGCCAAGCTCTAGTTCGACATCGTCAACTTCTGATAGCTCACCAAGTTCAACATCATATAGCTCCATAAGTTCATTATCTATTAGTTCACAATCCGTTTCCGATAGCTCTTCATCTCAATCATTGTCCTCAAGTTCCTCAAGCTCATCAAGTGGAGGTTACTCCGAATCGTCATCATCTAGTGTTGGTTATTCTGAATCATCATCATCTAGCATAGGGTTCTCTGAATCATCTAGTTCAATTTCCGAATCTTCAAGTGAAGGGTTCTCTGAATCATCCCCATCAAGCCAAGGAAATTCAGAATCATCTAGTTCATATTCTGAGTCCTCAAGTGGAGGTTATTCAGAATCGTCATCAACTGGAAATGTTCGTTTTGAATATTTGTTGTGTGACTTATTTACGGAAAGTATAAGCTCAGAGTCGTCTAGCTCTGATCCGATGTCAAGTAGCTCTCAATCAATGAGTAGCAAATCTGAATCCAGCAGTTCTCAGAGTGAAAGTTCTCAATCTGAAAGCTCTCAATCTGAAAGCTCTAGTTCAGAAGCAATACTAGACAGTTCATCATCCTCTTCTTCTTCGTCTGATGGAGGAGTGCCAGCCGCAATCGAATGTACATTTAATCATGGATGGCCTGGATGTACTCTTACTGACCCAAAAGTTAACATAACACTTACTGGAATTAACTCTGGAAACTCTGATGGAGGAAGTGGGACTCCACTAGATCCATATTACAAAACATTCTTTGGATGTAATTTTACCAATGGTCAACCCCAAGAAATATGTGGAACATTTGGAAGCAACGCAAGTTTAGAATACTGGAGCGTTACTGGTAGTCAAGAAAGATTAAGGTTGGAAGCTTGGGCCGTAAGTAGTCGTCATAGAGTAAATGTATATACCACATCTATATGGAATCCGAATGGAATTTTTGAAAAATTCATAAATGGTGGAAATACATTCACTATAAATAACTGGAATGGGGACACCACACCTCCTAATGATGCTTATGTAACACCTACCAACTGGTCCATTGGTGGAGTTAAAATCTTAGATGAGCAATTTGGCTATGTTGTGAATACTGATGGAATAACCATTAGATGGGACCGTGGAGCGAATGGATCTGGTCAAAGTTGGTAATTCTTCCTGTATAATGTCAATGATACACCATTCTTAGGAGAATTTATAATGAACGTAGGTATCGTTGGTCATGGTTTCGTAGGTAAGGCTTTAGATTTCGGCTTCAAAGATAATCACAATCTTTTTATATACGACAAATTCAAAGATCTTATGTCTTTGGAAGAAGTACTTGAAAAGTCAGATGTAATTTTCTTCTGTCTTCCAACTCCATTTGATGAAGACTCAATGCATATCGATCTCACAATATATGATGAGGTTATTGAAGAAGCATCAAGATTAGTAAACAATAAACTCTTTGTTATTAAGTCAACGGTTGTTCCAGAAACAACAGCTAAATATCAAGAAATGTATCCAAACAATGAGTTCGCCTTCAACCCAGAATTCTTAACTGAAGCTCATGCAAATGAAGATTTTATCCATGCTAAAAGAATTGTCCTGGGTGGAAGCTCAATTGCTGTAAACATTCTCGAAAAGCTATATAGAGAATGCTGGTGTTTCAAAGAAACTCCGATCATCAAAATGAGTACAACAGAAGCAGAAGTTGTTAAGTATCAGGCCAATATCATTCTTGCCACAAGAGTCGCCATTTCAAATTACTTCTATGACATCTGTCAAGCAACCAATTCAAACTACAATAAAGTAAGAGAAGGGGTTATCACAGACACTAGAATTGGTGAGTCTCATTCCAAAGTCACTGAAGAACGTGGTTTCGGCGGGAAATGTTTTGTGAAAGACCTTGCCGCAATTATTGGTAAAGGTAACGATTTGGAGATAGACACTGCTCTTGTCCAAGAAGTCTTCGATTATAATAATAGAATCAGAAAGACCAAGGATTGGCAAGAGATCGCAGGAGCAACCTCTTCAGGCAAACAGTATAAACAAGAATAATTTATTCTTCAAACAAGAATAGTTTATCCTTCGTGGTTGGACCTGGCTTTACTACCACAGAATTTGCAAACCGCATAAAACTCGTAGATATCGCACAGTTCCATTTTTCTACCAAGCTCTTCATTGTATTCAACGATAGTACCATCCTTAGTGATTGTAAGGATAGTAGTGTTGTCCTCTACTGAGCACTCATGATTTTGACACCAATCAAGCATCTGAAAGAACCTATGAATATTTTCTTTCAAACCAAGACAAGTTAGATCACCTTTTATAACTATCATCTTAACCCCCTATAACGAAAAGACTGACACTATATAATACTGAAAAAGGACCTGCAAATCCTCTATTTTTTGTAAGTGTTTGAGGCTAAGATTGTACTAGACTTAGGATCGTATACTTCTGTTATCTAGAACAGGGAAGGGAGGGTCTTTGAAAGGTTGTGGATCATCTACTTTACCAGAATACATAAAAGGTTCCCATCCTCCACCACAATTCTCGCAGACAATCCATCGATCTTTTACGTTGATTTCATTCTGATAACCGCAATGCGGACATTCTTCCTTAAATGCTATTTTTATAATTCTCATAAATACTTTTGATTCCTAAAACAAGTTTGTGGTGGAACGTTGGAAGTGTCATCATCTTCCTCATCGTTCTCTTGGCTTTGACCTGTATCATTCGCAGAAACTCGACCATCCCCAGATGGATAAGGATAACTCCCAGGTTCTTGACCAATTACATCACATCTCATGGAATGAGTTGGACTTTCTGAATTCCCAGACTTCTTTAACTGATACATCAAAGGAGTGAATCTCTCAAGATTCCTCTGATTCTCTTCTTCACTTCTGTCTGACAATTTGCTGGACATTAATACCACCTAAATACATCTATCATTTCTGATACATGATCAAATTGATAATTGTTATCTTCTGCACTAACACTTATATCACTAGCACCACTAGCGATTTCAATCATTCGTCTTATTTGGCTTCTTGTTGGCTTCCGATACCAATCAAAGCTAACATAATCCCCAGAAGGAGCATGCATTCTAATGGCTCCTGTCGCATACATAAACTGTCTCATCCCCATTGTCCCACCACTTAACTCATCAATATCCTGGGTAATCTCCCTATGATCAACATCTCTATTGTGACCAGTATAACTCATACTAAGGAGATCACCATCTCTCATGATATATCCAGCTAGATTTGGATACTCAGTTCTAGGCCAAGCATCTATAGCATTCTCAATTTTTATTTGAAATGACTCATCAGATTTAGCTCTTTCCAAGATGTCTTGCTCCATCTGCTGTTCTTTTTCGTATTCCTTATTTCTTCTGTCAATTTCTTTCAAGGCAGGCGCTGTCAATATTTTTATTCGCTCAGAAAGTTCGTTAAGATATGATCGCATTTTTTCGACACGATTATTAAGAGTTGCTTCATCAAGATCTTTACGTTTCAGAATGTCAAGAAACTTTCCACTTATATTGGTTTGCTGTTCTTTCAAAGCCTGATATTCTTCCCAGTCTTGATCTGACATGTAGGGTTTTAAACTGGCGACTCGTATTAATCTCATTTTAGAACTTGCTCCTTTTGATCATCTGCTCTCTTCGAAATTCCTCATGATCATTATGTCGTTCCATGTTCTTAATCTCTTCTTGTATTTCCCTAAAAGCCTTTTCAGCTTCTGCTCTAGCTTTTTCCTTGGCTTCCCTCTCTCTTTCCATATCAGCTTTTCTTTCAGACTCAACTTTTCTTTGCATAGCTTCTCTTCGCTTCGCTTCAGCCTTTATCCTTGCATCATCAAATTCGTTGTCAATTTCGTTGTCAATTTCGTCCTGAATAACTTCAATAGGATTTTTTTCAATCCTAACAACGATATTGCGATCACCTTCATCAAACATTCTTTGGACCCGAATTTTCAAGACCTTAAGTTCTATTTGTTGAGCTTTGATTTTTTCGTCTTGCTCTTTAAGAATTTGCCACTGAGAATCATCGTCATTAATCTTTTGCTTTATAAGCCTCAATTCAGTTTGATTACTTTGAATCGTTTCAATGTGTTTTTGAACCATTTCAAAATACTGAGCACCTATGAAACCAAGAAGCGCAAGAGTCAAAGAACCAATTGTACTCCAAACAGCAATAGTCTTTTTTGTAATCTCTATATTCATTCTTCTTCAATAAACCCATTCTCTATAGCGTAGTCAGAACCTCGAACGATGTAAGTTTGGCCTCCACCCTTGATAAACTCAACTGATTGCGGATAAACCCGTCTATAAGCCAATCTAAGCAATGCAGGATCAAGTTCGTTAACATCTACATCAGACAACGCCTCTTTAGCAATCTGGGACGCTTTTTGTAAATCATAAAGAGTCATATATGCTCTCACAGGTGCATAATCACCTTGCTCTCTACCTTCATAAGGTCTTTGAACTCTTCTTTGAGCATTCATGATTCTAAAACTACCATCTTGTTTTTTAAATCCGATTGTGAATCTTCTGGTTCCAAATCCCTCAATGATTCCTTCTACTTCCATAGCATCAATCAATTGGGGGGCTTGTCCGAATACTTTTCTTTTGTGTCTATCATACCAACTTTGTGACATTTTGTTCTCCTCATCATAAGTAAAATCAAATTCTAACTGGTTGTCGTCAGGTTGATGGCCTATATCTTGCCAAGCTTCTTTTTCACTTAGATCAATATTTAATTCTTGAGCCTTCTCTCTCAACGCATTTATAACTTCCCTATCTTCTCTAAATACTAGAGGAATGAAGTTAAGTGATCGTTCTATATCTGAATTCATATATCCAAAATACATATTTTTTAACTTATCATATTGCTCTTGGAATTTATCAGGGTACATCCTATAAGCTTCATTAATGAATTGTGATTGCTTGTAAAAGTCAGAATAGCTATAAATTCTATAATCTTCATTAACTATTGTCTGCATAATAGGAATCATTAATTCAGCTAACCTTGGGTCAACTGAACTTAACTCTTTCCCTGTGAGAGGAGTCGAATTCCTATATCCCCCCATCCATGCCCTACAAATAACTTCTGCGGTGTGTTTCATCAATTCAGGATCATTGATTACGAAATTAGGCACACGACCAAATATTGCCTTCGTTTTCTCAACATCTCCAACACTTTGCCAATATTGAGAAACATGTCGTTTATATGATGCTTTTGCATTAGCCAAAGCTTTGTCATAGAAATGTTCGTCATCCTTATATCTCTCTACAGAAGAATCAAATTGTATGAGTCCTTCCATGTCGGAAAAACCCAAACGCTGAACTATATTTGCTTTGGTAGCCTCATGATAGAACTCTTCTTGCATTCTGATCTTCTCAGGAGCAGTATCATACACCTTAGGGCTAACGTCCCAAAGATATTGTTTCCAATCATCCAAAGTGCCTATTCTGGCTTTTACAATATCTGGATCTTCTCTAAGATGATAAGGGACTTTTTCGAATTCATATGGCCTTTTCTGCATCCATTCGATCCAATATTGACGAAACATCTCTTCATATTTCTCTACTAATTTCTCATCATCTTCACTTTCATATAATTCATGTTCATCTCTCATTTCTTCTACAATGTCAAGCATGTAATGAATGTTCTCAGGTTTCTCTTCTATGTATTGATCAATAAACCTGATAATAAAAGCCTTGTTGTTCTCAATGAAATTAGAATGAGAATTTATGACCTTAAACCACTCTTCTTCAAGTATAAGGTCTGGATCTGATATGATGGCTCTTTGCAATATTTCGTCATCAACTTGTTCAAGAATCTTCTCGTAAAAATAATCAAGATGACGTTCACTATATATGTAATGTTTTGCTTCCGTAAAGTTGTCAAAGTCTTGTAAAGTGTAATTAACCCAAGCACTGACATACCAATTGTCATCATCATCTGCATAATCACTATAGAGATATTCGGCAATTTCACTTGGAGCCTCATTGATTTTGGTTGGATCTTCATATATTTCGTCATTCCAAGCGTTTTCCCACTCGGAACGACAATCTGTGTAGTCATCCCAGTCAGCGAGGTACGTATTCTCACGTAAAAAACTTTCTACCTCTTCATAACGATCCTTAGGATCTACAGTTACATAACTATGCCAATAATCTGCAAGATTACTTTTGATATGATCAATAAAAGTTTCGTCATAGAATGAATCTGGCAATTCCTTATCTTCTAAATAATCTTCATGTTCTGGGTCCTTGTCTTTCTTGTACATTTCATCTAACTGTTCTTGACTCAGATCGACAAGTTCTTCAAATCTATACTCGTCATCATATGGCCCAGAAGAACCATCATAAAAATGATTATTAAGTATGTCACCTGGATTCTCATTTCCTTCCTCAATCGTTTCAAAATCAAGTATGGCTTCATAAGCTTGGTCTTCCCTTGCTTTTTGAATTATCTCCTGATCCATGAATTTTTCAACCTTATAATGAATCAAAGCACCTACCCATGGTTTTTCTTTCACATATGGTTCAAGAAAACGGGCATAAGCCATCGCATATGGTTCAAGGTTAAAGAAACTGTGTTTAGTTTCCCCTGCCAATCCAGATAGGACAGGTACATGGGATTTGGGGGCATTGATAAAAGAGTTATACACACTATCTAAACTCTTTTTATCCAACCTTGGCTTAATTTCTTGGGGACATTCATTGTATAAGCTGGGAGCAGAAGTCCAAAAATTAGGTGGTTTCAGTTCAGCATTTTGTATTTTAGTGTTCCAATACAAAGCGGCAAGATCTAAAAACTCTGGTTGTTTTTGCCGTTCTCTAGAAAGCATCTCAAAAGTTTCTGGCTTCTCCAAAAACTCTACCTTAAACTCATCAATGAAATTTGGATCATTATCTAATCTGTCATTCAGTAATTTCGCATCCAAAAGTTGTTTGTAATGATGAGACTCTTTATCAAATCCTTTTTTATCAATAAGCTTGAGTATCTCTTCCCAATAATCAAATGGTCTTTTATTATGGTCACCTTGAATTTCTTGAATACGATCCCCTTCAAAACGAATAGCGACTCTAGCTTCTTTGTCTTTTATTAAAAGCCAAAAGTCACCTTTAGAAAGATAAGGTCTTGCCATACTATCTCCAGTACACCATCCTCTTGGTACACTAAGGTTCTTCAGCTTTTGGACATTCTCATCAAAGTTATCTGGATCATTTTTCGCTGAAGGTATTCTAATCCAGCCATCCTCTTCATCCGTTTGAAATTTTTCCAAGTCCTGTGATTCAACTTTAGTCAACGCCCTTTTATACGCCTTCATAATATTAATGGGGCCAGTGTCATCACCAACATCCCCAAAAACATTAGCAAGGGCCAAAGCATTATGACCGATGATTGGTCTTCTTGTATCAGAAGGAGAAGAGTCAAAAAGTGGTTTTAGAACCATGTAAATGAATGCTGGGCGTTTGGCATACTCGTCATTCTCTTTTGTCATGTAATTCCACCAAAGCTCAAAGGCTTCTTTCTTTCTCTTGTTAATGGGTTCAATGATTGCATCTTTTGCAGACTGAACATCTCTCTTTACCAACCTTGCCGCCCTTTGGACATCAGGATTATCCATGTTTCTCTCAAATTCTCTTTCGAGATCAATATCTTTAATGAAATGATTGCTTTCACTTTTCGGATCGAAAGCTTCCTTCACTTTGGGTAAAAGAGTCCCACTAATAAAGTTATTGATGTCTTCCTGGGATTTTATCTGATTCCAAGGGACAAGATTCTCATACTTCCTAATAAAAGTTTTTAGATAAGGATCGTCTATTTTGTAACGAATTATCTTATCTCTCGCTGATGCAAATATAAATTTCATGGGCGTTGTCCTTTTAAAAAATTATAAAGCATTTGATTAATACCATCTATGGTTACCTGTTCAGGTGGCATCTTCGCAACTAATCTTTTCATATACATTATATACGAACCTATGTAATCTCTACTGTTATACATGGCCCCCTGAGTATCGCTAATTTGGAAATCGAATCCATACTTATTCAAATAAAACATAGTCTTCATTCTGGCAAACTTATTGGCAGTTTGCTCTATCCACATTAGTCTGTCAATATCTTCTTCAAGCTGGGCTGGGTCATTGGTATAAATTGACATTGCAAAGTCATCACCATATTTACGGTATTGGTAAAAGTGAGCTAGTTCATGAAACAAAACAAACATCAGGTCGGAAGGATATTTCTTTAATACTGAGTTATCTATGACACATTGACCATGCATGGCGATCCCTTGTGCTCCAGTTAACTCCTCAAAAACGTAAGGGACTCCGATAGCATCAATTTCATTGGAAATATCATGTGCCCAATTAGTTGCCATGTTTCCTGCTTTTAAATCAAGTTCCCCACAAACAACTTTCAATGCTATCTCATAAGCTTCTACAGTTTTCCCACCATACTCTTCCATTTCCTCATACACTTCTTTCTTGATCTCTTTGTCATCATTCAGTAACTTATGAGAAATATGGAGATATAAAGACCTTTCGATTTTATTGAAAGTGTCTGCCCCTGCAACAACAGTCTTACTGGTTTTGATTAATTTCATAGGTACACCTTAGTTGTTCTAGAATTAATTCTAGAAACTATTAGCGGATACCTGTAGAAACCCCTGTCAAGAAATGAATTATCTTGAAACTTTGAATTCAACTTTACAACCAAGATGCTTTTGAACAATTTCACGTTGTTCTTTACTAATTGGTTGAGAAGTATAAATAATTACCAGATCATCTGAAACACTAAATCGGACAACTCCAATTTCTAAAAGACAATCCTTCATGGCATACCCTCTTCTATTTGTAGGTAAAACTCATGGAACCAAATGAGTAGTGTCTCCTTCAAACCATCCATATTCTTCAGACGAATCCCTTGAATTTCACCTGAATCAACTGGCTTTTCGAAAACATAGGTTCCATCATGACAATCAAGTATACGAAACAAAGTTGTTTCATGATGGTCACTGCTTTCTATTTTGAAAACGTAACGGAATGAGTCATTATGAAGAACGTATGGCTCGATATGACGATTATCTTGCAAGTTCTTCATTTTTTTGAATGCAATGAGGAATTGCTGTACTGCAAAGACAGTGTCCTCAAGAATAGTTGTGACATCCTCATCTCTGGTAAGTATATTGTGCAAGAACTCACGAGCTTTTGCAACCTCGTTCCAATCCATATGCAGGATATAGAATAAATCCCGCGTGAAATGATCTGTCATTGTCGTATCCACTGAAGAATCTCCAATGGGGTGGGTGTGATTCAAGGATATTATACAGCATTAAAAGAACATTTTGTAATCATATTTCTCAGCTAAATCTTCTAGCTTCTCAAGAGTCATATTCTTTAGCATTTGAATCGCGCTTTGCTCATTATCAATTTCAGGATATTCAGGATCACTCATGACCTTAGGGGTCATTTCTTGAATCAACCTAGAGATAAAAATAAGCAATGGAGAAGCCTCTTTGTTCAACCATCCAGCTTGCTTACCCATATCTTCCCATTCCTTTTGGGACATTCTTACTATTGTCTTATCTGCTTTCTTAACTAGTTTCATTATTTCTCCACCATAACTTTCCCCTTACCATTGCACATCGGACAGGTAACTTCTTCCATTACAGGCTTACCTGCCATAATAGCTAAACATTTCGGACAGGTAACTTCACTTTTGTCTCTACTGTACCAAAAATCATCACCACCAGTACCACATGGAGGGTAATAATAATCTTTACTTCCACTACCCCATCCAACATCTGAAGAGGATTTTGGAGAGTCATAATGAATTGGATCATCCATGGCAGGCGTTCCGGTATTTTTGATAATTCTATCATCTGGATTAAAAAGAGAGAAGTCTTCTTTTCGCTTAAGCAACTTCTCAGCGGCAGATTTGCTTAGCCACCCAGCCTTTTTACCAAGATCTAACCACTCATTATGAGAAAGACGAATTTTTGTCTTATTTGCTTTTTTGATTAGTTTCATAATAAACTCCTAAAAGAGTCTTCATAAAGAAACTTATTCATCATCAAAAAACAAAATCCCTTTACAATATTGCAGGACTACTAAAACAGTAGATAGAAAAACTATACAGCTATATTTACCCAAAGAATTGATATGAGAATTTTTATTACTGCACAATCAAAAGAATTTATCGAATCAAAAGGTTTTGATCCTGAAATAGCCGAGCATGTTTCATCATTCTTCTCAAGAGAAAAAGATAAAAAACTCAAAAAGCACTTATGGAAAAACTTCGTCAGTAACCCCAAAATCATAGAACAGAATCGAGAATCTATATTGGAAGATGTCAACTATATCAAAAAACTCTTCCCTGTAGTAGCAAAAGATAGAGCACAAGATCTTGTAAAACATCAGGGAGTTTCTGAATATGCGGCAAATTTGGCTTTGAGGCTTAATGAAGAATATGCTGAGTGGATCGCTAAAATGATTGATAATGAATCAATTATTCCAGTAGAAGATGATGACTTAGTTCTCAACACATTAGCAGAATTCAATAAACTGAAAAATTCCCCTAACGTACCTAAAGAATACAAAGACATCAATAGATACAAACAATTCGGTGATTTGGCAGAAGCTGTAGATATCCTCTCAGGAAATAAGAGTAAATCCCAAGAAGTAAAAGATATTATCTCCAGTAGTGTTAGTACTGCATGGGATGAGGGGGGAGTCAAAGTAATGGCCATTGACTCTCCAGAAGCTATGGCTCATTATGCGAAAGGCAAATCATGGTGTGTTGCTGATGAACATTGGGGCAGAAAATATCTAAGACAAGGAAGGCCATACTACTTATTTATCATAGATGGTGAAATCTCAGTATTAATTCATGAAGCATCTGGGCAATGTAAAGATCCATACAACAGACCTCTAACTGATGCTATTATCATATCCAGAATACAAACACCGATTGAAGAACTAAGAATAAAAACCACTGGTGGAGATTTTCAGTCGTATCACTCTACTCTTCAGCAAATGGAGGAAGTTAATAGAAAAATAACTGAAGACCCAGAATATAAAAAGAACTATGCAGATACTTTAGAAAAATGGCCAGACAAACACTTCTTACTTTATGAAGAGAATAGAAAAGATCCCATATTATTCGAAGCCACAAAAAATGGTTATATCCGAAGTCTCCTGGATAATGAATATAAAGCTTATGAACATTTCAGGAATTTCGAAGAAATTGACAATATACCTGAAGAATTCGCGCAATTCATTCCACAAGACTTTATGGAGAGACTTGTTGAGTTCTATGTAAAAAGAATTGATGATGAAGATGTCTGGGCTATTAAAGGGGTTCCTCAAAGAGTTAGAGTAAATTTCAAAGAAAAAGATTTGGATGTCGTAGTTCAAAGATTAGATCTGGCAGTCAGAGAAGACCCTAGAAATTATTCAGAAGTTCCTTCAGATATTCGAGTAAGATTACCTAAAAAAACAGTCGATATGGTTAAGAGATACTGGCTAGATATTTTGAAAGAGATCTTCAGATTTAGCGAAGATCATGTCCAAGACATGTATCTAAATGAGTACTTCAAAGATCCCCAATTACCAGAATATTTCCTATGGAGTAAAGACTTTATCACAGAAGCCACAAAAATATTGGAGGATGGCTTCAATTTCCTAAAAGAAAAAGAAGATAGGGCAATTGCATCCCAATGGCTTGCCATTCCAGAACACCTCGAAGAAGAAATGGATGAAGATATTAAAGAAGAAGTTCTGGACTACACTAAAAGTCAAATAACTGACATTCTTTCAGTCGAATATAAAAGAGCCACTGGAGACCAAATACCCCCTAATACAAACTATCCACATAAAGTGGCTACCCCTGATGATCATTTGAAAGACTTTTTTGGCGAAATGGAGTTAGATGATATTAAAAAATTCCTAGAAAAAGTCGAAATGACAGAGGACAGAGGGAATGCTTGGTACAGCTTCATAGAAGCTTTCCCTGAAAGAATAGAGGATCATTTGACAAGTGAAGAAATGATGGATTTTGATATATATGAAGCTGAAAGGAATGGTTGGTATGAATTAATATCATCCGATCCATGGAAAATTCAGGAAGCTCCAGATTATCTTTTGGACACAGGCGATGATCAAGAATATTTCTGGTTAGCAGATTCTTATATTGATTGGGCTATTCATGCATTAGAACAAGCCCAAACATTTGAAGAAACTCCCAAAGACTTATTTGACATCTTCAAAGCAGAAGGTTTCCCATCAGATGAAGAGGAGAAGTGGATTACATATATTATCGCAAGAATCATGCATAAAACTGGGAAGTATGAGGTCCTTTTTATGGAAGAATACCTGGCACATATGCATGAAGAGGAATTAAAGGATAGACTTGAAAAATCTGATTTGGGTTGGGGCACAAAGAAAGAAGAAATTCGACGTAAAAAAGGCGAGTTCAAGGATTATCTTAATCAGATGTACTCAAATGATTTTAGGAAATATTTTCAAGGAGTCATCTCACAAAAACTTAATGAAGATTTTTATGAGTCTATGGAGGAGCAATACTCTGATGAAATTATGCAAACACTAAAAGGAACTGTAAGCAATAAAGTCACTAAAGATGCTATCGAACGAATCGAAGAGATGATCCAAGAACCTCTAACAAAGGAAGATCTACCAGAACTTGAGCAATTAGTTACAACAGCATGGGAAGGCTCCAGAGCATCATGGATGACTCCCAAAAACCTTCCAGAGGGAATTACAAAAGAAGACCTGGGAAAAGAACTCATACTGGAAAGAATTAAAAGAGGTGATCTGGAAAACCTAAACGTTTATATACAAAGAATGTTAGGATATATGACACCTAATTATAGTCACTATAGCGGTCAAGTAAGTGAACCATGGGATAGGAAACCAATTCCAGAATATCTTGAGGAACATGATGATATCAAAAGAATGCGTCTGAAACCATGGTACGAATTCATTATGAAAAATCTAGGACCAATTAATAATCCACAAAATCCAAAACAAGAAATGATAAAACCATGGATTCTGGAAAACGCACCTAAAGAAGTACTCAATTATTTCGAGATTAAACAAGTCCTTGAACAACCAACTGTCACATCCTGGTATAAGTCCTATAAAGTTAAAACGGCTAAAATTAAAACAGCCGCAAAAATAAAAGACCTCTGCAAAGTAAAAACAAACTACCCTGATGCAGATTTTTGGATTCAAAGAAAAGGAGATGTAGATAAAGTAGGAAAACCTACCAAAGAATATTCACCATCTCATATCGGTATCAAAGTAGATAACACAGATGTCTTGGTTCCAGACTTCCTTTATTACGTTTTTGAGAACTTATATTTGTCTGGAGCGTTCAGATCACAATCAAAGGGTATTCTAAACTTACAACACATCACTGTTGATGACATAAAGAACATCCCAGTGCTCTAATCATCTGTATAATGCAATAAAGTAAAACCCTACCACAAAACCATTATGCAAAAATATCTAAAAGAACTCGAAGAAGAGTCCATTTTTATCATCAGAGAAGCGGCATCCACTATCGAAGATTTAGTAATGCTGTACTCTATTGGAAAAGACTCTGGCGCAATGCTTCATGTAGCAGAAAAAGCATTCGCTCCTGCACCTCTGCCATTCCCTCTTATGCATATCGATACTGGATTCAAATTCCCAGAAATGTACCATATGAGAGATAAAATCGCTGAAAAACACAGACTCATTGTCGAAAGAAATGAGAAGTGGATCAAAAAGAACTGTAATCCATATGATCTAGGATGCGATATCTGTTGTCAACATCTCAAAACTGAAGCGCTTTTAGAGGCTTTAGAGAAACATAAATTCAAAGCCGCATTCGGAGGCGCAAGAAGAGACGAAGAGAAGTCCAGGGCCAAGGAAAGGGTATTCTCGATCCGCACAAACAATCAATGGAATCCTAAAGCCCAAAGACCAGAACTCTGGAAGATATACAATACATACACCCAAGAAAATGAATCTTTAAGAATTTTCCCTCTTTCAAATTGGACAGAACTAGATGTTTGGGAATACATCAGAGAAGAAAACATAATGACAGTTGATCTCTATTTCGCAAAAGAAAGACCTATGCTTGAACGAGGAAATGCTCTAATGCTTGACACTATGCATACCGAAGAGAGCAAACCAATCAAATGTCGATTCAGAAGTCTTGGATGTACTCACTGTACTGGAGCAGTTGAATCAGATGTAACTGATTTAGACGGGATCGTTGAAGAACTCAAAGATATCAGAAAATCAGAAAGACAATACCGAATCATCGATCAAACTTCTGACTCATCAATGGAAGCAAAAAAGAAACAAGGATATTTCTAATGGAAAAACAAATTTTAAGAATCACTACTGTAGGTAATGTAGACTCTGGTAAATCAACTCTTCTAGGAAGAATCCTTTACGAAACCAAATGCGTCTACGAAGATCAATTGGACACTGTAAAAAAAATTTCAGAAAAGAAAGGTGGAGACCTAGACCTTTCATTACTTCTAGATGGATTAGCAAGTGAAAGAGAACAAAGTATTACTATCGATGTTGCATATAGATATTTTGAAACAGGAAAAAGAAAATTCATCGTAGCTGATAATCCAGGTCATCAAAGTTACACAAGAAATATGGTAACAGGAGCGTCAGTCTCAGAAGTCGCTTTAGTAATGATTGATGCTAAAGATGGATTAACAGAACAATCTAAAAGACATATCTTCATAACATCACTTCTTCAAATAAAATACCTTTTTGTTATCGTCAACAAAATGGATCTTGTTGATTACTCCCAAAGAAGATTCAACGAAATTATGCAACAATATGATGAGTTCTCAGAAAAACTTAACTTTAACTTTGTCCAATTTGTTCCAGTATCAGCGCTTGTTGGAGACAATGTCGTTGAAAAATCAGAGAATACTCCATGGTATACTGATCAACCATTGTTAACCCAATTAGAGAACAATAACTTCATTCAAAAACGAAACCATATCGATTTCAGACTTCCAATTCAGTTGACAATCAAAGATGAAGACCGTTGGCACTTAGGAACAATCGCTTCTGGTTCTATCAAAGAAGGAGATGAAGTTGTAATACTTCCAAATAATGATATAAGCAAAGTTAAAGAAATAAGAGGGGATAAAGCTGTAGCTGTCTCCATAGAGGATGAAATCGACATTAGCAGAGGCTGTATGATGGTCAGGAAGAACAACATGCCATCAATTAGCCATAAGATAGACTGCTATCTGTGCGCATTCTCTGACACTCCTATCAGAAATAAAGAGAAGTATATCCTCAAACACACTACTCAAACAGTTAACGCAAATATTGATGAAATCATCTATGAAATCAATATCAACGATTTGCATAGAAAAGAAGCTGATGAACTTAACAAAAATGCAATTGGAAGAGTTAGGATCTCTACAATGAGCGACTTATTCTTCGATCCATACACTGATAACAAAATTACAGGTAGTTTTATATTGATTGATCCTCATACCTATGAAACAGTAGCGGCAGGAATGATCAAGAAAGATGCTTCCAATAGTCACATCGAAGATTATCAAGAAGTTACAAGAGAATTACGAGAGAAGAAACAAGGACATAAATCTGGGTTCTTCTGTTTAATGAACTTTAGCCAAGAAGATGTTAAAGAAATAGAGAGTCATCTTTTCCAAAGAAACTATAACGTCATTGCATTAGACAGAGTCTGTCGTGGGGATGTCCTTATGAAATTACTCGATCTTGGATGTATAGTTCTATTCAATTTAAACAACAATCCCCCTCAAGAACTTAAGGGGGAAAGTTTTTGTTTTAGTGCTGAAACTGACAAAGATTCTATGATCTCTATTATTAAAAATCGAGTTACTCTATAATCAATTGAGTATCATCGATTTCAGCGATATCACCATTAACAACTTCTCCAAACTCTTTTGAGAATTTGAAGGTTGGAAGATAACGATAGTAAACTTCTAACTGCAAGCAACAAAGTGTTGTTGAGAAGACTTTACCTTTCAAATCAGCGCCATTTCCATGACCAGATTTTACTAACCAATATCCTTCCTGATGTTGATTGGATACTAAAGTTGGTTCAAACTTTTTCTGCCATTGAGACCATGCACCTCTATTAACCATTCCATATTGGAAAGCGGCCTGAGTGTCATAGTACCAACCATAAAGACATTTAGGAGCATTCTCCCATCTATATCCATCCAATCTCTTGCCCATAATCGTCTGCATTCCACCAGAAACCTCCTTACAATTAGGATCTCCAAGCAACTGCAAACAAACAACTCCAACACCAGTCATGTTAGGATGATTCCATTTTCCGCCAGAATAAGCGAACTGATAGTTTCTATAAGCAGTATTCTTCAAAAACTGTTTGCTTTTAGTAATTGCAGGATAAACACCTGGATTGCTTGTCCCAGAAACATAAGCGGCCTTCAAAGCCTGATATTGCCAACCAGCAACAGATACATCCCACCTTTCACCCTTTTGATAACGGTAGTTATACCCACCACCTGGTTGCTGTCCTTTTACAATAACATCAATGCCATTTTCCATTGCATCCTTCAAGAAAGGAATGTGAGTCATGCCATAAGCTTCAGCAATAGCATACGTAGCGATACCATGAGAATACGCTCTTCCACCAAACTGTTTCCCATCAGGCATATTGTTGCAAAGCCATTGCATGGATTTCTGAACTGTTTCACCAAAGGTTTCATCTAAAGGAGTAGCCCCATAAGCCAAGAAACAAAGTAAGGCCAATCCACTATGAGCAGGCTGATTTTCCCATGAACCATTTTCAAGTTGAACTTTCTGTAACCATTTCAAGGCTCTCAACACAGCATTCTGACCTTTTCGAGTACCCCCGTAACTTCTTACAGCCCCTGCACGACCACTATTGGTTCTTCCTCCATACAATCCAGCCATTTTCAAAGGCGTGGGATGAGGAACAACATCCAATACAGCTTCCATATCCATTTGATCATCTGTTTCAGGAGCCTCATCATTGAAACTCTCTAACGCAACATCTACAGTCTCAGAAGGGATGTCTGGCGTTTCCATTGCAGGAACATCAGTAGCGACATTCTCCTCAGGCTCAATATCTTCTAATTTAATGTCTGGTGGAGGTGGAGGTGGCTCTTTAATCTTCAACTCTTCCATTACCACTTCAACCTCAACAGGTCTTTCTTGAACACTTGCCGTAACACAAAAACAAAGCAACAATAACATGACAACATGAACACAAAAGGAAACCCCTGGCCCAATCAAGTGCTCCATCAACTGCTTTTTACGATAATCTTCTAGAATCGCTTCTAATTCCTCATCATAAAAATCATCAAATTCCTCTTCATAAACATCATACTCATCATACATTTTAGACCTCCTAACTTTATAAAGTCTTTATTTTTATTATACAGTTCTAGATTTGGATATCAAGTTCCTTTATCATTTTTCTAAAAAGAGGATTTTTTAAGTGATTTTTAGAATACGTGAGCGTAATCTTTGTAAAGGTTGGTCATGTCACAAAGAAAATCTTACAGAAGAATAGGTGAATGGCAATGGAAGCAAAACATGAAAGAATACTCATGTGGTTACAACGCTGGCCAAAAAGCCAGAGAACAGAATGATGTCGAGAAATACAGGCTAGTACAAAAAAGCTCCCAAAAGAAAGATCCTTGGGAGCTTGGCTTTATAAAAGGCTGGAAAGACAAATCACGCGATTCCTAATGTATTCGCAATTTCTCTATAAATTCTTTGTGCTTCTTCATTCGCTTTTCTAAGCATATCGAAAAAATCTAATGTAGCTCTAGACATGTGATATCTAACATCATCACCCTCTGGGTCTAACTGCACCTGATTCGCTTTTATATTACGAATAGAAGCAACCAAGGCTCCAAAAGCACTGTTATTCGCTGGAATGAACTCAGCAGTTCCATTAGGATTTAATATTGTTTTATGAAAAGCATAAATCCCATCATCTCCCAAATAAGGTTCAACTTGAGCAATTGCTTGATCTAACTCTTCTTTACTAAGATCTGTTTCAGTCCTCAAACTACCAATTGAATTTTCAATCGAAGTCATTGCATGAATAAAACCACGCATAACTTGAGCGAGTTGATTTAATCTATTTGGATCATAGGCTTGCGCCACTCTTATAATTTTCATTCTATCGTTACCTTTTATCTTTGTGATTAAGAAGAGCTACTTGTTAAACCTTCAGATAAACTTGAACTTTCACTTGTTGAACTGTCTGAACTTTCACTTGTTGAACTGTCTGAACTCTCAGTTGTTGAACTGGAACTAACCGATAAATCAATTGTGCCAGTCCCTTGCTCATTTGACGTATTGTCTGTTAATGCAATCCAAGTGGCAGTTGATAAGTTAGTGCTAAATGCAACATACTTTGGAGAAGTAATTGGAATTGCTCCATCTCTACTTCCCCAAAGATCTGTGACCTTCTCAATATAATATGCTGGAGTAAATGAATAAGGTCCGTTCTCAATTTTATAAATGAGAATGTAATCTCCAGTATCTTTTTCATAATAAGGTTGGCCATCATGAGTGCCATTTTGGATATATGTTCCATTAGCACCCTCATCACCAAAACCTGATAAACCTATAGCCATAAGAAATAATCTCTTTAAAACTTTTTACAAATACTTCAAAATCTATAGAAGAAGTCCCTTGTATTAACCAGAATATCCTATTTAATAAGGAAATCCCTTATCATCTCAATCCCTTCTTCATGTAACCCAAGTTTTACCGCACTTTCTAAAGTTACTGATTCACTCATCCAAACAATATCAAAAGCATTGGTTAAAAAACTATCAGCCAAGATAACATCCTTACCACGTTGTTTCTGTCGGTAAATCCTCAATTTCTCACGTTCATGCCACCAAGCATAAGAAACTACCTCAGTACAACTGAAACCATGATCATATTTCTTCATATGATCTGCACAAGAACCCAATTCCTCTTCCGCCTCATCTAAATGATCCCCTTTGTAATGCTTTAATTCCTCTTCAATGTCAAACTTGAAGTCATGATCGTAACGAGTTCCAACAACGCTTTTAGCCTTCTTACAGGCCCCTCTGCGGGATCTGTATGTTACTTTGGAAGGGCGAAGAATGATTGTATAGTCACTATACATGGGATAAATAGCATTTCTATGAACAACTCCATCAGAAATGGCTTCCACAATCATAGGTTTCCCATCTTCTACCATAGGATCTCTAATATCATCCACATGAATCCATGCATGCTTCATATAACCTGGAATTGCAATATTTGATAGATAACCATCACTACGACTGATTCCAATATCACCATATTGAATTAATGGCAACGCTTCCCAAATTTCTTCCAAATTAACTTTATGAAGATGGACATCCCAGGTTACCCAAGGAAACGTATGAATTTTACGTACATCTCCAGCCCAAAAAACAATACTTTTATATAAATCGTTAAATATACCCATAACAACACCTCCTGACACTTCATTCTTCAAGAAAAGAACTTATTCCTGTTAGAGGATTCCAGACATAAATTCATGGCAAGATCATGGGACGTTAGAAAAGCAAAACGAATATTATTCCAAAATCCAAGAGAACAAGTCAAATTTAACCCGAAACACGCTGAACAAGTACTCGGAATGATATGGACTGGAGGAAATATGGAACAGGTTAACATCAAAGACCCCGTTATATTAATTACTAGCATCGTGTTGGACAAAGAAAGCCACTTCCCAATAGATGGATGGCATCGTATCAAAAAGGCCATAGAACAAGGTGTAGAGCAATTACCAGCCTATATCTTAACCCTAGAAGAATCTAAAGAAGTAGAATACTAATATATTAGTCTTAAAAGCCTTAAAAATGACCCACTTAAAAGACCAATCGCGAGGGGGCGGCAATTATAAAGGGGCGAAGCCCCACGCCACGGCGCAAATTTTTCCAGAAATCTAGTGAAAAATTTTTCTGAATAAGCTAAAATAAGCTAAAAAGTTAAGCTAAAATAAGCTAAAATAAGCTAAAAAGTGGCAATTAATACAACGGTTGAGTGTGATATAACCAAGTTGGATCAGGATTACCTTTAGTAATTGAAAACCCAGTATAACCACAAGTTGAAGCAATATAAGATTCTTCCCAAACTAACCTGTAAGATCTTAAATGACCATCCATAAATGATACATTGTACCACTTACCATGATAAGCACCTGCATAATCACAATTCTTCCAAGTCTGGAATGGAGGAATATTAACATAAAATGAATTCATGTTGTAACCACGAGGATCTGACTCCTCAATAAAATGTAATACCTCTGAAGTAGATCGCTCAATTTGACTTAAACGAAGACCACCTTTATGCTTACTAGCCCTTCTCTCACCATTCAATCGAGCATTAATTGAATAAGATCTGTAATCATGCTCCTTGTCAGCACTACAATGATAAACTCTCCAATCACCTACATACTCCCATAAAACACCATTCTTATTGGCCGCAATGGAATCACCCTTGCCAACCCAATGACCTTTTGCCTTTCCATTAGTATTGGAATTCGGAAATTTACAATTATTATCAGTTAAAAACATTCCATACGCTAAACCTAATTGACGCATGTTACTCGCACAATGTACCTGCTGAGCACTTCTCTTGGCCTTCATCAATGAAGGCAATAACATCGCCATTAAAATCGCAATGACTAAAACGACAACCAAAAGCTCTATCAAAGTAAACCTTTTGATTTTTCTTGAAGTGAATTTACTAAACATCTTTCATTTCCCCTACATACTATATAATTCACATTATAAATGTTATTCTCACAAAATCAAGAAATCCCCTGCTTTTAAAGAAACCAATTATTTGTGAAATATACAAAACCTTAACAAAACGAACATATTGTATCAACATCGTTAAATTTCTGTATCTCAATGTTTTATCGAGAAATTTTGAAAGGCTTTACACTATCAAATTTAGAAGGATGAACTTTCGCAATGAATCGTAATAAAGGAGGATGACATGCGCAAATTACTGAGTTTTATTTTATTGATTGGATTATCACAAGTTGTAGTCGCTGGAGAAATCGCAAAGGACTTTTTTGATGGAACAAAATATGTTTTAAAGGCTCCAGTAGAAAAAGAAAATTTGCCATACACATTAGGGGGTTTGGCAATTATAGGGGGAGGTTTTGCTCTTGATGGATTCGATGAATCTGACATTAGCATTGATGATGAATTGGGAGATGACTTATTTGGTGTAGCTGAATTCCAAGGTCCTGTAATTATCGGTACGTATTTATTAGGTGAAATAAATAAAGATCCAAAACTCAAAGATACTGCTATTGCCGCACTGCATGCAGAAATCTTAACTGGAGTCGTTACCCATGCAATGAAACACTCTATTAGAAGAAAAAGACCAGATAGTAACGCCAGAACATCATTCCCATCAGGACATACCTCCTCCATCTTTTCTCTAGCCGCTACATATAGCTGTATGAGCGATTGGAACCCTATTGTAACTACAACATCGTTTGGTATCGCAATCTACACAGGATTAAGTAGAATAGAAGGAAATGACCATCATACTTCAGATGTAATCGCTGGAGCAGTTATCGGAACCACTATAGGATACTTTACCGCAAAATACTATAAAGAGAAAAAAGATAGAAAAATTACACTGGAACCAAGTAATGATGGCATGGGCGTAGCATTGGTCTATAGATTCTAAAAGAATCAGTCTATAGATTCTAAAGTCTAAAGTCTAACCATTCTTGACAATTAAAAATTTTGAAGAGGAAGAAATATCTATGTCACCCATTTTATCTGTTTTAAATAATTCCTCTTCTAATTGCCATAAGTTATCCATGAATCTCTCAGCACGTCTACCTCGTAACTCTGAATTAAATTCCATCTCCCTTCTGGAAACAGAATCATCATAATCTGATAAAAATTGCATCGATAACTTCTTCACATATAATTTGTATAAATTACGATTGTCTCGATAAATCCTTCTAAGACGAGCATACTCTTCTTTTAAAGGACCCAAAGCCCCACTAAAAAATAAATTGAGAAACTCTTTCTTACTAAGATCATCTCCATGAGTTAAATATGCTAACTGTAAAGCACGTAACATCGTATTCAAATTAGCATAATATTCTATCGGACGATGATGATGATCTACACGAGGAGAAGACATGCCCTCTGCAAATGAAGATATATTATCATAACTCTTTACTGGATGATCTCTGAATAACTCAGAATGCTCTGGATAAAGTAACTTTCCATTCTTATCATATAAATCGTCAATCTCAAAATCCTGAGGGAAAAGATCATAAACATCAAATCCATGATCTCTGGACCTTAACTGATCTAAAGGATAACTCTTTTCTAATTGTTTGACAGCATCCAATGAATCAAATGCATTTATAACTACCCTGTTACCATTTAAATCCACTATGTCTTGATAATAATCATGAAACATAAAAGGAAACTTACGCCTTACATTACCATAAGGATCTAAGTTCTTAGGTGTAGTAGATCTCGGAGGTACTCCAGTAAACTGAGGAACTTCTCCAGAACCTTCGTGAACATACATCTTGATTAAATCTTGAACCCAATGCAATACCTCATGCTCAACTGAATGTAAAATGTCCCTCTCAGCACCTAACTTAAAACCAATTTCCCAATCCCTATACCAAGCATCAGACCCTTTACGTTTATTCTGAAAAAGAACATCCACTTTCAAATACTTGGGATCTAAATCATTTAAAAATTCAAACTGAGAACCAGAAAAATCCAACACAAAAGACTTGCGAGGAAGACGATTCATGTCAAATCCAGATTCCCCCTTTGTAGCATATAAACGATAAACTTCCATTACCCACTCAGCTATCTCTTGATAAACCTCATAAGGTAAACTCATATAAGATATTTTGTAGAATTTCATTCTAACCAACCATTCTCACTTATGTATTTGTAAAGTATTTTTACCGCCTTCTCATAATTCTTCGGCCTCTTACGTTTCAAAGCCATAAGAAAACTATTGGGAGAAAGATAATTACTCGAATAATTTAAACCAACAAATGACTTAAACTCATCATTGGTGAATCTATAATCCCTGTCAGAATTACGAGCATTGCGAAGAGCAACACGTAATTCCGCTATCGAAGATCTAAGATGAGGAGCATATTCAATCTCTTGACTGTAATAATCATCTCCCCTCGGTTCCCAATCATTTGTCCTCTTATTAGGAATTACCTTTAAAGCATGATGTCTCATTAATTCACTCTGCAACCAATGCGTCAACTCATGCTCTAAAGTACCCGATAAAGCATCGTCTAAAGTATTGTCTAATAAATTGGCACCTAAACCCAATTGAACCTGATCACCAAACTTATCAAGAAAAGGACCTACATTCATTGTTAAAACATCTAACTGATACTTACCATAAAACCCAACAGAAGGATCATCTATAACATAAATGTTCAAACTAATCTCATCAAACACTTCATTAAGCCATTCTAAACTACTGTCAAGATCAAGAGGTAAACCAAATTCGTTCTTGTCTATATCACGTTCCTGTAAACGAGTATGATAATCCACTAAAATCCTTCTGGCTCTTTCTTTATATGCCTGAATCTCCGATAAGTTAGGATCAATGTCAAAATGCTCATACATAGGAAATTCCTGTCGCTTATATTTAGAAACACCTAACTCCCTTAATGATGACATAATGTCTAAAACAGAATTGATTAACTTTTCTGGCTTTTCCAAATCTTCTAACTTCACTTCATACGGCCTGAACATCAAAGAATTAAGAATGTCAAAAACATCACGATCATCACGATCATTAGAAGGATTAGGTTTGTATTTACCTGTAGGATCATAACGATGCTGTTTCTTCTGAGCAAATTTCAACTTCTTTAATGTCTCATTAGCTTTGTTATAAATTTCCTGAAGCAAAATGGGTCTGAAATAATTAACAGCAGTATCTAAAACTACCTTGGGAATCTCTAACAACCCCTGACTACCTCTACCAGATACTTTAATCAATTTCATAACAAACTCCAAAAATCGCGGAACACTCTTATAAGGGCGAAGCCCTTAGCCGACGTTTAATTAGAAATGGAAATCTATCTCCATAAATCTTGATGATCTCTATACCAATGCGCCGTTATTTCCTGACCTTCAAATTCTCCACCTTTCTTGCCAACTCGAATGATTCTGTCATTATTAACACATCCATTACAACCATAAATGTCTTCAGGACTAATCTGCTTAACACGACCAGATATCCACATGTCTCGCATCTTATCAGAATCTTTGTCACATAACTCCCATAAATCATTGCTCAAAATCTCTTCACCATCTAAAGTTAAACGACCATTAGATAAAACCCGTATATATTCCCAACAACCAGGACAAAACTCATCATTACAAAAACCCCACTTCTCAGGATCTTTAGTATGATCTACAGGCTTCCCATCACAATAATCCTTTAATGCATCTATATAACGTACAGAATTAGTCCATAATTGAGACTTACCACAAGGACACATGTACTCCTGACCAGGATTGAAATGATGACGAGGATTAACCGTAACATCAACTACATCTAATAAACCATCACAATAACCACACTTGTAAGTCTCATTAGGAATTGTATGCTTGAAAGACACTACCCTCTTTGTTACCCTTATTAATTTGGCTTTATTACTAGCTTCCTGAAGCTCTTTCGTTCTAAAACCATATTCAGTGTCTTCGACATCATCCCTGTCATAGTATTTGTCCCACATAGCTTGAGCAGATGGAGAAGTTAAAGAAATATCTTCAGGAAATTTCTGTCTTAAAAGACCCATCTTTCTAGCTCTTTCATGACTAACTAAATAACAACCCCTCTTTGTAACATACTTCATTAATAAATCATATAAAAATGGACCCCAACCATGTTCCGCTTGTCCTGCGGCATACCACACTTTAGAATCTTTGTCTGTTTCACGAGCCATCGCAAAACCTAAATCCTTCTCTCCAAGATCACTTTTTAGTGTGTATACTATAGAATTATAATTCTCTGTCTCCTTAACCCAATAACCTAAAGGAAGATCACTATAAGTATTGGCTGGCATAGCTTGCTTAGACATTGCTACACGTATAATTCTCATCTTAGGGAACCCCTATTTTTTGGTTTTCTAACTTCAACATCAGGAAGATACATACCACCATACCCATCATCTTTACCAATTGGTTTAGATACAGACACTATGTTCTTTAAAGGTATCCTACCTGCCGCCCTTATATAATCATCAGGATCAATCATAAATAAATCTAAACCATCTACGTCAATCGCTAAAACAACACCAATATGACCACTAGGTATATACTCAGCCGCTGTTTCAGGATAAGGAGATAAATTGATCTGCTCATCCTCTGGAACAATCGCCCCCCTACCATCTGTATCTAAATAACCCTGATCTAATATCCTATGCCAATCCTCTAAAGTAACACCACGATATAAAACCCCACCCGTAATATCAACCCTATACTTAGGACCCAATTCCTTAGTGTAACCTATTATGTCCTTAGTCTTCCTATGACGACGACCCGTATCTTCCATCTCACCTATTATGTTTTCTCTATAATGAGTGGGAATATTGTCATTGAGAGAATGAAGATCCTTTAAAACTTCATCACGATCTTTAAGCGTTATAGGACTATAACCCTGATTCCGTTTCCGAAACTCTAATAATCGTAATTTGCGCCTGAGAGAATCATACTTCTCATAATCACCCTCTTGATAATTCTTACGTAAATCATCAATCGCTGACTTGAGTCTCTCTATTTCAACATCTAATGAAGAAGCTACACGTATAATTTTCATTTTTAGGGAACCCTTATTCGAGCATTTATCTATTATTTAAGGAATCCATTAAATTCTCAAAATTATCTTCTGAAAGAATAGGATAATTACCATCAGGATTTTTGGATATAATACCATAAGGCTTTCTGTCACCAGACCAAACCAACTTTATTGTGTTGTCGAAGATCTTATCAAGAATACATTGACTCATTATCTTGCCCTTGATATGAATAACTGTCTCACCCTCTTGAACATTCTGACCTAACATGTCTGTGGCTATCATAAAATAAACCTATGTAAAAAATAATAAATACATAGTTCTATCTTATCCCATCCCTTCCCTTTCTTCCTTCTGTCTATCTGTTTCACCATGGAAAGCTTTGGCCGCATTACTGATTTCTATTAAACCCTCATAATGAAGATCTGTTAAAAACTCTGTTCCAATAATTACACCTGGAAAACTTCCATCATCAGCTATTGAAGGATCATTGGACATAATCTCTAAATACGTATGCCCATTAGAACCAACCTGAATTGTTATATCACAATTACCTAAATTAACCCCTCCATCACTACGACAATTCTCTAAAAAATCATACTTATTATCTGAATAACAATACTTACCCTGAGAAAACTCCTTAGTTTCCCTGATAACAGACGTTACTATCCCTACATTAGACATACTAAATCTCCAGTTATATAACCATAAGAATATTATACAAAAGCTCTAGGGAACCAATATTTTAGGGAACCCATATACACCTCTTTAGTAATTTTTACTAATTTAATATACTTTAGTAATTTTTACTAATTTAACCCCTTACATGTATACTATTGAGCGTTGCGATTTCACAAGCGAAAATCTTGTGTGGTGTGAAAAAATTTAGGGAACCCTTATTTTCCTGTGTGAAAAAATTTAGGGAACCCTTATCACCCTGATAGGGTTCAAGGTGGAACCCTTATCGAAGACAAAGAGCTTCACTTTGCCTCAAGGACAAAGAGCTTCGCAATCTAGTTTTAGGGCACCCCCTACACCTGAAAAAGGTCAAATATTCGGAGGGGGGTGGGGGTACGTTTTCCCATATATAGAACATGCGTTTTTATATAAAAAATAAAAACAGTAGTACTCTTTTCATAATGCCTGCCGCTGTCCACCTGATTCTGGCAAAAGAAAAACCCCGCCTATCTCTAAGCGGGGTCAAGTTATTATTAAGTTTGGGATATAGAATCAGGTTAGTTCATACTTCATCCTCGTTTGTACAGTCGATGAGCGTTGTATCCTGCTACTTCGTTGTCTTGAGCAAATTTCCAGTATTTGGTAATGACCTGAGCCGACATGTCCTCATCGTCGATATGCTGGCTCATAAGCGTTACAAACTCAAAGTTGGACTCATCTACGACTCCTTGGTCTACTTTGCGCGAGAGGCCGCAATAACGCGCTTCTCCGACCTCTGAAATGAACATCCCAGAGTAGAACCCTGTCAACTCATGCTTGTTAACGAATTGATCGGCATTGCACCAGATATAGACCGAGTTCTTTTTGGTCTTCAGCAAGGGGACAAACTGTTTGTCAATGCAATACCCTTTCCATCCGTCTTGCCAATTGAACGCGCCGACGCTAAACAGCCCCTTAGGCGAACCATGACCCATCATCATAATACGATCATGAGAGGCGATAAGTTCTTTGAGTTCTTGAGGGGTAACGCCCCCTGTTACAACTGTCTTGTCTTGGATATCTTTGTAGATGATTTCCAAGAACTGTGTTGAGTTGTCTTTAGGATGGATGATTAGGGTTGTCATTTCTTATCTCCTGTTACTATAACATAGCATACCGAGAGAATAAGTCAAATCGATTCAGAACTTAATGTTGTGTTTTTCCATCAATTCTTCCATAAACTTTAATTCTTCAACATTCCGTTTCAATTTTTTATGTTTCCGCTTCAACTCTTTGAGATTCTTTACATCCCAATGTAAATCAAAAGCGTATGCAATAGGTCGCTCATCCTCTGGGGTATTCGGAAAGAATTTCACATCTTCCCTTGGTTTCCAATCCTTCACTTCATCCCAAGGGACCGTCAGACAAGTTTTATCTTCAAAGACACAATGAACGCCGTTATCCCTATGAAAGCCATAGGTCTTGACCAATTCTCCCTCTGGTGTCTCGTAGTAAATTCCCGCTACAAAGTTCTCTTTAGTATTCATTAGACGCATCCTCCGCAACATTGGTGACCGCAAGTCTGGCATTCGCCTGCTGTCCAGTTGTCAAGGTCAGCATTTCCGTTTTTAGTTGGTCCGTAATCCCCTCCGCATTTGGGACAGATACGATAGTTGAAACAGTTTGTATTTTCGCAGGAGACAGGACAATCATTATAATTGTTTTTGATCTCATAGTGAGGTTCGCATAAATGGCATTTCATAGTGTTATCTCCTTTGTTTACTATAACATAGCATACCGAGAGAATAAGTCAAGCTGTCCAGGTGCTTTTCTTTCTTTCGAAAAGAGTACTACTAAAGTGGTTCAGATCAAGATCTTGATCGATGATCAAAATCAGCAGTATTCTTTTCGGAAATGACAGAAGCCAGAAAAAGGCCCTCAACCGAAGTCAAGGGCCATTGCGCAATCCCCTCTGGATTTGGGACCTAAATTGTCTTAGATTGGCTTATAATGAACCTCTCCGCATTTTGAACAGACAATCTCGTTTGTCTCGCATGGATGGACATAGCTTTCAAATTCCCGAAAGCAAGTCGAACATTTGAGAACCCAGAGATTCTTTTTGTCGTCATAGCTAATGACTTCAATCGTTCCGTACATGGGTATCTCCTTCCGAAAAGAGTACTACTGTTGTGAGTCTTCCCATTCGCGCCATTTTTTGAGGTACTCGCCAGTTTCGGCTCGAATCTCTTCGACCGTAATGTCGTACCCTTGCAAGGCGTTTACGGTATCCGTAATGTCAAGGGTAATACAAAACTCATGATTCGCCAGTTCTCGATGAATGATAGCCTTCTTGCCGTTCTCTTCCATGTCCTGAGCGATACCCGCTTTGTGGATCTTTTCCAATCCTTCAAAGAGTTGATCGGCGTTTTCCTTGGGGCAGAAAAGGCCGTTAATCATCCGAACATAGGTAACGCCCTCTTTTTGTCCTTCGTTGAATTGCTTAATGTTAAAGGCAAAGAACGCACCCATTTCCTTAAGAAGCTTCGACTGGGGTTCTTCGATGTACTGGCTAAGATACTTCATCGTTTTCTCCTTTTGAAAAGAGTACTACTGTTGTGAGTTTTTCCATGTTTTACCCCAAGTTATAGTTATCGGGATTCGGCGGATTTTCAACGTCTCCGGTTGCATAGGCCAACAACTCGACAATGTATTCTTGATTGTCGTCGGCGGTTGTTATTCCGATCTCTCGGAACTGGAAAAGGACTTGAGCGACTTTTGCTAGGAATTGGTTCATTGTCTTATCTCCTTTGTCTACTTCTAACATAGCTCAAGATAGTGAAAAGTCAAACCGGTCTCCCGAGTTTTTTCATCTTTCAAAAAGAGTACTACTGTTTCACTTCAGCAGTACTCTTTTCAGAAGGAGGAGAGGGGGAGGGGGGGCAATAAAAAACCCCCTGCTCAGAAGAACAGGGGGCGGGCTTGGGGGACGCTTGGCGCGTCTTGGGTTAGGTAATGGGTTCGGGGGCCATTTCCTCTTCGACTTCGTCAGCCGTTACGGTATGGAGTTTGCGCAGGTATTCTACGCGAACATTGAAGGTCAAATGACCCTCTTTTGGGGGCCGTTTCTCAGAGGCGATCATTGTATGCTCGTAGTTCTCTTTGGGGACTTCTTGACCGTTGAGGAAGTATTGCGTTACGGTCTTGACGTTGTCGAAGGTTCCCGACTCCAAACGAACGGCGAGAGTACCCGATTTGAGATGCCGTAAGGTCGTCGGATAGTTGACCCATTCATAACCTTTCAGACCTGCATTCTCGGCGGGGAGAGAGCCGTCAACGCGACCATGCTTGACTTCAAGAATGTTGTCGTACTTGACCGCGATCCGACAGAGCATGAGCGTCCGTTTCGTCAACGGCAGACCCGTATATGCTTTCTTGACCTTGACGGGGCGTTCCCATTCGACCATGATATTTGCGCCGTTGGGGATGACTTTCAAAGCTTCGTTGAACTGTTCGATTTTCATTGTTGTTACCCTTTGTTTTGTTGTTCCCTTGGTAGCCCTTTTGCTGATACCCCTACAGTAGCATCTCTAAAGAGGAAGTCAAGCGCAGTTGTGCGATTTTTTTATTTTCAAAAACAATACTCCTGTTTCTGTTCAGCAGTACTCTTTTTGAAAACCAGGTGGTTTTCCGCCAGAAAAAAATCGAGAAAAAATTCGAAAAAAATCGGAAATTCTGTCACAGCCGTTCTGGAGTTATTTCTAAAAAGAGTACTACTGTTTCACTTCAGCAGTAGTCTTTTTGGAATAGCCTCCAGATACCACAAAAAAAGCCCCCGTCCGAAGACGAGGGCCAGGGCCAGGGGCCAGGGGTTAGTTGTTCTTCAAGGCGTTAAGCTTCTTCATTGCGTCAGCGCAGACCTGCTTGTCCTCTGCGGTTGGCTCTTCAAGACGACCTGCTTTCATGTCTTGCAAGACCTCTTCAGCAATCGCTTCGGGGTTGACGGCGTCGATGAATTCCTGTTCAGTCATGTTTCTGCTCCCTTGATTTGTTAGACTGTACTGATAAGATAGCATCTCTGCCTGGGATGTCAAGTCAGATTTCCAAGTAAAATTTTTTGTACTAGCATAAGAAATCTTATGGCTTCGAGCTACCCCCGCATCCCTTTCAAAAACAGTACTCCTGATTTGATTGAGCAGTACTCTTTTTGTAAGCCAGGTTCAGGCGGAAGGCGATCTGCGGGACAGAAAAAAGCAAAAAAATCGGAAATCCCTGTCACAGCCGTTCTGGGGCTATTTCTAAAAAGAGTACTACTGTTTCACTTCAGCAGTAGTCTTTTTGTAATCCAGGTGCTGGAAGGCGAGGGCTTCGGTCAAAGTCATCTGGGAACAAAAAAAGCCCTCGACCAAACGGGGCCGAGGGCTTGACGACGAGGGGAGAATAACCTCGTCAGCAGAACGGAAGTAGAGAAGAAATGAACAAAGACCCTACTTCCGTTTGGAGTCAGCTTTAGGAGGCTTCTGGGGCAACGGAAGCCGAACGGAACATGCAAGAGCATTAAATGCTTCTCGCGCCGTAAGAGGCTTCATAGGGGTTACAGGAGCGTTGACATAATTTGTTGTTGCTCGTTGATAGAGATTAGTATGCATGAGAAGGGGTTCGTTGACATGGTCTTGCCAGTTTGTCATTTCTTGGATCTCCTTGGTTACTGGTCCTACTATGACATAGGTTTGGAAGATGTCAAATCGATCTGGGAGATTTTTCTTCATTTAAAAAGAGTACTCCTAATTTTATTCAGCAGTACTCTTTTTGAAAGCCAGATGCGGGGAAGCCAGATCCGCCAGATTCAGATGAGGCTGATCTTTCTGTCATGCGCATACATCATTCAGTGGGTAGAGGCGATCCAGGATCGAGTAAGTGTTTTCAAAAAGAGTACTTCTGTTTTAATTGAGTAGTACTCTTATTGTACGAACTCGCTATCCAGATAGGCTGACCTTCATAAGATTTCTTATATAAATACAAAAATATTTGTCTTTTGCTGTCACGCCTTCCAGCGGCTCATTTCTAAAAAGAATACTACTGTTTTGATTCAGCAGTACTCTTTTTGGAATCCAGGTGGCACTCGAAGGCTTCGCGGGAACACTAAAAAACCCCCGATGGGAGGTCGGGGGTTTGTGAGCGGGAGGGTGGACCGCTCTTAGGGCCGAGACGGGTGAGGGTAATCAAGGGGTGGGGAAGCCCGTCTCTAGGGTTGTCGCATTGCGCGACTGTTGAATTATGTTACCAGTTCATTGCTTGCTCCTTTGTTACTATCAACATAGCATGTTTAGTTTGATTGTCAAATCGTTCTAGGAAATTTTCTTATGCGCATGATAAGTCAAGCTGATATTCCTCGGGTACGTCATCATCACATTCAGTGGGTAGCTGATCCTCAAACCATTTACCAAACTTATCAACATGACAGAGCTTGTTTTTGTTCTGGCTTTTGTAGCTCCAGTTACAACCGTTGATGATGTAACCATTACAGTTGAGGTACATTTCTCCTTCGCTAATACCCCAGTCGTCCAATTCGATTTCTGGGATACAAACCTTTCGGTCTCCCCCATAACCATGTTCTTCTGCAAGACCTTCAATAATGGGTTCGTAGTAATATGATTCATGGCTATGCTTCCGACTAAAGAACGTCAAGCCGTCAAGGAGTTCTGTGTCATACATTCCCTCTCCTGCATGAAACTGATCGTTGGATACATTGACAGAGCATGAGTCTTTTTCGATACAGTAGTTATACCATTGGAGGCAAGCCACTACGAATTCCTCTGTGATTTTCGCGCCGTTGGTTGCGATGTAGAAAGAGCCTACATCGACATTATTCTGCCGACAACGAATCAAGGTTTCTTTAATGGCCTTGACATTCAAAGAGGGTTCGCCCCCAGTAAATGTGATTGTACCGATTGAGGAAACTTGATCGATCAAACTATGGATGTGTTTGATATCGATGGTTTTGTTTTGGGCTTTACCCCGAAGACAGTGGGAACATTGGAACTGACAGCGTCGGGTAACTTCGATCATCAAATCTCTAACATACATTGTAGTATCTCCCTTTTTGATTACTTCAACATAGCACAGGTTTTGATGTTGTCAAGTTGAGTTCTTAGATTTTCTTCACATATGCAGGCGCATTCAGTGGGTAGGTGATGTGCATTCAGTGGGTAGTTCTAGAAAGAGTACTACTAATTTGATTGAGTAGTAGTCTTTTTGGAAGAGCCTCCAGACACCACAAAAAAAGCCCTCATCCGAAGACGAGGGCGTTAGAGGATTGGTTGTTTATGAGAACATATGATACAGATCCACGATTTGTTTACGTTTCTTTTGTGGCATGTTATCCCAACAAAGACCAGCATGTTCACGATTCTCTTTGATTCCACCTTTTGCTTGTAGGTAGATGATTGCTGTGATTCCTTCTTCTCTATCCATTGTGATCTCCTGCGCTTTTAAAAAGACTACTCCTGTTTTTGTTTTGGTTTCTTGGCCCACTCGCCAAACTTAGGGTAATTGATCTTTGGCACTTCTCCATGCCACTCGATTGTTTTGATTCCGTCTTTGAGTTTATAGAACTCTCCAACTATAAAAGGAAATTGAAAATGTTCTTCATCTCCTTTTTTGCAATATCCTTGATGATGAGGAAGCCACACTAAACGATCTTCCTCAACGGAGTTGAATGCCCATGGTCCAGTATCAGTGACATAGGACAACAAGGCTTGTACTCCTTCACCGACAAAGCCCAACATCCCATCTTCATTCCGAACAAGATAATAGTCTTTGATTCGGAATTGATCGTGAGAACATTGCACAGGACAAAGAAGTTTCTTTCCAAAGTATTTGTCTGGGAAAGTTTTCTTATAATAACAATGTTTTCGGACTATCATTTCATCCCCTTGAGCACACATTCTTCTTTGAGAACTTTGTATGTTACAAATTCGTCTTGTTTTGGTTCTGGGATGGGTTCGTTGAACTCTTCCAACTCATATTGAAATTGTTCTAACTCATCGTCAGTCCAAGGGATGGTTTTGATTTGGGCAGTCATTTCAATCGTGAAATCCCAAACCTCTCCTTCGTTTTTGCCTTCCGCTTGTTTCAAAACAAACGCACAGAAAACTGGAAAGTCCCAGGGGTTGTGAACTTCTTCCAACGTATCTTGAGTTATGGTCTCGCCATCATCGCTAATGGCTACTCGTGCTTTCCCTTTGAAGGTTCCCAGCTTCCGAAGATGACCCCACGTATCTTCCATTATTTTTGTTTTCTTGCCCATTGCGAAGGCATCAGCAACTACACCCATCTTCTTCTCCCTTTCAAAAAGAGTACTACTGATCTTTTGAGACTTTGACTGTTGTTGTAATTCCCGCCAACGCTCCACATGCTATGAGACCGAAGAGGATGTATTGAGAAAGTTGATCGGCAGAGATAAGAATTGCTTTAGCTATCTCGTCTTCATAGTTGACAGCTTGTTCAGTCAATGACGGATCAGAATCTCCACAGCCAGTCAAGATTCCCGCAAAGATAATTACAGCCAGGATGATAATCATATAGCGTTTCATTGTCTTTCTTCCTCTTGTTACTATCAACATAGCATAGATATGGTTGATGTCAATCCTATTTAGAAAAAATAAATGAGATCGAGGAGGGTCTCCAGGATCGAGGAGGTATTTCTAAAAAGAGTACTACTGTTTTAATTCTGTAGTACTCTTTTTGAAAATCCTGGTGTGTATAATCACACTTCTTCACACCTCAAAATCAGGCTTATTATAATAGAATATAATATTATAATACAGAGAGATGAGCTTGATCTTATATAAAAAATAGAAAGAGAGTATATAGAAAGGTATCAAAACAATGGTATCAACACATTAGACACGTAAAGATACACGTGAAGATACACGTGGGCTATTATACCAGCACGGGGTTTTCTAAAAAGAGTACTTCTGTTTTGATTGAGTAGTACTCTTTTTGAAAGGTCTGCTGGAACTCGAAGGCGCTTGGCGGGAATGAGAAATAAAAAAGCCCTCTCGCAGATTGAGAGGGCTTTGCGCAGAGGAGGGAGGGGCCTCTGCATTGTGGAAAATTGAGGGCCTAAGGTCGGGCCTCAGGAGGGAGAGCGACCTCCCTAACTTTTCTTGCTAGTCGCTATTGCAATTCAGTCACCTCATTGATTGTTAAATACCTGCGTCCAGCTTCCCTCGGATCAGGAATTTCATCCGATTCGGTCAAGCTCCACCCTGTCTGGAGAAAGTCTTATTTTTCGAACGGCCAGCCGTCCTAGCTTGACATGATCTTCTTGATGCGATCCATATGTAATGGCAGTTACAGACTTCGCCATCTGCCAATGACCGGCCTTGGGAACCGACTTTGGGAACACCTTGGCCGTCGCATCTTCTTTCGGGGCCATATAGCAGTTTGAGCCGACTATGACCCCGAACATCTTTAGTTAGTAACCTCCTACTCTTTTCTTGGCGATCATCTTGTCGCCGTTGAACAATTGAAACTCTACGAAATCCGCGCCAGGATCATCGAAGCTTGAACCCCATACTTGCATGGAGTCTGCTTGTTCAACTGTCTCCTGGTCGAACCCAGGGCCGAAAGGGGCCGACTGAGTTGCAGTCTGCTTCATCTTCGGGTCATCGTTTTGGATTGTTTCCATCAAATACATTTAAGATCTCCCATCTTGTTTATAGCATCAACATAGCATCTCTTGATTCGATGTCAAATCGTTTTGTATGGAAATCTTCTCTTTTCTTGAGAACTTATGCATATACATGCCTGGGGGTATAGGCATTCAGTGGGTAGCCTGGGTGTATTCAGTGGGTAGTTTCAAAAAGAGTACTACTAATTTGATTGAGCAGTGGTCTTTTTGGAATGGGAGATCGAGACACTAGATTAGGCTTCTTGGACTTTCTCTTTCTTCCCTCCAGTACAGAGGTTTCCTTGGATCAGAGCAATGGCAGTACGCCCATAACTACCTTGAAGCTCCCAAGCCATACCTGTGTCGATGAGTTCCTGAAAGAACTCGATTGCTTGTTCCTTACTCATCTCTCCAGATTCATAGGCGATAATTTTGTCCGAGAGTTCCATGATACTTTCTCCGTTTGTTCTACTTCTATCTTAACTCGTTACCAACTGTTGTCAACCTTATTCGCAAAAATACTGAAGAAAAAATGATGAGTTCCATCGGAAATCCAGGAGTGTCTGGATCTGGTATTATTTTCAAAAAGAGTACTACTGTTTTATTTCAGCAGTACTCTTTTCAGAAATAGACCTGGTGGTCCGCCAGGCTGACCTTCTTCCGCCAGGAAGCTGACCTTCTTCCGCCAGGAAGCTGATCTTCCGCAGGAATAGAAAAAGCCCCCATCGACATACGGATCGATGAGGGCTGAGCATTACATATATAAGTTCATATCTATGATCATTCTTCCATGGCGATCAAACCTCTAATAATGCATTGGTCAATCCTCCAATGATACAGTTTCTAACGTTTTGTCTAGGTCGATTTCGGAACCGTCAAACCATCCAAACCATTTTCGATTTCCTGCTGACGTATCACCCAGGCTTCCAACGAAAATGGCATCCTTACCTCTGAAACGTGCCATGGTCATTAACCTCATGGTTTCGCCATGTTGTCGAACTCGTTCTTTGGCTCGTTTGCTTGTTGGGATGATTTTAACAGTTCTCATAACAGTTACTACTATAGCATGCATACGTATGATGTCAAGCGCGTATACAAAAAAAGTCCCCCAAGTTGTGAGTTGGGGGACTAAGCCAGAGTTTAGGGGGTACTCCGACAACCAGAGAGAAGCGTCAGTCTAGCATTATAGGAGGTGACCTTTTTGATTCATCTCTCCAGCCATCTTCATTATACAGTAAGAGAACGAATCAATAACCACATCTTGACAAATAACCATGTCGTTCCAAGAAGAATAATGATGAGCAACGCTTTGTCTTTAGAGATCGTTTGGCTTACCGATACCTGGGTATCCGAAGTTACCTTTCTTGACCTCTTCGTTTTCTCGGTCAATGGCTTTCTGGAAGTCTGGGTGAGCGCGTTCTTTGGCCTTACATTCCATACAGATGGTATCAGTGTTGAAATAGCTCATGCTATGAACGGTTACATCTTTGAAGCATCTATCGCATTTCATTGATCATTCTTCCATGATTTGTCTTTGCGGTTGTAGCCTCGTTTCCCTCGCTTGGTTCCTTTGACCTGGGTTTTGATAGGACCATTGGCTAAGGCCATGATTCGGAAGTTGGCTAATAGTTTTTTCTTTTTCTTCTTCATGCTACCACTATAACTTATCTAAATAAGATGTCAAGTCGATTTACAAAAAATAAATGCGCATACTATGCGCAGGCATTCAGTGCGTAGCCTGGGTGCATTCAGTGGGTAGTTCTAGAAAGAGTACTTCTGTTTTGATTGAGTAGTACTCTTATTGAAAGGAGAGAAGGCACTAAAAAACCCCAGCCATCTCTGACTGGGGTTGATCCTCACACGGTAGAGTGGTTTAGAGGGAGGTTCTGTCTCCTATTAAGGTATCACATTCATCGCCTTCATATACGACTTCGACAACATCGATCTCTGTTCTGTCATAGATCATCTCATCCCCACAGACAGGACAAATAGGTATGCCAGAGTCTTGAATAGAATCAAGGTTCGCCTCGACCTCAGTTTCTGTTCCAAAGGAGGCACAGGACTTTAGGCATTTGTCATCTACCCTCCAGAACATGTGAATCTTGTCATCAGGAATTATCATTGCCAATCAACGCTCCTCTCTAAATTATGTGGTTTGAAGAACAATTCCTCTCCACTTTTGACTTTGACTTTGGCCATATTTGAATTAAGACCTTCGCCAAACCCAATGAATCTTCCCTGCCATTCATCAGGGTGCTTGTAGTGTTTGACGTATTGACCTTCCTCCAAAGGGGTCATGTTCAACAAATGGTTTTCCCATTTTTTCTGAATGCGATCCATCAACTCGTTCAATTCATCCATGGAAAGATCCATGGACTCGCATAAGGCTTCCATGTCGAGATTGTCTTGGGTTGCAATGATCTCGGAAACCAACCGAAGGGCTTGGAGTCTTGTGTCTTTCCATAACAAGACAGTTGTAACAGGGGGCGTGTCTTGGTTATTCATTGGTTTCCTCCGCAGGTCTGTCTGGGCCTTCCCAGACTTCCTCAAGAACCTTCTTGGCCCCAACCTCGTTGACCTCTTGGGCTTTCTTGTATGCCCCGCAACCAACGAAGATGAGGGCAATGATAACGAACAACATGATGATGCCAATGACGATAATGACAATGGCAACGATCAGTTCAATCAATGTGAAAAATTTGGCTTTCATGTTATTCCTCCATCATGCTGTCATGGCATCCATCGCAAAGCCATTCATTAGGATCATACTTGTTTGGACGACCTTCGTTTTCCTCAAAGGTTTCTCCACAGTCTTCGCAGATCATCTTGCCGATCTTATCCCGTTTACCGTTCCGCATGTCTTTAACCATGTTCGCCAGACCTGCGTAGGTCTTCATGCCTCTAGACGTTCGTACTTTCCCATCCACCATTGGCAGGTCCAGGGTATGAACTAACAACTTGCCATATTCTTCGTCAGTCATTTTCAACGACCTCCAACCCATGCTTTCCCCGACAGGTGGAACAGACGGGGGCTTTCTTGTTTGTGTCAATCTGAACCATGTTCTTCTTGACTTTGCGCGACTGGATATGATTGGCGCAAATGAAGCAGTTGCAGTTTTCGTTCTTGACTGCATGAACGTGGGCCTGGATGCGCTTTCTACGATGTCGTGACATTGCCAATCTCCTTTTTGTCGAAAACGAAGTTTGAAGGCCAAACTTCTTTTTGTTTATATCATCAACATAGCACAGGTTGTGATGATGTCAAGTCGTTCTACAAAATAATTCCTTCTCCTTGACAGTTCTTGCATTTGGGATTGATTGCTCCATCCAGGTTACATTCCTCGCAACCATGAGTATCATGCCAAATATCCTCTGCATCGTACTCAACCTGGTTTAATGCGTCCCAGAATGCTTTCTCTGGGAAAGGGTAGGTCAAGGTCTGGATCGGGGTTGTTGCGTCTGTACCTTCAACGATAGACCCCATCGATACTCCGTCCTCATTGAACTTGATCCATGCTCCGCAGGACGTACTTCTAAAGATGGATTTGCTGACCAGGGCTTCGATGTCTTCTCCCTTGATTGGACCTCTTCCCCTTACGAGACTGAATACATTGTTCTTGTTTCTGACATTCATTTTGTTTCTCCCTTTTTAAGATGGAGGCCCCTTCAGGAGTTCAACCTGAATCTTCTCATCTGGATCGCAATGCATGCCCTTTACGACGAGCCATTTGCAACTAACTACTTACCCTGCTGTGTCCAACAACGTAACCGTCCGAGATGCTTTATCATTAAGCTAAGGGGCTATCAAATCTCCTGTTTGTTCCTGTTTCAGTTTATAAGTCACAATAGCATCTCTATTGGGGATGTCAAGCGCATTTAGAAAAAATAAATCCAGCTTGATGAACCTGGCTTCCCTGGGCCTGAACTAGTGTTTCAAAAAGAGTACTCCTGTTTTTATTCAGGAGTACTCTTTTTAGAAGATGGTCCAGAGGTCCCAGGTCCTGGCTTTCTGGGCACTAAAAAACCCCCCGCCTCGAAAGGCAGGGGGCTTGACTGGGATCTCCTATCGGAGACTAGTTGGTCTCGGTTTCAGCCTCGACCTGGGTCTGGGGTTCGGGAGTCGCAGGTTCGGTCTCAGGGGCAACAGTCTTGGCGATCTGCGCCTGAGCCTTGGCCTGAGCCTTGGACTTGGCAGTCTTCTTGGCAGGAGCCTTCTTCTTGGCAGGAGCCTTCTTCTTGGCAGGCGCTTTCTTCTTGGCAGGCGCTTTCTTAGCCGTTGTCTCGGCCTTGGGCTTCGACTCGGACTTGGACTTGGCTTCCTGCGCCTTCAAGCGTTCCTGGCGCTTCTCTTCGCGTTCCTTGGCCTTCTGAGCCTTTTCCGCTTCCTTCTTGGCCTTCGCCTCTTCTCGCGCTTTCTTGCGCTCGGCAACGCCCTTCTGGCGTTCGGCTTCTGCCTCGGCGCGTTCCTTCTTCTTGGCTTCGCGTTCCTCGGCGCGTTTCTGCTTGTCGGCTTCAGCCTTCGCCTTGGCCTCTTCCTTGGCTTTCGCCTCCTGGGCCTTCTTGGCTTCCATCTTCTTGATCTGGGCAGGCGTTTTGCCGATATGGTCGCGATTCAGCTTGGGCAACGGTTCCTTGCGGAAGCGCAGGCGATAATGCTGTTCCTCCTTGACCTTTTCGCCATCGGCGTTCTTGACCATTTTGCGAGTACAACGTTCCATGTAGTACAGATGACCCTTTGCGGAGTAGTTACCCCGATTGGTCTCGGTCGGCCCCATGAGAACGTTGACGGTTGCCAGAGTCGCTTTGTCCTCGGTCCCCTCCTTGATGACATCCGCTTTGAAGGTCATGTTCTTACGAGCGAAGTCGATGACCTGTTGCTTGGTAAAGCGTTTGGCATTGGAGTTGTACCCGAAGGTCTCCATGATATGGGCCATGATCAGGTTGTAGTTTGAACCTTGGCGCGGATAGGGATTCTGGATTTTCTGGAACTTGGGCATTTTGAAATGCTCCTTTGTTTGAGTTGGCTTTGAGGATTGTCCTCGATCTACCAGTTACGTTAGCATGTCTTTCGATGTTGTCAAGTGCAATTTCGAGATTTTGTCAGCTTTTTTCGATCCTCCATTTTGTTCTCGGTTGTGCAGGTTCTTTGTTATCATGCGACTACTATGGCACTCGAAACGGTACTTGTCAAGTGCGGTTCTCAAAAAAAGTTGAACTTTCTCATTTCAGGCACCCATTTCCCTATATACCTTATAATATACTGGCGATATGTGAGTCGAATTCGAAGACCTGGAAGACCTGGGACGGTGGCTTCTGGAGACCCTGAAAACCACTTTTCAAAAAGAGTACTACTGTTCTGATTCAGTAGTATTGTTTTTAGAAGGGGAAAAGGCACCAGGATACTTTGCGATACAAAGTACTTGGGATCTAAAACAGGTGGGGACTTTAGTAAAAATTACTAAAATTACACTAATTAGTAAAAATTACCAGTGGTTTCCGATCTGATACAGATAATTGTGAGAAGTACCAAGATAATCAGAAAATTCTTTGGCCTCTTTCAATCCGATACGAAATCGATTACGAAGTTCTTTGATGAAGGCGATCTTACCTGCGTACTGTTTGTTCCCACGCGCCTCATCATAACACTGCTCGACTGCGTCCCATGCGTATGTGTTACCATCATACTCTACGGTATGCGCAATGTCAAAGTCAACGACAGTGACATTCTTTTGTTTCTTGACCAGTTCATCGAGAGTATCTCGAAGCTGTAACGCTTCTGATCTAATCTCTTGAGTGAGATTAGAGGCCGTTAGAATTTTGGTGAGGAAATCTCTGAGAGTATTCTTTTTCATAATTTCTTCTCTAATACCTGATTATTTGGATCGAACTCATTCCAACCAACAAACTCACAGCGATAGTGTTTACCATCTTCATCAACAACAACATCTCCAACTGATGTCGAACGATGATCAACTCCCATGAGAACTGTGACTTCTGGATTCTTTGTCCAAGAGTCTTCAATATGATTGGTAACTCGAAAGACTTCTTCAAATGCTTTGACTTCGACTTCAGCAACTTGACAGAAATTCAAATCGTTGAAATAGATATGAGGAGCATTGACATTGAAGTTCGGTTGAACTGCATGATAGACTTTGAGTTTCATGATCCTCTCCTTTTGTTCTTTATATACCATAACATCATATGTATGTATTTCAAGTTGACTTAGTAAAATAACTTCCCAGGTGTCTGCCTTCCTGGAAGCATTTCTGAAAAGAGTACTTCTGTTTTTATTCAGTAGTACTCTTTTTAGAAGTAGCTGGCACCGGCGGCTGGTCCGCCAGGGCTATGAACTCATTGGGGAAAAAAGGAAAGCCCCTACCCAATTAAGGATAGAGGCTTTAACGACCCTGCCAAGGTTGAGATCGCAGGGGCCTGCGTAGGCAGGCATTCAAGGACGCGCATTCAGTGGATGCGCTCAGGCATTCAGTGCATGCATTCCGTGGATGGTTCTACCCATCTTGCAACTGAATCGCAATGACAACAACTATGATACTTGCCAGCGATGTTCTTGGAGCTATCAATAGCATCTCCATGTTCATCAACTGTCAACTCGACTGTAAACATTGGGTTGGACCCATTGTTGGAATCGCATTCGTCATTGGTACATTGCAGTTGCAATTCTGGTTTGAATTTCTCAGCCATGAGTTTCTCAGCCATCGGAATTCTTTTCCAGTTCTTTGATCCTTTTATGGAGGCGTACTACATGAAGTACAGCCCCCAGGATGATTGCGCAAAGCGCGATGATGAGTGGAATGGCGAATAGTTGATACATAATCAACCTCCCTACTTCATGATCTTGGGCAAGAGACGTTTCGGAACCTGCCAGATCATGTTGCTAGTTTTGGTATACGCCTTCTGGTTGTTTTCGATGTAGTTCTTGAGAGCTTTCTGAGTCCGCAAGAAATACTCGATACGAGAAACCCCTCCGACAGATACCTTGCGATTTGCCAGGATTTGATCGCGGAACTTGACAACGATGATGTCCTTCTGGGACCGAGAGATTCCCGAAACAAGAACCTTGATGAAACCCAGGAGGTCATTGTCAGAGACTGCCCCTGAGCAACGAGCCGCATACAGAGCCGCTTGGACATAGGAAACAGCGATACCCGAAGGAATCTTGCGTCCTCCTGCGGACTCCGTATATGCTTCCAAAATGAAGGCGACATGTTCCTGAGTTGCCTCAAGAAGGTCGAGCTTCTGATACGCCGAGGTCTTACCCCGAATGTTGTGCATCTGAAGGTAGAAACCGACAACCTGCATGGCGTTCTTGGGAACATCATCTCCGCAGGCCATCTTCGCCAACTGATTGGCATTACGAGTCTGACCAACGTCGATGGATGCAACGGCATCCTCGTCAATGTTCCAGACAACGACAGCAGTGACAGGAATACCCGTCTCTTTGATTGCAGTCAAACGAGTCTGACCATCAGCCAGATCTCCGCTAGAATAAAAACCAATTCCATTGGAGTTGGTCTTCCAACGGCCCATCTTGATGTCGTTCTTCAACTTCGTCAAGGAGTTCCGATTGAGTCGGCGGTTCCGATTGTTCTTGGAGAGGAATTCCTCTGCCATTTCGGGGGTAATTCGAGTCAGAACAGGAACGATCATCTGTTCTTTCTTCTTCTCAACCCAAAACCCATTCTCGTAGACTGTCATTGTTTCGTTCATATTCTTGCTCCTATGTATTTAGTTTTGTTTGACTTCAGTCTTTCTTTTGGACTGTTGCTTTGCTTCTTCCCGCGCTCGACGCTTCTCCTCTTTCCCTTTAGACTTGTACATCTTTAACTGCTTACGAGCCGTAGTGCAGGCATCATTCGCCTGCGATTTGGACAACCCAGGATACTTTGACATCAAGTCTTCCCGAACTTCCTTGGTCCGAAGACCTTTGTTGAAATTGTCTTTTGCGAAGGCATGATGATCAGAAGTAACTACGTTGGCCATAATCTTGATTCCCTTTGATTTGTTATGAGGCTAAAATAACCTCTTCTAGGACGTTGTCAAGTCCTTTGGTTGACTTTTGATCAACTTTTTCAATTCTGGCATTGAAAACTTCTCAACCTGAACCAAATGAGGAACGACCAGAATAAGAACATCGGGAATACCCTCAAACAAATAGTTCACTGTTTCAGCAACCTTTTGCATATCATTCTTTGTTGCTGGCTCCTCTTTGTTACCAACAGTGAGAACAAGAAGAGATGGATTAAGATTTACTTCTTCCCCTTTGACAGGGATAGGCATGGATGCAATGACTGGCAATCCAAGCAGTGATTTGACGAATGAACCTCGTTTCATTTTACGGACCTCCATATGGATCATAGTTGTTGGGGACATAGTAGTCATCATAATCATCATAATCGTCATAATCGTCATAATCGTCTGGGGGAGAGAAATCGTATTCCTCCTGGGCCTCTTCCCCATTCTCTTCGATCCAACAATTGATTTCATTCATCATCTTTTCTTTGACCTCTCCCAACAAGTCTTCGAATTTGACAATGGTATCACCATTCTCCAGAATTTCAATGATAGAGAAATCCGAGTCGAAATCGGCAGGAGTCCAATTATCAGGATTCCCTGAAAGACGAGCAGGAGTGTAATGCGCATAGAAGTCAAAAGTAACTTCATACGTATCGCAAGCCGATTCGTCGTTGATCAGATCCATTTCATGTTCGATGGTGATTGTTGCTTCAGGCATTAGTCCCGTCCTCCCAACAAGTCTTGAAAGATTGAAATGTGTTTTTCCAGGTCATCCCGATTGTAGTCAGTTTGATATTCATGTTGATGAATGTAGATCCGATGACGATAAGCTGTTTGACAGATCGTCTTGATCTTATGTTTCCGAGCAGGAATGGTGGTATATGCCTCATCCCCTGATTCCTTCTGATAGGAAAGGTAAAGGTCTGTTCCCAGTTCCCGTTCAATGACCTCCCAAAGACGAGTAACGTTCGTCTTATTAGTAAGGTAAGTTCCATTCAATGCGACGATGTAGACTGTTCGAACCATGGTACTGCTCCCTTGTTTATATAGTCACCTTAGCATATGTTAAATATATGTCAAGCCCATTTACAAAAAATAATTCAGACATCGATCAAAATCTCCTGAACAGCTCCTGGACAGCGGCTCATCTTTCAAAAAGAGTACTACTGTTTTTATTCAGTAGTACTCTTTTTAGAAGTAGCTGGCACCCGGCGGCAGGCGGCGGGGCCTGAAAACAAAAAACCCCTGGCATTTCTACCAGGGGTTCTTCGGTATGGCTCGTTGCTTCGTTCGGTTATTGTTCTATTGTCACATACTTCTTCCAGTCATCATCGATGTTGAATCTGAATGCAACCAAATCAGTTGGATCAATTCCAAGGTTCCTGCATCTCTCAGCATAAAGAAACATTTTGATCTGACAGATAGCAACCCTTCTGTCTTTCCCATACTTGTAATATGGCAAACCTCTTTTGGTCCATCCATAGATACAAGTTCCAGTTCTCTCAAATTGTTTCCCTGCTTCAGTAGTTGTAACTGTATTATGATTGATCCACACAATCCTATCGAAGTCTTCTTGTTTCAGATAGTGATTCCGACCAATCTTAATGACAATATCTGTCATCAAATGTTTGTTGCGAGAGGGAAGAAAGTTGCAACGATCTTTTCCACATTCTTCTGCCAACTCAGCAATCGTTCTCAGTTTGAGTTTGTCATATGCAATAGTGATATACTTCTTCGCCCATTCCTCAGGAATATAAACTCTTCCATTCTTTCGTTTGGAAGGACAATGTCCTGTTCGAACATGCATACGAACAGTATTCATTTTGACTTTGGTAAGTCTTCCGATATCAGCTATTGGTATCCACTTGCTCATTTTTCATTCAACACTTTTTTGAGCCAGACGCAGAGCCAATGAGTGAAGGTATTAGGAGACAGTTTGCCTTCCTTGTAATCCTTTACCAATTTCTTGATCTCGTCTACTGATTCATCTGTCATTGTTTTCCTCCATAATATTGGTACGCCCGACAGGATTCGAACCTGTGACCTACGGATTAGAAGTCCGTTGCTCCATCCAACTGAGCTACGAGCGCATTACCTCAATACCGTCCTCGTTTTCCACCCAGGATTATGCCAATGAATTTGAAGACATGAACAAGGGCAAAGAAAAACCAAAAAGCCGAATAGCCCAACTGTTCTCCAATACCATTGTTCTTGACATAAGTCAAGTCATTCTCAGCAATTGTTTTGAGCATCATGACAATGAAACAGATTGATGCAACGACAATGTAGACGACAACAATCGTCTGCCAATGCACCATAATGGGGGTCAGAATCATTTCTCCAATGTATCCCAACCCTTCCCAGGCTTCGCGTTCTCCAGGTCGATAAACTGTGATTTTGTCTTGCATTGGTCAACTCCTAACCGCAATAAACGATTTCTCCGAAACAACCCGCTTGGACAATGACATCTGCCAAGCCTGCATCAATATACCCTGCATTCCCTTCATGCACTGCTTTCAGAATATCCTTCTGGTAATCAGGGTGTACAATCTCATCAGATTCCAGGATTGCTTTGAGGCCCTTGCCGATCAGTTCGAGGGTCAACTCATGAGTGTCTTCATCGGGATCAATCTCTCCCCAGTCGGTAAGGATGTGTAACGTCCCAAACTTTTTCCCTTCCCATTTGAGTCCTTCGATCTGAGACCAGTAACCAATTCCACCTTCCAAGGCGATGCATCCAATGTCATGCAGGAACTGATCTTCGACTTTCTTCTTGGTTGTAATTTCCAATTCCAAGGCCATTGTTCTATCTCCTATCGTTCGATCTCGATGTCGCCGTTCCCCATGAGAACAGCATTCTTATTCACAATTTGCTTGAAGATTTCAAAACGCGCATTGTCGCTAAGCCAATGAACCGCATCCGTAATCTCATCAATGACATCCTCTTTGGACAAGTAGATCTTCTCCCCATGAACAGGAATGACATCGGCGGTATTGATCTTCTTCTGGCAACCTGCGCAAACAAAAACAACTGGACCTTTATTCAACAAATGGCCTGCATTGATACCTGTCTGGAAACCACAATCGCATTCGATGACTTCCATCTCCGTATGCTTACCCTGAATGTTCTCAACCCTTTTCATTTTTGTCCTCAATTGATTTAAGAAATGATGCGTTGCAAGCATGACAAAATAAACCCAGATGAACCCCATGATCGCAACAGTCCGTCAGATCTTTCTCAGCGATCTCATTGCAGGCAGACTCAACAATGTCAAGGATTCGTTCAACGCATTGAGGGCTTACATTCTCAGCCAGTTCTACTCGGATAGCGTCTCTAGCTTCATCCTTGATTGTATCCAAATCTCGTTTCATTCTCTGTCTCCGCTTTTTGTTTATACCTCAACATAGCATACCAATACATGATGTCAAATGCATTTAGAAAAAATAATTCAAAAGGACTTGCAATGCTGTGAAGACATGCCATAGTATACCTAAACCAAAGGAGCATCTCATGGTTAACAAAACATTCATCCTGGCAGGGAAAGCAATCTTTACCATCAACAATAATAAAGGAGAGCATTTGACTTTTCGAATCGATGGTAAGCCAGACCGCAACAACCCTAATGCTAAGGTCTACTTCGCTAAGGTTCTGACTGGACCTGATAATCTCTCCAACTATACGTATATGGGTCTCCTTCGTCAAAAGGATCTGCGGCTCATCCTTACTAAGAACTCTCGATTTACGAAAGAATGTCGTAGCATTCGCGTCTTCTGTTGGGCCATGCAAATCATCAATGGAACCACCAAACTTCCTGAAGGGTATGCGATCAAACATGCTGGTCGCTGTTGTCGATGCGCCAAACTGTTGACAGATCCTGAATCCATTGAAGTCGGTATCGGTCCTGAATGTCGGAAACGCATGGGTCTTTAATCTCTCTCCTCCTTAGTCGCCCCCTACTGAGCAATCGGTAGGGGGTTTTCTTTTGCCTGGACCTTTCCTGGACAGCGGCTCGCCTTTCAAAAAGAGTACTACTGTTTTAATTCTGTAGTACTCTTTTTAGAAGAGATAGGGCACACCAGGCTACCCATCAGGGCACAAAAAAAGCCCCTACCGAAGTAGGGGCCAGGGAATAAACACGAGGAGATGGTTTATTTCCCTAACATATCTGCAACTGGGGCCTTAGTATTGCGAGTTTCGATCTCCTTTTCCTCATCGGTTCCGACTCGAACCTTGAGAACCTTGAACCATTTGTCGCTTGGGATGTCTTCAGGAGTTTTGATCAACAGAGTTCGAGTGCTATTCTCGAATTGAATGAAGATTGGGAAGTACGATTTCATGGTAAAAATCTTCCTGTTACAATTTCTTTTAAGAATATAAAACACCAACTCATCATTCCAAAAATGAAGATAAGACCTGTAGCATCTTCATTACCTCCCCAGATCCACAAAAGGAATAAACCCCAGAAGAGTGCAATTAGTACTCGTTGGTTTAATGAAAATTCCTTCCAGAAAATCATTTGTCAAATCTCTTTGTATGTTCCTTTAAATGTCTCTGGATCAAATATAGTCGCTAAACCCTCTTTGTCAATCAGAACTACAGAATTTATTTCAGTTCTTGCGGTTCCCAGATCTACCACAGGATCATCGACAGTAAATTGTCTTGCTTCAACAATATACTCTTCTTGAGTCAATGCTGTGCATTTATACTTCTTCCAACCAGAAAGTTTCTTGGCTTCTTCGAGATTGATAACCTTGGGTTTCTCTATCTTGAATTCTTCGCCTTCATCTTGCTGTGGTACTTCAACTGGTTTTCTTTTGAATAATCGTTTAAAAAATCCCATCATTATCTCCTTTAATTGGTGGGCCATGTAGGACTTGAACCTACGACCTGTCGATTATGAGTCGAATGCTCTGACCAACTGAGCTAATGGCCCTTTGCAATTTCTTAAGATGGAGAGTAAGATCCAAGGGGTCTTCTCACCTTGTTCCTTTCAATTCTCCACTTCTCTTGTTTCTCGAAATCTTCTTCAAAAGTGAAGCTAACAAAAGTAGCTGTGACATTCCCCCCACTTGCAATACGATAGATCAAACCATTGGGAACTCGCATAACGCTTGTTCTATCAGAGACTGTTCGAACTTCATGAAGTTCCATTGATCGAAGATCTTCATAGTTGTTAGCTTCATCATTCATTTTTCTTTCTTCCTTTTAGCATTACTTCACAATCTTCTCGATCTGGACAACCGTAACGACAGTACATATCTCTTAAGATTGGTCCGAACTCTTCATTGAAACTCATCAAGGCTTCTTCATCATTTTGAATGCCTCGATACCACTTATGTTTTTCGAGATGACTTTTAATAACATCGATCTCTGCTTTTGTTAAATCGCCTACTCGCGTACAATGCTTGTGCATTACTGTACCCCCTAAATGACATACTCATTATACATTCCGTGCATGTCATTCGGTTTCCTCCCTTGAAACATTTTTCCTTTTACGAACCCATGACAAGAACATATAAATGATAATCATTGTCATGGTTGAGAAAATATAGCCCCAGACCAATCCCCTCAAATAGAAGTACATCGGATCTGGATTATTCCAATCAGTTAATAACATTTTCTTTCTCCTGTTAAATTGGCAGGCTGGGTTGGATTCGAACCAACGTCCCTTCGTATACTACTCTCCGCTTTCCTGTCTAGCCTCAACAGTACATATCACTTTGAGTGACTCCAGATGTTTCATTTGACTTTTGGAACTAACCGCGTATCAGTTCCTACTAACAGACTACTTTATCCTTCTGTCTAACGATGCTCTCCTATGAGCTACCAGCCCGTTAAATTTTACTCGACCTCTTCGATTGTGATCTTAAATTTCTTTCCGACAGGTTGTTTCGCCAACCACTCATCAAATTTGTCAAGCTCCACGTGAGCCTCTTCAGTTATCGAAGGAGAACAAAGCAACAGAAGGGTTGCGTTATATCTTTCAAGAACGTCAGGACACTCCTCTTGATTGTACTCGACATGTGCTTCGGTTTCAAATTTCATCGCCTTTCTCCTATTTGGTAGCTAGGGGGGGACTCGAACCCCCAATCCCAAAGGGCGGTTGATTTTAAGTCAACTGCGTATACCAATTCCGCCACCTAGCCATAAAATTATTCCTCATACTCCGCAATGAACTTCAATGCTTCTGCAAGTGCATCAGCAATCTGTTTGTTCGTTGGATTCTCAGGAAGAGCATCAAATGTTGACTCCATCAAACGTTCCCGATATCTACGACGACAAAGGATGATCAACTCTTTGTCAAATGCCTTGCGCCTATCATCTGACAAATGTGAAATTGTTTTGGGCGACGGAAGCAAAGGAATGTACACCGCTCTAGGTTGATGATACTGAGGCTTCGATTGTGGAATATAAGCCGAGATCAACATCCCAATCGCAATTCCAAGAAGTGCGCATAAAGGATATACAGTCGGAAGAAACCATTTTGGAAATGTTTTCTTTTCTTCAGACATTCGGTTCACCTTTGAGTGACATTACATAGGCTTCCATGCAATCATATTCTGATTGATTCGGATTGTCATACTCTGACTCTCGAAACCAAACGTAGTGTTTCTGAACCAAATCCCATAACAGATCTGTTTCCAAATCAGGATATTTGATTCGAAGGAGTTCTGCTAAACAGAACATTGAATAGTTCATTGAGCCTTTCATTTCCTTTCTCCGTTAGAAATGGGAGCCAGCCAAAGTTCCTGAACTTCGTTCAAGAGGCGGATAACCAAGTAACCCGTAAGCTTGCCATCAAACGAATTAAAAGCTTGTCCGAAGGACATCTCCTTGGCTGACTCCCAAAAAGATGGGATTGACATCTTTTGGCAAATGCACACCTTGAATCCACTTTCAAGTTCCAGTTATCCCGCTTACCTTTTACGTGGACTTTCAGCAGGACCAATCCCAAAAATTTACGCTTCCTCGGTCTCAGCCTGGATCTGTTTGACATCCGAGAACAGAGTCAGAGTGACTTCCTGGGGAACCTCATAGATGGTTGAAGGTTTCCCCTTACCATCTGCTCGACGCTTCTGACCAACTTCTTTGACCATTCCTTTGTCCTGAAGAACATTCAGAAGGTTGCTGGCCTCGGCATAGTTGTTGAAGCCTCCCATTTCCTGGAATTCTTTTTTCGTGACTTCGACTGTTTTCATGTCTATCTCCTTATGTTTTCGGATCGAATGCTACTTCTCCACACATCTTAATGAAAGCCCTAGCCATAATCATAATGAAAGAGACCTGGACTATCTCAATAAAAAACAAAACAAAAAACGCATCAATGATACCCAAATGAGTGTACCAAAGATATCCAACAGCAATCAGGTTCCCTGGAATCCAACCAAAGAAGAAAGAAACAGATCGACGGTATTCCATCATAGGATGAGCCGCCTTAAGTATCAACATCACTATCAACGGTGGTATGAAAAGAAGGCAAACTGCTGTCGCCCAGGCCATCGTTCCTATGAATGTCGGTTCTTCCATTGTTATGCTCCAGTATCTTTACTAATCAACATAACCCCCATTAACATTAAGTCAAGGCCATTTACAAAAAATAATAACCCGCTGTCGATCCAGGAGCCGCCGCCATCTTCTAAAAAGAGTACTACTGTTTTTATTCTGTAGTACTCTTTTTGAAAATCAGGACCCCAGCCGCCACACCAGCAGACCCTGATCGGACCTGAACAACAAAAAAGACCCCTACCAATTAAGGTAGAGGCCCATATGCCTATATGTACGAGATAAGCAACTATATTATACAACTAAATCCCAATAACGAAATCCATATCCCCCATTCTTTCGCTTGGATAACCCATCGGATTACGTACAAAACGTATATCGCCTAAATATCTATCTACGAAATCATGACTGTGTCCATGTATCCATAACGACACATCATCACCATGCATCATGATGAACGTATCCATGTCAGCCGCGAACGCCTCATTTAACGTATGATTACGCCAATTGGAAGAAATCAAATTGAATGATGGAAGATGATGAGTTACAATTATCCTCTTGGTCTTAACATTGACCAACTTGTACATCGACTCATTCAAAAAACCACGATTCAACAAATGATACTCATTAATCTTATCAACAGTCAAACCATCGATCATATGATAATCCCCCATCGAGTTCTTAATCGAAAAGGAATTGACTGCCCCTATATGTGTCCATAATGTTGAACATATGAAAGAAACATCTTCGATCTCAACAATTTGGTTGTTGACATAATAACATTTGTTCCCATTCTTCTCAAACACTTGACGATGAGAACCAAAACTCGGATGATCCCATGAGTCTTCCCAAAGATCATGATTACCAGGAATCATTACAATATGTTTCCACTTCGGCAATAAATGTTCTTGAATGAACTTCTCCCTCATCGGAGTATGATTACAGAAGTCTCCTGCAATTACCAGAACATCAGCCCTTGGAATCATTCGGTTAATAACATAACCGTAGTTCTTCTTAAACTCAATATGTTGATCAGAAAGGATCTGGATTTTCATCTAAGTATTTCTCTTTTTGTTCCTGAAACCAAGGACCATATAAATCCCCAAGAGCATGCCACTCTTCAAGATTCAATTCTTTAATCCTGTCTCTAACATCCGAAGACTTCTTGAACCATTTATTCAGAAACTCCTGGTTTGTTTTCATCTCAGGTTGTTTCAAAGCTAAAATGACATCTTTCATGTCCTCAAATAATTGTTTTACTTTCTCATTCACATATGCCCCCAGGCATTCAGTGCATAGTTTGCATAGCCTGCACCAATTCAGGTTAAGAATGTGCTTGCATTCGCAGACCCATTCAGTGGATGGTTACATCGTAGCTACTCTCTTATGACAATGTGGACATTTGACAATTCGAGTCTTTCGATGGTAGGCTTCCTCTGCCGCTCGTTTCAGGTTATAACGTTTCCGACAATGACGACACGTAAAATATGTGTTAAGGTCAATTGGTCTTGGCATTTTTGTTCTTTCATTGAATGTTCCTGTCTCTCCCTTTATTATATCGCATAATTGAAGGATGTCAATCCCCTAAGGAATCTCAATCCTCCTGGAGTATGTCGCGATTATTATACTTCTTGCGGCCTGCCTTCTGAGCCTTGAACTTCCGACGCTTGTCACGAGTGTAAGGGTCCTGCTTCTTGCGATGTCTTTTCATATGATACCTCCTGCATCTTGTTGTAGTTTGTTCAACAGATATTCTTCACCACCCTGGTCCTTGAACATTTGATCATGCAACTTATAACGAAGACCACGAGTCTCAGTCTCTAACCGCTTGGTCAAACCTTCCCAGGACTTCATCGCCAAATCCAAACACTCTGAAGGAACATGAAAACCTTCTTGCTCCTGTGCAATGGTCTCAGATTCAACTGACATATAGAAGCTGGCCAAAGCTTCTGCAACATCATAAGCAGTTGTCTGCATATAAATATCACCATCAGCCTCTTCCAACATCTTGTCCAACTGATCATTAATTTGTTGTGGAGTCATCTTTCTTTCCTTCTCTCAGTTCTTTCCAGAATTTCCGCAAATCACTCAGGCTACCAATCTCAAGTATCGAGAGTGTTAAAGCAAAAAAGGATATGAAGAGCATCACGATGATGAAAGTAATCAATATCATGATAACTACAGGAAAGAAAATGTTAAGCATGAAATTCATCCGATCTCTCCTCGTTCTCTTTTGTCCTCATACTCAGCTTGCTTAGCAAGTCCAGGCAAAGCTGGTATCAGGTAGATTAACATAATGATGAATCTGATCATTCCCACTCCTTATGATCGCCAAATTCCATCGCATCTTCATAGCCTTGACGGTACTCAGCAATTTCTTCTTCTGTCATTTCTTCTTCACCAATCCGCAGACCATGATAGGTGCCTTCTGGATACCAATGAGGTTTCTGGCCCCTTCTATAATAAGCGTCTGCTCTTCCTCTATCATAAGGGCTACCATGTTTTACCTGATTCATCGCCGCCTCCTAGTCCTTTCAAAAAGAGTACTACTGATCCTCTTCAGGATCTTCGGGATTCAAATGCTTGAACTCCTCAACCATATCCCGTTTCCAGAGCAATTCAACATCATGAACCTTACCATCATTCATGTTAATCTGAATATAGTTGGGAAAGATCTTGAGATCCTGAATATCAAACTTGCAGATCTCAAACTCTTCGTCACAAGAGGAAATGACCAAATCATCTCGAATGATCTCCCCCTCAGTAACATCAACAAACAAAGACATACCATCGGCAATGATAGCTTCACAATCCCGAACCATATCAAAGAACAAATCGATATGTTTATTATATCGATGCTCGATCTCAGTGGTATACTGGACATCATCAGCCTTTACGTCTGAGAAATTTGTATTGGCCGCTTTGAACTCTGCCTTTGATCGAGCATCCTCATCACTATCAGCTTCAACATCGACAATGATGGTCTTGGCTTCGATTCGACTAACTCTAACTCGGAAATTCATTTACTTCACCTTTACAACTGTTACTTGGGTTAACTTTTTGTAACGAATCTGAACGCTAGTCACTCCAGCATTCTTCAGGTCCGACTTGTTGCAAGGCTTCCCATCCCATTTGGAAAAGAAATCCGCAACAATGAAATCCTTGTCGGCCTCAAAGTCTTCCTTGACTTTCTTGGCAGAAGTGTAATCTCGGTTATAGGCTGGGGTCAATGTCATTTTTCAATCTCCTTTACTTCAATGATCTTGGTTTCTTTGTTCGTCAGAATCTTTAATGCACAAGTCAAACAGTAACGATCTGATTCATCATCCTGAGAAATGATTGTGACTGAATCATCCCCAATGTTACAAATCTTGTCGCAACCAGCACATTCAAATTCATCTTCCTGAATTGCTTTCATATCTTCATAAAGACAACAGGTCGTTGCAACAACTTCATTCCGTCGTTCATCAAGAATGTCAACGACTACGCCTTCATCGTCTAACTTAATCTGTACTTGACCAGACGCAAGGTCCAGATAAAAATAATCATGAGGTCCAATTTTCTGGTGAGAAATTGGACGACCTCCAAGATCCGTAATTGTCATCTGAGACATAACAACTCCCCTTTATTCTACCGTTCCGTTCAGTTTGTCAATCCAACCATCATCATCCGAAAAGTAAACAGCTACCTCTCCGTTGTCCCAAATATCAATCTCGACCTTGTAGCCTTTATCAAGCTCAATGGTCAACTCTTCCTTGGGAGAGCTATCAGGTCTTTCATGAGTGATCTTGTAACCATTGAAAACAACTTCCTTGGAATTATCAGACATAATAACTCTCCTTAATGTTGGGGAACCCAGGTCTTGCTTCCCCGCTTGGAACAGCGGTCACATTTTTTGCAATTCATAGGACATTCTTTGTAACCCTTGGGGGGCTTCTCACCTTTGGGAACCATTTTGAATTCATTGATAACCCCAGCCTTTTGGAAATTTGAACCATTGACAACCAGGGTCCGAACATTCTTGAATTCCAGATCATGACGAGAAGTGTAACAGTATACCGTAATGTCAAACTTCTTTAACAGCCGAGCAATTTTCTCAGCTTTGTCAACACATGCCTGGGAATGAAAATCCCCAGCTTCATTCAAACGAATTTTGTCAAACTTATCCCGTTTGGTTGCATTAATGATCAGGAAATGAGAAACGAATTTCTCTGGGGTGATTGTCAGCCAGTAGCCAGTTTGGCGGCGGCGGAAAGGAAGAACATTGGGCCGATACTCCCGTTCGGACTTCTTGGCATAACAAATGTTCTTGCCATCGATAACAGCCTTACAAATGCCTCGAAGCCGAGAAGGACAGTCAGTAGCGCTAGACATATTAAATATAGCTGTGGTATTAGGGATTTTGGTATTGCCTGCGCGAAGCAATCCGTCAAGAACGGAAATGTCTTGATCCAGGAGTTTGGCGAAGCTATAAAGCAAAGACATCCCCTGAGTCTTGCCATAGGCTTCAATTGAGGTTAAAACGTTTGTGGGTACTGATCCGGTCGCCATACTAAATCCTCTGTTTAGGGTTTGCGATCTCAACAGCAACAACATAGCATCCCAATACCAGGCTGTCAAACCCATTTAGCAAAAATAATTCGAGTTTCTATTTTTACGGTCTCAAATTATTATAAGCGGTTAAACTATTAAAAGACCCCTTCGGGGCTTTTTATAGTTTACTTTTTTACTTTTTAAAAAGAGTACTACAGAATAGAAACAGGAGTACTCTTTTTGAAAATAGGAGTATCAGCCGCCAGGTCCTGGATCGAGTTCATTGCCTGAATCGCCTGGTTCGACAGCCGCCCACACCAGGCTTCTTTCAAAAAGAGTACTACAGAATTAAAACAGAAGTACTCTTTTTAAAAGGTCTGCTGGAGACCAGGCTAAAAGGTTTGCTGAAGACCATGATGGGCTGTTTATATACTACGTATATAAAAAAAATGGCTCAGGAACAAAATCCCAAGCCATTTGAATTGTTTAGAATGTATGTGAAATTACTTAATTTCGTAAGTAACTCCATCAACGCATACCCTGGTGACATTCTCAAGAGGAACTGTTCTCCAGGCTCCTCTCATCCTGTTACCATTTTCGTCCAATTTATACTCACCACTGCGATCTTTGCAAACTTTGTTAACATCAAACACAGTCATTTGATTGTTCTTCTTGTTGATGGCCTTTCTGGATTGACTCGATCCCTTAGGACGGCTGGCAGAAGAAGGATTGGTTACATGTAAGCGATAACACATCTTTCTCAGACTCTTATCACTACGCTTTGTGAAATGAACTGAGGCGATTTTGTTACCTGCTTTCTTCATCAATGTTTCCACGTCTGAGGGGTGGACATCTTCAAGAACGACGGTTTGGCCCATTTGTTTGGCGACAGTGTGGACCTGCTCTACTGTCTGGTTTCCTACGATTGTTGCTTTCATGGTTTTTCTCCTTTGTTGCAACGGTTTTTAGTTATTTAGTCTTTATCGATCATCTTCACTCGAAGTTGACTCGATCTCATATTTGAGGATCTCTTTCAATAAGTCCTGACTTTCCCTGTCTTCTTCAATATCCTGAAGCTCTTCCATCAAAGACTCAATTGTGCGATTTTCCTCATTCTCAAGGCCCTTTGAGACCTCTATTCTATTATACCTTAAAGAAGTAATTTCCCACAGAAAATGACAGATTATTTCGGCATTAGAATAACGTACAAACATAGATGGATTGATAGCAGAATTTAACCATTCTTTTACCTCTTCATCTTCATCCTTTAAAGCTTCAAATACACTCTCAAGCTTTACGGAATTCTTCGTGTAATCGTTACCATACAATTTCGTAAAGGGAGCCTCTAAATCCCCATACTCGAAATTGCCCATCAAATCATAAAATGTCACGTTCATTGGTCTATTCTCCTCTGTAAGCTTTACGCTAAAGCACAACAGCTTCTTTACAAGCATTTCGAACAATATATTGTTCAAAAGACACAATGAAGATACCTGCTTGTTACTCTATTATTTTACCCCATAAATACCATATGTCAACATTCAAATCAAGAATTATTCTACATTCGTAGATCCATTCAGTGCATAGTATTTATCAAATTAGTAAAAATTACTAAATTATCACAAATTAGTAAAAATTACTAATGTCTACATAGATGATTCCGTGGATGGATTTGGGGGCTATTTTAAGGTATTTTGAAAAAATCTTCAAAAATTAGTGCAAAAAACTAGATAGGCAGTTTATTGCCTGGAACTCGATTCAGTGCATAATTCTAGGCAAGAAATTCACCCCGAGATATTGCCTTAACATCCCCGAATATGGTTCGCGTCATCACATTTAAATTTCATGAATTGGTGAAAAATACGGTTTAAGATTAGTAAAAATTACTAAAGTGTCAGACATTCCGTGCGTGTTAAAAAGAACGTTTTATTGCCTGTGATGTTATTTTTCCCTATAGAGAAAAGTTACGAATCCACATTCCGTGCATATGTATCTTTTAGGGTATGTGAGAAATTTTGAAGGAAAAACTCACATACAAGAGGATCGATACCAAAGGGGGGTTTTAGTGCAAAAACTGGTCTAAAATGGTCTGAACTGGCTGATTTTGGTCAATCTTGGTAGGACTGAGTTCAGTCCAGGTCTCCCCCAAGATAGGTCAATCTTGGTCTCCCCCCAAGATAGGTCAGCTTATGGAAATCAGTTAGAAATCTCATTGTACTGACATTCAGTGCATGATATCTCATTCCCATGTGGGCAGGGTCCTCCCCAAGTACATCGATATTGAGGTGGTCCTACCCAAGTACATCGATATTGAGGCTGACTAACGTTCGCAGTACTGGCATTAGTATTCGATTCATCTGAATGATCTGAATGATCTGAATGATCTGAATGTGAACGATTCAGTTCTTCTGAATGTGAACGATTCAGTGGATGATATACTCTTAGGTTATCTCCCCAATCATCTCCAGGTCTTATTGGTCTTATTCCTTCTTCATTTATAACGTATACACCATTAGGATTATCTCCACTTCTTATTCTTCCTTCAATAATATTTTCCAACTGAGAGATAGAATTCTGAACATCAATTTGAAGATTATTTTCTTGTATCAGATCTCCATTTCTATTTGGATAAATATCGTTTGGTACTTCCTCTTGTGTTTCGGGGACATCATCTGAGAAAACTTCATTGTAATAATCGCATGTATCGCAATCTAATTGCATGCAGTCTGAACATGGGTCACAATCATTATTGATTGTTGGGTCATAATCGGTATCTATAGTGTCGATATCTTGTCTATAGGATCTACTGACTTGTGGATTATAGTTTGTTCCTCCCCCATTCAGACTCAATGAATACATACCAACGTTTAGTTCTATGTCTTCATGAAGCTTAGGAAGCGTTTTAATGGCCTTTACAGCCCTCAAAGCCTCATCATGGGTATCCCAGACCGAATCGGGCTTATTATTGATTGTGACAATGTATACGGCTTTATATTGCCCCATAGGTTGACAATCTAATGTAAGTGTTCTTGTTCTTGTTTTCTTCATAAGTTTTTTTGATGCTCAAATTGTGAGTACAATCTTCTTTGAATAATTTTGTATGTGTATCCTTGAGGTTTCTTTTTAGCGTTTTCTATATATTCCTCTGCTTGTTCTTTTGTGGACCATATACATGCTATGACAGTTTCTGTTGTCAACATATTACGAGTTCTAACCAGATATACGTATGGAGTGTCTTCTTCATATTGACAATCTAGTTTAATTGGTTTTATGCTCATTGGTTTTTATTAACCTAATTTATTAACCTAATTTATTAACCCGTAGGGTTAATCCTCACTATTATTTACCAATCGTCTTGCCAATTATCTTGCCAGTCTTTTTCTATCCATTGTGAGCATGCTCGACAATATTCTCCGTTATTTAATTGAACTCCTGGCCATACAGCGCCTTCAGATTCTGAATGTACTGTTGGAGTTTCTTTCTTACATTGTTCATCGACGCAGTAGACACATGTATTGCATCTTTTCTTACGCCATATGTGTTGATTTTTACCCAATTATATATCCATCCTTATTTAGGTATTCTTTGATAGTGTGTGGGTCCATGCCCATATTTCTCATTTCTATGGCGGCTCTTAGTGCTTTTCTTTTTATTTCTATCAATGCCTCTGAGTATGTGACGATATAGTATCCTCTATGTGGGTATAGGAATCTACACATTTCTACGTAGTCTTTAGCTTCTTGTTCATTTGTCCAGACGCTTGATATAGCATCTTGTCCTGCTCCTTCGTGGCATTTGACGATATATGTTTTTTGGCATTCTAGTGTAATAGTTTTAATCATTGATTATCTCATTCTTCGAATGGTTATCTCATTCTTCTATATACAACGCCTTCGTAAGTTATACAGTCGTCAGTTGGTCCTGTTGGTGTTGAACCAACTGGTTCAGTTGGTGTTGAACCAACAGGACTAGTTGGATCTGAAGAATATGGATGGTCTGCTGGAAGCACTAGGATATCATCTCTTGGTACAACTGTTTGTTCAGCCATATCTCTTTCATTAACTCTAATGAGTTCTTCTACAGCTTCAGCCACTCTTTGACTATCCAATGGTACTTGTGTAACATAGTATCGTTCTGAATTATTGTATCGTTCTGAATTATTACGAGGGCTAAGTTGTTCTCTGATGTTGAGTGTCATAGCTTGTTTTGTTGCCATATGTCTTTCTGACCATACGCTTATAACTCTTACTCTTCCATCGCTTGTTTCTGCGAGGACGCTATAGGCGACTTCGTCTCTTTCATTTGGCATTGTATCTAATATGATTGGTTTAATCATGACCTTTCTGGAGTTGGGCTATATGATTGTAATAATGAGATTCTTCTTTCTCGAATGTTCAATGTGTATCCACTAACCTGATGGAGAGTGTATAGGCTTTTAATTCTTTCGTATTCTCTGGAGGCTTCTTTTCGGTCATTATACACAGCATATGGACTTTCATTTACCATAATGAGGTATACTTTTTGTGAGCTTCCTTTTTCTTGACAGTCTAGTGTTAAGGGTTTAATCATATGCCTGTTGCGTTATATGGACTTTCATTTATTATAATGAGGTATACTTAGTACATCTTGATTTGGCCGTTGTCTGCAAACTTACGAACCTCGCAAAGTTTGACATCGCGCACAAAAACCTCTAGCCAGCAGTCGCCTGTTTCGTCGTAAGCACACTCGACGCGCAATCCGAACACCTCATGTGCTAGTTTGGTCTCACTAACCAATCGGTCCACGCTGACTTCATTTGCTTCGTTTGCTTCGCTCATTTGCGGGTTACCTCCTTGTTTAGCTATGTGGTCTGTCCACCGCTTTGCCATCCTCCACGCCAGCGCGACTTGCCAGCACTGGGGAAACTCGATGTTGTCGGGGACAAAACCCTCTGGCCAAAATCCATACTTTTCCAGGTTCGCCCATGCTTGGATGTGCTCAACGTCTGTCTCGTCAAACCAATCCAAGATGCTAACCACTAGTTTCTGCTGATTCGCTTCGCTCATTTGCAGGTTACCTCCTTGTTTATCTTTGATGGTATTGTATTTTTCTTTAAGCTCTTTGTATTCTTTTTTGAGCTTATTGAGTTCTTCTTGTTGTTCGATGAGTTTCTTTTTCATCTCTCTAGGAGTGCCATAGAGTTTACATGTACTGCACATTCCTGAGACATCTCCCCATGATGCTCCATACATTTGTCCGCAGTAATCGCATTTAGTAGGTGTAGACATAATTTTCCTCTTATTAACCTAATTTATTAACCCTACGGGTTAATATTATTCTCTTGAGCAATTAAAGCATGGACTTGGTGTTCCTTCATGGTCGAATGTAAGGTTTTTATATATGTTGGCATCTCCAGGAATACCTGAGACTATTCCTTCTTGATGTGGGCATTCATTTTCTGTAGCGTATCTACATACAGTTAGTGAGTCGAAGCTTTGTATGTTTAACAGTCTTGATGCTTGTTTTCTTTCTTGTGCATCTACTTTTGCTTCTTCTGGCGACATTGTTCTTAGTTCTAATACCCTCATCCCTTGTGCTGTCATATTTTGTTCAGCGAGTTCTATACCTTTGAGTATTAATTGTGGGTTAATAACTCTTTTTGTGTAATTTGGTCTGAAGTTTTCTGAGACATGGTTGATAGCTCTGATATGTCTTTGGGCATCTTCTTCAGTATTCCAGACGACTTCGATACCGTTTCGATCTTTAACGATATAGACGTAGTTGCCATCTTCCTGGTTATCTAATGTGATATGTTTAATCATAGTTCTTCTGGGGTTACTCCCCCATATATAGGTTCGTTTGTTTTTAGTTTCATGTAGAAGCACTTTCCTGCTTGATCTTGTGTGAGTGTTGATCGTTCTTTTCGAACTTGAAGTATGGCATCTTCTCTTTCGCCCCATATTCCTAATATGATATCTTGATATTTGACAACATAAACAACTTTCTTATCTTCCTGACCATCTAATGTGATAGGTTTAATCATTATTGTGTCTCTTCTGAGGCTTCGTTCAGTCTTTGTATTCGTTCAATTCTTTCTCTTTTTTCTTGACTATTGATAGGTGTTGCTTTAACATGGTAGTATCTTTTTAGCATAGGGAATCTATACATAAGATATTCCAGGTGTTCTTCTGCGAGTTCTTCAGTATCCCATATTCCAATGACCACATCGACCACATCATAAATGATTTCATCTTCTATTACATCCACTGTTACGACTCTATGCTGATATACTATGTATACCATTCTTTCTTCATGTTGCTGTAGGACGACAGGTTTAATCATTGTTTTCCCATTCATGGATTTCTTTGATCCATGCTTCGTCATTGACCATCCTTTTGGAATACCAGTAATCGTCTGGTGGATTTGAGTTAGTTTTTCTCAAATACTCTACGTGTTTTTTGGCTTTTTCTTCTTTATCCCATGCGCCGAGTATGAATGACCTTCTATGTACGATGAAGATATTTCCTTCTTGGTGATCTAATAAGATTGTTTTAATCATTGGGTCTGTTTCAATGTGTTTTTAATCAATTTAGATATGAGTGTATTATCTAATGTTCTTCTTACCACTTCCATTGGTATTTTTGATCCTGCGAGACTGCATGCTTTTACATAATCTTTTGCCTGTTCTTCATTAGACCACACTGTATCAATTTTCATTGTATCCATATTCTGTACGAGATATATGTCTGAATCTCTTGTATTCAGTTGGTGATCAAATATGATTTTTCTAATCATTGGATTCTTATACTTCTTCCATTATTCCGACAAATTCTTGTCGAATTTCTTCTTCAACTCTGATTCTTTCTCTAAGATGTCTATGTAGTGATCTTGATCTATCGTCCCTCTGTATCGCTGTAATAATAGGTCTATCTATGCCGTATGCATCAGAGTTTGGATCTTGATGTTGCAATAATCTAATTGATCCATCGCTTCTTCTTTCGAGTGTTCCATTCTCGAATCTTTCTTGTATAACCCAATTACCATCTGAATGTCTTACAGAGATTTGGCGTCCTTCTTCATTGAAATCGAACAATGAATCACCAAGTTTTTCAGTATAATGGGTTGTTTCTTTGATAAACTTGAAACCCTTCCATTTTGAAAGGTCATCTGTTTCAGGTGCTTCAGGTGTTGTATCTAATATGATAGGTTTAATCATTTTGGTAAACCCTTATATTTTCTCGATATTGTTCGCAATTAATATGGCAGTATCTTGAGCCTGTTCTTTCGCAGTTGACACATGGTAGTTGTGATATATTATCTTCAGCTTGCAAACTTTCTTGAGCTTTTATTGCTATCAGCAACAAATTAGAATCAAGGGTAGTTCGAGTATACATTGCCTGTCTCTGGGGATTGAGTTTATTTATTGCCGCAACATGTCTATCAGCATCTTCTCGTCTCATCCATACGCCATCTATGACTCTATGTTTTGTATGAACGACGTATACGCTGACATTCTTGCCTTCTGGCTGGTTATTTAATATGATTGTTTTAATCATCTTTCTTGACACCTTTCGCATTGGCAATCAGTATTCAGTTCTGGTGCTACTTTTTGGTCATTGTATTGACATCTATAGCAATCAGTTGCTTCGAAGCAATCTTGAGGGTATTGACAACCATGTTTCTTTGAGTATTCGCAGATACCTCTAAGGTCTTTTTGATTGAGGATTTCTTGTGATTGATTTTTCAATGCCTGTTCATCGATTGATCTCATAACAGTATATAGTGTTATTCCTGGGACATCTATTTGGGATGATTTTACATAGAGTTCCGCATCTTCTTTTCTTGTCCAGACGGATAACATCTCATCAACTCTTTGACCGTTGTATCTTTGTGTTACTTTCATAACAATATAGATACATTCCAACCTTTCTTGTTGGTTGAGTATGAGTGTTTTAATCATTGCTCACCATTTCTATCTGTATAGATTGGTCCGCATGGTCCTCCGAAGTCTGTTTCAGAGCTACCGTCTTCATATTCGGTTTGTTCATATGGGGCATCTTGCCAAGTGCCTTTAGTCTTTTTGACCTTGACCCTTTTGCCATCTTTCCATTCGTATGTCCATTCTTCTTCTTTCATCTGTTACCTGGAATTAGTTTTCCGCATTTTGGACATATAAGTGACCAAGCTGGAATTTTCTTCTTACAATGTGGACATCTTTCTTTTTTCATTTATCCCATCCCATTAAGTATCTTGCTACTTTGTGTTCTACCTTTCTTTGTTCTTTCTCTGCGAGTTGTTGTGTTATGAGACCGTTGACATGTTCCCTCATATGTGGAGGATTCATAACTCTTTCGCAGTAATATACCTCTCGTCTTCCCTGCCATGTATATGCCTCTACTTGTTGTTTAGCATCATGTTTATTATCCCATACCGAGATGATTTCATCACCTTGAAAGACGATGTAGACCATAACTCCATCACTTGACTGTCCATCTAAAGTAATTTGTTTGACATCTGTTTTCACATGATACCTTCGTTGACAAACGGTTTAATGATATCTGCTTTTTTCAGTTCTTCCTCATGCTCATCGTGGCATTTATCTGAGCAGAACCAGAGCCAAATTCTTTCTCTTGGACTTTCTTTTATATGTGTAAATGTACTAGCAGTCTTTCTGGAGTTTACATCTTTCATTTCTTTGCATTGGCATCGGTAGCATACAAGTTCGGGCAATTTGTCGAGTGTATCAAGTGTTTCTTGTCTATAGATCTCAGATATCCTTATCGCTTCATCGTATTCTTTTGCAACAGCTAGAATCTCATAGGGAACCCACTTTATATCTGGATCATGTCTTCCTCTAAACATCCATATTCCATCAATTATCCTTAAAATTGCTCTTGCGTATATATGATTAAACCATCCAGTATGATTGTCATAAACATGGTCTTCTTCATCAATAACAGATCTTTCGACTTCGACTACATCACCAGTAGTTAAGTTCATCATCACTTCATATCCGACAATAACTGGTCTGTTGTTGATTTTTTTCTTTACAATAACTGCATTTGGATATGAAATTTTTAATTTCTCCAACATTTCTTCAGCCACATGTATTTGAGACCATACCGAATGTGGACATGTATATTCGGGGCCTTCCCATAGTTCGTAAACAACATTTTGGTTTTCTAATATAATTGGCTTAACCATCAGAATGGAATCTCTATGTTTATCCAATCATTATTGGACTCAGTTACTGTTTCATTAGTGTCTACGTAAGGTTCTTCCTCTTTCGATTCTTGAAACTCTTCAGGGTGAGTATATTTTCTTACCATATTTTTTCTTGCCATCAGATGACCATATTTGTAGCAGAACTCCGTCATTGAGATTTCCAAATCAACTGACAGGATGAGGTGACATCTTACATGACTTCCGTTAGATAGTTTGTAATCAACATCTATCATAACATATTGATTGTCATCTGGGAACCTATTTGACACAGCTAAGTGTCTACAGGATTGAGGGATGATCATGTATTCTACAGGGAACGATCCCTCTTGTAGATCTTGTTTTGTATAGAGGAATGACTCATTCATACACCATGGTCTTCCTATTTTTGGAAGGATGTAGTGTCTGAGTTGTTTGTCAAAACATCTGACAATCAGATCCAGGGAATCTTCATGAAACCCTAAGACCTTTTCCAAAGTATCAAAGTGTTTATCTTGAAATGGTAATGTAACAGTGTTTTTCATTATCTTAGGTTCACATCGCAGGGGACGTATCTATCTTTAAAAACTCTCAATGTTAATCGGTTTTCTACTTTGAAGATGAATGAAGTTGTTAGTCCCTGGTAATTTACTTCAAACAGGGAGTATCCTTCGACAGTCATCCCATTCTCTCTTCTTGCTCCAGTAGGCGTTTGGGTCATTTCTTCCCTGATTTTATATTTTTGGGTTGAGACATATAAATAGTTAGAATCTACATATGCCACATATTCTCTTCCATGACACCAGATTTCATCTTCAAAAATCTTTATTCTTGGCAATCCTGAACTTGGGATTCTGAACTTTGATATCACCAATTGTTGAAAGAACAAATAGTTTTCCAAGGCATCACCCAATTCGATTTGAGTTGGCCTTCTTTTTGGTGTACTGCTCAATATAATTGGCTTAATCATCCTTGAAGATTTACCAAGTTATATTTATCTTTATATTCTTCTGGATTCATCCGCTTGTTGATTGGACCAACAAAAGTTCTCAATGCTTGTTGATAATTAACTGATCCAAAAGACATGTCGCAGATGAAGTACCCATGTCTTTGCATCCTGTTTCTTTGATCTCTGATCCTGCCATAATACGATCCTGTTCTTGATCTTGCATCAGCCCAGTGAATTCCACTCCCATATATTGTCCAATCAGAAACAGGCATCAACATACAATATTTGAATCTTCTTCCGAAGCATTCTTCTAATGCCATTGATGTTCTGTTGTGAACTTTCAGAGTTTTTTCAATCTGAGTGAAATCTGGTATAAACTCATTCATACTTTCTAATGTGATTATTTTAATCATCGGATTCTTCTCTTTGGATTTCTTGCCATGTGAGATCTTCCATGACTGTTCTGAATGTTTCCATCATCTCCCTGTCCAATTCATATTTGATTTGATCAGAGCTAGACTGTTGATCGAAATTCATCAGATATGGGGAATAATCTACGTGGTTAATATTGATATTCATTTTGCTAAATCTTTTAATGTCATTGTAGATCTTATCATATCTTGACTGATATTCTTGATCTTTTTTCTTTGATTTAGCTCGTCTCACTTTCTCTTGATATCGTCTAAAGCATTCATCAGAGCAGAACCAGACATATTGTTCTTTGTCGGGTGATTCAAGAGTATAAATATATGCCTCTGGTCTCTCATATTTCTTTATGTCTTTGTACTCATTGGCCTTACAGTTTTTACACTCAAGTTCTGGAAGGTTTTCCAGTTCTTCGATCTGAGCAGGGATTAAAGCTCTAGCTTCTTCTATAGCTCTGTCAGCATCGACATGGATGTAGGATATCATACAATCAATCCATCCTTTTGAAAAAGCACTGGCATTAGCTCTACATTTCCAATCTCCATCTTTTTTATAGTAATTGGCTTTGGGGAAGTTTGAAGGGATGTTTAAAGCCGCTCTGTATGACATCTCCACTGTTTCCAGTTCTGGATCATAAACAATTGCTCTGGTTTCCTCAACTTCTCCAGAAAGTTTCACCCAAACTTTGTAGGCAATAACAACAGGATTGTTATTCGCTTCTTCTTCGAGGATATAAGCATCTGGTTTAGCTATAAGAAGTCTTTCCAGGTTCTCTTCTGCCAAATTTTTACTTGTCCAGATTGAGTGAATTACTCTTCCTCCTGATGAAAGAAGCTTATAGATTTTATTATGTTCATCAAGTGTGATTGTTTTGATCATTTTTAAAATTCCTTTAGTAATCGTCTGAGTCATCCCATCTCAATGATTCTGGGAGGTCTTCATATTCTTCATCTGAGGTTGATGCTGATTCTTCTGATGAGGACTCTTCTTCTGATTCTTCTGAAGATGATGAGGTGCCATATTCATAATTTCCTGAAGAGGTCATATTACGGAAAGTTTGATTATTTTCCGCAAATTCAGCATGACATTCGTCTGAACAGAACCAAATGAATCTACCTCCGACAAAATTCCCCATAGTGTTTTGGCTATCCCAGTCCTTAACTTCTTTTGATCCACAGTTTCTACATGGGATATCATTAACAATTGATGGCAATACTTCTAACAGTTCTTGCCTAAAGCTCTCTAATTTTGCAAGAGTGATTTCTCTATCCAGGTCAATTGCTTGCATGACTATTGGTCTTATGAACAACGATCCTGCGTAGATGTATCTAAACATCCACTCTTCATTCATATATCTAACTCTTACTGGAGAGAACGTGTCATCAATATGGATTTCTTCTGTTTCAATCTTTGGTGTATTGACCCTATCTTCTCCCATTACAGTCATCCAAACACGTTCGTCATTAAGAATATTCCCTTTAAGGTCCATTCTGATTTTACTAACCAATTTTGTATCGAAGTCTGGATTAATCTTAATTTCTTCAATATATGTCTCACCATACTTAGGAGTAATCAATTCAACAACTTTCTGCGCTCTTTCTTTTGAGGTCCATCTTGAGTGGATTGCTCCACCTCTTTGATGAGTCCAAACATTGTACAGTGTGTTTTGCTGTTCTAAAATGATTGGTTTAATAGTCATCGCCCGAGTGATTCTCTATATTGCTTGTCATATGTCCTTTGGCAGTTAAGACTACAAAAGAACATGTTTTCTACTCCATTGCCACCGAAGACTCTGAATTCTCGTCCCATCGTCATTCCACAATCCAGATCTTTAATATAATCTGCCTTACATATACGACATTCGAGTGGCGGCATGGCTTCAAGTCTTTGTATTTCACGTACCCTTTCTTTCATCGCCTCTTCCAGAGCGAGTTCTCTTGTTTCATGGATAGAAGTGAGAACCAACTTAAAGAATCTCATCATACCTGAGCCATCATTGTATTCTCTTTTTCTCCATTCTCCGTTCTCATTTTGAACGAAGACTGCTCTGGGGATGGGATAGATATAGGTGTCAATATTATAATGTGAGAAAACTTCTGTACGATTTTTCCATTCTCCATTTGGCCATTCGATTTGAGCACATCTTCTATCAGAGACCATTTCACATGTTGAAATATCCATTTCAAGTAGATGCCCCTCTTTCACAGAGGCTTCGTCTGCATGTATTCTAAAGCTATAGATAGAGTTATTTAAGTCTCTCTCCAAATTAAGAACGTTACAGATTCTTTCTGCTTCTTCACGAGTTGCGACTCTTATGGTCCTATCAGCTCCACTTCTCACTTCATAGATATGATCTATGCATCCCACCATAATTGATTTGACATTCATTGTTATTCTCTATAATCGTCATAAATTTCTAATGTGGGGAATCCACCTACTGTTTGTGGAGGGGAGATAACAATGTTCCCCCATTCATCGATAAAATCCATTAGTTCTTTCAAAGAACCGAACTCTTTAATATCACCTTCGCAAAGTTTATGAAAATTATCTTGGGAACCAACACTCCCTAATTTAGTTTCCTCAAAATTGAATCCAAGCTTTTCCATTTCTTTGGCTTCATCTTCAGTATAGTATGAACCCGCAGAGTTTATATGGAAGGTGTAAGAGGACTCTTCTAAAATGAGATTTACTACTTGCATCTGATATCGATAACTTTTACATTGGGTGTTCTTTTGGTTATACTTTCTTTGCCAGCGAGTATTTTCATTGATTCCATAAAGTGAGCTTGTTCTTTATGTTTATAGAAGACTTGAATATATTCGCCTCTATTCTCCAATTCCCACTTAAGTACTTTAATGAGCTTAATAGCTTCTTCGCGTTTCATCCTCATGCCGATAGGATCTTTTCTTGCATCAAAGACTTTACTTCCAGCCAGGATTTTCATAGATCAATTACCTTAACGTTTTTAGAGCGTTTAACAACTTTTGCCTCTGACGTAGGTCTGGGTCTAGGTTTGGGAATTGGTCGCGGTTCTACGTTCTCTGACGCTCTTATATCGGACTTCTCTTGCGATTCGTTGTTTGGCAATTCCCAATATGCCATAAACAGTTCTTTCAGAATCAAAAGTGGCCAGATAAGACATTTTAGGAACCACATGTTCATGGCTTTCTTATTTCTGAAAAACGGGTCTTTGTCTTCTCCTAGAGATCCAATAACAAATGCCATGAATCCTAATACACATCCTATACCAGAGATGATTCCCCAAAACATGAGAATCATCTTTCCAAGTTGTTTAAGCACAATAATGTGTTCTGGATTCATTTTTCTTCTCCGAGTATTTCATCTAACATTCCTGGGACAGCAACTTTAATCGCTTCCTTGATATCTTCTTTTAGCCTTCCTTGGGATGCATTAAGACCTTCTCGCAAAGCTTTGATGTAACCTTTTTTAAGCTGTGTAGGATTCAAGACACATGGTTTTACAACAATCTCTGTATTTGGAGCGCATATCTTCATGGTAACGAAAATAAGATTAGCGTCCTCCATATGTTCCCATGATGAGTGTATTTCTCCATCCATCATAATTACCCATATGTGTTCGCATTCAGGGATTTTATCTAGAATGATTGATTTTGTTGTCATTAGGAGCTAAAAGTATTAGAAACTGAAAGTTGGCTCACCAGTCATCGTATCGATTCCTGGAATCAGTTCAATTTTCGGTCCAGTGGGAGTGATTTTGATGATTTCATGGTTGCTATCATCTTTAATCATCCTTTCTTCTGGATGGGGTTTAAAATCCAGTGGTTTTGTTCTTGGGTCTGGCGGATTAGACAGAATGTAGGCAAGAAATCCGCAAAAGACCAAGATGATTAACAAAAACATGTGTTCAATTCTGAATTCAAAATTGTGCATTGATTTTCTCCTAACTAATGATTTTCTCACATATTATTAAAACGATGATCATAGAGACCCAGGCCATCAGGATTGTTGTGGCAACTTTTTCTGAGTGATTGTGGAGGAATTCTTTTATCCACTTCTTAATTTTATAAGACCTTTTTACTTTTTCCGTTCTATCAAATTGACAATAGATGTTCATGTCCCTTTCATCAGGGAAAGTTCTTTTAAGGTTATTTTTGAAGTAATGGGCATCCCAGTTATGAGGATTCAAATCGTTGATCCTTATCCTCTCAACATATCCTCTATCTTCACATTCATCGATATTGCGACACATATCATTGAATAACATTTCTGCATCCCACGCCGTATCCCTGATTCCAACGATTCTATCATTAAAGACGATGACATAGACAGATGCTCCACCATAACTTCTTCTGGGGGTACTGGCCAGTATGATTGGTTTGATTGTTTGGTCTTTCATGATATCATCTCTCTTGCCAGTGTTTCTCCTTCTTCATCAGGGATGAATCTGGCGACAATATCTCCATCTTCAAAGAAGTGAGGATCAAGTTCCTTACTACTTGGAAGTATGGCGAACTTTCTGGTTACAAGTATTTTGACCCCATCGAATGTTGTACAATGAGGATACTTGACTTTTAACATATCATACCGCTTCCCCCTAATAATTTCAAGTATCTCGAAGACAAATTTATTAGGGTTTGGCGTAGTATTCGTTTCAACTACGTAGGTAGTGTCTTTTGAGAATAATGAAAGCCCCATAAATCATACCCGAAATGCATTTGCAAGTTCTTGTTCCTCAAGCCATTCATTGAACTTGTGTTCATAACCTTCAATAATGCTTGACCCCATGCTCTTTTTTGTGATTTGGTATCCACATTCTCTAAAGATTTCAACCATTCTGTCTTGACTGATCTCTTTGGTTTCATTCAACTCTTTGGCAACGACTTTGTAGAGATCGGTGTTTTCCTTAAGAAGTCTCATCGCAGTCTTCTTAGACTCTTCGATCAGACTCTCCAACTCTTCATTGGTCTCTCCTAGAGCCGTATTGTAAGAGCATGAACCGTTGGTTGTCTCTGAGACTACTTTTGATAATGTAGACCCCATAGCGTTCCTCCTAATATATCTAGCGAGGGCTACGGTTGCATTATCAACATCCAGATAACAACCTGAGGATCTTGACGACTTTCCAAAGACCATTTCTTCTGCACAAAGTCCAGCAAGCCAAACAGCGCACTGTTTCTTTATATTGTCTTCTGAGTCGATAATTTGATGAGGCATAACATATCCACCCATTTTACCAGAAAGAAGTGAGACAGTATACAATGGAGCATGTCCAAAGAGTAATCCATAGACAACTGCATGCCCTGCTTCATGAACTGAAACATGAGTGATGAAATCATACTTTTGGAGCTTTTCCCATTTGATGAAGTCAATTTCTCCAACATGATTTTTCTCATATGAGAATTTACGACCAGTCAGAACAATCTGCTTATCTTCATAAGAGACCTTAGCCTTTCTGAATTTTTCACCAGCGATAAGTGCTTTCAGGATGAGTTCTGTTACACCTGATTCCAGAATGGATTTGATCTCTGAGAAGACTGGTCTTGTCCCTTGAGTTGGATAAACACCATTTCTATAGATCAAATCATAGATGGAGTCCTCAATAGTCAGAGTAATTTTAAAATCTTTTTTGATATTCTGTACATACTCATCACATTTCATCTTGATGATTGTTCTAAAGTTAGCTTCAGACAATGCAGGATAAATCACATGATTGTTCCCAAGACGAGCAATCTGTTCTGGTAAGAAGACATCCCCCAATGATCTTTTGATCGTATGGATATTGATGTGTTTGCAAAGTTCATGGTAGTAATCAGCAGGGATGTCATTTCCGAACTGAGTTGAAACATTATAAGCGTTGTCCAAATTTCCACTTACGAAAACCAACAGCTTACTGTAGTCATGTTCGGTATGAGTGAATTTCTCTTTGTCGTCTTTGAATTCTTTGACCAGATCGATCAGTTTCTCTTTGGGCCAGTTGGCGATCTCGTAAGCTGACTCAGTCAGTTTGAGTACTCTTTTGATTCTTCTGGCATTGTAAAGACATCCACTTCTGAAGGCATATGAACTAAGAGTAGGGGGTTTTGATTCTTCTTCTTCATCATCATCATCTTCATCATCTGTGAGAGGGACCTCACGCTTGTCAAGAATTGTATCAACAAATTTTTTACTTGAGCTTTTCTTTGGAATCTTCCCTTCTTTCTGTCTTTCGTTATACTCTTTGAGACGTTTGAGATAGTCCTCATAATCAAGTGTCATCTCATAGAGCATGTCGATTGAGACGGTAGATCTGATCTTTCCATCTGAGAGCAGTTCCCAAGTGTCCATATAAGGAAGGTTACGCATCTTGCGTCCAGATTCATCCTTACATCTAAACCGTTGCATTTCGTCAAGCAGAAGGATTCCAGGTTTACCCTCATCGATAACGCCTTCCAGTTTGTCGATGAGCATTTTGGATGCAAGTGAGGACTCATCGAATGTAACTTCGCAATAGTCCTCTTTCATATGAAGAAGGTCTCTGAGTGTTCTGACCAGATCTGTTTTACCAACCCCAGTCATACCCCAGAGACAAATGATAGTAGGATGGTTGACGATCTCAGGTACGCAGTACCATGCCTCCATCTCACTAATGATTCTATCTATAACCTCGTCTAACCCAACAAACTTTTTCTTGAGTTCTTCGCCTGCGTTAGCGAGTTCGTTTTTTCTTTTCTCAATAACTTTGAGGTCCATGTATATAATTCCTTATTCGAAGCGGATTTTACTTTTCTTTCTAGTATGGCCACAAGCAGGACAAGTTTCTTCGTCGTTTAGCTCCTTTAGTTCACTTAGGTCTGGTTGATTAACAACTCTTTTCGGGAGGTCACTTGATGGGACATCATTACAGATGGCAACTTTGTCGCAAATTTCGCATTTTCCTTTACTGGTCATGAATGATGCAGGCCAGTCTTTTTCTCTTCGACAATCCTCGCAGTAAAACATGTTCCCTCCTTATTTCAACACTCTTTTCAGAACCTTGTCGATATCCTCGCTCTTCACTCTTTCCCAAATAATTTCTCTATCCAGATGTTTCTCATCTTCAACGACAGGGGAGTATGCTGTTGGCCCCCATTTCTTCATAAGAAACTTCACTTTATTTCCATTTCTTTCAAGAATGGCTCCCCCATTAATAAACTCCATGGAAGTTCCAGGTAGTGACTTGTTGATCAAGTTCCTGATCATTGTATTGATCATTGTTTTGTCATTCATTTTATGACCTTAAAAAATGGGGTTACTTTGACAAAGACTTCCTCATCATCTGCTGGCAAACTCAGCCATCCAGCACATAATGAATCTGAGTACAGTTCCCAGAGTCTTTGGGCTTGTGATTCTGTAATCGTAATTCCTTTTTCATCAAAGATACTCATGATGCGAGAGATATCTTTGTCATCAGTGTAGAACCTCTGTCTTTTGCTCTTGTTTATTTCAATCTTTACAAGAGGTTGACTGTTGGTCAAAATATCAATCTCGCTATCTCCGCACTTACAATCTGGCAATTCATCGTATGGAATGCATGGAGATGAGAAATCCCCTGCCAGGGACAACCTAATATCTTCGTATTGCCGTCTTGTTATTTTCTTCATCGTTCTTCTTTGTTTGTAATGATTGAGATTGGTGTTTCTTCATCCTCATCTTCTAGGGGTATAAGCTTCAACCTTCTTCTAATCTCATCAGTGTTTAATAGCTGGGCCTTGTTGCCTTGAGTCACAAGGAAATCAAACCAAGATATTTTATCATAGAACTCATCTACTACATCAGCACCAATATTTTTATTATTAGAAAGACGAAGCCAATTAATCTTGTCCTGAAATTCTCTAATGAACTCAACGCTGAGTGTCTGACTAGATGAGATCATCCCCCAGTCCAGTTTTTCATGGTATTTGCGCATTAAGTCTTCGCCCATTTTTTGATATCGACTTGCACACTTCCAATCAATTCTTTTACTGAATTTGTCCATGAACTCATCACTAAGCTCTTGGTAATTTACAATACTGTACCAAGCCATTTTTTCTTTGTTCTCTTCGATGAACCTCTCGCTCAAAATCTGATAACGACATATGATCCAAAATTCATCGTCCCCCAAAGAATCTTTAACTTTATCGAGTAATTCCTCTGAGACTTTATTATTCTTAAGAACAGTAGGAAGATTAAGGTGATCCAGGAACTCAATGATAAATTCCTCACTCAGCTTAAGCAGACTGATATGCTTCCAATGAACTTTTTCAATGAACTTCTTAATGTCCTTTTTGCGGAGCTTTGTTTTCCTGTAACTCCACAGTCCCTTTTGGTTACCAAGTTCAAGTATTTCATTTTTGAGTTTTCTTTTCATATCTCATCCAAACATTCGCCGTCGAGGTTAAAATCATCCCAGGCCCATCGGCATGTATCTTTCTTATCGCATTTGTAACAAGTAAATTTCTTTCGAGATGGTTCACTGTCTTCACCAAGAAACAGTTCCTGTATACGTTCCTGGCAGAAGTTACACCCTTCTACAAACGCTTTAACCCAAAGATCCTTTTGTTCTTTGGTTAGATCTTTGGGGGCGGTTTCTTGTGCTATCTTTTTGATATTTTTCATGGGTTTGGAGTAAACTTCATTCCATCATCAATTGGGTTTCTGGTTTTGACTTCTGCTGATCTGAGCGTGTCGAAATATCCGCGCCAGAACGCATTAACCCTAACGAGTTCTCCTTCATCGTTAGGTACAAAGAGATAGGATTCAGGCATCCCTTCAGTGTCGTCGTACCAAGGTTCCTTCTTGGCTTCTTCTTTCATATTCTCGATTTCTTCATCGTCAAACTCGAATCTACCATACCCTTTGATATTCTCAAAGAAAGTGTGATGAGCTTCAATACACTTTATGGCTTCTTTTGCTTTCTCAACATAATCCCAATAAATCTCTTCAACCATCTCAACCTGATCAGTTTCTCGGTGGAATGAGTCACCAGTATCATAGATGATTTCGATGTAGTATCTCTTACTGTTTTGGGACTCACGCCATTTCTTCCAACAGGCTTCGCAACCACAGACTGGCTTTCTGGTTGCCTTATATTTACTGGCATATGAACATTTCTTTTTCATTTGCAATGTCTCTCGAATAGTTCTCGTTCTTCATCTGTCAGAAGACTCTTGAAAACAAGGATTGATCCGTTGCCAGGATTACCTTCAGCACCATATCCATAACCAGTTAGTTCATACATATCGCCTCTAACTGATTCCACTTTGAAGTCAATCCCAGGAGGTATTCCCATCCAGACAGAATGCTCCATGCCGAACTTGATTTTATTAGGTTCCAATCTCATTGGTTACTCCCATGGGTCAAAATCACCAACTGATTCAAGAATCTCTTTGGCTTCTTCGATTAATTCTTCTGTGACGAATGCTCCATCTGTTGCAATATGGTCAATAATTCTGAGCATACGCTCTGCATTGACAAACAGTTTAGCATCTCTCTCCCATTGTTCATCAGAAACAAATTTTGGAGCTTTAGCTACACAATATGCGTGACCAGGGAATTTTTCAAAGAAGATTGATCCATTGTTTGTCCCGTCATCATTGCGACTTTTGTGATATTGAAGCTTTCTCACTTTCTTCGATCCTTTCTTTGCATCTTGGGCATCGTTCGCAGAGATCTTTTAATGAGATATTGATATCAACTCTTGCGTTGATTACCTCATTGCCATAATGATCGATTCTAGGCTGTTCGTAAGGACTTTTATGGTTCATCCCTCTACGCAACATCTCTTCTGCCAATTCGTCATGTCTTTGTCCCATTTTAGAGGGTTCTATTTGAACAACAGGATTCAACCTGCCATGCATACGATGTCCTTTGACGAAGTTATGTTTATGTTTATGGATCTCTCCGTGCTCACCACATAAGTGTTGATTGCATAGCAACTTAGGATTTACCATCCACATTCTCATTGAGAATCTCCCAATCCAAAAAGTCCGCCGATTGCTTCCACGTCTTGATCTGATGGCCTGAAAATCCCCTCACTATCAAGATTGTTTATTGTACGAGACAAAACGGCTTGGGCTATCTCTAAAGATCCAATATAATCCTGATCATCATCCAATAAAAAACTAGCCATAACTCTGGTGTCTTCTTGACACTTTATAAACATGTCAACAGCGTCCTTATGTCCTGCCAGAATGTAACCAGTAGAAAGAGCCTGTGACTGTTGTGAAGCTTGAACCCACTCTATCAAAGCAGGTTTATTATTCTCTCTGAACTCCTGGAAAAGTTCTCTGATTCTTCGTACAGCAATTGTCGCGACAGCTTTGATTTGCGCATCATCTTCGGCCTCTTGCCTTTCCTTCTCATATTCTATGATGATAGCACTATGCTCCAAAGCAACTTTCGACATAGCCTGCATACGACTTTGTCTAGTTCCAATCTCATTTGCCATTTTTTCCAAGCTACTCACTCTTTTTCTCCTCGATAGGTTTGATCAGTTCATACAGTTCCTCGACATCTTTCTGAGTAACAGTCATGGTCTTGAGTGTTTCAAGCATGTCTTCAGAGATATCCTTTCTACGACGATGCTTGTCTTTGTATGGATCAAGTAGGCCATTGCCGATCCACATCTCATGAGTGAGATACATCTTGCCCTTCTGGTCTTTGGCGACTGCCAGTTTCCCCATCTCCAGAACTACATCTTCTTTATGAGTCCCATAATGAATGAACTCATCTACTCTTTCAGCTTTTGTCTTTTGTGATTTTCTGCCCATTTTGTGCCCCTTTGATACTCTGCTAGTATCCTTCTGTAAGTGCTTTGTAAACTACATAGATTAAAACGACAGCAACGACTCCGACGATAACAATAGTATTCATGGTAGCCTCCTGCTTTTACTAAATATAGCTTGGTTCTTGGGCTTATCAAGCCGTAATAAGAAAATATTTTCAGAAAGGGATCTCGTCATAAATTTGGATTGTCATACGACTTTCCATGACCAATCCATCTGGCAAGATGATCTCTCTATGATTATAGGAATTTCGATATCCCAACACTGCTTCTGTATCATCAGTACCCATGCCCTGAGTGATATCCTGGTTGATATAAATTTTATCGATTCTCAACTCATCTTTGAGATCTGGCATTCGCTCTTCCAACTCTTTGAGCATCTTGTTTGCATCATCTAATGATGTCCAGAGAGAATGGACAGCGGCTCCTGACATAAGGAAATAAATATGTTTTTCCAGAAGTCCACTCAAAGTAATTGTTTTTGTATTAGTCGAAGTCAAGGTATGTCACCATTTTTCCTACTGGTATTGAATAAAGTTTGGCATCTTTATGATACTTTTCAACATGGCCCAACATTAATAAAGCTTCTTCTTTGTCAAACCATATAGAGTGAATTTCGACTGACGATTTCCCCCATCTTACTCCATTAAATGTCACAACATAAACTCGTTGGTTTTGTCGATCTAATATTATTGGTTTTACTTCCATCAAGTCACCATAAATAAAAACATCATCAAAACAATAACAATCACTGCAATTGGGATGAACGCAAATATACCGAAAAGTTCCAAACAAATACTAGTAGCGATTGCCAATGCTGTTGAAAAAGTGATTACAACAGTTAACATAAATGAGAGTACTGAATTGGGGTATTTTCTTGCCAACTCTCTGGCTTTCATTTTAGTGACTCTACAGATGTATTTCCATCTACTCTCTCGTCTCTCATCCTGTATGTAGGTCTGAGAAAATCCACGCTCTATGATCTCGTCCAGCGCAATTATTTTTACATAAGAGTCGTGACGGGAGCAGTCCGTATATTCATCCAAAGCGGCTCTTGCTCTATCCATTGTACTCCAGATAGAATGCATACAATTATGTCGGATCACTGCATATACTTGCTGAACCTCTTGATCATCCATACAAATTGTTTTGACATTACTCATGATACAATGATTATTCTCTTTGCTTTCTTGCAGATCTTACACTCTTGATCTTCGGTAAACACCTGGATGTCTCCAGTATCAGTGTCAATAGTAGCTACAGATCTCTCCTTGGCTGTCCAAGTATGCCAGCCCAAAGAACATAAGATCTCTTGTAGCCTTCTGATCATTTCAGATCTTTTTCACTTACCCAGGTTGTCATGTAAATTTCCAGATGTTTAATCTGAAATCTTACTTTGCGCATTTGTTCATTCGTCTCAAGAACCTTGCCAACTGATCCTCTCATAACAGTGAATTCAGTTCCGCCACCAACATGAATGATGATGTTGTTCTTCAATGTGACTTGATCTTCTGCTTTCATTTTCTTATCTCCCTAGATAATTTGTAGTGCATGTAAAACCCAATACAATGTTGCCCCTATAATAGTGATATCTAATATTAACGCTACAGGCAACCATTTTTGTATCTTTCTCATCCTTTCAAGTCGAAAAGCTTCCTCATGCTTTTCCGCAAACTGACATTCTCTTATCGACTCTTCTCCTTCAGTCAACTCAAAATCTATAAAAGGAATTAGAGATCCAATAGGTGCTTCATGTATCCTAGCCTTCGGATATGTAGAAATGATGTTATCCAAAATATATTCAGCCTCTTCTCTCGTCTTCCAAATGGAATGGATCTCTAAATGAGGTGGATAATCCGTACATGATGTTCTATCAAATGGATAGCTCTTATGGACTCTGAATTCTGGGGGAGGAAGATATACACTCCTGACAATAACATAAACATTGGGGGTGACTATCTGATCTTCTAATACAATTTGTTTAACGTTCATGACCTTGTCGCTCTAGTAGTTATTTCAGCCATAACTTCTTGGATCTGATCCCTGACGCTCAAATGGGTACATAAATGGGGAGTCGGATTTACATCTAACTCAACGGTAACGACACTACCTTCTGTCAGTTCTGAACCACTAGTAAGTTGGTTGACTATTCTTGAGGCATGCTCTCTTCTTGTCCATATAGAATGAACAGCGCCCTCCCAAATAACAACACAAACTTGCAACGGGACTTTTACTTTATCAGGTGTACTATCAAGAATTATCTTCTTCGTTGACATCGTTTCTCTCATGTTGATAATGATTTGGCATGTCATAATCCCATACAGAAGAATCAAAGTTATCTTCAGGGATTGTCCTGGCAGAGTTTAAAGCAACACCGTTATGGACTACAACAGATCTTCTTTCATTTTCTCGAATATTGATTGCAATCTTTTTTATAAACACTAAGTTGAATTGATGCCCATGCCTTGTCTCATGATCAATTAGTGCTTTGACTTCGCAGGCAGTGTCTTCACTTGTCCAGATAGAATCAACAACATTGTTGTGTATAACAACATAAACATATTCTCGCTCTTCTATCGGAGTTCTATCCAGTACAATTGTTGCTGATTCCGACATTAAAAACCCTCATTGAAACCACTATCTGAAAACACATCCATCAAAGTTCTTCCCCTTCCTCTGCCATACCGTCTTTCATCTTGTTCTCTTGCTCTTCTAACAACATGATCAGTTCCAGGGCAATTTGTGTTTTCATTAAGGTATACTCTTTGGAGTATCCCACTCCCGTTTTCTTCAACAATCTGACCAAAGACTTCCTGAGCCTCAAATGGGTCTGTCCAGGCAGAATGCACCACATTACCGACTACGATAAGGTGAAGTAAGATCCCGCTTTCTACAGTATCTTCCAGATTAAATATGCGAACTTTAGCCATAGCCTTACTCTTATACAAAGGTTACTTGAATTAATATAGACGCAAGATCAGTCTAATCCAAGAATTATCCTCTGTTTTTTGCAACAATTCTCAGAGCAGGCCCAAAGATGGTCATGTTCGAATATGTTGGTAAATTGATGAAGAACTCTGACTTCGCTGATATCTGCCCCCGCTGGCTTAAAACCTATGATCCATACGTCCTTAGAGTTTCTTGCAATGCTTTTGCCACAATTCTGACAATATCTTGGTGGAAGTGATCTAAATAATTGACAGATTTCATTTTTGTATGCCAATGCTCTTTCATATGCCAATACAGCAGTGACATCACTGGCCATGACTTCAGGTTCTACTTCATAGCGGCTCTCTTTCCACATCCAAATTCTTCTATCAAAAAATGTCTTCCTTTTCAAGCGACGATACATTTCATGATTCATTTTGAAATTAGCGGGAGAGGCAGAGGCGGGAAAGTCATTTTCGATAATCACTTTATTAACCAGGTCTGGTCTCTGTTCCAAGACCTTTTTCACCTTTTCGGGATCATTTAAGTCTTCAGCAGTATAGAGTGATTTGAGAGTTTCATTACGAGATGGGTCAATGATCGCTGAAAAAAGTTCAACGGGAAGGCCGTTATTGACGTTAATGCTAATCTCATAGCCTCTCTGATCGCTTACAACGGGGTTTGTAGGCATTTCGATGATATGAGCGTCATTGTATGCATGTCGAAGTAATTCGAGCGTTTCCTGGGCTTTCTGAGGGTCCGTCCAAAAAGAGTGTATATCATCGACATAGTCCCCCATAGAGGCCATGACAATATAGATGGTCTCTTGTGGTTTTAGGATAATAGGTTTGGTCTTCATGGTTTGTCTCTTTACGAACCTCGGACCTATTTACCAATACTTCTTGGCTTTTTCCTGCTTACTTTCAAGTTTGTAAATCTCTTCACCCAATTTCTTAAAGACTTCAGCATAATGTGTTTCAAAAGCTTTATAATTATTCTTGATGAAAACCATCAGAACAATGTTAATACCACCAAACATCCAAGATACACCAATTGCCATCCATTCAATAGTTTCTCCACTTAAAAACTTCCCCCATGCATCATAGGCACTAAAAGAATGCACTGTAGTCAGGAAAACTATCATAAAGAAGTTCAAGTAGTAGCCGAACAAATAAGTTCTAGAGAGAATTTTGTGAATTTCCTTACAGGACTCAAGTTCACTCATCTTCTTCCTCCTTGGGATACGTCTTGTACTTGACACCATATTTCTCAGAGATTTGACATCGGTTTGGTGCCAAGTAGTTCCATTGTTCAATAGTTGGCATCCCATCCAGTTCTTGAAAAAGTTCTTCACTGTATTGTCGGGTAATTCCACAACAGAGAAATTGCTCTCCTGTTTCCTCGTCCTCAACCACAGGAATTCTCTCTTGGAAAAGTTTGGCCACTTTCCCAACGAGTAATTCGTCATCGGGTTCATTCGAGACTGTAATGACTCTATCGCCAACTTTGATATCTTCTTTCAATTTACCACTCCTTGTTTTCGACTGGTGTAACAGATTCTGTTTCTGTAGAAGTCTTCAGAGTGTTGATCGCCCTAGTCTTAACTGCCTGCTCTTTTTCTCTGTTAATTTCGTGATATTCGCTTAAGATGATTTTATCATCCTCCAAAGCTTTCTGGACAACAGGGAGGATCTCAGGATACTCTTCAGCGAGACGATGAACCTTACCATATTCCTGGGTAGTGATCTCTTTCTTACCAACTGATTTGATTGCCATGACAAAAAAGAAAATAGTAAGTCCGACGACAAAAGCTATTGCTGTATGACAAGCAGTTCTTGATTCACAATTTGAACAACCCATGGTAAGCCTCCTTAACCAATACAGAAACGTTGCCGATTCAATGCCTTGCCATCCTCAAGCCCTTCAAGAACGACTTCGGCAATTCGAGGGTCAACATCGTTATCAGGATGTTCGGGATCTTGAAGAATCTCCTTGAGGCGTTTTACGCGCCCTTGACGAATTTGCTCATCCAACTGGGACCGTTTCTCCTTCAGAGCCTGGATCTGCTTTTCAACCTCATCCAACTCTTTTGTTACTCCTGGGGCATCCAATCCATCAATCCATTCTTTTTGATATGAATTGACATTGCAATAGAATTGTTTCCCCTCTCTACACACTTTGTCATTCTGGGTCATAATGAAAGTGTCAATCCGATAGTTAAGTGCTTCCAGGCCGTCATCAATGAACTGCTCAAGATTGTCAGCAATCTTTTCAGTGACCTCTCCGACTACTCTATTAAACTTTTTGACTCGTCCTTCCCACCCTCTACAACCGTTGAATTTGAGATATTCGAGGATCTGTTTAAGAGTACCTTCGATTTTTACTTCCCCACTCCAACCAATGATGAATTTGCTTTTCTCAAAGAACTCTCGAAGAGATGGATGCAGAGCCTTGTAGTCAACTGTCCCGATAACACAATGGGGCAAAAGAGTTTCAACCCCTTCTGAAACTTTTTCAGTTACGTTGGTTGTGAATTCCAGGTCATCGCGAGTAATGTCTCTAGTCTTCTTGTAGAGATTGCCAAAGCGGGTTTCTGTAATTTCGATCATTGTTGCCTCTCCTTAGTTGGTTTTATTTAGATTATAGAACCAACATAGCCTGTAATTTCAAAATGTCAAGCTATAAAAGAAAATTTATTCTTCGACAACGTCAATATGATCGCCTTTGGCTGAATTACAATGCTGACACATAGTTTGCATGTTACTAAGACAGTCCTTACCGCCCTTTGATCTTGGCATGATATGATCTTTTGTAATCAAAACCTTTTCACCATCCTTCATGCCATAAAGATTGAAATGCCATCTATTGTCGCCTGGGTTTTTAACCTTCAAGAAGAACGTTCCTTCCAGACCGCAGATGGTACAGACACAACCTTTCTCTTTGAACGTCCTGAGTCTCAAGGAATTCATTTTGATGTCATCACCATCAAACTCTTTGAGTTGTGGTTTCATGCCATATCGTTTCTTGACATGTTGAAGAACCTCATCAACTGAGTACTTCTTTTCACCATACAAAATTCTTGAAGGTTTCTTCTTATTCTGTCTCTTTCTTCTTTGGGTCTTCGAAGGGGTGCTGAATCCTTTTGACGAAACCGTAAAAAGATATGTGCCTCGGTTGTCGATGATTTTGATATTGAAACCTTGCTCCAAAACAAATGCACCAACAGCATTCAGCATGATCTCATTAGTCCAATTGTCGAAAAACATCCCACTTTTCCAACCGAAGTCATCGAAAGCTTCTTGAACCTTTTTATCCCCCTGTTTACAAATTACTCTAACTCTCATATCAGGCATAAGTCTCCATCTTAAGCACTTCCAATGCTTTTCTGAGTGCTCCCATAACAGGAACATCAATGTTGTCAATATCGAACCATTTCAGTTCTGAGCACTTATCGTGCTCCATGATATTCGGAACTCCCCGCCAATCTGTTGCTTTGAAGAAGAGAGTGATGTAATGAAGACCTTCTTTTTCGAAGATGACATTCTCGAAGCAAACCTTCTTTATGTTGATCAGATCGACTCCGATCTCTTCTTTGACTTCTCTCTGGCAACAGGTCAGGAAGTCTTCTCCAATGTCCATATGTCCACCAGGGCAGGCCCATTTCTCTGACTGGTGAGATCCTTTCCTCTTCATTAGAAGGATCTTTCTGACATGATAGGGGTCATGTTGGACATGGTGTATGAACATGATACCAACTCCAACCTTGGGGGTATCCTGTTTCTTCTTCATCGGACTGAAATCAACGCTCATTGTTCTAACCCATCGATAAATTTTAGCGGTTAATGTAAGAGATTCTTGTGTCATCACTTATTGTTTTTGGGGAAAGCCAGATCAGTTTGGCACATTCTTCATTGGCCACCTTCACAGCAAGATCAACTACCTCGTCATGGTCGAATGCCATGTCGTCTGGGTGCAGGTCATCTATTTTGACCCATTCCGCTTTTTGAACCTCTTCTGGATTTACATTTAATTCTGGCTTCTCACTTAAGAGGAAATAGTACACAACAGTGACATATCTACCTCTTGGGTCTCTCCCCTTAGTGCTGATTGCCCCAGCTTGACCGAACATGACAATCCTTTCGTCATGAGGATGAATACCCGTTTCTTCCTGAAGCTCCCTCAATGCAGTATCATCTGTATTGAGATCGGTCTCGTCCAAATGTCCACCAGGAACAGCGTATTTGCCCCTGAAAGGTTCGTTATTCCGTTTGATCAAAAGAATCTCATCTCCGCAGATTACAACTGCATCTGCTGTGACCGATTGCATCGGCCAATCATAAGTATAGGACATGTTATAGTTCCTTCCATTTTTGGATTGCGTGAGGAATTAAGAGTATGGGCCATAGAAATACCCAAATGATAAATATTTTAGCCTCATCTCTCGATGAGAAAAAGGCTGAGCTTCCTTTTTTGGATAGTGCAAGAAATACTAAAAAGGTGGGAATGCCAAATGTAATCCCAGATACATATGACATGAACAAAATGAAGACAATTATTCTCAAAGTCATCTCAAGCATTTCCTACATTCCTTATTGGCCAAATTCAAACTCTTCATCATCTTCAACACTCTTCTTCTAGATCTTCATGTTCATACAGTTCTGGATTTAGATCAGTGTCTTTGATGATCTTTTCGCAAGCATCCTTGACTATATACTCAAGAGTTTGAATTCTATCTGATACACAGTTCATCTTTCTTTCAAGAAGTTCTTGAGCCTTTTCTCTAATCAATCGATTTCGATCTGCATGGAACTTCCGTATCAATTCAGAGAATTTAACCTCATGCCCATTAATCTTTAGTTCGATCTCATAGACACCATCTTTAGATTCACTTACTAATTGTTTAAATTCTTCTCTTGAAAGAGTTGTAGTGAGAGTAACCAAAGCCCAATGCTCTGGTGTATCTCTTTTTTCTGCCCTGAAATTGAACAGTTCCATTATTCAAACTCCGCTTTGAGTTTCTCGTATTCCAGACGGCGTTACGATAACCGTTTAAATTAAACATTACGATGAATATAACATGTTTACTGGCAATGTCAAGTCTTCTTGCCCCATTTTATCCAGTTGATTACATTGAAGGTAAAATAGGTTATTTGAAGGAGCAATAGTCCCCATAGTTGATTGGTAATCGCCACATATGTTAATAGAAAATTCGATATGGAGAAAAGCACAAAACAGGAACGATTCTTCTCTCCTATCAAATATATGGCGGGAAGTGTTATAAGGAAGGCTGATATATCAACCCAGTTAATCATTGGTCATCCATCTTCTGAAGGATGATCGAGAAGTAGCCTTCGTCTGACACCACTTTTTGATAACTATTGCCACTTGATACAGATACGTTTTTCCAGACAGCAACATGAGTATCTGGGACTGGATACCATCCATCCTTAAGATGTGTATTGACTTCATTTTGAAATTTCCATGGTTCCTCTTCGTAAATCATTTTGAACTGCATTGTGTTTCTCCATTAAATGTTGTTAATACGATCTAAGTTATCCTCAAGGATCTGAATCATTTCATCTTTGTATTCTCTTGCCCTCCTGAGCGCTTCTTCTTTTGTTGGTCCTAAGGCTCCAATAAGGCATTCTTTGGTCATGTCTCTCCAATCGGGATACTCAAAAAATGTTGACCAGTTATCGTCTGTATGTTGAACAACCCACTTATTGTCTATCTTCCTGGGAAGCTCTCCATCTACAATGAGTGCCTCTGGAATACCAATTCTTGAGAAGTAGGCTTCTGGAGTTATGAAGTTATATGGATAGGCGGGAGGATCTGTTCTAAGATAAACGCAACGATAGTCCATGCTAATCAAATCATCGGCAACTTGTTCGCCATTATTTAAGTTAACTAAGACTTCATATCCTGCAACTTCAGGCATCTTTCTGTCCAACTCAATGTTAAGAAAGAAAGCGTTTGAATGTTGGTCATTAGTCAAGATATCCACCATTCTTTGAGCGTCTTCTTCGGTTGACCATAATGAATGAGCATAATCATTCTGGGTGCTACCCTCAAAAACTAAATAGTATACATGTTGACTTTCGAGTATGATCGTATTGTTCATCTCATCCAGTGTTGTCTTCTATTCCTTGGATCAAGTCTATTATACCATGGTTCTTGAGAGTTTGCTCTTTCTCTGCGTCTAAATTCTCGGTTAAATTCAGGATGAACTCCTTCTGACATCTCACTGATGATGTATCTTGGAGTTGAGTCTGTTGGTTTCTTACAAGAGGTCACTCTTCGCTCTTGATGTCTTTCTTGATCTCTTCGTAATCGATCTTGATCCTCCCGCTCCAAGGCTCTTCCTTCTGCACGAGCTTCTCTTCTAATCTCTGCCATTTTGGTCATATGGTTATAGACCACTTTTAAATTAACACAACGATCATAAGAGAATGAGATCAGACGATCATCAACTAATTCTTCATCAAGGATTACCTCTTCACCATAAAGATCTACGATCCCTTTGTACCATCCGTTCAACCAGTTGGAAGCTGTTTGCCCAGTTTTTTCATCAATGATAACAGTCACAACTCCCATATATGAGTAAGGACCTTCTGTCATCCTTCCCATAGTGCAAACTTCAGGCTTTATGTCTAAGATCGCAACATTCATCTTCCCAGAAACTTCCTTGTTGCTGAAACACTCATCTTGTTCAGGTTCTTGAGATCAGGCATTTGAATAACAAAACCTTCTTTGTCTCTCATAGTCTCGATCTCTTTCCAAGCCCCTGCTGAGACAGTATTTGTTTTTGCTGTTGAAAAGGCAAGACCATCACATGTCTTTACAATTCTGACAAAGAACTTCATAATATAAGCACTGTCTTTGCCTCTTGCCTTCATCTTTTGAACATGCTTTTCAAATTTTGGATGACCAGGATCAATTACTTCAAAACCCATATCCTTCAACATTTGGACATGCATCTTGGATCTTTTCGATCCGTAGTGCTTCATGCAGTAAGCGTAATAAACTCTAGGCTTCGCCTTCGTTTTCTTCGACGTATTCATTTGTTGCCTCTCCCCATCTTTTGTTAAGGTCATGCATCATGTCATAAAATAGATCAAAGAATTTGTTTTTGTCACCAAATTCTTTGTTAATTTTATGATACTTCTCGGCAATGTCGCACATAAGTTCATCCCTTACCCTTCTGGCGATATTTTGTGCAGTTCCTGAGTCTCCTTTCCCAGGTCTAACCCAAGCAATATCATGAGTGGATGCTAATGTCATAGCCGAATCTCTTTCCTCGTCACTTCGAAATCCCCCCAACTTAAAAGACCAGACGCAATATCTTGGCTTCTTAAGCATATGGTGGACTCTGACCTTCATCTCATCATAGCTTTTCTTCTTGAGGTAGTCTTGGGCTTTCTGGTCAGCACCATAGTAGTCTCCGACAACAAAGATCGCTCCCTCTTTGATCCCTTGGTCAATCTTAGGTATGTAGTGCTCTGCGAATTCTTCGTCTGTAATATTCCTGTGCCCACTAATGAAATAAACAAGCGTTGTCAATCCTCGAACTCTTTCCGTTACCATCTTGGCCATGACATCACCTTTCAAATTGTTCAATCATCTTTTCAATGGCTTTGATTCGGCTTGGAGCCTCCCCATTGTAATGAATGACTTGTGGATGCTTAAAGTCCTTGTTCCAAGGTCTCAACGGCATAATTCCCAAACCTCTTGGTCTTTTATCCAACCAACTGAGCATGTAGTCAGGATAGTCATCGATCAAAATCCTGCCATACACAAGGCTTTTGTCTTGGGTAATGGTTACTCCTACGTTTGGTGGAAGATGCTTTGCACACCACTCTACTTTCTGAGTCCATGCAGTTTTGGTGGTTCTTGGTCCTTTGGTCAAGACATGAATCTCGAACCCAACACCAATTGCAGATTTAACAAGATCAAAGCCATCTTCAAGTCTTGGCAGGTTTAGCCACCAATCCTTACTGTTTTTGATCATATCAATTCTGTTCTGCAAGTATTCAGGATACTTTGTGTCGTGATTCATGTCAAATTCGGGTTCATTGGGGGATCTCAACCTTTCGAGATCTTTCTCCAACTGACCAGTGTAATCAGCGACAGTACCATCCATATCGAGTAGACAGATCTTCTCGCCTGTAGTGGATTCGGGGCCATTCGTCCTTTGATCGACTTGTATCATCACTTACCTCTATATACAATTCGACCTTTGCTCAGATCATAAGGTGACATTTCAACTCTGACTTTGTCACCTGTCATGATCTTGATGAAGTTCATTCTCATTTTGCCCGAAATGTGGGCAAGGATCTCATGATCATTGTCAAGTTTGACTTTGAACATGGTGTTTGGGAGGACTTGCGTAACAACGCCCTCAACTCGAATTGTGTCTTTCGCCATTTCTGGTCTCCTTTTGTTTACGTTAAGTCTGTGTCTTCATGCCAGTCTTCTGGATCTTTGAAGGCAAACTGAAATAGTTCTCGAACATCCCCTTTAATATACTCCTGTTTCTTCTTATCCTCAATATTTGAGACATACTCTTCAAGACTAGAAGCTACCTCTGAGAGGAATTCCTCAAACTCACTATGATACCCCCAACGATTAAGGGAGCAACGCATGATCTCTGCAACCAACTTGTCAGTTTTTAGCTCCACAGAGACTTTAATTTCATTGTCAGAATCTTCGAATTCCAAATCAATAGTTTGCATCACAAAAACCTATCTTTTGCCACAGTTTGTTGTAATCAACATTTGCCGCAACCTTATCCATACCCATGGGATCAGTTCCCCATCCACCATCTCTTCGATAAGGTCTTCCTTCTACCCAACCGAATATCTCTGGATGGAAATGACTCACTGCCGCCGCTGGATCGTGGAACTTCTTCTCACTATGCTTTGCAAGATACATGTCCATAGCTTCAACAAACAGTTCTCCTGCTCTGTCTCTGACCTTGAGCGTAGGAGCAACCTGTTCATGAACATCCTGGTTGTAAAGAATCGTATGGCATACGTTCTTGCCGACGAATCTTCTATCACCAATAAGCGCATTGACGAATTCAATCGTTCCCTTAACATCACCATTCATATTGAAGGTCGGGACAGTGATTTTATCTCTGAACTTGTCAAGAACGGGAACCTTGTGCTTCCCATGCAGATTGTATGACAGGAACCCTCCCTGCATAGTTGCCTTGGGGATTGTTGAATTTGAATAAGGGTAATACTCTTTTAGGTAATTACCCGTACTGATTGGAGGTCCACAGATAAAAAGATGGCAATCAGGGTCTTTATCTCTAGCTTCCTTCATCAATTCTGCACCATCACCATCATGGGTATGTTCCAAAGGATATCCGTACTTCTTGAGCATCTTGTAGTGAATGCTTCCTGAAGATCTTTTGTTCCTGTCAAGCTTTCCAACTCCGATAGGAAAGTCTAAGTCAAGTTGATCTCGAATCAAGTGACAAACAGCAACTTGATCTGCATCTCCAGGTGAGATGTTGACGAGCTTAATGTCTACTCCTGACGAGATAAACCAAAGCAGAGCAAAAAAATCATCGGGGTCTCTTCCGATATCAGTATCAATTATCATTTTCATTGTATTTCTCCAATTTATATAAACATAGCATGTTGTTTGGGGATGTCAAGACGTTATTGAAAATTATTCGCTAGGGTCTATCCCAATGACTTTAATACCTTCTGCCTCAAAGCCCATTTTTCTTGCAATAACATCCCTATCCTCTTTCTGAAGCACATAGAACTCTGCTGAATCGATCTCACAATCTGGCATGTTAGAAAAACCGAACTTTCTTGGTTCCATATCGTCACCATCAAATAGTGGTCTGATTATGATATCGTCTCCTCCTGTGTAACCAACAATCTCAAAGATAGGTTCGCATGGAAGATCAACCTCATGGAAGAACGTCCCTATAGGTAATTGCATTAATGTTTGTGAATTAACTTTCATTGTTCCTCTTTAGCCAGCACAGTCACCACAACATTATTCTTGACGACAATTTCGTAAATCTTCCCGCTTTTGTGAGTCATTGAATAATTCCCATTGGGAATCTGAGCAGGTCTACCTTGCAGGATCTCTTCTTTCATTTGTTCGATGTCAAGACCCATCACTCGTCTCTCGAATTGTACAATTGCATGATCACTAACATCCAATCTCTTGGACTCATTCAGTTTACGTTGTTCTTCTCTAAGTGCGCTAATCCTCTTTTCAATGTTAAGTTTTTTTGATTTTGCCTGGGCCAATTCATCTTCTGCATAGATAAGATCGCTCTGCAATTTTTCCGCCATCTTCCTAATCTCTTTCAGACGAATATGTTTTTGCGCCATATCACCATGTCTCCTTTACATCCTTATAGAACACTTTGATGGATTCGATTATTGATTGGAAGAAGATATACATCTTTTCCTTGAACGGCATTGACTTAACATGATCTTCAACAGTTCCACTTCCTTCAGGAAGAGCAGAAGGTATTGTTCCTGAAACTTCTGTTGCCTCATCTAACATCTTTCTGTTTAACTCAGAAGCTTTCTTCAGAACTTTTTTAGGAACTTCAATGTAGAACTGGTGATAAATATTTGCATAAGTAAATCTACTCGAACTGTTTTGATACTTACAATCATATCCAGCCTTTCGGATTTCCCTAACAGCTAAGTCTGCAACTTCTTTATTATTTATTTTACTCGATTCGAAATACACAATCAGTTGATTCATGTTGCCTTCAACGATACCAGCGTTAATATCGTGGGCGAGTTTTTCCAGAACCTGTTGTAGATTCTTTTCATCTTTCTTTGTGATTTCATCGGGACTGGGGCACTTTTTGATTTTTACAGCCATTTCAGTTCCTCTTCCTGAAAATATTTGATTGCCTCTCTTAACCCTTCTTCGAAAGGAGTGAGTTCGAACTTACCTTCTCTGAAACGAGAACAAGGTTCGCTGTTTGAGGGTTTTCTATGTTGCCCATCAGGTCTCTCGTTGTCAAAAATTATGTCTCCTGTGAAATCTATGATCTTGGCAATCATAAGCGCCACTTCCTTGATGGATATTTCTTTTTCAACAGAAACTATCATAGACTCACAATCATGATCCAATAGATGTAGAGCGTATTGAGCTACGTCCTTTGAGTAAATAAACTCTCTGAGAGGCGTTCCTGATCCCCAGACAATAAAAGGCTTTCCGTACTTTTTAGCCCTACAGCATTTGCTAATTAATGCAGGTATAACATGACACTCATCTAATTGATAGTTATCATGCGGACCATAAATATTACAAGGAATGATTGTAGTGGATTTCAGACCATGCTGTAGCCAATAGGCTTTCAACTGAACCATTGCCATTCTCTTTGCATATGCGTAGGGGGCATTGCTCGGATGAGGTGGACCATCAAAAATCTGACCAACATGTAATGGATACTTAACCTTGTCAGGAAAAATACAGGTTGATGCAAAGTTGATGATCTTCTCAACTTGATACATCTGACAACAATCAATCACATTTGTATTAATTAGAATGTTGTCTCTGTAAAAGTCTCCACCATATCTCATGTTTGGAGAAATCCCTCCAACCTTGGCGGCACAGTGAATTACATGAGTCGGCTCATAAATCCTGAAGATGGACTCTGCTTCTTGCAGGTTTCGAAGGTCTCCATGCTGTCTACAGACTTTTATAACGTCTGGATGGTCAATTGCACTACCAACCAGACCTTTACCTCCTGTAATCAAAATTCTACGTTCTGGCATCGTAGTTCTCCCTTGTTAAATACTTAGTCACATCAATGAGTCTTGGGTTGTATTTATCCCCTCCCCTCGTCAGTTTGCCTTCTTTATGAATGTACCACCAAAGAGCGTTGATCTCCTTATCTTTCAGATGGATGTTATCAGGGCTTCTGATAATTCTTCCATCTTCAACATCATAAACTATTTCGTCTTTGAACGGAGGGTTGAGTTTGTTACTCTCAACAATCCATTTGGGAATGATGGTGTTCTCGTCATACTCACTGGCACTATAGTCGCCATATAACTCTTTGACCAGATGAGCCATTTCTATGATGGCATCTTCGTAGTTGTCCATGTCAACAGTGAGATCATAGTCAGCGATACGTTCCCATTTCAAAGGGTGTTTCTTACAGTAATAATGAGGACCGCCTTGTATGCGAACCCTGACATAATCTACTTCCCATTCACAGCCATAGTACGCTTTGTAAGGAACCAAGATGTGGTCATACATGTCAGGGCAAGGTTCAAGTCTTTCAATGTGACCTTTTCCCAAGAACTCATCGAACCTCTCATCGCCTCTATAAACATAGGTGATGTCCAACTTAGTTAGTCCATGAATGCAAACCTCATCAACCTGAACCCTTAAAGAAGCAACGCCACTAAAGAATATTCCCAGAAAGGCTGGGTGGTTGTCAATGAACTTGTAGGCTCGACAAAACTCTGTCATATGTTCGTCAACCATCTTTTACCTCAGTCTGTTACATATGTCAGGTTGAGTGTATCTGCCGCATCTTTGTACATATGAGCGACGAAATCTTCAATCTTCCCATAATGGTTTCGGATTCTATGATCCTCAAACCAGTGGCCTCTGATTTCATTGATATAAGCGATGTGCTCAACAAATGTTTTGGTATTGTCCATACTCACAACACGTTTCAAAAGTTCTTTCGAATAAGCCTCTACGTTGACTCCAGTGTTGGCATCATCGTTATAAACACTTGATTCAATAATCGTATTGTTCTTATCATCTCTTAAGAAATGAACCATGTTACACCTCGTCTTTCTTTACGATGAAAACCTCATCAGTTACTTTGTAATACATCAAAGCATCCTGTCGGTAGTGCTTGATGGAGAACTTGACAATCTTTTCCAACTGTCTTTCATTACAGGCGACATGAACAGGAATGATCTTTTCTTCGATCAATCTGTCCTCGTCATTAACCCACTGACCTTTACCAGGGGCGAAGATGGTTAGCCCTCCTGTAATCTTACGAACGTACTTATCCCACTCTTTATGGTGTTTCGTACTGACATGACGATCTCCCATCAGAGTAGGGACTAGTATACACCAGACTTTTAATGAATTACTTCTCATTTTCTTAACCATTCAGCTACAGCTTTTGGGGTTAGCATACCATCTGATGTTTTCTTCCACTGCCCTCTTGCAAAGGTATCAGGACAATCCAGCCCTAAGATTTTCCAGGCTGGCTCACAACGTCTTTCTCCGTCCTCAGAGTAAGCGATAACAGAGATCTTACCAACTCTGTAGGCCCATTCCTTTCCATCAACAACAATCTTTCTTCCACGTTTTGATAAATCAATCATTTTTGATAAACTCCACTAGATCATTAATATTTGTACTGCATTGATCTCTTCGTATCACATAATTGTCAGCTTTCAAAGGGACATTTGTGTTTGGTATACAGTCCCCTCTTTTAAGAAGTATGGCATCCCTCTTAAATGTCTTGAAACTACATCCAAAAATATAGGTGCAAAAGTCACCATTTACAGCAACCATGCAAAGACAATCAGGGACTTTGCCTACCTTTTCCCATAGATCCATCCTCTTCTTCTCAACCAACAAACACTTTGCTCTTGGGGAAGATGCTTTTACATCTATGGCTTTTTCATTAGCAACGAGGTCTCCGTCATCTCCGATACCCTTGTCATAAATGTCAAAGTCAATGGATGCTTGTATTTGATTGTCACCAAGTACATCATAGATAAAGATCTCGGCCTTCTTTCCTTTAGCACTATCTTCGAATAATTTCTCAGAAGATCGTTCGGTATTTCTGCCGTCCATGAAATCTCTCTGATCAATGTTACCAACAATCTTTTTCGCGAACTGATTGGCAATCTCACATTCGAATGGAGTTAATTGTCTGTTCATTTTAGATCCTCTATTGTGAAATCAACTCCAAACTCCAAAAGCATTCCAAGAACAAAAGCATGCCCCATCTTCATCTTAGGGTTTTTCAGAACATCATAATAAGACTTCCAAATTATTTTGTGGTCATAGCCATCGAAGTCTCTCAGATACAACTTTTGTCCTTTCCTAAGGCAAGTGCTTTCATACTCCATCTTCAGATAACTAAAAGCCTTAGTCTTCGCGATCTGACGATACAACGGGATATAAATCTTCTCTCTGGCCTCTGTATAAGTCAACTGTTCTCCATCCCAGTATGAGTATAGGGGTTTGGCTCCTTTGCCCATAGGGTATCTTACAGCCTTTGGATTGTCCCATCCCTGTTTCGCCCATTCAAAGTACTCATATGTAGGATTCCCATCATCATCCACATGAAGGGGATAAACCTTTGAGTATTGCCAAGCATTCTCCATATTTTGAGCGACATAGTCACCATATAGTTCAACAGGACCCAAAAAGAATGGAGATAATCCCCGAGACCATGTTCGAGATCTTGACGTTGTATCAACCACCCGATCATCTGGGAATGTCTTGTCAGTCTGGCTTATGATTCTAAGATTTACACTCATTTTACATACGTAAATTCGAAACTTGCGGTATAGGATTCACAATAACCTGGCTTGTCGTAGGTGACTTTCCAACCTACTTCTCTGTAGGCATCTTCAACATCGAGCCATCTATGCTTGTAGATATACGATTCTGCATCTCCACGAGAATAGTTCTGGATCTCTTTTGGTGGATTACCTACAATCAACGAGATGACCTCATCTTGTTTGATGTAAGCTCTCCCGTTTCTGAATTTCTGAATGATCAAACGATTGAATGCGTCAAACACTTCTTCAGGAATGACATTGACTTTCTGATTGGCCACATCTTCAGGGCGAATGGGTTTTGACATTGTGTTTCTCCATTAGGAGTTTATCTTTCAATGGGTTTCGTAAATGTGAAACTGGCAGGATATATGTGACTGAATCCTCTATTGTCGAATTCAACGCACCAACCAGCATCTGAGTAAATTTCTTCAATGTACAACCACCTTTTTTCAAAGATGATGTTATATGCTTCCTCCAGACTTTCTACGTCCATGAGTTCTTCGGGCTTATTCTTAACGATCTCCTTGAGCACTTCAAGTTGAGAGAACCTTGCAATCCCTTCATTACAATATTTGGCTATCAAATGATTGAATGCATCAAATACTGCATCGGGGATGATCTCTTTCTTCTTCTCCTTAACTTCACTTGGCTTTATTGGTTTTCCCACTCGATCTTTTCTCCCAAAGGTACAGGGCATATCTTCCTGTTACAAAACAAAGGATGGCGAGAAAGACAGAAGCTACTGCAAGGATGCAGGCCATCTGAATACTACCACAAATCCAGACAAAACCCAAGACACTCATTGAAAAAAGAAAAAGAAATGTCACAACTCGGACAAATTCTTTTACGCTTTCTGCGCTCTTGTTGACTTCTGGTTCGGTTTTCTCTTCGTATTTAGGTGGTGTCCAACCAATCTCATCATCCAGCCTTTCGTAGGCTTTCTTCAAGTCTTTTTTGTTAACTTCCTGCATTGTCATCCTCTGGATCTTTGAAACAGCCCAACTCAATATCAATGTCCAATGCGTTCAGAACTGACTGATACACCTTAAGACGATTGAGGATGTCGTCAAGATGTTCAAGGTTCTCGAACTGAGGATCTTTGAGTGACTTCATTGCTGAAGCTTTCTTTGATTCAAGCCATTTCTTGATAATTTCAGCGTCTTTCATAGTCATGGTCGGTTCTCCGATAATAACATTACTAATGTTAAAATAACCGATATATCAAGATTGTCAAACTGAACTGCAAGATTTTAATTCAGGACCCCAAAATTCATTATAATGCATATTTACGGCGTATTTGCGGTCTTAAATCCGCTTTCACGTCTTAATGTTCATTATAATGAATATTTACTCGTCAGTTTCTTTAGTAGGTAAGTCGTTCCATGTAGCGTCTTGCCACTCGCCACCCTTGTAAACCTGTAGTATCATGCCATTGTTACTAGAGATCAGAGAAGGATTGAGTTGAGTGTACATATGCTCTGGATCGGATGGGACATAGTCATCAGTATGAGATTTCCTAAAACGTTGTGCGCCTTCTGTTGCCCTATCCCCTCCCAGGCTTACAACATGGACTTTGGATAGCTCTCCAATAATTCTTTTAAATCCTGCGCTGTTTCTGAGATTACGGAGAGCTTTGGATACCTCTGGACTGGAAAGGTCTCTATGGCTAATGGATTTAAGCAAGGAGTCCATGCTATTGAGAAGGTGTATAGTCTCTTGGTCCGATTTCTTCATCCCAGAAGATTCTCCTGTTCATCAAGGGACTGAGACTCTATTCGTAAAATGAGTGATTCTTTCAATCCCTTGAGATTTATGATCTCTTCGTTAATAACTTCATCAGTACAGTCAAAACAACAGGGCAAAGCAATCTTCTTTCCCCAACTTTCATAATCGACTGCTACGACTGGGGTCTTTGCCCTTATCCTCTCCCCGCACTTATAACAAGTTCGATCTTGTTCAAATTGTCTTATATAAAAACTCCAACCTTTCATGCTGGGTCATAGCCCCCTTTACTAAATGGGTTACATCTAAGAATCCGCCATATGGCTTTCCCACTACCTTTGATGACCCCATATTTCTTTATGGCATCAATAGCGTATTGAGAGCATGACGGATAAAACCTACAACAATTCGTCCAGCGGTATAGTGGTGAGATGAATCGTTGCCAAAGTTTGATAAAAATTACCATTCCTTTTCTTCAACCTCTTCAACCTCTTCAACTTCTTCTGTTGAAGTTTTGGGTTGGACTGGGGTTTCTTCAACTTGCTTCTCATTCATGTCCCAAATCCTTGGTGGGAAAAAATCGATATTCCACTTCTTGTCTCCGATTGTCAACCCGAAAAAGATGGCCCAGAACATCAGGATAAAAACTACACACCCTACACAAGAACACCCTCCACTCGCATTACCTGAACTTTCTTCACTCATTGTACTTCTCCTATATTTAGTACAGTTATTTTATTATACCCGATACTTCCCAGGAATACAAGGCATATAAAAGAAAAGACCCTAATACATATCTATTAGGGTCTTAACTCGGACGGCTCCTACATTTAAGAGACAGCCCTTCATCTAAATATAACTAATCTAACTATATCGTAACCAAAGCGAAATCCATGCTTCCGTTTTTTCCCGACGTTTTTGACATCGATTTCCCCTGCATGAGGCAGACTATTTAGTTGGTGCCAGGGATGCAGTTTAGCAACAACCTTTGTTGTCATTTTCGACGCAACCAATTCAATCGCTTTTGGCTACATTACTATTATAACCCGTCATTTATAGAATGCAAGTACTTTCTCAAATTTCATCCTCAGATTCTTCAATAATGGTAGTATCGATGGCTTGATAGGTTATGGTAAACAGGCAACCGCAATCCATACATTCAAACTCATGGGTACACTGTTCATTATCAATATCGACAAGATCAAACTTGGTTGTCTGATCTACTTCATCACTATTACAACTTGGACACTTCATCTAGAACCTCACTAAACTCTTCAATTGCATCAGATCATCAAATTTCACATTGATACTGATGGAGAAAAGTCTTTTAAGAAGTCCTTCTTTAAAACGCACCGTTGCAATCTTGGGTTTGGGATTGGCAACGTGATGATCTATGATCTGATCAGGATTCTTGAAATCGTCAACCAAACCTTTTTTCATTGCCTGCTTCCCAGAAAAGACCTTTGCGCTAACGATCTCTTCTTTATTTTTCTCCATCTTTTTATTTGAACGTGCATTATACACCATTTCAACAAATTCTTCGTGACAATCTTCTAACAAAGCCTGGACAAGCATTTCATCTTTTGGCTCCAACGGTTTGAACGGACTAACAAACCCTTTGTTCTCACCAGCAGTGAACTCTCGGTATTCAATTTTATGATTGTCGATAAAGCGATCAAAGCCAAAATTACTCATAATAACTCCAATGCTTCCAATAAGAGAAGAACGATGCGCATAGATCTTATCGCAAGCAGAAGCAATCATATATGCCCCTGAAGCGCAGACATCACGACAATGGGCGACAATAGTACAATTAAGATCCTCTTTCAATTTGAGGATGGAATCATGAATCATTGAAGAACCAACAGGAGATCCACCACCTGAATTGATATCAAGAATAATGAGCTTGAGGGCCGATTTATCAATTGATTTGAAGGTTCTGGCAAACTTCTCAGGATTGATCCCTTCTGCGGTCTTCTTGATTTCACTTGCAGAAATAAATCCGTTTAACGGAACGATGACGACTTCTGGGGCTTCAGCTTTGAACATATCCACGCTCCTTCTTAATACTGTTTATAAATACTCTCATCTTGCGAAGTGATGCTTTCTCTATCTGCCTTATCCTTTCTCTTGTTAAACCATGCTCTACACTTAACTGCTCTAAAGTAGACTTCTTATCACTCATGAAACGTTTCTCAATGATTTTTCTCTCTCGATCATTTAACCTATCAAGTGCTTCATAAGCAATCTTCTTCATCTCTTTGTCGAAGACTTTCTTCCTTGCTTCCTCTTCAACAAAGATCGTTTCATACAAATCAATACTCGGATCTTGTGGCGCATCAAGAGATCGCATATTGTTAACAGGTTTGAATTGAGCGCGAAGAAGCTTATCTAAGCACCCTTCCTCATTAAGCATCGCCTCTTTATTGCGCTGTCTTCTCCTAATCTCATTATATGGAAGTCTCACAGTACGGGATGACTTGTCCATGAATCCCATCACAGCGAACTTGACTGCTGTATTGAGGTAGCTCTGGAACTGAGTCTTCCCTTCGATATCGTACTTGATAATACACCTTAACACTGCCAGATAACATTCGTTCAGACAATCCATAAAAGATGAATTAGTGCTGTCAAGATGTTTTCTAACCAAGAGTACAACGAGCCTCAGATGTGAAAGAATAATTTTATCCCTTGCTTCTAGAGCTTCGGGAGTCCAGGTCTTCTTATCTTTGTCATATCCTTTTTGCGCAATCACAACAAGTCTTCTGACTTCATCTTTATGAAGAGGATCACACTCTGATCGTTTGATATCTCTGTAATAAATATTGTCTAAGTTTACAGGTGTTGACATAGTTTCACCTAGCTTCTGTCCTCGCCCTTCTCTCTTTGAATGAATCGTTTCATTTTTGCAAGGGCATCTCTTTCAATCTGTCTCACTCGTTCGCCAGACATATTGATTTCGTTTGCAATTCCTCTCAGAGTGTTGTCAACGTCTTCTTCTTTATTAAGAAACCGTCTCTCGATGATAAGCCTCTCTTTATCTTTAAGATGGCTCATGGCCTCAATAGCTATCTCTCGCATCTCATGATCAAAAAGGATACGAGATGGATCTATCGGCATTGGTATGTCTCTAAAAGGCGAATTATGCATCTTAGAGCCATCATCGAAATCAAAGTCAATTGACCGAACATGACTGACAGGGTCGAAGTCTCCTTTTATTAATCTATCTAACGCATTAGGCGAACCGTAAATGTCATCTTCCACTTGTTGTCTTCGCATTGACTCAGCGATAGGAAGCTTTACCGAAGTCCCATGCTCTCGTATAAATCTCCAAACATGACGACGAATTGCAACCTGGGCATAAGTTGTAAAGTGAGTTGATGCATTCACATCATATCTTGCAATACATTTTAATATCGCATAATGACATTCATTGATGCAGTCAAGGAAAAGAGGGTGCGGACTGCTGATGACCTTGTGAATGATATAAGGCACCAATCTGATGTTCGCTTTAACAACTTTGTTCTTAGCCTCGACTGACTCTTGCGTTTCCCATTTTTTAGTTTCAGGGTTGTAACCCGACTGAGCAACTTTGACTAGCTCTTTGATCTCTTCATTGCTGATCGGGTCATATTCTGGTTTCTGAATTTCCTTAAAGTACTGAGCTTGAGCACCTGACGATATAACAATCCCGTCTGCGTTCTTCAAATTACACTTCTCCTGCCATTCTATTGTCTCTTCCCCAAACCCCTCTGTTTAATACAGCGGGAGATTTCCAGTGATTTCCTTTATTTGGTCAAAGTCTGCTGGCCCAATTGAAATTCCAACCCAGACTTTGATAGATTTCTTTAATGCCTCTGATGGAACCAAGTCTTCCCACCGACAAACAGTAAGTCCTGACTTGACTGCATCATCATAAATATCTTGAAGTTCTTCTTTGGTGTTAACAGCTAGAATAGAAATGTATGGTTTACTCATCCATTCCTGTTCTTCTTCTGAAAATGGTCTCCCCGCCAGGATGCGAGATCGCATCCATTGGTCTGAAAGATGCGCGACCTGAGCCGCAAGCAATCCTTCAGGGAGTTCGAACCCTTTTCTCACTACACATGTTAATCTTGTATTAGCCATTACTCGCTCTCCTATGTTCATTAATCACATCAATAATCTTCATGCCCAAGTCATGAGTAGATGTAGATCTTGCCACGTAATCCTGTAGGTTATTGATATGAGGATCTACGCTGATAACACCTTTAACCATTAAAATAGCATTGATGATATGTTCACAATCATCGTCCCTGTAATCCTTATCAAGAACTACCGTTAACGTTCTGATACGATCACTCATTTTTTCTCCTTTAGAAAGGTTCTACATCTTCAATGAAAATGCGTTGTTCCCAACTTTGTATACTTGACTGCCTTACTCTACCCAACTCAACCCTGGATGCGAAAAGGATCATGAGCGCAATAAAAGGCATAAACAGTTGATTAAATGCAATACCTGCTATGAACATAATGATACAACATACCACTGCAAGGTAGAATGTCACATTCATAGATAAGACGATATTCTTGGTAAAGAACATCATGATCGATCTGAAGATTCTTCCCCCATCCATCGGCCAAGCAGGTATTAAGTTGAAGACAGCAAATATCAAATTAATCACAACAAGATATGATGGGAACTTGTATCCAGGGCCTACTACTAAACTAACTATAAAGAAAATCACCGCTAACAAAAGTGAAGTCATAGGTCCAGCCAATGCCACCCAGAACTCTTGTTTGGCATTTTTTCTGTCTATAGGGATAGAAGCGGCTCCACCAATTGCATACAGAACAATCTTGTCAGTGTAAATTCTGAACTTCCTGGCCATAAAACAATGACCAAGTTCATGTATCAAAACACAAAACATGGCTATGGCATAAACAGCCGCATATTCCCACCCATTCAAGATAAGGAAGATAAGGAAAGCGATGGTGCATGAGAAATGAATAGTTACAGGTATCCCAGACCACTTCCCTAAAGAGAATGAAAGTTTGTCAATCATTGTTATGCCGTTGGAATGCAATTGTAATCTCCAGTTTATATTTGTACTTGAGTCTAACATAACGCATTTTAAGCGTTTGTCAAGTTAGGTCAATGCTTTTCTTTAACTGTTTCTCAGATCGTCAAACCATTGCTTTCTTTTCAGCCATGCTTCTCGGTAAAGATGGTGATGATATTCATATGTATGATGATTCTTCTTGAAGCGCCAATGCTCTTTCTCACGAGGTTTACGCTTCTTGTGTTTTTTTGGTTTTGGAATACGGTATTGGGTTTTTCGTTGGGACTTCCAGCAGTTGCAGTCCCAGTAATAATACGAATCCCAGTGGTCCCCCCAAGGCTCTAATGGATGAAGTTTCCATTCTCTGCTATGAGAGATGGCTTTGCGACCAGTCTTTCCACGGTTCCAGTTCTCTTCGAACCACTCCAATTCTTCTGTTGTCATAATGACCTCCTAAGTGTTTAACTTATTCGGTCATCATACTCCTGATAGATTGTCATAATAATTCCTTAATTTTAGAAATTCTTGTCAGTCATCGTAGAAGTGAACTCCATGATCGTTCAGGACTTCTAAAGCTTCATTAAATGCTTCCTCTCTGAATGCTATACCTGCGCCTCTTTCTGAAGGTTCATAGGCGCATCCACCATAAACAAGCTCAAGGTCATAAAGAAGACTTGACATCTTCTCTTTAAGATCTTCATCCATATTATACATCTGAGTGAAGTGATCCTGGACCTCAATGAGTGCAGGTTTAATCTCTTGTTCGATTTCAATTGTTTTCTTGTCTGGCCAAACCGCTCTGTCATTTGCACCATGCAACATAAAGAATGAATTCAGAAGTCTTCCGAATTGGAAGTGCCTTTCTTTTCGATCCTCTATTGGCTCAAGCTGTTTCATCACATTTGTCGCCAACTTCCAGACTTGCAGAGCCAGATCATCAGGAACGACAATAAGATTAGTCCATTTATGAAATTCACAGAATCGATATTTGAAACTCATGAATTGGCGACCATATATTTGACAATTAGCCATACTAGGGTCAATGCCAATGGTTTTTGCCATCTTTATGACTTCTTTCTCGGTCATGACATAATCATAATCAGATTCTTTTGTAAAAGGACCATACTCACTAGTACCAGTTCTGAGACCAAAATCAGTAATCCATCCTATTAAAAGACTTATTTGTGATTCGTCCTTACACTTCATTTTTATATACACCTTCAAGAGCATCTCTTTTCTCTTCGTCGCCATCCCATGCAGGACACGAACCAGTAACCATGACAGACATTTCTCTCTCATGGCCAGTATGCTTTTTGTGTTTATATGTATAAAGTTTGCAAGTTCCCCAGATACAACCTGGGTTGATGTTGGAATATTTGCAGGTAAGACAGCAGGCCATGTGTTTGTAGCCTACTTCTTTCATTTTGGCGAGTTTGTTCTCATCCATTGTATTGCTCCTTTTAACCTAATTTATAGGTGGAGTAATGATTTCACACCAATATTCTGGTTCTTCATGCCAATCGTAGAATCTATCTTCGTATGCATCATATACAGCCCAGCTTCCCTCATACGCTTCATAAAAAGTAAACATGCCTTGTACCCATGTAGCCCATTCGGGAGACCACATCAAGATAAAAGCTTGTTCACCTGGAGTCGTTCTGGGTAGTTGTTCAGCCGTTTTGATCCATGTACCGCTAGAATGATTTTTCTCAGTGACATCCATTGCATTGCTCCAAATAAAAAATGGTTCGGCTTACTCATAGGATCTCTCTTATGGTCGGACTTTGAACCCGTTACAGTGCTACCAATTGCCTTCTTATTTATAAAGCACACCATTTTAAAATTGTGAATTAGGATTTCTTAATCCCAATGAAGCCAACTTCTTCGTATCCAACAAGACCGCATTTTTTTCTGAGTGGATCATCAGCGAGTAAATATGTTCTGTCTTGTCTGATAAACTTGTGGACCTCATAACAACCAAGTTCCTCAAAAATCTTTATAAGTCTCTTGTTCTCTTTATCCAAATAATCATCTACTTGTGGAACAAAAGGATCTTTTCTGTTGATAATTGCGTTCAATCTTGCTTTAGGAGTTAAAAGCTTATACTTGGTGAAATATTTACGAGCATCCATCTCTGGTAAACACGCAATCTCAAAAGTGCGAGATAAGGCTCTTTTTCCAGTTGTGACTTGGATGACTTCTCCAGAGCGATTCTCCATTACATAAGTCATTTCCCTTGGATTTCTTTCAATTATCGCCAACGCACCTTGTGGAAGGTTATGAACGACAAGTTTACATCTCGGAGAACTTGAAGTCTTGGAAGAAATATATATGGAGTCACTCCAAATATGCCCAACCCCCTTTAAATCACTAAAGGTACAAGATTCTTTTATTTTATTAAATAACTTTGAAGTACAAACAGTGGCAGGTATAAGTGCTAAAATCGACTTGATAAAGTTTTTTCTATTCATTGTTCTTTCTCTTTCTTTAATTGTATGTTGGAGCGGTATACCGAACTCGAATCGGTCCCTCAACCTTGGCAAAGTTGCATGCTACCACTAACACCAATACCGCATAAAGCGCCCCTCTCCTGATTTGAGCTTCACTAGATAGGCTTAAGAGATCGGACTTGACATACGTCTATGCCCATTCTTGGTGGACCAAGAGGGATTCGAACCCTCGAAAGAATGCGTCCACTATCGGCTTTAACACTCTTCCTAGCCTAATTAGCCCATTGGCGCGGAGGGTTGGATTCGAACCAACGTCTCTAGGTTCTTACGCCTAGTGCAATAACTTCCAATCCAGATCCTTTTGGCCTTAAAGGTCTAGAAAGGTCGAAGATTAATAATATTCCGCTTCGGTAAAAACGTAAGATTATCTAGAAATCTTAGTCCCCTAGCATTCAATTATCAACCTGTCCTCTATGCTACCTCCGCATAAATTTGGAGCGAAAGAAAGGAGTCGAACCTTTTAATCAAGAGTCTCTACGACCGATAACGAGCCTTGAAGTATTACCACATACTTTCGCTAAAGTGAGGATTTTAATAGCCGAGAGTACCTCACAATTCTCTCCGCAGTGATTATGATTGAGACCGTCAAATCACTCTTGGCTACGCATTACTGCGCTGTCCCAAACCTATAAATAGGTCAACCAAACGTTGGAGCGGGTAACAGGATTCGAACCTGCGTAAACTATTCGCCTCGAACTTGGAAGGATCGCGCTCTACCTGACTGAGCTATACCCGCAAAACCTGGAGCGGATAGAGGAATTCGAATCCTCGCCAAGAGGTTGGAAACCTCGTATGCTACCATTACACCATACCCGCATAAAAAGATGCCCCTACAACCCCCGCTAAAGGGAATGAACTGTGACGAATGACATTTTCGAGCGCTACTCCAATGTCAATTTTCACGTTGCCCAGCATCACCTGTAAGCGTCTTCTCTGGATTCATTGTCCAGCGACTCATTCACCAAAATGATTCCCATTTTCGCTTTATCCAGTAGGTTCCTGGGGTGGGCTAAAACCACCGCCATAGTTCATCATTCTTTGCAGGCGCATAAAAAGTCTCCCACTGGGACTTGAACCCAGAACTCGCATACATTTCCCAAGGTTGTGCTCGTTAACTCTGACGCTCAAGGTTCCTGTACGCCAGCGAATCCTCGTTCTTATATCAGCGAATCTATCTGACCAAACAAGGAACACCTATACCATTTAGCGATGGGAGATTGGTGGGTTCGGCAGGACTTACACCTGCATTACCTCTCATGGGGGAATCGAGAGGGTCTTAAAAATTAGATGACGAACCCAAATGGTGGCTCAGGTAGGATTTTACCTACAATGCATGTTGGGGGATTTCGGCCAGCTATACCTGTAACCTACACCAATCATTGCAAGGATTGGTACTTCGCGTATAGTTCCGCCACTGAGCCATAAAAATGTTTCTGGTAGGTTTTGCACCTACATCCTGATGAGACTCACCGTGTAGTACAGCATTACCAAAGGCACTCTGCCGCCCCATTACGACATCAAACGCGACACTTTAAGCTCACACTATCAAGAAGGAGGTCACCGCACACTGGGTCAAATAGTGACTTTCCGAGCTTGCCTGCGGGTTACCCCGCTTCAGAAACAGTAAATTGTTAAAGATCACTTTTCTCTTTCGAGAAATTGGTAGCGAGAGCAGGAATCGAACCTGCGTCAACAGAGATCATGACTCTCTGTGGGAAAGCTCATTTCGTTTCGGAAAGAGCGACCAACATCCTTCTCGCATTGGTAGCGGAGGCAGGACTCGAACCTGCGAGGAATTTTACTTCCTTCTGGCTTATGAGACCAGCGAGTTACCAACTACTCTACTCCGCAATCAACATGTTACTAGTATAACTCATGTAAAAGAGATTTCAAGCCCAAAGAAAAAAAAATCTAATCAAGCCATTTTTCGCTCTGGTCCCCAAGGATCTCTTTTACAGATCCATACAGATTTTGAACAATATCAGTTCTGTGTAATTTTATCCTACACACTCCATAGGGATGCTTAACCTTCCTGCTAGATGTGTGGTAATTTTGTTTAACAGTGGCTTTGTTCAAATTCTCTTTTGACAAACCTAGAACACCCAGCCAATAAGTTTCTATATCTTCAAGGGTCAATCCATTGTTGGTATAACAATTTATCCTAACCTTCCATTCTCTTTCTTCGACAGAAAAAAACTCGTTGACACAATCAAAGAAATATCTCACCAACATTGGGTCTGTGTTAGAAAACGCAACATAATTTCTTGCTTTATCACCCTCTGCGATAAATAGCGCGTAAAAGAATCCTTTCTTGATAGAAGCTTTATCGCTATTTTTTATGTGATACCTTCCATTACTTTGGCATTTCACTCTCTTTTCCCTAAGCTGTCGATTCTTAGTCTCATGAGCGATTTTAATATCACTTCCGCTTTTTTTCAAGTTTAATGCAAATTCTTCAGGAACAATCACGTCACGAACCCAAAGGCTAACAGTGCTTTTGGCAACACTTAGCTCATTTGCAATCATCCCCAAAGACCACCCTCTTTTTCGGAGGGAGATAGCTTGTTCTTTTTCTTTCTTTTTCATTTTCGAACCTCTGTTTTCGAACCTATATTTCATTGTTCGAAATTCTCGTTCGAGTTACCTTCACAAATTTTTATTCTTCTTTGATAACCTCTTTCGGTTCTAAAGTATGAAACTCATAATCGATATCAGTTTTATTTCCCCAGATGCCTCTAAACACTATCTTTTTAGCAGTAACCTCTCCAGTAATAAATGATTTTTTATAAAAAATCTTGAACTTGTCATCTTCCAGGATAATTGCTCTGAAATAATCTTCCTCTTCCACTGCCGAATATTTAATCGCAATTGGGCTTTCTTCTTTATCGACAGCAATTGCTACACTCAAAATTCCAGTCATCATCGAAATAAAGCAAAATAAACAAAAAATAGTGTGCCAATCACAACCTCTGGAGTCAGAGTTGTCAAAAAAATTCTTATAAATAGTGAATAAGAGACCCAAAAGTGCGAACGAAATAAAACAAATCATTAATAACTTGATCATCGTTTCCGATTCCTTGTCGCTGACCTGGGATCATATGGCTTGCAGGACTTCTTATTTAAGTATTTTGCAACGTCATTGTAAGATATGGGACTGAACCCCCATACATCTACTCCTACGTCCATTGAGAGGGCATCTGGGTCTTCTTCCAAGGTTCCATGCGAATGGCCGTAAAGATGATAAGAACCATAATGAGAGGCATCCCAAACCCTCATCGCAAAATGCATAAGGCAAACCTTCCTTACTCCATCACTCGCATCATCATCTTTTACCTTTAAAAGGAAATAATCCTTTATCCACCCCATCTTGTCTTGGTAAAGATTAGTGCTATGATCATGATTTCCTTTAACAAGATAAATTCTCCCATTAAGTCTGTTAATAAGATCCAAGATCGGACCTCTATCTCTGCCCCAACAGAAGTCTCCTAGATGGAAAACCACTCCATTTTCAGGAACTACACTGTTCCAGTTGGCAATGATGGTTTCGTCATGTTTTTCAACAGTCTCTTGACTGATTCTCAGCTTACGACACTCTTTTACTTCTTCTGGTTCTCTAGGGAAGTCTTCCCCCAATTCTCTTGCTTTCTCTTTTTGGTCAAGATAGCACTTTCCAGCGGCTGATTCGAAGAATGCTATCTGAGCATCCACTACTGCCTGTTCATGCTTACTCATGAATGGGCGGTTACAATATTTGATAATGTTATTATGCCCGAAATGAGTATCTGACGTAAAGAAAACTATGTCTTTATTTCTTTCCATTGTCTTTCCTTTCGTAATTTTTTTCAAACACTGATGTCGAGACGTAGTATTTGTCTTTTGTTGTGGTATTCATCAGTGCAACTTTCTTTCCTGTCATCCCATAGACTGTTGTCTCTTGGGCAACTACTTCGACTTCGGTTCCTTTTCCAGAACCATACTTCTGAACATAGATCATTGATTTGCTCCGAAAGATGTGTTTTGGGGCTATTTTGTTAATTCATGGGGGAAGTCGTATCTTTTTCCCAGAAAAATCAACTCAAATATGTTAGCTTTCCTCAAGCTCTTGTTACTGGTTTTCACTGCATGCAGTTTACCAGTCCGAGTGATAAGGACGAGTTGATCTTTTTCGACAGAGTAGACCTTCCAATACTTGTCTACATCATAGTTATAGTTTTCACCATGAACTTCGGGCCGAACGTTTTTTGCTCTCGGACCTGGGTGGTTCGAGTTTTTGTGAACTTGGAATACGACCTTGTCTCCTACCTTGAACTTCATAATGTCTTCCTCAACAGTTAGTTAAAGACCTTGTTCAATACTTTAACCGTCTTTTCTACAAAGTCAAGCTTTCCTATGTCTTTTTTACTGATATACTTCCATTTAGAAGATTCTTCATTGATTTTTGGTTTTTTATCGCTTTCTCCAATGTATACAGCCATATCACCATAGTTGCCGAGGAACTTGACATTTTTGGGAGTGATCCCTGCCTCTTCCTGACATTCTCGTATGGCTCCTTCTTTGTATGTTTCTCCCTTCTTGAGTCCACCTCCAGGGAGATTCCACTTATCAGGATTATTCTCAGACTCTTTACTCCTTTTCAGGACAAGCACTTCGCCCTTCTTGTTCTTGACAACAAAAGCGGCTGAATCAATTTTCTTTCCCACTCTAATTATCTTCATTAGTCTAAGTTCACATGTTTGTAGAATCCATTGGGAGGTAAGATCCTAATGATTCTATCTGTTCCTCTTTCTCTGATCACTGGTACGCTAAACTCGTTAGCGCCACAACCTGGAACGTAATCTACATAATATTTCCTTTGTTGTTCAATGTGTTCGCATCCAGTAAGTGACAAAAAAAGGATCAGTATAAATACTAACTTCTTCATATATGATCTCCAATACGTTGCCACTATTACTTAGAACAAATTGAAAGAAAACCCTTTATTACCAGCGACATTCGTTTTGGCGAAATTTCACCTTTTTAAGTCTAAGTTTCATCCTAAGTCTTCCAAGCCAGGACTCTCTTCGCTTCTTTGACTCTATTTCCTGATCATAGAATTTAGAGTAGTCTTCTAAGTTTAGACTGAACTCTGGCGACCTCATACCTCTATAAATGTCATATTCAACAGGGTTAAAGACAGCATGGTCGTGCATTCTTAAAAAGAATTCCGCAAGAAACGATTGAAACTTTTGGTTCTCTTTGGAGATGTCAAACTGATATGGAATCCTAAACAGTTTGAAAAAGTCGTTCCACCACTTTTTTCTTTTGATAATTTTTACTATTCCTATGATACTATTTTCCTTCATGTCATCAAGGACTTCTTCTTCCTTCCTGCACCATGCTTCGAATTCCTCATCAGTCGCCCCATATTTCATGATTGGAAGAGCCACATTGTGGTCATCAATGTAATCCTTTTCCTCTTTCTTATCCCTAGCTTTCATTTCATTCGAAACGGCCCCCAGGTGTACTATTCCGAAGTCGGAAGATATATGTTTTGAAGCAACTTTCTTGATATTCTTTTCAATATAATTCTCGGCATTTTCACTGTCAGTATTCATAAAATAAACTCCTGTACAATTTTATACATTATACAGGAGTTTCAAAAAATACTGAAATTTGCACTAAGTTAGTGAATCATTCTTCGTCTTCTTCGATGGCCTCATCATCGTTTCCACATCTTGCAAAGACGGCATCGAGCAGTCGTCTTTTGTCTTCCTTATCAGGTTTGGTTTCATCAACCTTTTGGGTCAAAACATTTGCGACTACTTTCTCGACAAAATCCTCTGCGTTTTTTCTGCCCATTTCAAAGGCGATCTTATTAATCGCTTCACGTCTGCCTTTTTTGAATGCTGAGACAACTGCTTTCTTATCTGCTCCTGAGAATTTGACAGCGGATAGATCCACTTCATCCATGAGTTTGGTGGCAACTTCCTGGACCCTCTCCTTGATCAATCTATTGATAAATCCATCATGCCAGTCGTGCCATTCGATCTTCTTTCCCCAGAAATCAATACGGAATCCAAGTCTGTGGAGCACAGCTTGTTTCAGCGCTTGAGGGATAGCCTCTTTGAGTTGTTCTTCAAGTTTCTCCTGATCAATCTCTGTCAAAAATTTATCAGCAAGTTTCTCGACTTCTTTAGCGAATTCTTTCTCATTCATTGTTTACCATTTCCCTTTGTTCTTGGATTCCCACGCTTTTTGACGTTGTTCCAAAGTGTTATTCGTTGTTGGTTCAGATTTTGGTTCAGATTTTGGTTCAGGTTTTGGTTCAGGTTTTGGTTCAGGTTTCTGAGTGACTTGCACATCAGGCTTCTTGGATTCTACTTCCACCCTCATCTCCACCTTAGGTTTCCGATCCGGTTCCTCTTTTTTCTTTGAAGTGGTTGGTGACAAAATAAGCCAAGCGATGACAATCCAGAAAATATACTCTGGGGCATCATTTAAAAGGCAAATTACTACTGCAACGATAGCGATGGTTGTGAGCATGCGTCATCCTTTGATTATTTGTGATTTCTGATCCTCTTCAACGATGCGATTCCAATACTTCATCATTATTTTATCAACTTTCATTACGTTTGATGAAACATGGATATTAACAGCCCGTATCTCATCATGAGTACCATGTTCTAAAACATAGCTGAGAAATTTAACGACTTGAGTAAGGGTTTCCTTTTCCGTTAAATCATTATTATCCATAGCATACCTCCAATATAGCTCAAAACTTGAGATTGTCAAGTCAAATTAGCTTGTTTTGAAGATATTATACCAATCATGCTGATAAACGAGATCATCTTCGTCATCTCCTGGCTGATAGCCTGGAGGACGAGGACCACCTGGATCGTCAATGACCCTTGGGACATATGTATCCTTTTGTGGAACTTTTTTAGCTTCTTCAATGTATTGGATTACTCTTTCATAAGCAATCCTTCCACTCTTAGTCTGTAGAACTCTTCCTTCGAAAAGTGCGTCAAGTTGTTTTATGATCTGAAGTTTGATTTCTGGGGATGGGGGATTCTTGCTGATGTTGTATGCTTTAAGAGCGGCCCTTCTGATTAATCGCTCATTCTTCTTCAACATAGGATATGAGTTCATGATTCTGGTTAGCTCTTTATAATCACCCCTTTCCAAAGCAGTCTCAGCGACTCCTACGGCTCTCTTAGACTCTCTTGATCTAAATTCCTCCACATGCTTCTCTGTTACAATTGGTTTGCCGTAAAGATCTTGAATCTGTTTGATTATTGTATCATAATATGGATCACCTTTGTAGAACATACACATTGTGCTTAAGGTAACACATTTCTTATAAAATGCTGGATTTTTGGCAAGTCTTCCGCCATATAAATCATTAATACCTTTCATTTTGTCAAGAGGACTTTCTCCAGAATCAGAACCGTCTCTTATGTTGTTCCAGTTCAAGTATGTGCTTGTAGCATATGCTACAGCTTCTCCTAAAGAATCATCTGCGATTTCCTGAACCTTCTCTTTGATAAGCTTACCCCTGGTTCTCTTGTTCAGTTCCCCTATCTTTTCCCTATCACCTCTAGCAAATGCTGTCTGAGCATCTCTCTTTATACTTTGGTAAGTCTTCTCTGCAATATCTTGGTAATATGGTTTAAGTGGAGTTCCGATCAATCTCTTGAAATCGTTGTAATACCCTTCTGTTTGATCCCAGCTAGTGTTCATGTCTGACAAAATCCTAGAAGCATGAGTAACTGAACGTTGAAGAAACCTTTCAGTATCAAAAAGATCACCTTTGAAGTTTTGGTTCAGAAGAATTAACTGATTATAGTTACTAGCATCAAGGTGATTAATAGCTACTTCAGTAGCCTGTTGAATTGCTTGCTGATAAATTCGTTCATAATGCACCCCTCTAGAAAGTTCATTGTTTAATACCCTATCAACCTGTTGGAAAAGATCTGGGTTATGAACCATCCATGTTGAACTCATCCTGATTACAGCTTCTTTGACTTCGTCTCTTGCACTTAACTCTGGGAATCTCTCCAAAATATCTCTAAATGCTGTTAGATCATTCTCTGCTAAATAGTTGATCACTTTATTTTCAGCAAGTCCTAGTGCTCCCTCATAAATAACATCAAAATATTTCGGTTCGGATAACTTCTCATCAAAGAAATCATTTAAATTGTTAAAGGCCATTTGGTCTTCCACAAGCATTAATGAAGCTCTTTCAAGCATCATTTCAAATGCCTCTTCTTTGAACTCATCCAAATTCTCTTTAAGGTCAAAGTGAACTCTTATGTTATTAAATTTGTTGAAATTATTATCTTTAATTGCATCAATACAAGCTTCTGTAGCTACACCCTTAAATAAAGGCGCGGCCCCAGATTGATTAATGATTGCCTGAACATCATAAAGTAAAGTTTTTTGGGTGGCACTTTCTCTTTGATTCACCAGCCTCATATAAGCTTGGAAAGCTAAGTCTTGGACTTCTTTGTGTTTAACGGGGATTGATCCCATTTGGTTGTTCAATTTAGCAAAATCAACCCTTTGTGTATTAAGGTAATCTTTTGCACCTTCTTCGATAATAGTTTCCAACTCTTTTTTAATGAGTTCGATGGATAACTGTTGTACCACTGGGTCTTTCTTTAAAAAAGAGTATCGGCCTAAATTAAACTCAACTTCATTTGGAGAAATAGATACTAATCTATCTCGACAAACTTTGTGAAATCTCGATGCTTGGATTTCTTTGCGCATACCATCAATTTCTTTCTTGTGGTCTTTGGCTTCATTCAACGTCCATCTGACTTTCTTGACATCTTCTCTTCGTCTTGCCTCATCCTCTTCAGTCTCGCCTCTGGTTTTCCTCAAAGCTTGTTCTTGCTTTGCTGAATCTTGAATTTTTGCATTTATCTTAGCATCCATATTTTCAAGACCATTTATATAAGCATCTGCTTTGGCAGAATAGAACAAATTCTCAACTTTTGAAAGCTTTGTGATCTCCTTCCTATTTACCCACATTCGATTCTTTTCATTTCGAAGTGATTCAATTTTCTTCCTAACCTCTGCAACAAGTTTTTCTAAAGGTAAATTTAGTTTTATATTCGCTTTCTCTAAAGCTATCGTCAATTCAGATCTTCCGAGACCTTGCCTTACCTTCTTTTCAAAAAGTTCATCATCTATTTTAAAACCATATTGACTAAGAAGTTTTCCTTTATCTCCTTTATGCAAGTCAGCGAAGCACTCATCCATGTTACTGACTGCTCCTTTGGAGAATTTATCAATTGTACTATTGTCTAAGTAATAGAAAGCATGCCCATTAGAAGTTATCTCTGGATCACTCACCATATTAGTAATTTCTTCGATGTTTTTCCCAGATAGGTCTTTAACCCTTTCCTCGTCTTCACGAAGTTTTTTGAGGTTGTAGTGACCGGTCTTGTTCATCTCAGAATTGATATGTGGATGTCTTTGACAGAGATTATATACTTTGTCAGCATACGGGACGATAGTGATATCCTTATTATTCAGCCCTCTAACTTCTTGTATTCGGCTACCGATGAACCTGATCGCCACTCTTGGGGCACCACCCTCTACATAGAACCAGAAATCTCCTTGGTAAGTATAATCTTTTGCGGTTCCAAGTCCACCTATGCACCATCCAGCACTATTAGTCAACATACTAATAATCTTGCCTCTGGCATCAGAAGTGGTTACATCCAGACCCCTAATTTGATTTCTAATATCCTCTGGGTATTTTATTTTGGCACCGACATTTCTTCCACCAGGGATAACAACCCAATCATTCTTAAGCCCCTTAATATCTTCTTGAGAGACTTTATTAAGAGCATCTTCACCTTCGAGGTTCTTTTGTGTATTAAAATATGATGAAAATATTTGCTTATTACCCAGTGGCCTTTTGGAACTCTTCATCTCTTCATAGATAGGAGCAAGTTCTTCTTTCTTCGCCAAGGCTTCTTGTAAGTTTTCTTCAGCTTTTTTGATAACTACAGGTGCTTCATTTTTCTTTTTAAGTTGATTAACCTGATTGGTCAACTTAGACACTTGTTTGTTCAAGTTCTGGTAAACTGATGCTGTTTTTTCCTCCAAAACATAGATTCCACTTTCTATGTCTTCCTGCGTAATTCCAAATTTTGCTAAGGTCTGAGTCTTAAGTCGATCACCAGCAAGTGCCTGCATATAGTTGTCAATCTTCGGAACGGACATCTCTTCATAAGATGCTTGCAAAACCTTATCTGTTGGTTCTGCGAGGGGACTGTTGGCAACAGAAACGGAAAGAATATAAAGGAAAGGATTGCTAAGTCTGTAAGTAAATTCTTTTGGTTGTTCGCCAAATAGAAGGTTCTCCCACTTAGGGATCTGCATCATGGCTTTAAGATAAACTCTTCTGTCTTGGTAAGATAACTCTTGCTTTTGAAGATCTTTGGCATCGAAGGTTAAAATCTTCTCAAAGTTAGCCTTGGATTTTTCTAAGAGTTCTTTAGCTTTTCCACTGACAATAAACTTGTCGATTTCTGCTCGTAAGCTTTTCTCATCATTGATGGCCTGCCAGTCAAGGTAGGCTCCACCTTTTCTATCTTCCAGGTTACAGATATTGATTAAGAGGGGATCAGTGGGATTTCCTGCACTTTTCAGCTTCTCTTCAACTTTTGCAATTTTAATGAATTTCATACGTCAATACACAAAAAAAGGATCTCATCCTATATCTTTCCAAAGGATGAGACCCTTAACCTGCTATATTGACAAAAAATTACCAGTCGTCTTTGCTGTCGCTCTTAGGATCGCTTTCAGGCTGTCCTACAAAGGGTTTACCCTTCTTATCGACCTTGCAATAGGCCAAGATCTGTTCGATGTCTATGGGCTTCGCATTGGGGTTTAAAACGGGGTTCAGATCATCTGTTTTTGGATCGTAATTGCTGATCAATGTCGCCAGCATTTGCTCCAACTCATCATCATTCAGATGAGAGCTTGCACTAGCATTGCGCATAGCCTCTATCTGTTGAGCTAAACGACTTTGAGTTGGACAGAAAGGTGAGTTACTTTTGCAATAGACAATCGTTCCAAAAAGCATGGCGAATGGGGCGAGGACACAGACGGCAATGCAGAGATACTGAGCACATGTTTTGACCATGTCTCTAACATCTTTAGATACATCGCTTACAACTTCCCAGAATACTTTTTTATTTTCGCTCATTTTTTATCGTCCCAGTTATCTTCTTTGGGTTTGGAGTTTTCGACAATAGTCTTTGGTATGATTGTTTCTCTATAAATGAGATATTGACACCCATCTATTGTTACTTCAAGGATCGGTGCGGTATTTCCAGGAATCCGATAAATGGTTCTTCCCACTCTCTTCTCTGGAGTACTGGCGAGGTCTTTGTCAGCACCCAAACTCTTGGAATTTTCTTTTTGGACAAGAGAATATATCCCTGCACATCCAATCAATAAAATCAAAAGCGCAAGACATACCTCAATTATCGAGAAAAGATTGGATTTCATCACCAACCCTCATTTGTTACGGATTCCTTGGGCATAGGAAAAGAGATTGCATTATTCGCCTTGAGTGCCTCAAACTGTTCTTTAGAAAGCTCTTGAGGATTTCCAGTAACGCGATCCCAGGTATCGAAATGAAGCTCTTCAATCAAATCTTTCTCTCGAAGGATGTTGAACTGTTGCCTTGAAAGCTTCTGAGGGTTCCCAGTAAAGACAGACCATTGTTGATACAAATCACCTGATTGAACTTTAACGGTCTTGCCGATATTCCTCATCTTGGTTTTGATGATAGGGATAGTGGTTTCGCTGAATTTCTTCTTACCTTCGCATAAGTCCATCAACTCAGGATGAAAAGCTTCGGTCTCATAAACTCCACAGAACTCTTCGATTGAAAGAAGTTTCACATCTTCTTTCAAATCAAGTTGTGTTCTTGCATGGGAGCAAAAGTTGATATGCCTTGACAAACGAATAGCTCTGGCAAGTGCTGGGACCAGCATCCCTACCAGAATCAAAAGGATCGCAGTAACAACGAGAAGTTCTGGCAATGTGAATCTTTGTTTCATGATATCCTCCTAAAGAAAATCCCTGCCCCCGAAGAGGCAGGGATTCAGATGCTTCAACGGGGTTTACTTTTGGGGAGTCGCAACAGGAGTCGCTTCTGGAGTATCGCCGTAGTTGTTTTTGGAGTTGTAGGTTGGGATCTTGTTAATTGGAGTCTTGTCCAACAAGCCCATCCCTTCCAACAGCTTCAGATTGATCAGATTGGTTGTCATACCGCCCTGTGATCCGCCTGTAGTACCTCCATTACCGCCGATGGTAACGCCTGGAACTTTGATATTGGAAAGATGTTCTGCAATTCCGATATCACGTTCTTTGGCAATCTCAGCAAGAATCTTTTCCTGCTCGGTGATAGCGCCAGCTTTCTGAATCTTTTCCTCTTCAGCCGCCGCCAACTCACGAATTGCTTCAGCATCAAGCTTGGCCGCTTCCAGTTTTAACTGAGCGACATCCACTTCCTGCTGTGCTTCGATCTTGGCCTTGAGTGCAACCTGCTCAGCTTCCAGAGCCGCTTCTTTCGCAACGGCGACCTTCTGCTGTGCTTCGATCTCAGCCATTTCCTTTTCCTTCTCAGCCTTAATGACAGCTTCGGCCTTCTCGACATTGGCTTTAGCCTCCATCTCAGCTTTCTCACGCAATCCCTTCTCTTCGACCATCAGGCGCTGTTGAACTTCCTGTACACGCTCAGCCTTGGACTGCTCTGCCAACAGTGAAGACTTTTTCTTCGCCGCAAACAGTTCGCGAGTCTGTGGATCATACTCAACTCCTGTAATGGAGAACTGAGTGATCGTAATGCCATACTGCTCCAACGGAGATTCTTTGGCGATCAATGGTACGCCGTTGTCATCCTTGACAATATTGGTGACGTAAACGGTAATTGCCTTACCGCTTTCATCTGTTTCGTCAACCTGCTGAACCGCTTCCTTACGCATCTGGTAAAGACCATTGTCCAACTGCTCTCGAACAGTCTGGTCAAACTCCGTCTTACGGGCCGACTGATGTTCGGAGGACTGCATCATTGGGGCGGTATTCTTCAAACAGTTAATAAGGTGGGAACGGCATGCCGACTTAATGTTATCGGGATTACCGCTGAACTGTTTGTTGAATTCGATACGTTTGGCTTCATCCGTAGGCAACTCAATACGGGCGTAACATGATACGTCTGCCTGACCACCATCGTTGAAGGTAATACGAATCGACTCATCTTTGACTCCACCTTCTTCAACTGACTGGGAGAAGTAGTAGTCTTCGAACTTGTTCCATTCCCAGGTAGTGGCGAAGAAGTTCCAGTAATAACCGCCTCGGTCGATCACGCTCAGATCACCGCCAATCGTCTGCTTGACGACGAACTTGGTGTTTTCGTTGTAACCAAACAACTGGGTTAAAATTGTGAGTGAGATGACGGCGACGATTCCTACGAATGCGAGTTTTACTTTTGTTGCGTTTGTCATTGGTGCTTTCCTTTGACTTGTTTTTGTTTACAACAGTGAGTTACTTTTCTTCAACAGCCTCTTCGGCTTCGTCCAACTCATTCTCAATAGCCGCTTTTGTGGCTACTTCTCTTGAGAAGGACTTAATCTGATCATTTTCCTCCTGTAGTTTGTTTGTTACCTTTTCGTTTTGTTCGACTCGTTCATCAAGAGCTTCAAAAGCCCTCTTTCCATCATTGCAAAGACTCTCTGTGCTCTTCTTGGGATGAGGGGAACAGAGATCATTGGCGAATTGATCAATCGCCTCGCTTGTAAAGATCTTCTTGTAAAGAAGGGTTACAAATGCGAGAACGAGAGATACGACTGCAAGGACTGCAATTAGCGTTACGAGTTTGACGATCATGTTTGATCTCCTGATTAATTAAATTATGAGACTAATATAGATCGTCTTTAATGGATGTCAAGCGGTTTTATAGAAAAATCTAGGCTTTATGGCCATTTTTTTCTTTAATAGGGTTGGCCTTCAAAGCTTCATAGTCAGCTTTATACATGATTTCAACGAGTTCATTGAACTTCACTTTCGGTTCCCATCCCAAAACTTTCTTTGCCTTGGAGTAATCTCCCAAAAGTAGATCCACTTCAGCAGGTCGATAATACCTTGGATCAATCTGAACTAGTGCATCTCCGCTCTTACTGAAACCAACTTCTTGCTGACCCTCGCCTTCCCATTTCAATGGCATCTCTGCCAAATCGAAAGCGATATCAACAAATTCCTTAATAGAATGTGTTTCATTTGTTGCTACGACATAATCATCTGGCTTATCCTGTTGCAACATCAACCACATTGCTTCAACAAAATCTGGTGCATATCCCCAATCTCTTCTAGAATACATATTGCCAAGATACAAACAATCTTGCATTCCAAGCTTAATAGATGCCACGGCCCTGGTGATCTTTCTTGTAACGAAAGTTTCTCCTCTTCTAGGAGATTCATGGTTAAAAAGTATCCCGTTGCTTCCATAAATCCCATAGGACTCTCTGTAGTTCATTGTAATTGAGAACCCAAACTGTTTTGCAACACCATATGGGGATCTTGGATGAAACCTTGTCAACTCAGTTTGTGGACTCTCATAAGGAATACCGAATAACTCTGACGAAGACGCTTGATAGAACTTACACTCAGGGCAAAAGGATCTGATCGCTTCCAGTAATCTCAAAACTCCCAATCCCGTTACATCCGCTGTGTATTCTGGCTTGTCAAATGACACCCTTACATGACTCATTGCCGCAAGGTTATAACACTCGGTTGGCCTTACCTTTTGAACGATTCTATTCAAACTGTTCGCATCTGATAAATCACCATAATGAAGATGTAAATTTACATGTCTGTCATGAGGGTCTTGATAAATGTGATCGATTCTCTCTGTGTTGAATGAACTGGATCTTCTTATGACTCCATGCACTTCATATCCCTTATTCAAAAGTAGTTCTGCTAGATATGAACCATCTTGTCCTGTTATCCCTGTTACCAGTGCGATTTTCTTTGATTTAGCCATTATGAAATTCTCCTATGTTATTGAACGTATTATACATCACAAAACAAAGGATTTACAAATTTTTGATATGAATTAATGAGTGTAACGGGAGGCTTTGGAATGAAAAAGAAAAAGAACAAAAAAAGTAAATTCTGGTGCATCCTCGGCAATTCATTACTCTATGCCGTAATAGTTATCACATCTATTATCGTTTATGACAAAGTGAGGTTCGGGGAAGCTGAAGAACCAGTTGCTGAAGAAACAGCACCAACAATTGAAGAAGCAACAGATCATACAATTGATGAGTTAGATCTAAAGAAACTTGATCTGAAAGCACTAGTAACCAAAGAACCTGAACCACTTCGCATGAGATATTCTCTTTGCCCTGCTGGATCGACAGTATTCAAAATGAACCATGAAACTGGAGAAGTGTACTTCTTCTCTGGAGGGATGTTCCTTCCAATACAGACAATCTCTCATGCCCAGATCTATGGAATCATCCCTCAGTTAGAGAAGGAATTGAAAGAGAAGCAGGAAGCACTCAAACCTAAGGCTGAGTAAACTTACCATCAGGCCCCCTGACGTTGTAATATCTCTTCCCGTCAGGTTTGGTGCCATAAGTTGCTTCCTCAATAGCCTCAAAACGCTCTATGATACCCCACTTGGCTTCATAGACAGTTGGAACAATGGGTTTGATCAACTGCTTTAAAGCCTCGGCATATTGAACCATTTCCCACTGAGCGCCCTCATGACTTCTCAGATTGATGAAATGGATCAAGTTGTGCAAATCAACTGTTGCGTAAAATGTAACCATCATGTTCTGAGGCAACACTCCCCTGGCTTGCTCTCTGGCAACCCCTTCGTCAAGAAGATTCTGATAAAGCTTGAGGCACCCAATATTGTGCTTGGCCATAATGCTTTTTATATGCTCTTCGTGATCTTCTCCCTCTCCAAATCCATCTACTGATGCCTGTCTATTGATCTTCGCTTGTCCTCGGATTTTTGGGGGAACATAGAACTGCAAATCAAATTCTGTGTATCTTCTAGAGATTTCATTGTAAGACCAAGTTCTGTGTCTATGCCACTGTCCTCTAATGAACAAAGGGCAATGTACCAAGAAAGTGAACTCGACATGTTCAAGAGGACTCGTATGCTGATTGTTAATTAGATACCGAATCAGCACTCTGTCTTTTTCTTCGATAGCGTCAACCCTTTTCCCGAATGAAACCCTTGCGGCATTCACAATCCTGGTCTCGTCCCCCATAAAATCAATCAAACGAACGTACCCCTGTCCACCCAATACTTCAACAACTTTAGAATCCATAGTCTTCTTCCTCTTTAAATAAGTCTAGCACTTCAATTGGCTCAATAAATTTCTCGAAATGTTCTTTAAAGTCAATAATGTTCTCAAGTAAATCTTTTCTATCACCCAAAACAATATATGCCACATCAATTCTAGTAGCTATTGTAAAATTAGCCATTCCTTGCTCTGGGTGGTAACCATACGAGGAAACACTTTGCGAACTGTTCGCGATCAAAACAACATCTGGTTTAGGAATCATACCTTCTGTAAACAGCAACGACTGTGCAACAGCCTTTTGCATTGATGTCTTCTTTGCATCTTCTCGCAAAACATCCAATGGCCTAACATTATTTGTTGAGAATGTATAGTATTCAGGTTCCCCCTGCATAAAAGTTCTATAAGATAATTGCTCATATGTTTCAGCATCTTCCAAATGAAAAGCAACCACTGGATAGTCCTTCATCTCCAAACGGAAAGCGTTTTTATCTGCGGCCCTTTTCATTCTCTTAACAGCAACCTCATGATACCCTTTCATGCTATCACTGAGCTTCTTCTCAACCAACCTGTCAATAGCTTGTCCAACCATCCTCTCAATACCACCAGAAGTTTGAAGCATTTCAATGACCCCTTCAATGTGAGGGTGAGAGATCTCTTTTACTTCCTCCCTTTTTTCATGCTTGGCCTTATTGACAGCACAAATAAGATCTTTTTTGGCCTCAAAAACCTGTTCGGAAATAGCGTCTTGAAGTTCCACTTTAGCTTTGGATAATTCTTGTTGTTTATATTCCTCAACTTCTCTAATAGCTTTGGCCTTTTCTCTCTCGATGTGATCTTTTACCATTTTGTCAACAAAATCAAACATCTTCTTCCTCGCTCTCATCGTATTCAGAGTCCATGATTTCATCATTGAAACCGCCGATCAGCATCTCTTCCTTCTCACTCAGTTCCTTTTCTTTTTCTTCTGAGCTTTTAGAAAAACCCGAAATGGTGTAGAAAGAATAATTAGCAACAATTTCAAGATCTGTACTCTTCTGTGACCCTCCCCAACTTTGCCATTTGGAAAATACAGAGTTCTTGATCTCCATAGTCATGAGATCAGCCCCCATCTTCCCTCCCAACTTTAAACCACGTTTAATCGCTTCATTACGCAAAGCTCTCCGAACAGAGTCTTTGAAAGTCTCTTTATTGCCACTACCCTGATAGTTTTCTTTAAGAACAATGCTTGCGACTTTTATAAAAGTGTAGTCATACTTTTCCAACTCTTCTGTAGTTTCCACAAAAATTGGATTGGTCGAAAAACTCTGAGTTTCCACATACTCATTGAAGCACTTCTTGAATATCTCTGCCAGATCTTGAGACTCACACTCCCTGATGAAATCAGCCTTAAGACGGTCAAGGTTCGCATCAACAAACTCTTCGAACTCATCACGACAAGTCCTGAACTTTTCCTGAGTAATCCTTGTGTAAGTATCACAATGAGTTTCAAGTGCCTGCTGACTGGACATTATCTTTAACTCAATCTCTTCTTCCATCTTCTTGGTGCGTTTCTGGAAGAATTCATCAATTTTTTCATCGAACCAGTTGAACATATTAATTACCTTGTGTTTGGATGTATCTAGAGATATTGATCTTGTTTTCTTTAGCCCATTCGGAGACATATTTCATCTCTGAACGTTGGATTAGCTGATTACAAGCTCCACGAATCTGGACTACCGTTCTATTCCCTCGCTTATATTCTATAGTGGCAATAGTTTGGGTAAGTTCATCATCTGTATAAATGCGAAGAGAAAAAATTGAGACCTCGCCATTTGCACACTTACGAGCATAGCTACCAACACAATGATGCATATCCTTCCCTTCATCCTTCAAACCTTCGCGAGTAGTAATTTCCACAATCCTACGCTCTTTGTCGCTATCTCCCTTCTCAAAGATCTTCTTAGAATAGGGTTTGACAGTTGAAGGATTCCAGAAAGGAGGGATGTTGTCTCTACGAACAGTACGACGAGTGTTGAGTTCTCTATGCCACCCTTCCACTAATGCCAAAAGGTTGTCAGGATTACGACCTTTGAAAGAGAAATCTGGTTGAAGTGGAGGGAGTCGATGATATTCCCCTTGAAGGTACTGAGTTCGATCACGAAATTTAATATCCACAACATAATCATAGATTTCTCTATACTTGTCGTTGCTAAGGAATGGATTGTTTGCAAAGAAGAAGAACATGGTAATCCAAAATTCCTCTCTAACACCAACTGGAATTCCAAGAGACATGATCCCGTTGATTACTCGCTCTTCAAAACCAAGACCCTTTAACTGTGCCCAACGAAAAGACTCATCCAGAGTGAAAGAATGAGGAGCCGAGTTTAAACAATGAGCTTGCTTCTTGCTTAATGGGATTGGTAAATCCTTCTGCTTCCGAATGTTCTGGCCCCAACCTACGTTAAGATACCACTTCTTCTGAATCTTGAATAACTTTTTGTTAGTGGCCTTGTTATCCCAGATCTTGTTGAGGCAGTAAGGGACCTCATAAAGCAAAGTGAGAAACTGTGCCAACTTGTAAACGTTATCTTTTGCAGGAACTTTCGGCTCAGGAACGAAGTCTTCAGGTTCTTTGATCCAGGTATCCTTACAGGATGCCAAATTCACAAGGATAGTCAAAATCTGAACATTCTTCAAAGGAACGCCCTGAAGATTGTCAAAACCATCAACCCCACCACCTTCGTATCTTTCTTCATGATATTGGAGTAAGCGGAATCGTTTGGCAACAGTAATGAGTCTATTCAAAGCACGACACTCTGACTCTGTCAGATACTTGTCTAAAATAGCTTCACGAACATATCGAACCTCTGGATGATCATCCATTGTAGGATAAAACCCAAAACAGACAGCCCTAAGCTTCTCGTAAAACACATTGACTGGTTTGCGTTTTGGCTTGTTATAAAGCCGAACCTTACGCTCATGTTTGCGAATCTGGGCAATTTCTTGCTTATGTCGTTTGATTTTTTTGTTGCTATTCTTAGCCATACTCTACCTCTTACTACCTTAAAATAGCTTGGGTACAGGAAAAATCAAGCTCTTTTAGAAGAAATATTTCAGGGATGTATAATAGTGGAAAATAAAAATGGTTCATTTTAGAATGGAAAAGAAATATATTACAGTATTCTTAACTGGTTTACCCTGTTCTGGCAAGACAACTATTGCAAAACAATTCATCAAAAAATGGAATGGCCTCATAACTGATCAGAAGTTTGCCCCAATTCCACTAGATGGAGATCATCTTAGATCTGGCTTAACAAGTCATCTAGGTTTCTCTCCCGAAGATCGAGCAGAAAATATGAGAATTGTAGGACATCTTGCCCAATTAATTAACGATATGCAAATGAACGTTATTTGCTCATTCGTCTCTCCTACCGAAGCTCTACGTCAAAAGGCCCTAGACAGCATTAAAAACCCTCATGTGGTCTATGTAAAATGCTCTGCGGATAAATGCGCAGAAAGAGACGTTAAAGGTATGTGGAAACTGGCCAAAGAAGGGGAAATAGAAATGTTCACAGGTTACTCTGCTCCTTATGAAGAGCCAAAGGATGTTGATTTGGTTCTTGACACTGAGAAACTATCTCTGGAAGAATGCGTTGACCTTCTGATGGATTCTATGTTGAAGTTCTAATAAATAGGGGTGCTATCAACTGAAATCCACGTTTTCTTTTCATTATCTTCATCTTGATGATAACGAATAGATACACTTCTTTTGATCTTTACGTTATTCCCTTTGATTGGAGTGTCTTTAGGGATATCTTTTAAAGCTTTTACGATATCCCCAACCGTCTTGCAATCTTTTGTTGGCTTCCAACATATAGTTCCCATAATTCACCTCCTAGAACGTACCATCTATAATGTTTACAAAATGCTTTCTAATAAAAGAAGCACATGCGTTATTGATCGTTTTGTTAACTCGTTTTTCTTCACTCTTTTCGAGTTTCTCAAAAATAGTGGATTCATCTTTCAGCATATCTTTTCGAACATCCTGAGCAAAGGCCCCCATGAGTTTTCCGAATTCTTTCTGACTGATCTCTCCAATATGAGACAGAACATTTCTTAGTCTGTTTTCTGTAATGTATTCGTCAGCAACTTGAGTTACTCTTTGGGCCTCTTCAGAAACCACTACAGGTTTTCTTTCTTTAGGAACTCTTTTCCTTTCTGTGAACTTTTCATTCTTTGATTTAAGAATGACTCTTGATCCACAAGGGTCACAAATAGAAACCAAAGGCTTGAGGACATTCCCCTCGCAGATGTTACCCTCAATCTCTGGAAGACCATAATGCTTATAAGTCGGATCTGGATAATCATTAGGATAGTCCAAGCACTCTTCAAATGTTCCAACATGCAAAGCTTTGGCGTAAAGGGTGAATCCAGCTTCATCCATTACTTTAACAAAATTATCATAGCTCATAGGAGTGCTCTTCTCTCCCCTAATGTAGATATCAAATGGAAAGAAATCAACGTCTGGACAGTACCAAACCTTGTTCTGAACCATCTTTACGCCTTGAACAGGCTCTACATCTGGATGAGGATATCTTCCACCAAACAGCTCCCCATAAATCTGAACAGTAGTGTCCTCATCCAGATTAAACATGTTAAGGATAATCTCCCTAGCCAAATTGACCCTTACTAGGTAACGATTTCTCACCTTCTGGAAGTTGAAAAAGTTTTCGTCTTCTGACAGCCAGCTTGTTCTTTTTGAGCACTTGACTCCATTACTATCAGCATACATTGAAAAATTAGCACCATGGATCTTAGTTGTAACGATCCAGGGATTTGCGGTATAACCACGGGTTACGTAGCTATCAATGGTTTTCTTTCTGTCAGAGTTGTCAATCTCGGTGTACTTCCTGAAATTCATATCCCACCCTCCTTGATAATGTTAGAAACATTATAAAGAGAATGGGGCGGAATTCAAGACAAAAAGAAAATTATTTCATGATGCCCACAATCTTATCCAAACAGCCCCATGTGGTAAGAATGGGCTTAAGTCTCCAATAACATTGGATATGCAGATTGGCTCTGCTAGGTAGTTGGTGATCTCTACCAGGAGTAGTAATAAACAAGAATGCTACTAAGACATCTAGGTTCTCTGTATGAGGATCAAGCATGGCCAACATCTCATCAATTTCTTCCCATCTCCCAGCATGCATGAGATTGTTAACTATTTTGTATATAGTGAAGGTAGCTTCATCTTCATCAGTTTCGTCAAGTTTCCTGACATAATTCAACCACTCTTCTTTCTTTGTCGGATCATACTTCATCTAATTCTTCCAGTACGTCATCGAAAGTCCCTATTGACTTTCTTAGTTCTTCTCTGGACTTACCCTCATCTTTAAGAGTACCAGCACTTCTCATCTTCTCAATAGCATCATCTATTTGTTGGTCAACCATTTCTTCATAAAACTCACGATCATATTCAAGTTGATCAACAAAGAATTCCCCATTGCAGATTGAGTATGGAACGAGAATGAACCAGAATATTGAGAACATAAAGATGTGAAGAAATCTGGGGATTAACTCAACCCTTAGAACCGAATGGTACAGTCTGAACGACAGATAGGAGAAGCAAAGTATGAATCCTATGAAATAGAATATTATGAAAGCAACCATTTTCTAGAATTCACAACCTCTTCTTTCATATGTTGAAACACTGACTCAATATCTGAGGAAACAAACACCTTAACAGTTTCGAATAGGTTGGAACCGAAGTAAACAGTTAAAGGAGACTCTAGGACAGATAGAACATAACGTTCATCTGAGTCACCTTCATCAACTAAGATGGCAAACCTTGGTATTGGGATACCATGTTGATTCTCCATTACGGTTAAATCAACCATATCACCATCGTCATCTACCGTAAAGGTGAATTTTGTTTCTAACTCTTCTGAAAGCAGATGGAGTTCCTCTGTAATCATCCTTCCCCTAACCCCAGTTATTGTGCCCAAGTTCTTCCTTAAAGTATTTGATCGTATGCTTCAAACCCTCTTCTAAAGGAACCTCAGGACCCCAATCCAATTTCTTTTTTGCCAAATCAATCACAGGTTTCCTTCTAGTTGGGTCATCCTTAGGAAGTTCCTTAAACACAATCTTAGAATCTGATCCTGTCAACTCTATGATCTTCTCAGCTAATTCAAGAATGGAGTTTTCTGTAGGATTTCCTAGATTGACTGGCCCTGTAAAGTCCTGACTGTTCATCATCTTTATCATACCATCAATTAAATCACTTACATAACAGAAACTTCTTGTTTGAGATCCGTACCCATATATTGTTATGTCTTCACCTTTCAAAGCTTGAACAATGAAGTTTGAAACAACCCTCCCATCCCCAGGACACATTCTAGGTCCATAAGTGTTGAAGATTCTGATCACTTTAATATCTGAGTTGTATTGTCTGTAATAGTCAAAGAAAAGGGTTTCGGCACATCTCTTCCCAATGTCATAACAGCTTCTAGGCCCTATTGGGTTAACACAACCCTTGTAAGACTCTGGTTGGGGATGTACTTCAGGATCACCATATACCTCAGAAGTTGATGCCTGAAGTATGGGGATCTTGAGTCTCTTGGCGATCCCTAGCATATTGATGGCACCCATCACTGATGTCTTAGTTGTTTGAACTGGATCAAACTGATAGTGAATAGGAGATGCTGGACAGGCCAAGTTGTAAATCTGATCAACTTCTACATAAAGAGGGAATGTGATGTCATGTCTGATGACCTCGAAGTTTCTCATGTATTGAAAAGGGTAGATGTTTTTCTTCCTACCAGTGTAGAAATTATCAACACAAATTACTTCGTTGCCTTCTTGCAACAGTCTCTCGCAAAGATGGGAACCCAGGAACCCTGCTCCCCCTGTAACCAAAATTCTTTTCATTGAATTACCCTTAAATATAGATCTTCCCCACCATTATACAATCTATCGTGAGAACCTTTTGATGTAAGGATCAAATTGTTCCCAAGGAATCTCATTGTGACAATTGAATTCTCCGAAGAAACTTTCTTCTGTTTTCCGATCCCTGTAGAAGCACTCCCATACTTCTCCAATCAATTCAAACTCCATGTAGTTCTGACTGTCGTCCAGAGCAAGCATAAACTCATTCTGAACGCCAGAAGGAGCCGCATCCATGTTCAGGTTCGGATAACGCTCATGAAAGGCTTCCCAGAAGCTTAAAACGATAAGAGAAGCGTCAACCGACAACAACTGCCGATTGACGCAATCCTCAACGTACTCTTCCATGGACTTATGACTTCTTGGTGAATCGTCCATTCTTTCCTCGTACATTGTGATATTTCTTCCCGCTAGGCTTGTAGCCGAACGACTGAGTGGTTGGGGGAGTCGAAGTCCGTTTGATGAAACGGCCTTTCACATCTCTTGCAGGAGTTGGCTTGACAGAATCACCAACTGGTGCAACAAATGCATCGTCATTAGCCTGATCATCTGTCTCGGCAACCGTTTCAGCAACCGTTTCAGCTTCCTTGGCCTTCTCAGCCTTGACATGAACCATTTGTTTATGAACATCCTGGTTGGTGTCAATGTATGACTCTTCGAACGCTTCCTCTTGTTCGCGATTTGAAGAATCATATTCTGCAATAACCTCATAGCAACAGGCGCGTCCTTTGGTGTTGTTGTAATCGCGAGGAATCGCAACAACATCGCGAGGGTTGATCTTAACAATAACAACTCGACTATTGTGCAAACAACCATATTTTGGGAGATAGGTGAGAGAACAGAAATGCAAACCCTTTGAACAGGTCCGATCCCGATCATCATCGACCTCATCCCGATCCATATGAACAATTGCGCCAATAGAATGATCCAAGTGAGTCCCGTCAGGAGAAGCATGAATTGACTTCAAATCCATGTTGACCTTTTTATAGGCCAAGAAACACCCATCGTCTGTGACTGGATTGTTCCCCGTCTCCAAAAAGAGGTAGAGTTCGTCTTTGGCGCTTTGAAGTGGGTTCTTCAGAACATTTTCCAGGAAGGCAATGAGTGGCTCAAAAGGATAGCCCTTTTCGCTAAACTTAAGGATGCGGTCAACAAGAACATTGTGAATCTCTTCGCCGTTGTAGAAGATAGCTCCGTTTTGAAAAACAACTTTCCCATCAGAGCATTTGTTGATTGCTAGGGGGACATTCAGAAATTCTTCGAGTCTATCGTAGTCCTTCCGGTTCAGCTTTTCCCGAATGGTCTCGTAGTTACGATGGTCAGTGGTTACATTGTAGGGGGTGCCGTTGACGTAAACGGTAACGTCCCCAGAGTTGTGATCAATGATGTGGGCTACATGGCTCATGATGTCCTCCTATTTGTAGAGCTTGTACTGGACCATTGCATTAATATAGTCCAAGAGATTGTTAATTCCAATGGGACCGCCATAAAATTTATCAAAATCAAGGAAAAAAGGATATCGTTGTCCAAATTCATCCAACAACTCTTGATTTTTGGCTGAATATTGACGAATGGCTTTGACCTCATCAGTCGTCAAGGTAGAATATCCTTCAGAAATATGATCCCATACCAAACGAGTGATCTTCTTGATCCCTTTGGACGTACAACGCTTCTGCTTGTCGTACCGTTTCGCCAGTTCCTTCAGGACTGGACATTTGCATTGCTTCATCCAAGTGCTTTTTCCGATCAGACCATCTTCATGACGAGTCTCAGGATATCGATTGATTGATCGAAAAAGTTTCACAGTCTTACCATAGTCAACATCTTCGCTATTGATAAAAGTCTGCAACTCATCATGTACATTGGGCAACAGTGCATATTGACGAATGATCTCTTGAACGAAATCAAACCAATTGATCCAGTCATCTCGTTTCTCAAGTGACTTGACTTTGGCGACTTTAACCCCATAAACAGTATGAAGCATGTTGGGACAAATCAACTTATACATAGCGTTGAGTTTGTGCAAGAACTCATGCGGGGACTGGGTTTCGTTATTGTGGACAGTCTTCCAACGAGAGATTGGGACATAGAACCCACCTTCGTTTATATCGAAGTTATCTTCGTCTTTAACATTTGACCAGTAGGAAGAGTTATCAATTGGACAGTTGTCATCCCAGGACATCTTGACAAAGTTTCCAAAAGCAGACACTTCTCGTTTTGCCCGAATGGCTTTGGGTGGTTCGATCTCGCTAAGCATGCGGATTTTTATGTCCTCGCCCATACCCATCTCTTTACGAATTTGTTCGATGATCTTTTTGTTCGATGACTTGAACAGGTAGACATCTGAGACATGTCCATTTTCTTCGAGGAACTTCTTCACCCGAAGCATGTGGCGGCTAGTGCAATCGTTCAAAAAGAACGCGCTACGCTTACCAACCTTTATTCGAGCGCAAGGTTCGGACTTTACCACAGTCTCGTTAGAGTACCGACGACGATAGCTACTATGATAGAATACCCGAGTCAGAGTGCAATTCTCATCAATTTCATGGTAGTCTTTCATATTAACGCCAATCATCTTAGCGACAATACGATCCTTGTATTTCACTTTAACATGGTTGAACAGAAGTTCAACGATCTTGTTTCGCTCCTTTTCTTCCCAGAACCACAATGACGCATCCCAGTAGTTATTGTGCTTCTCAACTTCTTTTTGTACGCGCTCTTTTTCAAAAGCGATGATACCCTGAACTCGTTCCCGAATCGCATTAGTGGTCTTCTCATCATACGAGAGGGATTCGCGAGACGGGGTGATTTCCAGGTCTCCGATATCATAGAAGATATCCAAAGGGAAGGAGCGAAGAATCGACCGTTCATCTGCTGAAAAATCCACCTTGTCCAAGCTAACAGGGTATGCGACATTTCCCATGACAGCAACCGCATTTCCATTTCGATTGGCCGAAAGACCCCAAACGCCATTTTGAGTGATATACTCGCGTTTCCGAATGGAAGGTACGTTCCCAACGAAGTTTGGCCGATGTTCGAAATAAAAGAAGATGCTTTCGGCCTTATACTTGAATTCATGGATATCATTTTTCTTGACAGAGAACTGAACCTTCAGACCATTCTTCTCATCTGTATCCGACTCACTAATCAATGCGATAGTCGGAGTGCCTGCTTCATTCAGAAGAGCAGAGTATACATACTGTTTCCCCTGAAGAAAGCTAGTGATTGTAAACATGTCTACATAGGAGAAGGGGGACTTGGAACCAAGACCCAGGCAACCAACTTCGTCATTAGTATCGGTCTTGGTTGATTCGAAGTAAGTGGTGTAAATCTCTTCGATGTCTGCCTTACTAAGGCCAGTACCATAGTCCCGAATATAGAAAAGAGGGTGGAAAGGAGTGGGGAGATGAACGTCGAAAGGGATGTCGAGGGTTCCTGCTTCAACATGAGCATCGTAAGCATTACAGCTAAGTTCTCGGATGATGGCCCGAATTTTGTCAGAGTACAAGCCGTCAGAGAGGATTCTAAAGGCTTTCGCATTTGCTTTGATCTTGAATTCTTGTTCTTTAAAGTTCCCAGATCGTTCCAGCTTGCGATTTTTCTCGATGGTCTTCATACTGTCTTTTCCTTTTTGGTTTCTGCGGAGTTCCTTGCTTCAACTAACCTCAACGTAGCTCCGCAAAACCAAAAGTCAAGGCGGTTTTCGAAAAAAAGTTAGTTTTTCTCAACCGCCTCAGAAATCTCGAACATTGTTTTCATAGAACTTCTCACCATCTTCCCCATATCGGTGAGTTCAATGTCCGTATTATGCTCATGGAATTCAGTAACCCGACCGACTCCTTTGAACTCCAGAATGCCATCTCTTCTCATTTTCTCACAATGAGCGAACGTTGCCAAACCCAGTAGGCAACTATTCTTGACCTTCTCACTCAACTGTTCGCTATCGACATTGCATTCCTTTTCTCCAACCAGATAACATAATGTCAAATAGTCAAAGCATTCAAAGGGAGGTCTCTTTTCTTCTTCCTGGGAGAAGAACAATTCACTTGATTCAATGATTTGTGCGAGGATATCGTCCCCGACCTTATGAAGCCATTTAAGAGTGTTGAAGTCTTCAGTTGACCGTTCATTACATACGAAGTATTGTGATAATGGTACTGTATTCATTTTGCATCTTCCTTTCCCCCCAAAGCATTGGGTTTAGTTACTCAGCAACGACGAGAATGACGCTGTGACCCAGGTTTGCCGAACATTCCTTGACAGCATACTGGGAGCTAATTCCAATTCTTTTCAGGAATCGTTTGGAGATGCGAATACGGCCATCAACATCCACCTTGTATGATTTGATGGAATTGATTGGGTTGGTGGAAATCGACAGCGCATTGACGTTCTTCCCATCCTTTCTTGCTACCGACTGGCTGATATGAGCATGGGGAGGGAAATGCTTGAGCATTTTAACTGGAATGTTAAGTCTACCCTCTTTGGTAACAGAGAACGTCTTGAAGCCGTCAGAGAGGCTTTGAACGCGATTTGCGACTGTCTGAGAGTTTACTCTCTGAACCTGGACATTCTGACTCTGAACTGTCTGAGTGGTTGAGTCATCGTCATCATCGTCATCGAGTGGACTCCCATCAATTGGGCTGATGACAGTTTGAGTCTGAGTAGGAAGATAGGAATCTACCCAATCCTTATCATACTCAGTATCGGGGTCCTGGTGGTTCAGATGGTAGATGAACGGAGCGATGCGTCTACCGATGTTAACCTGGGTACGTTCATAGATACCCATTTCATCGTTTTCATACATCTCATGAACTTTGTTCTTGACTTCATTATGAGAAACATTCTCACCGTCAAGACGGTGGCGCATGATGCGGGTCACATCATAGGCAGAGAAGAGTTTGCGATTTCGGGTGAGTTCGTTGACAACTTTTTCAGTTTCTGATTGGATGTTAACCATTTTTAGTACTCCTGTTTTTTAGTATTTTCAGTTACTGGTTCTACTGTAGCTCAACTAAGTAGAATGTCAAATCGGTTTAACCGATTTTCTTATACTATTATACAAATTTACTGCATGATCATAATAATACTTAATGCAATAACCATAAACACAATCATGCCAATTTGAGCAGTAAGGAACAGGATATAGCCGTCTTGTCTGGAAGCTTCTCTATACCACTGAGGATTTCTCATTTTTGTAAGCCACATGATTGGAAAACCAAAAACAACAAGTGTGGAAAGTAGAATCCCCAAAATAAGTTTTAGAGCGAAGGCCGTGAAACCAAAGATAAAACTTATTACTCTCATTTTTTACCACAGCATTTTTTATAATTTACGGGCTTCCCGTTGACTTCCTTACCGCATGGACAAGGCTCATTTCTCCCAATCTTCTCTGATCGTACAGTCAGATGGTCTGGAGCGACAAGCTCTTCTTGAACACCATCAAGGTGATCTTGTTCATGTTGCCAAACCTGAGCTTCCCATCCTGAGAGTTCTGCGGTTTTCTTTTCTCCTTCCTGGGTCCAGTATTCGACATCGATTCTGAGATATCGGTCAGCAATAACCTTTTTATTTGGCCATGTCAAACACCCTTCAACTCTACTTTGAGGATCACCATGTTTGGCAACAATCCTGGGGTTGATGAAAACCTTCCATTCCCCATCACCTTCACCTTCCGCCTTGGAACAGAACATCCGATACATGAATCTATCGCCATTGATGTCCTCTAACTGATTGGCGGCGAGTCCCACTGCATTTCCAGTTTTTCTGGAACGTTTGAGAAACTCGTTAATTATTGCTTGATTATCTTTGATCCACTGATCGATGTCCTCAATCTCTGGGACTTTGGGAGTCTGTTCATTTGTGGCAATCTTCAACATAATTGGTTTCCTTTCAAAAACTGATTCAAATTCACTGATGGCCTTTTGTGCTTTAGCCATCTCACTAAGATGCCTAAGTTTTATCCTGTCAATATCAAAATATGACTTGGGCATAAGATGTACATTCTCAAGATCCTTGTAATCTTTATGACCCATGGTTCCTAATCCTTATCACCTTGTCTTGATGCAATCGGTGGAACTCTCTGTTAGCCTTCCTTCTCAGTGGTCTCTTAAAGAAATCTGTCCATTTCCTCCAAGATGTCCACTGAATATGAACCAGAGGCTGGTGATGATCCTCACAAACGGTAATTCCGTTCTTCAGTTCGAAAGCTTTCTCTGGGTAAATTGACTTGGGATATATGTGATGAGCATGAGCCGTTTTTTTGCATCGTTTACCGCAGACATGACAAGTGAAATCATCCCTCAGTCTGACCAATGTTGACCAACGTCTCAAATGATACTCATTCAGCACTACTCTTCCTCGTTTCTTTCCCAATAGTCAAACGGATTGTACCCACTGGAGAGTTCATTCTCTTCGAACAAACCAAGAACGGTAGGTTCCTCTGTAACAAGAGTAATGTCCCCTTGTCTCATGTTGTCATAGACTTCTGAGTGTTTCCCCAGAACCTCACCGAAATAAACACGCTTGCCGATGATTTCCTTAACTTCCTTTCTGGTAGCGACAAAGACTCCTTCCAGGTCCCCTTGTCTACCACAGTTCCAGTAAAATTTGTAAATACCTTTTGTGTCTTCCATTTTCTTTACCTATTAAATGTCATCAATCGTTGGGGGCGCTTGATGTTTGTGTTTATTTGCATAATGCATCTTTCTGACAAATGCACCAACAACAGACTTTTCCCATTCGCCTGTTTCTTTGAATCTTCTGATAACAGGTTCCATCTCATCGTAAGTGTAACCCAATTCTTTTTCGTCAGTCTGCCCATCCCAAAGTCCAGCAGACGGGACTCTGTCAATATGACGTTCTTCAATGTCGCCTCTCTCAACAAACCATTCAAGCATACCATACACTTCAGATTTGAAAAGATGACCGATGGGGAAGAAGTCTGCGAGAGCATCCCCACCCTTGGTATCATAACCGATAAAATCCTCCGAAAGGTTCCCCGTACCCATGACTCGAACTCTTTGGTTGCTGTAATCCCTGGCGAACTTTTCTGACAGAGTACAACAATAAGTGTAAAGAGCGACCATTCGCATACGACTTCTCATATTGCCAGAGTTCAATTCTGAAATTTTGAGATGTCCAAATTCATCTTCAAGAGAATCACAAGTTTCCCTGATGAAAATCATTTCGCCCTTTACTCCAAGATTACTAGCGATATCCAATGACCTTGCATTGAACTTGCTTCCACTCAAATCTCGGTTGTCATAAGGCATATGCAAAACGTAAACATTCTCTGCCCCAAGAGCTTCTTTGCACAGAAGCGTTACCAGAAGAGAGTCAACTCCCCCACTTAAACCAATTACGGCCTTATCAGTGAATTTCGCAATTGCATCTGTAATTCTTTCAATTTCTCCTGGGATTGATTCCATTCTTCCACCTCTTTATATGTTTACTATTGTACTTACAGTGTCTTCTTGATTCTCATAAGGGAAATGAATCCAAAAGTCATACTTGTTTTCAAATCCAAAATAGGTTGGCTGGATAGTTGAAGTTTTGTTAAGGACTATCACCGCTACATCAAGATTTTTGTAGTCGATATGTTTGAACAGTCTCTCCAAAGTTCCCCCGCTATCAAGGATATCATCACAAATCAGAGTATTGAAAGAGATATCGGATTCACTTACAATAAGAGGGATATCCAAAGCATGAGAAAGCATAACAGCAGGGATAAGACCGCCTCTGGGAACTCCATATATGTTTTCATACATATCATCACCCTTTCTTTCCTTGATCTCTTGGGCGATTTTATCAACATTGTGAGCGAAGTACTTCCAACTTATGTCTCTAATCTGCTTCATTACTCTTCAGTCCTTGGTTCCATGGCCATTTGCTTACCAATATGCAAATCAAATCCTTGTCCATCCCACTCATACAACTCCTTTTCGTATTCGACAAGAAGTCCGACAATAGAGTTTCCATTTGAGATTTCAAATCTTTCCACAAGATCCTTTATGGACTCAAGGAATTCATGTAAAGGAATGGGGTCCTCTTTACACAAAGGACAAATTTGGTCAATCTTTCCTGGGTGCTCTGCAAAGAACTCTGCCATCTCATCGAAAGTTATCTCATTGATTGGGGGAAGTTCTGGATCGTATCCAAAATAATCATTAGATGCTTCAAGCTTGATGTTGAAGTTTTCATGCATCTCTTTGAATTTTTCGAACACTTCTGGATAGCATTCTTTACAAAACGTATGTCCTTTGGAGCAACAAAGAATACCAGATTCATATCCAGTAGATTGAGTGGCTGTACAGATTTCGTATGAACATTTGTCGCAAGTAAGAAAGTCTGAGGAATCCATTGTAATTCTCCTGTGTTAAAAATTGGTCGGGGTGAGACGATTCGAACGTCCGACTTCTTGCTCCCAAAGCAAGCGCTCTAACCAGGCTGAGCTACACCCCGATGTTAATTATTTCACTCCGAAAAGACGAGCGACAAGACTTTCAAGAGGCCCTCGTTCTCTTTCCTCACATGCACAACCTTCTGCACAGTTTCCTGAACAAGTGCAATCATCCAACTTACAATCGTTGTAAGGCTTGGATTCGACTTCGGGTTCAGGGATGGGTTCGGGTTTGGGTTTGGGTTTTGATGGCTGGACCGACAAAGGAATGTCGAACTTAGTGGCAAACTTTTTGACCTCGACAAGATCAACTTGATTTGCCAATGCATCAGTAATGGCCTGAACGGCCTCATCTCTGGTTGTAGCCAACGCTCTTGTTTCCCAGTTCATTGTTGCTCTCCTGTCTAGGTTTGTATTTAAGTTACTATATCATAACTCATCAAAATCAAATGTCAAATCGTTTTGAGAAATTTACCATGTATTTGGGGGCGACTGCGTTATATTCGAAAAAACAACAGCCCCTAATACTATTAACACATTGATAAATGAGATCAGTATAACTGTCCAAATCAATTGAGTTAGACTCATTGACAGAAGAAACACCAGTAATGCTTCTGGTAGCAGAATCATAATGCCAACTCCGTTCCTCTGCACCTCTTTTCCATCACCCCATTACCTTTACCAACTCTTGAAGACCATAATTACTGCAAAAGTCCTTTCGAATATGATCCCCCTCAATCAGTTCCTGCACTTTTTCCACTATTTTTCTGGCCTTCTCTTCTTTATCTTTCAATGGAACTACGTTGAACAAAGACTTACCTTCCCCAGGACAGTAGTAAATAGTTGTCAGACAGTTCTTCGGATAGAATCGAGTCTCATGCCACTTCAATGTAGGATTACTGTCTTTGTCATACCAATTAGCTTTGGCGAACTGTTTGTTGTATTCTTCCCAATAAGAAAAATCAAGACTGATTCTCCAAACACCATCGTTATCTACATGAGCATCAACAACTTTTGCTCTTTGCCTTTTATCAAAGTCCATGTCATGTTTTTCAACATAGTCAGTGAATTCAACATGCTTACCAATATAGCCTTTCATTGTGTTTTCTCCAACGGTTTATTTCTGTAAAATTTATTTCCATCAGTATGCAGTCTTCTCTTTTCAATAGAACGAATCAAATTGAACATTGCAGACCCTACACCTTTCTTACGAAACTTTTTGCGGACGAAGATCCCAATGTTCGGAGTACCAAGACATCCTCTGTATCGCATCCTGGCTTTTGTTGTGCAGGCGACTCCGATGTATTGTCCCTGAAATTTTGCCAGAACCATTAATGAAATAAGTTCTGGAGTCGAATAGACCTTCCTCAATGTCCATCCGTTAACGTATAACCTATTAGAAATTGCAACCTTCGTCATCTCTCTAATCTCTGCCCTACGTCTTGAAATTTCAAACTCTATCTTCATCTAACACCTTTCAAACTAATTAGACAGACAACTATCATCCCAGTAGCCAAAACCATGGCCGAATTAGAAGAAATCATTGTTGCAATCAAAAGCATGATCGTTACTCATCCAGGATCAACATCACTTGAGTCTTCTGGGAAGTTAATGTCAGACCAATGAGTGATTCTGACATGTCCCAAGAAATCTAATCCCTCTCCATCAAACTCACCACCATCCCCTTCTTTAATATTGAATCTGGTGATACAACAAACTTTTTTGTTAATAATACCAATTATTCTTCTGTAACCGCAGGCCAGGACTTTTCGTCTATCATCTGGCACTCTTACTTCTCTGCTGATCCAGTCAATCATTTTTCTTCACTCTTTTGTAGTAATTAGAAAGCCTGGGGTTCTTGTCGCAAATAGATTATGCATCTCTTTGCAATGAGGGTATTCACCCTGCCACCTTTGCGAGTCTTTTTCATTAGCCCAAATCCTCAATGTCGATGAAGTCAACCGAAGGGCTTACACAACATTCGAATCGACCTTTCTCAAAATAGAACTCAGGGCCATACGACCACTTTATTCCGACCAAGTCTTCTACGTCTAATTCGAACTCTTCTTCGTAACCCTCGTCATAGTGAGGTTTACAGAAAGTATTGACGATCTTTTCTAAAAACCCAGGTTTGTCTTTCAGATAGTTAAACCCCTCTTCATAAGTTTCAATCTCATCAGGGATGATGAAACCAACTGGGCACATATATCCACCGTCTTCACGGTCAATTATTCCGAACAACATTATCTGCATTTATTCTTTCTCCCTTGCAATCCACCCGAAGGGATCATGTTGACCACCCCCAGTTCTTCTTGTTAACTCACTATGACAGTTCCCGCACCTTCTGGACATCCCAGGAAATGGAGAGCATCTTGTTGGGCCATCACCAACTTCATCATGACATTGGTAACAAAGCCAAGCAACATTTTTTAGCTCTTTCCACTGACTCCACTTATCACGATCATTCAAATCGTTAAAATATTCGATGTCTTGATCGTCGTAAGTTTCTTCAGCTTCAGATTCATCCTCTGCCATTCCCAGAACCTGGATGACCTGATTTATACGCCGTTCTGCTTCTTCATAGGCATCTTCATCAGACATAGGATGCTCTTTTTGAAGGATCTTCGCGAGTTCTCTGATGGCTCTAGACATATTATTCCTCAATCATTTCATGGTCTTCGCACCATTTCGGGACTTTATGACGTAGCACATCTGTCGCCCATTTTCGGCATCTACCAGAATGGCTATTCCTTATGTCTCCAGAATAGTGTATACAATTCATGCATCTGGGCTTAGTATGATCGAACTGATGTATGTTGTACCAGGGCAGTTTGGTTTTACCATCCATACTCTTCATCTCAGACTTCTTACAGGTTTGTTGCAAAAGGGGCACTTTTTTGTTTTATGTATTGCGTCTGACATCTCTTGAAACTTTTCACTTCCAGGTTCAGCGTTGATGAATAGCTTCTTTCCCATAAAATGTGCGTCCTCGCACCATTCGGACTCTTTTTCTTGATTCATGATTTCTTTTTCACATTTGTAGCAGAGTCCATGGCTCAGAACTTCTTCTTTAGTAACGAACCCTTTGCACTTAGTGCATCTGAATTTTGAAAAGTCTACCCAGTGCATTAATCGTCCTCTTCATCCCAGTCTTCATCTTCCCCATCCCAATCTCTTCCTTCTTTGACTTTGCCTCTCAGCGCATCAATTTCAAGATCAGAGAGACGGATGAATTTACTCCCGTTCCTCGACTCAACTTTATCAAGAAGTTGCCTAATGACTTTTTTCAAATCACTGATCTCTTCTTGCATTCCTTGGAAATCGTCACCTAATCCATACATGATGGAACTCCTTTTTGCCTCGGATTTCTGGTCTTCTTATAGATCTTCTCAATCAGTGCTTCAACCTTATTTTCTCTTTTTTGAGTTGGCTTCCTGATATATGATCTTGACATCGCTACCAATGACCTGAGTGTTTTGGCCTCAACAACGATAGGATAATCAAACTTCTCATCTGACATCACTGTGACGAATTGCTCGTCAAACCCGTCATCATCTTCGTCAAACACTCCAGTTTCTTCAGCAAGGCCGTCAGTAAGATTCTTCATCTCAGTGCGACGAATAGAATCTTCTGGGAATCTATTCTCAACGGCTGACATAGCACAATTAAGAAGCCAACGGAACTCCTTTTTACTGATGTTCATAACAATCCCTCAGATAGTTAATTGTTTCAACGAGCCACTCATGAGGCATTGGCATCATCTCATTTTGATTCAATGAATCTGCCAACTCTTGTTTGCTTTCATAAGTGTTAACCATGCCATCAGTCATTGATATGAGGCAATACTTAGTTCCCTTTGCGGTTGGCAGGAAACCTATTTTGCTTGTCCACTTGGCTGAGTTCCCTGTCGGCTTATCGAACTTTCTGTTCTTGCAAACAAACCGACCTGGGATGATATCTTCTTCTGTCCATGTATATTTCATTGTATTCTCCTAAAGTTGATCTATTGATCCTATATTCAACTTCTTAAACATAGCATCTATTAAGGTAATGTCAAGCGAAGAATCAAGATTTAAGTCTGAAACTACGACATGTCCTATTATGATCCCAACTCGGAAGTTGTTCCGACAACTCAGCGCAGATTAAAATCTCCTTCTCCCCATTAATAACCCTAAAATGTGGAGTATTTCTGTTTTCGGTACTTAGTCATTTCTTTAATGACCTTCTTTCTGTAGCCTGTTTAAAACTCGCATCATCCCATGCTTATGAATTGTATGATGATATGATCCGTCCCAGACCTCTCGGATAAGCATTACCTCTTTTCCATTAATCACTGCCAATACTTCAGCCCATATACCACTTCTCCGCAATGTAATTGATGATATGCCCACCTCATCCTCTTTGAGATCATGAGAGTCCAAGGTAACAATTTTTGTTATTGTGTCATCCATTAGGTCTAGTGTTCCATAGCGATATATCCAAAAGGATCATTCTGGGTTTGGTAAAGACTTATATCCACAGTTACTGCAATAATACCCCATAGGAATCACACGAGAGAAGTAAGGGTCTGGCTTATCACATTCGCAGACCTTCTCTTCTTTAGGCTCTGGAAAAAGCTTACACTTACAACACCGACCATCTTCTAAGAGAGTATATAATCCATCATGCCTACAATATGATTGAGAGTTATCAATGCAAAACTGAGCGACCTCAAGAACGTCTTTCGCTGTGACGTTTCCCAGAACCTTAACTTCTGGCTCCCAAGAAGAAACACATTTCTTCAGTTCTTCGGCCTTCTTTTTAATGCTCATTACCTTCACCTGCCTCCGTTTCCATCTTCTTTAGGTCTAGTATTCCACGCAGTTACTGCCCAACCTAGTCTTGATTGTTCGACAGACGCTTGGCATTTTGGATTTTGACATTTGATGATGCGACCTCGCACTGTCCCACTATTGTCGGTATAACGAGGCAATATTTTGATATCATCACCTTCACAGAATGGACATAGAAGCAACTCATGTCCACTTACAAGAACTACATGGTCGTGCGCATGGACGGTCACACTGGTTTTGCTCTGCTTTGCTTCGTCTATACAGTCAAGACACCACATTATACCATAACCCAGGTTTTCCTGAGGATACTTGGGTTTCATGCATTTGTCACAAAGACCGATTCCTTCTCGAATTTCGCACTTACTCTTTTTTGCGGTTGAGTCAGTCATTGTTTGCCATCCTTCTCTCTCGCCTTTCGTTCAAGAAAATTAAGTTCATCTCGCTCAAATACTCTGGCTAAAGAATCCTGTAACTCTGACCACTCATATGATGTGAACTGGTCGTAATAATTCTCAGGATTTTTCAACACAATATTAAGGGCTTTTCTTGTCGCCTCCCACTCACCTTTATAAAAGGTAGCAGGGCGACAACGATGTGTTGATTCTTTTTCAGCTTCTTTTTGTTCTTCGAAGCCTGCTCCTAAGAATGGTTCCCCAGGTTCCACTTCTCCATTCCAGAGAGCCATTGCCCATTGAATCATGAATTGATACATGACTCCATAAAAGCTTAAATCTTCATCCCACATGTCAACGAATTCATCAAGAACAACTCCTTCATCATCACATATGGATTGAAAACTAATTTGAGGACCCCGACACCTACATCTTTCGCAGGAAACCGCTCTGGTTTCATAATCCATAGGTCCAACGTCCAAATATTCTGCTGTCTTGCAGAATGGACAATCTCTTAATCCTTCTACCATTTTAACAATCCTCAATAGCTCGTCCCATAAAACCACTAACCTTTACTTCAGGAGACTTTGGAATCCCCTGTTTCATTGTTTCTTGAAATTTCTTTAAGCAAGGACTACACAGAGTCACAGGATTTGCAACTACTGGAGAGTTTCCTATTACGGTACATCCGAAATTTCCACAACATGAACATTCTCCAACTGATTTGTAGACAAATTTCAAGTCCAAGTCCATTTTTCTTCTCCTTTGTTAATTTTACCAATCTCCACTGATCCACGCATCCCCTTCGTCACAGGATATTTGTAAACTAATCGCTTCACATTCATTGTCAGTGCATCTTACTGGATCACCATCATAAAACATTTGATCATCAGACTTTGTATAGACCTCAATGGTAGACCCACAACATGGACATTCATCCCATTCGCAAACAACCCACTTTTCATTAATGTCTGTCATTTTCTTCTCTCTTTTCCTTACGAAGAACTCGAACGATTTCTCGCAATTCAAATTGAGTAAGTTCAGGATACTTGCCTTTCAGCATTCTTTTGATCTTGATATAGCTGACACCTTTACTGGCATAAATTCGAGCAAGGTTAAGTGGAGCATCATCATTTCCCTTTTTGTCGGGATAGACAAACATTGGACAGTTGCTCATAATTTCCGACATAGTCATTGCTCTTCTCCAATCAAAGCATGTTTTATCACATGAAAGGACATCGTCCCACCATTCTCATGCAAATCAGAATCCTTCGTTTCACTTCTTAATTTCTCTGCATGAGCCTTCGCGTCATCTTCGTTTTCAAAAATAGATTCTATATATCTCCAGCGTAGTGAATTCAATCCATGCACCTGGGCTTTGTTCTGTCAAACTGACGAATTCCCCAGAATCCATTTTTATTTTCCATCTTCTACCTTTCTCACTCTTCAGGTTCATGCTCGTCATTCACCAAAATAAATTTCGGGGGTTGAGTGGGGGACTCTTCATGAGGACTGGGAGGACCACCACTTTCCTCAATATCAATCAACCATCTTTCTTCTTTAAAATTCCATGACCAAGCAAATCCATCCCATGTGCAAGATACATCATCAATCTCTTTTCCATTGATCTCTTTTCTGTACTGCTCTGGGAACGATGGACCTCTTTTACGTCCAGTAACCCATCTTTCTTCATAACCTCTCAGAACTGCATAGAATGTTGCCATGCCCCATCTTTCGTCTTTTGCTACTTCATGAAGAAAACGAAGGGCATCATCTTCTTTCGTAAACATCTTCACTTCATGAATCAACTGTTGCATCGTCTTGCAATCTTTAACAGTCATTTTATCCCCAACCTTCTTTATCTTTAGGTTCGCACCAGCCTTCTGCCCATTTATTTTCATCATGTTTCGATGTCGGTCATTGTTAGCCCCTGGTTACTTTGACTAGCTTACCGTCTTTTAGCTCTTTGTAGTCATCTTTGAAGTAGTTCAGGTATGTTGTGGGTTTCTTATGAACCGACCACCTTTTGATAAACTTCATAGCATCACTTCTTCTATAGAAGAAAAGGGTGAGTTCCAATGAAGAACCAGTCGATCTGTACTCATCATTCCCCATGCACCATCCCTTTTCCCCCTTACACGAACTTGATTGATTGTCTTTGACGTTTTCATTCAGCCAATCAATGACCTCTTGCTTCAGGAATGGAACATTTTTGATTCTGAGAAAGACATCTTCAACTTCCATTCTCTTCATTTCCACGAGATTGTGCCAGTCTTCTTGTTCCGTTTTGTAGTCTTGGCGACTAAACTTGTCTATGCCAACCATGTAGGAGCAATCAAAAACTTCTCCGTCCCAATGAGATTTGGAACACCAACAATGGTTTTGATGAAAGTGCATTTTATCTACCTTTTTCAGACTTGCCGTTGATTATTTTCCGTTAGGTGAAAACTCAACCAAGTACTTCAGGTTAACTTGGGACGTTCTGTAAACGATCATTTCGTTGTTCATGACCCCAGACTTGTTCGCCTTAGCGAAAGTGGAATCAGTATTACGAACAGGGAAACCGCTTCCGTAACGAGCAGGGACATGATAATTGCCCATTGCCATATCCAAAAGGAACATGAAGCAATTGTTGTCAGCCTTTCCGCCCCAATAGCCATAAGCGTAGTTTAACGCCTTCGTAGACTGATCTGAGGCGTAGACCCCATTCCCGAACATTCGGCCCGTACAATGGCTTGAAGAGGCTGGAGGAATGACCAGACCGCCCTTCAGGATCGAAAGAAGGTTGGATGCTCTTGTACCATGCCATAACTCCCAGATGTTGTCCATCTTCGCCCCATCCAATTCGAAAGCCTGACGGACAGTATTGATGTCAACCTTGTAAATGGTTTTGACATCCAGGTGATAACAGGCATGTCTTGACTGACGGGTTTTCCCATACATCTTTTTAATATGGGCCAGAGTCTTGGAATCTTCTACCAGATCCAGTTGAACATCGAAGACCTGTTCTTCAGGAAGTTTCACAGTCTTCTTGCGTCCAGGCTGAGTGGTTGCAGTAACCAAAGATGCCTGTAAAGCATCAACAATTGACTTCTGTTTCTGGACCTTGGCAAGATCAGACCAGAAATTATTCACATCCAGTCGCTTTCTTCCAATGTTCTGAGGGACCAACATAAGGTAGTCATTGGTCAAGTCGCCTAATTTTGCAGTGTAACGACCTTTGGCAACCATATCACCAATCTTGACCAGGATGTCATTGGCATCATCAATATTACCTTGAGTGACGATACCCATGGGCGTTGAAAACAGCCCTGTAGTATCATTGAAGGTAATCTGACCGCCAGTAGCAGATGAGATCTGATGGGCGTTGACTTTCGTCAGATAGGTGATCAACTTTGCAACGTTGGGGTTGTTATATTTGATTTGTTTCTTGGCAACGCTTTCGAGGTTGGCCTTCGCAACGGTTTTCTGAGCGGTCTGAGTCGTTGTTCCACCTTCAACGATCTCAATCTCTCGATAAGCGATCTCACCATTTCGACCAGAACGAAGTTTAGATCTAATCTTGCTTTCAGCAAACTTTCGGCCTGCCGCTTCACTACCTTTCTGGTAGGTTCGGCTTTGTCCTGAATCTCCTACGCGACCATAGCGGACGGTTACTTCTCCATCGTCATAGATTTCAACATTCCAGAATTTGTTGTTGTTCTTTTTGTGATCGCTTTTGATGAAATGGCGTTTTTCGATTAATGTACCCATTTTTTAGTCTCCTGTATTGCGGAGCAGAACTCCGCTGTTTTTAGTTTTTAAGTCTTTAGCGTATACAATAGTTCATCTAGGTCTATTGTCAACCTGTACTAAGAAAAAAATCTTACTTAGTATTTCTCTTCTTCAGACCTCTTTCATATATGAAGGCAAGTCTGGCGCTTCTAAGGCTATTCTCGCAAATTCTTTGGACATCTGTAATCAAATTGCTGGCCAAAGTATCCAAGCTGATGTCACTTTCACTTCCTTCCTGCAAAATCTTAATGATTTCAAAAGCGTCATCAGATAAAGAAACCATGTTTCCCTCTGTTACTTCTAACTTGACATTCTCCACTTCAGATTCAACCGTTTTTGACTCAGGGTCATCAACAGGTGCTTGATCTTGTTTAGGGACTATCGTTCCTTCTCGAATTCTTCTTGCGATATGTTTCTCAAATCGATAGATGAAACTCTTGACCGAGTTCTTTATCTCTTCAGTACAACTTCTCATTGAGCAAAGAGGCAGAAGAAAGTCACGAACAAAATCTCCAGAAACATAATGCTTCCCATCAATTTCGATACAATGTCTGTTAATTTTTGCACGATAATGCTCTCCATCTGTGAGCCATTCTCCCCTCCTTTCAAGGGAACTTGCATAATGACTAAGGCGACCACCATCCTTATAGGTTAAGACACTAGAGATGTCTTTCAATTTATAGAAATTCTTAACCTTAGATCCCGTTAATCTAGCACACAAAATGCTTCGCCCGTTGATTTCTTCTTCTATGAGAGTGCAGTTTTCAGAGTCTTGGGATGAGAAAGATCTGAGTTTGATTTGATTTACTTTTGTAGACATTTTTTAGTTTCTCCTTTTTTAGTTTTTAGTTTGAAACATGGACATATTATACAGGGGGCACGGGAAAAACTTCAGTTCACAGAAAAATTTATAATTGCTGTGCCTAATCTTAGAAGATATCCTCCATGACCTCAATGGAGTCGTCTTTTTCGTCCACTATTGGTTCAACCTCTTCTGCGGAACCAATTCCTAATGTTTCTTGGATCTCAGATTGAGTCAACGGTTCTCTATCCTTAAGATATGAACCACATGGAGCACCACCTTCGAAGTAAAAACCTGAATAGAACAGTTCGCTGAATGTTAGTGTAATAAGTTGAGATGTCTTCTTAACTGATCTCAAAATCAAACCATCAAACTTTCCACTTTCAGTATCGAGATTCAACCCCTGAACGGTATATGTCTCGCCTTTACTGTCAAAGATTTTTGTGCTTATAGCACCGTTATCTTTCATTACATCTTTGTAGCTCATTGGTTCAAAACATTTGTCGGTAATCAAAAGACAGGCTTGTTGTATACTTTTCACTTCAATATCTTCATCAGTTGCGATATCAACTAACCGTATTTTGTTCGCCTCAATAATAATTGAACACTCAACTGGAATCCAAAGCTCAATATTGTCAATGGACTCTTGAGAAAGGGTAAGATTGGGGGCATTAGAAATCTGAGCTATAGAGACTTTGTAATCAAGTTGCTCCGCTTTCTGCAAACACAATGAGCATGTCGCAACAGAAGGATCTTCCGTATATCTTGATGGAGTGGTGTAACTTCCATTATAAGAAGAGTATTGCGTTGTATTAACAAATCCTCCGCAAAACTTATGCTTATACGAAGGGACTCCTGGGAAAATCTCTTTTAACTCTTCCCACCTCGCTTTAGTTCTAATTGAGAGGTGAATATCTCCTGTCGCGTTTTTGTTGGTAACATGAGGATCGAAACGTACACCTTGTCTGGATACAGAGCTAGACATTGTATTGCTCCTTTATTAATATTCGTTGTAATAATTAGTGTTAGTCTTTCTTAACGAACTTCTTGATTTTCTTTTCCATTGGAAGTTCGACACTACCAGTAGTCATAAACCTTAGTCCCAAGTTTATCATAGCCAGGACAGTTGCGGGGAGATACATTGATGTTTGGGGGTCATCAGAAACAAAAACCCCTAGAATACACCCAGCAGTGGCCAAGACATTTGAAATAACAGTCTTGGATTTATACCAAGGTTTCTTTCCTTCAGTGACCTCCTTGTCTGGATTATTGGCAAAGATCTCTTGCACATCTTCAACAATCTCAGGAAGGCTTTCAATAACATCTTCTGCGACTTCCATGAGATCCAAGCCATCTTCCGACTCTTCAGGTTTTATCTCAGGTTCTATTTCAGGTTCGGGTTCTGGTTCCTCTTGGAGGTTTTCACTCTCAATGGGACTCGTACTGGGACTCTCTTGTGGAACAGTTTCCTCAACTGGTCGATCAAAATACGGATTAACATCTTCTTTTTCCTCTTCTACAACGGTGCTTTGATCGATAAGGACTAAATCACCAGCTTTGAGTTTCTCTCTGAACTCATCAATGTCATCCAAAGAAGCAGGACCGACATTTTTTACCTCAAGCTGAACAGGTACATTATTAATTTTTACATCCAAATACATGTCGCATTCGATTTAGGAAATACCTAAATCTGCACCTATTGTTTAAGTTGCTATATATTTATTCAAGTTAAAAATCACTTTTTCCTTTTCCGTAGCTCGTCTAGGTTTATTATATCAGTCAGGTTGTCTGTCAGCGTCTGTCACATTTGGCTCAAGTTTTTCTTGAGCCTATACCCGTATCCAGCAGACGTTTGACGGGCAGGTCGAGTTGGTCACAATTAGCTCAAGTTTTTCTTGAGCCTATACCATATCAGAGAGCAAAAAAGAAGTTTGCTCAAGCCCTGTCACATTTGGCTCAAGTTTTTCTTGAGCCTGTACCTAAGAGAGCTTATCTGTTCCAACGATTCTTGTATAGTGTCACAATTAGCTCAAGTTTTTCTTGAGCCTGTACCACAGGATTCTAAGCCTCGTCACAATTAGCTCAAGTTTTTCTTGAGCCTGTACCTTGTTGAAACCGTCAGAAGCGGCGGGTTGGGAGAGAGTCACATTTAGCTCAAGTTTTTCTTGAGCCTGTACTAAGTCTGGGAACAGGGCAAAGAGCATGTTCTACACTCGTCACATTTGGCTCAAGTTTTTCTTGAGCCTGTACCATTTCTCTGCCTTGAATCGCTTCAGGTTGTCACAATTAGCTCAAGTTTTTCTTGAGCCTGTACCGAAAGAAGCTCTGGTAATTCAGATAATCCAGGTCTTGTCACAACTGGCTCAAGTTTTTCTTGAGCCTGTACCGAATTCTGGGTTCAGGGAGACCCACGTCGGATCATGTCACAACTGGCTCAAGTTTTTCTTGAGCCTGTACCATTTCTCTGCCTTGAATCGCTTCAAGTTGTCACAATTAGCTCAAGTTTTTCTTGAGCCTGTACCTTAGAAACCTTGTTACTACTGATGAGGTCACATTTAGCTCAAGTTTTTCTTGAGCCTGTACCAGTTGATGGCCGCTAACCTGTGGAGCCTTGGCCTGCGTCACATTTGGCTCAAGTTTTTCTTGAACCTGTACCATTCGAAATCCATTCCGTCAACCAGATTGCTCAGGGGTTACAATTAGCTCAAGTTTTTCTTGAGCCTGTACCTTACAGTCTAAAAACGCTTCCAGAATTGGCGGCAGGTCACATTTGGCTCAAGTTTTTCTTGAGCCTGTACCTCAATGAAAACGATTGGGTATTGCAGAGTCTCACTTTGTCACAACTGGCTCAAGTTTTTCTTGAGCCTGTACCGTGCAAACGCATTAGTTTGAGCAGGTCTTGCCAGCAGTCACAACTGGCTCAAGTTTTTCTTGAGCCTGTACCAGATTTCATAACGGGGTTGATGTCACAATTAGCTCAAGTTTTTCTTGAGCCTGTACCAGGAGTAAGGATCAGTTCTGTTACACCTACCTTCTTGTCACAATTAGCTCAAGTTTTTCTTGAGCCTGTACCAGAAGTAATCGAAATGATTGACTGGAGAGCATTCCTCGTCACAATTAGCTCAAGTTTTTCTTGAGCCTGTACCACCTGCATTGCGCTCGACTGCAAGTTGTCAGGCGTCACAATTAGCTCAAGTTTTTCTTGAGCCTGTACCATTCCCTGTCGGAGGCTGAGAAGTGGGATTTGATCATGTCACATTTGGCTCAAGTTTTTCTTGAGCCTGTACCAGAATACGTGAGGGGAGAACGATTTGCAGATATCCATGTCACATTTGGCTCAAGTTTTTCTTGAGCCTGTACCATTCCCTGTCGGAGGCTGAGAAGTGGGATTTGATCATGTCACATTTGGCTCAAGTTTTTCTTGAGCCTGTACCTAGATTCAGAAATTCCACCAGAACTTGATGAACCAGTCACATTTGGCTCAAGTTTTTCTTGAGCCTGTACCCCGCCGGGAACTGCAAGGTCGCTTGACAGTTTGTCAGTCACATTTGGCTCAAGTTTTTCTTGAGCCTGTACCTTACCCTATTGTAAATACTTACAATAAGGAAACTTATAACTCGGTTTTCGAGCGCCTCAAAATCTCATCAATAAATTGTCAAAGAACATGTAGAAATTTATAAAAACTTCCATAAATTTGAGTAGTCAAAACTCTCTGCGAGAGGCTATTGCCTAAGCCTTTACCATTTAACCTCTCGATATACTATAGCCATAAAAATGCCTATGTCAAATCATTTTACCAGATCTCATCTGCCATAATGCCGAATTCATCATCATAATCCCCCATCCAAACCAAAATCTCAAGTTGACGTTCTCGAAGCTTTTTCTTCCTATCCCCATCAACCTGAATAGATCCATCCTCAATAATCAAATCCCCTACTGATATTACCCTTTGGCGAGATACCAACTCTTCAAGCTTCTTCTCGCTTAAAAATTTATTGACACTAGCTCTTTGAACGTCAGCATAAGAAACATATTCCCCATCTTCTATCTTCTGCACCAAACCCAAATCTGTTATTAAACAAACCTGTATGGAGGGAATGATTTGGAATATCTCATCCAGTGTTCTGAAATTTAACTTTTGATATGAATCTTTATATGCCCTTATGTCGTCTTTGATGTTGTCTTTCCCTGAACGCAACCGATACTCGAATTCTTTCTCCATCATATAAGTGCAGTTCTCTGGCGAGTGGTTTCCAACTGATTTAAGATTCCACTCATAGGCTTTCTGAGATGGCTTTAATGAGAAATTCCGACCAAACTTCTTATCGTCATTCAATGGATAATCAGATAGTTTAAATACATACAACATCGAGTCCGTATACTCAAATCCACGATTTACACGACCTGCCATCTGAAGGACACTTCGGTATGATGGTTCTTCTCGGAAACCATAACGGAAGGAGAGGTCAAGTCCGATATCAGAACCATCTGTTGCAACCAGAATCACATCTTCTCCGTCATTCAATGCTTCACTTACTCTTCTGTATTGCTCTTGTTTGTCGCTATGATTTACTGAAGAGTGTCTAACAAAAACACTCTTGTCAGTATTCTCTTTCAAAAACTTTGCGAACTCAACTGTTCTAAGAACCGTTGACATTACAACAAAAACACTTCCTTCTTTTTGAATGATAGCATCTGTCAAACTCTGAAATGACTGCTCCCTCCTATAGAGAGTGTGATAATCGTATTTCACCCTGTCACTTTCTAAAGTCAACATCTGATTGTACAATGAATCTGATAATACATTAACAATCTCCCAGGTCTTATCAGACAAAAGACTTCGTGTTTGCAAATCTTCCAATTCCCAATAAGAGGGGGGAGATCCTGATCCAAGAACAAATTTAGACCCGAATAAACAACCTAAGTCATAAAGAAGATCATAGATAAGCCCCCAATGTTGCAATTCAGCACAACGGTCATATTCATCAAAAACAATTACAGCACCAACAATCTTATGAAAATTTCTTATAACTGACGGTGAGTTTGATGTGAAAATATCGAAAAACGTTTTACTAGTCGCAATGTTGATTGGAGCAGTAACCCCTTTGGCATAGATCTTATTGGTGTACCTTTCATAATCAAACAAAGAGTGGATCGCATTTATCTCTTTATCCTTATCCTCCATGAAAACTAAATCATCCAAACTACCATAACTCTGATCAACCAACGCTATGTAGGGAATATTAATTATGAGTTTATTTAGACCACTTTTCTCTGCTATTTTAAGAGCCAAAGGGATATAAGAGAATGTTTTCCCTGATCCGACCAAACCTTTCACCAGATAAAACATATCTTGTGGATCGGGTTCAAAAGCATTAACTTCTTCCCTCATCTTATTTCTAAGGTCATTTCGCCTCTTTACAAAAGGCTTGTCTTCGACTCGAAGATCTTTTGTTTTTTGTCCAAGAACTTCATCTAACTTTGTGTTGAAACTCTTAAGCCTTTCTTCTGGCTTAAGATCGTGAGTTTGAACTGGGTAGTAAGATTTATAGTTCTCAGACGTATCCTTATGATCAGCATCTATCAACAAAGAAAGAAGAAACCTAAACATGAGAAATGACTTCAACGTAGTGTCAACAATCTTATTGTTAACGGGAACGTGTTCGAACTTAAAATATTTCTCATGCTTATAAGAATATGACTTCATATATGTGTCAACATGATCTCTTACTCTTGAGTTTCCCATCATGTATTTCGCCATACTAGAGTCATCCCTTAACGAATCTAGATCGTAAGAGAACCGTGGACGAAACCTAGACATATCTATTTGAACTACCGAAGAGAAATCATCGAATCCTATGTGGTGGGCGAGGACGATAAATGCCGCCATGATATATTGGGACTCATTGTATTTATCATAACAGTTAATCAAGAAAGCACAACCAGCATCAACATGGTTAATCATTCTTTGCTTTGTATGTCCATCCCTGGATGCATCTGGAGGGGTTCTAAGTACCCTCTGGCATTGATCGTCCAACTTTCCCATGTCATGATAGGTACAAGCCAAACTAAGGATATTCTCCATGGCAGAATACGTCTCTTCGTCTACATTAAGATACTGCTTTTTCTCAGCGAGTAGCTTCAATGCATAAGATCTAACACCATTTACATGGTCCTGATAGGACTGTGCGGGGATGATTATTTCATCCCCGTAGTGTTTCTTATATTCAGCAGAATGAGCCAAAAGAGGGTTCATTTGATGTCTTGTTCTTCTACCGTTAACTTGATGTGGTTACATCTCAGTTCTTTTGAGACCCATTTCTTTTTCTTAGGCGAGTAATATACAGAAGTGTTTCTGAATGGAACTTTCTCTCCATCGACCAGAATCTTCTTTCCATCGATATCGAGTTTTTTGCCATCAATTAATCTCTCAACTTCTAGCTCACCATGATCCCCCATTTTCAAAACAGCATCTTTCTTAGATTTCCCACCAACATCTTCCAAGAACTTTTTATAGAAACGCTTCCTATTATCACTGGAAACATTTCTCTTTTGCAAAATGTAGACAGTTGATTGGTCTTCAACAACAACACCGCTTAACGTTTGGATAAGATCCCGATCAAAGAACCTTTCCCCTATGTTCTTTGAAGCATTGATGTCAGCATCAATAGACTTAATTTTACCATTGCGGACAACGTACAGTCTTCCCCCTTTCCTGTATCCTATATCTTTAGTTTCATTATCAAGCTGAGAGGTCAGGTATGGAGAAACGTACTGAACTACAACTCTGTGCTTCTCTGCTTTCTCTTCAATGCGTTTTTTGAGTTCCCCACTCCCCCACAAACTCTGGATCGCATTCTTGTCCTTTTCTCTATATTTCGAGACAGACGAATCAAGATCTTCAAGGATGATCATATGAGCACCAAGATCAAGGGCATTATTCACAATGGCAGAAGACAAATAGGTCAGGACATTTCTTCGAAGGCCATTAATATAATCCCAGATCTTCTTTCCATAAATCTGATCTGTCTTCACAACTCGAACTGTACCAATCGAAGACCATGACTTCATTAAAGAAAGAAGTGCTTTCGCAAACTTAATCTTATGAAATGTTTTCTGGGTAACGACTTGTGTCTTTTTTCCCCTGATATTGTCAAGATTTTCCCTCTTAATTCTTGACATAATAGCCTTCGCTTCCTGAATCAGAGGGGGAACAAATTGTGCGTTACTGGTCTTCCATTTCAAAAGTGAGATGTTCAAAATGTCATCTTGATTTCCTTCTACATCTTCGGGAAGATGGCTTAAAATCTTGACAACGTAGGGATCGTCTTCGTCAAGAACTTTGATCCCATCAATATCATCAACAAAATCTTTCGCACTAATTTTGTCAATATGATCTGCATAGGTATCAACATAATAATTGATTTGTTGGATGCAATTATGAAAAGATTGAACGGCCTTACGGCTTGCGATATCTAATTTTCCGATATTGCCTAACCCAACAGTATTCCCATTCTCATTCAGGACACCAATAAACTGCCTTTTGAGTTCAGGGTCATCAATGATACTCTTTTTAACAACTGGGATTAACTTCACTATCTTTTTTAAGTTGAGAACAAAATAATAACCTTGGTCCATCTCAGAACTCTCAGATTTTGAGCGCAGACTTCCACTTGTAAGGTATTTATACCCACCCAATACTCCGTCTTTATAAGAGAAATCAAAAGATGACCATGCCCCTACATTACGAATACCCAAATCATATGCAACCGCTCTACAGTTATTATCTGAGATATTCAACTTACTAGGGCTTTTTGCAACATGGTTATAGACGAACTTCCTCAGATTCGAGAGAAATTCCCCTTGTTTTCCGAATTTACCATTCAAAGGGCTGACATCTGATAACTGGAAAGCAATTTCCCACTTCTTTGTCTTTCTATTAAAAAAGATTCTTGGCTCTTTTGATTTGGCAATAAATCTCGCCTTACCACCCGTAGAATAAGAAATAGTGTAATTGTTATCTTTTCGATTCGGATTTCCACTTAAAATTTCCAAATCACTCAGATACTTGTTATTACAAACAACGAAGTGGACTTCCTTACCTGATAACGGATTATCGAACTTAATTACCAAACCTTCTCCTTCTATACTCATCGAGTAATTAAGATAATTTCCGCCAAGAAGAATAGAAGTGCTGTTCTGGAATGTTGATACGTTAATGGAGTTTTTCCCCCAGTGATAACTTTCCTCAACAACCTTTGCGAATGTCCTCTTCCCATCGTGATCTTTACACAATTTGTAAAACTGCTTTTTATTATTAAAAAGAAACTGCATGAGGGTAACATCCAACCCATACATAAACTGTTCACTTTGGGAAAAGGTGTGATTAGGATCAAGAGACTCAAAATAATCATGAATTGAAGGGGTTTTGTCCCCTCGCTTCCCAAATTCTTTATCGAGTTTCTTGACAATAGTTTTGAACGTTCTGAGTTTCATCTTCTCAATTGGTCCATATTTAGACTCAATCATATCCTCGACAAAGAGAACAAAATCACTATCTTGTTCATAAAGCTTTACACGTTCAGCTTCCCAACAATTCTTCGACTTTTGATATTCTTCAGAGGTCTCTTCAAATGATTTAAGCTTCCCCGATACATTCCCAACGATTACATATTTGAAGTCAGAAGATTCTGACCAACCTATGTCAAACCACAGATAGCCGCTATCTCTTAACTCTTTGTGCGCTTTATATTCAGCAGAACTTATCTCTTTCTTCTTATCCCCAAAAAAATAGGTCCCAAAACCTCTCGTCTTTTTCTTCTTGGAAAACTTATTGTAGAAGAATCTGCACTTTTTAGCGAAGTCCTCAAAATCTTCAAAATATTCCTTGTGCTCTTCGTAGTCTGCTTTCAATTGTCTCTGCACTTCTTCTTTTGAAATCTTTTCTCCGTCAATTGACAGTTCTTCCCCCTTCATATATAAAATACGAATCAGCAAAGTGTTACTGAGGTCTTGAACCTTCTCGGATATATCTGACAGAGCCTTTCTCAGGCCACCAGAATGTATATTAAATGCACTAATGCTAATAGCTCTTGTTAAGGACCTATCTTCATATCGATCCATCATACAGCAACTAAAATCAAGTAGCCCCTTTTTATCTATAGAGTAGTCTGCTTTCTGAATCATATTTTTAAGGGCTGGGAAGAAATCTTCGACTAATGAACCGTTTACACTCATCGAGATAAGTTCATTTAACTTATCAAGATTCTCCTGAGTTGGGTCAGATAAAAGTTGAGCATAGGCATCCTGTTGCGCCATCACTCCCTGGTAATACTCCTGATACTCTTTCTTTTTCTGAGCCTTCTTTTCTGCACTGCTCATGTTCTTTCTGACATTTTTTGCCTTGAAATTTTTCTCCCCCTTTACCCTTGAAAAACAAATGAACATAGAGTCCAAAAATTTAGAGGCATAAGACACTAAACTTGGATCAACTCCAATATCTGAAAACCCATTTCTCAGTCTTTCTTGAATTTTATTTTTTGTGACAATACCATCATCTTCAAAGAGGTATTCTGACTTCATTAATTTAACCATTTCGTTGATGTTCATCATTTTGGTTCCTTTAGTTTTTTAGTTTCACAAATAGAACGAGCAGGACAGGTTGAGCAACGAGGAATCCCGAAAGGGATATCTTCTTTATAACAATTGTAGAAACCAACTGGTTCCCCTAAGAGACGAATCTTCACCTTCTCCCCTGGCTTAGGTTCCCAAAATTTGAATTCTTTTCTCATATCTGGTTCACCTTAACAGATACTTTCTTAGTGACCTCAACCGCCCCAGAACTCTTGAAAGCGACATAGCTCGGATAGCTTTTCTTTTCTTCTTCTTCGATTTCTTTCAGCCACTCATCCTCGTCAGTAAAATAACGGTAATCAAAACAAGTTTCATAATGAGCGGGATACCCATGACCTGGATTGGTACGAGATCTTTCATCACCTGGAATGCGAATGTTCCTCTGAGTCATGATTACCCAATGAGGTTCTTTAGGAATCTCTTTCAGATCATGAACATAGGTGGTTTTCGACTTGTAACTCATTATCTTTCCTCTTCTTCCATTTCTTTGTAGTTATAATCACATGCATCCATGAACTCTTTGCAAGTGAGTTTTTTCTGAAAATACTTTGGATTCATGATCTTCCAAGAGCCTCCGCTTTCCCCTCCAACCCATTCAGAGACCTTCTTGGCGATCTCTTTGATCGTTCTATAGGGTCCATGAATGCCTCTATGATCATTGAAAGCGTTCTCGAAATGATACCACTTCCCACTCTCTTTAAAAATGAGAAATGTATGAGTGCCAATTCCATACTGCTGGACGAAAATCATCCTACTTGGTATTTCCATCTGATCAAACACATGTTTGGCAAAAACAGTTTGGTCCCAACAGGTCCCCAATCGATGTGTGTACACTTCATGAGGAAGAAGCATTGAATATTTTTCCCAGAAACGCCCCCCAGTACTCGTGTATTCGTTGTAATCTGAGTCCATCCAACCATAGTCAATTTTTTTCATCCACTTCAGTAAATGATGAGGGTTTTCGAACTTCTTGATCTTTTTGGGCTTCTTGGTCTTAGAAGTAGTGTACCAACTCATACTTTACTCCTATGCAAGAACTTTTACGGAATCACTGACCTGCATCCCCTTTGCAGTCATTTCATCGACAAAGCCATCCCCCAAGAACTCCAGAGTTGGAACATTGGAACAAAGATCTTCAAGAAGATAAATCTTCTGAGCGAAGTCGTCCCCCAACTCATAAACGATGTCGCGTACTGTATTGGCTACGCAATGGCTCAAAGCCTCTCCTGCAACCAACAGCATATCAGCACGATTCAGCACTTCCAAAAAGAATCTATTGGGAAGAGTGTTTCTGTCCAACGGATCTGGAACTTCTGCTTTGATGGCCGAATAATGTTCGGTATAGGGGTTCTCCCCCTTGAAGATGTAATTGATCCCCTTGTGGTGATCTTTGCTCAACTTGCGCAAAGCATCAGATACTCTCTTCTCAATCTGAAACCCTTCAGTTCCAGCGATACAATGAGGTGGCCAAATGGTCAAAGGATATCGTCCGTTTTCCTCAAGTTCCTTCACATACTGTTCAGCCCAAAGAGCGTCCCGAGTATCTGCCACAGTATACAGACCATCCTCCAATACCTTCCTTGTGATAGACGTAAGAGGATTAGGTTCATTCCCTTTGCCATCCTTCCAAAAAACGGGATGAGCAATATCATACTCATTATGGCAGTCCATTGTCACATGAGTATGAGTGAATTTATGGCCATGCAGGGCCAGGAATTTGGCGAGACGAACACAGTCTTGGTCTGCGCCTCTAACATAGAGTGCTCCTTCGGGATCGCAGAAATCGTTCTGTGGGTCAATGATCAACAGTTGTAGGTTTGGCATAGTTTTCTCCTATTGCTACGTTGTTAGTACATAAAAAAGGACTACTATTATAGTAGCCCTTAAAATTAATTTGTCAAGTTGTTCTTAGTAAAAAACTTCGCCTTATTTATAAGGCGTTATAGGTAGGTATTCGTCCTCCGTCCCTGGTGCAATTACAGCCCCTTTGAACGGCCTATCCAATACGAACTTCCCGTCAACAAATTTACCATATCCAGCTTGTTCGAACTGCTTAAACACTTCCATTTTTGCTTGTCTGGCAATAGCCGTCTTCTCAGCATTTGATAGTGCAACCTTCTCTACAACATTTGTTACGTTAGGCATAGGTTTTACAGGTTCAACGTTTGATGGTTTTGACAATTCAATTAGTGAGTTATTGACAACGGTCTTAAGCTTTTCAGCCCATTTCTCGAAGTCTTGTTCGGTTACTTTCTCTTTCTCCAGTTCTTCGATCTGCGTAAGAATCAAATTAATCCTGTTCTCAACGTTTGTCAGATCAGCAGGAGTAGGTTCTTCAGGTTCAACTTTAATTGGGTCCATCTTTTCAAGATTGTCCACTCTTTCTTCGAGCTTCCCATTTGCATCTTGTAACCCAGTTAGTGCTTCCAACAACTCAAGATTACTTGAGGCCAATTCATCATTCTGATAAATCAACTGTTGGATTTGGATCTTGTCCCCCTCATTCAAAGCCTGAATCATTTCTTTCTGTTTGAGAGTGATTGACAGGCAGTACGCAACGACAGCTACCAGGACAACCCCAGTAATCAATTCTAGCCATTCTTTCCCTTTCATGGTGATACCTCCGTTACTCTAGTAACATTATAACTATGATATCACCTAGTTCAAGACTTGTTTCCGAAAATCCTTTCAGAAAAGCTCGGCTGGCATGTCAGATTCTTGAAAATAACGCAGGCCCTTGGTTGTGATTTCTCGGCCCTTACTAGAATTTTTGATGAGGTTAAGTTCCTTAAGTCGAACTTCTAACTCAGACTTAATGTTATTCTCATTCACCATTAATATGAGCGCAAGGCTCGAACAGGAAATGGGACCGTGATCCTTGATGATCCGAAGAAGCTTGACCTCTTCACTAGTAAGACCTCGCCATTGTATATCAAAGATGTTTTTGATGTCTTCCCAATCTTTGGTTGTTATAGTGTTGAGCTTGTTCAGATTGGCGTAACGTTTGATATTCTGGGCCAACTGATAAGCATTTCTAGCCCTTGATCGACATGCATCGGAAAGTTCCTGGTGAGAACATGCCAATTGGGTGTAACCAAGATACAATTGCAGAATGGCAATCAAATCCTTCTGCTCATATGGAGAGAAATAGACTGAATAACATCGATTCCGCAACGGACGAAACATCATATGGGCATCAGTCGTTGCGAAGATGAGGTTAACAAACCGCAAATCGTAAACGAACTCGACACCCATATGAGAAAACGTATTTCTATGGTCTGCTGTTGGATTCAGCAGGGTCAACAGGATGGTAGTCATCTCACTATTCAACTGATGGGATTCATCAAAGAAAATAGTGGTAGGAGAATGGATCTGGGAGATAACATCTTTGAAGAAGTCGTCCCGTTTCTTAATCATACCACTGTTAACGGCAATAAATTTCCTACCCAAAGATTTAGCTAACTTCTCTGCCAGGAAAGTCTTTCCCAACCCATGAGATCCTGTAAGCAAGACGGTTGGGAAAGGGGTTTCCAGAGAGTGAGACTGAACGAAGAATTTCATCTTCTTAATGACGGTTTCCTGCCCAATATAGTTGTCCAGATAACTACTTCTCGTAACTGTCTGAGGTTTCTTCTGGGCTATGTCGATTTTTGTAGCCATTGACATCTCTCCTTATTCTACGAATACAGTAGCATATAAAAAGGATTTGTCAAGGTAGAATCTCGTCTTCTTGAAGATTTTTTCTGAAAAGCTTCTTTTGAATCTTTTTCGTCTCTTGCACTCGAATCTGACGAATTCTCTCTGCGCTAACATTATATTTATCTGCCAAGTCCTGTAGACGGACCTTGTCTTCCTCATATTTGGAAAGAACGATCTCACGAATTCTTGGATCAAGTTCGTAGAGAATCTCTCGTAAGTACGACAACAGGTCTTCCTTCTCCACATCATCATATGGAGTAGAATTATCATCTGGAATCAAATCCTCCAACATAGAGGAATCATCACCAGAACCTTGTCGCTTTTGCAGAGAAACTGTGTTGACGCTTTTTGCCCTTTCAAGCTTCTGCATCTTCTCTTCTGAGAACTCAAGTTTCTCTTTGATCTCTTCCCTATCCATCTCTCCATCTGATTCACGAATAGCGGTCTGGATCTTGATTAATCCGTCATGAATGCTTTGAGGAATTGCAACAGGGCAACTTTCTTGGATATGACGAATCATTTCAAGCTTAATCCAGTATCCACAGTAAGTGGTGAACTTGCAGTTCTTCTCAAGTTCAAATTTCTCGATAGCAGTCATCATACCGATTACACCTGCTCCAATCATGTCATCCATATCTACTTGACACTTCTTGCAGTAGTAATTGGCCATTTGGGATACGAACCTAATGTGGCTTCTAACAATCTTCTCAATAGCACTATCTTTCTGTGCTTGGGTGTAATCTTCTCCTTTGATGATGGAGAAGAGTTCTCTTTCCTCTTTCAGGGAGATATTTGGAATAGAAACTGAGTTTAGGTACTTATCTGCATCCCAATTCTGCATAGGGCCACCTCACTATTTAAGTCTTATTCAATTGAACCAGTTATCAGGTCAATATCCAGATCATCAACATCTGGTTCTTCTGTAGATACCTCTACAGAAGAAACAATCAATGGACCATCAGGATCTGGTCTTTCCATGACTACAGGCTCAAATGTTCCATTCGCCCATGATTGCATCGCTTGAACCATCTCACTTAATTCAAACTGATCATTCGCTATTACTGATATAGTGCCTCTAGTATAAGATACTGGCAATCCAGCCCTTGCATTCGGCCTCATTATATGTTCAACATCTATTAACGTGACTTCCAATACCCTATACTCCCCTAAGAGACTGTATAGACTATTATACAATTACCATGGCAGTTCGTCTGATTGTTCTGACCTTTTGTCAAAAAGGTCATAGACTGTCACTTGGATACCTTTGTCGATCAACTCTTCTTTCAAAATCTTCTCGACCTCTTCCCATTTGCCACCTGCCAAGTCACATCCCATAAGATACGGGAAATGAGCAGTTGCGTTGTAATGCTTGCAAACTTTACGAATGAATGCACAACCTTCTCGCAGTGCCCAGTATCGAACAGGGGGAACGCCGTTCTGTTCCTTCAATCCATGCTGACCGATAATGTTAGCAACAACAATGTCATCCTCAACAGCAACAAACTGGACTTTTCCACAAGTGAACTCCTGGTTATTGTGGGAATTAGTTTTGTGCCAACCAACATAATCAGATCGAACTTTGGGCCATTTGTCCAACAGAGCTTTGGCAACTCCGCTTCCCATTCGGCCCAAATCATTGCAACAATGTCCAATAATCTTACGTCCTTCGCCTTGGGGGTTTCTGACATCGCCTCTGCTGATGTATTCAATTTCCATTGCGTCCTCCTTATAGGTTCTCGTTATAAGTAAGGTAAACGCTATATGGATATTGTCAAGCTGTATATCGAAATTTAATCGAAGTTGTCGATTAAGTGAACATTCTCTTCTTGAGGTTATCCTTTTTCCCTTCCAATTGAGGGGTTTGTGGATATTGTCTTGAAGGAAGTTTCTTTCTCAAAAGCTTGTAGAAGTCATTGTAAGTAAGCTCTGGCTTGCTTCTAATGATCGCAACGGCATTCGCAGTCATAGCTCCCTGGAATTTCCCACCAATTCTAGCGTCATAGCTATATTGAGTTGGATTACACCCAGTGATAAGAACTTCTTTCATCTTTTCAGGTGAGAAGACTTTCTTAGAAACTGACTTAGGAGCGATCTCAAATACTTCTTCATCATCTTCAGGTGGAAGATATCTTGGTTTAGGAGCGTTCTCATCATAAAGAGTACTCAAAAACGATCTAGTTACTGTTCCTGAATGACATGAGTCAGAAATGAAAGTAAGACTTGCCCCTTCTGGCAATCCGCCTAAGATCTCTCTCAACTGGTCATCAATCAAAAGTTTGTCATACAAACAAAGAGCTTCGTCTCTTTTGTCAGCTTCGTCTCCACTAACATCTCTGACATTAGTTCCATGTCCTGAGAAAGTGATGACAACATGACTGTCTGCGGTTGCGTTCTCAACAATCTTTTTCATCTCTCTGACAACATTCTTGTAAGTGGCCTTCTGGTCAAGAAGTTTGGTCGTTGTGAAGCCATAAAGTTCTTTTAACAATGCTTCCCATGAATTAGCATCGTTAACACAACCTCTAAGATCATTTCTTCTTCCTGGGTAATCATTGATTCCAATGTGAAGAGATTGTTTGCAACCTTTCCCCTCACAAACCCTTTCTGTTTTTTTTGTAAAGATTTCAATAAATTTTCTCATGAATTTCCAATCCCATAATTTCATAATACACCTCCATAGGCAAATCTACGGAGATATTTCTAAAAATAATTAATGAATACCTGCCTTTAGATCTCGGTTACATCGCCCTTAGCAACAACTCTGGCAAGCCGACCGCAATAGCCCCCATGATGCCTCTTGGCATACTCATCTGGAGTTAATCCACATTTTTCTGAAGCAATAATTGCCAAGCAGTCTGTGATGGCCAACATAACAAGAATACTGGTTGTAGGTGCGATACCCATCTCTCCAATTTCGTTGATCTCCCCCATGTCCAAGCAAACATCTACTTCATCCCGAATCGGGCTGTCTTCATGTGAAGTAATTCCAATGAACTTTCTTACTCCAAGATTTTTGGCTAACTTGATTGTTTCAAGTACTTCTCTGGTTTTCCCAGAAGTCGATGCGACAAACAACACATCATTAAATCCAAGGATACCAAGATCCCCATGAGAAGCTTCTCCTGGGTGTAAGTAACAGGAAGAGAACCCTAAGGAACAAAGAGTTGAGGAAAACTTCCTCATCGCTACTCCTGCCTTTCCCATACCTGTTGTGACTATTTTGTAGTCTTCTTCTGAAGTTGTCGCGAAACTAGAATTCGCAATCAAATCTATGGCGTGAATAAAATTCTCATCTAGTTGAATATTAGCTATTGCTTCGGAAAGAGTAACTAGGTATTGATTACCTTTACTAACCTCACCATTCAACTCCACCCTCACATTCCTCGTCCTCTCCTTCTCCATCATCTCCATCATCTATTTCCTCAAATGAGTCCGTATCAACTGGCCCACCCATTTGTCCCAATGGAGTGATTTTTCCATCTGGGTTTATGGAGATTGGTATAACACCTTTCTGTCCAGAAAATACGGAGTTTACTAGCGCGTCAAGGAAAGTTTGACCCTTATTGTAAGCGTCAGACTTGTCGCCTTCTTTTTCAGCATCCTTGACGAAATCATCTACGTCATCTATAGAGTAACTCATTTTTGGATCAGGTATTGCCGCATGTTTCAAAACGATGTTTTGCTCTAATTCTTCGAGAGTAAATTCTCCACTTTTTATTTGGCTTTTAAAAACATTAAATCTTCTACACGCTTCTTTCTTCAAAGCAAGAAGGTCGTTTTCGTTAGCCTCGACCGTCATCATCCCCTGAGTCACATCGTAAAATGCAAGTTCAAAGATGAGTAAGTCTCTTCGTTGTGCTTCTTCTAGAGTCATTCTGAAATTGTGCATAGTTCTCCCTAATCGAACAGGATATCGACTTTATCCACTAATGATGCTATTCCATAGTATTCAAAATATTCAAGTAGTTTCACTTTATCTTTTTCCAAATAAGTGATTTCTGGCAAATCTGGGATGTCTTTGTCCATCTTCTTCAAAGAATATGCCAACTTAACACGATCCTTGAACATCAAAGCCATCAAATCTGTCTTTGGCATCTTGATTTTTCCTTCTTCAAACCAAGAAAGAAGACCACTATGAGGCATCCCCCAGTAAATCTCTGGATATTTCAGCTTACCAGATTTTGTCTCCGCTTTTGCCAATTCATGCCAATGATAATAACAACCTTGAGGATCATCGTCTTCAGAACACCCTTGATAAGCAGGGTTCAACTTATGTGGCAACTTACTATCTTCTGTTGTAAGAGGGGCATGCTTCTTTATTAATTCGCTGTGTTTTTCTTCCAAAGCAACAATAACTGCTTCCCAAGTCCCACTCTTCTTTATGGCATTCAAGGCGGTTTTCTCGCCCCATCCAGGAATTCCAAAGATGTTGTCTCCATTATCTCCCATCAAAGCACCAACATGAACATGCTGTTCTGGAGTGATCCCAAACTGTTCCTCAAATGAATCTTTGGTGACGTAGTCCTCTTTCATCCCATCCCAAACAATCACATTATCATCCAATAATTGGTAAAAGTCTTTGTCAGAGGTAACAACTATAATTTGATTGTCTCCTTTAAGTAATTCACAATATGAAGCAATCACATCGTCAGCTTCGAATCCCTCTATAAAGATCTGAGGGATGCCTGTTTTGCCCAAAGCGTTCTGTAAATGATGCCCTGTATCAAACCATGTCTGTAATGGAGGCTTGGGGTCTTCTTTCTTTCTATTTTGCTTATAGGCTTCTGGAATCAGTTCTTCTTCTACTCCTTTTTGCGATTCTTCCTTCCTTCTCTTTGAACTACGATCCCAGGCCACAAGCATTTGATGATTGGGGAACTTTTTTTTGAGAGTTAAAAGAGAGTTGAAGAAGCCAAAGTGCGCTCCAGACAGCACTCCGTCTTTGTTGGTCAACTTGTCATTTGCAAAAGCAGATCTGATTGCCAAGTTGTTTCCATCAATGAGTAAATAATCCATTGTTTGTCTCCGATGTTTTGAATATTATACAGATTCATTGTACCAAATTCCAATGCAATCCCTAATCCTTCTATCCAATCCTACTAAGTCGTAGTCCATCCACATCCTTTGTAAATTTCTCAGAGTTCCATCTTCATTTCTGAATTTATAGAACACTGCTCGTCTGGATTGAAGATAGGGTATCCCTCCCTTTTTGATCTTATGACCACAGTAAGTCAGCCACAATATGGCCGCATATATATTTCCGTTATGAGGTCTGACGCATTTTGTAAAATACTTCTGACAGCATTCAGGCATGAACTTAGTAAACAATGCAGGCCAAAATGGAGAGATAAGTTGTCTCACTTTCCATTCTATTTTATCCTCGACTGGGATACCTAATTTAACAAGTTCATCAATGACACTATCTTGATACAGCATGTAGGATCTTCCATCCCTTCTATGGAGCCTACCTGTGCAAAGTAATCCTGCAACATATGACATTGAATCATAATTAGGTTTCAGATACAATGCTGGAACCTTCTGCCAGGATCGAGGATGCTTTTGTTTCTTCTGGGGCCGTCCATTCTTAATCTTGCCATAATAGGGGCATTCTTTAAAAACCTTTACCAACAAAGGACTCCCCCACCAAGTAAATGTCGGGTATTGGGTTTTACTCCAGTTAACAGTCCCACATTTTGTAATGCCTGCGATGAAGTCGCCGTTCCATATCGGATGATCAATTTTCATCATGTGATGAATATACCACTTAATATTCTTAGAACTTACTGTTCTGTATAAAGTGTCATGACTTATTGATTCATCCAGGTATTCTTCGACATCACGTTCTGTTAACTTTGCAGACGCAGGTGGTCCATATTTGATGGCGATCTTAGCCGCCATTCTACACTTCTCTAATTTTCTTTCCTCAGATCTTGTCACGAGCCTATATTCTCAATATCGAATTCTTCCTCATCCTCGTCAAAAAACACAGGCTTTCCCTTGTCCTGTACCTTCTTAACGGTGTCCATAGTCCCCCTACAAAGCTCCCTGTCTTTTGTGACCATAGCGATCAAGACATCAGAGTTCTCTGCAATGTCCGAGTTACGAATGAAACCCGCTCTCTTTCCGTACATCTCCCACTTAGGGTAATATATGGAGATGGGAACACCATAAGCCTGAGCAATTATCTCTGCGAAAGCGTCTCCACCTTGTGGGCATCCTCCAGAGACAATGTAGTCTCCTTCCTCGTAAATCTCTAGGAACCTTTCGACACAACATAGGAAGTCATGTTCTGAATCCCTGCGTCTACTCCCTACAATTCCAATATACTTCATTGTCGTACCACGAAAAAAACCTTGGCAAGATTTCTCCCGCCAAGGCTGTTAATTTTACTTAGTCTTCAGTAATGATCGAAAGCTGACCACATGCGGCCTTGGCATTGATTTCTGCCTCAGTCGCAACAGCAACAGCATGATCATAGTTTTCCTGTTCGAGTTCTTCTTTGATGGTTGTCGTCAGATCTTGAGTTTCCATGATCTTCTCCTTAATTAGAGTTTGGACTTAGGTTCGTGTCGGAATGACAATAACCTCATATTCTCATTATACCAGATTAATCCCTTCTATTATGCCCTTTCCTAAATTATTTTCGTCAGAAATTTCATTTTCATTGATTGGTGAGATCTTGATGAAGAAATGCTCTGGGTCAAAATGTTTGCGTAACTCCTTGATATTCCAGTCATCTTCGTCAACCATTGTCAGGTTAACAGTGGTCTTCAGATTACTCTTTGTCCTAACTGCCCCCAACTGTTGAATGGTCATCTTTTTCTTGTAGGGGATCAAATCATCCCGTCTTTTCTCCTGCAAGCTATGCAAAGACAACTGAAGGGTAATGTTGTCTCTGATCCAGGAAAAGTCACTTCCTTTAATCCCAATGGTCGAGATATAATGGTGAGTATTCGGGTATATGGCATTGATCTCTTCAATGGCCTTTCTGACCTCTTCTTCATTCAGAAAAGTATCGCCCATCCTTGTGTAGTTGATCTTGAACTCTTTGCAGGTTGATGGATTAATTTCTGGATGAGTTGTGAGGACAAACATGACCTGTTGCACAATTTCTTCAGCAGTTAAGTTTCTGAATCTTTTGAGCTTTCCTGTTGCGCAGAATTTGCAACGAATTGGACATCCACTGGATACGGAGACTCCGATCATCCATCGTTCTGTCCTATCTCCAACTTCACAGTCTTTGAGCTTGTTTTGCTTTCTTCCGATTGCGTCTTTGGTATAGAATGGGAGGAAAGTATCTGTCAACTCAATGGGGTAGCCATCTTCAGTTTCTAGGGCGTAAACAACTCCATTGGTGAATTCTCTTTTTCTGATTTCTTTTAACATTACCATATCTCCGTTATTCCAAATGGTTCTTGATCTTCTGGTTCTTCTGGTTCTTGTTTAAAATCTAATGTTTTCTTTTTCTCTGATTCTGGTGGCTCACTTTTACTAACATCTACCCAGTGAGGAACTCCAACATTAAAAACAGTTTCTGAATAGTGGATTCTAGCATCACATCCACCATGCATAAACATATGGTTGTTTAGTATGCATTTAAAAGTCTTTTGATCCATAAAATTGAATCCTTTAGGACTCACTTTTATGAAAGTTACAGGAAACCATGCTTTGAATTTTCCATTCCACTCGGTCCTGATCCAATAGGTCCGACCAAGCTTCAGTTTCATATATTTGTTTCTTTTTCTGTATGTGGTTTGAAATCTGTAACTAGACATTGATTCACTCCATAGAAGATTATGGTCCAAGAACCTTTCCAATCTTTTTCCAGGTCTCATAACCACGAACAGGTTTATCACAAATAGGACAAACTCCTGAAGCTTCAACTATCTGAAACCATTTACTCCCTTGACTGATGGACAATCCGTGTTTCCTATCTGCCAAATGACACTTTCCTCCTTTGAATTCCCCATGCTCACAACCTTCCATAATATTACTCAACTCCATAAGCTTTCTTGACTCTTTCAACCATGTCTGGATCGCCCATAGTCTTACCTAAATCATCTGACAGCTTGACCAGAGGCTTGCCGTTACAACTCATGAGCTTCATAACGACATTCAGAGGCTTTCTACCTACGTCATTCGACAAGTTAGTACCAATCCCGAACGCAACCCCAACTCGACCTGCAAAATGCTTCCAGATGTTGATTGCTTTACTTACATTCAAGCTGTCAGAGAAGATGATCGATTTCCTTTTGGGGTCAATACCAACACTCTCATAATGAGCAATCATATCGTTACCAAATTTAATAGGATCTCCACTATCCTGCCTGACTCCATCATAAGCCCTGGCAACTGGGAATGTGAAGTCATTGAAGAAAGCCTTCGTTGTGAAAGTATCAGTCAAAGCGATACCAAGAGCCTGTCCATACTCCTGTTGCCATACATACAATGCCCTGCTTTGAGCCTGATCTATACGATCAACCAAACCAAGATGACTCATCGTCCATTCATGTGCAACAGTCCCGATTGGCTTAATTCCATACTTCATGGCAAGATAGACGTTTGAAGTCCCAATCATATTTCTTGGGCATTTGTCCACCAAAGTGCAAACTTCCTCTTCCTGCCAATCTCTGGAATATCTTCTTCTGGTGCCGAACTCAGCGAAAATGAGATTTGGGTAGTCACGGATTTGACTTATCTTATTTTCCAGTCTTTCCCTTCCATCACGAAGGATCATATCCAAATCAAGTTCGAAGATATCTCGTTCAAATTCGAAATACAACTCGTTCACAATAGAAAGGATGTAAACTTCCAGAATGTTGACAAAAACCAAGCTCCCTTTCGCTCGGATGATGATATCACCATTTCCATCATCGTCAACAGTAACCCCAGCAATACCTGGAACAAATCTGCTTTGAAACCACTCAAGAAAGTCTTCCTTAAAATATCCGAGACTTTTGAGATATTCTCTCTCTTCATCACTCAAACGAAGATTTTTCAGATTGTCAATCTGTAGCTTAACATTCTTTTTTAAATGCCCAAGTTTTACCTCTTTATCACGATTACGAAACTCCCAATGCCCATACGCAGTCGGGTACTGATGATAGTAAGCCTGGAGCATCGAAAGTTTGTAAAGGTCAGTATCCAAAACACTTGTGATAATTGGATCGTTCATCGAAACACTTCCTTTTTGGCTACAATGTAGCGATCTGCGGTTAAGATCTCTGTTTTTTCAATTTCATCTGAAATGACCAGATAGTCTTTGTCTTTGACAAGCCAACGTTGTGGGGCGTTGACAACACGAAATGAAGTCCAACTTGTTTTTCTTTTTGGTGGGACATATACAATATTGTCTGAAGGGATATGGATCTCTTCTTTCAACTGATCCACTAGATATTTGCTATAGATCTCAAACGAATTCTCATAGCCAGTTAAGCTACTCCCCTTGCGCAATTTATAATCTTTCTTTTCGAGCACATTGTAGACTTTCTTTGTCCGAACCAAGTGACCTCGAATAATCAAGATCTCTCCCATAATGATCTTGGGCTTTAGAATCAATTTTAGTGCGGACTGCCAGTAGAATGGACAGACCGATCTTTCTTTCCAATCTTCATTGTCTGACCAAGCTACTTTACAAACTCCGCCCCTTTCGATGAAAATCCATGCATGATCACATTCTAAAATCATTGTAAACTCCTAACCTGTAACTTTGTAATTCTTTATCTCTCCACAGTTCGAACACTGGAGGACATAAATCTTTCCCACCCTATGTCCTTCATAACCTATATCAAGGGTTTCTTTCGTTTCCCACTCATGACTACAAACTGCTGGTACATGTCTGGCTAAACCGCATTTTTCACAGTATTGGTAACCACGCTCATCAATTTTACCATATTTGTGGAAACAAAACATTACGCCCCTCTGATATTCCCTGCGTTAGTTTTTGCATTGCCATGAATTACCTTGGCATTGATATCGCCTGCATTGGTCTTGGCATCTCCACCAATGTCCCCTTTGCACTTGATATCACCAGAATTGCTTTTAGCATCTCCACCAACGTTACCTTCTACTGTAACGTTTCCACTGTTGTTTTTTACTGACCCAACATCACCATTGACTGTAACGTTGATGATATGGTCATTTGAAAAGTCGCCATCAGTCTGCTCAACCCCATCAATGAAAACCCTACCATTTTGGATGGACAGATTGCTCCCTCTGAAGCTTCTTCCGTTGATAACGACTTCACTATTGGTGCTGATATTGCTACACTCAAACATATTATTGATAATCCCATTGACTGTATTGTTGATACCTGATGATACTCCTGAGCCACCTCTTGGCGCTTTCGGAGGGGGAGGTGGTGGGCAAACTGGTCTCGTAGGTTTCTCAGGGGGAGGACTTGGAGGGAGTGGTCTGAAGGTTGGCATCCAGTTCTTTCTCCTTTCCTCTCTTTCTTTTTTCCTCTTCTCTTGACGCTTTCTACGCTCTTCGAAAAAGGCTTCTATTTTCTCATCGAACCAATTAAACATTTTCAACCCTTCCATTGCTCAATCTTGAAACTCTTCTTCACCCGAACACATTCAGTATCTTCATTTCTAAACCATTCGGGACGGTAGTAATAGATTTTCTTATCAACATACAAAGTGAAGGGAGAACCTCTATCAATCAGTCTCTTTACCAATTGGCATAGATCGTTCATTTTATTCCTCCAATTCTTCCAATCCATTATGGTCGTGCATGACTAACTCATCAGATCCAAAATCATGCTCATATAACCTTCCGCACGAATAACACCAGTGATAGTCTCTTAATGCAATATCTAGACTGTCAACCACTTCTGAGACAAACATTAGATCCCCGTCACAAATACACTTTGGTCTATCACCAGTCTTTATGGATTCTACATGCTTTGATAGCTTATCTATTTTCTTTTTGCAGTCATCGCATGCCCAATATTCTCTATTATCAGGATGCATACCATACCCATGTGGACAACATGCTTTTATAGCTGACTCCATTTTTCTATCCTCCCTTGCTACCAAGTGTTTCCATTACGGGGAGTATAGCATCTATACAAACAGCTAGTACATACCCATTCGGTTTCAGACACATGAACTAGTCCCTTTTCACAATGAGGGCATTCTTTGCCACGTTTTGCTTTAGTGGCTTTTGACAAGAAGAATCCAAAGCCAAATGCTGTTATTGCCAGAAGGATGCCTCTCATTTTTATTCCTCCAACATGGCATGAAAGTCATCTTCAGAGATAATCTCACATCCAAGCTTGTTTGCTTTATCATACTTACCGCCTGTCATACTACCATCCCATACGAGGATCGTTCCTTTGCCAACGGAACCGCATTTACCGCCATTATCAACAACCATCTTCTCAAGCTCTTTGCGCTTGACAGAGAACGTTCCAGTAAAACAGAACTTCTTCCCAACCAGGATCTCACTCTCTGCTTCTTCAACTTCTGCTGTAATATAACGAAGAAGCAACTTGATCTCACCTCGAATGGCTTTCCATCCATTGACAAAGTTCTCGGCTTTGACTTCACCAAAACCTGGGAGAGCCTCAAGCTCTGCAACAGTGAGAGCGTCGATCTCTTCAATACTTGGAGCAATGTAAACAATATCCTTCGCCATCGATCCGATCTTGGCGATCCCAAGAGCTTCAATAAAGGTATGCAGAGGAACTTCTTTTACAGACTTGACGGACTCTACAATGTTAGCGTATGCCTTCTCACCAAAGAACTCCTTCAGATAGTTGTACTTTCTGAACGGATGATCTGAACGTCTGTCGTTGTCCAACATAAAATACATCTGAGGAAGAGACTCAATGATGGCATGACCTTCCCATTTCAAAAGATCTTTGTTCGTCAACTTGGAAATAGTTCCAATTCCAAGTCCCTTTACACCGATTTTCTTAAACCAGTTATCGATCTTGGCATTCAACTGCGCAAGACAGTTGTAATTGTCACAGATCAAATCAACCTTCTCGCCTTCGGAGTTAGTTGTCCATTTCAAAGGCTCTCCACAAGATGGACATTCTGTTGGGATGTCGATCATCTGCTTGCTATAATGATCATTGATGACCTTTACGATCTGAGGGATAATATCACCTTTCTTGGCAATGATTACCTTAGTCCCAATATGGATCTGATGAGGTTCGCCCTTCAATATTGATCCATAATTATGTAAAGATACTCGCTGAATCATTGCTCCCCCAAGCTCAACAGGCTTTACAATGCCCACAGGAGCGATTTTACCCGTTCTGCCGACGTTTGGCTCGACTTTCAGGATCGGAGTAGGGGCAGACTCTTCTGGAGGAAATTTAATAGCTCTAGCCGATTTTGGCTTTCTACCTTTGGAGACAGATCCCATGTTTTTCCCAAACTTAATATCATCAACTTTGAAAACCACTCCATCAATGTCATATGGGAGCCTTTTACGATCAATGCTTTTCATGTAAACATCAGCCGCTTTGACAACACTTTTTGCATCAATACCGACCTTAGTCCATTTGGTGGAAGTTCTGAGAGTATTGAAGCCGTTCTTCTCTAGAAACTCCATCTTTGACTTCTCAGTATCAAAGTCTTTCTGAACTATCTCATAGGCGACAAAAGAGACTCCACGTTCTTTCGTTACCTTGGCATCCTTCTGATTGATTGCACCAGCCGCAAAGTTTCTTGGATTTGCATATGCTCCACCTGCGGAGGTATGCCAACGCTTATAGAAGTCTTGACGATCTTTGTAGCATTCGCCTCTTACCTCAACAAGACCCTGGTAGGAAATGGTCTTCCTTACACCCTCAACATATACGGCATTTGATGTGACATCAACACCCTCTTCCCCATCGCCCCTGGTGACGGCCTTGACAAGCTTACCATTGTCATAGGTCAACCCCAGAGACAGTCCATCAATCTTGTGCTGAAGCTGAAAAGAAAGGCTTTGACAGTTCGGATAAGTTTTCCCGAACCAGTCATCAAACTGTTGGATATCCAGAGACTTGCTCAAAGATCCCATAATAACAGCATGTTTTACTTTGGTCCCATAGACATGTTCTCCACCAACTTCGTTGAGGAATTCATTGTCAGGATCATTCTCTTCAAGCCATTCGCAGACAGTGTAATACTCTCTGTCATATTCGGCATCCGAAATGGGGGATTGACCTACTTCATAGGTCTTGCAACAGTGACGCAGAAATGCGATCCTGTCTTCAATGGGGAGGGTACTGTCTACTGCGGTCATTTTTGTAACGTCAGGCATATTGATTTCTCCAATGTTATTTTTGATATTAGGTCTAAAGTAACTCAACAATGGGATTTGTCAAGCTCAAATAAGCTCAAATATGAAATAAAGCCCAAATGAGCCAAGACCCTAGTATCGGAATCAACATGATGATAGTCACAATACAACCAGTAAAACCTCTGGTGTCAATATAACTACCTCCTGGACCGCTCATGTCCATAAACCAAACAATGATAGAAATGATGATACAAATGAGAGTTATGATTGCTGGTGCTAACCACCACCCCATAGTTAATGTAATGGCCATTGTTATTCTCCTGTTATAAGGTCACATGCATGATAAGAAAAGACTTTATTATTGAAAAATGTGTCTCCATCACTTTTCTCTTTCGGGATGAATTCTAGTGCATCATAGCCAACGTCATCTCCCCATGGACAACTGCCGCAAACCTCAGAAAAAGTCTCAGTTTCCAATCGATGACGGTTAGCCTTTTCCCATGCGTAAATCTGTTGAATTGTTCTCTCGGCAGTTTCTTTTGTATCACAAACAAGAACTGTACGGACAATACTGTCATCATACTCCAGCAAATTGTCTGATTCAATCAAATAAATTACACTCATTGCTTTTCTCCAATAAAAATATCCATACTACAGCTATACATTACTGTAGCATGGATATTTAAGAATGCAAGTCGGTTTTCGGGAGAAAGCGGAGATTTCGTCTCTTTCAAAAAGAGTACTACTGATTCGAGAGCTTCGCTCGAAGGATCTAGCTCTGATTTTCCAGGATATCTACTGCTTCTATATCAAATTCATCGAAAACGGTCTCTGCTAGGAAATATGGAGGTCCATCCATATCTTCTGGGTTTTCTGGTGTATAACGAATCGCAACGACTGTTCTTTTCCCGACATCAGTGCAAATCCATCTCCCAGTTGCTGATCTGAATATTGTCCCGATCTTGAAGTCTTCATGCTTTGCGCCTGTCGGTTCCCAATCTTTATACAACTCGTCAACGGTGCTTTCTAGCATCATAATGTCTCTATCTAGTTTCGCAATTTCTAACACATACTGCCTAAAATCAGAAAAGTCTCCGCGCTGGAGACTCTTGGATTTATTCTGGCGTTTTAATAACTCTACTTCGGCATCTTTGAGTGTGGGGTAGTTAGACAACCACCAACTCAGTTCCTCCTTAGAAGAGATGCGTGAACCTTTACTGTTAGGGAAGTCGGCAAATCTCATAATCTGCTGAAATCGACTATCCAACAATTGGTCCTCCTTTACTATTTCTGCTACTGTCATTTTTCTTTCCTTTCAAGGTAACAATCCTCACAGAGTACCTTGATCCATAATAAGTCTGTTCTTCTTTTCGCAGGACTTCCACAAAGTTCGCATATATGAAAAGATTGATTTGTTGCTATTTGTGTCAACTCATAAATCTCTTCGTAGAGTTCCTGCCCGATTTGTTTTGGTTGAATGTCTTGCATATAAAAACAAAAAACCCCGAGTTTCTCTTTAATTTGAGCTACTCGGGGGTGAGCGTCAGAATCTGGATTCTGCACTGTCCAGGCCCTGACTTTTGGTTCAAGGGCTGAGCAGAGATCGTGAAGAATCTCATGCCAGCCTTCACCAATACATACATTCAACGGAGATACGGAGGGTATAGAGGGGTCTTGAGGATCTGAAAAAATGGTCGGATACCTCTCAAATAACTCATCTCTAAATTTAATTAAATCTTCCATAATGTTGTCTCCTGTTGCCATTATAAGGACTTTGTTAACAAAATCAAGTCCTTTTGACAACATCGACAATCGTTAAATCAAACTGTTCAAAGCGTTTTGAGTTATCCCAGTGTTGAGGAAAAGTAAAGTAGATATCTACTGGTTCATCTTCAATCTGCTTGTCATACTTTGGTGAGAACCATTTAAACTTATGATCAAGAAGCTCTTCCCCTTTATAAACTTTGAACGTCAGAACTCTCCAGCCAGCCCCCTCTCGAAACGTAGTAGATGTGATTCTTACGTCCTTTAACTGGAAAATCGGCTCAGAGTTATGTTCCTTACAGTATGGAGAAAGCTTATCTACTAAAACCTTGGCTGTCTCTTCATTCACTGCCCCAAATTTGAGGGAAGCATTGAACATCTTACTAAGCATACCATCTGCCTTATGCTTTTTGACATATTCAGCACAAGCATTGTCGAAAATTCCTTGGGCCTTTTGGAGATACTCTTCTTTAATAGTTACACCTACAGCCGCCGCATGACCACCATACTTATCAAACATAAAATTGCAACTATCAAGAATCTCTTTAAGATTTATGCCTGGAACTGAACGCCCACTCCCTTTCCATACTCCATTATGTTTCCCAATAACTAGTGCTGGAAGACCTGTTTCATCAACAACTCTTGAGGCAACAATCCCAACAACTCCAATGTGGAAATTCTCGTCAAAAACAACAACCCCATTCTTTGCCTCAATCTTCTTGACCTTCTCCATGGCACCTTGCTCAACGAATCCCTGAAGCTCTTTTCTCTGGTCATTAATTTCGTTGACTTTCTTTGCCATCTTATCTGCAAGCACATGGTCATGTTCTATCAAAGTTCTGAAAGCCAAATCTGGAGTCTCAATTCGTCCAGTAGCGTTAATCATTGGAGCGATACGGAATTCAATGTCCCCCTGAGTAATAACGTCAGCAAATTTAACCTTAGCTTTTATAAGTGAATTTAATCCCGTTGCGCTAACATGATCCAGTGCATATCTGGTCAATCCATTCTTCACTATAATTCGATTGTCACCTATGACTGGCTGAGCGTCAGCAAGTGTACCAATGGCCGCATAGGACAGGAACTCAATTGGATCAACATGCTTGGTCAACCACCTAATGCCCCTTATGAAGTGAAACGCCTGCCCACAAGCGCACATTTCATTGAAATCATTAGTGAAATGCCAACTAATCAGGGCATCGGCGTTTTCAGAGACTTCTTTGCCAGGGAGATGGTGGTCAATTATGATGACATCCTTGACTCCGAACTCCTTCAGTTGTTTTATCTCTTTGGGGTTGCTAGTTCCACAGTCAGTTACGAACAAAAGGTCTGGAGCCGTTTTGGTCCTGTCTTTGAATGCTTGAACTGTTTTGTCATTGAGGCCATATCCGTGCTTCAATCTATTGGGGAGGAATGGAACGCACTGCATCTTGAAGTTTCTACAAAGTTCATACAACATTGTTGTACTAACAACTCCATCACAGTCATAATCTCCAATGATCCCCACTCTGCTTTTGTTCTTGGCATGTTGAATAAACAAACGGGCCGCTTTTTCAACATCATTCAATTCAAATGGTTCATTGAGCTTCTGATAGTCTGTCGTCAAAAATTCGCTGATTTCAGACGGTTTTAAGGGACTTTGAGACAAAATACGAGCTAGGAGTCGATGACTACCATCTTTTCGCAATTCGACCTCTTTGATCTTATCATGTTCTTTTTTAGTCCACATCGTCTTCAAACTTTTCCTTCAGTCGTTCATACATCGCCCTTTCGCGATTTGCATCTTGTTCTTTTTTTCTCTTCTCCCATTGATCTAACGCATCTTTTTCGAGTGCGAGATAAATGGGATTTGATCCCTCAAGTCTTTTGCTCTTGTGATAAATTGGCCAATAGAGGATAGGAGGACAATCACATTCATGATGGATCTCTGGTTCCATGTCAACAACTTGACAACTTTCATAAGCGAATTTAGTTGCTTCTTTTAGAAACTTCTCTGTTCCAGGTTCGAGATCAGTCTCCCACTCATTCCAAGCATCAACATACTCTCCCCAAACGTTAAATCTTGCCATGATTAAATACAACATTTTTTACTCTCCTTCGTCTTGTATATTATACATTTTTAGGTATAATATTATTATTCAGTGCATACATTCAGTGCGTAGATTATTATGAGTAAGAAAGCCAAGAAACAGAACAATGCGTCGGGTTGCAGACCTTGCGATGTATGTGGTGCTCAAGAATTTCTTGAAGAACATCATATCAGGGGAAGAGATATTCCTAAGGCCGAACATCCATCTAATATTGCGAATATCTGTCCTAACTGTCATTTCAAAGTCCACTTAGGCGAAATTATTCTTGAAAACTGGATGCAGACGACTTCTGGAAGATATCTCATCTGGCATAATAAAGGGGAATCAAGCGTAACAGGAGATAATGCCACTCCTCACATCATTAAGAAGAGCTAGTTTTCTTCTGCTTCAGTTCAGCCTTATGATAAGCTTGACACTCTAATGAGCAGTAAGCGTATCCCTCATGATCATTAGGTACTTCCAACCATCTATGAGGTCTTGTCATCTTGAGATCTTGATAGTGAGATCTTCTGTTACTACACCCTGGGTATGAGCATTGTACCTTTTTCATTCTTTTTGCCTCTTTGCAATTTCTGCGTTGTAATACTCCTTCTTGTCAGTTACTTCTTCTCCCAACCAATCTGGTCGTTCAAACACTTGACCTTCTGTCTTAAGCTCGATTTCAGCAATTGTCAAACCGTCAGGGAAGACATCAACGAACCATAAATCCTGATCATTTACCACAGCATATCGTTTCTTCCTCAGAACTTTAGTATCAACGAGCTTCATAAGATCAGTATATTGATAACGACCAAGCTCAAGTTCGATTTCCATTCTGGTCATTCCACCATTACAACTTTTAATGGTCATGGTATGTTGAGTCTTGCCATTAGATTCAGTTTTCCTGATCCTGATACACTTGACACCATCATTCGTCAAATAAGCCTGGACGATATCCATAAATGCACGAACATCTTTCGTCCAACTGCCGTTCTTGACTAAAAATTTTCTTTCAATCTCTTTATTAGTCATCCCATTCTCTCCCACATTCTTGACATTTCCAACGGTGAGTACGATTGCTATAAGCCGTTATGACTTTACGTTCATTGTGGCTGAAGATACAAACAAAAACTTCCCAGAATCTCACTAGGGAACTCATACTAACTCCCTCTCTGCGACTTCATTCAAATGAGTATACAGAGTGTTAAGTTTTTTGAAGTCTACTTCATCAGGGATGCTGGTCTTTTCCAGAAGAACCTCAAGTTCTGTCTGAAGCTTATCAACCATTTCCATGATCTCAGCATATTCAAGTTCACCTTTTTTGATATTCATTAACAGGTCTTTGGTTTCACCTTCAAAGCGAACAATTGGGTATCCTTCTGTTAAGATGTGTTTGGATGAAAGCATTAATCTCATACAATGAGACATGTTCTTAGCATCGTAATCAAGCTTTCCGCTCTCTTGATCAAGCCAACGCTTCTCATTACGATTCTTCATCCATTTCCAGTATTCTTTCCAATCTTCAAAAGCTCTCTTGTATGCCTGCTCGTTATAGATGAGGAAACCTTTGAACTTATCCCACTCATCATCAATCGGAATTGATTCGCAGATCAACATCTCAGTGTTGCCTTTGAACATGCCATTCTCAACATTCAATTGGTTTTTACCTCTGAATACACCTCTGGCATCATCATAGGCATAAAGCCGATACATATTCTCTGCATGTTCAAGCTTGGCACAATGAAATTTTGAAAGGTCCAAGTCAATATCACTAACCCTTTGGGGTCTGCAAGGCATACCTTCAGGTTCAATGTAATAACCTTCATTTTCAGCGGCAATCCGATAACCAACTGGCACTACATCAATGTACCAACAGAAGTCCTCCTTCTTGGGCGCTTCTTTGGGCTTTGGATTATTGACCCACTTATTCTGGCCCTTCGCTTTACCGATCTGAGCTTTGGCATAACGAAAGTGAGAATTGTATGAAGCTTTTGAAATGAACAGATGCCTATTGGCCATCATATCATCCATAATTGCTTTATTGTAGGTTCGAACGCAGTCATCAGGAATCCACAGCAATTCAATCTGATTTGGGTTCGCTGTCATTAAAAGATCGAACGTTCTTTTCAAATTGTAGAAAGTGATGTCATGTTTGGCATCATTAGCTTGAGGTGCAACTCCTGTCAAGCCATTTCTGTATTGCAAAGGAACATGATAATAACCACGTAAATCCTCATCGCTGTCTGGAGTATTTAATCCATATGCAACTGATCCTGCAACCACTTCATAAAAAATTAGACCCTGTTCTCGAAGGTCTTCTAGTGATGGTGCGAAATCTTTCATTACATGTACTCCTGGGCGATCTGTAGAAATCGCTCAACTTTTTGAATATCAAACACTCTATCGTTATCAGAGCGGACGTGGGTTTCTGCATCAATCCAGATAGTTCTGTCTCCAACGACATCCTCAATCTTCTTGAGTTGATCTTTCAGATTGTCTGGAGAAAGACCTCCAGCGTATCCACAATAACATTCTCTTGGTTCGGGCCAAAAATCTGGTAACCGACCAATTCCACCAGAAGTATCAAACAGAGGAACTGCATCAACTCCCTGGTCTCTCGCTACATCCAGTATTTCATTATTGACATCATCAAACTGGAATATGAATTGCATGTGGCCAAACGGCCCATTGCCAACTCCCTTCAAACATTCGATAAATCTTTCTGGTTTGATTTTGTGAGTTTGGGAATGGAAGTTCAATTGGAACCTGCTGAAGTATCCATCAAAAGTGAAGATGCCTTTCCGAAACTTTTGCCAATTACCCTTGCAGATTTCACGAACCCAACGTCCACAAATATGCCCAGATAGGATAGGTTTGTGTTTTCGATGTTCGTACCCTTGGACCAGAGTGTTTATCCAATCATGAGTTGGGAATCTGTAACTTCCAACAGACCTTTCGCTCAGAAGGATTCCCCATTCAACAAAAGGGTATTCTTCGGTCAAACGATAAATATCTTGTCGGTCAGTGCTATCATCAGCACCAGTCATGGTGACTCGATCTATCTTCATTGCTTTTCTCCGATAAAATGTCTTTTTATACCTATCGGTACTTAATCATTGCGAAATGCAGTTTCTCTACAAACATCTGTAACCTAGCCTTGGGCGCAGTAAATGTCAAGCCCCCTTCGACTTTTTTCATTTTTACGCCCAGGTTATTGGCTACTTGACTGATCGTCCCGAAAGTTATCCCGCCGTATCTTTGAACTAATCGAAAATCAACTAACTCTCTATTTGGACCGATGTCTGGAACAAAAATTGACATCTCTTCTGGTTTATTTGGTTTTTCAATCTTCATATCGAACTCACATAAAGTTGGTTTACATTTGTTCGATTTTTTCTGAAGAAAGTACTGCTTTCCCTTGAGTAACGTTTTCGGTTTCCTGGTCAATCACTACTTCGAAATCATCAAAAGTGTAGTAAAGAGTTTCTCCATCAAACTCCATATCATCACGACTATTAGCCAGTTCCTGCAAATCACTCTTGCTTCTTTCGGCCTTCTCTGGATTCAGAGCACTAATGTGTAGGATTTCGATTCTACGTTTCATTTTAGACCATATGCGGACCATCGAAGAAAAGCCAACGCTTCAGATCAGCCTTAGTGAATTTATAATTCGGATCTGAATCAATAGCGATCAGATACTTTTCTAACTGGCCCCAACTTTCGAAGATATGTTCTGGTGGGAATCTCCCATACATCCAACTGGATATTTTATTTTTAGGAGAAGATGATACAAGTAAAACTGGTTTACATTGATTGTTTGCTTTGAAAATTTCTTCATATGTTCCGCACATATGAACACTGTTGTCATAGTTAACAACCAGAAAAGAACTCAAGTCAACGCATCTTAAGTCCCAGTGATTGAGGTCCTTCATCTCTGCTCTGAGTTCTTCAAACTTACCCTCTTCTTCCAACTGCTTCATTCTCGGCCTTTTGACATCATCAATATCTTCTGTTCCCCAAAAGATATGTTTCAATGGATCAAAAACCTGAACGTTCCTTTCTTCAAAAAATGGCGTAATCTTATTTCTCCAACCACTCCCATTGTCTTCTACAAAATCAATGGGGCCACTCAAATAAACGCCCAATCCCTTCAATCTATTCATCGTTATCTCCTTAATCATGTACTACTAATCTAGGGTATATTCTAGAAATGTCAAGCTCTATAGTCAAAAATCTAGAACTTGCTCTCTTTTTTACCGCCCCCAGAGATTTTTACCAGTTCAGATCGACTTCTGAATTCCTGAAGATTACTGGCACCAGAATAAGAAAATGATGACTGTACATTTTCTCTAGCTTCCCTCAAAATATACTTGACATGCCCCCTAAATGGAATCAGTCGAATTCCCCCCTCAACAAATTCCTGTTCTTTTCCTCCCTTGATCTTGCTTTCTGCACTAGCTGATCCAGCCATCGTTTTGTAAAACTGACCTGTATCCATCGCTTTATAAACATGCCCAGGAGTTTCACTAGTTCCTGCCAAAAAGCCGCCAACCATAACAGCGTCAGCATATTTCAAAGCTTTGGCAATATCTCCAGTTTTTTTGATACCACCATCAGCTATAATAGTGGCTTTCTTTAAATCTATGTCCCCAGGATATGTATCTAGAGCTTCTCTTATCTCTTTAAGAATCCACAATTGAGGGATTCCGACTCCAGTATTTTCCCTTGTCTGACAGCAAGATCCAGGGCCGATCCCAACCTTAACAACATTTGCCCCCCACTTAAAAAGATCAATGGCCCCTTCTGAAGAGGCAACATTACCCGCAATAATAGTAATATCATCCCTATTACCACCATTATAATAGATAAATTCAAGAATTTGTTTTACTTTCAAATGGTGTCCATGAGCAACATCAACGCAGAATGTCTTTGCCCCAGCGTCCCAAAGCGCTCTAAAACGTCTCTGAGCCTGCTCTCCAACTCCTATAGAGACTCCAACGTATTCTGCGGCCTTAGCATTAGTATAGTCTTTAATTCCAGACTTAACCAGATACTCCATCAACTCCTGATGAGTTTTCTGGAACATTTTGACGTTTTCTTCAATGGTCATGAAACGATGCATTATTCCGAGACCACCATGAGCAAACATTTCTTTCACCATCTTTTCTTCAGTTATGTCTGACATATTCGCAGAAATGATGGGTAACTTCAAATCCAGGTTGCCAATTCTTGTACTAAGATCAACTTTGGATCTTGACGAAACTTCCGAGTACTTGGGTTTGAACATTACATCATCAAAAGTGAATGCTGTATCCATTTCTTATCTCCTAAAGGTCTGTTATTTCAAATGGGTCCATCTCTTCGAGTTCGAAGACATTACTTGTACTAGAATCGATTTGAAGAAACTGTCGATCTTCTTCGATATAGTTCCCCACCTCTTCAAAAGGTTCCATGTGCTTATCAATTACACTTCTTTCTTTTTTATTGTTTATAGTATAAAAGAAGCCTCTTTTACTTCTAATGTTCTTTTGGTTCTGCTCAAGGAACCATTTCTTAGGACAGCCAAAACCGTTGTTTATGATATCTCTAATCACTTCCATTGGAAGAAATGAGATCTGGGGGTCGAAATAAACGTCAGTGGACGCATATCCCCCACTACCCCTACCTAAATTGATATTGATCCCTTTGACCCCAGAAAGAACAGCGAAGTCAGTTTTCGATTCCTTACAATAATCAACTAAATATTTGACAGAATGGTGTGGAAAAACAAAATAGTACAAGCAATTCTTTGGTAGGTCCATGTTGCTTTCTAACAAAACAACAGTGGTCAGAAGACACTTCTTCCATCTACTACGATCTCCAGCTACTTCTAGTTCTGCTCGATGAGCGTCATTGAAGCGTTGAGCACGTTGATTGTATCGATCATAAGGATTGAACCGAACTTCTGGCACTTTAAGGGTTCCATTTAGAATTTTCCTCAGATCTTCTGAAGACATCCTTTGAGCCATTGAATTTTCGTTACAAATGAAACAACGCTTTGCTTTGTAAACTGGACCCACTATTCTGACTTTCGCAGACTTTCTTTTAGGAATGTGTAGAACTTTGTAGCTGTCACAAACGTCTTCCCAGTCGTTTTCGTCCTGGTTTGGGGCAAAGACCTGCCGTAAATCATCAATTTTCATTGTTGGAATCCTGAAGAGATTATCCTTTAAGTCCCTCAAGTATCTTTTGGATAATTTCTCTTTCTCTGTCGTTTTCTGCTTCTATGATGGCGGTGTTAAATACGTCGATAAATTTCTTTCTTGCAATAGAAATAATATCTCCACTGTCCCTCATCTCCCCAAGAACAGTTGCCCTTAACTTCATGAAGTCTCCATACGTCTTCATCAATCGATTAATCTCAGCATTTTTAACCTTTTCGATTTCTGCCACAGTATGGTCATGATCTGGAGCAATGGTATTCATCTCCATGATTCTGTCAGTGATAATTGCAAGACATAGTTGAATTTGATCAAGAGTTGTTGCAGAACCATTTCCGTAGAGTCTTCTAACCCTGTCAACGAACTCTACCTTTCTAATCTCTCGATCTCCACTATCCTTATGGTTTTTCATGTGGTGCCTAACGACCTCGGCACTTACTTTCAAACCAGTCCTCTCTTTGAGAAAATCCTGAATTGGTTTCGTAATCCTATTGCCAGGAGTTTTGTCCCACATGTCCTCTACATCTGTACGAAGCGGACTATTGCAAATGGGACAGGTAGGTTCATGCATTCTCTTGTCGTTGCTTAGATTGATTGCCTGAGACAGCATTGATTCTACATGATCGAACCCTTTTTGATATGGTGTTAATTCAGAAGTTTCTTCAGTGAATTTTATTTCTTCCATTGAGTCTTCTGGCTTGTTTCCTTCATTCTCTTCGCTCATAAAAATACCTAGTAGATCTATCCTTAAAATATTATACAACCATATATTGGGAAAACAAGGTAGAAAGGTAATTAATTCATACCTGTTTTGAGGATGTCGCCAGCAATGTCTTTGACTATAAAGGAAAGGGTGTTAGGACGGCCATCTATAAGCATAGAATGGAAGTTATCGATCTTTTCAAAAGGGATGGGGTAATTCTTGGCTTGAGCATAGATAGTAAAAGCGTTCATTACTTCTCTAGCATCTTGACGATTGTTGGAAAGCACTATAAGTTCATCGATATTGTTTAACAAAACCAATAGTGATTTCGCTGTTGGAGACAATTCTTTGGCCATTATCTACCTACTATACTCTTTCGACAGATAAGATGCTTTGGATCTCGTACTCGTTGTCGTCACCTATCAAGGTGCAAGCTTTTTGAAAAGCTTCTGAATTAGATGATGCGAAAACAGTTTTGTTAATATCGTGAGAAGTGAATACATTGCCATATACGTCTTCAAAAACAAACGAGAACTCAATGTCCTCGTCTTCCGTACTCACACCCATTTCTTTAGCCATGGTTATATAGGATTGGGCCGCTTCCCTATCCACGCCATCGACAATTAATAACTCAATCGCTTCTGAATCAGAAAGTCCTGAAGTTACATATTCACGAGCGGAACTGGCATACTTATTATATTCGTCCTGAACCTTCTCAGCCTCTTTTTTTAGGTGAGTGTAGAGCGCATCTACAAATAAAGTTCTTTGATCTACATATTCTTTCATATATCCAAATCTTCTGCTGTCTATTCGTCGCTAATGGGGAAATCTCCAATCTCCTCATCGTCATCGAAATCATTATTCGATGTCGGCGTAAAAACTTCCTCTTTCTCTTCAGAAATTTTTTCACTCGCGACGATTTCTCTTTCAACAGTAGAGTTATTCGGATTTTCTTGCGCTTTTTCCTCCAAATTCAAATCTTTTTCTTCAAGTGTCCATTTTACTTCATACTTGTCACTTTTATCGATCCACTTTCCGCACTCAAAAGATTTGACTGACAGCTTGCCTGAACCAGGAGTATAAATATAGTCTATAGCCTCACTTCCTTCCCATGAACTAGCAGTAACAACACCAAATGCTTTGTATTCAATGTTCCTATATTTCCCTGAAAAAACAATTTGAATTTCACTCCCATCATCAGAAATTTGATGACCTTCAATTGAACCAATTTTATAACAGCTCATAGTGGTTTCAACAACTTTGTTGGCATTCTTTACCATATTAGGAGCTTGAAGACCTGATAAGTGTCTTAGTGGCTCAAACTTCGCAGTTGTTTCCCCAAGATAATTAAGACATGCCCCTGTGGTATCAATTAAGTCTACCAAATTCCCTTCTACCCCAGAATTCAATCCACTTCTTTCAAATACGTCAATAAGTCCCCCATGAACCCTTTTCAAAGTCGAAATGAGCTTAACATCTCTCTGAGGTTCTGCGGCATGCTTATGAACAGTTGTCCCAGTACCACTAAAACTACCGATAGGAGCATAATCAAGTTCATCACCAGATGCAACAATCTCTTGTTCTACTTGAGCAATTACTTGAGGATTGGGTCTACCAAGTTCTTTTAATAAACCCTGAGTCAAAAGATCGGCAGAATCATATTGCTCTGCATCTGGATTCCCTGCTCTTACCAATCGAGCCAATTTTTCCTGTTCTGTTAATTCATTCATAATCAAACTCCGATATCTGTCTTTAGATCAACACATCCACAATTTGGACATCCTTCCTCAACTAAGAGAATAGAAGCGACCATCCCACAACCTTTACATTGAACAACTTCGTTGCCATAGTTTTTCTCATCTGACAGTGAAGCATCCAGATTGAGTATCGCCTCTTTAGTCAAAGGTCTGCCTTTAGGGGTTCTTTCAAGCTCTATTTGTGTCTTGAGTATCTTTTTAGCTTGTTCTATGTTCATATCTAAAACCTTTCCAATATTATACAAAAATAATAACTTAAGTATTGTCTTTCGTTTTGGAATCAGATTTGGCCTTTGTTTCATTTAGCTTGTCAAGATATCCCGTCATCTCTTCCTTTTCTAAGCTTCCATCGTTGTAATGGTCTAAAGTTAGATCACAAATGGCATCGTGAATCTTCTCGTTCAGTGCCCCTACTTGGTCAACAAATTTCTCAACAGGTATTTGACCTGCGAACCCTACAGTAAGTAATTCTACTAACTCTTCCATCAAATCATTCAAAGATGGATGGTCTCCAAAGACACATAAAGCATCTGTTAGCGCTTTCTTGCCACCCTGTCTATATAGTCGAAATAATTCCTGAGGATTTAATTTCACATCATCTTCGTTCATTAATATACACCCGTTTTGTATAATATTCTCAGTGCATCCATTATACATCTAGTGAATAGACAAATGCTAAAAAGAATCAAATATAAAAAGATATCTAACAAAAGCGGAAGAAACTTTTGTGATTCCTTATGGTCCTTAACAGTCCGAACAAGGGATAACTTCTCTTGCGCAATTTGTGGAGACACAAATCTTCCGAACGCACACCATCTAATAACTAGAAAAGTTTTTCAGTATCGGTGGGATATCGACAACGGAATTACTCTGTGTCCTAGCCATCATGAATTCGACGTTAGACTCTCTGCTCATACGGCTCCTTGGGGGCTAGAGGAATGGTTAAAAGAAAATCGACCTGATCAATATGCCAGTCATGTGAAACAGAGAAATAATATCGAGAATGTTAAAACAGATTACCAGGAAACATATTACAGACTTGAGCAAGAGTATAAAGAGTTAACTGGGGAGTATCATATGATCTCAAGATTAAATCAATACATCATGTTTAAGAATGCCGCTGACATTAATGCATTGCACGTTCATCAAGGGAAAAGTTGTAACGAGATTGCTGATATATATGGTGTTAGCAAGAATATGTTGAAAAAATTTATGAAGGACAACAGAATCTCTTCATAAACTACTCTGCACCTCTGTGGACCATTAAGGCCGCAAATAAAAACCACCCCCAGCCATCCAGGCCCTTGACCACAAGAATCGCTGAAATCGTTAAACAAAGCAAACAAGGTATATTACGTTTCGTCCAATCCTTCTGCATCATCAACCCTCGTTAATTTAAACTTCACAACTTCCATTTCTATATCCTCATTCCAAGGATGATCCATAAACAATTCTGCAACATGCCTTGTGCCCCAATGAGAAGTGTTTGTCTTTATTGTTGACCACCACTTCTTATTAGTCTTGTCCCAAAGCTTATAGACATATTCTTCTTGATCCTCAGTCACCCCTCAACCTCTAAGAGTTTATACTTGATGATCTCATAATCACCAGGATAAATCCCAACAACTACCTTCTTGGCACTGGTCAAATTGAACCAGACAGACGTTTTCCCGCCACCATTAAACCATTTCTGGGTAGGTTTGTGCCAAATTCTGTAGATATACTGATCTCTGTCTCTTTCCATCATGATACCTCTTTAATCATACCTCTTTCAAGCATTTCGTTGATATCGATCATCAATTCTTCTTTTGACGGAACTGGAATGTTATCCTCTGGATGCCATTCTTCACAGTACTCTCTGTGAAACTCATGATATTCTTCCAGTGACATTGGAATTTCTGGATCGAATCCATGAACTCCGACTCCATGTATGATGAAATCATCTTTGCCATCAAAATCGAACAAACAGTTCCCGTCTTCATCATGAGTTGTTCTTAAATACTTCATCACAATCTCCTAAGCGTATGGATTGGTCCATAATTTAACCATGTCATATAAACGTTGCTTCTGTTCATCAACAGAATATCGGATCTCTTCTAGATTCTCGCAACAGCCTAAATAAACATTAACAGCCCTCTCAAGAACTTTGACCCTAAGTTGGGTATTGTCGTACCTTTTTTTGTTACAAGCAACGACAACATCTCTAGCATATGCAACCATCATATCAGCAATAAAAGGCATAGGAACAACTTCGCCTTTCTTGACGGCTTTGCTAGTGGTTTTGGTCTTTTGGGGTTCGATATTGATGTATTTCTCTGGGATGCCAAGTTTCCTCGTCATGAACTCCTTAAGATTATCAGGATCGTTCATTGATATTGAGATCTTCTTCTTTTCAGAAGGTGGTATCTGATCATTATGCCAAATACAAGATGGGAATTTGCCCATTTCCAACAATTCATGACGTATGGTTCCCCAGTCAAGACCCTGACTATACAAATGACAAATCGCCAAATGCCATCTAGCTTTGGTAACAATAATTTGTGCTAAAACATTTGCATTGATTCCAAGGTTAGAAAAACTTTCCAAAGATGAAATTGCGTTGCCATAGTCTTTATCCAAGTCATTGCCAAACTTATAAAGCACAGCTTCTTTGGACGAGGGAAAAGTATTGTCAAGGATGAACTCTTTGGTAACTCGCTCTGGAGCAGTGAAACAAAGCTTACTAACCTCAGATGAAATCATGGATCGATTCTTACCAACAAGATCGACAAAGATCCTGGCGGCAACACTGTCAACAATCCTTTTTCTTTTCTTGAAAAGTTCTTGCACATACTTAACAGAGTCTTTCTGATCATTCTCAGCGAAGTCCCCGCCATTATTAACCAGAACAAAACCATCAACAGCTTTCAATTCGTTGATCCAATCTTGCCATGTCTTGTTGATACCTTTTTTGGGATCAATCTTAATCTGACCTTCTGAGTCCCATATAACAAACTTCAAATCATCTGAGTTTGATTTGACTAAATCCACTATAAATGATCGAATCTGCTTTCGGTTTGGGAGATCAGTGATCAAGACGACTTTCTTGGACTGACCTAACTGCCTGAAACCAGAAATCATTCTGATCTCATCAGGGGATTGTTTCGTTGCAGAAACGGTTTCCCAGTAGTACGACTTGTATTTGTTTTTAGCCTTAACTACGGTATTCTTCCCTAACTGGGTATCACCGATAACCAAGACAACAGAGAACATTGACATAATTAGTCCTTCAGAAGCTTGTAATAAATCGGATTGTCAACTGCCATTGAGTAGTATTGGAGATTTGGATCGGCCTTGCTGACAATTCTAACAGATCTCATATCATCAGGAATAGTGAAGAAGATACTGTCATCCTCAATGACCTTGGAAACTTCCGTAATATGTTTGACTCCCCAAACGGCCTTGAGGCTTTTCTTCAAATCCTCAACTGGTGCATTTGAAACATTGGGAGCATAACCTCTTTCGGAAACAGCATGAACGACAAGCATATCGCCTTTGTCACTCTGGCTGAAGTTAAAAAGGACGACATGATCATTGACCAATGAGGCAGATACCAAACGATTCATCAGAGTTGACTTTGGGACACTGGCAAGATCCTCGTACTTCTTGGACATAAGCAGTGCAATCGTTGGAAACCCATTGAACTTTGAAGCTCCAACAGTAGTCAGTCTGACATACCATTTCCCCACCTTTAAATAGACTTTGTCTTTCTTGGCATCGTAGGAAACCTCAATATCTGCCCCTTCTGAAAGCTTGGAGATACTTTTTAGGAAAGAGGACGGAATCAGAATCTTTTGGCCATGACTCATGTTACCATCTTTCACTGTTGTTTCAACGAAGAACTCTTTATTGACATCTGTCGCCTGATCAAGTTTATAGATGGAGCATCTATGAGCATCAGTTGCGGCGAGGCAAACACTACCTCCAAAACTCTCAATGGCAACACTGTCAAGAACATGCTGATAATCTTTGGGTTGAGAGGCAAAAGCGACATTCTTCAACGCTTTTGTCATTTGCTCTGAAGGGATGGTTATAACTGAATCTGGGGCCTGTTTGAAGTCAACGCTCTTAAGCTGAGAGTGGTCGTAACAGTCAACATGCCATCTGTTACCCGTCTTTGAGTCATCTCTTGAAGCCAACTTCAAATTACCAATCTTTTTGACTGACAAAGAATCATCTTCACTGTAGTCCATATCCCCATCACTGGACTTAATGACCTCTGGAGTATCGAGTTTTGCCAGATTCAGAACAATCTTGGACTTGGTTTGCTTTGAGGCCCAATCATACAATAGCTTAGCGGGAACAAGAATTGTTCCACCCTCTTTTACATCAATTCCGTTCTCTTTTTCTGACTTCATTGACCATTTGGTGGCGACCAGACTCGTACCAGATTCGACAATAAAATCATCCCCGACAGTGATTTTAACAGATTGAATTAGAGGGGCAAAGCTACTGGTATCTCCTTGAGCTTCATCTGAAAGAGCCGCCATTGCCCCTTTTTCCAATGCACGGACTAATACTGTTTGATCGATTGCAAGTTTCATTGATTTTCTCCTATAAATTAAAACGAAGTTACTTAATCATACCCTGGAATCTGAGAAATGCAAGATAAATCAGGGAATTACCGTTCCATAAATAATGGTAATCCATCTGGACTGGAGTCTTCTTTAAGCTTACAAGCTTTTTTCCTGATCCTCCATAAAGCATTATCAACGGCTTTGTTCCGTTTAACTCTCTCATGCAGAGGTAATTCGGTGTAGTCTTCTCCCATTCTTTCAGTGATATTACGTCCAATCTCTTTGTACGATGCGTTAGTAAGATATTCTTCCAATACCATCTTCTCGAAGTCTGACAGAGAATTCATCAACGTCATTCGAGTGACAGCAATTGCCTCTTTCTGTTCTGTTGCCTCATCAACTGCTGGATTTTCATCTGGGATCAGGTTAGCAAACGTATTGTTCGGCTGATCCTCATTTGGAGAAACTTGACTATCAAGTGATACCGCTCTGTTAATGGACTGATCTCTTTGTCGGTTCTTTGAGGCGTTAAGAATGGTTATCAAATGCCTTCGAATACACATCTTGGCAAAATTAAGGAAACTCATTCCTTTGCCAGTTTTGAAATTCGGTATTGCCTTAAACCTCAAAGCGATCAACGCTTCTTGATACGTATCTGAATGATCCATCCCTCTTATATAAGGAAATTGTTTGAGGACCACATTGACCAGATAGCTATGCATATAGAGCAGTATGCGTTCATACTCATAATCGCTTTCTGGACTTTCAGGATCTTTCTGAATCTTGACAACGAGCTTGTCAAGTTCTTCCTGGACTTCTTTTGGTGTCCCGACCAAAGGACTTTTTATTGCTGGAATTCTAAAGAGGACATCTTCTACATATGTGTCCTTCTTTGGTTCCAAGACCATCTGATCTATATTGTTCTTAAATCTGCTTACAAACTCCATCTTTACCTTTCCCTTAAGGGAGAAGGTGTTGAAAACTCAATGCGTCTAACTTTTCTTCTTAAACCTTGCTGTACATCTAATAAGTGCTGATTCCAAAACCAATCTCTTGTTTATACTATAAGTCAGCTTCTTCTCAACCTCTGTGAAGTCATCTGACATAGCGTTAATCTGGCCCAAAGTCATCCTTCGACCCAAATCCACTAGTTTTTTAATTTCATGGTCGGGAAGATCGACAAGACGAGTCTTCTCCCCTGAAAGTTTGATTACCTGAATCCCTCGAAAAACTTCAGTGATTTCATACAAGATGCTTTTCAAGTCTGCTGATCCAACAATCATATCATTACATTGCTCTAAAACCATGACGTAATCTGCCTTGGCCATAGATTCTACCAAATCATAAACCCCCTTGCGATCTGCTACCCCGAAGTATTTGTAGACTGCCTTCTCTGTAACTTCTCTATCTCCAGCGGCAGTGGAAATCTGCTCCAGATAACCAATCGCATCCCTCATACTCCCTCTTCCAAGACGGGCAAGTGAGTGGAAGGCTCCTTCCTCAACATTTATCTTCTCTTGCTCAGCAATATACTTTAGTCTTTGAGCGATAAGATTAGAAGGAATTTTGTGGAAAAGATGTCTTTGGGATCTTGATTGAATAGTATCGGGTATTTTGTCCTGCTCAGTGGTACAGAAAATGAAGACTAAATATTCAGGGGGTTCCTCTACGATCTTCAATAAAGAAGATATAGCCGTAGAGCTTAACTGATGACACTCATCAATAATAAACACTTTCTTCTTCAATTCCTGAGGACTCCATGATGCGCTATCAATAAGGCTATTAATATCCTCGACCTTACGTTGTTTGGCTCCATCAAGCTCCTTGACATCAACTGCACTACCAAAAGGAATCGACTTACATGCTGGGCACTCTCCACAAACTTTGCCATCTTGAACGTTTTCGCAGTTCATAAGATTAGCAACAATTCTAGCTGAAGAAGTCTTACCGCAACCCTTCGTACCACAAAACAGATAGGAATGGGCATATCTGTCGTTTTTGGACGCTTGCTTGATCGTTGAAACGATGTTCCTCTGTCCTACCAAATCATCCAATTGAGTTGGTCTATACTTCAGATAGAGTGAATTTTTACTCATTAGTCTTGTCCTTTTGTATACTTTTATTATACCATGATTACGATAATAATATAACAGTATTTTCAAATTTGACAAGATAAGAGGCAGGAATATTCTTCATTTTCTGAGAATGGGCGGTTAGATGACCTTAGAGAAAGGCGTTTTATTATCCTCTTCCCTCAGATCGGCAATAACAATTCTTGTTTCGGCTCTAGCACACATCAAGGCATAATTTACCCAATAACGGGAACTGATATTATATCCTTTATCCCTAACTCGCTGAACTTCTTCATCTGTTAATTCTTTTTTGAACAATGCTTCACCAAAATTTCTTGCATGCTCATCAAGATATTCTATGTGATATCCTTGATCAATATAGCTTTGTACTTTGTCCGAATTGTCTTTCAAAATTCCAATGATAATTTTCATTATGGAGTCCCCAATGCTTTCCCTACACCAACAAATGGTAACGTATGGAGCAACGCTCTTGTGCTACCCGTTCTCTCGATAGGTTTATAGATTACGGTCAATTCTTCTTCAAAATCTGGTGCAGTAGCTCCAGGCCCAAACCCTGCGGATGGTGGTGCTCCAGGAAACCCTGCGGATGGTGGGCTTCCGAAAGAGAATGAAGCAGATACTGAGGAAGTAGCGAATCCACCTGATGGAGGAGTTCCACCGAACCCGTCAGATGGAGCATCCCCATCAAACCCGTCAGATGGCAGAGATCCAAAATACCCTCCGCTCTTTGCGACAACGCAATCATCTGTTATCTTTATTTTGATCGTATCTGAATCAGTATCTTTATCAAGATCTTCATAGTCTATCCCCTTGATATAGTAAACAACACTTCCAGTTACTTCTTGCATACCAACTCTTATGTATTTGGGAAATAATTCCCTATTAACATTTCCTCCAGTGGTATAGATAGGGATACAGTTATTGTTTACGGAGAAAGTAAACATTTGTACAGGGTTTGTACTATCTGTAGTAATCTCAACTTGATCCCATGTGATAAGTTTCTCAGGGGTATCATAACGAAGAGTACCAGTTCCTTCTTCAATGTATCTTCCCATAACGTCAACTTGAACCGTTACAACTTCCCCTGCCGTAGAGGTAAAGGTAAAGTTATTAACTCTACACTTATCAAAAACTCTAGCAACATCATCACAAGCATAATGGAATGTCAATTTGAATTCATCACCATTCCTTGCCAGATCAAAAGTCTTCTGAAGATTGAAAACTGTTGCAGGAAAAGTAAAACTACCTGTGCATATTTTTGTTCCAGGTCTCCAGAAATACTTCTGGACATTCAAATTGCCAGCATCACCTTTTGTACTTAAACCTTTTGGGACGCTGTCTCTGAGACCAATGATGTGATCGTAGAACGATACTTCTTGCTTGACATTTACATTAAAATCTGAAACGCGAATCTTGAGACCATCGATCTCGCAGATCCCCATATAACCGCCTTTGAGAGCCATAGATTCACCTTATACATCTAGTATATCATCTACGGCGCTTGATTCGGTATGTTTACACTTGGGATACTGATTACAGCCGTAGAAGTATGAGTTATCTTTTTTATTCTTTCTCTTAATCAGATAACCCTTTCTCTTGGCTTTTTTGCATTCAGGACACGGCTTACTCTTATCTATCTTCTGAACAACTCTTTCCGTAAACTTCCCATCCTCTCCGAGATTGAAGATCGTTTTGCAATCTGGATATCTATCGCAGGCATAGAAAATACCATACTTCCCACCCTTCTCGACAATATTCCCTTCTCCACAAGAAGTGCATTTCATTGAACCTACAACCTTAGCGGCAGTCCCTCTAGCCTTCCTGATCTCTTCCATCATCTTATCGTAGGTTTCTTTGACAACTTCAATGTAAGTTTTAGTCCCCTCACAAATAACATCCAAAGCTTCTTCCAATAAAGCTGTGTATTTGATGTCCATAATGAAATCATCAAAATGTTCTCCCAAATAATCGGAGACTCTGATCCCCAACTCAGTCGCTTCCAATACACCTTTCTTGTTAAGCTTCTTTACATACTCCCTCTTCTGAATATTCTCCATGATAGCAGGATATGTCGAGGGCCTTCCTACACCTTCATCTTCCATTTTCTTGACCAACGAACCTTCATTGTATCTTGGAGGTGGTTTGGTTGTACCTTTGGTCTTATCCAACTTCAATAAGTCCAGAGCTTCCCCTTCTTTACAAGCAGGAAGAGTATTCTCTTTAGTAGAGATATGTTTATAAACCTTTGACCATCCATCAAACCTGACTGTCTGACCCTTGGCTATCAACATGTTCTTTGTACTCGCCTTAACATGATATGTGACAGTATCAACAATCATTGGAGTCATTTGACAAGCGATAAAACGCTCTCGAATGAGCTTATATAACTTTTTCTGATCTGCTGGAAGATCATTTCCAGAATATGAGCAATCTGTAGGTCTAATGCACTCATGGGCCTCTTGGGCCGAACTCTTTGCCTTCTTTTTGAAGTAATTTGGCTTAGAGGGCAAGTATTGATCCCCTACATTACTCTTAATAAGTTTTCTAGCCTCTTCTACGGCCTCTTTAGATATATTGTAGGAATCGGTACGGATATACGTTACATGGCCTTGTTCGTACAGTTTCTGGGCATTTTGGGCTGTCTTCTTAACAGGCCAGTTGAATAACGTTGACGCTGTAGTTTGTAATGATGATGTATCAAAAGGAGGTTTGGCCTTTTCCTTCTTCTCCTTCTTCTCGATCTTGTGCATCAAGTAATCTGCTTTCTCAAGCTTCTTGTACTCATCCTCTGCCAATTTCTTGTCAAGATATCTGTTATCTTTGTCCTTAGTGACAACTCTGGCAGTAAACTGACCTTCTTTGGCCTTCAAGTCTGCATCTATATACCAAAAATCAGTGGGCTTAAACGCCTTGATTTCCTTTTCTCTATCTGCTACAATCTTCAAAGCAATTGACTGAACTCTGCCAGCAGATGTCTTGGAAGCGACTTTATTCCATAATAAAGGTGAAATAGAGTAGCCGATAAGTCTATCCAGAACTTGTCGAGCCTTCTGAGCGTCAACCATTTTTTGATCGATGTCTCTCTTGTTATTTAATGAATCCCGAACAGGTTTGGGCTTAATCTCGGTAAAAGTAACTCTCTTGCACTTAGCTTGGTCTCTCTTTGGCAAGATGTCATAGATATGGAAGGCAATCGCCTCACCTTCTCGGTCTTGGTCAGTCGCCAAAAGGATTTCTTCTGCTTGAGAAGCAAGTTTCTTGATATTTTTTACGACATCACCCCTCCCTCTGGAGACCTCAAATTTCGGCTCGAAACCGTTTTCGATGTCGATATTCATACCTTTTGCTGGTATGCTCCTAATGTGTCCAACTGAGGCAATTATGTTATATTCCTTTCCCAGAATCTTCCTCAAAGTACCACATTTATTTGGACTTTCTACAATGAATAGCTTCATGTCTCTATCCCCTATGTTTGTTTGAAGTACATGAATTATTATACAAAATAGCAGGGGAACTTTTCATTCACTATGAAATAAAGATCCATAGCCTTTATTGTGAGGATTAGTTGATATGACATTTCTTGAGTTACTTCCAGTAATCTGTACTTTAATAACAATGCTTGGAGCATTGTTTGGTTCAGTAAAGTGGTTGTTGTCTTCTAAAGTTTCGCCTCTTCAGGATAAGATTAAAGATCTGAGTGAAGAAAATAAAAAGCAATCAGATGAGATTGACGAATTGAAACAAGACTTGGTAGACGATGTCAAAGAAATTTCCAAAGGCAATTTCGAGTTTAGATTAAAGTATGAGAATGCTCTGAACGAAATCAAACTTCTCTTGGCTGAGAAGTACACTTGCAAAGAACAATGTGACAAAAACATTGCAGATATCAAAAAGAGAATCGAGCAGAACAGTGAGCTTCATCAGATTCATCATGAGGTTCAGACTATACGCAACACTCTCGAAAAAGAGGGAAAAAGAAAATGAAAATAATGGTACTGGAGGCAGATCCTCAGGAGCAGGCTTTGATCTCCGATATGTTAAACGATTGTGAAGTTGTATATGAGACAAAGATCGCAAGAGCAATAAATCGCTTGGGAATCCAAACCATTGACCATGCTTTTGTAGATGCTGATTTCGGTGATGAAAATAGAACTTACAGCTATGAAGAGCTAACTTCTTTTCTCAATCTGCTTGACATTGACTACTCAGTATTTTCTTCCAATGGGAAAGTCGGAATAAAGAACGGCCAAGTAATCGTCTCTATTCACGACATCCCAAAAGTAATGGAAGAAGCTTCGAACTAATCTTCCTCTCCGTCTTCATTCTCTTCTTCGAGACCTGGACGTAGAGTAAGATCGAAGTCAATTGGGTCACCCATAGTCAATGATGGAAGATTTGCGCCCTCAACATCCCAATCAAAGCTGACTTTATCAAGAAGAATCTTAAAGTCAACACAATCTGGCTTAACCAACTTACCCTCATCCTCAGAGATCCTGAGCAACGCATTGAAAATCGTCCACTCTTTTCTTGGGCCAGTCCAAGTATTCCATCTACTCCACCAAAGTTCAATAATGAACCTTGTGGAGACATTGTTCATAAGAAGGATAGCTTTCTCAGCATTCTTTACTGAACGAACCATGAAATCCTTCGATCTCTTGGTTGGCTCTTTGTTGTCAATCCCAAGTACTGCTATGCGCTCAGGACTCACTCTCCAAAGAACCTCTGGATACTTCTCAACCAACTTCTTGACGATTTCCTGACCCTCTTTGATTTCTGAATACGTTCTGTCACTCATTGTTTTTCTCCTAATCTAATATTGATACCCAAAGGTCTGGCTCGAACATCTCAAGCCCACCATCTTCCGACATTGCTTCCCTATAATTTTGTTTTAAGTAATCTACACCCTGATAAACAAACCATTCCCCATCCCTCAACTCACTAAACATGACCTGATTAGTCATTGATGGCTGATCCATCGGTTCGAACATCCCATCTAAAGGCCCGATATTCGCTACATTAAACATACCTCGAATGTGCTTCCTTTGTATACGTCCTTGCAATTTCTCCCAATTTCTGGAATTGCTCGTAACTGTAAGGCTCTACCCCTTCTGTTGCTTCCATATCATACATCTTCTTCGTTGGGCGATATTGTTGCAATACCCAACGCTCACCATCCTCTAATATTTGTCCAATCTCATTGATTGTAACCTCATTTACGTATGGTGGGTAAAGCGTTGTTCTAATCTCATAATCAAAAACACCCCTATTATACTTCGCCTTTCGCAGTATGTTTAGTGACTGCATGACATATGCAAATGGATTGAAATCATCACCAATAGTAATCGACTCATACAAATTGGGATCTAATGACTTAATGTCAAGTGCAACATAGCTAAGACTTGGAATGATTTTGTTCAACTCACCAACCAAGATCCCATTTGTTGACAAACCAATTTTCAGTCCCTTGCGTCTGAAATGATTGATCAATTTAGATAAGTTCGGACTCAAAAGAGGTTCCCCACCAGATATCATGATCATCTCTGGTTTCTCTTCCTCAACAAACCGATCCACTTTTTCTAATGGCACTCCATCGCTTTTAACCTTGCACTTAGCCAAAGTTGAATTCATGCAATAAGGACATTTCATGTTGCATCCCTGCAAAAAGATTGATGGAGCAAAAACTTTAACGCCAGCCTCACTAGTCTTATTAAATCCACATATTTTAGGTATACTCATCTTGCTTCGTTCCAAATAAAAGGGTCTACCAATTCATAATCAGCTTCATCTAAATCGTCATCGAACTCTGGCTCTGGGATACGCTCAATAGACATAGAAGCTCCTTCAAGATAACCTACTGCATCTATCACTTGCTTCTCTAAACCAGTAGTGCTCTTGTCCCCATGTCGATAGATGTACTTTGCAAAGCCACTCGTCGCCTTAGATTTTGTAAATGCTTGGTAGATCAGGTCTCTATGGCAATGCGCCCCTTTACAGGTGTTTTCCCAACAACAGAGCAAATACGCCCTTATTTCCAATTGGGATAGCCAAGACTTAATCTCTTTTTGATTATTCTTAAGAACGCCCTTATAGTCTTTGACATACTGTTCCCAATCCTTATCTCTCCTGTATGATTTAAGCATGTCCCATGTTGGACAAAAGAAGGATAGTTGGGGATAAGTTGAACCAAGATCCTTGGGCTGAGCCAATGCAATTGAATGAATCTTGATTTCCTCTGGTTTGAGCCTTACGACATAGTTGTCAAATATAAATCCACCATTCTGCAAGATGCTTTTGGCATCCCAAAAGGTAGTAAAAACTATAATCGGTTTCTTTGCGTCCATTACAATAATCTCCAAACGTATGAGTAAATATAGACGCTAAAAACGAAAAGGCAAGCTCATTCGGCAAGTTTTTTAAGGGTTTCTACGAGCTTGTCATGATCGTAGTTATCCCCTTCTATGATAGTGCCATTAATATTGCATCCTGGGACATCAGAAATATCATTGTCAAGAGCGATATCTATGGACTCATCTTCTTCACAGTTATACGCATATAGCTGAGCATCTAACTCCAAATGCTTGATCATAGAATTGATTGTTTGTCTCATCGTCGCACATTGAGGACACTTCTTTGCAAATATCATGATTATCTTAGTCATTTAGTACACCAATCGTTGCTTACATTCGATCTTCTGTTCCAGTTCTTCGTCAAAGACAATGCTAATGTATTTGCCCACCATCAACTCAGCAGTCTTTTCCATTTCATAATCAATTTCCTTTTCAGTTCTGGCACCGAAATAAAAACTGGATTTGTTAATCTGAGTTCTTAAGTTGCCTTCCTCACATTCCCCAAGAATCACAATACTATCAACATCTTTGACATATTCTGCTCGAAGGACTTTGATCTTCTTTTTAACAGGTTCCATCGTCTTCTTCCAATTCATCTTGTTCCATTTCATAATCGCCATAACAGATCTCACAGTAACCAAGATCATTCATGGCACCATCAAAAGGTAGATCTCTTTGACACTTGGGACACAAGTTGTCCTCTTTTTCTATCTGCTTAAACCCAAAATCTTCAAAAAAATCATTCATCAGAACTTATCCTCAATATCTTCATTGTCCAAATCGAGAGTTTCTTCAACGACACTTCTTAATTGAACAACTTGGTCTTCCATTTGCTCTCTGTTCGCAGACATCATAAAAGTGGTAAGCATTGACAGCCAGTCTTCCCCGAATACTTTTAAAAGTAGCCAATCATGGAAAGTTCTGTAGTTCTCTTTGCTTTTGATCTGCAAATTGGAGAAGTTACCCACAGTTTTATCCAGAGAATCCAGCTTGCCAAAAAGTTCATCGATCTCTTTCATAGTCAACTCTTTGGAACCATCAGCCCTCCTAATCATTCTACACTGCTTGGCCAATGGCAGATCTTCTCTGGTGAGTCCATAATCTCGATAAGCTTCTTCAAACTTATCTACACGCCTTTTATACTCTTCTTCTGGCCATAAGCCATAACACCTACATGATAATGGTCGATTTTCATAGACAGTGCATTTACCATCCTTATCAACAAATTGACATGGCTTTACAAGACTATCCATCCCCCACTTCTCATACTCATTTCGGAAAAAGTACTCAATACTGGTGCAAATAACCTTAACCTTCTCTTCCCTTGAAGCGTCATTCCAGAAATCAGTAGCCAATTGGACAAATTCGCTGTAGTTCATCTGGGGCATGGCGACTCTACAACATGCACATGCACAGACATTTATGTCGCATCCTGTTGTCTTGAGGTCAACACTGTTATAAATATTCTGGAGCTTCTGTTTAAGATTCTTGCGAACCTTTTTCTTATTCTTAGCTATTACTTCAGCTTGTGTCATCCCTTTGCGACTTTTATTTTTCCTGCTTTTTTTAGAATTGGCCATATTTAAAATTCCTTTTTGGACTATTATACCGAAACATCACAAATTCTTGTGATTTTACTAAGCCCTACATTTCCTGAAGCTTTTTCCACAATGATATTATTCTTAACCAAAGATTGTATCTCAGACTTATGACTTATCAAAAAGACCCTCTTAAATCGATCTTTCAGTGCATCAAGCATTCTAAAGACTGACTTGGTATGTTCTGGATCAAGTGGTCCAAAGATCTCATCCAGACAAATCATATCTGGGGTTCTAGAGGTTCTGGAGAATGATAATAACGAAAGACCAACATCAACAGCCAGTCTAACAACCATTTTCTCTCCACCACTTAACATGATGTAGTTATCTGCTGTTCCCCCAATGATCTCCATATCAATCTTTGATTTGTCGTTAATGATCAGATTGACGATAAGCTTCCCATTACTCAAAACATCCAGGAATTGCTTCACATACATATTTAGCAATGGCAGGTATTTGGAAACGATCCTTGTTTGAACTCCTTCAAGACCAAATGCGCTCTCCAAGATCTTAAGTCTATGAAGTTGCATTTTGATTTCTTCAGCTTTCTTTTCTTCATCAGCGATTTGCTTGCCAAGATCGATAACCTGATCTTGCTTCTCCTGCAAAGATCCACATTCTTTATCGATGGTAGCAATAGCATTAACATGTACTTTCTTTTGGGCGTTAAGCTCTAAGATGTCTTCCTCGATCCCACTCGCTTTCCTATTAAGTTCAATTATTTCAGCTTTTTTGTCTTTGATCTTCTGATCAATGTCTTTGATGTTTTCCTGAAAATTAGACTCAATATTCAAACACTTCTTCTTGTACTCTTCAATCTTCTTCAGAAGCTCTTCTTTCTTTTTATTATTCTCAGTGATATCTTCTTCGTTCTTATTGATCTGATCTTTCGTTTGTTTGATGTTATCAGAGGCATTGTCTGCGGATTGTTTCTCTGCAAGAAGCTTTTGGTGCTGAACCTTGTATTCCCTTATCTTCTGAAGCTTTTCTCGAACTGACTTTCTGGCTTCATTTAACTTGTCCAGCTTTTCCTGAACCTTATCTCTAGTCTCTGTGTTCGTTTTTACAACTTCAGTAATATCTTCAATCTTTTTCAAAGTATGTTCTTTAGTAACAACACTCTGGCATTCCTTACAAACAAAATGATCTCCGTCACCTGTTTTCTCTACTTGTTCTTGTAACGACTCCAAGTCTTTTGTTCTGTAGGTAATGACTGCATCGAACTCAGAAACTGTTTTCAAAGTTTCTTCTCGTTTCTTCTCAAGCTCATCTGACATCTCTTGATATTTTTCTGTGAGACCATCTGCCTTCTCACATTTAGCAATCTTCTCTTTCCACTCTTCTTCATTAAAGCCAGAAGCGGTATCTTGATAACCTTTGAGCTTCAGGACCAGGGAATCGAATTTCGATTTACAAGCAGAGAGCTTATCTTTGACACTTGATTCATCAGATTCGCATTGTTTCAAAACAGCCTTCCAGTCCTTCAACTCTTGATCTTTCTTCTGTTCTGCTTCTTTGCGCTTTTTAACAAGGGCACTTCCCTCTTCCTTCAGTTCTTTAATCTTCTTTAAAACATCAGATTCCTCAAGTTTTTTAATCTCTTCTTCCAGAGCCTTTATGTCCCCAAGAGCCTTGTCCTTCGCGTCTTTATTGTCTTTAAGAATATCATTGATAATCCCAGTGATACAGTCTATCATCCCTGAAGAATATTCTTCACCATCCTTTTCCCATTCTGGACTCAATTTTTTGTAGTCTTTGGCAACCAAATCTTGAAAAGAAGACGATCTGGATACCGAATCACTGAGTTTGTCATTCTCTTCTTTTTTCTTAGCCCTGATAACATCGATACAGCCTTTGACAATGTCTTCAAGCTTTAGAAGCTCGATGATCATATCTTTCTTAATTTTATCAGTTCCTGTGAGAAACTTGCCAGCATCACTTTGGCCAAACATAACTGTATTAACGAAAATGTCATAATCTTCAACAATGACATCTTCCAAAGATCTTTTAGTGTCTTTCTTTCTATGTCCAGAAAGACTATCAACCTCGTCATCTTTAATACAATCAAATTCGAAAACAGGAGTGCTGTTCTTATGAGTCTTGGTAAAAGTCCTTCCCCTCTTAACTCTGTAGATCTTCTCGTTCTCTTCGAAATATGCTTCTACATACGATTCTCTAAGAGTTTTAGGGTATTCACCTGCCAGTTTGGTAACGACTGATAATCCTGCAATGGCTTTCTTATCAGTGTTAGCAGTCTGTCTAACAACTCTATCATAGAATAGAAATGCCATAGCTTCGAAAATAGTTGATTTGCCACTACCATTCGAAGAATCAAAAGAACCTGCTGTCATCCCTGAAATTCCAATAATACCTTCCAATACATTATCTTCAGTTGCATTAACTGTTTCAATGTACTCAAGTGGATTGTCGGACAAAGACTGATATAGTTGATCAAACGTCAGATGCCCATCTTGGATTTGACTTCTTTGCTCTTCGGTGACATTGAAAACGATGGAGTTGTCGGATTCTCCAAAACGCATGAAGTTGAACATTTTCATTCCATAAAGTTTCATTGTGCAACCTCCTTCGCGTCTTTGCGAATTTCTTCAGCCATCTTATAAAGTATTTTGTATTCTTTCTCATCAACTTGCTCTTGGATAATCTCTCCAATAACATCCATGACCTCATCCTCAGTCATGTGTCCAGTTTCGATAATTTTCTGTTCGATTTCTTTACCCTGTTTCTCTTTCTCTTCCTCAACAATTTCTTGAGCATCGAATAAGTGAACAGGCTTTAATTTCTTCCTGATGTCATAACGGATACTTTCCAGAGCCAGATGGAAGTCATGAGATTCCTTTGGATTCCCTTTAAAAAGTATTCGTACAGCCGCGCCCTCATCTTTATCATCCAACATGGTTACAGCCTCTCTAATCTCCTTAAGAGAACCAGCAAGAGAAATCATGGGACGACAATTAGGATATTCAACAAATTTGGACTGTCCGTATTTGGGATCTTTAGGAAGTTCTGTATCATAAACAATATAACCCTTATCCATATTTCTGTGGGTCATGTCATCTCTTTCAATACTTCCAGTATACATTGCGATACAGTTTTTAGTGGGAAGGATTTGATGGCTATGGAAGTCTCCTAGAAAGATATAGTCTGCTCCCGATTTGTCCAAATCAGCGATGGAGATATCTGTGTTATTCTTGTTTGCAATATTTAGCTGTCCTCCAAACCTCTTCTTCCCTGTATTAAAAGAAGCTCCACAAACTCCGAAATGTCCGAACAGTAAAACTGGGAGACCTTTAAGATCATCATTATCTTCGATCTTCTGTTTAGACTCTTCGATAAACTTATGAAATAACACTTTGTTCTCAATCAGAGACCTTTCAACACTAATTGAGTAGGGGTATAGAAGTAGGACATGGTCCTTAAACTTGAAGAATTTGGGTTCTTCAATAACCATAACATTTCGCATCTTGATATTAGCAAGTGGACTTAATGCATGATTCTTCTTACATATGTCATGATTCCCAACCAGGATAATAACAGGAATCTTATTAGCGACCAATTTAGCTAATTGACGGCTAAAGAATGCCCTTACACTATTGGAGGGATCGTATGTATCATAAACATCTCCAGCGATAACAAAAACTTCTGGTTTGATATTTTTGATATTGTCATCCACTATATATTCAAATGCTTTCATAAAGTCATATGACTTATAGGGGATTCCTGAATCTTTCTCTTTATGTGCAGAGAAATTTACTTTATTGAGATGGCAGTCTGCCACTATCGTTGCTTTCATTGTCTTCTCCGATATTTTGGTGTTTCTTATTCGTTTGAATAAGCGTAGAAAGCTATACCAGTCAACTCAGTGCCATCATCAAGGGTAGAGACGATAAAAGTACACCAGCAATACAAATCTGGTCCTCTAGTCGCAGTAAATCCTCTTGCAATGGCCAAAGCCTTCGTCGCCTTTCCAATGGCCGCACTACCGAAGCAACGAACAATACATTCCTTGTTTTGAGCAACCGCATGAGAAATAGCTCCAGCCAACTTTCTGACCCTAACCTTTCTTTCGTCAACGCTTATGTCTTTAGGATCGGCTTTTGCCATTAAAACACTTTTAACATCATCGAGGTTATCAACGGTAGAGTCTTCTGTGGTAAATGTACAAAAACTAATTCCTGTTAAAGTTTGTCCTCCGATTTCCGATTCAATAAAAGCTGGAGAAAAAGACAATCTGATCTCATCTGTTTGATTGATATATTCTCTAGCAATACTGAGTGCTTTAGCGGCTTTCCCTATTGAAGAATTCCCAAAACATCTAACGTTGATCTCTCCGCTGGTTCTCAACGAATGTGAAATAGCTCCTGCAAGCTTCTTAACATTTCGTTTTCTTATCTCTGCTGAAACTCCTGGTGGATCAGCAGAAACTCTAAGATCCTTTAGAGGAACTTCTTTGAATTCAGGCTTGATTGATGAAAGATCTTGGGGGTTATTCGAATCCTCTGTCATGGTTTTTACTCCTGTATGTAAATGCGATGTTGTATTTTATGAACTTTGTTCACAATTGCATTATACATACTTACGGAGTAAGTGGGATTAATCCTGCCTGATTTTCCTAATGTATTCTTCTTTATTTTTTCTCAAGTTCTTAATAGTTTTTTGAATCAATTTCGCTTTTTCAGTTTCCTTGAACTCGATTGAATAACTCATTGTGTTGTTAGAAAAATCATAATTAACAACTACGAATTCCTGTCCATCACAATCTTCATTCTTCGCAATAATCTTCTTAAGTTTTGGGCAATCGTTCCCATCAATTCCATTCTTCTGTCTTGTGCTAACTTTTACATTCCCACTAACAGTTTTGAAATCTCTGATGATTGAGGAAAGAGTGCTTCCCTCTCCCAACTTAACAAAGACACTTCTAAGGAAATCATCTCCATCCGAAAGGAGATTTACGGTCTCTCGGAAACTAGTTGACCCAATAACATCTTCTTCATCTCCCCCTTCAGTCTTACTCAGTATATCTTTCAGAGTAGTTCTACTGCCACTCTTGTCATTTGAGTATGTATGATCTAAAGAAAGAAGTACTCCACTAATAGGCCCATCATAGTTTTCTGGTCGGCGCTTCTTAGCATGGGTACTGTTTTTCATGTTCTTAATTCGATTATTCAAGTAAGTATACAAACAAGTATTAAACGATCCTTTTGTGATGTTATACTTGTTAGCCGCTTTTACAAAAACAATCGAAAGTTCTTCCATAAAATCATCTATGGAAAGCTCTAACCCAGGGTAGTAGTATTTCAGTGCCCAATTCTTAAGAGTTGGTATTCTTTTCTTATATACCTCATCTAAGATTGTCAAATCACCAGTTTGTTGAAAACGATGTACTGATTCGTTTTCTTCTTTTCTATCTACGTTAACTGAGTCCTTATCGTATTTATTAAAAATTTCAGAAAAAAGGTCTTCCTTACCCATCCCCTATATCTCTCCAGCATTTCTCGGCAAAACAACACTCCTGACACTCTTTGGAGTCAGAAGTTTCATATTTCCGTTCTGGCAGAGTACCTGCCATCTTGCATTTCCCTAGTGCAAGAAGTTTTTGCTTTACAGCATTTAGAACGGAAACGTTTGGTAATATGTGGAACATGTTGATCTTTTTGTCCTCAATATCCTCATATACCAAAAATCCATCATTAACTTCAACCAACCACATCTGAGTCATTAACTCGACTACATGAGATCTCTTGACTGAGTTATTTTGGAAAGTGTCTTTATCAACTTCTCGAATCATTAAGGCCACTGGAATGTCATCAAATTTCCCAACGATGTCAATCCTAGAAGTGATATTGTGATTTTGGTCTGCTACTATCAAATTCTTATCTAACAGTTCAAAAGTTTTAGCTTGAAGCAAGAATCCTTCCCATTTATTTACGATGTGGGAATGATGAGATCGCCTCTTTTTGTCACAGAAAGTGTTAACCCCTATTAACTTATAGTAAACTCTGCGATCACATTTTGTGATATCGACAGAATCCACCACCTCACTGTTTATATCATTATAACCCTTTTCGAAGATTTTTTCAACATCACTTTGCAAAGTTTTTGAGAATTTATCACAAAGAACGAAATCATTTGGCATAACAATCCTCCTTTGCTCTGTCGTCAACTCTCTGGCAAACCTTGCTGATATCTTTCTTAGACAAAACTCTTTCGTGACTTAAATATGAAGTTAACCCATATTTGCGAACATAAGAGTCAGGGTCTTCTCCGACAGGAATCGTATCGATGATAGATATGTTCTCACAAAAGTTATATTTATTCACCATGACAATTGATGTATCAGATGCTCTTTGCCCTGCTTTATTTTCATCAACATCAAAGCAAAAACAAATATTGTTACAGAAACGGGAGATCAAAGCTATCTTTCGAAGAGTCAGAGCCGTTCCCATTATCGCAACAACGTTTCTTAAGCCATGCTGATACAGCATTAGCGCGTCAACGTAACCTTCAACGATATAGACCTTGTTCTCAGTAAACATCGTCTTCTTGGCTTTGTTAACAAGAAATAAGGCATGGCTTTTGATGAAGGGGAGGTTCCACCATGGGTTCTTCCCGATAGCAGGTTTCTTTGTTGCTAGACTAACAACTTCGCCAAACTCATTGCAGATTGGAACTATGATTCTTCCCCAAATATTGAATTTCCAATCACGCTTGTCTTCTTCTTCCAGGTTCTCACCAAAAAACTGTACATTAGGGTCGAGGTCTATCCCCCATGGGCAAAACCCAATACCATGATCAATCAGTGTTTGTTCTTCTAAAGAACGTGTTTCGAGTAGGTATTTTCTGGGAGTATAGACCTTTTCCCCATGCATCAGTTGCTTATGACAAGTTTTGGCAAAGCCGAGCAACGGGTTCATAGAAGATTACTCCAGGTCTAGTTCTTCTTCTACTATACCCTCATTTTCAGCGTTCTCAAGAACTTCTTCGCCTTTCTCTTCGCCTTTCTCTTCGCTTTCTTCAACTAATGTTTTGCAAACAGCAAAATCAGTTGGCTCAGAATAATCCCCAACAGGAGACTCCCAAAGATGTTTCTCTGTGAAGTCCTCTTCACCATCATTCTCTTCAGTCTTAATAAGCTCATAGATGAGTGGATCGATGAGTTTCAACTTATCCTCATCTTCTTCTTGCTCAACAAGATCTTTCATCTTCCATAAGACATCTTCGAAGTAACCGTTGGCAAGCACCCAATGAGCAAGCTCACCAAAAGTTTGCATACTGGTATTATAGAACTTCGTTTTAATACCATGCTCTTTCTTAACCTTATCGTCAATGAACTCAGCACTGATTCCATAATCACCAGTTCTTATATTGAAAAGTTTGTATGACTTAGCGAGAGTAACCAATTTTACAACTGGATTCATTGCCGTTTCGTCAAAAACAATTTCGATGATACACTTGCCATAAGGAACAGCAGTTTTGTTCTTCATGAAGGTAATGTGACTCTTCTTGGCAATAGCCTGTTCAATGCCATCCTTACCAAGAGATTTGATAACACCTCCAGGCCAGACACTCAAACGCATATGAGCGTAGAACGGGAGAGCATTTCCTCCACAAGTCTTAACTTCTCCACCCTTTCCAGAGTTCTTACAATCTTCTCGAATCTGATTGATAAAAACGCAGGTAGTTTCAGTTCTTGCGCAGTTCATGACAAACTTTGGACAGGCTTTTGACATAGCTCTGGCAAGCAAAGCGTAATCTTGATCTTCAACACTACCTTCCATTTGTTTCTTTGGAACGAGGGCCGCTGTTGAGTCAACAACTACCAATGCAAAAGCTCCACTTGCACAAATGGCATTAACATAGTCAAGAGCTTTTTCTGCTGTTAATGCTTCATTCATAAGATAAAGCTCATTAACATCTACACCTTGTTTTGCCGCCCAGTTCGGGTCAAATGATTGCTCAACATCAACCAAAATACATTTCAGACCTTCTTTTTGAGCTTCTCCAATCAGGTTCAAACTTAGAACTGATTTTCCTGCTGACGGATAACCCCAGATCTCGATAAGTTTACCTCTAGGTGCTCCACCAATATGACTTGCTTCATTTACTTGGGGGTAACCAAATGAGATAACTTTTACTTCTCGACTTTCTTCATCTACGTCACCGTATTTGAAGATTTTGGGCTTTCCGTTTTTGTTCCCCACCATCTTTTCGATGTTGGCAAGAACAGCGATCATAGGATCAGTAGGTTCTTTCTTTTTACGCGCCATTTTATGTGTCTCCCTCACGCAATGGTATTTGATTAAAAAAATAGCCTGATCGAGAAGAAATCCCGATCAGGCTAAAGGTCGATGGACTAGAATCCAGTGCTGTCGTCGTCTCCGAAGAGGTCATCTGCATCATCGACTGCAACAGTTTCTACTGGGGGTGTTTCTTGCATTGGAGGTGCAGGAGTAGAGGTTTCTGAAGAAACGTTCTTTTCTTCGGACTTAGGCGGAACCTTAGCGTCCTCAGGAAGCGCATCCCACAATTCAACGATTTTCTCCAATGGAGTGGGAGCGTAGATCTTCTTCAGATCTGCATGGTCTCTTTTGACCATTTCCAACTCTTGTTGCGTCCATTCAGCCGCGCCTTGAGTGGCAGTAACAGTATACGTTGCCGCACGTTTGTTATTGCCAGGCCAATTTACGGTGATAACAAAATCAGGACCTTGCTTCCCAGCAGGGTCAATCTTGTTAATGCGCTTGAAGTTGGCGAATGCTTCGAAAATTGACGAACCCTTCTCAAGGATCTTCAACTTTCCAGTTGGATGTTCTGCATCCACATCATTTCTGTCAATGACATGGATAGCGAAAGTCTTGCGAGGCCAGAAACCTGCGTTCCAAGCAGGATCTTGATCCTTGTAAGAAATGTGGGTGATTACTCTGGAGGTGAATGGGGACCACCATCTGTGGAATCTTACGAACTTACCGCAAAGACGAACTCTGTATTCACCCTTTTCGGGGAACTTCATCCAGTCTAGTTTGCGTTGTCCTTCGTTGTTTCCCCCGTTACTGTTCTTCTCTTCTGGCCCTTTGAAATCTTCATCCCAATTGCCGTTTTCCGCGAATTCACTCATTTTTCAGTCTCCTGTTTTTAGTGGTTCTGTTTTGAGCTATTTAGTATAAAGTGAGTAAACCTTTTACTCATATAACTATTATACAAAATACTCCACGAAAAAACCTGTAAAAATGATAAAATTATCAATGTTTTTTGCCCTAAAATTGAAGCTCGTCGGCTTCAAGTACCTCATCAGTCGTTTCTTTAGTGTTTACGACTAATGTTCCAATGGAATTGCCCTGTATATTACCCTCTATATCAGGAACTTCTACGCCCAAAGAAGGTCCTGTGAATTCGTATCCTGGCATAGAAGTTCTGCCAAGTTCATGCATTTTTAGTTCCAGGCTGACAATCGTTATTCTGCGAGATAGGATCTCTTGCAGAGAGTCAAGATTCTTTGCAACATGAGTGGCCGCTTTCATCAGTCCATCTGTAGCTGTTAAATCAGCATCAAATTGATAGAATCTGAAAATCGCATCTGCCTTTCTAATATCAGCGGACTTTCCACTCGCAAACTTTCCCCATGAGTCTTGAAGCAGATCCAAATACCTTTTCTTCATAGCATGAGCAGGTAGGATCTCCCTCATGATTTCTGAAACCCTTTCTTTAACTGCCTGCACCCTCTGCAATTGTTGATTAATTAATTGCAATGTAGGAGTCGGGATGTTTTCCACTGTTAACGTTGATAACTCTGCCATTGTTGATTGATAATCAACCTGGGGCATCAAACGATAATAGTGATGAATCATATCTACCATCCTTAGAAATTCCTGAGGATAATCATCTCCTTGCAACTGAGGTACATCATCGAATAACTCAGGTGGAGGGCTGACATCTTCAGGATTTCCGCAGATGTTCTCGACCTGTTCTGTAGCAAGGTCGATAGGGAAGAAGTCTTCTTCTTCATGAAGAATTGCATCAATCTCTTTGTCGTCCATAAATCGGTCTTCAGTTAAGTTCTTATGTTTTTAGTATAGTTCAGGCTTTCAGTACAAACAAGGATTTTATTGAGATTTTTCGAGAAAACTTTATTCAGATATGTAGACAACCTGAAATTCGTTTCCGCCGAGTGTTCTCGTTTCCTCTGGAACATAGCGAAAAGTCAATCTGCCCTTGTCTGCTCTCTGAATTTCAACAGTCTCAATGTTCTCAACTTGTCCATAAGTGTCAACGGTGGGACTGCCAGCCATGCCATATAAACTAACATAAGCAGTAACCCCATTGTCACCAACCCTTCTTTCAACTTCTACTTCTGGGTCATCAATATCGTTAGGCTCTGCAACCTGCTCTGTGAATGCTTGTTCAAAGAGATCCAAGATCTCAGTATCGCCCATCGTACTAATGTCCATCTTTACATTTGGAATATCCATTTTTGTTCTCCTTAGTCATCAAATAAGTCATCATCATCAAAGAAATCTGAGAAGTCATCATTCTCCACAACTGCCTCAGTCTTCTTTTCTTCAACCTTTACAGGCTCAGTCTCAGCAGGAGAGGATTTAGCGACCTCTGGGGCCGTTTCAGTCTCTTCTGCGACTTCAGGTTCGGCTGGAGGCTCATCGTCCTCAAAAAGGTCTCCTTCAACCTCAAGCTCTCGCTCTTCCATGTCCTCCAAGGTTTTTCCTGGAGTACCAATCTGTTCTTCATCAACATCCAAAATGTCTTCAGAAGCTTGGTCTTTATTGTCCTTTTGTTCAGCCGCCACTCTGTTAATCTTATCCTGAGCCTTGTTGGAAGTAGTCGCAATATTAGGAGTTTGGTGATTATCCAACCATTCAGGAATTGCGTTGATGATTTCCTCTTCAACTTCCTGAGCGTTTGAAACACCTTTCCCCAACTTCTCTGGAATCGTTCTCATGCTACGGATGATCCCTGTAACAAGATCATTCGTCAGTTCCTCTTCCAGAGCCACTCTTTCTTCCTCAGTCTCATAAGAGATTGATTCTTCAGCATATTTTGTGATTTCGATATGCTGATAGTTGCCGACATTGATTCTGACGTTTACACATTCAGAAATTTTACGTTGCTTTGACATTGTAGTTTCTCCTGTTTTAAATAATTGATGTATCTATTATACATTAAATGTCTACACTTCCAAATGAATCAAACAGAGAACCGCTATATTGATTTCTATGCGCTTCCTGTTTCTTAATTGCCTTTTTCTCCTTTACTACTTTAGCCTTAACCCTCTCATAATTCATCAATAAAGCTTCTCGGTATTCGCTCATAGGTTGGTTCTGATTCTTCCTCCAAACGTCCATACTCTCTGCATGTACCAAAGAAGTAAAAACCTTCGAAGAGACTCTACTAGTATCAACTCTTTTTAGAAAATCCTCAAGATCAGTGTAAGGTTGATTTTTGACAATAGACTGAGAAGCTTTCTCTCCAACACCATCAAGCATAGTTAATGGACTCCTGATGAAATCAAACTTCTCCTTCGTTTGATTGTGTACCCCACTCTCAATCCTGAATTTACTCCCACTTCTATTAACACTGGGGTTACCAACCATAATCCCCATGGCCTGAGCCTGAGCAATATATGATCTGAGCTTCTTACCTTTATCACTATTATCAATTTCAGACGACAATAACGCAGTCATAAACTCAATGGGATAGTAAACCTTCAGATAACAACATTGGTATGCCAGAAATGCATATGCACAACTATGGGACTTGTTGAAACCATATCCACCAAATTTCTCAATATCTGCAAAAATCTTTCCTGCGATATTGGCGCTAATACCATTCTTCTCACAGCCCTCAATGAACAAACCTCTCTGCTTCTCCAGAAGATCCATCTTCTTCTTACCCACAGCCTTTCTCAGAGTATCGGACTGACCCTTAGTAAACCCTGCAAGTTCCTGGGAGATCTTCATAACATTCTCCTGATACACCATAATTGAATAGGTATCTTTGAGAATTTCCTTCATCTTAGGATGTAGAGGCTTGATTGGTTTTCGACCATGCTTATAGTCTGCATACATTACATGCATTTTCGCACCTAATGGACCAGGACGGTAAAGAGCGTTGGCAACGATCATATCTTCAAAAGTGTCTACACGAATTGATTGAAGAAGCTTAGTAATCCCATCTGACTCAAACTGGAAAACGCCTCGATTGTCCATGCCCCTAAGCTTTCCATTCAACAGTGCAAATACCTTTGGATCATTTGGCTCAAGCTTATCAATGTCAATACTAATACCATGACGATCCTTGATGAATTTTAAAGTGTCTTCAACTACTGTTAAGGTCTTAAGGGCAAGAAGGTCAAACTTAAGTAGTCCTAGATCCTCAACTTCAGGACCGTCCAACTGCGAACAGATCTGACCCTTAGAATCACGTAATGGAATATACTTGTCAATCTCTTCCTTGCAAATAACAACACCAGCAGGATGAACTCCTGATGAAGACAAAACACCTTCAAGATGTTTAACCGCATCTACAAGCTCTGGAAACTTGGAAATTGTATTCCTGAAATCATGGTTCTCTTTCAACTGTGCGTTAATTGAAGTATCTACAACCTGACTGACAGGAATCTTCTTTGAGATCATATCGGCCATGTTCAAACTATTTTTGAACCAATCCAACTTCGCATTTGGATTCGCTTTCTCTTCCTGGAATTTCTTCCAGTCTCTTCCAATGTCCAAAGCTTTTGAACAACGCCTCACAACCTCTTTCGATTGAAGGGAATTGTAGGTTCCAATCTTACAACAGTGATCCTGACCATACTTCCTGTAAATATAGTCATAGATCTCATTTCTTCGGTAATAATCAAAATCAACGTCAACATCAGGAGGACTAATACGTTCAGGATTTAAAAACCTCTCAAACAGCAAATCATATTTGAGTGGATCAATCTTTGTAATGCCAAGAATATAGAGAACCAAACTTCCAACAGCGCTACCTCGACCAATTCCAACTCTAATATCAGAATGCTTTGCAAAATTAATGATATCCCAGAGGATTAAGAAATACTTGACATAACCACAATTTGCAATAACGCCCATCTCAAACTTAATTCGTTCTCTGTATTCAGGCTTATTTATAAAACCATACGCCGTCATGCCTTCCTTGACCAAAGTCTTTAGATAGTGAAGCTCATCCCTATACCCTTCAGGTACTTTGAATTCAGGGAGCAGATCAGGAACAAAAGTCAATAAATCTTCATCAGCAATCTTCTCAGAGATCTCTACGGTATTCTGAAGCATTTCTGGAGCGCTGGAATACAACTTTAACATCTCATCAAATGATTTAAGATAAAAATCATCACTTCCAAAAGTAAAGCGGTCTGGATTATGGATATTGGCCTTGGTTTGGACGCAAAGCAATGTGTCATGATGTTTGGCATCTTTTTGAGAAGCATAATGAACGTCATTAGTGCAAATGGGTTTGATGCCCATCTTTTTACTCAAACCATAAGTCGCCTTGGCTATTCTTTTTTCAGTTTCGCAGAAGCTCTGCTTCTTCGGGTTAGTGTAGGAGTGAGTCATCACCTCCAGGTAATAATCATCTCCAAACAGTTCTTTGTAACGACCGACAACATCCTTAACCCTTGAAACATCTTTGTCCTGTATAGCTCTAGAGAGTTCTCCTCCTGGACAACCAGAACTACATATGATGCCCTCACCATACTGAGACAGCAATTCGAAATCAATCCTTGGCTTCCGATACTTCCCTCTGGTCTCAGCCATTGTGCTGAGATGCATGATATTTCTTAACCCCTGAAGGTCTTTCGCCAGTAACGTTAAATGGTATGTTGGAGATTTAGGGTCTCTCTCCTTCATCTTATCAGTTACATAAACCTCACAACCCATTATGGGTTTAATCTCCCCCTTCCTACAAGCTCTCTGGAAATTCAACCATCCTCCACAAGTACCATGATCAGTAATTGCAAGTGATTTAAATCCCTTCAGTTTTGCCTCGGCAACCATCTCATCTGGAGATGAAAGGCCGTCGAGAATCGAATAATACGTATGATTGTGCAAATGCACAAATTTCTCATCAGTCATCTGTTCCTCTCATAAAAGCGTCGAAGTTGATTTCTTCGGCTTGCTGAGATCGATACATGTTCATATGTATAAAATCTAAAATCTTGTCAAGAAACTCTTCCCAGTTCCACCCATTCTCTTCTGGACGAACCCACTCAATAACTGATGCGGAAAAGTTAGCTAACATGCCATTTGCTGAAGTCAACTTGATCAACGTTCCATTCGTTGAAATTATAATCCTAAAATCCAACCCATTTTTCGAAAGCTCGATCTCGTTATATTCCCCTAAATTCACTACCTCAAAATGATCGATAACCTCTTGGTCTCTCAAAAGGGTTGCTATGAGAGTTAGTTTTGTGGTAGTATCTGTTAAGAGCCATGCATAATCAGCAGAGACTTTATAGGGGATATCTCCTACAATCTTAAGAAAGCTCTTGTGTTTTTTTTCAATGGTTTTTGACAACTTTGCTATCAGCTTGTTATCCATTCTTCCTTTCCTCAATTAATTGGTAAGCAGTCTCCGCAACTTCATCTGCCGTTTTGTCCGTTGTATCAATTACAACGCACTCTGTATCTCTCAATTCAAGATAAGCAGGTAAGTCCTCCCGATAAATCTTCATGAGTCTGCGAACTGTCTCTTGTTTTTTGGTCCAAGTACACTTCCCATGATCTGGGTTTTTTGCCCGTTCCCCCTCAACTCGTTCAAGTAAAATATTGTCCTCTCCATCAAGAAGAATAACAAGATCTATAACCTCATCATCATGAATTGTATGCTCCATGAACTCAACACTTATACCTTGTAACATACATTGATAAACGTAAGTAGAAGTCCACCATCTGTCGGCAACAACAACTTCGTCTTTGTTGGCTACGCATTCAATATATTCATCAAGTCTTGCGGCACTAAATAAAAGGAATTGGACTTTTTTATGAATCCCTTCCCATGGTTCAACGCCTCGGCATGCAGGTCTCAGAAGTTTGGCCAAATCTGTTCCATTAGGACTACTAAGAGTCTCATATCCTTTGGCCTTCAGATTTTTGATCAGTGTGGTTTTCCCTGCTCCATTTGGTCCCTCAACTACTACAAACATACCATTCTCCTATTTTTTTGCGATAATTATTTGAAAATTACCTGATTTTATTACTGGGTTCATCCGATTCTTGACCACGATGCCATCAATCATAACTATGTTCGCCTTTACCATCTCCTGACGAACTTCAGCTTTTATTTCTCCCTCAGTAGTATAGTCACTTGGCTCAACGATCAAAACATCTGTAACATACATCTTTATTTCCCAATAATTTCGTCAACAATCCCATACTCCAAGGCATCCTTGGCGCTCATGTAATTATCCCTTTCCATATCCTCTTCTATCGTCTTAACCTTCTGTCCCGTATGTCGGGCCATATGGCTGTTGAGGATCTTCTTCAAACGCTGAATCTCATTGGCATGGATCTGAATATCAGTCGCTTGCCCCCCATAACCTCCAGATGGTTGATGAATCATAATAGTGGCATTGGGCAAAGCATATCTTTTCCCTTTAGCTCCTGCGGACAACAGAAATGCACCCATTGATGCCGCTTGTCCTACAACAGTGGTTGCTATATCGCATTTTACCAGATTCATGGCATCGTATATTCCAAGACCAGCAGTAACGACTCCACCTGGAGAGTTAATGTAGATCTGTATATCATCTTTGTCACTTTCTGACTGAAGAAAAAGAAGTTGAGCGATTACCAAACTCGCCATCTCTTTATTCACTTCTCCACTCAACATGATAATACGATCTTTGAGAAGTCTGGAATAAATGTCATATGCTCTTTCACCATTTACAGACTTTTCAATAACAGTAGGAATAAGATAATTAGTTGGCTCCATATGACCCACTCCTTTTTTTTCAAAATACTATTCAGCTATAGTTTATGGTAGACAAGGGAATTCCAGAAAACAAGTAAAGACCCAAATTTTCTACTACAAAACCATCTCCATCAATCTCTCAGGCGAGATATTGTATGGGATTTCGGTGAAAGAAACATTATGACCCTTAAGGAAATCTTTAATTTCTTGATCAATTTCCTTAGCCCTTTCATAAGTTTCATTCCGACCTTCTTGAACATAATCATTCGGATCTTCAGATCTGTTGATGAAATACACGTCATTGTCATAACTATTAAAAACCTCGACCATCAATGATACAAAGTTCTCGTAGTATTTTTTTGGCATGTATATCTCACCAAGGAGCAGACATGAATCGAAAACCACATAATCAACCTTACCCTTCAGTCTTCTCAACATGTTGTTCTGGACCCCTAAAATAGTAAGCTGATCAGATAAACAATAATATCTCCGATCCCAAGTCAAGTCTTTTGCATATTCATGCACTAACTCGACATTAACTCCAGATCTCTTCATTTCATAAAAAAGACCTGAACAAACCGTTGACTTACCTGCCCCCGCCCCTGCAATGAAATTAATCACCTTCATTTACACAATACCTCTCTATTCCACCCTTGTAAAACGGATCATCATCTTCAAAATCACTTTCTTCTGGAAATGAAGTAAAAGTCCCAGACCAATTATGAAAATCCAAATACCCACATTCAGTATGTTTTACTAACACATCAACTTCATCTTTTTCATACGTTTCTGTTGAAAGTTCATACGTTTCCGACAGATCCAGGTTTCGCAACAATTCGTCTAACTTAACCTTTAGCTCTTCTTCAATATACATGTAGAAGTGCCAACTCTCACCTTCCCAATCGTTATATTCTGTAAAACGATAAATATTCATAATCAATTACCCTCGTTAGCCTCAATATAATCTCTAATATACTCTATTGCTTCATCTAACGTAATCATAATTACGTCTGCCCTGTTTCTCAACCATGGAGAAGGATTTCCCGATGAATGAATGACAACTGTATGTTTGTGCATCGCCCAGGCCATCTGCAAACCCATTGCCGTTCCCCATGAAGGTCTCTCAGCCAGAACCAAAACAATATCGCATGATGCGATACCAGCAGTGTCATAATCTACTAATGCTTGCTCTAGTTCAAACTCTCTTCCTCGACAATCAAAATCCATAGGATTGTGGAAAGTTGCGATATCTTCCAACTCTTGGATTACTTTATCTCTCCAGTCGTTGCAGACACTGTCACTACATTTGTTGATTGCGCCTTCTAATGCAATTTTCATTTCTATTCTCCCAATTCAAATACTAATGGTGGTTTTTTGTCTACATCGCTGATTGAGAACCCTGCCAACGATGCGTTGTAGAAAGTTGTGATCAAATCAAAATACTTTCCATATGAATAATGGACATGTCCAAATACATGTAACTTCGGTTTTACCCTCTCAACAGCTTTTAACAATGCTTTAGAGCCTATTGATTCTCCATACGCAGTCATGTCCAGAATACCCTTCGGAGGACCATGCGTAATCATTACGTCTACATTATCATAGATTCTATCGTAGACTTTTTCAACATCTTTTTCAGATTTTCCAAAAGCGCCGAAAAATGGAGGTGTCCAAGGTGAACCAAAAAACTTTACCCCCTCATATTCATAATGTTCATCGATTAGGATAACTGCATTGTGTAATCTTCTGAGATGCCCCATCTCAATTGCTTTATCATGATTACCAGGAACGCAGATAATTTTCTTAAAGTCTTGTTTCTCAAACCACCTGTCAAGACTCTTAATTTGCTCTGCGGTTGTAGTTGGAGTACCACAAACAAGATCGCACATATCCCCTGAATGAATAAGGACATCACCCTTGGGCAGTGCGATCTTGTCATGATAACCATGAGTGTCGCTAATCGCAACTATTCTCACTTATACTCCCAGAAGAGCCTTGTACTTCTCGATCTCCATTGAAGTCTTGCCTTCGCTACTGATGAGCGAATCGAGTTTCTTCTGAGTTGCGTCAAGGCTTTTCTTGTCTTCGTTCCACTGGATGAAATCAATTCTTGCCTGGAAATCTTCTTCCCAGTCTTCCAGTGTATAACCATACCATTTGAAATCAATACTGACTCCAAGTCTACGACAGGCTTCTTCGTACTTGTCCTTTCTGGTAAGAAGGTAAGCCAAAGCATTCACCAGCGTATCAATATTGGAAATAGTGTTAATATTGAAGAAGTTGTCATCGTCATACTTGAAAAGACCGTTGGTAACCAACGAGGATCTTTTCTTCTTTCCGAGCTTTGCTTTCTTCTCTTCAACGACTTTGATCAGTTCTTCGATTTGTTTGTCATTAGCGTTCATTTTTTTACACTCCTTTTTTAGTGGTTTAGTATTTACGGCTGATGTTTTCTCTTTTCCCATTCTCCATCTCAACAAAGAGAACGCCAATCTCTTCTCTTTTTAGTGAAACTGGCTTGTCGTCATAACTCTCATAGCCTCCCCAGCGGGAAGTGGATTTTACTTGATATTTGGATCGGATGCTTGTTTCTACATACTCCCCATCTTTGATCTCAATCCGCCTGATTGGGTAAAACTTCTCTTCATCTGCGTTATAACGTCCAAGCTCATATTCCCCATTATTATTCCTGCACAAATCATAGTAGTAGTGATGGTACGTTCTACCTTTACTATATGGATCGTTGTACTTCTTTGGGGGTACTTTTCTAAAGACAAGTTTCTTGGGAACAGAAGTGTATTTACTATTTTTGAGCTTCTCATACTCTTCTGCATAGTTGTCAAGCGGAGTTTCGCTGGTTCTGGTTGCAAGCTTTGTGAATCCAGACTCAACGTGATAACGATATCTTCCTTTCTCTTTTGTCTCCAAAAGAAGGAAGATGTGTTTCTTTTTCCCACCGAAAGATCTTGTATGATATTGACTTCCCCAATACTTGAGTTCATACCAAGCATGACGACCAAGATACATCACCTCTTCATTCTGCTTGGTCATATAGGAACAACCTTCGACCATATCTTTCCTGGTGACTTTCTTGGTTTGGAGGGAAGTAAATTCAACGGATTTCTTGTACTCTTTGGATTCAATAGGGAGAAGAACGATTTGGCTACCGCTCCATCCATAGACGAATTCGCCTTCTAACCCTTTACCCTTAATAGAAGAGCATTCCTGAAGGATGAACAGGAGATTGTCAACGGTAATCTCAATTTCGAAACCTCTTGGGTCAAACACTCGAACTTTCTCTCTACGAGCGTTCCAACTCCATGATCTTTGGGTTCCACCAACATCTCTGTTCAAAACAAAACCCTGGATAGGTTCGTTATCATATTCTTCAACGGGGATTTTGTCGTCTTTCCATCTGTTCCAGGATTTTGTTGAAGAGACATCTCCATTCTTCTTCACATAGACGACAAAGGCGAGTTTTTTGGTGTAGGTGTCGTTTCGTTTGTTGAATCCGACTTTGAGTTTGGCAGGGACATTCAGTTTCTCTTGCATTTCAGTACCTCTTGTTTGTAGTTTTTAGAAATTCAGTAAAGTACTATTATACATATTTTTCAACGTATTTTCCTACTATAATTCAAAAAAAAAATAAGAAAGCAAGTCGAAAGACTAAAAAAGGGAGATCTTTTTTATCATATCTCCCTCTCAGAGTCATAAGTTGTTGAAAATTAATGACTTTTGTGGAGATGGCGAGAGTCGAACTCGCGTCCAGTATATCGATCCAAAAAGGTCTCTACATGCATAGTTGAGTGATTGTTTTTCAGGCTCATCCCAACAAGCCCTTAATCGTCTTACCGATTGTAGCAGTCTTTCCTATTGTCAGCGATCTTTCTCGTCGTAGCGTCCTATTCCACCAACGTGATCTTTTCTTCTGTCTGCTCAGTTAAAAACAGGCAACCCTGAGTAAGACATCCGCTTGATTAAGCGGCTACTGCCGAAGCAGTAGGGAATTCAATTACTTTTTTAGCAATTATATTTTTGACCGATGATTAACGAGGCCAACGATCATCCTCGACATGCAACCTAGATTTCATGACACCTGTCGATACCATTTCATCCCCAATTACAACCTTATTATAGCATATCTTAAAACAAAGTCAAGTCGTTCTGGTATAATATTTTCATGAAAGCGAAAATTATATATCCTGTTTGCGAACCAGAGATTGAAGTTAAAGTCTCAATCACTAAACTAAATCCAGATGGTTCGAGTGAATCATCAGATACAATGTGGAAGGAAAGTGAGGAATACACCCTCAAAATATACAACAAGCCAATTATCGACGCAGTAGGCGAACAATGTTCAGAATAAGAATCCCGTTTATGTCGAAGATATTGTCATTCTTCGCTCAAAAAATAGTGCAGTTATTTTTTGGTAATGCAAAAATTCAAAGAATTGAAAGACCACAACTCGAAACAAGACAGGCTCTAATAGCTCAAGCATTAGAAACGCCCGAAGGAAGGCAGGCATTAGCAAATTCTATACCTCTAAGAAGAAGTTTGGATTATCAAGGAGTCAACAGAAGACTTCTGATGGTTGAAGAACTCCCACCAGGAGCATATGTTCGATATGAACGTGACATTAGGCAAACTGCCAACATAATACAAAAAGCGACTCCAGCCGACATGATTGCATTTACACCTGAGAATTCGTTCCGTCCCTTCGTTTATAAAGAAACTGATGATGACATCTCGATCATTGGAATTAAGTAGGATTCTTCCTTATAAATAAAGAAAAATGTGTTCTAATCAACTGTAACTTACAGGGAACATATGGAAAACTATTGGACAGACACCACTCACTCTGTAAAAATGGCAACCCCCAGACTTATCCAAGGATACGGTTACCTTTATATTTTTGATTGTGAGGCAGATGGAAGGAACTTCGTTCAAATGTCTCAGATCTTTGTTCCAAAAGAATTGAGATATGATCCTATTGGGATCTACAAACACTTCAAAAATTTAGACAGTCAATTCCCCATTTCTACGATAACTTCACTGCATAGAGGTCAAGGTCGGGATGAAAAGTGGGCTATTGAAAAAGCTAAAGACTTTGCAAAAAAGCAAGAAGAGAACCGAATGAAGGCTGAGAAAAGAGTTGAAGATAAAGAGAAAGAAAGGGGCGAACCTGCAAGCGAAGAGTTCAAAGAAGAATTCTTTGAGATGATGAAGAAGAAACACCCACCAAAAGAAGCAAGTAGTTGGTATAATAAGTATAAAGAATCTAGGAAATAGGTTTCTTGCACTATTTTTTTGAACAAATATAGATACCAAAACAAATTTGGAGTTATAAAAGATGGACATTAAAACACAAGTTACAACTAATGAGCTTGGACAAACTGTTATTCAACTTTCTAAAGAAGACTGGGAAACATATGGTAAGCAGGCTGGTTATTGGCCAGAGATGACCAAACAAGCTGAAACAGAAGAGACTGATGAGGAAGCAGTGGAAGAAGTCACTGAAGATGATCCTCAAGATACGGTTACTGAAGCTTCTGAAGAAGTAGAAGTTAAAGAAACTGCTGTTGATCCTAATGGTGGAGTAGGCTCTCCTATTCTTATAAAAGAAGATAGCGGCTTCAATGCAGAAAACTATCCAAATCTCATTGCAGAGCAAGAAAAAGATGGCTTAATTGGTCCTTTTGCACCTAGGAAATAAGGAGTTTGGAAATGAAATTAGTAAAGTCATTTAGTGGGAAAACAAAAATAAAAATGTCCCAAAAAGAATGGGTAGAGATGGGCAAAAGGGCTGGTTGGCTAAAAGAATCCGCCTACCCAAGTTTTCCAGGATATGATAATTGGAAAACTCTTCCAGACGATTATTATGGTGAAGAGCCAGAAGAGAAACCAGATCCAAGATGTCCTAAGTGTGACAAAGAAATGTATGGAGATGGTATGGGAGAATGGAGATGTGACGACAAAGAATGCGATGGTATAGTACATATCGATCCGCATGGGGAATAAGTTTACTTTCCATTTCGACTGAACGGAGAAAATTGAGAATTTTCTTTATTCCAACTTGAAAAGCCCAAAAGACAGCTTATAATGGTAGCAACGATCAATTAAGATCAATAAGGAATTAATAAAATGTCAGTACAAGTTCAGCAGAATAATCAAAATAACCAAGCCCTTGAGGGTTTTGGGAGGTTGTTCTCTGCTTGAACATAATCCGATTTACCAAAGCCCTCAGGTTTCGACCTGGGGGCTTTTTTATTGTCCGATAGCATAACTGGCTAATGCAACTGGTTCTGATCCAGTAGATTCTAGGTTCAAATCCTAGTCGGACAACCAATGGCTCTGTAGCTCAGTGGCGAGCATTTGGCTGTTAACCAAAAGGAAGCGAGTTCGATTCTCGTCGGGGCCTCCAGAAGTTCTTTGATAATTTATGTTGGTAGGTGACCCGAATGGTAAGGGCCTCGGCTGTTAACCGAGTATGGGCAGGGATGTCCTTTGCGAGTTCAAGTCTCGCCCTACCAGCCAAACTGTGGCGTAGCTTAATGGTTAAAGCTCTAAAAGAAAGGAGTCTGATAATAAGACTCGTTACTGCAATAATTATTCTAAATTCGTCTATTAAACGAGAGATCTTGGTTCGAATCCAAGCGCCACAGCTAATGATTGCCTCGTAGCATAATTGGTATTGCACCAGATTTTGATTCTGGGAATTTCTGGGTTCGAGTCCCAGCGAGGCATCCATTTTTTACCACAAATCGTTCTATTGGTAACATTAATTTGTATAATAAAACTATGTTCCCAAAAGTGGAGTCGGTTGTGAAAGAAAGGGAAAAAAGAAGTTTACTTTGGCACAAATATAATGATGAAGAATTTAGAGAACTAGTAAAAAAGTCTCAAACATATTCTGACATACTTAGAGATCATGGCATGTCAAACAAAGGGGGGAATTGCAACACGCTAAAAAAGAGAATTGCTAAACTTGGGGTTAATGACGATCATATTGCAAAGGGGCATTCTTCTAATAAAGGTAAAAAGTTCATCTCTAAAAAGATTCCACTTAATAAGATACTTGTAGAAAATTCTACCTACAATAGGGGGCATCTAAAAAATAGAATTATAGAAGAGAAACTAATAGATTACAAATGTCAAAAATGCGGAATAACAAATAAATGGGAAGGCAGTGAACTTGTTTTAGTACTTGATCACATAAATGGTGTCAGTAATGATCATCGACTAAAAAACCTTCGTTTTCTATGCCCCAACTGCAACAGCCAGACAAAAACTTTTGCTGGAAGAAGTAAACGCAAAAGATATTACTGTGAACAATGCGGAAAAGAAAAATCGTATAAGCATTCTAAAAAATGCAAAAGTTGTGCCGCAAAAGATCTAGAAAAACGTAAAGTCCAAAACCGCCCTTCCAAAGAAGAACTTGCCGAAATGATTGATACAATGTCTTGGCTGGCAATCGGAAAAAAATATGGAGTTTCTGATAATGCAATCAGAAAATGGGCAAGATCTTACGGTATAATATCCTAACCTTAATGGAGAAGAGCAATGAAATTCCGCATCAAATACAAAAAAGGATTGGGCTTTTACGCTCAAGTCAAAAGATCATTCTGGGAAAACTGGATGAAAATTGGCAAACACACTGTTGGTTTTGGTCACTACCGCGAGGATTGCCTAAGCCATCCAATGGAAACCATTGAAGAAGCCAAGAAACGTGTTGAAAAGTACAAGGAGTGGGTAAGACTAACCAATCAAAAAGCAGAATATTACGAACTTCCATAATGGACAACAGACCGAAAGTCATAAAAGAAGCTGTTGACAAGATAACTGAATCAGAAGGTTGCGAGTTCGATCCTCGCTGGGACATCCAAATTTTGTATAATAGGAATAATTACCCTATAGTGTAATGGTAGCACAAAAGTTTTTGGCACTTTTGGTCGGGGTTCAAATCCCTGTAGGGTAGCCAACTATCTCCCCTCCTGTATAATATCTCTAAACCTTATAGGAGAAACCATTCATGTCTAAAGAATTCGCCATCAATTCAAAAGAAATTAACGAGAATAAGAGATATTCACTTTTAGCTTATGTCATAAACGAAAGATTACGTTTAGAAGGGATTAGCACAAACATTAACATACGTGAAACTGCTGATAAAATCATAGTTGACGTAAACAAGAAAGATACCACTTAACACTTGGCTTTCATAAAAACATAGCAAATACTTGAGAGTAATGAAGTGAACGATCTAGAAAGACATAAACAAAGACTAGCCCAAATCCATTCAGATAGCAAAAAGATAAGAGAAGATGTGGAAAACACTCTGAACATATTCAAAATATTATGGTGTCTCTTCAAAGCTTGGAGATTAAAATCAGAAGTAATTTATATAATCAAAGAGCTTGAAAAATCCTCATAACTTGCTATACTACCTGTATGGCTAAAAAGAAGAAAAAGAAATACAAGAACTTCCTGGAATTCCTTGAAACCCGTCTGAATAGCGAGAATTTTAAGAAAAACGCTAGTGAAGAAGAATACCAGAAGACTCTTGAAAAATACAAGAAAGAGAAACTCATCCAACGATTCGGGAACAAAAAATGAAACCATTTGAAGAAGTCTTTAAGATGTATCACGACATGGCAGGAGAGTGGAGAATGAATCTCGACAATCTGGCTTCTCTTCATCCTGACAGTCATATTGTTTTCGGAGCCGAAGAACCTGAATATGTATCAAAAGACTCTGTTATTGAAATGGATGTTTATCTCGCTGGAGAGAAAATCGGAGTCACAAGAGCCTGCGGAGAATTAGACAATGATGTCATTCGCAGAAATATGATTGGAATGAAAAGAGTCGGAGTAAAAAATGAGAGTGGTCATCACAATGCTTACTCCACAGGATTTGAGTTAACAGTTGATAAGGATAATAAAAGGATAGATTTAACTCCAAAAAAGTTTTAGGTCGCGTAGTGTAATGGCAAGCATCTTATAAAATGAACCTGACATAAGGTTCTCTTCAGCAATAGTTAAAATCGTCTGCAAAACGAAGGGTCTGGGTTCGAATCCCAGCGCGACCTCCAATTTAACATGTCAATTTAGTTTGACAAATTCAAAGCTGATGCTATATTTATAGTATCGGCTTTTTTATGCAACAAAAAAAACAGGTAGAAAGATGATAATTTTGAAAGGCAAATACAACGAAGCGAAGATTTTCACAGATAACGTTGAATCTTCTGCTCAGGGCCAGATCATTACCTTCTTAAATGACAAAACATTTGAGAACGGAAATATCAGGATCATGCCAGATGTTCATGCAGGTGCAGGAGCCGTTATCGGGTTTACCGCTCCAGTTGGAGATAGGATCATTCCAAACGTCATTGGAGTTGATATTGGCTGTGGAGTCTGCGCGTTCAAACTTGGACACAGAAAAGACATTGGTGAGAAGTTTGACAAACTCGACAAATTCATTGAAAAAACCATTCCTCATGGAATGAACGTTAATGGGGACTACAGAGATCTAGCCAAAAGCGGATATTGTGGAACCAAGGATGAGTTTGACGCATTTACCGCAGAAGTAAAAGAAGTCTGCAATAGAACTGAACAGAACTTTACCAGAGTTATGTGCTCTTTGGGTTCTTTAGGTGGTGGAAACCATTTCATTGAAATTGACAAAGATGACGAAGGTAACCTCTGGTTAGTTGTTCATTCTGGTTCCAGGAATTTCGGTTTACAGATCGCCAAGTATCACCAGAACAAAGCAAAAGAATACTTGGACTTCATGAAATCGTCTGAGAACGCTAAGTTAGTGGCAGAAGTCAAAAAGACTGCGAACAAAAAAGAGATATCTGGGAAGATCAAAAAAGCCAAAGATGAGGCTAAAGAGAAGTATGGTGTACATACTGGTCTTGAGTATCTTGAAGGTGGAGGTGCTGACCAATATAAAAAGGATATGGACGTAGCTCAAAGGTTCGCAAGTTTTAACCGATTGGTTATGGTTGGTCGAATCGTTGAAGGTTTTTATGGACTGAAGTATTCAGAGATGGAAGTTTATCACTCAATCCATAACTATATCAACTTCGAAGATGGAATCGTTCGAAAAGGAGCAATCTCTGCTCATTGTGGTGAGAAAGTTGTCATTCCTTTAAATATGGCTGATGGAACAATCATTGGCATCGGAAAAGGAAATGAGGACTGGAATAACAGTGCGCCTCATGGAGCAGGACGTAAAATGTCCCGTTCAAAAGCCAAGAAGTCTTTGGATGTGGATTATTTCAGGAAAAGAATGAAACAAGCTGGAGTCTGGTCTAGTTGTGTTGGAAAAAGTACATTGGATGAAGCACCAATGGCTTACAAAAAGGCCCAAGAGATTATTGACTATTTGGAGCCAACTGTTGAGATCCAATGTCACATGAAACCAGTTTATAACTTCAAGGCGCATTAAGCATGACTAAAGAAGAGATTAGAGAATGGATGAGATCCGCAGAATGTGTCGCAACTCATAGATATGAAGATTATGGTAACATATACCAATCCAGAATCTATGAGAAAGATGGGAAGCTCTACTTAATAGAACTTTGCAATGGTGGAGTCTCAGAGAAATTTGGAAAGAAAGGATACATACGTGGAGAGTATGAACTTGTCGAAGTTCAGAAAAGAGAATATACCGTTCAGATGGATGTTACTGAATACTCTGTTGATGGGCAAGGCGTTGTTTATGAAAAAGACGAGTGGATAGAGGTGGAACAATGAGAGTTCTAGTTACTGGAATGATTGCAGGTCTTGGTGAAGAACAGTATATCAAGAAAGTCATCAACCTCGGAAAGGATGATGGAGTTTGCATCCAATACTACAACCTTCTTAAATGCCTTCAATCGACTTCTGGGACCAATCGACTCATGGGGGCAACCAACTACCTGTTTGAGGTTCTAAGAGAGCGAGAATACGCTAAAATCGGTTGTGCGCTTGCAGATGATGACTGCGAGAACGCAATTATAAGAGTTCCTGCAACAATTGCCTGGAATCATGTCAACCACAAGCTCAAAGACCACAAAATCATCAAAGAGATTATTAAACCTGATGTGGTCGTTACTTTGATTGATGCGGAGTGGACAATTCGGAAAAGATTGGGGCAGGGGCATTTCAACGATCCATTTCGCAAACAAATCAATGAAGAGAACCCATCTATTCAACATGTGTTACGTTGGATGAATGAAGAGGTTAGTTTGTCTGAAGATTGGGCAAAATATTTTGGTGTTCCTCATTATGTCATTCCCATGGCTCAACATCCTTGGTCTTTGTATAAATTAATCAAACATCCAAATATCCCATCCTTTTACGTTTCGTACTCGATGACTCATGCAGATGATGAAGCTCGTAAAAAAATTAATGAGGTTGTTTTAAAACTTTGTGATTATGGACTGGTAATTGATCCTCAAGCAATTGAAATTGGTCATCAGAAGATGAGTTCTTTGGACAAAGAATTCACTTACTCCTTTACTGTTCATAGAGACTTACACTGGTTTGTTGGTAAAGTTGATTCTGTTGTTGCGATCCATCCATATGATACAAAACCTCCTTTGTCCACTGGTATGATGGATGAGTTAGGTCATGCCAGGGATTATATGAAGAATAGATATATGATTTTCCCACCTGAGCATTTGAGTCCATTCACTACCAACAGTTATGTTGACAAAGGATGTGTATTTAAAGATGCTAAGTCATTCTTCATCGCTCTTGAAGAAGAAGGGTATGAACAACTGGAAGATTTGTCAAATTTGGAGTTAGAAAAATGATCATTGATGCAAACACTGAATTCGAAGTTCATCTTCTGGAAGACGATGAAAGGACTGGGATGAAAAAAGGTGACATCCTTTATCCCAAAGGAGTGTATTGGAACAAAGGTAACCTCATTGTCGTTGGTAGCACTGTTGTTGACAATACCACCAGATTGTCTTTCCCAAAAGAAAATGTAGAAGTCAGAATATCAAATGGTTTACACCATGTCTGGACTGTTGGAAAACATTTGAAGTTATATGCTGATCGGGATGAAAAATTGTGTTCTTGTAATGGAAGTATTCATATATTAAATTTTGGATGTCATTAAAGGAGTGAATCATGAAGAGAATTATTTTTTTTTGTTTGGCGGTAATTTGTGTAACAGTATTTGCGAAAGATGAGAACAAATACAGATCGATCTCTTTGTATGAAGAGAATGACATTGTTGCAGGCACTGACCTTGACTATACAAATGGTTTCAGGTTACAGTACATCAGTAGTGATATTGAGACCTGGGACTTGCCAGACTGGGCCATCAAAATTGGCAAGAATCTTCCGTTATTCAATCATGAAGGTTACAAAAACAATATTGGGATCGGATTTGGTCAGGATATGTACACTCCTACCGATATTGAAGATTTCAATTTAAGAGAAGATGACAGGCCATACGCAGGATGGCTGTATTTAGCCTTTAGTCTACATCATAAAGACGAAAATGATTTACATAAGTTGGAGTTGACGTTGGGAGTTGTTGGTCCTTACTCATTAGCTTGTGATACCCAAAAAACAATTCATGAGTGGATTGATTCAAGAAACCCAAATGGTTGGGATCATCAGTTGGGTAATGAGTTCGGCTTGAACCTATCTTATGAATTCCGCAAGAAGTATCTTTTCTTAGATAATTGGGTTGATGTTATCCCTAGTGCTAAGGTTAGTATTGGTAACGTTTCAACATATTTAGCAACTGGAACTACTGTTCGTTGTGGATATAACTTGCCGAATGATTTTCATAGCAACAGGATTAGTTCTTCTGGGTTTGCTTTGCCAACCAATTACAGCAACAAAGGGGATTGGAGTGTTTATATTTTTGGCAATGTAACTGGATATGCAGTTGCTAGAGACATCTTCTTGGATGGAAATACCTTTGAGGACAGTCATAGCGTCGATAAGAAGCATTTTAAGGCCGAATTCGAGCTAGGAGTCGGGATGAGCTACAAACGCTTTTTTATGACCTATACAAGGGTTTATAAGACGAAAGAGTATGATACTCAGGAAAAGAATCATACTTATGGATCTGTAAACCTTGGATTCAGGTTCTAACTTGAACTACTAGATTCTAATTCATCTAAATCAATGCTGATCGTTATTCTCTTTCATCTAAATCAGTGCTGATCGTTATTCTCTCGATATCGGCAGTTAGTCCACCTCCACCATTTAGGCGAACTCCAAATCGAGGTGCGAGGGTTTGTTTTGTTGTTGATATTGTTTCTGAATACCTTACTACGTCATCAACTATATATTGGATATGAAATCCATCCTTTATTATTTTCAGTGAATACGTTGTTTTAGCGGTTTCAAATGATGATACGACCTGTGTTCCAGAAGAGTTGACAACTCTAATCCAATGATTTCCCCCAGTATTAGCCAAAATGCTAATAATCATATTGCTAGTATTAACGAGGTAAAGATTTATCTGATCATAGTTTCCACTTGCATTAGGAAGAGAGACGTTAGAGTAGTCAACCTCGAATGAATAATCGTTGAAGTCAAATGCTGGATTTGCATTTTTCAATTGGAAACTTGTATATCTAGAAGAAAGCCCCGTATCATTAATTACTATTTTCCCTCCAGAAACATTCCACAATGTTACTTCGTCATTTGGTTCATTGTACTTTTGGTCAGTAAGTGATGTACCTGGGAATTCATCAGATAAATCATCTAAAAGATATCTACTTGCCTGATCTACAGCAATTGCGTCGAAATCTGCACTTTTATCTTCTGCCCAACCAATAACAGTTTGTACCCATGCAGGTCCAGATGTACCTCCTTGATGTCTTCCCATGCTACTTCCAGCGGTAGTGCTAGTTGAAGCAAGAGATATATTTTCAGTATCAATTCCAAACATTTGTATTTTACTACTAGATCCATTAAATAATCCCATACAAAGTGCCGATCCTTCACTAAGTGCCCTTGCAGTTCCAATACCACCTGCGCCACCATCATACAAATTCCAACTCCAAGAGCCAAAACTGTTGCTCTGCACATTACAATAATTACCTGTTGAAGGGGCATTATCAATAATATAATTAGCTTGACTTCCATTTTGCCTAATTGCTCTTGTCGCATAGGTATAGGTTGTTCCAACTACTGTCGTATCAGTATTAACTAAAGCACTAGTACTAGCATTAACCTTGATAAAAGCATAACCCCAAGGGTCTTTGTTGACAACTCCACTTTCACAAATTGTACTGGCGGTTCCACTTCCATTCCTAGTCAAATCTTTTCCATTAACAGACTGATCATACCAAGTTATAACAACACCATTTGTTCCAGAACAAAATGTTTCTATAGCGTCAATATCTACATGTCCAGTTCCGTCAGCATAAAAATCTTGAGAGGAAGTATCGCTAGTTCTTTCGACTTCAATTAATGGACCTGAATAACTTGGGTTTTCTTGCCAAAGTGAGTATATTTTATCTCCATCTGATAAAATTGGAGTGGGTCCATCAGAAGAAGAACTAGATGAACTCTCCAAAGCACACTCCAAGCAAAAATCATAAGTTCCGCCAATTTCAGATGGTTCTGCATTTTTGGAGCTTGTTGTCTCACCAATATACTTATAGCAAACTCCATTTATTTTAATAGATGGTCCATGATAATCATCAAATATCTTATCTGCCATAATTTTACCAATTATCTCCTCTTTCCCAAGTGTAAGTAATGTTCCCAGGAGTAGTAAATGAACCAAATTGATTGTCGTTTATGCGATAGTCACTTTTACTTCCAAGTGGAGCATCCAAACCAACAGTAAAACTTCTGGTTGTAAATGTTTGAGTTGTTGCAGGTCCGAATCTCTGAGCAGAATAAATGTTCCCATCTCTTAGTTTAACAAGATTGAAGTATTGTTTAAACGTAAATGTCCCATTGTCATAAAGATTATATGATCTTTGAATCTCAAGATAACGTGGGGGATGATCTGAAACATTTCTCCATTCTTCTTTATATATAAAAGTAGAGAAAGGTGATGCAGGTGGAGTATATAAACTATATCCGCCTGAACTTGCACAAACTCTTTTCTTAACACCATTGTCTGTAGGTAAATTCCAAGTCTCCCCACACCAATCTATCGTTTCTGTTGCGCCTGCATTTGAAACAGTAAGTATCATATCAGGTTCACTATTTGGGCAACTAACTGGCCCAGGAAGATCTCCTCCAGATTCACTTGAAGAACTCTCAGATGCAGAACTCTCAGATGCAGAACTCTCAGATTGGCTAGATGAACTTGAACTACGCGCTCCACATTCAAAACATGCAAAGCCAATAACATTTCTATAGCTTGCATTAGGGTTATTTTTATATCCTGTCCTATCTACAGAAACAACATTTGAGCTAATTCTTGATCCCCCAGTATCATTACATTTTTGATTTATGTATTCATCTATACTGTTCTCAACTGCGGCGATAGCTTCTTCTTCAGTTTCATATGTATTAGGACCAGCAGTAAATGGTCCCCATGAAGTTTGATATGTTGGAGTTTGATATGGAGCATCATTTTGATCACAAACAGTACATTCTGGAGTCATTGCCTCATAGAACTCTCTTGACTCTAATTGAGGTGCTCCTTGGCTACAAGGATTAATATAGAATATATTGTGCTGATCGACAATATTATCAAATCCGCCAGTTCCAGTCCAGTTATCTAATATCCAAGTTTCAAGTGCCCAATCTTCTCCGACAGTCCCTCCCCTAAACAACTCTCCAATCTGCCAATAACATTCTTCTCCGTCTGCCAAAACAGGCCATGTCGCTGATGAATCTGAGAAATCGCAAGTATTCACGTCAAATCCAACAAACCAAATGCTGTACGCTTCTTGTGAACTTTCTGACACTTCACTTTGTTGATCTCCATCTCCTGACTCAGATGACTCTGAAACTTCTGATTCTGATCCTGTTGAAAGAGAATTTGACCATGAACTCATGGAGACGCTACTTCTGGATACACTAGATAATGAAGAAGAAACATTTCCTTCTGATTCTGAACTAGCTGAACTAGTTGAAGATGAACTTTCAATATCACATGCAAGACATGAATCAAATGTTCCTTCTATTTCAAATGGATATGTATTAACGGCTTCAGTCACTTCGCCTATGTAATTATAACAGATACCATCTATTTTGACGGATACTCCTTGATATTCTTTAAAAACTTTCATCGCCATAATTTACTCCTTAGCATCCCCATCCTGAGGTTCCGCCATCGCCTCTTGCCCAAGATATAGTTATTCCATCATTAGTCGTCACTTTCCCTCCAAACATGTTGTTGCCAATTGCTCCATCCAAAGTAAATAAAGAAGCTCTCCCAGAGTGAGTTGACATATTATTAGTATGATTTGTTGTTGTCTGAGTAGAAGTTCCCCCAGTAGTCTTAATTCTTCTAAACTCTGCTGTATGTCCATTGTATGAGTCGATGTATTTGGATACAAAAACACGTTGATATGCTTGTGTCGGATGATATTGTGTAGTTGAGCCATACCTACCCTGCAATTGGAGAGAGTCTTTACTATTTGACAAAGAGAATCCAGCCCACGACTCCTCAGAAATAATCGTTCCAGTTCCTCCTGTGGTACAATTATAGGAACCACAAATCTCTTTAGTTTCTCCATTTGTCCATTCGCATCCCATGAAAGTTTTAGTGCCTCCACCAGAGAATGTCAGGGTAACATTAACTTTGGGGTTATCTTCATTTGTTACATCACATGCTTCATCACATCTTTCTAGTGCGGCTTGTGACTCTGAAGAGCTTGATGAACTTACATTACCTTCAGATTCGGATGACTCTGAAGATGATGATTCACTAACTGAACTATCTGAGTATCCATCAGATGATTCTGAACTACTTGATGAGTTATCGTCTTGTTTCCAAATATAAGTGTCACCAGCGCCTCCCTTCTCCCAAGAAATAACAGTTCCATCATCAAGAGTGACAGACGCTTTCATAGCAGGCCATTGGACTTGGGGCAACAGCCTCATAAGAGTGGAGCTTGGAAAATCTGGTTGATTTTCCGTCATTCCATTATAGCCTTTACTTATCTGATACGAGTTTCTGACTACAGTTGGGTTGTCTGAAGGGAAGTGATTAATATGACTCAAATCAACATTATAGTTGCTGTCATAGAAAAACTTAATTCTTCCATCAAATCTATAGGTTGATGGAGAATTAATATACAAATCTCCCTTGAAATAGAAATCCTTACTGGCAGTATTCCAATATTCACCATTCGCATTAACACTATAAGAATCTGGGCAAATTGCTTTAGTTTCGCCGCTAGACCAGTCACAACCTAAGAATGTCTTTGTCCCGCCACCAGAGAATGTCATCGTTACGTTGATTCTTGGATAGTCAGAATTATTACTAACATCACAACGGCATTCTTCAACTTCTGAAGATGAAGATGAACTCACATTGCCTTCAGATTCAGATGACTCTGAAGAGCTATTAGAACTATCTGAATAACCTTCCGAACTGGAAGATTCTGAATAACCTTCAGAACTGGAGGAACTCGAACTTTGTGGGTTGTCGTAAAAATATCCAGGAGTTGTTCCAGTACCAGCATTCCAGACATTTCCACTATTCAATGGATATACCTCATTTGCATCTCCATAAAAGGTCCATGAAGCAAGAGTATCAACTATTGATGTATGTATTGCCCAGTAATTATTACCACTATCTTCACCATAGAATAAATAAACCCCAGTACCATTTTGATAAACTGGATATCCATTATGAGTTTGATCTGTCTTATTATATGCTCCATTGAAATTAGGAGGACGACCTTCCATTGCGCCGATATCCCATGCAGAACCTTGAGGTCTAGAAGTTCCAATAGCATCAGTACTAAATGATCCAATAGTTGTGCCAGCGTCCCTGATATCTCCTCCTATTTTAGGGACAACATTAGTTCCAGGATTTTCAAAACAATTAGCCGCTGTCTTTTGGATAATATTGCCTGATCCCAACCAATCATCCGCTGTATCATCTGAAGAACAACAATAGGTTTGAGTGATGGTTTGGGTAACTGTCCCTGAAGTGAACGCACTAAAATCAAAAGATGGACCTATAGACACGTTGTTTGTGGAAGTAACCGTTGATGTGACTGTTCCCGTCCCGTAATTCAGGCACTGAAAATAAAAACCATAATTACAATCACCTGTATTATATATGGTGTTATTAAACAAGTTTGCTGTCAACGATGAATCATTTGTACTGGACCCAAAAGACTGAAGCCCGACACCTGCACCGTTTGCTGAACTTGATTCGTGGTATACAATACAATTCCTTATTGTAGCCGAAGTTGTGCTGTTAACAGAAGCCATGAAGAAGAAATTGTTGATATTAGTTATCGAATTTGATATTCTAGTCACACAACCATCTATAATGGCTCCAGTCAATGTGCTTCCAGTTTGGTGCTGAACCTGCACAAGGGTAGATACAGAACCCGAAAAATCCGCATTAATCCTAATCCCTTCCACTCTGGTATAACTTGTTCGAACACCTATACCCACTGATGAGTTAACCACACTAATATAAGCCCCATTCAAAGATGTCGTACCATCATGCCGATGACCAGATGCCGCATAAATGCGAGGATAGAGGGAAACCGTTGGGGTCGCCGTCCAACTCTGCATGTCAATAATACCCATATCAAATCCAGAATAGCATTCAGCCCACTGATCAGCACTTGCTTGATCATCAGCCCAGTTTTCCCAAGCTTGCAAGGTACTAAAATCACCACCGCTACTTTTAATTGTTTTTACTGTTGCCATAAATTATCTCTTTTAACTAGATGAGCTACTTTCATCCTCCGTCATATCTGTCAAATTAAATGGATTTCCTGGTTGCTCTGCTGTTTTCTTCTTCCTCAAAACGGGAGTCTCTGTTTCTCTGTCATTCATAGCGCTCTCAGTCGTTCCTAGTAATCCTAGTGTGGCCACTGACATTAGGTCTCTTCTAAATCTATATTTAGAACGAGTTGTCATTACTGGACTTGACAATCCGTCAGATGATTCGGATTCTGAACCAGAATTTAAAACTTCATCATATTGGGCATATGGATAAACAGCAACTGGATGAGGTTCTCCTGCATCATATTTCGCTTGCAATTCGGCTTCCAAAACTTCATCCTCTATTGCTATTCTTAGAAAATATGCTTTTTCTAGATCACTCCAATCGCTATGATCTAATTTCACACAAATTATATCGTTCTGTTTTTTAATATTTTTATCTGTTGGTCTATTGTCAACTAATGCTATGAGTCCCATAATTTTACCTCTTTTTATTCCTCAAAACCATCTCCAAAATACTGCTCTGGGAATGCCTCTGAGCTACTTGATTCTGAATATTCTTCGGAACTACTACTTGATTCTGAATATTCTTCGGAACTACTACTTGATTCAGATTCTGAACTTGAACTTTCGCTTTCTGAACTACTTGATTCGCTTTCTGAACTACTTGATTCTGAATATTCTTCGGAACTACTACTTGATTCAGATTCTGAACTTGAACTTTCGCTTTCTGAACTGCTTGATTCGCTTTCTGAACTGCTTGATTCGCTTTCTGAACTTTCACTCTGGGATGAGGACGATTCAGACTGAGAACTACTGGACTCTGACTGAGATGATTCACTCTGGGAACTACTGGATTCTGATTTGGAACTACTGGATTCACTTTGAGATGATTCACTCTGGGAACTACTAGATTCTGACTGAGAACTATCACTCTGGGATGAGGACGATTCAGATTTGGAACTACTAGATTCTGACTGAGAACTATCACTCTGAGAACTACTAGATTCTGATTTGGAACTACTAGATTCTGACTGAGAACTATCACTCTGAGAACTACTAGAACTTTCTGAATAACCTTCTGAACTAGTTGAAGAACTTTCTGAATATTGTTCAGAACTAGAACTTGATTCATTTGGACAATCATATGGAGCAGTTGGAACATCAAAATTATCAGTCCAAACAGCTAAACCTTTAACAATTCTAACTTCATCTATATGACCACCAAAATATGTTCCACCTCTGGTATAATATCCTATGTAAGATTGTTGGGTAAAATTAGTAAATGTACCTGAGTATGAGCCAGTTGATGTTTGAGCTACACCATCAATATACAAGGTCTGCGTATTATTATCTGCATTATGAACAAACGCAATATGCGTCCATGTACTGGAAGAAATCGCACTATTACTCATAATTTCAAAATCCCAAGATCCTCCAGTAAGATGACCAGCATACACAACTCCGTTCAATGCTACATAAACTGTGAATAAGTTGTTTGTATCTGTACGAAATTCTATAAGTCCTCCGCCAGCAGTATATCGTGCCCAACAATCAAACGTAAGGCTCCCAGATCCGATGTTCCAATCATCGCTGTCAGGAATTGATAGGTAATCAGAATTACCATCTAACAAGAGACTTGCTCCACCAAATTTACTTTGAGCAGTATCAACTTGAGCAGTGCCATTTGCCGTAACAACATGTTTACTGTCAGATTCATCTGGGAAGTTAGTTGATCCATCCTCTCCGTCGCAGTGAAGAAGAAGTTTTGTATTCAAGCAAACTTGTTCAGTTGACTCAGATGAACTTTCTGAGTAACCTAACGAAGACGAACTAGAACTCTCTGAATAACCTTCTGAACTACTACTTGATTCTGAACTTGAACTTTCGCTTTCTGAACTGCTTGATTCGCTTTCTGAACTGCTTGATTCGCTTTCTGAACTGCTTGATTCGCTTTGTGAACTGCTTGATTCGCTTTGTGAACTATTTGACTGAGAGCTACTTGACTCTGATTGAGATGACTCACTCTGAGAACTAATACTTTCAGTAAAAAGATCACAAGGAAGATAGATGTGATTTATATTCTCAGTTGAACTACTTGAGCTTTCTGATTTGGAACTACTTGATTCAGAGTAATTTTCTGAAGAACTTGAACTTCCTGAGCTTTCAGATTGAGAACTTTCAGATTGGGACGACTCTGATTGAGAACTTGAACTTTCAGATGAACTACTGGATTGTGACGACTCAGATTGCGAAGAAGAACTTTCAGATTGCGAAGAAGAACTCTCTGAGAATCCTTCAGATGAACTACTGGATTGTGACGACTCAGACTGCGAAGAGGAACTTTCAGATTGCGAAGAAGAACTCTCTGAGAATCCTTCAGATGAACTACTGGATTGTGACGACTCAGACTGCGAAGAGGAACTTTCAGACTGCGAAGAAGACGATTCTGATTGACTACTTTCTGAATACCCACCTGAACTACTAGACTCTGATTGTGATGACTCTGATTGTGATGACTCTGAGCTAATACTCTCAGTAAACAAGTCACACTCTCTATACCTATGTCGAACATTCTCGGTTGAACTACTGGATGAGTTACTACTAGAGGATTCACTACTAGAGGATTCACTACTTATGCTTTCAGTAAACAATTCGCAAGGAAGATAGCCGAAGTGAACATTCTCAGTTGAGCTACTTGAAGACTCACTTGATTCGGATTGAGATGATTCACTTTGAGATGAAGACGACTCAGATTCAGATTTTGATGATTCACTCTGAGAACTGTCTGATTGTGATGAACTGGATTCAGATTTTGATGATTCACTCTGACTACTTGAGCTTTCTGACTTACTGGATTCTGATTGACTACTGTCAGACTGCGAACTGTCTGATTGACTACTGTCAGACTGCGAACTTGAGGACTCAGATTTTGACGATTCACTTTGAGATGATTCAGAATAAGAACTTATACTTTCAGTAAACAAATCACATGGAGCGTACTCATGATTTACATTCTCAGTGGAAGAACTGCTTGAACTCTCTGATTGAGAACTCTCACTTTGACTAGAAGATGATTCTGATTGAGAGGAGCTTGATTCTGAATAATTCTCAGAACTTGTGCTTGAACTCTCAGAATAACCTTCACTTGAAGTCGATGAACTTGAATCCTTGGAAGAACTTGAACTTGAATCCTTGGAAGAACTTGAAGAACTTACAGGACAAACTCCAGGCTCTAACGTTGGCGCAGGAGATGTTCCTGTATTTACAAACCATTCCAATGAACTTGGTGATACCCATGGTGCTGTTACGGCTGTATCGTATACAGATACTCCATCTAAGATATCAGACATCGTCCATTTACTTGAATCTGAAAAATATAAAAACCTAGATCCGTTGTAATAATATGTTGTATCATTATGTACTCCAGCACTCAAATAATTCCCATTATAGCTCCCATCTCCCGCCAATTCTGCACAATATCTAATTGCCAAATCTTCGCTAGATATTGAGCTTGTACTGGATGACTCAGAATAATTCTCTGATGAACTTGACTCAGATTGAGAGGAACTTGATTCTGATTGAGATGATTCAGATTGAGAACTACTTGATTCACTTTGAGACGAAGAGCTTTCGGATTGACTACTTGATGATTCAGACTGAGATGATTCAGACTGAGATGAAGATGATTCAGACTGAGAAGAACTTGACTCACTTTGTGATGACTCAGATTGAGAACTTTCAGATTGACTACTATCTGATTGTGATGAGCTTGACTCAGATTGAGATGAAGAACTCTCAGACTGAGAGCTTATACTCTCTGTAAATAAATCACATTCTGCATACTCAAAATTGACATTCTCAGTTGAAGAACTGCTTGAATCACTTTGAGAGCTACTGGATTCAGAATAATTTTCAGAAGAGCTACTGGATTCGCTTTTTGAGCTTGAAGATTCTGACTGAGATGAAGAACTTTCAGAATAATTTTCAGAAGAACTACTGGATTCGCTTTGCGAACTTTCTGATTGAGATGACTCACTCTGAGATGATTCTGATTGAGAACTACTTGACTCAGAATAATTTTCTGATGAACTCGAACTTCTTGAGCTTTCGCTTTGCGAACTATCTGATTGTGATGAACTTGACTCAGATTGAGATGAAGAACTCTCAGACTGAGAACTTATACTCTCTGTAAATAAATCACATTCTGCATACTCAAAATTGACATTCTCAGTTGAAGAACTGCTTGAATCACTTTGAGAGCTACTGGATTCAGAATAATTTTCAGAAGAACTACTGGATTCGCTTTGTGAGCTTGAAGATTCTGACTGAGATGAAGAACTTTCAGAATAATTTTCAGAAGAACTACTGGATTCGCTTTGCGAACTTTCTGATTGAGACGACTCACTCTGAGATGATTCTGATTGAGAACTACTTGACTCAGAATAATTTTCTGATGAACTCGAACTTCTTGAGCTTTCGCTTTGCGAACTATCTGATTGTGATGAGCTTGACTCAGATTGAGATGAAGAACTCTCAGACTGAGAACTTATACTCTCTGTAAAAAGCGCACACTCTTCATATACATAATTAATGTTCTCAGTTGAACTACTAGACGATTCTGATTGACTACTACTTGACTCCGATTGAGAACTACTCGACTCCGATTGAGAACTACTTGATTCTGATTGAGATGAAGAACTCTCAGAATAGTTTTCTGAAGAACTTGACGATTCAGATTGGCTACTGCTTGATTCACTCTGAGATGAAGACGATTCAGATTGAGACGATTCACTCTGAGATGAGGATGATTCAGATTTGGAACTACTTGATTCTGATTGAGATGATTCACTCTGAGATGACTCTGATTTACTGCTACTTGATTCACTTTCAGATTGAGAACTCTCGGACAAAGATGAACTTGACTCGCTTTGAGAACTTTCACTCTGAGAGCTACTGGACTCGCTTTGAGATGAGCTTGATTCAGACTGAGAACTTTCAGATTGAGAACTAGAGCTTTCTGATTGGCTACTGGAACTTTCAGATTGAGATGAACTCGATTCAGATTGAGATGATTCACTTTGGCTACTTTCGCTTTGTGAACTGCTTGATTCTGATTGACTACTTGAACTCTCTGATTGAGATGACTCACTCTGAGAACTAATACTCTCGGTAAATAAATCACAAAGTGCGTACTCAAAATTAACATTCTCAGTTGAACTACTTGAACTTTCACTTTTTGAACTAGAGCTTTCGGAGACTGAGCTTTCGGAGACTGAGCTTTCAGAATAATTCTCAGAACTTGTACTTGACGATTCTGAATAATTTTCACTTGAAGTCGATGAACTTTCAGAACTCGCAGAATAAACTTCGCTTGAAGTCGATGAACTTGAATCCTTGGAAGAACTTGAACTTGAATCCTTGGAAGAACTTGAAGAACTTACAGGACAAACTCCAGGTTCTAGTGTTGGAGCAGGAGGAGTCCCAGAAATTACAAACCATTCCAATGAACTCGGTGACACCCATGGTTCTGTTGAGGCCGTATTATATGCAGAAGTACCTCCTAGAACATCAGACATTACCCATTTACTTGAATCTGAGAAATATAAGAACCTAGATCCGTTGTAATAATATGTTGTATCATTATGTACTCCAGCTATCTGGTAATTTCCATTAAATGATATGTCTCCAGCAAGCTCAACACAAATAGTTCCTGGCAGATTCCCACTAGAAATTGAAGAACTTGAAGAAAACTGCTCTGAACTACTTGAACTTCCTGATGACTCAGAACTATTTGAATATTGTTCTGATGAACTACTTGATTCAGATTTGGAACTAGACGATTCTGATTGAGATGAGGAACTTTCTGACTGGGATGATTCTGACTGTGAAGACTCGCTCTGAGAACTGCTGGATTCACTTTGGCTACTAGAACTTTCACTCTGGGAACTGCTAGATTCTGATTGGCTACTGTCAGACTGGGAGCTTTCGCTTTGAGAACTTTCAGATTGCGAACTAGAAGATTCACTGTCACTCTGGGACGAATCGCTCTTTGAACTACTAGATTCGCTTTGAGATGATTCGCTTTGAGATGATTCGCTTTGAGATGATTCAGATTGGGAACTCTCACTTTGACTAGATGATGATTCAGATTTACTACTGCTTGATTCAGACTGGGAACTTTCTGACTGACTGCTACTCGATTCACTCTGAGAGGAGGAACTTTCTGACTGAGAACTCTCGGATTGAGACGACTGAGAAGATTCTGATTGAGAGCTTGAGCTTTCTGACTGGGAGCTATCACTTTGGCTACTGCTACTCTCTGACTGAGAAGATTCAGATTGTGAACTACTTGATTCAGATTGTGAACTACTTGATTCAGATTGTGAACTGCTACTCTCTGACTGAGATGATGAGCTTTCTGATTGAGAACTTTCAGATTTACTACTGCTCGATTCACTTTGGGAAGACTCAGATTTGGATGATTCAGATTGGGATGATGAACTCTCTGATTTTGAACTACTGGATTCGGATTGAGACGATTCACTCTTACTACTACTGGACTCGCTTTGAGAGCTTTCGGATTGAGACGAAGAACTTTCAGACTGCGATGATGAACTCTCGGATTGAGATGACTCAGATTGGGAACTCTCAGATTGTGAGCTAGAAGACTCGCTATCACTCTGGGACGACTCAGATTGGGAACTGCTAGACTCAGACTTACTACTCTCAGATTGAGACGATTCTGACTGTGAACTTTCACTTTGAGAACTACTTGATTCACTTTGAGAGGATGAACTCTCGGACTGACTACTCTCACTCTTTGAACTACTTGACTCTGATTGGGACGACTCACTCTTTGAACTACTTGACTCTGATTGGGACGACTCACTCTGAGACGATTCCGACTGTGAACTTTCACTTTGAGAACTGCTTGATTCTGATTGAGAACTTTCGGACTGACTACTTTCACTCTTTGAACTACTTGATTCACTCTGAGATGATTCACTCTGAGATGATTCACTCTGAGATGATTCACTCTGAGAGCTACTTGATTCCGATTGAGAACTCTCACTTTGAGAACTTTCAGAATGCGCCAAACTTGAAGTTGATGAACTTGAATCCTTGGAAGAACTTGAACTTGAATCCTTGGAAGAACTCGAAGAGCTTACAGGACAAATTCCGTTCTCTGTTACTGGGGCTGGAGGAGTTCCATTATCAACAAACCAAGACAAATACCCAGGACCAATCCAAGGGGGAACTAAGTTTGTACTATACGCAGATACCCCTCCAAGAGTCGTTGACAATGTCCATCTACTAAGATTCGAATAAAATAGAAATCTTGATCCACTGGAATAATAAACTGTCTCATTGTAAATGCCAACAGCACTGTAAGTAGCATTATAAGAAGTATCTCCAGCATGTTCCACACAAACATCATCTATCAAACCGCCACTAGAAATTGAAGAACTTGAAGAAAACTGCTCTGAACTACTTGATTCAGATTGAGATGAGGAGCTTTCACTATATAGTTGAGATGAGGAGCTACTTTCACTTGACTCACTTGAGATACTTCTGGAACTATCGGAATAATTCTCTGATGAACTTGACTCGCTTGAGATACTACTTGAACTCTCAGATGATCCAGAGCTAACACTATATTGTTCTGAACTACTTGAGCTACTTTCACTAGAGCTACTATCACATAAAGTTGGGAGACGAACAATAGTTATTGAAGGCCAAACGCCTGTTGTAGTTTGAGCATCAATAAATGTTTGAACCTGTGGTATTGTTGGGTCAGGAGTTATGATATCTGTGAACACCCAAGCATATTCACAACGAACATCATTAATTGATCTGTCAACATTGCCATCAAAATCAGCATCAGGTATCTCAGGAAGTCTAGCAACAGTTATCGATGGCCAAACGCCTGTTGCTGTTTGAGCATCAACAAAATCTTGAACCTGAGCTATACTTGGGTTAGGAGTAAATTGATCTACAAAAACCCAAGCATAATAAATACGAACATCATTTATAGTGATGTCTTTGTCATTGTCGAAATCTGCACAACCCATTTTATTTTCCTTTAACTACTCGAACTTGATGAAAACAAGTTCGAACTTGATGACGACACATTATTGAATGACTCTGAGCTAGAACTCTTAACCATCGCGTTTGTGCAATCAAACTCAATATCTTCAAAACTTTCAATCTGGAAGAAATTAATAATCGTATAAGTATGATATCCTGGGACCGTCCCTCCCAAATAAGAACCTGTAAAATTCGTTGGACCACCTTGATTAACAAGTGTCATTCTTGCTGTGATACTAGGATTCTCTACAGGGTCTATCCTATTAATTGGTATATGCACTGCCGCTACCGTCTTGACAGGACTTATATCATAATTATAATTGTATGTGAAACTATCTCCCCCATTAAATGACACGCTATCAGAAGCTATCTCCTCAGTTTCAGATCCTGGCTCCAAATAAGTAAGAAGAACGGATAGTTGTTTCAAACATTGTGCGTCAAGTGAACTCGATGAACTATCATCAGAATATCCCTCGGACGAACTCTCTGAATAACTCGATGAACTCTCTGAATATTGCTCAGATGAAGAACTAGAGCTACTTGAATCACTTGAATTGCTCTGAGACGATTCAGATTGAGAACTCTCTGATTGTGATGACTCAGATTGAGAACTGCTGGACTCACTTTGGGAACTTTCAGATTGAGAACTATCACTCTGAGAACTGCTGGATTCAGATTGAGAACTCTCAGATTGAGAACTGGAAGACTCAGACTTAGAGGAAGAAGACTCACTCTCGGAACTTGAACTTTCTGAATATTGTTCAGAACTTGAACTTGACTCAGAACTAACGGAACTAACAGAATATCCTCCAGATGACGATGAACTAGATGAGTCAATACTTGAGCTACTTGAGCTACTTGAACTACTGCTGTAATTAGCATTCGCACATTCTTCACAATTGTTATAAATACTGTCAATGTTATGAGTAATTGGCTTGTCTACCAAACCAACTCTTTGGTAACAGACTCCATTTACGCTGATAAATTCTGCTTCGGTATATGGAACAACTATATTTCCGTTCCATTCATCGATATCGAGTGCCGTAACAACGTCTTCTATTGGACATCCAAGACCATACAATCCACTAGATGGTCCTGCAAAATTCAATCCTACAATCTTTAATTCTCCACCGACTTCAATCAATACAGTAGAACCTGAATCTCCTCCCTGCCCCATTCTTGTATCAGCACTATATAATATTTGGTCAGTAAAATATGCCTGTAAATTGGTTCCAGACCCATCTCCATAATTGACTGTTGCCGCAGTAAACTTCTGGGTCAATGTTGCAAAAGGAGGTGGAGTAATTCCTGTTGTTCTGCCACTCTTGTAAACTTGGTCCCCAATATTGTATTCAGATTTATTGGAAAATGCGAAAGGACCATGTCCAACTTCAAGGATATTAGTAGCCGCATCGTCAACATCAACTGAGAAAATCGCACAGTCTACTGAATTACTAGCAACTCCGCTTCCTCCGAACTTCATAGCTACGGCTCTTTTCACCTGACCCGCTCTATCAGTAGGAGAGACACCTCCATCATTTGGAGATGGCTGTAACATCCACAAACCAGTTGTATCGGTACTACCCTCTTCTCCAAGGAAGGCTTCCTCATAAACATGAGGGTCACTGTGGTTACTTGATATGTTCGAAAAGCTAAACTCTCCTCCACTGTAAATGACTGTAACACTATGAGTATGAGGATTCGTAGTATCTGGATCGCCACCTGACAACAACGATCCTCCAGATGAAACAACAACACTAGAAGATATCCCATCTATCAAATTCCCAGCCTGTTGCCCAGTTATTGTAACTAAATGATAATGGCTATATCCCCAAGATTCCCCTGTACTGAAATCAAGGAAAAAATAAGTTGTTGAATAAGGAGTTCTATAATCAGGATCATATTTCAGGCCAGCACAGTGATTATTAGTAAGTGCGACCAATGAATCGTCTGTAGTATCTTTTACAATAGCTCCAAGAGTACATGCTGTTCCACTTTCCTCTATGGCACTAATTCCTCCTTGAAGTGGTCTGTACTTTTCATCATGAGGAGGACATCCGCCACCAGCACCATCTTTACAACTTCCATGAGCGAACAGTTTCTCAACTACAATAATATCTGTTTTGGTGTTAGTTGACAAACGCTCTGGAATAAGATCATTTTCGTCTAGCTCAGAAATATCAACTTTTCTCTCTACACCGACAACTACGCATGGTTCTCCAGTATCTACACCATCAACAATCTTAGTTCCTGCCATGGCCATAACAACATTAGCTTTTGGCGCTATTTCAGCAACATACAATTCATTGGCATCTCTTTCTTCCTGACTATCATATTCAGGAGATCTTGGGACGGCTCTTGCCGTAGCTTGACTGAAACTCCTTGGATTAGAGCACATTGTAAATTCAATATTACCATAGCTTGAAGAACTTGAAGAACTTGAAGAGTCTATCGATGAACTAGAACTGGAAGATTCTGAACTTTCAGATTGTGAACTTTCGGAATAACCTTCAGAAGAAGAACTAGAAGATTCTGAACTCAAACTCTGAGATGATTCAGAATATTGTTCAGAAGAAGAACTAGACTTACTTGAATCAGATTGTGAACTGTCAGAATAATTTTCGGAACTTGAGCTAGATTCGCTTGAAACGCTTTGTGAACTGTTAGATTGTGAACTGTCAGAGTAGCCTTGGCTAGACTTACTTGAATCAGACAATGAACTGTCAGATTGTGAACTGTCAGAATACTCTTCAGACGAACTTGACGAACTTGGAGAACTATCCGAACTGACAGAACTTACAGAGTACTCTTCAGAAGAAGAACTTGAACTACTGTGACTAGAACTACTTTCACACAGAGTTGGAAGACGAACAATAGTTATTGAAGGCCAAACACCTGTTGCTGTCTGAGCATCAATAAACGCCTGAACTTGCGGTATTGTTGGATCAGGAAATGTAAGGTCTGTGAACACCCATGCAAAATAACAACGGACATCATTGATTGTCCTACTTCCATTACCATCAAAATCAGCATCAGGGATTTCAGGAAGTATATCTGCGGTTATTGATGGCCAAACACCTGAAGCTGTTTGAGCGTCAATGAAATCTTGAACTTGGGATAATGTTGGATTTGGAAAATATCTATCCATGAAAACCCAAGCATAATAAACGCGAACGTCATTTATATTCAAGTCAAAATTATGTTCGAAATCTGCACAACCCATTTTGTATTTTCCCTTTAGTTACTTGAAGTCGATGATGAAGACTCATTATTAAACGATTCTGAGCTAGAACTCTTTACCATAGCATTTGTGCAATAGAACCTAACTGAATTGAATTCCTCTATAAAATCAAAATTAACAAGCGAATACCTAGCATCATCCCCCGATGATAAGAAATCAAGATATGAAGCAACATATGTTGTTTCAAACGTACTGTTCCTTCTAGTCATTCTAGTTGTTATTCCTAAATTCTGAGATGTATCTAACCTGTTCTTATTAATAACAAATGATACAACTGTTTGTGTTGATGGGATGACTGCGGAATCAAAATTATAAGTAAAATAGCCATTCCCATTATAATCTACACTATTAGATGTGAATGTATCTGAACCACCCTCAATATATTCTACTTCAATAGTTAATGGCTTGAGACATTCTGTGTCATCCAAAGAACTTGAACTACTTGATGACTCACTGTAGTTCTCTGAGCTAGTTGAAGAACTAGACTCTGAATCTAAAATAACAGCAGAACTGGACGAACTATTAGACTGGGAACTTTCGCTTGCAGAAGATTCGCTTTGAGAAGAACTTGATTCGGACTTAGACGAACTTGACTCAGATTCCGAACTACTTGACTCAGATTCCGAACTACTAGATTCACTCTCTGAACTACTTGACTCTGAACTCTCCGACTGAGAGCTTGAACTTTGCGAACTTTCAGACTGTGATGATTCAGACTTGGAACTTTCAGACTGTGATGATTCAGACTGTGATGACTCTGACTGTGAACTTTCAGATTGACTACTTGAACTCTCTGATTGTGAACTTTCGCTTTGAGAACTCTCACTTGCAGAACTTTCAGACTCAGAACTTTCAGACTCACTTGCAGAACTTTCAGACTCAGAACTTGAGGATTCAGAATAGTCTTCAGAAGAGGATGAAGATTCGCTTTCTGAACTACTTGATTCTGAGGCCGAAGATTCGCTTTCTGAACTACTTGATTCGCTATTGCCCTCAGATGATGTACTTGAACTTGAGTCTAAAGAGGAGCTTGAACTTGATGTAGTTGAAGAACTTGATGAAGATACGTTATTAAAACTCTCTGAAGAACTAGACTCATCTGATATCAACTCTTCACTCGAACTTGAAGAACTTGAATCATAAACAACAATATAACCAGTTTCTTGTTCCCCAGAAGTAGGATCTCTTAACGGAATCCATTCGTTGTCAAATAAATTCGTTGTTACAGTTCTATATTTGGGTACATACCTTTTGATTGGTGGGTTGGGCTTTGTGATGAAAGGATCAGCATCTCCAACCTGAATTCTCACGATTTCTATGATATACCAAGCAGGAGAAAAACAATATCCACCATACTCATAATGGAATATCAAAATGTAAACTTTAGGAGTAACTTCGCCCGTAACGATGTCTGTGTCTTTCTTGATGTAGAACGGCTGGCCATCATGAGTTCCTCTTAACTCATAAATACCATTAGCGTTTTCATCGCCAAAATCAATAGCGATTAGCTGGGGGAAAGACATGTTATTATCTCCAAAATCATATGCAACAATTATTTAACAGATTAATTTTTAGAATGTTTTTTACAATCCTCTGACTATAATTGATATTCACGTTCTTAATAAATTCGCGTTTTGTCAACAAGAAACCTTTTCCAAAAGCAAAAAACTACTAAATTACTCCTCATTAAAGAAGTCTGACTTAATAACTTTCATAATCCCTGTGTAACGAGACATGTTTTCGCGATAATTATATGTTGATCGATTACTTAAAATTGCCCAGTTCTGAACCGTATCTATACTCCACTTATTTAAACAAGGAATAATAGGACCAGTGGCAATCGCAATAACATACTTGACTTTCGTGGAGATATTACCAATTTGCATTAAATTTAAACCGTAATCCAAAGTACATGGGGCGGCACCACTATCAAGATGTCTTGTTACTATGATCTTATAACGATCTTTTAGTCTATCTACAAAAGTATCAAAAGTACTGGCTGGTTTCTTGTATTGACCACTACATGCCCTTGAGTTGACCAACAATATGTCGAAATCTTCTGGGATATCTTTATGCGCTCTTTCTAAAATCGATGGGTTGTTCATCAATATATCATCAACCTTAGTAAAAGGACAGTGAACTCCAATTTCCTTTGACAACAATTGAAAATAGTCAAGGTAAATTTCATTCAAACAAAAAGCACCCTTATATCTCTTTCGTTTGAATGGTATACTCGCATACCAGGTGTTAACAGTTTTGTTCCCTGTTGATTTTTCATACCGTCTTCTTGCTTGCATTGTCCCCAGTTTAATGCGATCTTCCAAACCAACAATATGTGACTGAAGTTCTTTCTTGTACTTTTTCATTACATAGAAAATACAATTTACATCATCATTCTGAATGCAAAGGTTTCTCATGTAATGAATCTGATAGACACAATCTCCTAAATGACGACCATTATGGAAATAAATCTCTCTCATTTTTAATAAGGCTCTTCAGGTGGAGCAGGAAAATCGTCTGTGTCTAATTCTTCAATTGATGGGTTAAATGCATTAAGAAATGCTTGTCTTTGCTCCAATGGAACATTTAAAAAATCCATACGTTCATCTGGAATCTTTAAAACAGCCCAACGGCCATCAATCATTTCTTTTGGGGCATCAGCCCATTTAGTTGTTGCCTGCGATTCTGGAGCAGGCTTTCCATTCTTATTTCCTATTACTGGGAATTGTGGAGAATTATTCAAAGCGTTTAAAGCCGCAATTGCAACATTCTCATCATCCCATACATAATAAAGCATTCCCATTTTTTCTCTCCTTTAGAGTTTTGTTATTAATTCAAAAATCAGGAAGGGAATACCTACAAAAAAGCCCCCAAAAAATGGGGGCTTGAATTGCTATATGGGATATATTTTTAATTGGAAATATTACCCACATAGCAATATTGGTGGAGCCGACAGGATTCGAACCTGCGCGGAGCTTGCGCTCTCTTGATTAAAAGTCAAGTACCTTCAGCCACTCGGTTACGACTCCAATTAAATTATTCCATAACTTCTCGCCCATTTACGAATTGTATTACATGTTACCCCATATTTTTTACCAATAGCAACCCAAGTCATCTTATCTATCATGTCTTTTAGCTCTTCTTTAGATGGGCGATTCTGAACCTTACGACGACTTGGCAACTTACCATTACATGAAGTACATCTGGTGCTTCTATGCTCAATTGCTTTGTTGCAATCTACACATCTATTTGTTTTTTCTTCCTCTAGCTTTTTAACATATTCCTCTATGGTTGTTTCAATTTTACAGTTTGCACATTTGTCCTTAATGACATTTTTGATCTGGGCAACAACCATTTTTCTATGCTTTTTGTCAAGCTTATTGTATTTAGACCACCTGATTCTATATACGAACCATCCATTGTCTTCCAAATATTTATTTCTACGCTTATCACTTTTTATTATTTTTTCATCGCAATAATGTTGCTCTCCATCGATTTCTATGTCTATTTTTCTTATTGGATCAGAGAAATCGAGTTGATATGTGCCAACTCTGTGATGGTATATTAACTCTATATTCTCATTTCTAAATAACTTCTCAAAATATTTTTCTGGGTACGACATTCCTTTGCTATGATGGTTAAGTAAATACGGGACTTTATCTGGATTTTCTTTAAGAAACTTTCTTCTTGCCTTACTAATCTTTTCTTTTGTTTTCTCTGACAGTTTTCTGGGTTTTAGTTTACAACTTAATTTCATGGCACTCGATCTTTCTCTTGATACAAAATCTCCTCGTTTTCTGGCAGACGTAATTGCCGCCATACTAACTCCAAATTCCTCAATAACTTCTCTCCATGTATGTCCTTCGTCATAAAACTTCTGAATTTCAATCCAATTGTATCTAGGCATAACAACACTCCTTTTTAGTTGTATTGTTATGTATTTCTAGATAAGTATAGCAACATCCTTTGAGAAATTGGACTTTTATGGTTCAAATTTGGTGGGCTGGGTGGGACTTGAACCCACGACCAACGGAGTAAGAATCCGCGACTCTATCCAACTGAGTTACCAACCCATTTTTGGTGGACCTGGAGAATTTTGAAATCTCGACCAACGGATTAAAAGTCCGCGACTCTGCCTCTGAGTTACAGGTCCAAAGTGAGAGAGCATATCTACTTCGAAGACTTAACAATATGCTTTTAAACTCTCTTGGAGCCGCCTGACGGAATTGAACCGACATCCTCTGAGTACAAAACAGAGATAATAATCCTTTATACTAAGGCGGCGTCATAAGCCCTTGCCCAGCAACGATCTGGGACTAATCCCTTACGAGGGGATAGTTCTGCCAATTAAACTACAAGGGCATCTTACTTAAATTTTCAAAGATCATTCTGGAGCATCCAATCGGACTCGAACCGATAACCCCCTCCTTACCATGGAGGAATTCTACCATTGAACTATGGATGCATAGGCACAAAAAAACCCGAAGTCTTTATCGGACTTCGGGTTGGTCAGTATCTTTACGTTCAGGTCAAGACAACAAACCTCCCGAAGCCACGCGTTTCTTCGTGGTTTTGGTTGTTTTAGTTGTCTTGGTTGTAGCGTACATTTTTAAAATTCCTTATCTTCATTTAATTGAAGTTTATGAGCATTGTTCATTAAACTCGCTCAAGTTACCCCTATTATAAGCTATGTTTGGAGCTTTTCAAGCGCAACTGAGATTTTTTTTGAAATTATGGACAAGTCTCGTTTCCAACAGTAGGAACGTATGATGGCGCACCTTTCCATCCTGCCCAAGTATCAGTTCCAACACCATTAGCTTGGAGTGCATCCCACTTAATGGTCAAATTACCATATGACCCCAAACTAGAAGCATCAAATGTAACGAATGTAAAACTGCTATTGGGAATAACTGTGGTTGAAGTTAGTGTACCTACATAAACTCCAGCAGAAATCCTGTTGTTATATTGAGAGTTTGTTCCCAAATTGATCCATACATGATGGTAAATATTGCTTCTTAAATAACAAGCAACTTTTTGAAATGTGGAATAAGATCCGCCAATTCTTAATTGCATTGATCCATTATAAGTGTTATTCCAAGATTCTGCTGGACTATTGCTATACGTACCTGGACATATTATTTTTGATTCTCCATTGTACCATGAGACGAATCCTGTCCCATCATGCAACCAGTTAATGCTGTTTGCCGTTCCAGTCCAACAAAGAGTAACTTTCATTCTAGGATCTGAATTCCCCCCACACATAATTTTGGGCAATGGAGGTCCATCACTTTCTGAAGAACTTGAGGAACTATCTGGAGGTAAACCAGAACTGGAAGATTCAGAGTATGAACTCTCAGAGTATGAACTGGAAGATTCAGAGTATGAAGATTCAGAATATGAACTGGATGATTCAGAATATGAACTTTCGGAGTATGAACTGCTAGACTCTGAAGAATTGCACCCTCCTTCACATACTTCTATTACTTCTCCCTCTGTGTAATTTAGATATGCTCCTGGAGTTGCTAAGACAATTGCATCCTCACTACCCCAATTTGTATAAGTCCCTTCATCAAATCCATTAATACAGACAGTTCCCTCTGAGATATTGCCAAAAAGAGTTGGTGGAGAAAACCAAAGGGTATTTTTAACTTCTGATATCCCACCAATTGTTACGTTAACACATTCAATAGAGCTTGAAGAAGATGGTGCGGCCAAAGATTCTGAAGAAGATGATCCTCCACCAAAAGACTCTGAAGATTCAGACAAAAGGCTCTCGGAGGAAGAGCTTGCGAGTTCACAAGCCAAACAGGAATCAAAAGTACCCTCAATCTCAAATGGGAAAGCATTTCTTGGTTTTGTTGTTTCACCAGAGAATTTGTAACATTGACCATCTATCTTTATAGATGATCCTTGATAATCATCAAATACTTTGCTTGACATAATTGGGATTCCAGCACATTTTGTTTCGAAATATTTTTCTTTGTGCTATACCCAAATACCTGCAATTATTTTTTGGATCGTTCCCTATTTAACGACTCTCTAAGGGAATAAGTGTCGAAGGCCATGACCGAAATCATTTCAAGCATTACTTGATCCAAAGGCTTATAGCCACCTTTATACAATTTTAGTAAACTCTCTACGTGATAATTATGTTTGGCGATTCTCTCCAATTCCCCTAACAGCTTCCTCTTCCTCATTTGTACCAGCCATTAGTTTAATCCTTTTCTTTGTTTTCTCGATAACGTCAGCAAACTTTGAACCCCCAAAAGGGCAATAGTGACATTCCATGTCTTTATTCCTCATTTCCCTCATCATAACCTTTGCTCCACGCAAATTTAATGAGTGAACAATGATAGATAATTTCTTATTTGGAGTCTCATGAAGTCGTCTTGCAACAGTAGCCCCAGTATTAAATTCATCACTATCTACATACTGTCTTCCCTCAAGATCATGATCTAGGAAAATATAGTCATACTTATTGGTATTTAGCCACTCCATTGCAAGGTCAACTTGGTCAGTAATGTCTAACTGACATGGTAAATGCTCTCTAAAAATTGCGATTCTTCTTGGGTCATCTTCCAGGATAAAAACTCTCATTGTATCTCCTTTATGAATTCTTCATCTTCCATTAATTCATCCATTGCTTTTTCGACCTTATCTGCCGTTTTCTCCAACAGAAACTCTCTAAGCAAAGGTATGGCCATTATAAAATATAAAACGCCATACTTTCCAAATTGCCATTTATGATGCAATTCATGGGCGACAACACTCACGAGCATCTCTGGAGCATCTTTCCCATAATGAATTAGGTTTATCTCTGATGGTTTCTTCCAATCAAAACTGCCTAATATACCATTATTAGCATCATATTTCTCATTCCAATATATCTTCACACCTGAAGGGTCAGCAATTGGGTAAGGCAACCTGTCTTTGGCCTTAGAAATAATTTTTACGAAATATTCTTGTTCCTTTTGAGTTAGTTCTTGTTTCATTCCCCGAACCCCCTATAAATTCTCTAATACTATTATAACTTCAAAAATACATATTCCAAGAGCCACAACAAAAAAGACCATAGATACCTATGGTCTTTAAATTAGTGTTTTATTGATAGAGTTTAGAGTTTAGAGTTTAGAGTTTAGAATCTCTAAGGGCTGTAAGGGCATCAATCCTACCTTGCATTAAAGTGATTCTGTCATTTAACTGTTCAACCGTCAATTGACTTAATTGAGCCTGTCTAATAATTGGTCTGATGACTTGAGCAGTATATTTGGCGATCAAATCTCTTCTTACTCTACCAGGCTTTTCATCAGGATAATCGTTTGTAACGATGTCCTGTAAAGTTCTTCCGCCTTCAAGTTTAGTTTTTACATCTTCAAGTTGAGTATCATTTAACATTTTTAATCCTCTAATTTTGAATTTTGATTAATATTTTTGTTTCTAATTATACAAAGAAAATCCTTTATGAATTTTATGGTGGACTACTCTTATATGGATGTCCAGTTGGTAAACTTCCTTCTTGGCCCCACTTCCAAGCGAGATATCCCTCAACCTCTTGACGCTCTGTGTTTGTTAGTGCCTTTCTATAAACAAGAACCTCTGCATAATCTGCTTGCATGAAGTTACTATATCCCTCATTCAGTGCGCCCAAGGTAAGTGTAGAGCTATAGTTCGGAATAGATGTGCTAGTTTCTGTACTTGTTTTACTTAAGCTACCGTCCACATACAATTTTGATCTTTGAGAAGCGATCAAAGATCCGTCAAATACTGTTTCCATCATATAAACCGTTCCACTACTGAAAGTTTGAGGATCGGAATCCCACCTATCCCCAATACCGTTAATATCGATATATACATAACTATCATTCCAATAGAACATGCCATAAGCGTATTCCCCGAATTCGCCAAAACCAGTGCGCTTAGCGATAATGCCATCTGGATCTCCACTTAAAGTTGGTTTTAGCATTACCAATATTGTTAATCCTGAAGTTCCGTCTAAAGTGTCATCGTCTGGAACAACCAATATGTCTGAAACTCCATCAAATCTAACGACATATTTTCCATCTAAGGCATTTGAGACATATGTGGGTTGATCAGTACCCGTACCTTGAGCCGCATGGTTTTCATTCCCTGATTTATCGTCCCATTGACTAACGAATCCTCCTGATTCAGTAATCGTATCAGAGTCGTCTGCATCAAGCCACAGAACTAAATTTGATATATCGGACGGCATAAATCCATCTGAACTCGAAGAACTACTTGAAGATACGTTGTTGAAACTTTCAGAGCTTTCTGAAGAACTTGATTCTAGAGCACACTCTAGACAAGAATCAAAAGTTCCACCTACTTCAGATGGATCAGTATCAACTGGGGCCAAGGTTTCTCCTACAAAAAGATAACATTCTCCATTTATTTTAATTGAAAGCCCTTGGTAATCTTGTAAAATCTTATCTGCCATTATGGTGCCGCTCCTTTGTATGGATGTGTTAACGGTAAATTATCTTCTAGCCCCCATTTCCAAGCAAGATAGCCTTCTAATTTTTGTCTGGTGTCAGTTGTTATATCGTTCTCAATAACGATTATCTCGCAAATGTATCCATCCAAACGTTCGGTTGCTCTGTCAGCGACTCCCATTCCTTGAGAAGCGGTATTTGAAGTATTTCCTGCGGTTTGAAATGCTGTTGGCCCAGAAAGCGTTCCGTCATAAGTCGAATATACTTGTGCATTAGCCCAATCTGCAATAGAAACAAACATATGTGGGTCTGTATCGGTTGTTTGCCAAAAAATTTCTAAATAGGAATCACTATCTAATCTTCTACCAGCAGTACCCAGGTCTCCAGCTTCAACCTGATGCTTTAATCTTGTGGAACCACTATTCTGATAAACCTCAAATAGAATATTTGTCCCAGTAATAACATCCTTCTTGTGAACAGTTAAAATCATAGCAGAAGGAACGTTTTGTAGATAAGCACCCGACCCGATAGCAATACTGTCATCTCCATCAAAGTCTATTACATTTAAGCCATTTTGCGTTGTGGCACCAGTAGTTGGCTGTTCGGCACCAGTTCCTTGAGTTAAATGATAATCATTTCCTGATTTATCATCCCATTGACTAACACTCCCTCCAGAATCAGTAATGGTATCTGTATCAGCCGCATCATACCAACCTAGCAATGTCAATTCTGCTGGGGTGAAACCTCTACTTGATGAGCTACTTGATGAAGATACATTGTTAAAACTTTCAGAACTTTCTGAAGAGCTAGATTCTAAAGCACACTCTAAACAAGAATCGTAAGTTCCACCTATCTCTGAAGGGTCAGTGTCAACTGGAGCAGTCGTTTCCCCTACAAAAAGATAACATTCTCCATTTATCTTTATTGAAGGTCCCTGATATTGTTGTAAAATTTTATCTTCCATTATGGTGGCGCTCCTTTATATGGATGATCTGATGGTAAATTATCTTCTAGACTCCATTTCCAGGCCAAATAACCTTCGAGTTTTTGTCTTGTATCCAAAGTCTCGTCTTCAACAACTATTAACTCCCCAATAGCTCCATCAAAACGTTTATTTCCTCCCCCAACATCTCCATCCCCGATCTCAAATAACTGAGTTGTATCATTGGGAATAGAAGTTGGGTTCGTTTGAACAGACTCAGCTTGCTCAACCCCATTCACAAAACATCTAGCATCTCCATATGTCCCACCCTGAGGTCTTGTCATTACAGTTATGGTAGGGGTACTAAGAGTTACTGGTGTATATTTGTCATTACCATTATTATATCTCCAAGCCCATCCATCAGAACCAACAGACACCTTAATTGAATTTGTGACATTTCCACTAAAACCACACCAACGATCATCTGAAGTTACACTACTATCAACCACTATGACTACGGCAATCATAACATCAGGGTTAGCTCCAAGACCAAGTCTTGAATTTATAGATAATTCTTTTTGTGGGAAATCTAGAATATTTAACCCATTTATATTTCTTGTTCCTGTAATTGGTTGATCTGATCCGCTTCCTTGAGTTACATCATAATTATTCCCAGACTTGTCGTCCCATTGACTTACATTTCCACCTGAATCCGTTATGGTGTCAGAATCTGTTGCGTCCCACCAACCAACAGGACTGACATCTAATGGATTAAACCCTCTACTTGATGAAGAACTGCTAGAAGAAACATTATTAAAACTCTCCGAACTGTCTGAGGAACTAGAAGTACTTGATTCCAATGTACACTCAAGACAAGAGTCAAAAACCCCACCTATTTCAGATGGATCTGCATTAATTGCTTCAGTTGTCTCTTCAACAAATAAATAGCATTGTCCATCTATCTTAACTGAAGCCCCCTGATAATCTTGAAATATCTTAACTGACATTATGGAACCCACTTATTATTCAAATAATTAATCACAGTATCTTGCTCAGAACTTGTCAAATCTTCGTTATAGAAAATCAATTCGCAAAGAGCCATTTTTAAATACCTAACATTCCCTGAGATAGGATCACCACCTATACGGATGTTGTTATAAACTGATCCTGCAATTGTTGAACCTCTCTGAAACTTAGAAACTTGTATCTGATCAAAAGTAAAACTAGCTGATGCAACTCCATTAACTTCAAAATCACCATCTGTATAACAAAAATCATTGGCATCATTTGTTGGTCTCCAAGCCGCAACAGTTCCACTAGCTAGTCGAATGTTACCTCTATCGCCTGCATTTGAGACCAAACCACTACAACATCCAGTATTTGGCTGACCAGACTTTACAATGACTGCCGCAAAGACCCACTCCATATCTGTAACATTAATAGAATTCCTTTGCAGAAAATCATTTGAACCATCAAAAGTTAAAGTGTTAAGATTATTTTGAGTTTCCAATTCTGTTTGAGGCTGATTCGACCCAGTTCCCTGAGTTACATGGAAATTGTTTCCTGATTTATCATCCCATTGACTAACAAATCCACCTGAATCGGTTATAGTGTCCGTATCAGATGCGTCATACCACAAAGACAAGCCTGGGATATCATATGGGAAGAAGCCACTTGATGACGAACTGGAAGAAGAAGTATTTCCTATGCTTTCAGAACTGTCTGAAGAACTTGATTCTAGAGCACACTCTAAACACGAACTAAAAGTCCCACCTACCTCTGATGGATCGGTATCTACTGGAGCAGTTGTTTCTCCTACAAAAAGATAACACTCTCCGTTTATCTTAATTGAAGGACCTTGATATTCTTGTAAGATTTTATCATCCATTATATGCCCCACTTATCAGACAAATAATCTTCCACTTGTAATCTCTCACTAGTCGTTAAAGCTCTATTGTATATTATTATTTCTCCAATATCACCATTAAAAGTCTCCCCAATACGCAAACTATAATTAGATGGGTTGGCAAAATCATTTGTTGTTAAGTCGCTGAACTGGGAGGTTCCATTCATCCAAACATTCTGGCCAACACCATCTTCATTCCTCATGGTAAAATAATTCCAGTTATTACCTCCAGTCCAAGACCACTGACACCTTCCTCCAGCACTCCATTCTCCAAAATCGAAATACCCATCACCAGTACTCCACGTCAAGTGACATCCAATTCTATTTACTTCTCTTGGATTTGAAAAAATTGGATAGCTTGCTGTAGTTACGCTTCTTTTCTGAACGATGAACATTGTTATATCATCTTGAGGCCATGTATATGGATCTTTATCCATGTAATCTCCCCCATCCCATCTAATAATATTATTGCCATTTTGAACATTTGTTTGATAGGTTGGTTGTAACGAACCAGTCCCTTGAGTAACATCATTGTCATTACCTGATTTGTCATCCCATTGACTAACACTGCCAGAGGATTCTGTTATGGTATTAGAATCAGCCGCGTCAAGCCACAATTGAATGTCTGCAATATCATATGGGAAGAAACCACTCGAACTGGAAGAAGAACTTGAATCCAACGAACTTGATGAACTTTCTAGAGTACACTCCAAACAAGAATCATAGGTCCCTCCAATCTCAGATGGGTCAGCATTAATACTTTCAGTTGTTTCCTCAACAAATATATAACACTGCCCATCGATTTTAACAGAAAAGCCTTGATAATTTTGAAATATCTTAACTGACATCAGATTCCCCACTTATCCATTAAATAATTTTCAACAGTAATTCTTTCACCATCTGTTAAATCTCTATCATAAATAACAACTTCTCCACAATAGAACCTGGCATAAGCATTGTTCCCTCGATTAACTCCTAATCTAATTCTACTTGAAAAAAGACTAAAAGTATCATTTCTAGTTGAGCCTGTTTGACTACCGTTTAAAAAGGCTTTTTGTTGAGATCCTGTATTCCAAGCTGTAAAAAGATATCTAGTATTATTAACTGGACTTCCATATGTTATCTGCCTTTGAGTTGTGGTAGCATCATGATATCTATAGTCCATATTAGCTGACCCTGCAAAACTTAACTGTAATGCTCCAGCAAAATTAAATACATTATGACTACTATATATACCATCATTAGTGTCAAATGGAGAGAACGCAGTAACAGCCATAAAAATTGTAAATGCTCCTGATGGACTTGCAGATAAGTTTTCCATATCATCATCAACTCCATCAAAAAACATACAGCCAAGGCCATTAAAACCAGAAGAAAGATATTGAGGTTGTTTGGTTCCAGTCCCTTGAGTTAAATCCCACCCTCCAGTCCATTTGTCATCAATTTGGGAAATAGATCCTGCTGACTCTGTAATCGTATTAGAATCTGATGCATCATACCAAGCATAAAGGTTGTTGATGTCATATGGGTAGAAACCACTTGAGGAAGAGCTACTGGAAGAAACATTATTGAAACTCTCAGAACTTTCCGAAGAACTAGAAGTACTTGAAGAACTAGACTCTAATTCACATTGAAGACAAGAGTCGTAAATTCCACCAATCTCAGATGGGTCAGCATTAATTGCTTCGGTAGTTTCCTCAACGAATATATAACACTGCCCATCGATTTTAACAGAAGAGCCTTGGTAATCTTGAAATATCTTGACTGACATTAGTATAAAAAGTTTTGATTGTCTCGATATTTATTTCAAGATTTACCCTCTTAACCCCTTGCTGATTTTGGAATACTCATCATAGATCAGGTTCAATTTCCCTTTCATAATATCTTGGGGTCTGAACTTTTTCTTTATTCTTTCGTCCTTAACTCTACTCTCAATGAAATTATAGGTTCTAACCCTGGTCCCTCTGCCCATGTCTCCTATTTGCTCTCTACGTTTATTATTATGATCGTTATGGTCCTTTGCGCCTTGCATGGCGTTAATACGGCTAGTAACGACTGAGAGAGCTATTTGACGGTTTCTGTGCTGATTCTTGGTATTGGCGCAAGCAGATATGCCAGTAGGCTTATGAGTTATCTTGACATTAGAGGCAGTTCTATTCCTATGTTGACCACCAGGACCTCCACCACAGAAACATTCAATTTCGAAATCAGCCATATTTAACTGATATTCGTAACATTCTGTGTATGGAAGAACTGCAACAGCAATAGTAGAGGTATGTCGTCTACCTTTTGACTCTGTGGGGGGACACCTCTGAACGCGATGTATGCCGCTTTCTAAAGAGAACTTATTGGTGAGATTTTTGCCTGACAACAGGAATGAATATGAAGAAACAGAATGGCTAAAGACAATCCATGGAGATGTCTTCTGCCTTACAATACCCTTGGTACATTTTTACCATGTCTACTAAGAAAAGTTTGGAGTCTTCTCCACCTTCTCCAGCTTTGAGTTCGAGTACAATTTGTTCTTTCATAATAAACCTCCTGAGGTTACAACGATCATTATACCATTTATTATAGGAAAATCAAGTTATTCTGTTAGATCTGTTAATTTGAACTGAGGGCTGTTTACACTTGCTTGTAAAGGCTCGACTGGAGTTATATTATCTTCTAATTCTTCTTTTGTTGCACCAATTATTTGAAGAACCTCTCCATCAATATTGTCTACATCAAACTTTCTATAGCTAATTTTGGTCATTTCATCTCCATCAAAAACAGCGTATGGATAGACAATTTGTGGGTGATCCTCTCCATTTAGTCTCATATTCATTAATTGAGATTCCAAATCAGGATCATCTAAATGAATTCGAATAAATTCTTTATCTTCTTGAATTCCCCAAGGTGAATCATCAAGTTTAACTATAATAATATCTCCTTTCTCGTGAACCCCATGTAGACTAAATCCATTATTTACAAGTGCTATTAATGCCATATTATTTCTCCTATGTGTTTAATTCAAATGCTCCAATATCTGGAGGATCTTTTCTAGTTGTTCCAAGTATATCTGTCTCTACTCCAGAAATAGCTATCCCAGCCGCATAGATGTCAGCACTAGAATTTTTAACACTATGATCAGACCCAACTGTCGTCCATTGATCGGAGCTGGATTTACTTATTAAATTACCACTTCCCAACCAAGAATTCGCTGTGGTATCAGAAGAACAACAATAGTCAACATTTTCTGTAATAATTCCAAGTGTGTAAAAATCATCCCCACCATTATCCATACTAATGTTGTTCTGGCAATTCCAATCAACAGTGACATCATTTAAGGTGCGGATGTAAAAACCTCTTGTTCCATAGTTGTAAATAGAATTATTATATGTATTAAGAGTGTAGTTATATGTGCCATCATTCTCATAAAGTTGAAATGCTACTGCACCATCTCTTGTTTCACTTCCCGAACAATAGAATGAATTATTGATAATATTAAATACACCATCTACGTTATAGACATTAATAAATATACAAAATGCGCTATTAGCTCCCTGTAATTGGAATACGCAGTTCTTAACTGTCAAATGATTCGCATGACCTTCACCTTGAGCAAACAATGTGGTAGCAAATGTATTTGTCCCGATTACTCTCATTCCATCAATTTCTACATATGGGTCAACAATTGTAAATACACTACCACTTGAAGAACAATACGCCCCATTGAGGGCAGTTGTTCCATCATGTTTGTGGCCATCTGCTGGAGCTATTTTTAGATGATTATTCTCATCTTGATTAGTGCCTCCACTAATTACACATGTTCCTGCGTTAAACCCTGAATCAACTAAGCCGAGAACGACACCTCTGTCCGTAAAGTCTGTATTTCTAGCCGCTTCAAATGCGGCTAATGAAGAATAATCTCCATCGATGTTTTTTATTGTATAAACTTCTGGATCTCCAAATGATGAAGTAGAGCTAGATTCCGAATAAGCTTCAGATGATGATGAAGAACTGGATTCTAATTTACATTCCAAACAAGAGTCGTAAGTTCCACCTATAACACTTGGGTCTGTATTAAATGGTTGAGTCGTTTCTCCAATAAATTTATAACAAACATCATTTATTTTAATAGATGCTCCTTGATAATCATCAAATATTTTATTTGCCATAATTTACTCTTTTCTTTATGGATAATTGGTAGGCAATAAATTCCCATAAAAAGTTACTGTTGGAGCATAAGCAACTTCTACCAAATCACCTACTTCCACATCAAAAGGTACAGATTGAGTTTTTGATCGTACTCCTCCACCTCTATACTCTTCAACATTATTGATTTTAATGCTACAAGTGTAACCAAGGTTACCAGTATGCCAAACTCTCAAAACTCCATCTCTTGGGACAGAATCTATTAATGTTGAATATGTCCCACCAACTCCAGTTTTATAGAAATAATTCTCGCTAAGATAATATGCGACTGCATGTTCTATTGCAGTTAATGTAGTTCTACCTTGACTGTCTGCTGTTATATATGCAGAATAACCTGATATATTGTCATAGATCACAGAACTTAAACTAGCATCTTTAGGAGTTCCATCTGTTTTAGTTCCAACATACTCAAAAGCTTTTTGAGTTCCTTGGTCATTTATGACAATAGCAGAGCCAACATAAGAATAATAATGTTTACTCATAATTCACCTCATTGTTATGGATAATTAAATGGCAATATAACGCCATAAAAAGTTACTGTTGGAGCATAAGCAACTTCTACTGAAGCGCCTTCCGCAACATTAAAGCCTCTCGACAAAGTAAAAGATTTTGCATGTGATGATGCATATATTTGCGATCCGTTAACAACTACTCGCATTGTATATCCAGCGTTACCAGTATGCCAAATCCTCATAACTCCCTCTGCGGGAGCACTAGACCATAAAGTACTTAAACTGCCAGTAACACCACTGACAGAAGCGTAATTGGTAAACGCCAACAAATACTCTGCCCCATCATAGTCTGATTTCCCCTGTGGATCTGCATATGTAAATATAGACCCATTAGATGTTCCTGTCACTCCTGATGGGTATGCACTAGGCACTCCTGTTGTTTGACCAATACGTTCAAGGTATACAACCTCATCCCCAATATCATACGAGACTCCATCTCCTTGATCTGATGTAAAATAATAACTCATAACTTTACTCCTTAAAAAGATCCTTGTTGATATTCATAAACTGTTGGGGTTACATCAATAGATTTTTGGTTATATTCCCAAACATTTTGTGGGAAGCAAGCCTCTTCACAAACATCAACAACTTGGTCTTCTGAGAAATTCTGATAAGCAAGTGGAGCGTCAAGAGTGATGATGTCTTCTGCTCCATAGTTTCTGTAATGACCACTGTAAATCGCATCTATACAAACAGGTCCTTCGTTAATGACCCCTAAAAATGGGGGTGGTGAGAACTGCAATCCATTTATGTTTTCAAGTACATGTTGAATAGTACCATTAGTACACTCATAAGAACTTGAAGACGATTCATTACCAACAGATTCTGAAGATGAACTTTCTGCTCCAATAGATTCAGATGATTCTGACAATGAACTTTCAGATGAAGAACTATCTAAAGCACATTCCAAACATGAATCAAAAACTTCTTCGATTTCAATTGGATAAGAATTAATAGGTTTTACGGTTTCACCGATCCATTTATAACAAACACCATTAATCTTAATGGATGCTCCTTGATAATCGTCAAATATTTTATTCGCCATAATTTACTCCTTAAACTGCTCCACCATCATAAACTGCTCCCCATTCTGATCCAATTGCAGTTCTCCCTGCTTCAGCGGCACCTCCCGCAGTGTATTTACTGTTGCCGAACGTTGGGATTCCTGCGGCAGGTTTTAACGATTGACCTCCCCATGAAATCAGAAGTGCATCATAGTTAGCAGTAGACAGGGCATCGTAAGGAGTGCCACGAGCTATTTCTGCCATGAACTCATGTATTACTGTGACGTTAGAAACATCCCAGTTGCTGAGGTCTTGGTCAAAATTAGGTTGGAACCTAATGGCTTGTTGAATATCAGTAACGCTTGATGTATCCCACACCCCTATCGGCTGATTGAATACGCCTCTACTGGCTAAAGTTGCACCTAGCATATTTGCCAGTGTTGTCACGTTACCCATGTTTGTAAAGTTTTGGATCGCGCCATTGAATAAAGGACAAGTATTAAACATACCTGAGCAGTCAGTGACACTATTCATGTCCCAGTTCCAATTTGCGCTTGCGCCTGTCATTCCAGTACATCCTGCGAACATCCATGAACAATCCGAACACGCCGACAAATCAGGCACATCAGATGCGGTGATTTCAAGGCCACTACAACTCGAAAATGCGTTAGCCATCTGAGGCCACTGATACGTTCCCCACTGTCGAATTTCTTTGAGCTTTGATGCATATCCCCATCCTGAAATCCAACCAGAAGAAGAAGAGAAGTCAACAGACATTTCATACTCGGTATCTGCGTCAGGATAGATATGTTCGATTATAAATCCACCAGTAACCGTTTGTTGGTTTCCATCACCCCAATCAATATATGTTGTGTTAGGGTTACCTATGTAAATTTGAACTGTTTTATTCTCTCCTGAATCCCACAATGCTTTAAAAAGATCACCCTCAGGGTAAGAACTGCTTGACGAACTTGAAGTTGAACATGGATCATCACAAACCTCTACAACTTGTCCAACCGAATACTTACTTGCCGCACCTGGCTCAACTAAAGAAATACCAATCCAAAGACCAACATTTATCTCTCCAATATCATTTCCATTTACACAAACAAAACCTGAAAAAGTATTTAATGGAGAAGTTGATTCAAAGCCTAATACATTTCCTACAATGGTTAATATTGAAACAGTGGCACAACCTTCTGAACTTGATGAAGAAACATTTTCTTCACTTTCTGAAGAATTGGAACTAGAAGAACTGCTAACATTACCAATTGATTCAGAAGATGATGATTGAGTACTTTCTGATGAACTTGATTCAATAGCACATTCGAGACAATTATCAAAAACTTCTTCTATTTCGCTTGGGCTTGAATTAACAGAACTAGTTGTTTCACCGATCCATTTATAACAAACCCCACCTATTTTAATTGATGCTCCTTGATAATCGTCAAATATTTTTTCTCTACCCATAAAAAATCTCTCTAGATAATATTGATAAATAGTTCAATATATATATCTGAGAAACCTTTGGAAAAATAGAGAGTTTGGTATGGGGGGTGGGACTTGAACCCACAGAAATTCACTTGTTTATAAGACAAGCCGCTTAACCAAATTTGCGTACCCCCACACAGGTAAGAAGTTTTGGGGAGGTGGGGAGGCTCACTGGGGTAAGTGGCTTCTTATTATATTGCCGTCCATTGTGTCAGCCCGTTCTCCTTCTAACGGGTGTTTCCGATGACATGGCATCCCCTTTGGTGGGCAGTACAGGACTCGAACCTGTCACGACCTCGGTGTAAACGAGGCATTCTAGCCAAATGAATTAACTGCCCAGTAAAATCATATTCGAAATACTTCTTTCATATTATAACCTAAATTTCCTTTAGTTCAACAAACAAGCTGATTTATTTTTTGAAGGGTTTGAACCTTCTAGATGGTGTAAGCATCGTTAACCTGTTTTTTGCTGTAATCAGCCTTTATTTTTGGTGGACCTACACGGATTCGAACCGAGATTTCCTCCCTGCCAGAGAGGTGTGTTAGCCATTAGTCACTATAAGCCCTTTTTGTTTCATAACTCGTTGATAATTAACGACTTGGTGGAGACGGTCGGAATCGAACCGACCACATGCTGGTTGCAAACCAGTATCGCCAAAGCCTTGGTACATGCGCCCCCAAGTTTTAAACGCCTAATTCGTTATCCTCAAAAAACACAACATCCGAAATCGGTTCTAGTCTTTCGTATGTCTCATTCCATATTTCAATTTCTTCATCCGTCAATGCAACCTTGTCATTTTTACAGTTCCATCGATCTTTGTCTGGACACCAACAACTGCCTTCTGCATGTATCCATTGTGCCATGCATTTCTCAAACATTTTCTTGTAATCTACGTTGTCTTCCATCGTCTGTCTCCAGTATCTGGTCATTTATACGGACATCATGGCCACATAAATGGCCACATAAGTCTTGGTGGAGCATAAGAGACTCGAACTCTTGACATCCTGCTTGCAAAGCAGGTGCTCTAGCCATCTGAGCTAATGCCCCAAAATACGGGATACCTAAGCATTGCCCGTTTTTGAATGGATGTCGAAACATTGCCATTCTTTGGTGGAGAAGATTGGAGTCGAACCAATTAAAATTGTTTGCCGAAGAGAGCCTTATAACAAGCTCAGTTTGCCCTCCGCAGGGCATCTTCTCCAGTTGTTTTAGAACTCTGTTCGTTAAAACATCGTTCTTGGTAGTTGGGACAGGACTCGAACCTGCATCCTCCGATATGTAAAAACGGTGCTCCGCGCAATTAAGCTACCCAACCAACAATAATAAATTGTAAAAGATCACAAAAAAAGCCCTGTCATTTCTGACAGGGCTTAAACCGACTTCTGGAAACTACATCATCCAGAAAGAGCAGAAAAGCCCTGCCCGTCTGCGACTACCGCGACGGCTACTACTGCTATGGCTATTTCTACTCTCTTTTTCATAAAACATATCTCCAGTTACGTTGCCCCTATTATAAGGCATCTATTTGGCTTTTCAAGCTCGAATCGAAAATAAATTCGTCTTTATTGAAGAAAAATCAAAAAAAACTCTCTGTGCCTGTTGCAAGCAGATGAAGCGAACTCTTTTATGTTCTCCATATCTTCATTTGAAAGGTGCGAAGCACAATCAACAAAGACATATGTTGGCTCCAAACCCAGACCCCAACAGGACCGAGAAGATAAGAGAAAGTGGATATTGAAGCCATCTGCTTCAGTCATTTGAGGCCACTCAATGTGGTCAATACTATGGTCTCTTAATGTAGCATTGCACATGTTCCTATGAAATTCAAGTTGTCGTGCGTTATGCGAGAACACAGCAGAATCTACTCTATTTCTAGCAATAAACTCCATAAGTGCAGTTGAATGACCACTTCTTCTTGTTGCCCTAGCATGTACTGTACACCATGAATCAATCCAATTGGGATAAGAACTACCACTATCCCAAAATCGCGCTTGGTTTTGACATGTTCTTGAAATGGAAACAAGGGTCTCCAAAGCCCCCAATACCGTATCCTCACAATTTGAGACGATATTAACGGCTCTGGTTTGCATAGAGTCTAGCTTTACGACTCCGCAATTAGACATTATTCTTCTGCTTCTTCTGGACCTTGTTCGTCGCCATCAGCTTCATCAGGATCATCCACCTCAGGCTCAATAATGCGCATCTGAGGCATTACGGTAGAATTCATCTTTCTTCTGTTCTGAGCTTCTCTTCTTTCATCATTGATGACTTCAAAATAGTATTGAAGAGTGCCCATCAAATAACGGTATGAACCAGTCCACTCATGGAACTCATTGTAATTACCTTCATCAGAAACGTTATTCCCCATAATGAAGAACTCTCTTACGTTTTTGATTTCGACTTCCGAAGATCTCTGTTTTTCCTGTTCAGTTTCTGGGATCAGTTTGATAATCATGCTTTTCTCCTGTGATTATATGTTGAGTTTTTCCTTAAGAATTTTCCTAAATGTCTTGGCCGCACCTTCTGGGGTAGCATTTTCCAAGTACCATTGATAGCCGTTTTCGGCAATTTCCTTGATATTATACCGATTTTCTAAGTCTTTGAGATCAGTATCCTCATCAATATAGATATAATGTTTACCTTCAACCAGTGGATTATAGTAATAGGGCTTGTAATTAAGCAGTAAAGGCTTCTTCATCATCATGTAATCGATTTCTCTCCGATTCTTCTTGTCAGTAACGACAGTTGACCTTCCACCAAGAACGATACCATATTTACTTCTAGCCATATAATCTCGATATTCATCATCATTCAGTGGTCTTCCGGTTTTCTTCAAACCTTGATCGCTTCTGATGACCTCAATTCCTTGTTTTTCTAACTCTGGAAGAAGCTTATGTCTGGCTTTCCAGTTCTTGCCACAGAAGAAACCAAGTCTATCAATTTCAACTTCTTGTTGAAGTTCTTCTTCTCTGCCAACAAACTTGGTGAACAAACGACTTGGAAAAAATGTCCAAGGACAGAACTTATCTCTGAACACTTGAAGTTCCTCAAGAGATTTTGGGATCATCTTCTTTCTATTCATATATCTATGAACTCGTTTAGTAGAAACATGACAATCTTGGACTTTGATAATCAAATCAAAATCATAATTGTAAACTCCCAGAGAATAACATGGACTTGGATATTCCCACAAATCAAGATAGATCTTCTTACCTGCACACTGCAATATAGTAGCTCGATACCATCTTGTTACTTTTAATGCTTCCTCATGATAAAACATGTCGTAAAGATCACTGTTTTTGAGAGCATTCAAAAGGTATGGCATCCCTAGAGTACCACCATATCCGTCCAACTGCTTTTTATTAATACCTAACTTGATTTTTTCCACTTTACTTCTCCTATGATCTAAATGGCAAATGTTTAATTAATTTCCTCTCGCCTTTTGTCTTTTGAGAAACTGGTTTTGGAGTCGGAGGAACTTCTTCAATCTTCTCTATCTTTGGTTCAACAGTAACAGTCTTAATATCAGTGTTGACCCTTTGGATATTCTGGTTACTGGACCCAACAGAAACGTCATCTCCCGTATTATCAACAGAAACTACACGATAAGATTTCTTAACTTCTGGGACTTCTTCAATCTCTGTAGTTCTAACAACAGGTTCTTGCGATTTCTTAACCTTAGCGGCAGTAGTCATTTCTCTTGATGCGGATATAAGTTCATCTCTTTTCTCAAGATTCTTTAAATAAGGTTTCTGAGCGTCTTCTGGCTCATCTTTCGTCTTATCCTTATCTCCTGGCTTACAATACATGCCCCAAGTTCTTTCATCCTCAACTTTTCCTAACTTTCCTGTCACTTCTTCCATAGCCTCTGAGAATGGCATGTGAGGGAAACAAGTAAGACCAGAATCAGGATTACAGTTGTAAACCTCAAGTCCTTCTTCCTTGAAATATGGCTGAAGTTTGGGATAATATTCAGTATTCATTATCTTGTATGTCTTCTTATTGCAGTTAACAGCACCTTTCTCTCGTCTTTCATCAAAATGATAAGTGTAGTCTTCAGACATTGTGAAATCTGCACCCAAAAGATAAATTCTTCTAAAACCAAGCAAGAAAAGGATTCTGACAGCAGGAAGCATAACGCTTCTACCTCCACCATACTGTCCACTATTTCCCCAGTTAATTTTATCTTCGAAAAGCCAACGGCTTGCCTCAAATTTCTCATTCCTATGAAAGAAAACGCAATTAGGGCACTCGCCAACAAGAACTTTCTTGCCCTCTTTCTTCATTTCTGACCAAGTATCATTATCAAAAATTGGCTTCTCAGCATGAGCATGTGGAACAAACTTAGTAATTGCTGGATCAAGCCAAATTGATTTAAGAAATCTCTGAGGATCATCTACGCATGACCAAAAAGTTGGTCGAAAAGTCGCAGGTCCATTGTTTACCCCATAAGTGATGACCCCTGGTTTTTTTAACGCCGCAAGATCATACATCCCACTTACTAAACTTGGCCCATTAAGAATCAAAAAAGCAGAAGCTCCTTTGTATTGACCAACCAAATTTAACTGAGCGCACTCTCTGGTAAAGAAGAATGGAGTCTGCTGATAATATTCATTCGACACGCAATGTCCAAGGTGTCTATCTCGATGATGCCTGAATGTCTTAATATCATTGCCGTCTTTAAGTAAGCTTCTACGTCTGGTTCCCATATATATTCTCCATTAAGAACTTTTTTTCATTATACAATAACCTCTTCACCAAACTCAACATCGAACCCAGTTACTAGAAAGGTTTTTTCTTTTGTTTCGCCATTAAATGGTTTTACATAATATTCTACTACAATTTTAGTGAATTCATCAGCCGAGGCATCGAGTCGGATAGATTTAACCGCTCCATTGCTGATTTCTTCATTTTTTACATTACACTTTATATCCATTCCATGGATGTAGAACTGAGAATAGTGTTGTCTACCAAATATTCTTCCATCAGAAATGCAAATGGGGGATGGAAATGAAGAATCAAGTCTCCCTCCATGGAAATTACTATGTTCGGACATCCTTATACCTCTATTACGTGCTCGTCCCATAGCTTTTGCGCTTCTTCTCTATCATTTGCTAAAAAATCAACATCTAAACGAGATATGGGGAATCTTGCAACCTTACCTTTTTCCCCATTTGTCCCGTAAGTTTCAATTATTAAGTAACAGACATCTCCAGCAACAACCTCAATTGTGGCACGTTTAAGAGTATACTCATCTGGTAGTTCCCATGTATCTTTTGCGTCTATTTCAATCTTATCCCATGTTAACTTTTCAAAATCTGGACCATGTTCTCCGCTCATGTTACACATTTTTTTTGGACGACCAAAAAGACAACAAAGACAAGTATCTGATCTTAATTTTTTCATGATTTACCTTTGGATATTTGGCCCACCCCTATCATGATTGAGATGATATTGAGGAAGAACATTTAACGGTCTTCTGCCACCCATATGAACTCTAAACTGTCGGTCAGATTTCGTTCTTCTCCAAACATCTCTAAGTCTGTGGCAGTATCTCCCTACTTTCGTTCCATCTTCCTGAACATCACCCTTCTCTTTGATTGCCTCAACTCTTGCCAATTGAAAATATCCAGCACAGGTTTTTCTTCCGCTAATCCATTTCTTTGGCCAATCTTTGGGAATTTGAGCCACATCCTCGATTACACAAGGATAAACTCTCTCGTCATTTTCGAAATATTCTATGCAAAAGGGAATATCTAAAGAATGACGATCAGCCCCAAGAACTTTTGTTTCGTCTTTATAATCATCACTCTCTAGCTTCTTCTTAATATCATCAAAAAACATTGGATCATACACCATATCAGAATCGGCAAACAAAATCCAATCAGCTTCTGTTGCTCCTGCCCTCATATTTCGAGGAATAGCCCTATTAGGAGCCTGTTTAGGGGTCAATTCGACATCAAGTATGTTCAAACCCTTTTCTTTAAAAAAATCAATAACCTGAGGAGTTGTTGGATCTCCATTTTCAGGGGTATAAGAAATGCTAACCAGTATGTCTGGTATATCTCCTTTCTGTTGCAATATCGAACTGAGCATCCAACACAATCTTCGTTGATATGAATGACAATGTATACAAATTTCTAATTTCATAAAAACTCCTTAAGCTTTAACAAACCACCAAGATCTGATTACACCTCCAACAGCATGGATCTTATAACCATATCTCGCTCCATAATAATCTACTACCGTTTTGACATGATAATCCAAACCTCTCCCCCAATAATCTTTCATGCCAGAATTCTCACCATCTTTATAATCATGACCTGCTACCACTCCACCCGTTCTAACTTTAGGAGTCCATGCATAGATATCATTAAATATTCCTTCCAAACTGTGGTCGCCATCGATGTATACAAAATCAAGAAGGCCATCTGGGATTTCCTGATAAACCTCAATACTAAATGCCTTGACTAATTCAACCCTTCCAGCATCAATAAATTCTTTCAGATGATTCTCACAATCTTTTTGTCGATTACTTCCATCCTTGTCATACTTTTCTTTCCCATAACCAGATCCAAAATCATCAATCCATGGATCAATACAATAGTATTTCTGCAAATCTGATTTAGAAACCATGTGGTGAGAAAACGTCCCCTTGTCAACCCCTATTTCTGCTCCGAATTGATATTTCATATCTTTGCAAAGCTTAGGAAAAAAGTGATCTCGGTACTTATTTTTTCCTTTCTCTTTAAGGATCTTACTCGCGACTTCTTCAACTTGATTGATTATTTGTTCATTCCTGTACTTCACCATAGAAAACTCCAGCATTATTGTATTCGAATTTATTATACAGTTTCGTCGTAGATCCCACCCCATCCATTTGGGTTGGCCTTATAGGGTCTTGTCCCCCTCATCGCCTTGGTAAGAATCTTCTTGTTCTTCTCCTGACAAGCCAGATCATTTTTTAAATTTGGCTTAGAATGTGGTTGATGAAAAAGATTTATGCTTTCCATTGTCTCTCCAAGCCAAATAACCTTGGCTCCTGATCGCCCCATTCTTGTAAAAAGATCAAAATCTTCAGAACCCCACCCTACAAAAGCTTCATCAAAACCTCCGACTTTATGCCATTGATCAATGTGAGCACACTGACAGCCGCCAGCAGTAGTTCTTTTTTTGATTCTCCCCCGTCTACATGAAGCTAAATTTTCGAATGGGTCAAGTCTCCCTTTGTATATCTGATTAGCTATTTTTGGTTTCCAATACATAGTCCTAGACTCAATGAAAACATTTGGAGCAACTCTCTTCAAAATCTCATCAACAAAAGTTGGCCCGAAAAAGATATCAACATCAGTGGTCATGATGTATGGAGTTCTAGCATTTCTAATTCCCACATTGTTCATCTTCGCTCTTTCAAATTCTTCCCCAAGAGGCTCTTGAACAATTCTAATCAATGGTTCGCATTCTCTGGATTCAAAAAACTTCTTAAGTTCATCATAATTCTTACTCCCACCATCAGCTATAACCACCTCAAAATCTTTATTGGTTTGCTTTTCTAATGATAATAAGAAAAACTTTGTGATATTCTTTTTAAGGTCTAACCGATCCCTATTAGAAGCGGCTATAGTCAAGGTTTTCATTACTTCTCCTTTGGCGGGGCGTATCTATACGATGGAAGTCCCTGATAGTGTATAAAATGAACTCTTTTGGAATTAATCTCTTTCTTTGTATATGAAGAATACTTCCATAAATTGCAAAATTCTGGCTCATGCAGTTCCCAGTATTTCTCTTGTCCCATCCATCCTCCAGATCTACGATCCATCGCCCTTGCAAGTGGAGGCTCCGCTGAATTCCCAGGTTTCTTTTCCCAACATTCTATGATCTCATCTGGGAAGGTCTTATCTCTAATGTAAAGGAATCCTGCATTAGGAAGCTTTCTGGTATCCTTCTTGCCTCTCCAGAAACATTTCCTGCGCTTATATTGCTGTAAATTAGCTTGACAGTATTCCTTCTTCCCCATAACTTCCCAGAAATCATTCGGCAATGCTTTTTTTGCGTGACAATCCCAATCAATAAACACAATCTCATCATAATCTTCCATGGCTATCTTTAAAATATCCAATTTATGTCGATATTGATTAGAAGACAAATCATATGGATGTGGATCTTTGTCCAGAAGAACCAAATTATCCATTGAAAATCTATCCCTGAGATGATTATAATTCTCTTCTCCGAATATATAGGTTACAAATGGTGCTGTGAATGGATTCTTCAGAGTTTTATTGATATCATATTCCATCTTATAACGTCTTTCCACAACCCTATTCTCTCTTGAGAAAATCCCCCACAGTCCTCTTATAAATGCTCTTTTCATAAGTTTCTCCTTTACCAACCAACCCTCAATCTTCTGTGGACCTGTTTTTTATTTAAGTGTTTGAAGCACCTGTTTTTTGATGCATATTGTTCTTTGGAAAATACCTTGCACTCATCTAGATAGAAAAAATCAGGCTCAAAATTATTCCAATACTCTTCCATACCTTGCCATCCACCGAGAAGATCATCTGTGTATTTTGCAATAACTCTTTCTTCAGACCATGGCCTACCCATATCTTCCCATAACTGCAATAGATCCTCTGCCACTTTCTTCTCTCTACAATAGACAAAACTAGCACAAGGGATCATCTTCAAATTTTCAGTTCTCCACTTGGCTTTTCTTCTTTTGTAAGATCGAAGTATAGCTTGTAGAGGTTGCTTTTTGCTAAGGACTTCCCAGAAATCTTCTGGCAATCTTTTGATTGGATATGTGTCCCAATCAAGAAATACAACTTCATCAAATTCCTGCATACCTTGATAAAGAACCTCCAACTTATGTCTGAACTGTTCTGTATCTATATCCCAGACAATCGGCCTCTTATCGACCAGTTTCGCGTTAAAACCCTCATCTACCAGGAACTTATAGTTATCTTCCCCAAATACATAAGCGGTAAAAGGCTCGTTCCATGGATTCGCTTTCAAAACCTTAATGTCGTTATCTATTTTGGAGCGCCTTTTATATAAACGACGACCTTGATGGTCATGAATGCCCCACAAACCTCTTATAAAGCCTCTTTTCATCAACTTAATCCTTATCTAAATCACTTACTTTGAAAAGCCAACTAGTATCAATGAATTTCTTATGTGGTATCCCTAAAACTTCATGAACAGCCTTCCTAACAGAATCTCTCTTAATATCATGGCCAGTAATATATCCAGTTTTCTTGACTTTTGGCAACCACTTTATAATATCATTCTTAACGGCTTCATATTGATGGTTGCCGTCAATATATACCAAATCTAAGCTCTCATCTTCGAACTTATCAACTGCCTCATCTCCAGGCATTTTGTATTTTTTAAGTTTATCTTTGTGTGGAGCCATTTTTTGATCGAACATCTTCTCTACAAGCTCCATTGGCCTGCTTTTAGAAGCGCCATCACTATCATCATAACCATTCTGCCAAGGGTCAATGGCATGAATCATTTTGATATTATTGTCAGATGCAAAAATTGACGTACTATCTCCTGAATAACAACCAATTTCTACCATAACAATATCTTTCATATCACTAACGTATTTAATCATATTCTTAAGGCCGTTTATGAGTTTGGCCTTTCTTCGCATTATATTCCTACTCATTTCCAACCTCTCTTTAATCTACCAGCAACCTGCTTTTGGTTTAGGTGCTTGAAACATCTGTTCTTTGTTTTATATTGCTCTCTTGAGAACAAAATACATTCATCTAGATAGAAGAAATCAGGCTCGAAGTTATCCCAATAAACATCCATACCCTGCCAACCACCTAAAGCCTCATCCATGTATCGTGCCATAATTATTTCTTCAGACCATGGTCTACCTCTTTGCTCCCACATTTCACAAAGTCTTTCAGTAACAGCCTTATCTCTACAATAAACAAAGCTTGCGCAAGGAACTTTTCTCTGCTCATCTTTTCGCCATGTAGCTTTCTTTCTGTGGTAAATACGTAAAATAGCCTGAAACGATCTTTTCTTGCCAAGAACTTCCCAAAAATCCTTTGGTAATGGTTTCGTTGGTAATGTATCCCAGTCAAGGAATACCATCTCATCGAAATCATTCATCCCTTGATCGAATGCTTCAAGTTTATGTCTGAATTGCTCTTTTTCCATATCCCAGACAATTGGTTTCTTATCGACCAATCTGGAATCAATCCCTTCGTCCAAAAGATACTTATGATTGTCCTCTCCAAAAGTATAACAAACATAAGGCTCGTTCCAGGGATTCATCTTAAGTAGTTTAATGTCATTATCAATTTTAGAACGTCTTTTATAGAGGCGACGACCCTGATGATCATGAATCCCCCATAGACTTCTTACAAAACCTCTCTTCATTATTTATACCTCATAGTAAATGTAAAAAACATGATTTCTTTCCATCTAACATGGTTTGTGAATAGACGGATTTTCTTCTTAAATTGCAAACCTCTGGCTCAAACAAATTCCAGTAGACTTCTGAACCACACCAACCACCACAGAAATCATCAATGTATTTAGACATTGCAGGTTCATCATCAAAAATCAAACTTTTTTCTCGGAACCGAAGTTCCAATCCTCTTTTCTGTCTTTCCGCCTGCTTTTCGTCAACCCATTTATGAAGGCCATCCCATATATCTATCATCTTTTCTGGGATAGAATCATCTCTAAAATAGGCGAATCCTCCATTACAAACTTTTCTAAGATCTGTTTCTCTCCAAAGGCACTTTTTAGTCCTATATTGGAATAGGTTAGCCTGGAAGGACTCTTTTTTACCCAATTCGTCCCAAACATAGTCGAATTTATCAGTTGGCACACAATCCCAATCGAGAAAAGCAATCTCATCAAAATAATTGAATGCGATATGAAAAATCTCTAGTTTATGACGGTACATCTCCGTTTCAAGATCCCACATGGTTGGGAATGTATTTACGCAGATGGAGTTAAAGCCATTATCTTCCAGCCATTTGTGGTTCTCATGCCCAAACGTAAATATCGTAAACCAATCTCGTTCTTTGGTTTCAAGAATTTCCTTTTGGATTTTACCGTTACGATGTTTCCAAACATCGCCCCACAAACCTCTTATGAATGCTCTCCTTACAGTGGACATTCCCATCCAAGCTCCTCAGATAACTCTTTCAGTTCATCATTTTGAGTTAATTTGACGAAACGATTGTCGTCTTTGACAGTTTCCCATCTTTTGAGAACATTCATCGACTGGGCATCCTTCTTTTTCTTCATTCCGTCAAAACTACTTCCCCATGATCTCCCATGACCTATCTTCATGACTGTATTCAATCGACTATCATCTTCTTTGAGGTCAAGAATTGTTTCCAACAACCTTCTGTACTGTGGATCTGAAAACCATTCATCATATTTAAGAACAACCTTATGTTCAAAATTCTGAGTCTTGTTCAGACATTCTTTGGCCATTTTTATCCACATTTTTGAGAAACTATTTGGATTTGACAAAAGTCTGTTCCTACCCCAGTTTAATACACTAGCATATTGGTTATATGGGTCTCGTATTACAAGGACATTATCTCTTCGTTTACTAAACTCATCCAGTCCATATTGTTGACAGAAATAATGTTTCTGCTCTCGAATCTCTGGGTTGAGTCCAATATCGAATACTGTAAACTCCGTTCCGAGAATGATCGCACTTGGCTTGGAATTTCCAACCTCATCATAATGAGTCAGTTCCTTATATCCCAACTCATCTTTAGTAAAAGCCCAAAAAGGGATTTCAAAACCAACCATCTTGCCTTTCTTTCTGCCAAGCTGAGACATACAGTTCTTATAAACAACTGAATCAAAATGACCTATAAGCCAAGATGTGATTGCATGCTGTCCAGTTCTCTGTACTCCCACTACATGAATTTCTCTATCAGTTGCGTAATTCATTTTACCTCACGAATTATGAATATAAAATCTTCCTCTTTGGGTTCAATAACCTCGCACTTAGGGCATTCAAAATCATTCTTCTTGTTTATTTTTTCACAAGTATCTGACCCACCATGTTCAAAACATAACATGGGATGAGGTTCTTCCTCAGGCATATTGGCGTTTTGTTCGACAATTTCTTGATCGATCTCAAACCCACCCTCATGTTCTTCAACATAGTCTTCCATTTGATCATCAGACCCAAAACACTCTTTCTCCTGATTAGCCGCTTCAACTTGCTTGATCTTCTCAGCAAGCTCACTAATTGGCCTTCTGCTATTGCCTTGAGTAAATCCATGATTTCTCTTAAAATTAGCGACTCCACCAAGATGAGGATCAAAACGGTTGCAGACAAAAAACATGTAAGTATCCTGACTTGGTACAGGCAATTTTCTCTCTCTTAAAAGTGAAACACAAAAACGAGTAAATTTCGCCTTATGCAACTGAATAAAAGAAATAGTTCTTTTTGTGTTGTGATAAAATCTTCTGCCTTTTACTTCTCCCTCATCCATCATGGGTTTAGCGTTTTTAAGCTTTCGCCTCCAATGCCCAGTGGCCCATTTGTCAAGCTTTTTGATGTGTTCTGGTCTGCTATATGACCACTTATGGCCACAATAAGCGTATTTCTTCATATCTTCGTTGAATAATGGTTTGTCATTGGTCGCATAACTATCTGCATCCAATTTCAACCAATAATCTGTTTTGACATGTTCTGCTGTTCCAAAAACAAACGCACTCAGCATTTCTTCTCTATGATCATCAGCTTCTGGGAAAGACCATGGAATTAATTTCACATTAGGAAGTTTAAGAAACTCTAACCTTTCGTCATTCAGTTCCATCCCATTAACAAAAACCATAACAGGATATTTATCGATGTTTTTGTACTTTCTCCAGTTAGGAAATGTCAACCTAAGAAATTCTACATATTTCTCATCACAGGCAGTAACAATTGTTACATCATCAATAATCCCATCTCTGACTTTCAAATATTTTCTAAGTCTTTTATCAGCATATTGAAGGTAATGGTTGATATTTGCTGTATTGTTTTCACACATCTCTTCGAATTCTTTCTTCCAATGATCGCAATTTGGAAAATCCAAACAATGCTTCTTACCATGGAAGTGGACAACTCTCTTGTCCTCTACCTTTTCTCCAAACTTTACGCTAACATTGTATTTAATTGGGGCGATGTGGACTTTCAAACCCCACTCGTCAGCAGAGGGATATAGAATCTGGAAGGCAACTTCATCTGGAATAAATATCCTGGCTTTAGATCCCTTGTGGGCCAGATTTACCCAATCAGTTACGAATTTCGTCCACTTCTTAGACTTTCTGAACGAAAGGATGCCAGTGTTCACTGCTGGATTTTCCTCAAGAGCTTTCTTCATATGTCTTTCTTCAGCGATGCCGTCAAATTTCTTAACTCTTTTTGCCATTGTTCGGCCATTTGACTTCCATCCACAAAAATGAGGTATTGAAACATCTGCATCGTCAAGATAATCAAACATTTCATCAATACTACCTTTAAGAACCATATCAGAATCAAGCCAAAGTGTTCTGTCATAAGGAGGGTTAGCAAACATATCTGTTTTTCTGACAAGAGTTTTTAGTTCATGCTTCTCGTCATTATGGATAATATCAACATTGTAATGCTTACAAACATCGTCAAATTCATGAGGGTAGGGATCTTCAAGATAAAACGTAATAGGGCCATCCCAGTGCCTTCTAATCGTTTCGAGAGCGACGATTGCTCGGACAATACATTGATCTCCCCTATTAAACATAATAATTCCGCGTGTTTCTTCCATAAATGCAAATTCCTTGTGAGGGTTACTCGATTTTATTATACAGGGATAATTGTGGGATTATATACTTCGGTGCTTATTATTTGCAATCCAAGTTATTCCTTGATAAATCCCAGGTTTATAGTAGTCAAATCGGTATTGTCTTTTGAGTTGGGCAAGTTCTTCATCTGTGAGATCTTCGAAAGTTTTTCCTTCTGGCAAAAACTGCTCTTCGGATCTCTGGAAAACATCCATATCCTTAGACACGTCATCGTAAGTATCTACAGCGTCCCTGGGTTTAGAAATAGCTGGTTGAAAACGTTCCATTTCGAACATAATAACACCTCCAAGTATTTATTCAATACTCTACTGGAGATACCCTAGTTCTTCCAAAAGTGCCATGGCCCTTTCATTCTTTGTGAATTCATCAATTCTATCTTGATGTTCTGACTTCTTCCATTTGCCAACTCTATTGGATGAGATCTTCTTTGCTTCCCCTGCCCAGGCATAATTAGTTTTTACATTAGTAGAATCCTGATAATCAACCAATTCTTTCTCATATGGGATACCTATATGAGAACATACCCTCTGCAATGTCTCTTCTGGCTTTATTACAAGATCTTCATATTTGACTATCATAGAGATATCTTTAAATTCAAGACCCTTTGTAACATCATTAACCCATCGATCTATATCTACCCAATATTGCCCAGGATGATATGGATGAACCGATGTAGTAACATCTCTTCCATCTCTTATCAAATGTATAAGCTTTACATCGCCCTTGAATATTTTATGAATTTCATCAAAAACTAAGATATTTTTAGGTGTCTTTTCACACCAGATCTTCCCATCCATGTCATGTCCGTCAAGCTCTCTTATGATTCTAATAAGTCTTGTTGGATTTGGATAAAAGGCAAAAAGTTCTTCATCAATGGCATGAATCTTCTCATGAGCACCAAGTATACTAAGCAAAAGAGTAGTCCCTGATCTACCACACCCTCCAACAATAACTGGAGAACCATATTTCTTGAGAGCCTCTACCTCTCGATACATCCAAGTGTTTATTGTACCAGATGAAACCATCTCTTTGAACAACTTGACAAACAACTCTGGATTATTCTCAGCAGGCTTTTCGTAAGAAACTCTCCATGAATCTCCCCAAAGCCATTTCCCTCCACTCTCAAAATGAACGAACTGCGAAGAAGCCCCTTCCTCTATCTTATATATTGACTCACCAGGATGAGTATAATATTTATACGGTTCTATTGTAAGTACTTTGTCTATAGAAGCTTTGGTTATTTTCATTGCATCCTCACGAAACTGTCACAGAAGCCCCTTAATCTTCTAAGATCTTCACAATCCATAGATCCCAGATGCCCCTTCTCATAATTTGCTTGCAACGATTTATCAAGAGTAAAGTGTTTTTCTACAACCTTAGCTCCGCGAACAACAGAAGCAATTGCCGCAGTTAATCCAAAAGTATGATCACTAAAACCCATGTATCTTGAGTTTTTAAAATCGCAATTTGGAATATCTTCTAAACGTGCTGGATAATCTGAGATACATAAAAAATAATGGACGTTATCTCCATCATATCGAAAATCATTCTGGTTAAAACCGTTAGATACATAGACTGGCTTGTTAGTTGCCATCACTTTATGACATAATGCCATGTCTTCAAAAGTTCGACTTGCTATCTTGTAACTGGAGAAGCTCAACTGTTCGCACCAATAGAATCTTTCCTCATCAAAAACGGAACAAAGAACCCCAAGGTCAATTGAATCGGCATATCTCTTGATTCTACTTAGCTCTGGTAATGTAATTTCAGCATACTTCTTTCTGTCATCACCAAATAGTCTTTGTGATGAATATAGTTGGAATTTCACCATATCTGCTCCAAATGTCTTGCATTGAAGCATCATACTAAATATCGCATCAATCGATCCGCCATGTTGAGGATGCAGTTCTGCTATGATCTCAATTCTTTCGTTTTTTGGTTCCATTGAGTCTTTCCTCCACTTCTTTTACATTGTCAATATCATGCACATCTATATAATTTGTAACATAGACACCACTTCTCGTACTAAGAGACTTTTGATAAACATACTCCCTTCTCATTATTCTAAAAGCGGCATTCATTATAAGATCCTCATTAACACTAAATATCTCACTTCGGTCGAACTTTATAAATTTCTCAAGTGCTCGATCTAAATCATCACTATTGATCTCTGGAGAATTCGCCTGTACTGAAATTACGATGTCTGGAATACCAACTGTATCATAATTAGGGCTAACTATTGTACCTGCCTCTGGATTAACAAGAACATCCGTTGCATGTATAATTGCGTCCTGTTTAAATACATGATCTTCTGCCAACTCTTCTGGTCTAACAATAACTCCAGCCCTATGGCCCAAGGCTATGCCCCAAATTTCCTTATCTTCAGTTGAAACATAAACCCTATCAATATATTCAGACTTTTGGCAGGCATTTATTGCCCAAGCCAACATCGGAACACCACAAACTGGGTAAATGTTCTTTCTAGGCAATCTTTTAGACCCACCTCTTGCAGGTATTACGGCAACAACTTTTTTCCCATCAATCATACAATTGTCTCTTTGTACTCTTGGCTCTTCGTTTTGTTGCTCTTATGCATTCTATATCTATAGAAAGGGAACTTCAAATGATGGATTTTGTATTTCTCTCCGAGTCTCTTTCTCAATTCCTCTTCCTCTCTATGTCTCATAGCAGGATTGTAACCACCTAATTCAAGGAGCAAATCTCTACGATACATAATCCCACAAGAAATTGGATCTGTTTCTGCGTACTTTCTTTCAATCTCATGCTCGAAATTATCAACATGATAATAATCGCAAGAAACGCAGAATGCATCATGATTACTCATCAAATAAGTTCTCATGAAAAAGGCGAGATTCTTGTTAATGAAATCATCGGCATCAACTCGAACAGCAAATTGCCCTCTAGCGGCCCTTAAGCCAACGTTAGACGCTTCTGCGACTCCCAGGTTAGTTTCATTCCTAATGTAAATGATATCCTTAAGGAATGGCTTTACAACTTCGCTTGAGTTGTCTGTACTGTTATCATCAACCAGAATGATCTCAGGCTCAATATTAGCTTGGTCAAGACAACTTCTTAGGCATCTTGCCAAGTACCTTCCATAGTTATAGTTAGTGATGATTATTGAAACGTCACTTGTCTTCATGATATTACCTCCAATTGAACACCCTCCCAATCAATAACTGTACCAGATCCGAGAGCATTCCAATCCTTTTCTTCTCCAATATATTTTACAACTTTTAGGTCTTCAGATGACTTTATAAAATCGATAACCTTATCTCCTTTCTTCGTCACTAACCCATAATCATGTATTACGATGATCGGATTCTGATTGATAGAAACCCCAATGGCATTCTGGATGTCCATTCTCAGGTTCTTCTCAGTGTGAATACAATCTATTAAAACGAAACCTATATTTTCTAGGTCCCATTCTTCATTATAAACATCTTTTTCGATAATTTTATAATTATCCAACCCAAGTGAAGAACATAATTTGTCAGCATTGCGAACCTGCTCTACTGAATGATCAAAGCCATACACTTGTTTTCCCAATTGTTTCGCTACAGTTGCAAGAACAGCAGTTGTATTCCCAGATGAAGTACCCACTTCCAAAATATCTCCTTCAAAAGGACACTCCAACAAAATATCAATAACATCTTTTTTGAACTTGAGGGTTGTCGTCGCCTTCACTTTATCTTTATGCTGGATCTTACTCAATAACTCTTCAAAACTATCCATTAATATAACCCTCCAATACAGAAAACCACTTGCTCCTATCCCCTTTCAGCCCACCTCTTCCTTGATGTAAGAAAAATGGATCATCATTGATAAATGATTGTTCACAATAAACTTCAGGGAATACGTGCTTCTCTTCCATCTCTTTATTGTTCCTTGAGTTGGGCAATATTAAGAATTCCAGACCATTGTCTTCACAAAATTTCGTAAGATTACCGCCAGTATCTTGATGTTCATGAGAAAAAACCAAATTGTTGTCCGTTAGGAAACTCCGACGCATAAACATGAACTGAGGTCTAGCAATACCCAGAGATTCTTCGTATCTTCCTGATACAAAAGCATATTTGTCTGCCAATTCTTTTAAATCCTTCACCCATTCTCTAACAAAAACCGTATCTGGATCAAGTATGCAAACGTATTCATTCTTGCAAAACTGAAAAGCTTGATTCACCCCATTCGAATGACTTTCTGAACCTAATGAACCTTTGTAATTACCTGGTTCTATGTGTATACCAGATTGATCCTTGAAAATTGCATTTAATTCAGATAAATCATTCGAATTGTCAACAATTACGACATTGTAATCACACAAAACGAACCTTTTTATGCTATTGGTCAACAATTTTATAAACCTGACCGATTTGTAGTTTACTATAACGAAATCTATCATGAAACATCCTTTATAACACTATCTAATATTTTCTTTGCGACTCCACCTGGCTTAAACAGTTGTTTTTCCCTAACTTCATCAAATAGGTCTGAGAAATCTTTTGCCGTAACTCGATTAACAGCCTCTTCAAACTCTTCGAAGTTCACCTCATGATGTAAAAAGTCCTCAACAGAAGAACTCTTGGAACAAAGTGGACAATTATAAGGTTTGTCATATATCAAACTCGATAACTCTTTTCTTTTCTTATCCCTGATCTGTTTTTTGCAGAATGGGCAAACAATCCTATCCCCCAAATTAGCACAAAAATCATGATCATACAAAGGTCTAAAATTTCTCTCGTAAGGCTTGCAATTAACATTAACAATAGGTATACCCATCATAACGGCTTCTTTAATCGTTGAAGAACTGCTGTTAACCAACACATCACAAGCAGTCATTAACTCCATTGTCGGATGAGGAAACCACTTCTTATCTTCTATGTAGATATCCCCTCTCAGATCCTCTGTTGTCCTCTCTTTCGCTCTCGCTTTAACAACAACACAGTAATCCATCCTTCTTAGATAGTCAAAAACAACTCTGAAATCCACTATCCCGACATCTCTTAACCTGGGAACAATAACGAGAGCTTTTTTCTGGTCTTTGGGCAAGCCATATTCGCGGATAACCTCATCTCTATCAATTTTAAGATCATATTTAGGCAATCCACAATAGATATTCTTCTCAGACATAGTATTGTAGTACTTTGCAAAATATTCTCCTGGCATCACGATCTTATTGGCTCTGTTCTTATATAAATTGTGATATCCAGCATGTTTAAAATCACTCATATGGGTTAAAACTACGGTATATACATCTCCATTTAAGAAATTAAGCCCTCTATTCTCTGAAACGAATACAGGAGTCCTAACACCCAATAATGCTCGTCTAGCGTTTTTATTGATGATCTCAAATCCATAAATCTCACTCAATTGCCGTAAATTGTCAAGATTATCACATATGTTATTAAACCCTTTCTTACAGATTATATAAAAACGAGATTTTATCCCTAATTTATTGGCTTCTATTGCCATAGGGATAAAATATTTCAGCATATGAGTTTGTAGAACAACAAAGTTGATGAAATTCATCTTACTCCTCAATGCCTGGAGATTTGTAATAAAATAACTGCATGTCTTTTCTCTGACATGTCAGCGGAGTCAGTTGAATGTTTTCGTCATATCTTCGATAATCTTCTGGCTCTATGCAATAATCAAACTTCCCAGTGTTGGTTTTGGCCCCCAACATATCTGATAACTCATAAATCAATACGTGCTTACAAACCCTTAATAGACCCTTCACTAACCGTGCCTTTTCCTCTCCTTTCGGAAGGTGCATAAGAAATCCCATACTAACGCCAAGATCAAAATAGTTGTCTTCATAATTCTCTAAGCAATATTTCCTCATGTCTCGACAGAAAAAATGGGCGTTTCTATCTGAAAAAAGTTCCCTAGCTTGATTTAACGCTTCTTCACTGATGTCGAACCCTACAGCTTCACAATCATATCTATCAACAGCATACAATAAATTTCTACCTACATTACACCCAACTTCAACGATATTATTTACATCAGCTTCATTGGAAATCTGATCAAAATAATCATACATAGATTTAGTTCGATCCTTTTTGACCTTAGAATTCAGATAGTTGCCCTTTATGGTCTCACCTTTGTATTTAACATACAAATTCTCTCCCCAATAATTCGCTTTTTTCTTTCTTAAAATATAATATTTGTAAGAGCCATCTACCTCATCAAAATACTCATAATTAGGATTGAATGATTTGAATGATTCATCCACTTTCTTAATATCAAAAAGACTACAATCAGCTTCATTAACCTCATGAGTTCCTTTATCAAATCCAATAACAATAATCCCATCTTCTTTTAGTATAGAAAACCACTTTTCTAAAGTAATATTTGGATTTGGGGCGTGATCTAAAGAATTCGAAAAAATGATATCCCACTTCTCGTTCCAATCTTTTGGAAAATTCGAGAAATCCATTACGAAATCTGCATTAGATTCTGGAGAAATATCAAGAGAACTCACAGAAACATTTTTGTCTTTTAGCCCCTCTCTCCAAACATCTCGTTCATGGTTGTTTCTCGTCCCAAGGCAGATCATCTCAGAACCGTCTTCAACCAAATCATATATTTTGTCACAGCATTCTAAGTAATGATTTTTATCTCTCTTCTTGTAGGCTTTGGCCTTATGTCTTTTAACCTGAGCATCAACATACTCATCTTGACTTACTCCCTCGTCGTAAAACCTTTTCTTAACAAAGTTAAAATCAAAAGTATTTTTAAATGCTCTTTTCTTCTTTCTCATAATAATTTCTCCAATATATTTTTAGAAACATCTCCTTTTTCGAATAGGTGTTTTTCACGCGACTCTTGAAAACTACCTTTCAAATCAGTAGACATAATTTTTTCAATTGACCTTTTAATCTTCTCAACATCTGCCGAGACAGCAAGATTAATGACATAGTCGTAGTCATATAAAAAATCAAAACGTCTTGACGATTTCACACAGAAGTTGATAAAAGGTACATCCATCATAACACATTCTTTTGATGCAGTTGAATCAAAATTAACTACAAAATCGCTAACAGACATAAGTTCCATTGTAGAATGAGGATACCAACTAAAATCTTCAACATATGTATCCCCTCTATATAATTCGTGATTCTTCATCCCTGATTGAATTGGATCTTTCCCTCTCGTTTTAACAATAATGCTATACCCCATCTGATGCAACGACTCATAAGCTCTTTGCAAAACTGTAAATAACTTTCCGTTAAGATATTTTACACGAGGAAATATGACAAGAGCATTCTTCTCTCCAACTCTATATCTCCTTCGCACAGAATCTGGATCAATGACTACGTCATACTTTGGACTACCAAAATACAAATTTTTGGGACTCTCCTTTTTAAAATACTGCGCAAAAAATTCACTTGGCATACATACATGATCAACATCGTCTATATAATGATCATAATGAACTGTAAAATCTCTCATTGAAGTGATTGCCACACTCTTTTGGCAGGAAGAGATATTATCAATGTTCACTCCTTCAATAGAAAAAACAATCGAATCTTTGTCTTCAATCTTTCTACGATAATTCACTACGAATCCATGATCAAAAGCCATTTCTTCAAGGAGATGCTTGTGTGAAGCTGGGTTGTGGTACTTTTGAGTTTTATAGACATGCAACTGAGATTTAAGACCCAAACGATTCCCTTCTTTAATAAGGGGAATGTAATATCTTAATGCCGCCATTTGATCTAGTATGAATCTTAGATTGCTCAAATTATTTCCTCATACTGTTTACACATATCTTCTTTCCCATAATCATAAAACGCCATACGATTCTGGCAAATTTTATAATGTATATAGTCACTCTGCAATACTCTTATTATCTCAAATAACTCTTCTGCATCTTTAAACGTCCTTACAAAATCCTTTGCATACTCAATACAAGCGTCAGCTTCGCTATGAATGAGAGGAATTAACCCACAACTCAGCCCTTCTGGTATATGGTTGGGGCCTGGTTCAAACAATGATGCTGATACATAAACATCATGCTCCCTTAGTAATTCTGGCAATGCATGATAAGGTTGAGCCGATATCTTTCGACAATACTGTAAACTACCTTTCATCGGCCTCCCTATAAAAGTGAATTGAGCAATCTGTGGATTTCTATTACAAAATCTATCCAATTCTTTGTAAATAGGATAACCCTTATATATGTTATCTGAGAAATGGTGAGTTACGATCTTTAGTGGGGACATTGGCCTTCTTGATCTATCCTCTCTATAAAAAAGAGTTCTATCGCTACCATTTCTAATGACAACCGAATTAGAAACATTCATCCCCTTATCTATAAAATACCCTCTGAGCCATTCACTTACAAATACAGTCTTGTCAGCAACCCTTTTATTAGATTGAATAATGAGATCATCCAACCCCTTGCTGTTTGGTCTATGAGCATCATTTTCATTGATTCGATGAATGACCTTAGCCCCTTTCTTCCTTTGCTCTTCAACTTCCTCCAAACTAAATGTAACGCTTCTATCACGAACATCCATCAGAACAATTACGTCAACGTCATTCGACAGATCAAAAACTACATCATGTCCTTTGCCAGAGAAATAGGCAGACAACATCCTAAGGACTTGATTCCCCCCTCCGTATGGACCATCTACTATTCTTCTGTTAAAAGCTATTTTCATTAATCTCTGAACCTACGAACTCTTATGCTACCTTTCTTCGCTAGTTTATAATGTTCATCTATAAGCTTCATAGTTTTCTTTCTTTCGATCTCAGCCTCTCTAAGATTAGGACCATGGCCACTATCATCTGGACTATGAACCCATGTCTCAACCATAATTGAACCCTTGTTAGAGTGATTTATGATATTCTGAGTTACATCATAAGGATTTGGGAGATGCTCATATACATCCATAATACAGACGATATCAAAATTACATGAGAATTTAGGATTCGAATAATCCGCTGTTATCTCATGCACTTCGCATTCAACCCCTGCCTTGTTCAACCTCCACTTAGCAAACTCAAGATGTTCTCCAGCTACATCAACCAAAACAAACTTCATGTTCGACACATCTTTAGTTTGAGTGACCCAATGAGTAAATGGAGCGATTCCACATCCATATTCCAAAACAACACTGTTATCTTTTAGATATGGATTAAAAAATCTTCCATAATTGAACCCTCTTCTATAAACCATCTGACGGAATACCTGCCATGCCCCAATATCTTTATAGAAATCCATTTTTGATTGTAAAGATTCTCTAGGCTTCATATCCCAAAGGTCTTCAAAAGTCATTCCACTTACAGCTTCACATGTATCGGACTCTGGCAAATCAGGCTTACGCCCCTTTGCTCTTGTCCCCAATATCTCTGCCTCTTCTGGAGTTACTCCATAATACTCACATAAATCATCACACCAAACCATGTTAATTCCTCTTATTTGTTATAAAGTATGCATAGACCAAATTTGTCTCTTATAAACTCTATTCTTACATCGTCATCTTCATAAACGTCTTCTGTAACAACTTCAGATCCAAATATCTCTTCAAGAACATAAAGTTCCCATGCGGCATATACCTTCTTGTTCTGAAAATTGTTTGAAGCTCTCTTAAGAGCCTCATAGACATTCATAGAGATATCATGGGTCATGAAGTTAACCTCATTCTCCAAAGCTAATTTTACTAAATTCCTGGTCAGTATATATGGATGGGCATCAAGGAAAAGAAGGTCTGGGTTATATTTCTCAAAAAGTCCTTCCTCTTTCCCAGTTACATCCTCAACATGCAAAGTAAAGTCTTTCTTGTCCATGAACTTCACTTTGTCTTCAATATCCCAAGAGTGAATCTCAAGATCTATTTCCAGGTATTTTGCAATATCATAAAAAACTCTGGTTGAACATCCATACTGCACTCCAAACTCCAAAAGAACTTTGGGTCTATTCTCTTGGAAATATTCAAAAATACCTCTCACTTCTTCTTTAGAAACTGTTTTGGCTTTTTTCAGTATCCTTGGCAATTGACTATTATCAAAAAAATCATCGAAATTCTTCATATTCTTCTCCATCTTTAAACAAACTCCTGAAATAACTGGTCAAATCTTGGTACAATTACTTCATGTAAAAAATTCTGCACATTTTGATAATTATACATGACATAATCCTTACTCTTAAATATCTTTTTGGCGATCTCATCAGGCTCACATAAACAATTGGGGTGAATAACCTCAGAAACAATCCCGACATCAGTAGCAACAACAGGTACTTTCCTATAAGTAGCTTCTAAAACTGCTTGTGGACCGCCCTCTGTTCTAGATGAAATAATATAAGCATCCAACTTGTCATAAAGAGGATTTAAATTATCAACTTTATGATGATATTCATATCGTATACCTCGTTTCTCAAGTTCACCAATGACATACTCTCTACAAAAACCTGCCAAAACTACATTGACCTCGACCGATTTGTTAATTTCTTCAATAGCGTCGATTAGAATATCTGGTCCTTTCACTAACTTTGCTTTTCTTGTCCTCGTTTCTCCATCCTTTTGAAAAGAACCGATGTTGAAAAACTTGTTTGGCTCAACTTCATACTTTGGTTCCCTGGCTTTTGATAACACCCAGTAAGGAATCTGCCTAATATTGTCATTTACGCCGAGATCCTGCATCTCTTTAAAAGTGAATCTGTTGTTGGTTACGCAAGCAACTGCTTTCTTCAACAGATCCAATTTATACATCTTAATCTGTGGCTTATTAATGTGATGTAAATGCGCTACTACTGGTCTTCCAAAATTTAATGCTCTACCAAGTGACCAAAAATCAACAGACCAGATTATATCAGGTTGTTTTCTCGGTCCAACAACCTCAAGGCTTGTATATTTTTGGAAATCTTTCTTGATATTGTCAAGAACCCAATTCGCACCATCAGAAACAACTGCTATCTTTGTCATTCTCCAAGGACTCCCTCTATCAGTTTAACGAATTCTTTAGCCCTTGCATCGATAGTATGATGATTCTTGAAAGTGTCCTTCGCGTTAGCAACAATTCGTTCTCTTTCCTGATCGTTATCAACATAATACTTGATTCTCTCAAGAAAATTGTCTTGAGTTACCGACACATAGTTAAACCCATCTTCCAAATGAAGTTCCTTTTCTCCATATGGCTTCTCACCAACGTATAATGTCCCACAACCCATAGACTCGAAGATTTTATTGAAAGCTAAGTGATATCTCCCTCCACAACTTACCAAAATCTTCGATTTACTAATAACTTTCGCGTACTCATCTCTAACCATAGGAGTATGTTTGAAGTTGAAACCGCAATGTGGATAGTTTTTGTATACAATCCCTATCTTATCTGAAATTCCAGATAATGCTTTATGCATACCTCTTCTAAACCTGTAAAAATTACCCATGGCACCAAGAGTAATGACATCATGTTCTTTAGGCAGTCCATAATCCTTGAAACATGTCTCCTCAACACACCTCGGATGAGCTACGAATTTCATATGATCTCGTATTCTCTTGTCAAAAAACGAGTTAAAATCTTTTGGATTTGAATATGGTGGGGTAAAACAGCAGAACATATGACTGAATTGCAACCCTCCGAGATCGTTCGAAAATTTCCTCGGTTTTCTTGCCCAAAAATCACTAAGAGCAAAAACCTTCTTTACTCCCTTTACCTTCCCAAACCCAGTTGGGAAATTCCATAGGTTTTCAGGTATATTGTAGTGATTTATATAAATGTCACCAACTTTCTCATTTGGAGTGAAGTAACTGTAAACAATATCAGGTTTGTCATCTCCATATACTTGAGAAATAATCTCTCCCAGGTCGGTATGCTTATAATTTGGCCATCCTGGTCCATACATCTGAGTATCACATGCCCTATTGACACATTCCATGTCGTAGATCATGTTCCCAGAATGCCATCCCTCCCGATTAACATTCAAAAGCAATACTTTATACTTACTCAGAGACATATTCCCTCCTTTCGAAATACAATGCGAACATAGCCTTAAAACCATAAATCGCCACATCCCAAGACCATCTACTAACTATTTCTGCCTGAAAATTCTTCGCCTGTTCAATTCTAAACTCATCATCTTTCATTTTTTCTATTGCTTCACAAAGACTATCAACATTCCTATCAATTAGCAGTCCTTTTTCTCCATCTTTTATCATATCTGTAGCGGCCCCACTTCTTGTTGAAATAGGAGCCAAACCCATTGCTCCAGCTTCCATGAGGGGGTTATTCAAACCTTCAGTTTTGGACATACAGACATGGATATTGGCTTTTGAGTAGAAATATGGCATTTCTTCAAGTGTCAATTTTCTATTGTATTCAGCGGTTATGATTTCTGCATTAACCTTTTTACAAGCTTGTTTAACCAGATCAAAACCCTTGTTGGCAGATCCACGACCAGAAACACTTACCTTTATCGGACCTTCCAAAGGTTGGAATGCATTCTCATTCTTCTTTATGTCAAATACATCTAAATTCACTCCATGTCCAACATTCAAAAGTGGCTTGTCATCCACTATACCACTAAAAACGTCAAACATTCTTGAATTTACTACATGGAATATAGAGCATTTATCTTTGATCGAAGCACATCTTCCTGGGAACCCATGTTCATACAATCCTTTGGGACCTTCTGGATGCTCTCTATGTAGAAATTCACATCTCAACCCCATTATCGTTTTCTCTTTGGGTGGATATCCACCCCTCAAAGGAATTGGATCAAGAACATACACTAAATCGTAGTCTTTAGACATATTCTTGATACCCTGCTTTCTATAAGCGATATCTATATCATATTCTGTAATGCGTTTCTGGATCTCATGACAATGTCTGTCAAAAATCCACCCTTTCTGATCTGCGACTAATAAAATCTTCTTCATAAACTACTCCAGTATCTTTGCAGTGGAAGTGTTAGTATGTCAATTGTATTTCTCCCTGCCTTACATGAATTACAATCGTAAAATTCGTTAAATCTCTGACTTTGGGGATGACCTCCATACCAATGCAGAGCATAAGATTCCTGAGTGATATGAATAACGTCCTCATATACCTTATTTATCAGGTAAGACTCAGGAATTGGATAGAAATAATTTGGAGGAGCATTAAAAAGAACATTCTCACTTTCCCACTCTTCTCGATGCTTAGAAAACAAATCCCGAAACATGAATGGCCCCAAACTATTGTAATCCTTAGGATCATAACAGTCCATCATCTCATTCATAATTTGTTTTACGACAGGACAATACTTCTTTGCCCCTATAACGCCAACAGGAGCATAAATACCACAAGATTGCGCCCTATATATGCTGTAGATAAAATCAACGTCAGGAAGGCTGTAAAATGGTCTTAGTATTATCTGATCTGTATCAAGATAATACCCACCATTATTGTAAAGCCACCACCATCTAAAAAGATCGGATTGATAATTTGGGGCATAAGTGGGGAAAAGGTTTGATTCGACTACTTTTACACCGAGTTTAGACAAGGCTGGGATGTAGTCAGTAAACAAACGGCCCTCTCGCTGGAAATCCTGCTTCTCTACTCCCCATTTAATGTCTTTGGCAGACTGCTTGGAGAGATAGAGTTCGATCTCAGCGTCAGGATGGTGTTTCCTTAAAGAAACAAAAGTCAGGAACCGAAGATATGACAACTCAGTTCCTGACCAAAAAAGTCCAAATTTTAACGGAATCATTGGGTTGCCTTATAGTTGTCAACAACCCAAATATTATACAGTTAATCTTCCCACCATTGATCAACTTGCTCTAGTCCAAGACCTTTTAATTCTTGAATAGTTTCTTCTACAGATTTACTGCCATAAATTCCGTATGTGTTCTCCATTTCTTCGCAAAAACCCCCAACCATTTTAAAAACTTGACACAAATACTGCCTTTCACTACTTCCAGCATCATAATAAGAGTCTGCTAATTCTCCACTTTCCCTTCTAAAAGCAAAAGAGAAACAATCTTGGCTGAATTCTGGATCATATGGATCAAGCTTTGAAATACAGAAAACACATGGATCTACTTCATCCGTTTTTAATTCCTGAAGGAGTCTCGCATTTTCTTCTGCCTTCACCAATACGTTGAGATCAAAAAACATCTTCTTGACCTCTTCCAGGTTATATGTCCCACCTTTGATCGTAACGGTTCTATCAGGCTCAATCGTGTAAAATGACTCATCCTCTTCAGGTTCATCTGGAACAACTGGCGTTTTGGCGAAAAACGAATCTGGATACATAAACTGCATCCCAAGACGCTTCGCAAAAGTCTTATCAGTTGTTTGATCTCCAACCATAATGCATTCACTCACATTCAGCTTGTATTTGTAAATATAAGGAATGGCCATCCCTGATTGAGGCTTACGGCAATAGCAACTTACTGGCGGAACCTTATGAGGACAATAAGAGACCTCAACATCATTACAAATTGCTAAAGTTGCATTCGTAACTTCGAAACACAACTCGGCACCTTTTTCAGTCAACTCGCCTTTTGCAATACCAGATTGGTTTGATACCCCAATAAGGTAATATCCAAGCTTTTTATAGGCCCGTAAGACCTCTCCCGCCCCTTTCCTTACTTTGATCTCTGTTGGCTTTGTAGGGTACTTCCCATTGCCTCCAACAGTCTCCCTCAAAGTACCATCATAATCAAGGAAAATTGCTTTGTTTGTAAAACCCTCCCTTGGTTCCCTTCTGAACACTCTTTTCTCCACATTTTCAAAACCTTCGTCTTTCGTCGGTTTTTCAAATTCTTTCTTCATTTTGAAAAAGACAGAAATAGGGAACATGTTCGGATCTTTCTTAACTTCTTTCAGATCCTCTTTGTCATAAAACACCTTGCCATATCGTTCCATCATCCTCTGCAAAGCATTAATCTGACAATCTTCCACAGAAGTTGACATCCAAAGACAACTGATCGGAACATCATGCTTCTTACACATCTCAATAAAAGGCTTGCGCTTATCTGCTTGCATAAAAGTGCAATCAAGAACAACAGAGTTCCCATTTTTGAGAGAAGCCTCAAGTTTCGGCAACAAATCGAGTGTTCTCCCACCCTCTTTATCTCGGCTTAAATACGCATATGTATGCTTCTTCATGATTTCCTTTACTGCCGAGCTTTTCCCACTTGCAGGGAATCCAACCGTCATGATTGCTTTTTGCATTGATTTACTCCTTTAATTTTAACACAACATTCCATAATCCCATTCTCCCGCTACAGCACCACACTCTTTGCAGTTAATCTGTCCTTTATTCTCTAGACCAAAACCGAATCTAATTATCGTAGTATAACTTTCTTCAAGGTCTGCACTTCCGCAACTCCAACATCGTATCGGACTTCCCTGGCTGTCCCAAAAACCAAGCAGTTCTGCTAATAACTTGAATTCTTGGCTCCCAACCTCGTTATTAATAACAAGAAGTCTTCTATAAAGAAGATATTGCTCTTTGTCACTAAATCTACAGTAGTTTTCCTGAATATAACAAGACAGATATTCACGTCTCATCAAATCAATTTTGGAAGATGATGTGAACTCCCCATGGAACCCTAGAACAGAGATAACACAAGGCATTCCTTTCTGGAAACTCGTATAGTAACAGACCTTTGACATTTATTCCTCGAAAACATCCAACTTATCATCGGACCCTTCAAATTGTTCCATACGAACTTGAATATATGGAGCCTTGTCAAAAGTGGAGAACGTCTTCGCAGTTGCAAGAATCATAAAAACAAACAGGAAAATGCCTGTCATGAAATTATTGTAGTTAAGCGCAAGCATCTGACCCAACGTAAACATAAAAAGCATCATAAAGATGATGCAACAAGGGACTATGAATCCCCAGGTAAGATAAATCGCGGTATAAACTTCCATGAACTCTTGCATTTTCGGGACTCCTTTTCTTAGTTTATACCAATACAATAAACCCCCTTAACTAAAAGTCAAGGGGGTTTTCAAAATATTTCCGATTTTCTTAAAGGTTGACTTTTCGAAGATGTTCAACCAGACCTCTCTGTGATGGAAATACTAGTTTCTCCATCTCATCAAGATCGCACCATTTATACTCACAGATCTCTGGAATCTTATTTGGACCCCAGTACGAAGCACATCTCATTTCATGATTTTTCAGCACTCCATTAGTATCGTTGAGTAAATACAGAATCACATCTTTGTCCTTCATTGAGAAAGTATAGAATGGACTAGTTGATTGGCTCAACTGTAATTCAACACTTCTAAGAATATCGATGCCCGATTCTTCTTTAAGTTCTCTAGTTGCGGTTGCAATCAAACTTTCCCCATATTCCTGCTGTCCTTTAAAAACTGTCCAGCACTGATCTTTGGGGTATTTGGTTGTTCTGCCAATTAAATACTTTCCGTCCTGTGAGCGAACAATAAACCCAGCAGAAACCACTCGTTTTGGTCTTCTTTCGTTTCTACTACCCTTTTCGCTATCCCTACGAACCTCTGACATACCCTTCTCCTACATTAACATTGCGTCTACTGATAAAGATTCCCCAACATCTTTATTATACCCACCTTTTTGTAACAGACACGCCATTTTACCAATATATCTGTCACGAATAGGCTCAAAATACATACTTTTTATGAAATTCCCCTGAATCCTGGCATAAATTGTAAACTTTCTCTCTTTATGCTCATAATTCACAAAAATATACATGTCTGAAACTGATTCCTTCGGATCGACAAGATAAGTGTGTTGTACAGGAACCTCCCTCATCTCTTCCTCAGTCTGAAACGGTCTCGTCCTCCCTTTAAATTTCATTCCAGATGTCAAAACCTTGACAGTTCTTGTTCTAAAGCTCTTCTCATCTCTCACTATAAGAATATTGTCATTGTTTCGAACCGCTTCTTGTAGATTAGTTGAACACTGGTGGTTTTTAATCCATTTATCAACTACATACATCGCCCCCTTGTCTACAAAATCAAAAATCCTTTTCTTTGCATCTTTGGAGCACCAGTTATCTATCTTCGCGTTATCCTCTTTTGTTAACTCATAAGTAAAATTAATTCTCTTCCCACTCTTAACTTTCTTAGGCTCTGGCTTAGGCTCTGGCTTAGGCTCTGGCTTAGGCTCTGGCTTAGGATTAGACTCCAGAATCTTTTCCTCGAAACTTTCGATGAACTTAACTTCAACCTCTGAACACTCTATTGAATGTTCAGCAACTTTTATCGCTCTTGCCACACAATGAGGATTACCTTCTTCCAGAATAAAACAACAGTTTTCAATATCATTATGAAGATCAGCGAGTTCTTTCTTATACATCAAAGCTATGTCTTTCCAATCGTACATCAAACAACCTGCAATATCTTCTTTCCCGTAGATAACTCTTTGATGATATTATTGAGGTTTGTGAATCGCCTCTTAATTGAGCTACGACTTGGAGCTAATCTATACATATGATCATTCCCATATATGTATAAATGTTTCTCGGCCCTAGTAAACCCTGTATAAACCAATTCTTTGTTCATCATGATAGATGCCTCAGATGACATCAGCATAATGATATGCTTTGACTGAGATCCCTGGAATTTATGAACAGTAATCACCCAAGCGACCATGATCTCATCCATCTCCTGTCCATAGTAATATATGATATCATTATCAAACTTGACAAGTATGAACTTCTCTTTTTTGTCGCTTTTCTTTGGATCTCGAATCCTTTCCCCAAGATCAGTAATTACTCCCATATCCCCATTAAACACACTCTTGTCATAATTATTCTTAATTTGGATAACTCTATCCCCAATATAGAATTTTTTGAACTCTCGCTCTAAGAATTTAGTGGTCATGTTGTTTTTGGAAGCCATCTTCTGCTGAACAATTTCATTCAACCTATGAACTCCACAAGTTCCCTTCTTCATAGGAGAGATAATCTGAAGATCCTCGATATCCTCTTTTTCAGTGTATTTGTCAATAAACTTGATTAATTCATCCTCAATAGTATTGGAATTCAACTCTTTCCATGTGATATCTGTAGCAGTTTCTGGTATCGCAGTAACAACACCATTCGAAACACTATTAGCTATCAAACTAATATAGCTGTTTTCATCCTGCCTATGAATTTTATCAAGAGTCACAACATTTGCACAACCCGATTTGACAATGTCTGCCAGAAAATTACCAGGAGAAACAGATGGCAACTGGTTCTTATCACCAACAAAAACAATATTGGTTCTAGGGTTACTGTCAACAGCAACCATCAACGCATACATTGTATCAATACCTGCCATACTGATCTCATCTACCAGTAAAATCTCTTGTTCAATCCCTTTTCGAGGAAGAACATCATCTGGGCCGATATCCAAGCCTCTATGAATAGTAGTAGCGGCTCCACCAGTCCTTTCAGACAACACTTTGGCCGCTTTTCCAGTTGGGGACATCATATTCATAGAAAGTTTCTTCTTTCTTGCCAAATAATAGATACATCTACAAATTGTTGATTTTCCAGTACCACCACCACCAGTTATTACAGAGACCCTGTTATCAAAAACACTTTTGATTGCCTGTTTCTGAGTTTCATCCAGTTTAATATCTCGCCCCAGGAAAAAAGATATATTTTTCTCGGCATCTTCTATATCTTTGTCACTGCACTCATATCTGGATGGTTTCTGATTTCTTTTATGTAGAACTTCAGCAACAAACTGCTCTCTTTCCCAAATATGGGTTAAATATACGAATGACAGACCCTCTCCATGATCTTTTACAGCCGTAAATGGACTGCTGGGATCTTTGACAATATGCGGAATCAACTTGGCATAATTGCTATTAAATTGATTACCCAGAGCTTCATCACATTCAGCCAATGTTTTAATTACTGACTTTTTCAAAGTGGTATAAGGTATACATAAATTCCCATTGGAAGAGGAGTCGTCTTTAATACAATATTCCATACAAGCTGAGATCCGAAACTCAACCTTAACGTTTCTATTGATCTTATGAGCGATAACGTCAGCACTCAAAAACCCAATACCTCTCAAATTAGTCAACAGATATGGATTCTCTTGAAGCTTTTCTTTGGTCTTATGTTCCCAAATTTCATATGCTTTATCAGCAAGTTTAACTGGGATATTGCATTTTATAAACCACTCATATAGATTTCTCTTATGTTGTTTCTTTTGCCACTCTTCCTCAATAGCCTCAAGTCTGTTCTCTGTAATCCCGTTAATACATAACAACCTTTTCGGGTGATTATCAAGGATATCAATTATCTCATCAACTTCAAAAGTTTTGAGTATTTCTGTCGCCCTTGACTCTTTGATGTTTGGCAGTTGCATCAGGAAACTTTTCATGGCCTTCTGATTTGTTGGCACATCCTGATAATAACCAGAAGCTTTGTACTGTTTCCCTCTTTTCGGATCATCAACAAAATCGCCAACAAAAATATAACTATGCCCTTCTGGCCTATCCCCTTCGGCCATCGTTTCTACAACAATAGTAAAAGACTTCCACCTTTCATTCATGTATGGTCGGACTAACTTCTGCAAACCTTTATTATATCTTTCACTATATGGATCTAGATTACAGGCAAGAATTGCAAAATTATCACGACGAAAAGTAACCTTCTCAACAATGCAGGGAAGTTCCATGAGATATCTCTTTCTTTGGGGGATTAAATGGAGATCGTTACATATTCAATTTTTGATCTTCCATAAGTATAAACGAGGTGTAGGTTTCCGTCATTTTCTATCATGTAAGGATAGCTCAACTCTTCGGAAACGCATTTGTCCTGATCTTCACTATCAATAGATTCTCTGACAACTAATTCATTAGCAACTTCAATATTCATAACATAATCAGGGTCTTCTTCATATGGATTATGTTTATCGTCTAATTTTATTTCTTGAATAACTAGTGGTTTTCTATAGAGTTCACTTGGATTGCTTACCAGGAATGCTCTTCCATCAACAGTAACAACATCAACCCCACTATTAGGATTAGGGAGATTCGTTTTTATCGGAGATATCCAGCCACTACCCATACTATACTGAACACGTCTTGAGTAGTAGATACAATCTAATCCTCCAGAAGATCTGAAAAAAGCATGAGCATTATTATCTACATCTTTCCATATGGCAGGCTGAATAACCCCCATGCTGACACTTGGTCTTCCATTATATGGGTTCCTATATTGAACTTTTCGTTCTACTGCCAACGGTTTGCTTCTATAGGCATAATCCCACTTGCCATCTGAGATAATATATCCTTCCATATAGCTTACCCAATCGCAAAAAGTTTCAACCGAACTCCCACAAACAACACTATGCTCTCCAGTTGGGATGGGTTTCGTCTTTACAGGCCCATTCAAACCAGCAGGCAACGTTTGACTGTCATTTCTTATGTCTCTTTCGCAAGTAGAAGAATCCCAATCTGTTACATTATGAATGAAAGTCTGCCACCTATCACAAAACTGACCTGCTTTTTCAAACATCCATAGTTTATCTTTATGAGCAAAAAGAATTGGATTCCATCTTGGTGTAGGGTCTTGAGCACCAAGAATAATATTTTCTCCTTCATCATTTAAATTGTGAAGAAAAATTGCTACATCAGGAGCGCCTTCTCTTGTGCCTCCGAACCAAGCAAAAACTGGATGATCTTCCCAGAATTCTATAGTTGCGGCATGTACGGATCTTGTGGGGGTGTCTAAAAATCTTCTGTCTGTTATTTGCATCGTTGATCTCCAATAAAAAACTCTGCTACCCAATAATTATACTATAAGATAGCAGAGTTTTTGAAATTTTCAAGGAAAAAGACTAAATTAGTCGTAAACTACAACGAACATCTTTCCAGCAGGGCTAAAAGCTACTGCTGTATTTTCATCGTTATAGGTAGTTCCATTGAAATCGTTAATTACAGCAGGAATACCTTCTGTATTAACTTTAACCAATCTTGTGCCATTGGCCGCATTAGCATCAATAACGTAGAGGTTACCAGATGCATCTACGGAGCAGTGACGAAGTTCGTTGTACTGACAGTTAAATGCAGTTGTTCCAAGAGCTTTCCCTGCAACTCCAGATCCAGAATGGAGATAAACCCATCCACGAGGAGTAATTTTCTTGATTTTGTAGTTGGCAGTATCACAAACAAATACATTACCATTCGCATCACAAGCAACGCCAAGAGGATTGTCGAAAAGAGTCTTTGCAGTAGTTGCAACATTTTCGCCGTCTCCAGCAGTATCACCTGCATAGGTATAAACCGTACCATCCTTAATTCTACGAATTGAGTCGTTACCTGAATCGGCAACATAAACAGTACCACTTGGATCTACATCAACATCCCATGGAGTATCAAACTTAGCGGCTCCACCAACGCCATCAGTATGACCAGCTACGCCACCACCGTCTCCAGCGAGAACGCTTACATAACCATCTCTGATAACTCTAATCTGGTTGTTTCCAGAATCAGCAACATAAATGTTACCACTGTTGTCGCAGGCCAAACCAACTGGAGCATTAAATCTAGCATCCAAAGCTGGGACGTTAGCCAATGTTCCGTTATCTCCTGAGGTTCCATCTTCTCCAGCGTAAAGAGAAACTCTTCCGCCTTCATCAATTTTGAGAATAGTATGTCTGTCTAAATCAGAGACATAGATATTACCACTATTGTCTACGCAAACACCAGATACAGAAACTGATCCTTTTGCAGTAAGCTGATTAGGGCCAGCTTCCAACTTAGCGGCAATCTCAGCATCTGTTAAGTTAACACCAAGAGCCGCAGTCGTTGCAAGATCGCTCTGAGTTATTCTAATTACACTATTAGCCATTTTTATTCCTCCTAAAAACCATTTAAGGATTCATTCGTTTTCTTATTCTAGAAAACTTTTTGTTCTTCCTTTCTCACTTTACATTTTTTATTTAGAGTCTGTTAGCCGCCTCTTCAGACAGCAATGATCTTACTCCATCTCTAAGAATAACATGGGCAGAGTTACTTGAATCTTTGAACGCATCCAATACAACTGAAAGACCATTTGTCCTACGATCCAAATATGGGTTATCTATCTGTTCAATATCACCAGTTAGAATAACCTTTGTATTCTCTCCCGCTCTTGTTATGATCGTTTTTATCTCAAGTGGAGTAAGATTTTGAGCTTCATCGATAATGATATATTGATTATGAATACTCCTACCTCTTATATAAGTTAGAGGCTCAATAAAGATTTTATCACTAAGCTCAGCTATCTTTTTCCCACTCATCTTCTTCTGACCCTTTTTCTCAGGTGATTTTGCTTTATTACTATGAACAATCTCCAAAGCATCATAAATGGGTTGCATCCATGGGTCTAACTTCTCATTCACATCTCCTGGTAAAAAACCAATATCTCGACCCATTGGTTGAACAGGTCTACTAATGAGCATTTTTTCATACCTTTCTTCCTGCTCTACCATATATTCACCAGCGGCTGTTGCAAGCAAGGTCTTCCCAGTCCCTGCCATTCCTACCAAACATACCAAATGGATATCATCATCTAACAATGCATCCAAAGCAAAAGCTTGCTCTCTATTTTTTGATTTAATCTTTAATGATGGAGGTAAAAAATCTAATCTCTCTACCATAGATCTGTCCTTACTGACTCTGGCAAGCATATTTTTGCTTTCATCTGGACTTTGGACCATTAGGTAGTAATTGCCCCAAGGAATGTCATCATCATCAAATACCCACTCTACAGGACATTCATCCTTTAGTTTAATTTCAGCATATGTTTTTCTATTAACCTCAACAGTACGGAATCCTTCATCAAGAATAACACTTTCGCATACTCTGGTTGCTTCATAGCATTCAGCCCTGATCCCAAGAGCATTCGCTTTCAGTCTAACGTTAATATCTCTTGAAATAACTATACACTCATTCTCTGGCTCTTGAGCCTTCATAATATCTGCAATATGAAGTACATGAAAATCGACATCCTTCTCCTTTCTATAGGTTCCTAAGTTGCCATTATAAATAACTCTTATTTGACCTTCCCTATCATCTCCTAATCTAACCCCTTTTCTTAAATCCCCCAATTCTCTGAATTTGTCGAGTGATCTAGAAACTTGACGGGAGTTTCGCCCTAACGCCCCATTGTCTCTTTTGAATGTGTCTAGCTCTTCAATCACTCCGATTGGAATAATCACAGTATGTTCCTCAAAACTGAATATCGCTTCAGGATCTTGCAACAGAACATTTGTGTCAATAACGAAATTTTTCATTATTCCTCCTTTATGGATTTATTTTGGCGTGTTCTTCTTTTTCTCTTCTTTCTGGGAAGCCTTCACTTCATCCATAGAAGAGTAAACTTTTGTGACTTTGCCAAAAACTTTTTTGGTCCAACCATTGATTCGACCATGATTGTTTCCAATTAAACAACCACGTTTATCGTTTTTAGCTTTAACTAGGTGAGTATATAGGTTCCCTCGAACCTTGCAGTATACCATATCCCCGACTTCGGTATCCTGCCATGTGGTGGGTACAAGCTTTACTGGTTGCTTGCTTTTGATGAGTGGAGTCATGCTGTTTCCAGGTTCTCGACTGATGATCGACTCCCCTTCCAACAACTTATTGACTTTCCAATTATGCATCCATTCTTCCATTCAGTGACTTTTGTTGGTCATTAATTCAATAATGATCCGACCTTTTCCTACCGACACTATTTTAGGAAAATAAAATCAACATTTAAATCACTGTTCTACAACAAAATAGAACTAAGAATCCTTCTTCTCCTGTTCCCTTTGTTTCTTTGCATATGCTAAACGTTTATTCCAAGCCTTTCTTCTTCTTTCGCAAGCTTCACAAGGCTTTATGCCAAACGTCTTTGTAATTTTGGCGAATGTATCTCCGAAACCTTCAGAAGGTTGAGACCAAATCTTTTTTGTCCTATTCCAAAACCATTTTATCCACTTAATCATAACTTCAAAAACCTCGAAAATAATTCCCTTGCCTTAGGGTCTTTTACAATCTCCAAACCGTGATCTATTATCATCCCATTCGGTCTATGTTTATTTCTGTCAAGTAAGTGAATAGCCCTTTCTGGACCCAAGAATTTGCAACCAACGATATAAGCAGTAGCAGAGCTTCTGGAAATGCCAGCCCAACAATGAACCATAAGATTTTTTGGGTTAACTTCTTTTACCCACTGAATAATCTCCTCAACATCCTCTTTCTTTGGAGAATGGTATCCCCAATCGTCATATCTCTTATATGGAACATCATCCATATATTTGATCAGGATGTCTTTAGCATGCTTTTCTAAACCATTCAGTGGATGGTTATCCATTCTGTACTTACAATCCCTTAAAGAAATTACATGCCATCTTTTAGAGTGTTGCTTCAACTCTTTTGCGGCTTCTTCTGCACTGAAAATTTGAATGTTCATAATTACTTCCCTTATACTTAATTATACAAAGGCTTTTTGCCACTTTTACTTGAACAAAAACAAAAACGGCTTACTAATATGGATCTAATAGACTTCGGTTCTGGACACCCAAAACATTCAAAGTTTTTTGAATACTTTATCTCACAAACAGAGAATATTAAAATCAAACGATATCTAAGTATCGGTTCTTATAACCCAAAGAAACTCATTGATAAAAAAGTAGGATACTTTCAATTCAGAATCAATGAAGTGCTATGCTCCATGGATAATGGAGATTTCATAAACATAGATCTCGACACCCTTAGAGAACTTAATACCGAAATACTTTTTATCTCTCAAATAAGAAAAGATCAGAAAGAACAGCTATATGAGCTTAACAGAAATTATGGGTATCGAATATATCCATTCATCCTGATACCGAGATATCACAAAACGATATATCCCATTTTTGCAAAATATGCTAAAGAATACACATACATGCTATCCAAAAACAAAAAATATGTAGCCCATATGAGATATGGACTCAGACATAGGTGGCATAGAACTCCTTGGGTTCGATTTACTAATCAACATAACACCCATTTTCCTCGCGAAAAACTAATAGGAGAACCTTTCTTCCAAAGATTATGTGACTGCGATTGGGGAGTCAGTCTAAAAGGCTCTGGTGATGATTACAAATGTATGAGAGAAACTGAGTTTGCAAACTTTGGCATACCAATGGCCCTAAACTTCGAACCATATTATCCTTTCAAATTTGAAAAAAACGTTCACTATAAATTGCTACATAAGCCAGAAGACCTCCAGGACTTAATTTACTCAGAATACTCTGAGCTTTATAAATTCTCACAAGCGTCTAAAAAACTTGGAGAAAAATACTTCTCCCCACAAGGTTGTCTTGGATTAATGAAGTCTCTTTTGAATCAAAAGAAGTACAACATAGAATTTTAATTGGTGGCAACGAGAGGAGTCGAACCTCCGACGCTCTGCTCTTCAGGCAGACGCTCTTCCACACTGAGCTACGTTGCCATTTGGTGGGATGCCTCGGTATCGAACCGAGTTCTCTGGTTTTTCAGACCAGCGCAATGACCTCACCTGCTCACATCCCAATAAAAAACCCCGACCAGAAGTCGGGGCCAAAATACACGAAAAAAACCCCGACGAATGTCGAGGTTAAAAAGATCTAAACAACACTTTGATCTAACTACCTCGACTAGAGGTGGCTAAAAAATCGAAAGATGTTGTTTAAGTTGTTCATAATGTAAAATCCTTTTGTTGCCCCTATTATAGGGTATCATCCATGCTTTTCAAGTCAGAACTGCAAAATTAATCCAATTCAAGCATATCAATAAGATCAGCCTTACTTCTATATCCTGCAAACTTCAACTGAGGATCATCCACAAAAGACATAGGAACGGCCATAATGCCGAGTCTTTGAGCTTCTTTGAGGTTATCTGGATCTTCAGTCGGCTTAAGCTCTACTTTTACTTCTGGGTACTCTTCTACCAGTTTGTCAAGCTCTTTCTTGAGTCTCTTACATGGGATACAGTGCTCTCCTGTAAAAACTGTTACTTTCATTTTCTTTCTCCTTTAGGTTAAAAAATCTTTGTCAACGTAATGCACCATGAACTTACATACAGTATCGATAAGTTCATCAGGCATTCTTTTAAAACATTCGTTCACAAACTCATCTGGAACGTTTTTGTAATATGCATGAGCAATTGAGCCAGCCATAGCCGCAATGGTATCGCTGTCTCCACCCATCATTACTGCTTCTCTTATTGTACTCTCAAAATCCTCAGAATACAAGAAAGCGTATACAGCTTGCGGAACTGTCTCCTGGCAACTACAATTAAATCCTAGATGCTCAGAGGTCAAAATAAGGTCCGTTCTGTATCCAAACGACTCTACTGCTTCTCTAATTTCTTGCTTTGTCCCTCCATGCCAAGCTATGAATGTTGCCAAAGCAATTGCTTGAGCACCTTTAACTCCCTCTTCATGATTATGAGTCGCATCAGCACTCTTTTTGGCCTCTGCTAGAACATCCTTTTTAGATCTGCAATAGAAAGCAACAGGGCTAACTCTCATCGCAGACCCATTGCCATAACTATTATACCCTTCTTCTTGCTCACTTAAAGCCCACTCTTTGAAAGCACTACCATACCCTCTATCTTTGTAATTTCTATAGTATTCACGAATAGATTGTGAATAGTTTCCTGAATTCATCAAAACATCTGCTACTGCGCAGGTTAGAACAGTATCGTCAGTAAAAATACACTTCTTGTTGAATAGAAGAAAATTTTTGGTTTTGGGGTGTCTTTTTGGGCCTTCCCAACGAGAGCCTATTATGTCTCCTAAAATCGCGCCTATCACAATCTTTCTCCTTTTACTCTTTCCTTTTCGTACCCTAACCAAACTTTCCAACTTTTCCAGCCTCTATCTTTATAAGTCCTATCTGGCACACTTGGTAAACAAACAGGTCTAGTATTTTCTTTCCAATATAAACACCATTCTGTTTTGCTTCTTATTCCCAATTTATGAACGAATTTTTCTGCTTCTTTATAAGGCATAAACCCACTTTTTGCAACTTTTATACTCCCCAAATCATAAAATTTGTTCTTTTTCCTTATTAAAAATAAATTCGAAGGAGTGTTATACATATATTCTCTTAAAAGTATCGAACTGTTCTTAGCCACCCTAACTCTATAATACTTCTCTTTTAAACTTCTAACATTCCCCCTAAAACCATTTATATTTTCTTTTAATTTTAATAACAAACCATATGAGAACTTCTCACTTCCACTAGTAAGAGATGATTCTATGGAGTTCCTAGATATAGATACATTACCGTCTCCGTCCCATAGCCCTCGTATAAAATCTGGCAGAAATTCTTCTGGAACATTAGGCATTTCACATGTCAGGCTTTTTCTCTCAGTTCCACCTATTTTTTTAATTGATTCAACTAAATTTCTACAATAAATGTTCAAATGACAATATTTGCTTCTTGTCTCTTTAATGGGTCCATCAAAACCCATCGTTTTTGCGATTAACTCTAATAGATATTTATCTTTATTACTTTGCGTAATTGAAAACAAACTTTCATAAATACACCCATCTGCCCACCAAAAACCCAAAATATACGCCATATCATGAGTCCATATCTCAAAGAAATCCTCATTTATCGAATATTTATCTCTTTTATAGGACATCTTTTTATACCCCATCCAATCCATGTACGAAACCCATTCCGACTTATATACTTGATGAGGACTGCGAGGAATGAATGGAGGTCTGTTGTTTTTACACCAATCTTCCCATTCTGACTGCTTTTTAAGACCTAATTGACGTACATATTGTCTTGCTTCTTCAAATAACAGGAATTTACTCATTTCTTACTCTCCTTAAATGTTTTCGTCATTTAATTCAAATAATTATGCACTTTATCCTGCGATTGACCCAACATTTTTCCGATGATTGCTCCGATCATAGTCTTTGTCCTTGTATTAAATCGATATTACCAAGCGGCTTTTATTGTATGATTTCCCTCGGCATCATATGTGATTTGTTGCCAATAACCAGATGAGTCTGTATGGAGAATAATCCTACCCAAAACATCGTATGACCAATACTGCCATGCTCCATTATAGAAATCAATCCTTACGCATTGTTTCTTATCATTATATGATCTTCTGTGCCATTCCCCTTTGGAATTATTGTAGGCTATCCAAAGCCCTGCTTTATCATACTCTTTGGTTTCCCAAACTCCATTATCATGGACATCTCGTATGATTTGCCCCCCATCTTTCGTTCTTGTTACAAATGAAGGCATGTTGTTACCTCTTTCGTAAAGGCGTTGCACATCATTATTCTAAAAGCCGAATAGGGAATCCTTTATCGGTGATCAGCCATCTCTTTCAGAATTCTTGAGAACCAAAGTTTTCTTGAAAATTCCCAAGCTTCATTTTGGGTTTCTTCGTTCTCATCTTTAACAGAAAAAGAACCCATTGGTATCCTTGCGGCTCCTGCACCCATTTTTCCGCCACCATGTTCTTTCCCAAAAATCTTTTTACAGATCTTATCAACATCAATGGCCAGTCCGCTACTTCTAACACTGACTTCCAGGTTATCTCCGACAATAGCAACAATAAAAGAAGTGTCAATACCCTCGACTCTAGCTCTTTCTTCAGCTATACTTGGAAGGGCATCTCTTTTTGCAGGGGTTATGTAACCAATTCCTCCAAGAAACACTCCATTCTCTGAAATAGCATGTCCGTCATGGTCCAATCTTTTTCTAAGATCAAAATGATATGGTGGAATTGGATAGTTGATGATTTTAGCAAGCATTTTTTGATCTGTAACAACAATCAAGCTCTTATACGCATCAAAATCGAGATCTGTAACGACATCTGTAACTAAATCGCACGTATCTGTCTTAATGCCAATTAACAATGCTGTTGCAACATTAGAATCTTCTTCTGACATTTTGTCGAACTCTATTTTAGCCTGCATCATGTATTCCCATACAATCGTGGAAGCAGAGCCGACACTTCTAATGTCTTTTAATTTTGCCTTCTTTGTATCACCTTTATGATGATCAATAACCAAAGTGTAGACTGCATTGGGTATTGCGCTCCTTTCTGGAATGGTATCTACACAAACATATATGTCGGCAAAATTCTCAACATCTTCAGGAGTTTGAAGTTCCCCCTCAACCTCATCAACATGCGTTAACTGAAGATTAAGAACATTAATCATAGTTTTGTTTTGGGGATGGGAAATCTCTCCACTATAAATCAAAGAAACTCTAGCTTCTGGAAGCCAACTTCTGATAAGTCTTTTGAGTCCATATGCAGATCCGATACAGTCTGGGTCTGGACAGGAATGCATTGTTATTGCAATATGAAGTTGATGATTTGCCTCAAAAACCTCAAAAAGTTCATCTTTGAACTGATCTGCAATATGGTCAACATTCTTTACTTCTTCTTTTTCATCCATCTTCTTCTCCTTAATAAATAGAAAACGACTCCTACATTGGTTAATATAGGAGTCGTTTAGGATAAGTCAAGCTCAGGAAACAACTAAATTTTCAGATTCTTCTGACTCGTTTTCAGCCAGTAAATTCTCTTTACACTCTTCGCAAATTCCATGCGACAGCATAATTAGTCGATCCTCTACATAATGATCCACTTCATGCGTAGAAATGCTGATAGTTTTTCTGCACCAAGCGCATCCAACTACAATCGTTTGTAAGTATATGTCTTTCATTTTTATTCCTACACATAGTGGGGTTAGTTTTCTTCCATTAGGGTATATTATACTACATATTCTGAGGAAGTCAAGTTAAGAAACTTATTTTTTTATAAGTTCGGCTTGACTTTGGCCAGAAAAGCCTTATACTAAATATTAAGTAATTGTTAACTTGATTAACAATCAGTTTGGAAAATTTCTAAAGGATGTGAAAAATGAAACGTTTAGAAGACATGTTCATGACCATGATGGAGAAGTCAACAGAGATCATTATCTTTGCTATCTTCTTGTTAATCATCTTGGCTTAATACCACTCATCAGATTTGGTCGGGATAGCTGGATTCGAACCAGCGACTCCTTGACCCCCAGTCAAGTGCTCTAACCAGGCTGAGCTACATCCCGACAATTATTCCGACACTTATCCCGACATTTTGTCGGGATTCAGAAAAACGCCAGTGTATTGCTCATTTATACTACCTCACAAAGTTTAGAATGCTGAATAGAACCTTATTCAAGTTCACTTTTAATAGTACTGTATGGGTGGGATTCGAACCCACATCTCTGGCTTGGTATCCCCAACGGGAATTGAACCCGTATCTGTTGGTTGAGAACCAACTATCCTAGACCGTTAGACGATGGGGACATTAAAAATGAGTCGGAAGGAATCGAACCTTCATTCCCTGGTTGATTTATTAAACATCAAATAGTTGCTGGAACGAAACTTATACAGTTTCACTTGGTTTTATGTCCAGGAGTTCTACCATTAAACTACGACCCAAGTTGTATCTCTAATGAGATTGGTCGGGTATGCAGGATTCGAACCTGCGATCTCATCATCCCAAATGATGCGCCTTACCAGACTAGGCTAATACCCGATACAGAAGTGTTTTATCCTGTTAAACTATCCCCAACAAGATCGTACTTTAAGTCATCTGACACTAACTCATTTCTGACCCCAGAATATATTTTATTGTTTTGAATGTCAGTTCGTAACAACTACTTTACACTCTTAAGCCGAGGCTGGGACTCGAACCCAGATCTCTCCTTTTGGTGACGCAGACGGGATTCGAACCCGCAAAGGAATCTCTTCCTACCAGATTGAAAGTCTGGTTACTTCAGGCCAATTTGTATACTGCGCCATTTTTTAGTCAGGACGGCTGGATTCGAACCAACTCCTTTAGCTCCTCAAGCTAAAATAAATATTGCTGTAGCGAACCTTATTGTCAAGTTCATGTTTATAACGTGCTACCATTACACTACGTCCTGATGGTCTGACCCTCAAAAATCATAAGTCTGATTCTCGAAAAGTCATGGTCTGGATGGTAGGATTCGAACCTACGCTACTCCTCAGTCCAAGTGAGGCGGGATGACCAGACTTCCCCACATCCAGATTAAGTCTTCTAAATTTTCAAAGATCATTTGGTGACCCCAGTGGGAATCGAACCCAACCTTCCCAGGATGAAAACCTGGTGTCCTAGCCGATAGACGATGGGGCCATGGACAATAAAAAAGCCCTCCTAACGCAAGCTAAGAGGGCACAAAAAAAGCCCTCCCGCTCATGGCAGAAGGGCCAAAATCATAGTTATGATCTAACTACAGATCGGCTGACCTCCTGCCAAAGGCTGGCGGTTCTTCTCGTTCTGGTTCTCGAATGTACATGTAGTTGTTCATAACAAATTTTCCTTTCGTTACCCCCATTATAAACCATCCTAGAGACTTTTCAAGTCGAATTTGAAAATTTTTAGCAAAGTAATAAAAATAAAACGATTATGGCGACTTCCATATATACTGGATTACACCAGAAACAACTAGTCTTGCTTAGAAATTGTCTCAACATCTATATAATTCTTCCCCGTTAAAATCCAATTCTTCACTAACTTTTGCAAACATCTTGAGCAAAGAGCCGCTTCCTCATCTTTGACATCAAAATTATTCAAAGAGATCTGAATACAGACTTTCTTCCCCTTATTGTCCATCTCTATAGTAAACTCTTGGTCACCAAGTACCCCCGTTTCTGGAGTTACTTGGCAACCACAAGAGTCACATAGATATTCTATCTTAATCGCCATTACTTCTGAAAAACTCTTGCTCTTTTGGCATGAGATTGTCTAGCGGCAACCATTCGTGGATCATCATCAGCCAAACTCAATCCTTGTTCTGCTCCCAAAAGGAAAGAGTCAACGACTTCACGGGCCAATTTATGATTTTCTCCCCATTCTGGGTTTGTGGCAAATAGAAGGTCAATACCATTCAAAAGAGCCAAAGAGCCTGCTAAGGCCAAAGGGCGTTCGTTTGGCTTAATTTTACCCTCTGCAACGGCTTTATCGAGGTAATCCTCAACAACAGGGAAAAGAACCTGGGTATAGGTTGCTCCTTGAGAGGTATCAGCGGTTACACCTTTGATAACTCCAATAACTTCTTTTACAACTGCCATTTCTTCTGGAGTTGGGTCGTCATAAGCAACCCAGGTTACTGAGGCACCTAAACCTGCGTTCAGAGCTACTACTTTTGCTTGGCTTGGTGTACAACCAGTTAATGGGATCATCAACATGGCTACGATTGCGGTGAAAAACATACTTCTTTTCATTTCAAGTTCTCCTTATTTTTGGTTAATTTTACTGAAATAAATCTTGGTTCATCTTTTCTACTAGTGACAGTCGCAAAATCAGAGCATTTTTCTACAATTTCGTCCATTTTGCTCTTCGCAACATTAATATTTACTCTACGTCTGATCTTCATGGTGAAATGAAGTTCATGGCCATGATCAATAAACTCTTGAGCGTGTTTCATTTTATGCTCAACATCATGATCGTCAATCGAAGGAGTAAAACGTATCTCCTTCATCTCATGTTTTTGATCTTTTTGTTGCTTCTTTTGTTTTTTACCTTTTTGATATTTCCACTTACCGTAATCAATCAACTTACATAATGGGTTGTTCTTCTCGGTTTCCCCAGAGAAACAAACTAGGTCTAAACCTTTGTCCTGAGCTATCTCAATAGCATCAAGTGTTTTGATTTCTCTGTGAAATTTGTTATTTTCATCAACCAAATCAAGAATGACGAAGCTTTTGCTGTCAACGACCAAGAACGGTTCCATGGACTTCAATGGTGTCCCTCCTATTTTGTGTAGTAATCTTTCATTTCTTTGATTAAGACTTCCAATTTCTCCTGATAAGCCTTCATTTCGACTATGTTGTTCCTCAGAAGAACGGCGTTGCCTTTATCTAAATACAACCTATCACCCTCTTTTTCAAACGCTGGTTGCGTTAAAACAGGTTTCTCAGGCATAACCCATGCTTTACCAACTGGATTCGTATGATGACATCCAGTGAAGACAAACAAACTAAAACATGCTATTAAGATCGTCTTGTACATCGTCTAAATCCTCACTCTCTTTCTGCTCTTCCTTCTCTTCATCAATTTTATCATATTCTTCTTTCAGTGTCTCTTGAATTTCCTGGGCCTGAGCTTCTTGCTCTTCTTTCTCTTCCTTCTTCTTAGTAAAGAAGTAATCGAGAATAGTTTTGATAAGATCCCATAAACTCGTTCCTTTTTTACCCATGATATAGTCCCTCCAAATAGTTCTACCAGACTCTTTCTGAAAAATTGTTTTTAATCCTCTGCATTTTCCGACAATTTATTCACCTGAAGAACTACAGTATGTCTAGGTCTCCACCCAACAGTTTTTGCCGCCAGAATAGCTGATTTAGCTTTCACTTCAACTATTTGATCAGTTCTTTTATTTCTAATAACATAAGAGGTATCTATTTCATCCTTCTTATTATCGTATTTGCTTTTCTTCATGGCTTTGAATTCTTTGGCCCCTACGTGGACTTCAGGTTCCTTATCGACCTTTTTCGTAGCGTCAAGCAAATCGTTTTTTCTGAGAGAGTCAACAAGTTTTTTCGATACATTCTTATCCATCGGTATAAGCCTCAAAATTAAGATCTTCAAAGCAGAAGCCAAGAAGGGGTTCAATTAGCTCATCCAGAGGAACATTATTTTTTCTAGCTTTTTCTCTGATGTTATGAGCAAACATATTAGCGGACTCAACGAAGTTTTTTAATTCTTCGATATTATTGGATTCCAAAGTGCCAATCCATGTTGCTATTGGCTGATTGCAGGAACATTTGATTACACAACTTCCATGAACATGATCTACTTCCAATTCAAGGAACTCAAACTCAGTGCAATCTTCTAAATGTTGTTTAATATCTTCTTCGAAACTCATGAGAATTGAACTTTTTTCTTTGAAATAATAGACTTTGTGCAAAAATGTATTTATATCGATAATCCCTTCTGCACGTAATTTAATAAGACGATCTAATTCTTTAGAGTCCATTATAGCTGTTTTGAAAATGTTTTCAAGTTTCGTTGCTTCTTACCCATTCAGGCACTTCGCCTTCTTCCCAACGGATAGCTCTGTCCAAATCTTCTTGAGTGGGCATCAGAATATTGTTTGATATCATATAATTCTGCCAATCTTCCCCAAACTGTTCTCGGCATAAAGCTTGACCCCAATCAAACAACTCTCCTGAAATTGAGTAAACGGTATTCCCATGTTTCTCATTCATTCTCTTGACCCATTCAAAAACACCTAATACTACTTGTTTTTGCTGTTCTTCGAGACTCATTTGATCTACTGCTTCTTCTACTACCTCATTTGATTCTTGAGTAATGTCCATTTTTTCCTCAATGGTTTTCAAATCAATTTGTTTTTTATTATACAGTCGATTTTCTCCAAAACAGTTTTTAAACGGTTTTAAACTGTTTATAAATGCAATTTCAGGTCGGTTGGTAAGTGTACACTCCCCCTATAGCAGGAAGGAGGAGTAATACACTTACCAGAGGCAGTTTATAACTGCAATTTCCAGTATAGGCAGTTTCATGTCACGATAGTGTTGAGGACTGGATTACCTCGGGTAGGTTAGCGGTCACCACTACACTATACTCCCAGAATAAAATTCTCTAACGGTCGGCTTAAAGCTCGGTCACTTTTCGTTTTAGCGCCATATTCATTGCTTCCTGGGCTTTACCCGTCTCGGAACCCAGCCCCTAGCCAACTAACCTAGAATAGTCAATCTGACTGGGGTACAGCGCCCTACCGTATCAATCCATTTCGGTAGGATTTTGAATATTTCTGCTGATTTTAGTCTGGTAGTATTTTAGTTATTCAGTTTCTTTGAATAAAAATTTATGTTCAGAAAAGTATTCGTTAATACAACAACATGTTTTTGGATGTTTGTTGTTCCCATTTCCATGATGAGTCATGATTTTTTTATCATCAAGTAAATATATCCATTCGGCCCAGTACCCATCACTATCGTCATATCTTATTACTCTTCCTAAATCATCATACTTGTACTCTTCCCAAAGCTGATCCCCATTTTTGTCAATATCGCTGTTCCATCTGGTTAATAAGCCTTTTGTGTAATGCTTTTCATCCCATGAACCATCGTCATAATCAGTCCTGACAACGCATGCATGAGTTGTCATCTCGGCCCCTTGGAAGTTTACTCGGATCTCTTTGCCGCACCTCTTGCAAATTTTGGCATAATAGCTCTGGACCTTTCCATTGGGCAGTATTTCACCCATAATTTACCTCACTCAAACAGTGGATCTTTAAATTCACAAACTCTTCCATCATGATAGAAAACTCTGTCATATGGATGGACTTCTTGTCCCCAGAGATGTCTCAGTACTTCTAATGTATAGCTTCCCTGACAGCATTTCAAGTCAAAATTTCCGTCAGGGTATCTTTTTACAAAAGCACAGGATGATTTCATCTTAATTGGCTCAATCACAAAGTCTTGAACTCTTGTCTTTATCTCGTAACCATTTACGTTACAATTTTCCAGTATTTTTCGCATATCTTGTACTGGCATCGGAATAAGATGGTCTGATTGACGTAAAATAAGCTCATCGGAAGAGATCATACTAAGATCATAGTTGGCGTTATGGACTGTCAGATGACCCCAAACAGCCCACATGATCTTTTTAGTGATGGTTTGTTGCTTTTTTGGGGACAAATTGCCGAAAATTATCTGTCGAATCTTTTTTGATTTCTTGAAGTATTCTAAATCTGTAAAATTCGAGACGAATTCGTCATAACTATCACAATTTTGAACTAACTCAGGGAAAGTCATCCGAAAAGTTTGAAAATTTGCCGAAACCAGGTCTACAGAGACCATTTGCTTCCCTACATTGTCATGTTTATAGACACATTTATCTGGAACTTTGCGGTTCAAACTAGTTTGGTGGATCGCATGGTCCTCATCTGTAACAAAATCCTGATATTTACTGTGATCTTTGACTGAATCAATGATACTTTCGCGAGTGGCCTTCATATATGCCAAGAAATCGCCCTCATTTCCAAATCGAGCCAATGCCTCACCAAGCATATCAACTTTACATAAAGTTTCATACTGCCTATTCAGGGCAAGTATCTGGTGTTCGAAATAGGGGTCTTGCACCACAGAAATAGGAAGACTGTAGTCTTTGACGAAACTGCGTCTTAGTGAATGAGACCAGTTTTTCATTGTGTTGCTCCGATAAAATCAGATGATTAGTCGAACAGATCTTGTAAAAAGCCTTTCTCAGGTATATCTTCAGGGTTCTTCTTGGCCCTGGTCATACCGTTGTTTATTACTGTACTGTTTAATCTAACGACCTTTTCTCGTTTGTCAAGGTCTTTTATCTTAACAAAGTAACTTTTTGCATTTCCAAGTCTGTAGAGCTTACCTAAATCCATTACATCTTCAAAATCACAGTATTTGACTTCTTGAATCTTGTTTAGATCACTTTGGGAGAAGAGGAAACATCTTTCATTCTCATCATATTTGTTCTCAACCCAAAGTGCATAGTAGAATTCGCTTTCTACAGCTTTTTTGTTTTTATTAGGCAGTTTCACCATTTTTCCGTGAACTGCATTGGCATTTCTAAAGAGTCCCATAATAGCCTCCATTGTTTTAATCAATGGATTTATTCTGGAAAACTTTTTCAACTACCTTTATTAGTCAGCCAAAACAACCAGCATGTGGTCATCATCAAAAATCTCAACATTATCTATGACAATATAGTGAGTATCTTGTTTGATAAACTCTTCTAATAATTGAGAAGCGATGTGATGTAGTCCATCGTCAGTAATGAAATAGGAAAATTCCTGTATTGATCTCACTACATCAATTTCATCTGAGAATTGGATGAGAATTTGGAATAATTTCGGGACATCTTCATGAGAGATGTCGAATTCTTGAGTGAGATTTTTCGTTCTGACCCATTTTAGGAACTCAACTTTGAAATTTTCGTCCCTTTTGTGTTTAAGTATGGTGACATGAGGCATTTTACCACTCAATCGCTTTCGTAAACTTAACGTTGGTCTCTGATTTCAGTCTTTTCCGTAGTTTTGAAAAATCTTCTCTGCCAGTCCCAGGTCTTCTTTCATAATGATATTCCACAAACATCAAATCGACATAATGAATTGATCCTTCGTTTAGCATATGGTAGAGGATATCGTATTCAGCACCCTCTATATCCATTTTTACGACAATGTAGTCATCTGGAGAGAAATTATCTTTAATCCATTTGTCAAAATCGATACACTCAATAGTTCGTTTCTTCTCTCTTCTTGGTTTACTTGGGTTAGGAAAGACACTATTGGCCTGACCATATACCCTTCCGCTTGCATAAAAAGAAATTTCGCCATCAAAAGTCCATAGTGCTTTATTAAAGAAGGTAATATTCTTCTTTTTCATCTCTTCATCGTGATTATCTGGCATTTTATTTGGGTCAAATGCAAAGAATTCAAAAGAGTCATCGTATTCTGGCCTTTTTTTAAAAAGCCTAATACCTTTACCTCTATAATATCCACAATCTATAAAAATTTTTCTCATTGTTTCACCTCTACCTCATTATACAAAAGGTCTTTATATGCCCTCAAAAGCTTCAGTTTATTTTCTTTGCCTATTGTCCAGTTTGCATGAAACGTTTTTATTGGGTAATCGGGCAAAGGTATTTTACCTCCATCATAATGAACTTCATTTGTGACTCTCCATACGGAAAAATACTCTTTGGGAAGCTGACAGATTTTAAATTTAGTCTTCATTTTTTTTCGAAAAGTTCTCAAAGCATTATCCATGTTATCTTGGTCATCTCTACTGGAATCATAAACCTGTTCATAGTAATCAAAGAAACTCCGAACTCTATCGGTAACTCTTGCGGCGAACAAACCAGTACAATGTATGTAGTTAGAATCCATTTGAAACACCATATCACTACCCGTTAAATGTTTTTCAATATCTTTGCGAATACTATTGAGAAATAGTACATCTACGTCTGAAAACAATACATAATCATTTTTTGATGACCTGAACTCTTCTATTATTTTTGAAGCTTTTAGCCGAGTAACATCAAACCACCCAGATTTATAATAGTCACCACATGAACCTTTTTGATCTATTTCAACAAATTTTAAGTCATATTCATTCGCCAGGAATTTATCGAACGATGGTTTGAAGAAATTTTTATAATAATCTAAATGTGATTTTGATGCAACGGCGAATAATATAGGTTTTATTATCTCTCCATCTGAGGTCCTCCTAAAAACGATCCTATGACGGTCCAAGATGCCCTGAGTTCTATACTTTTTGCCACAAATATCCTCTTTAATCAATGCCGCTGGCCCTTTATACGAATCGCTCAGCCCTCTATAGTTTCTTATATTGGAAGCATGATGGTGTATGGCTTTAATATGTGGGTAACCGTTTTTCATTTCTAAACCAGCGAACTGCGCCTCATATGCAAAGGAACTTTCGCAGTTTCCTTTACCAAGAAGAAAGTCACAATCGAATTTTATCATGGGAGTCTTAAAAGCCCATGCGTCATGAGAATATCTAGGGTCAACTCGGAAAAGTGAACCTTCTGGAGTTCGATAGTTTTTGGGGCTGGAAATTTTACCGTTTTTTAACATGTCATGTCTAGTGATAACAACAATCAGATTATTCCAATCCATTTTTTCAAGAAAGTTTAGTGATTGATCAAAGAAGATGTCATTATTTGCTAACAGGAAGATGTCATTTGTACCCATTTCGTTAGCGAACTTGATAGCATCAGAATATTGCAACCTTTGGCCTATAATTATTTGACATATCTTGTCTGAGCTAAAGGAATATTTTGTTTCATTTAGCAAATATATCTTTGATATAAATGGATTATCAACATTTCGTTGCAATGTCTCGTCAATTTCTTTTTGACGATCAGGATCTTTATCCACATAGTATTGGCAAATGAGATTAATCATACGTTTTTATTCAAAACTGGATGCAGTTCTTCCTATTGTGTTTGGTAGGGTTTCCGGTTTTGGGAAGAGAATTATTTGTGAGGATTAAATAGAGTTTGAATTATGGCAGATAAAATATTTGATGATTATCATGGACCATCTATTAAAATAAATGGAGTTTGCTATAAGTGGATAGGCGAAACAACTGCTTCAAAGAATGCAGAACCATCTGATATTGGTGGTTTTTATGATTCCTGTTTAGAATGTAATTTAGAATCAAGTTCTTCAAGTTCTGAGGGTCCACCTGCGCAACGGTCAGTAAGGCTTGGACCGTCGCAAACTGGCTGGGGTGGTTATCTGGGATACTCAGGAGGGATTATTTCCCCATATGACGAGCCAGACGATTTGAGCGGCCAGCAGGTTGCATATTCTATTTGGCTTAAGGTTGATGGAGGGGTTGGGTATGTAATGAGTGAGTTCGACAGTAGCTCTAATTTTGTCAATGGGATATACGGTGCTGGTAACGGTTGGGGGCCGAGATGGGCATGGCCAGGAAATCTTGATAGCGGTATTGGCGGAATCGCTGATAATCTGCCAGGGAACTGGAAACACGTTTTCTGTGGGTTTTTGCCAGACCAACCCCCAGATGTAGACAACAACGCACGAAAAGTCTATCTATGGGAAGATGGTGTCCGAAAAACCCGACCTGCACATCAGTATTTTGGGGATGACCAACCTGAAGCCGCCAACTCCTACTTGGGAAATTGGGGAGGAAAAGTGATAGCGTGTTGTTTTGGTGTTTGGAAGTTCGCCACTCAATTGACACTGTCTGAGATGGATGACATGGCGAGTTATCTCCGAAACAGTGGTGACGCTTTCTTATATGAGGACATGGTTTCAGATGGCGGTTCAGATTTACATCTAACTGATTTAGTCCACTTTTACAATCTGAATGAGTATAGTGATGGAAGTACTGCGGTAACAAGAGAAGATAAGGTTGGAAACAAAGATTATATTGCATATGAGGGAGGTGGGTCTATAGAAGGCTATCCAGTATCTTCAACCGACTTCCCATCATCTTAAGGAGTAAATCATGGCAAACAGAATATTTGACGATTATCAGGGACCATCTGTAAAAGTAAATGGTGTCTGTTATAAATTTATAGGAGAAACAACTTCTTCTGTAAATTCATACCCAACTCAAATCCAAGGAACTTTTGACTCTTGCCTAGAGTGTGCTTTAGAAAGTTCATCTTCTGAAAGTACTGTATCTTCGTCTTCAGAATCATTTGATAATGTAAGTACATCTTCAGAATCAATCAACAATAATTCATCTTCAAGTTCATATATTTGTGAGAACGCAGAAGTTAATCAAGTTGTTCCAGCTTTTAATCAAATAACAATTACACCTCCAACTTTATGGAGTTCTCAGTTCCCAACAGGTAAAGTTTGTGTTGATGAAACTCATGAAGGAAATTATGAAAACCATGGTGCAGTTGATTTAATCACTTTTGATAATGAGGGAGCGGCAAGTACTTTTTCTTCTGGACAATCCATTCAAGTGTGTGAGGGACCATGCCCTCCTGTTTCCAGTAGTTCAAGTTCTGAAGGATATTCTGAATCAAGTTCTTCAAGTTATGTTCCACCTGATTTAACAGGAAGGTCGATATATGTGGGCAACGGCAACTCTCTTACCCAATTAGATCCAGTTGTTGGAGATCTTTTGGAAGATCCAGCTACTCAAGGAAATCAAATCGTCTGGGGTGGATGGTTCCAAGGGTTACAGGGTTCAAGTGGAGCATATTGGTTTTGGATAGAGAATGAATGGAGATTAGGAAAAGATGTCGCTGGAAACTCTCAATCATATGTTCGTTTAAATGGAGAGTGGCAATGGTCAAGACCTGCAAGTGGCCCCGCAAGAGGTGGTTGGCAACACTTAATGTGGTCATGGACCCCTTATTCCAATGAAGATGGTGGAATAGCTCAATATGCTTCTTATTGGAATGGGCTTGCATGGACCCCATATAGAACTTTTAATGGAACTTTCTCATTCACGAATCCTGGTGGAGGAACAATATTCTATGATACAGAACCCAATTTTGGGATAAGGGCTACTGGTGTAGGAGTTTGGTCATTTCCTTATGAAAGTCAAATGACCAGAGCACAGATAGCCTCTTGGTGTACTAGTATGAAAAACGATTATACAACTATAAATTACTATAATATGAATGAAGCAACTTACAAGAAAAGCAATATTATTCATTTTTGGAATTTTAACGAACCTAGTGATGGAAGTTCTCCAGTAACAAGATATGATGTTGTAGGAGAAAAACATTGGACAGATAATGACAATGGTAGTGGATATGTAACTAGTGCTACAGTAATCCCAACAGAAGTTCCATCTTAAGGGGTAAATTATGGCTAACAGAATATTTGATGACTATCAAGGAGCATCCGTTAAAATAAACGGCATTTGCTACAAATTTATAGGGGAAACTACACGTTCTGTAAATTCTCAACCTCAAGAAATTGAAGAAACTTATGATAGTTGTTTAGCTTGTGCTATTGAGTCAAGTTCATCAGAAAGTACTCAGTCTTCCAGTTCAGAATCAATTGGAAATACTAGTTCATCTTCTGAATCATTTGGTAATGAGTCATCTTCAAGCTCTCAACCATGTGTTGATTGCGAGATATCTATTATTTCAATTGCGGGGAATAAATTGTGGATTTCTCCTCCAACAATTTTTATCTCTGGAACGATCCCCTCACCTAGCCCAGTTTGTGTTGATGATATTTATGAAGCAAATTATAGAAACATGGGAAATGAAGATGAGATTGAATTTGTAGGTGCTGGAGTGGCGAGTAAATTTTCTGTTGGACAAATTATTGAAGTTTGCGAAGGTAATTGTGTTGGAACTAGTTCTTCAAGCTCTGAAGGATATTCTGAATCAAGTTCTTCAAGTTATGAGCCACCTGCACAACGTAGCGTCAATGTTGTAAGAACGGATGGCTCTACAGTCAATCGTGGCAGGATTATATATGATGGTGGACCACTCGCATCACCGACAGAACATTGGACACAGCAAGGAACGCAGAAGATCTATTCAATATGGTCTCGCTGGACTTACGTATCCAATGTTTGGAACTACACAGAAAGCGGCTCAGCCCCTTTAGTCAATTTTGGGACTGGAAACTTCTCAGCCCGTCAGATGCGCGTTGGCTTAGCCAACCTTACGATGTATAACTCAGTAAGGATAAGTGGTGATAATAGTTTCCAGTGGTATCATGCTCTTTATGCATGGACACCAATAGGCGTTTGGCATGATGACTACATGTTGGCCTACCGTGATGGCAATGTAGGCTTCAAGTTCCCAGACAGCAGAAATACAGAACTTACATCTCCTGCCGCTACTACGTGTATATTGGGGGCAGGAGGAGGACCTAGTCACTACTGTTGTATGGGCATGTGGGACTTTCCATATGGTGATCACCTTTCTAAGGCAGAAGTTCAGGCTTTAGCTGTTTACCTTTATAATGGCGGCACTGCATTACAATATGAGAATCTGAGTGATGTTCCAGCGTATTTAGACAACATGACACATTTCTGGAATTTAAATGAGTATTCTGATGGCACATCGCCTGTGACTTACGAAGATAAAGTTGGAAATGCCGACTTCATAGGTGACCTATCGCCAGCATCCCCTGAGTATGGCCCCTTTAGCACCTACCCGATATCAACAACAGACTTCCCATCATCTTAAGGAATAAATTATGACAAAAGGAATAAATTATGGCTAACAAAATATTTGATGATTACCAAGGGCCATCTATTAAAATAAATGGAGTGTGCTACAAGTTTATAGGTGAAACTACAGAACCCTTCGACTCTAACCCAAGTGAAATTGAAGGAGAATTTGACTCATGCCTTGCTTGTGCTTTAGAATCTAGTTCTTCAAATTCATCTGAAAGTATAGGTAACTTTTCAACATCAAGTTCAAGTAGCTCAAGCGAAGTGCCTGTTGTTCTTGGAAATGGAGAAACAGTAGATGTTGATGAAGTCCTTGGTGCAGGACATTATGGAAGGGTTCAAATCACTTATACTGGAGATCCTACTCCACCCAACGCCGCTGGTGTTGTGACAGTAAACAATGTCAGCTACAACATAGCCAATGAAGATCCTGATTTTGCTTGGGATTACGACGATGCACAAAATGGTAGGCATGTGTTCACAGTTATTGGAGAGACTATCCACAGAACGGCTGATGGTAAAGAGTTTTCGGTAACTTGGGATGGTACTGGTAGTATAATCTTTACGGTAGATGTTGAAGACATTAACAAGTCAAGCAGTAGCTCAAGTTCTTCAAGTTTTGATGATTTTAAAGCGTGGAATGATTTCGCTACTGATGGGCCAAAACCTAAGACTTGGGCAGACATGAGTAATAGTGGTGACTATCCAAGAACCTGGTCTGAACTACAAAGTTAAGGAGTAAAAATGGCACAAATATTAGATACAGATTATGTTGGTGATAGTTTAGATAAACTATTATTGAATTCAAATACAACAGTAAATTTAACAAGTTCTCAAACTGCTACTCAAATACAAGCTGAGATTAATGCACAACCTAAGAATTTGAATGGTTACGACCTGACATTTCAGTTTGCAGATGGGACTTATGCGCTGGATGCGGCATTGACGTTTAAGGGATTCCATGGTGGGACATTTAAAATATATGGTAATGCTTCTGATAATAGTCTATCAACTTCGAAATCGGTTGATTTAACTTTCAACAACAACACTAGCGGGATAATTGTGGACTCATGTTCGCGAGTAGAAATCTACTACTGTGATATCAGTCATAACACAGATGTTAATACAACATATGGTGTGCATGCTACAGATATCCCAGATATATATGTCAGGTATTGTTACATTCATGGGAACAGCAATGTTCGTGGCTCAAATGCTCAGTTTTTACGATCACTCGGCGTATTTCGTGATAACTATGTCAGCAACGTTCAGTATGCCTTATTTGTAGCAAATTCAGCAACAATATACTGTCAAAATTGTGACGATACTGGAACTCAGCCTGCGTATGGTTTGTATTCAGTCGGAGCTTCAACAATTGGAAAAAACGGTACTCAACCATCTGGAAGCACCGCCAATGAAAGTTCTGCATCTGGCGGCGTAATCCGATAAATAAGGAGATTTTTTCAAATGGCAGTTATACAAGATAGTGATTATGTTGGAGATTCATTGGGGAAGTTGTTGTTAAATGAGAATACTACAGTAAATCTCAATTCTTCAATGAGTGCTAGTGAAATTCAGGGGTTAATTGATGGTCAGCCTAAGAATTTGAATGGATTTAATTTAAATTTTCAATTTGGTGATGGAACATATACGTTGGATAGTCAGCTTTTATTTACTGGATTTTTTGGAGGAACTGTTCGTGCATATGGTAACTCATCTGACAATTCTTTGAGTACCAGTAAGAATGTAGTGCTTAACTTCAACAGCAATTCAGAAGGTGTTATTGCAAGTAAATGTATGGATTTTGATGTTCGATATATGGAAATCTCAGTACAATCAAGTTCCAATTTTCGCAGATGCACTTATGGGATTGCTTGTCCTAGATTCAATGTTTTGTATTGTTATTTGCGAGGGAATTCTACATCTTTAGGTGCCTCAATATATGTAAGTCATGGCACATCATATACTTCAGGCAACTATGTGTCGAATATCCAGAATGGTATTTATGCGGGTTGGTGTTCGAAAATTGGCAGTGATGGGAATGATGATACAGGTACTCAACCAGCATATGGGTTGTATGCTCTTGGTGGTGGTGTTATAGCAAAAAATGGGACACAGCCTTCAGGTAGCACAAATGAAGGAACAGCAACTGGTGGGGAGATTCGATAATGGCTACAATTTCAGAAAGTGATTATGTAGGGGATTCGTTAAGTAAGTTGCTCTTAAATGAGAATACAACAGTAAATTTAAATAGTTCGATGAGTGCTACTCAAATACAAGCAGAGATAGATGCTCAACCTAAGAATTTGAATGGTTTTGATTTAACGTTCAAGTTTGCGGATGGTACATACACGCTGGCTTCTGGTTTGACTTTTAGCGGATTTCATGGGGGGCAAACACTCATCAACGGAAATGCTTCTGACAATACCCTGTCTACCACCAAATCTGTATTTTTGGATGCAGATGGTGCTACTGGGGAGAATGCTATTACAGTTGAAGAGTGTGACCTCGTTTACATCCAGTACTTAAAAATAGAATTTGATAGTGCTACTGGTAGGGGCGTTAGGCTAAGGTCTTCGAATTTCTATGTTGATGCGTGTTACATTTTAGGAGATAGCACATCAAATGGTGAATGCATACAGGCTGATTATGGCGCAGGAGCGGTAAGGCGTTGCTATTTAAGTAACGCGGAAAATGGAATCAGGGCAACTTATGGATCTTGTGGATCAATTGACAACGATGATACAGGTACGGCTCCAGCATACGGTTTATATGCCTTGTATGGAGCAACGATTGGGAAAAGTGGTACGCAACCCTCTGGATCGACTGCAAACGAGCAAGCTTTCGGTGGCGGCGCAATCCGATAAATTTAAGGAGATTTTCAAATGGCACAAATATTAGATACAGATTATGTAGGTGATAGTTTAGACAAATTGTTATTGAATCCGAATACAACAGTAAAAGGAACAGCAACTGGAGGAGTAATAAGATAATGGGTGGACCAAATATTCAAACAAGCGATTATGTAGGTGATAGTCTTGATAAGTTGATCCTTTCAAATAACAAGACTGTCAATCTCGACAACTCAATGAGTACAAGTGAGATTCTGGCGTTAGTGAATGATCAACCTCGCAATCTTAATGGCTACACTCTGACGTTTCAGTTTGCAGATGGCACCTACAATTTGAGCAATACATTGGACTTCCGAGGGTTTCATGGCGGAACTTTGTATATCCATGGGAATACAAGTGAAACTGATGCAACCGTTAAGCATACTACTCAGCAAGTCCATCTTAATGGCGCTTCAGTTGATGGGAATGTCATATTTGTATTTAGTTGTCAAAGTTACATCCAGATAAGGAATTTGAAGGTAACAGTTAAGGATTACAACAATGCAGGTGGGATCGTTGTACAAGGCTGTTGTCAAATTTTCATCCAATACAATTATGTTGTTGGTAGTGGGAAGTCAAATGCGAGGGCGGCAATTAGAGTTGATACATCGATTGGTGGAGTTTATTCGAATTATGTGAGCAATATTCCTTATGGGATTGATTGTAATTTCGGAAAAATTTATTCTTATGACAATGATGACACTGGGACTCAACCTAACTATGGGCTGTTAGCTGGCTCTGGTGCAACAATTGGAAAAGGAAGTACTCAACCAACTGGTTCAATATCCAATGAAACAACAGGAAATGGAGCAGTGATAAGATAATGACACAGATATTAGATACAGATTACGTTGGTGATAGTTTAGATAAGTTGTTATTGAATTCAAATACAACAGTCAATTTAACATTAAAAGCAAAAAGGGAAAAGACATGAATACATTTATAGCACGAAAGGATAACGGTGATAAAATTTCCTTCTTAGAAGGAAATTTTAAACTTGGTGGATTAAATCCAGAATATGAAGCAAAGTATTGTGATTGTGATGAGAACACAACCAATACTTCGGAAATCGCAGATTGGGACACCGCTTTGGATGTGTCATATGTAATTGATGAATAAGAAGGAGAGACAATAAAATGGGCGCTTTTATTATTTGTTTATTGTTAATTGGTCTCCTAATACTAATTTGTAATTTATTAACACCAAAACTCATTGTTGTTACAAAAGCGGCAAAACTAGAAAGACGTTTTAATAATTATAGGCAAATTATTTTTCTTTTAGAGATAGAAGATAATTAATTAGGAATAAATTATGGTAAACAGAATATTTGACGATTATCAAGGACCATCCATTAAAATAAATGGAGTCTGTTATAAATGGGCTGGGGAAACAACTGAACCCTTTAATTCTCACCCCAGTGAAATTGAAGGAACTTTTGATACTTGCTTGGAATGTGCAATAGAAAGTTCTTCAAGTTTGTCTTCTGAATCTGAGTCCTCTGAATCAATTAATAACTTTAGCTCTTCTTCTGAATCAATTGAAAATACTTCATCAAGTGAATCAATTGCATGTCAAGAAGGAGATATCCAATTTGTGCTAAGTCAAGCAAACGCATTACAATTCTCTCCCCCAGTATTTCAAGGAGCCATTGACGAAGGAATTGTTTGTATTGATGGAATTCGAGAGGGAACTTACACAAACTATGGGCAGGAAGATCTTATTGTTTTGAGTGACCCAGGAGCTTATGTGAATTATACTGCTGGACAAACTGTTGAAGTTTGTGAAGGGCAATGTCCTCAAGTTTCAAGTTCTTCAAGTTCTGAAGCATATAGTTCAGAGAGTTCAAGTAGTTCGTTCCCTGAAGGTATATTCTTAAAAATGGAATACGATGCAAGTACGAGTCTTACAACACAGCTTCGATTCGATAATGTAATTGATTACGGAGATGCTATTATATATTGGGGAGATGGAGATACTACTGATATTAGTGGTACTGGGAACGGTACAGAAAACCATGTTTATGATTCTAGTGGAACCTATGAGGTTAAAATAAGTGCTACTGGCAATTTTTGGTTAGGACAATCTACCACTACTTCATATCGAACAGGGTATAAAAAAATTACCCAATGGGGAGATGTAAAATGGTCCAGATGTGATTTCTCCTTTGCCAACCTTCCAGACCTAGAGGTGACAGCAACAGATTATCCTGATTTATCAAATGTAACAGATGTTAGATATATGCTTGCTGGTTGTACGAATATGGTTGGAGACCAGCATGACTGGGCATGGGATATGACAGGAGTAACTGATTTAAGCCACATGTTTCAGAATTCTCTTGCTTTTAACGGCACTGTTCAAAACTTTAGCAACATGGGAGATGCAGAGAACCTGTCGTTCATGTTTGTGGGGAATGGCAGAAGTAATCCTGGTTCGTTCAATCAACCGATTGGAGTTTGGGATACATCTAGTGTAACAGATATAACTCAAATGTTACAATATCAGCCTGATTTTGATCAGGATTTATCAAACTGGGATGTTAGTAACGTGACAGATACTGCTCAATTTATGGAGAATTTTGGTGTTGAAGAGTTATCAAATGCAAACTATAACGCACTTCTGATTTCATGGGGTGGACAATCATTAATCTCTCATGGCGATACTATTTCTTTTGGAAAAAGTAAGTATACAGATGACAGCGGAGATTGCCCAAGTTGTCCTATTACAACAGGCAGAAGTGCTATAGCGGCGGCATGGGGTACATTACGAGATGGTGGGTCTGTTTAAGGAGTAAATTATGGCTAACAGAATATTTGATGATTATCAAGGAGCATCCGTTAAAATAAACGGTATTTGCTATAAATTTATTGGAGAAACAACAAGACCATTTGATTCTCATCCAAGTGAAATTGAAGGAACTTTTGATACTTGTTTGGCATGTGCTGTTGAAAGTTCATCTTCAGAAAGTACCCAGTCTTCCAGTTCTGAATCAATTAATAACTTTAGCTCTTCTTCTGAATCAATTGAAAATACTTCATCAAGTGAATCAATTGCATGTCAAGAAGGAGATATCCAATTTGTGCTAAGTCAAGCAAACGCTTTGCAATTTTCTCCCCCAGTATTTTTCGGAGTTATTCCAGAAGGAACCGTTTGTGTTGATGGGGTACATGAAGGAACTTATACAAATTATGGTGGAGAAGATTTAATTGTTTTTAGTGATTCAGGAGCTTATCAAAGCTATACTGATGGACAAACCATTGAAGTTTGTGAAGGGGTTTGTTTGCCACAAGCAGTTTATAAGTATAGCAATCTACAACTGAATGTATCACCAAACACATATAGATATACTCCAGTTATAATTGAGTCAAGTTCATCAAGTTCAGGATAAATTTTAGGAGGATTTATGGATTTATATTTTTTACAAGACCAAGGAGACGCTTTGGTTTATAATGACGGAATTGCATATGAGTTTGTTGAGCAAACAGTTCAAGTCCCAAATGCAAGTGGAGCGCAAGTTATTGAAGGAAACATCTCTTCATTTAATTTCAGCATTGCTGACGCACAATTAAAAACAGCTTACACTGCTGGTGAACATGCTTTGGCTTTTTATGTTGATGAAAATAAAATTGAAGTTGACATGCCCCTTGCCAACACTTGGTATACTTTCCCCGATGTTCCAGTTGCAGGAGTTATTCGGGTTTGGCAAACGGGAGCATTTTACCCAAACATAAAAATTAATGGTATTGATCAGGCCGTTAACGCAGGAACAAGCAAAGCTAGTGCAATGCCATACAATGTTGCTGTTGGAGATGTAATCGAAATACGAGAACCAACTACTAGTGGAAACACTGGGTACGGATATATATTGCCATTTGTTTATCCATAAATTGGGCGCAAGGATTGAATTAAAAAAGGGTGGACTAAGTCCACCCTTTAACATTTACTTCATTCAGTTAGTACAGGGATCTTCTTCGGTTTGCCCCTACTAGACTTCGGCAAACTAATTTTAAGAACTCCATTGTCTAAAGCACTTTTTATCTTACTTACCGCAACATCATTTGGAAGTCTGAAGGATAAATCTTTTTTGCCATAAGCTCTCTTCCTATATCCACCTTCTTTATCTCGTTCCCAAGAAATGTCCAAATAATTGTCCTTTGCATAAACCTCTACTTTGTCCTTCTCGACACCTGGCATATCAACTCTTACTTCATAGCTTTCATCATTTGTCCAAGTGTCATACTCAACGTCTCTGTTAAAAAAGAAATCAGAATACATAACTTGTTCCTCCTTTAGTTAGTTTGTTATGCAATTTTACTAAAAAGCAAAACACATGCCAACTCTATTTAAGCAGGAATCTAGGTAAGAAAAGGGACAGTTTGACACATATAAGTGAGACAAATGGGCGCAAAAAAGCGCCATCCTAAAATGGCGCTTGAGTTTGGGCGCAAGGACGGAATTCGAATCCGTAGGGGAGATTACCTCCAACAGGGTCACAACCTGTCACGCTAAGCCAATTACGTTCTACCTTGCGATGGGCTACTCGACGGATCTTGAAACCGCAACCTCCAGGGCCACAACCTAGCGCTCTGCCTTTGAGCTACGAGTAGCATCAAATTGGTCTATCCCAACCATTTGTCTCTTTTAAATCCACCTATTTCTTGAATGCCTCCCATAATTTTTTGTTTTATTTCAACGCTGTGTAATCTTACTGTGCAAATTCCGTATTTTAGTTTACCCTGAAATTCGCTAGATTTAAAATAACATTTTCTCAAATTTTCTTTCGTCAAACTAAGTGCATTAAGCCAAAATTCAACAATCTCTTGTTCAGAAACTCCATTGTTTGTATAGGCATTTATAGAAAGAGCAAATCTTTTTTCTTCAAACTCAAAGTGTTCTCTAAGGAACTTCATAAAAAGAATCATCATGTCAATATCGCTATTGCAGAATGTCACTCCTTTATTGGATTCTTTTGTTCCTTCTGCCCAATAAAGAATACAGCCAACCCGAAAACTTTCAGATATTTTAGCAAGTGCTCTTCCATCAGTTTGCCACTTCCTTCTTTTTCTTCTGAATTTTTCCGAATATTTCTCCTGTTTACCAAAATAACCACCTTTTCTTGTTTTTGTCCTGTGCCGCAATTTTAGGTTTTCTATTTGTTCTTTCGTTAGTTGAATATCTCGAACCCATAAACTAACAGACGATTGAGACACATCTAGAATCTTGGCTATTTTCTTTATAGATTGTCCACTTTTTCTTAGTTCTCTTGCTTTGTTTCTTTCGACTTTTTTCATTTTCGAACCCCCATAGTTATATGTGATATAACATATTATACAGCAAGTTCGAACTTTTTGGTAGCAGTATCGGGACTTGAACCCGAACGGCACTCCTTATGAAAGAGTCGCACTACCATTATGCTATACTGCTATGAAAGTCTTGGGCTAACCATTGCCCAACCTAGCGTCATTTATCGTATCCAATTGGCGGTGATAAGGGGAATCGAACCCCTGTCCTCTGGGCGACAACCAGAAATCCTAGCCATTAAACGATATCACCGATAAGCGGAACCGAAGGGACTCGAACCCTCAATCTCCTGATCGACAGTCAGGGGCACTAACCAATTGCGCTACGGCTCCATAAAACTGAAAGCTCTAAAGTTTTCGTTAGTCTTTTTGCTTTCGCTCATACTCCTATACTCTTTATTGTCCAATCCAGTTGTCAATTGGCTCTAAGGAACGATACGAACTTTCAGTTTGGTGACGACAGTTGGACTTGAACCAACGCTCTCCAGTGTGTCGAACTGGCGATTTATCCATCTAATCTATGCCGTCAATTTGGTTCTGCGAGAGGGACTTGAACCCCCGACCTCCTCCTTATCAGGGAGGCGCTACTTACCATCTGAGCTACCGCAGAATCATTGGTGGGAGTAGCAGGACTTGAACCTGCGTTTACCTTTCGGCCTCCTGTGTATCAGACAGGCGCTCTAACCAAATACTGAGCTATACTCCCATAACATTCTTTTTGCATTGTAACATCATCAATGTTATCGTGCAAATTTGATGTTACAATTGGCAGGGACGAAAGGATTTGAACCCTTACCGCATGGTTTTGGAGACCAGCAGGCTACCATTACAACACGCCCCTGTTAGTGGTACTCCTACCAGAACTCGAACCTGGATCTTCGACTTCGAAGGCCGTTATTCTAATCCATTGAACTATAGGAGCATCTACATATAAATTTTCAAAGAACTCTAATTCTTGGTACACCCAGCAGGATTTGAACCTGCAACCTCCTGGTTCGTAGCCAGACGCTCTATCCAATTGAGCTATGAGTGCAACTTTGGTACTCCTGGCGGGACTCGAACCCACATAGACCTGTTTAGAAGACAGGTGCCTGATCCAGTTAGACTACAGGAGCATCTAAAATTATTTCAACTTTTCTTTCGCTTTTTTCAAATCCTCAATTAACTGTTTCTTTGAGTAGTTTCTGCCTACCCAAACTAATTCATACATTTTCTCGTCTTTTTGATTCTGAACACTGTTCAGAACTCGTTCTAAAATCTCTTGTGCTGTTTCTTTCATTTTTGGCCTCTCCTATAGGACTCGAACCTATATCTGCGGTTTAGGAAACCGATATTCTATCCCTTGAACTAAGGAGAGTCAGGCACAAAAAAAGCCCAAGCTCCTTAGAGCCTGGGCTTCGTAAATCTGCTTATCTATCAGAACATGCGATAGCGCAGATCAGAAGCCCTGTGGCTCCAATCGCGTCTAATAATATGCATGTCTCTAACAACGTTCATTTTTCTTAAATCCTTATTCGATTTAGTTTTTCAACTTACCCTCATTAGTCACATTTGATTTGAGTTTTTCTCAGATCTGTACCAAGAAGTTATTATCATTATAAGCCTTATTCAGAGTATTTCAAGTCGTCTTTGAAGATTTTCTTGAATTTTATCTGAGGGTATCGTACAAGTCCTCATACCTAGCTCTCCACCAGTAAGCTTTAGGTACATTGCCAATGCAGAAATAATCCCCTGCATCCTTGGCCTTTAAATAAAAATTATGTGCTTCCTCATATAAGCCAAAGATCCTGGCAGAACGAATAATCCTGGTAATTCTAAGTAAGTTATGGTTGAACTCTTTACACCAAACCCTTTGTTTATCTTTGTCATCAACATCCAGGCCATAGAAATCGAGCATACGTTCAACAGCATTGGTCATATTCTCTGTGATTTCTGGGATATCTCTGCATTCTTCCACTATCATTGGGTTAATAACTGGATATGTCATTGCCCAATTAGATGTTTCGTGCAAAGGGAAGATCCATTGAACCTGATCATGACACTTTTCCATTTCTTCATCACTACAATAAAGAATGTCCTCATAAATCCTTCCTTTGTAATCAGCGTGATTGCCTGACAAGAATTTTACAATCCAATCTTTATCTGTAATGATCATTTTAGTCACATTTGATCCAGGTTTTTCCTAGATCTGTACTGTTAGAAAAGACCCAAGGCTCTCCCCTGATCCCTGAAAGCAATTTCGATAACAAGTGAGAACCCTTCTGGAACCAAATATTGCTTGATTACTTGTTTCTCACATTCTTCGCTCATATCCTGTTCTATTCCCATTTGACCTTCAAGAACTTTTACAGCCACATTGAATGCTTCATATTCAAATTCCACAATATCAACTTCTCCTTCAAGATCTCGAAGAAGCGCCTGACCTTCATTCAAACCAATCATCTCATAGAAATAGATCATAGCTTTATAAAGTTCATGTAATTTATCTGACTCACGCATCTGATCGTGAATCTCAAATGATATATTGTCCAAAGCCTCTCTACATTCTACAAGTTTCTTGAAGTCTTCGTCTTCAAAAGCATCGTTAAGATTTCCACTTGCCATGATCTCTGCGATCTTATCTCCAGAAACATATTCGTCGTCGTCAGGAATAGCTCGATACAAATCTTGTAGAAGTTTGATGTTTTCCATTTTTTCTCCACTATTTTCATCAATAACAAGCTCAATTCTGAATTCGCGCTCTTTATTGTCGATAAAGTGAGATACATTTTCGATCAACCAAGTTAAAACTTCTTCTGCGGCTTTATCAGCATCTACATTTTTACTTAGTTCATGGATTTCTTGAAGGGTCTTTTTCTCGAATGTCATTTTGACTTCTTCAAATTCGAATTTACCTTCAGCAAGGTTTTGGAATGCTTCAATAATTTTCTCTTCATCACTCATTTTATTTCTCCTTAGTAAACCATCTACATTGGTGTAATTTTTCACTACATTTGGGACATTGGATTCCTTTTTGGATAGCTTCTTGGAAATTTAGCATACTGGAACCAGTAGTTGGGCATTTTTTTGGAAGTCCAGCCTTTTTGATTGCTTCATCTAAAGAATCTAAATCGTCTAAGAACACATCATATTGCCATAGACATTCTGCACCAATACTCCAGAGATTTACTCTATAGCATTTGGTTTTGATTCCTTCCTTGTTCGGGAAAGTAATTAGGGCGTATTCTCTGCCAGTGTTTTTGAGTTCCTGGATTTGTTGTTTTAGCTCAGGAAGTTCTTTAATACGTTCAGAGTTAATAATATCATCAATATCCCCCATAGGCCAGGGGGCAGTAATAGTGAAACCAGTCCCACAGTATTCGCAGTCGTCGTTTCTACAGGTAAAATCGCATCCAGCAGGCATAATATAACCTCTTTTGTTTTTAGAGATTATACATTATTTTTTCTTGTTATTCTTCCTTTGCTCTTTCTTCTGTGCTTCAAGGGCCTTGCGATCCCTTTCGTACATCTCTTGCCTGTTCTGAATTCTTTTATTTCTTGCTTCAATTCGTTTCTTGCGTTGCTGAACTCTTTCTTGTCTTAGACGAATACGTTTTTGTCGAGGAGTCATCCCTTCAAGCTCTTTCTCAAGCCTCTCTTTTTCACGTTTCTCAATAATACGTCTACGTCTTTCAGCGACTTCTTGTTTGAATTTTGCTTTACTTCTTTTACATTTACATCCCATTTCTCAGTCTTCCAAGTTAGAACCGATATATATTTCTTCTTGAAATTATACCTGATTTCCTTGCAAATTTGTAGTGGGATTACCGATTTTCAAAATGTTCTTCAATTTTTTTATTCTGTTCGGTAGCGTACTCATTATAAGCCTTTATTCCAATCTCAAGCTTGGTAGCATACTTGACCATGGACTCAAAGTCTTTCTTGTCCAGAGCAGGGCTTAAAACGGGCCTATCAGGCATCGGGATTATTGGATACCTCTGATTTATCATCGTCGTGTGATGACACCCCGTTAGAACCGTCAATCCAATCGTCAAGATTAACATCATCTTTATCCACTGCATTTTGGGCCTCCTGGATTCTTCTTTCTAGTTCGATTGCTTTTTTCATGCTCTGTAACACTTCTTCCATTGCTTCAATGTCAGAGCCTTCGGCATGGTCAAGTTTATTGGCAATCATCTTCAGAAGAGATTTGATGATCTCAAGTGCAGTAGTTGCCAATAGCATTTCTGTTCCTGTAAAACGTGCAGACATAATTGATCTCCTTCGTTGCAGAAACATTATTCTATATAGAAAAAGAAAAACCCTAGAGCGGGGAACTCTAGGGCTTTTCAGGTGGGCCGAATCTTAGACGGTGACCCCTTCTGGGACTACGATTTCATACTTCTCGATTGCTCGATCAAGTACTGCCATTGGCGAGAAATCAGTGCCTCCGAGAACTGCGCCTAAGATTGAAGGACTGAAGCCACTTACAAGAGCAACATTCTCATGCGTACCTCTTGCAGGACTTCCTGCATATCCAGCAGTATTCCAATATACAATCTTTGGACGACTGTATCCATTTGCTTCCCACTCTTCCATGCATCTTTCAATAGTGGTCTTATCGCAGTTACTAGCGCCAGAGCACCAGCCTCCACCATTATCGAACTGCATGTCTGAAATGATCAACAGACAGTTTGGAATCTGTTCATCAGTTACGTTGAACATCTTTGCAGAGTTCAGGATCTGATCAAGAGCCGCCTTGACGTTCGTTGATCCACAATATCCTTCTCTTCTGCAACGCTGAATTCCCTGAACAAAAGTCTTTCCCTTCCAATCGACAAGGTGACTGTCGTTTGAGAATGGAATGAACTTCCTGTAGAAAGGGTTATCCTTTCCAACCCTGTCAGAGCAGTACAATCCCAAACTGGTTGAGATATCAATAGCTCTGATAGAACCAGAGACAGTAACTCCCATAGATCCAGAGAAGTCACAAATTGGCATGATTCTCATGTTGCAGTCTTCCATGAAGTTTGGAAGAGCTTCAAACTGAGCATTTGCCAACTTACCATCCTTGTTAGCAGTACGAAGAACGTCATGTGGGAACAAAGCACTTGCGTTAACCTTGTTGTCAGAGTCCTCGTCAGTCAAAGACTCTCTCCACTGATCGTATCTTGCAGGATCATGCTTCAAGAATGCGTTAGCAGATCTTGCCATTGCGACAGAAGGAACAGTGTTGTAGTCAATGTCATGCCAGTCGCCTGAGCACATTGCAGTCTCTACAACATTAGTGTACTCAGCCAAGTGCTTTCTGAATACCTTTGGAGACATTCCGAGAGCCTTTCTAAGCTTTGCGAAAACAACCTTGTTCTTCTTCTCTCTTGGTGCCCACTTGCAAGCAAGACCATGCTTATCAGCAATAGCTCTTGCCCAGTACTGGATTGCAGTATCTTCGCAAGGAGTATCGATACATGCAGTCAAGTCATCCCAACGTCCAGTCTCTGGAATAAGATGAATATTGACAGTAATCCACTCAGGATGCTTCTCAGCCATCCACTTCAATACAGAACGGAATCCGCTTCTGTTACCTGCTCCACCTCTAGCATCACGAAGCCAGAAAGCAAGCTTTGCGGCACGAAGTTGATCGGACTTGAACGCAGGCTTAAACAAGTTCAGAGCACCTGCCTCCGAACCGTAGTAGCTACCACGCTTCTCGAAAAGTGATCCTGCCTTGGAGAAGAACTCCAAAAGTGCGTTTCCAGTTGAGTCATACAGAAAGTCGTTGTTGTGTCCTCTTGCCATCGTACCATCCTCCTATTGTTGGTTTTGTGTCAAAAAAAAGACCAGTCAAACTTGGTTCCGAGTCCCATCTCGCGTATGGAACAAAGTCTAACTGGTCAAAGTTAAAAATCGGAACAGGTTAGCAATTTTGGTTTTCATTTCAAGTGAAAGTTTTGGTTGCTGTAACTAACCTTCTATCCTAAATTAAAAATTTGAACAGACTGACTTGTTTTTTTTAGCATAAAAAATTTTGAGTTGCTGAATGCAGTCTTATATCAAATTGTTTTTCTAAATTTTCCTTTTTCTTGTTTTCAAAGAAACAAGTGAAACAGCTTGGGTTTTCCATCCTTTATTTCAGACCTCGATGAATTTGGGTCCTCAAATTTATTTTTAAAACCCTCTCGACTGGGTTCTCGTTTTATTTCTGTCAGGGCGACTCTGACGCTCGTTTTATCGTGTTTTTTGGTTGCAGTAACCAAGCTTTATTCAGTTGTTGGTTCCATTATAAGGATTACGAAAAACTTTTCAAGTCGGTTTTGAATATTTTTTTTGAATTTTTTATTTTTCGATTTCGAACGGTGGATCTCCGAATAGGATTCTGGAGTATTCAAGCATCCTTTTATCAAGTGTAAGAACTTTCATTAAATGCTTTTTTGCCTTTTCTTCCTTGAAACTCCTTTCCCATCTATCAAGTGTCTTTAGATTTTGGCCCCTTTTTTTGTTCTCAAAAGTGCTACCACCACCATATTGGGTAATAACATTGAGTCTCCTGTCAGTGAACTCAACATCTAATTGTTTACAGATATTTTTCCTGTAATCAATGTCAACAAACCATTGGTCATATATAATAGGAATGAAGTTTTCAGGGATATGATTTGTGATCCCTAGAAACTCTTCCGCATAACCTATCCAAAGAGATGAAAACGTTTTGGGGCCATTTATGCGGTGCCTCAGACTTCTCCAGAAGAATGCGCTTGTTATATGATTCCAAGGAGATCTTAGGATAAAGATAAAGAAGCTTTTAGGGCTAATTGAGCGTAAGTTCTCATATTCAGGGTTAGTTTGCTTCAATCTTTCTAAAAGACCCTTTTCTTCATCTTTGTAAAACTTATCGTAGATCCTGGCAAAGGATTCTGGAGATGAATTTTCTGATCCAAGAACGATAGCCTGTCTTTTATCCCTGTAATGATAGTCAAGAACTTCGATATCGCTCTTCTTTTTTTCACCTTTAGCAAAGTGTTGGTATCTCCACTTTCTTCCTGGAGGGTTATGGTTAATTTTAAATGACGAGTTCGATGGCTTACAACAACTCAAATTATTTTTGTAGATAGCATGATCAAAAGTTCCTAAAAGCCAAGAGCTAATTCCATGTTGTCCACATCTATTCATGCCACAAACATGAATGGTTTTTTCAGTCAGATATTCTGTCATTCTTAGCCCTCTACTATAGATATCTTTGCTACTCTGTCAGGCTGTGTTAACGCCATTCCAATCTTACCCCTGGAATCATAAATGATTCCAATGTACTCAGCATCTTCTAATGCGTAGATCTCTTTCTGTGGAATTTTATCACTCCAAAAAATCCTAGCACCCTCAAATGATCCTACCGAAGTCACTCCATCAATGATCTCCAGATCCCAGCTAAAGAACTTTCCTGAGGGATCTACTTCTTTTTTAATGAACATACCCATCATTGGGTTCATGATGATAGCTTTCGGGTCTTCTAAAAGCTTACAAAGCTCATACACACCTTGTATAGTAAAGCCTCCGACAGATAAAGCATGTTTCTTTGGTAAAATACTTGCTTCTAGTAAAAGAAAAAATAGTTCATCTTCTTTTTCTTGTCCGACTTGCTCTAAAGGAGGGATCAAAGCGGAATCTCTGCCAGTTACATGATCAACAGTATGATCAGGCATCATTAGATATCCACCAAGCTCTCTGTTTATTTCATAAACTGGATGAAGTCCACCTAAGTCATCATTAATTAATAGGATTCTTGCAAGGTTGTTTAATTTTTTCATTATTTTCCTCCACTAAAAAAGCCCCCGAATTTAATCAGGGGCTTGAGTTTAACATCTCTTGTCTGCGGCCCAGGTTGCGGCCCATGAGTGAGGCTTGTGTTCGCAGTGGAACCCTTGAGCGGCAACCATACCAACCAACTCTGGTAGGTATTTTGAGCTTTTGTACTTAAGATTTGGATTAACATCCAAGTGAATGGTGATGATCTTCGCAGGGTCAATCTTACCATTTAGGAACCATCCTACCTCAAGAGACCTAAAGGCTTCAATCATCAATCTCTGTCTCAAATTACTGATTCTCTCAGTTCTTTCTGAAGATAGGATTGCGCATCCACCTAATCCAAGGGTATATGCTACGAGGCAAGTAGTAAAGGTGCAGTACTTTTTGCCTTTTCTGGAATAGTTCTGGCTATCTGTACCAATGTAGAACTCCGCATTGGGATGTTCTCCCATAAAGTCTATCACTTCGATAGCTGTCCTATCCCCAAACCTTTTCCACTTCCAGTTAATAAAAGGCGTGTACTTCCCCTCGTAGAATCCCATAATATGTCTCTCCTATTCTATGGTATGATGATCCCTCCTTTTCTTTTGTCGTTAGGAGTGACTATCGTACTCTGTTGTTCTTTCAATTTTTCGATAGCTTCTTGTTGAGCCTCGTCTCTCAACCGATCATACTCTTCTTCAGCGAATTTCTGAAAATCTTCGAAGCACTGCTCAAGAGTATACCCTTCTGGGAATTCAAAGTTTTGTGGATCTCCCCCATATGGAGTTGGAATGATGAACATCCCGATGAACTGAGGTTCACCTTCTCCAACGGGGAATTTGCCAACTAACTGCTTCCCGTCGTCGTCCACGAATTGTTTAATTTCGTAGATCATACCCCAATCCCCAGAGTCTCTTCAAGATCCATGACAACGTCTCCACTGTCATTCCAGGAATTGACGACTTTGCTCTGGATGTTTCTCAGAGCAGGCAACGGAAGGTTCTCAATGTTGACCATATGAGGAACAACCATTACCTTAACCCCAGTTACTCCTTCGAAAAGTTCGTTTACCGTTTCGGCAACTCTTTCCATGTCGGACTTTGTTGCTGGAGTCTTTTCATTGCCAACCGTGACAATCAAAAGAGATCCGTCTTCGACATTTGGGAACACCTGGGTTTTGAGTGTTTCCAGATCTCGATCCATCTGTCCACTCGTTTCTTTTTTTACAGTCTCTTTCTTTGACATTGTCTTGCTCCTTAGTTAGACTTAAGAACGATGATATTTATAGTATAGACCGAAAAAACAATAAATCAAGGGCGAGTATGCAAAATAACTTGTTCGATCAACCTTTCTATGGAAGTTTCTGGCAACCTTCTCCTTTCCTTTTTATAAAGAAAATCAAGGTATCTCGTTTTTGGTGCATTATCTGGACGACCATAAAAGAAGTTCTCAGATCCTACATGTAACCCAAATTCAACATTGGTTGTAAACGCTGGCATTGTTTTAAGTTCTCTAGGAACCCACGCAAGTATGGCTCCAAATTCTCGACAATGCGCTAAAGCCCTATATTCCCAATAAACTTGTTTGTGATAGTCAAAGGTGTCATCACCCTCTTTTTCTCGTGGTTCAGGGACATAGAGAACTCCATCGAATTCATGCTGTTTAAAAATATCGATAGCATTTGGCCTCCATGACTGCACATCAATGCTTCTTGGAGATGGCCCGACTAAAAACACAGGTTTTGATATACCTCTGATATCCTCTTGAATTGGTTCTCTTGCATAAACTACTTTCATTGTATCTCTCCTTTATTCTTACACTCCATGTTTTTAACAGTGAAGATTTCATATCTAATGCTAAGGATGATGTTAAACTGGCTACAAACGTCTATTAATTCTTCATCCATTGGAAAGTCAGGAATTTCTTCCCCTTCTGGCAATGCACTTATCCAATCTTCTGCTTTTTTGACCCATTCATTCGCCATATGTAAGTTTGTAAATGTTCCCACTTTCCAAGTAGTGAAGCTATTAGTACCAGAAACGGTGCCCTCAACAAGATAGACATTATTAACGTCTTCAAGATTATGGTGACTTAATAGAGTGGGTTTAATTTTCATTGTAATACTCTAAATTTTATTGCAAAACTCCAAGCTCATAGGCAGGATTCTGTTTAATATTTTCCATCATTTATCTATTGGCATCAACCCGACCATTATAGAGTAGCTCACCCTCTAGGTCTGTTTGAATTGCAACCTCGGTAGTGCAAACGAATCTCTTCTCCTACCTTAAGCTAAGTTGTCCTGACCTTCCTCTCATGAGCATTACCTCGTAGAGCGATGGATCGGCTTGAAAATGTTTTATCCTGGCCAAGGCCAAGACATAGTTAAGTGTATTGAATACATAAATCCGCCACCATCCTTAACGGCGGAATATATAAAGGGGAAAGGCTTCTTTTTAATGTCTGCGATGGCTTCCTCAAGATAAGCGATAACCTCTTCCTCAGCCTTATTATCTCCAAGTTCTTTCCGCTTTTCGTGCCAACGAATCTGATCCCTATTTGGAACAATCCGAATAAACATGTCAGCAGGAATCCTGTCCTCATTACTACAGAACTCAGTCTTAACCCCAATTTTCTTTTCGTTGGCTTTCTTAATAAAATCTAGGATTTCTGCTTCAGTCATCTCCATAACTTCAGACATCCCAAAATCTTCTTCTGGAATGCCAAGTGACTCTAGGATATGGACATCCTCTGCAATTGCGTGAAAAACGACTTTCATTGATGGCTCCAATTATTTCTGTTTTCTACCAAGCAGTTTTTTAGTCTTCTTTTCCAAATCGTTGAGTTCAGAGAGCATTTTATCTCTTTCTTTACCTTTTTTGTTGGCTCTAACCTCACGTTTCATCCTACGGATTTCAGCAAGTGCTGATTTGAGTCTGTCTTCATTGGTTTTTTCTTCAGGCTCTTCGTCAAGAGCTTCGTCTATATCATCCAAAAATTTATCAATGATATGTTCAGTATCTCCTGCCTTGTTAGCCCACTGTATAACGAGTTCTGTTGCAGTGAAGTTGAATTCATCCATAATTCCATCTATGCCAAACTCGTTGTAAGTTTCTTCTATGTTTTGGGCAATTTTCGGAGAGCATTCGTTTTTGATCAAGAATTTATATAAGCTTTTCATCTGTTTTGCTCAATGTATTTTTTCTTGTATCTCAGTGCTACTTCGCGAGTAGTAGGAATTATTTCCCTGTTCCCTTCATTCTTTAATTTCTTGTATCCTGTTCCCCATCCCTCTTCTGCGAGGCCACATTCTCTGCAAGATCTAAAAGGAGGTCTATGAGAATGATAATCACTGCTTTTCGCTTCAGCTTCTAAAACTAATTCATGAGGACATTTGTCCATATAAGCTTCTTCAGCTTTTATTCTGAGTTCAGTCAAGGATTTTAATCTGCGTCCCACTTGGTCAATTTTGTCTTGGACTTGTTGAATGAGAGCCTTTTCAACTGCACCATCACTGATTGCTTCTTGAACAGTCGATCCTAAGTCTGCAATACTTTGGATTTCTTCTGCTTCTTCGTCTTCGCACCACATTGGGTCAGGATCTGTATCAATCATTTCATTATTTATGGACATAGTCTACCTCATCGATTGTTGGTTAGACTTTGGCGGAAGGAGAGGGATTTGAACCCTCGTGCCCCTTTCAGGACCAACCGCTTTCCAGGCGGTGACGATTAACCAGACTCCGTCATCCTTCCATATTTTTATTTTTCATCTTGGGTTTTCGTTTCCCCTACTTTGATCAGATGTCTTGGGTTAACTAAAACAAGATAATTTTTAAGTACACAATATCCATTATCCAACATATACTCAATTTCATACATGGTGTTTATACTCATACTCCAAATACCTGCACCATGCCAGTCTTGATATTTTTGGGGGCGTTTAACAACATCCCCAATTTTCAAGCCGTTAGGATTGCAAACATCTGCCAGTTCAAGATCCGTTCTTTTCATCTTCAAGTTCCTTGTTGATGAAATTCTTTAACACTGCATTGAACCCAATAGAGACAAGTTCTGAAAGCTCGTCCTCTGTTAAATCATGGGTTCTGACCCCCTCAATATTTTCTGATGCTTTTACAGCAACAACAGGAAGTCCACTCTCTTTTATTAAATCTTTTAGTGCAATAAGTATTAACGTATCGATCTCTCCTTCAGTAAGATCGATCTTAAATGGTTCGCCTGCTTCAAGTTTTTCTGGTTCAAGAATTTTCATCGTTTAATTACCTTCTCAGGCATTTCATCTCTTTTGTTCACAACCATGTACTTCCCATTGCCCTCAAAAATAACAGAAAGACCGCCATTTATTAGCTTAGCTGTTTCGCATTTGATCATTTCTGCCCCATCTTTTCTTTTGATCATCTCCCCAACATACTCTTCCTGTACTTTTTGATTGATAAAATCTGTTAGATTCATATATCTACCTTTTATTTGGCTCTTCAATCACCATTATACAGCCAAGATTAGTATCAAAGTAACTAAGTCCATATTCTTCCAGAACTTCTAGGACCAGTTCCCTCATTTTAAGGGAATTTCCTGTAACAACCTCAAAAGGAGGGTCATAATTAAAAATATGAGAGTCAAGTAAAGACCGAACATCTTGATGCTTAACCCCATGTAAATCTAACTTCATTTTCCGTGTAACCAACCCTTCCGATTATGAGTCTCTTTCATTTGAACCTCTTCGGAAGGGACATAAAGACAGTGGTCCTGGATATATCGTTGAACTTCTTCGTCCAAATATGGCAAAAAGTCTGATCTGCCATGTTTTTTGAAGTGATCTCTTGCCATAGTAGACGAACATTCGGTAATTTTGTCTTCTACGTCCAAGAAAAGATGGGGAGGATTCTTATACCATCGATATTTCTTCTTCAATTCGATTCCACTTCTTGTTACAACAACAAATTTGGCAATTTCCCGTAATTTTTTGAAATTATGCCAGTTAATGAAGTTGTTTACGTTGTCAGCACCAATGATAAAACTGATATCAACATCAAGTTGTGGGTCTTTGAGGAGGGTTTGGACTAATTCGAAGGTCGAACCACTCAGTTCATGTCTAATTTCGTAATCAAATACATGAAGTTTCGGATTTTTTCTGCAAGCGATAGCGCACATCCTGAGTCTGTGTAAATTAAGCTCTAAATTCTTACCAAATCGATGTTTATTGCAAGGCAAGAGCCAAACTTCATCAAATTTTCCTTTTTCAAGGACAAATTCAGCTACTTGTATATGAGCAAGTGTTGGGGGATTGAAAGCCCCGCCAAGAATGGCAATTTTAGTCATAGTTTTCTCCAATGATTTTGGCGGAAGAGGTGGGATTCGAACCCACGGATGCTCTCACATCAACGGTTTTCAAGACCGCCGCCTTCGACCTCTCAGCCACTCTTCCAAATTTTGATGGACAAGACGGGATTCGAACCCGCAAATCGAGATGCCTCACCCATTGCTTAGGAGAAAAATAACTCCTGCCCATGGTAGCGACATTACTCTTAAGACCAGAGCCTCAACTTTGCCAATTTAAGTTACTTGCCCGTCTTGTCAAATTTTGGCGGATGAGGTAGGATTCGAACCTACACTGTAGCGGTTTCTGTTTTTTGGTTGCTGAAGAGAACCTTTTTGTCAAGTTCATTTTTTGGACCGCCGTCTCTGCCAGTTGGACTACTCATCCATATTTATAGTAATATAGCCTTAAAATAAGAGATTGCAAGTTAAATATAAAGAAAAATTGGAGGAAGATTGAGGGTTCGAACCCCATCCCTTTCGGAACCATCTGTTTTCGAAACAGTGACAGGAGCCATCCTGCATAATCTTCCATAGAAATTGGCGGAAGGGGAGGGATTCGAACCCTCGGACCCCTTGCGGGGTCGCAGGTTTAGCAAACCTGTACTTTCGGCCACTCAGTCACCCTTCCATAGGGGGCATTATACCCCAAAAATCAATAATTCAAAATCGCCATTCTCATGTTCTACGATTGCAGAGCAATGCTCTACCCAATCTCCGCAGTTATAGTAGTCAATCCCATCAATTTTTTTGATTATAGGAGAATGAACATGACCACATATAACTCCATCGCAATGATTCTCTTTGGCATACTCTGAAAGGAGACCTTCAAACTCTCCAACATAAGTAACAGCTTTTTTAAAATTTTCCCTGGCAAACTTTGATAAACGAACTCTTTTCACTCCGAACATCCTTAAACATCTTGCCAGGAACTCATTCATTGAAACAAGAGTGTCATAACCCCAACTTCCAACCTTTGAGATCATGACTCCAATTCTTGAAAAAAGAATGAAATCAAACTTATCTCCATGAGTGATGTAATACTTCTTTCCAAAACTGTGATAATATGTTTCTTTACAAATTTCCAGGTTCGGATAATGAAAACTGTCCAAAAGTTCCATCATACCATGATCATGATTTCCTAAAACATAATGGACGTTACAGTGTTTTGACATTTTTAGAAGTCTTCTAATGACTTCTGTTTGGTTTTTATCCCATTTAGTTCTGTCTAATCTCCAAAGATCAAAGATATCTCCGATAAGATATAAATTGTCACATTCAGTCTCTTTTAGGAATTTAAGTAGTTCTTTAGATTTGCATCCAACACTGGCCATGTGGCAGTCTGAGATGAATACTGCTCGGTACTTAGTTTTACTCATATTTTTCCTCCTATAAGTAGTAAGGAATAATACTGAGAAAACAGGATAAAACCTACTCAATAATGAGTTGTTAACCAAGTATTAATATTGGCAGAGGGAGTGGGACTCGAACCCACAAACCGCATTTCTACAGCTTACATGATTTCAAATCAAGCTCTTCATCCAGCCAGATTCCCTCCATTGATTGGTAGCTAGGAGGGGGGTCGAACCCCTACGCCTTTCGGCATTAGTTTCTAAGACTAACATGTCTACCAAGTTCCATCACCTAGCCATCTTTGGTAGCCTCGCTGGGAGTCGAACCCAGAACATACAGTTTCTAAGACTGCCCTCTCTGCCAATTGGAGTACGAGACCATTAAATTTGGCGGAAGGTAGGAGATTCGAACTCCTATGCCCGTGAGGACGACAGTTTAGCAAACTGCTGGCTTACCATTCGCCACAACCTTCCATTGGTAGCCAGGGAGGGCCTCGAACCCTCACTCCCTTTCGGGAACTGGATTTTGAATCCAGCGCGTCTGCCAATTTCACCACCTGGCCAATAAATTTAATGGAGCTAATGAGATTCGAACTCATCCCCCTGCCTCTATGGGCAGTTCGGCTACCGTCTAGTAACCCCAATTGGTTGCGTATAAACATATAAACAATATTTGGTAGTCTCGGGGAGATTCGAACTCCCACCTCCTTCGCGGAGACAACGACCTCAACGTTGCGTGTCTGCCAGTTCCACCACGAGACCATTATAAGTGGCCATAACTGACGAATTAACCCCAGTTTTGGCCGTTTATTCGTAATATATTACGAATTATTGGTAGCCCTGGTCGGATTCGAACCGACACTTTACGGATTTTAAGTCCGCTCCCTCTGCCGTTGGAGTACAGGGCCATTTTTAACTGTTTTTCTCGTTATAGTGGAAAATATAACTGTTTTTCCAGTTTTGTAACTGTTTTTCCAGTAAAATGGTGAGCAGGGAGGGATTCGAACCCCCAATGTTTACCCAAAGGGGACAGATTTACAGTCTGCCGCAACACCACCATCGTTGCCGCCTACCCATTTTGGTCCTGGTGGTAGGTAACGATCCTACTTGATGCGCAATGATGATAGTTTTACAGACTACCCCGTCTCCTTAACGGTCTACACCAGGATAAAAAGGTGACTTAAGTCACCTAATGCCTCTGGGTCAGACTTACCAATACCGTCATATTGGGTCCGATAGCCCAGTAAGGACTTTAAGCGTCTGGTTTTCCCCAGACCCTGGAGCGCGGTGAGGGATTCGAACCCTCGCGGACATAAGTCCCATCAGTTTTGCAGACTGTGCCATTAAACCACTCTGGCAACCGCGCATATTAAGCACGATGTCGGAATCGAACCGACTTCTGCGGGTTTGCAATCCGCCGCCTCACCATCTGGCTCATCGTGCATGGCAATAAAATTTCAAAGATCTCTTGATGTTTTAAATATTCCCGTTCGGTAACATTCGAAACACTCTGAAGTTCAAAACCTTAGAATATTACCGCTCGGTAACATTTTGGCTATCAATTAAGCCATAAAAAAACCCCGTTCGGAAAACCGAACGGGGTTGAAAACCGAGTTAAGAACTTACGTTCTCTGGACGCACAACCCCGTCCATCTCAAACTGAGATATGATGAACATAGGCTGAGCGATAAAGATTTCATTATAAGTTCTTTCCTGTTAAAAATTCAAATTACAACCCTATTATAAACTGGATCTGAAGCTTTTCAAGTTGAAAACGCAATTATTTCAAATTTTTCTTTTTCTTTCAGCCATTCGTACTCATGAAGGTAAGGGTTATCGTAGAAAATAATTGGATACTTTCCACCACCAGTACATATTGGGACAACATTATAGGATAGCCATTCAGTCGCCTCTTCAAAATCCATCCCTTCTCCCATGAACTTCTGCAACATAAGTTCATAAGAATAAATAAGTTCATCTCTTATGGTGATGCCAACAACACAATTGTCCAAATCATCTAGTTTAATGGTCCCATCATCACATTCTTCCAATATTTTTTGAATATCCATTTATGGGCCAACCCAAATAATTCCAATGTTTTTACCAACAGTTACTTTTAATTTAACCATATTATTGCCGATTGCAACGATTCTGTTGAATTTGTAGGTAATAATCTCTCTGGCTTGGATCATGGAGTTACATACGCCTGTTGAAACGGTAAAACAGGTATCAGGACATTCTATGCTTGCTTGAATGCCACGGGGATGAATATTCTCAAATATTATGTGAGCTTCTTCTCCACAAACTGGGCATTTCATACTCATGGCACAAAAAAAGTGCGATACATCTCAACATCAACAACTCGAAATAATCGTACAGGCCGCTAAACCTAACAACTACGCCCCATGGTAGCTAGAATCGCCAACGTTAAAACATACCGCACTAAAGCTATTTTATCTTACCTTTCATGATTTTCTTGGCGATATCCAAAATATTCTCGTCAATGGGGAATACATCTTTTTTCTGGTCGATCTGACCAAGATGATCTTCAAGTTCATCACTTTCGAACTCATCATCTTCAGGAATTACTCCAAAATGCTCTGGAAGAAGTTTCCTTAACAAATCAGTGCTAATCATAATATCCATGTTTTCCAACACAGAGATAATTATGGCATCAATGAACCCTACTCTACTGATCGCATCAATAATTCCGTCTGAAACTGACGACAACATGATATTAACGTTGATTACTTCATCCCCTATTTCAGGATCATAATGCAAGTCAATATAAATACCGCTCAAGAATCGGTCTCCAGCCCTCCAAGTATTTACCATAGTTTTGTATACTTCTACCATATTTGGTGCGTGTGGGTCATCTTCGTTCACTTCCAAAACATAATTAATGGATTGGGCAACTTCATCAGATACTGGGAAAAACAATATGCAATTGTTCTGAATCTCTGAAGCTAAAGGCAATACGAGTCCCCCAGAACTATCTTCGTTGATCTGTGATTGATCAACGCATGGCATTACGTGGAATCTGTTCATGTGAAAACCTCAAAATCTTGATACCTTATTATACATTATCTTCTGCAAATTGGTAGCTGAACATACAATTGATTTGAAGAAGGCTGTTCTGTTGTGTTACCTGGGTTACCCCGAAAATGTTTTCCAGCATATCTGTAAACAGGTTGTTGCCAATACTGAGGTTGATTGATGTAATATGGATGAGTGTAGAACTTCAACCAATATGCTGGTCCAGTACTGTCTAATTGGATCAACGGAGGTGGATATCCGCTAAATCTATACTGATACTTGTCTTTATCGTATTCTGTCATATGATATCCAAAGTGTTTTGGGTTCTTTTGGCGACAGTTCCGTATTTGGAACCGTATCGAGTGGCAGAGAAACGATAATAATCTTTAATCTTCTGCTGATAATCTTCGTCAAAAGAATTGATGTCAACCCTACCTTCTAACACATTAACTGCATCAATTCGGAGTTGTTGGACATCGGGAGGAACCCCAAGTACATCATCACCTATCTGCTCAGGCCCAATAGGTTCTTGGGGATACAGTTGATTTTGATTCGCCATATGCCTCTCTCAAAGCTTTTACCAAGCCTTCCCTTTTATCTTTACCAATATACTTCGAGGGAATCTGAGGCAATACCTTCACAAAAATAGTCCCACCATTCAAGAAGTCAACTTTGATCTCATAGAATTTTTCAGTGTCCCAATCTGACTTTAGTTGAAACGTGACATCCTTCTTCTTGAACAGTTTAACGGTAATGTTTTCTTCAGCTAAAATCTTATCAATTGTAACTTGAACAGATAGAAAAAGATCCGATCCTTTCTGAACAACCCCATCTTGCTCAGAAGGATAATTAACAACAACGTAATGAGACCCAGTATAAGTAGAGTCATCCGACTGATAAATCGTATTTCCCTTGTCTTTGAGTCTCATACTGGCATTATGATTGATGTTTGGGGGGATCTGTATTCTCGTTTTTGAACGAGTTTGCATGTAGCCAACTCCTTTGCATTTCTCGCAAGGCTTGAATCTTTTTCCACTTCCACCACAGGCTCCACAAATGTTTATATATTGGAACCCAGGTTGATTTACGTGTTGTTGCCCTTGACCATTACAAGTAGGGCAAACAATTTCTTTTCCAAGAAATGCCCCAGTTGTTTTGCAAGCATCGCAAGCAACAACCTGTTGTATAGTGTGGTTTTTCTTACAACCAAATATCGCTTCTGCTAGAGTAATGCTAATAGATGATCTCGAATCTGGATTGATCCGTTTTCTGGAAGGCTGATTGCTTCGTTGTCCCCCAAAGAAGTCTTTGAAAACACTCCAAGTTCTTGAAGTCCCAGAATGCGGATGTGGTTGTTGATTTCCTATCGTACCAAACCTGTCATATTGAGCTTTCTTTTGGGCATCCGAAAGGACTTCGTAAGCTAAAGAGATCTCTTTAAACTTCTCTTCTTTTGCCTCATCGCCAGCATTTTTATCAGGATGGTATTCCTTAGCTAATTTTCGATAAGCTTTCTTAATCTCATCCTGTGAAGCTTCTCGCCCCACCCCTAATACTTCATATGGATTCATCTGGAACGCTTTCTCTTTCTTTTTCTAATGACAATGTCGCCACTTTTATCAGCAGTTATAGTCAGAGTATAACTGTACTGATCGATATCCTCAATTTCAAGGATTGTGTCTGCAACAAGTGGCTCAACTTGTTTTGAAATAATTCGATCAAGTGACATGGCATTCATACCATGTTCAGAGTCATGATATTTAACAATAGCTTCAGCTATCTTCGCCCCAATCTTAATACTAATGTATTTGTGATTAACGCGCTGAGCGAATTCTGTAAGTCTCATTTCTACAATGTCTTGAAGATTCTCTTTCGTCAGTTCCACAAATGGTACGAAGGCATCGACACGATTAACGAATTCTTCACCATAAGATTTCTTACAGAAGTCAATTAAACGAGTTCTCTCATTTTCCACAAGGCTTTTTTTACCTTTTGAATTAAAACCCATGGAAGCTGACTTAGAAATATTCAAACCGAAGTTACCTGTCATGATGAAGAAGATATTTTTGCAGTCAACCTTTTCACCTACTGCACTAGTAATGGTTCCTTCTGACATAACTTGTAAAAACAGCCTCATGACTTGTGGATGAGCTTTCTCAATTTCATCGAGCAGTAGGATGCAATAAGGTCTTCTTTTGATTTTGTCAACTACAACATCAACATCCTTGAAACCCACATATCCTGGTGGACTCCCAATTATTTTGCTAATTGAGTGTTTTTCAGAGTATTCTGACATATCAATCTTAATCAGATTTTTCTCGCTTCCAAAAATTGCTTGAGATAACTGTTTGGCGGTATAAGTTTTCCCTGTTCCACTTTGCCCTCCAAAAGTAAGAACTCCAATGGGTCTGTCAGGGTTTCTAACTCCGCTATAAGCATTTCTAAGTACCCTACAAACGCTTGTAACGGCTTCTTCTTGTCCAATTACTCTTTTCTTCAGAAATTCCTCAGTCTTTTTAATTCTTTCATGTGTATCCCACATGATAACTTCTAAAGGAACTCCGCATTGTTTACTGATGACTTTGGCAACATCATCTGAGGTAATTATGGGAGTGTGTTCGTCATTTTCCGACCAAGCGTTTTGAGCACATGCAGTATCCATACAGTCAATTGCTTTATCTGGGAAGTATTTGGTTGGTCTGTATCGTTTGGTCAGATTGATAATGGAGTCAATAGCATCGTTTGAGATCGTGCATTCATGATACTTTTCAAAACGATCTTTGATTCCCATCAAGATTTTTTTGACATCTTCATCTGATGGTTCATCAATATTGACAACTCCAAAGCGTCTTGATAATGCCCCATCGTCAACAAAATGTTTTTTATATTCTTGATGAGTTGTGGCCCCAATACACTTCAACTTCCTTGCAAGAGCAGGTTTAAGAATGTTTGCGGCATCCATAGCGGAGCCAGCACCTCCTGCACCTACAATCGTATGAATTTCATCAATAAACAGAATGACATCTGGATCATCTTCAACGGCCTTGATTAGATCCTGTATCCTTTTTTCAAAATCTCCACGATATTTTGTCCCTGCAACCATTCCTGCCATATTGAGGGAATAAATCCTACACCCTCTGAGTTTGGGAGGGACAGCATTACTGATGATTCTTTGAGCGATGCCCTCAACAATAGCAGTCTTCCCGACTCCAGCTTCACCAACTAAAATTGGATTTGATTTTGTTCTTCTGCAAAGGATTGTAATTGTTTCTTCGATTTCTGAATCTCTTGAAATTATCGGATCAAATTCTCCGTTGTTTGCCAACTCTGTCATATCAGTGCAGTATTGGTCAATAATAGAGTCTTTGGTCTTTTTCTTCGAACTTCTTGAAGTTTTAACTGTGCTTTTGTGAGATTTGCTACTTAAGATCTCTTCAATGCAACTCTTGAACTCCTTGCATTCTTTGGAAATGATTCTCTTAAGATTCAGGTGAAGATCCATGATAGATATGAACAGATGTCCAAGTCCAACGATTTTGTGGCCATTATCGCGAGATAACTTATCTGCCGCTTTGCACACTTCAACGATTTCTTTTGAAATATTAATTTCGTCAAAGGTAACCCCAGAGTCCCCACTCTCATTTTCCTTTTGTCTATTGGAAAGGAGTCTCTTAAACTTCTTAACGCAAGTGTCTAAATCAACTCCATGCTCGTGCAACGCTAATGTTACAACGTTTTCTCCAGTGAGCAATGTTCCAATCAAGAATGACTCTGGATATAGGCAATCCACATGAGCATCAATACTTGCGGCTTTAGCAAATACGATCATGTGTAGAACATCGTTACTAAACCTGTCATACATCTTCTGGTTTTCTGACATATCTTAATCCTTTCTAATTTAGGAGCAAAAAACTTCCTCTTCTTCTTCAAAACGTAAAAAACTTAACACTTCATCAAGATCATCTCCAGACAATTCCTGGTAGATCTTTGCGATACCATTAATCTCATCATCAGACAGGTCGGGATAACGAGACAACGCCAACTTCCCCTTCTTGTTCATGCTAATCAGGGGTCTTCCTTTTTTATCTCTTATTTCGAATGACATAGCTACCTCCTAAAATGTCTACCTTAATATACTCAGGTTTCTACTCAAGTCAAGCTAAGGTAGCTAATATTATTCGATGTCTACAAAATTGACAATTGGGTTGTAATCTTCGGGCATATACTCGTCTTCAGCGAGAGCCACTAATTTCCTCAAACTGTCCTTAATAACCTTTTTGTCTCGTTCGCCTTTATACTTGCTGACTTCGTTATCCAATTCTTCTAGAGTCTTCTTGATTTCTTCGTCATTATAAAAATTCAAATTGTTAATATGCTTGATCATCTTTTTGATTTTTCTGACATGCATCTTATTCACATCTCTGTCATGACGTTGTAGAACTTTGTAAGTATTATCTGCCAACTCAGCGATTTGATGCCTCAAGAAAGAAACCGTGGAATCTAGGAACGAATCTACTAGTTCTTTCTTTTTGTCTTGATATTCTTGAGCAACAACTTGCTTCATTTCAAGTTCCAAACGGTGGTCAAGAGCTTTTTGCTCACTGTCTCTTGCAATCTGTTCGGCCTTAGCGATATCACTCTGAATAAAGGATGGTAACGGGATGGACAGAAATGTAACTTCATACTTGAATGAAGCCACTATTTTTTCTCTGTCGGGGATTTTATCTATGATTCTTGAAGTGAAACTTTCAGTAAACGATACTGGAGGGGATTTGTCATCATCTGGATACAAACGTTTCCAGACTTCATGAGCCATACCCTCATAGTCTTGTTTTACTTCTTCAATAATTGAATCGTATCGCATCCCTATGCTTTTGGCAAGATCTAAGAACTCATCTCGGAGATCATCACTTTCTGCTTTCCAGTTCTTGAAGGCAGAATATGGGACGAATTTTCCCCAAACAGTGTTGAAGCTATGTGATGTCAGGGTTTGTCTGGCTCGTCTTTCAACTGATGCGATTTCAGCAAGAACACTTGGAGGTAAAAGCTTCTCATGCCCTAGATCGATATAGTTGAGCATGAAATCTTTGTGATCTGAATTGTTAAAATCAATACCAAGTTCTTCATATTTTAGACGACTAATTGCTCTCCATCTGGAAAGGGTCAGTTTGACAATGACTCCTTGTTCCATTAAAGCAAGTGCCCAATCGTCCCTGAACTGTTTGATTTCAACTTCCTGTCCATTAATTTCCATCTTCAGGTTCCTTAGTGCAATTCTTCCTAAAGAACTCAACTAATCGTTCTGGACAGAATTGATTTACTGTTGCTCTGGTGTCAATCCCTGGCAACCCCGCATATTTCCTAAGGAAATTATACATAAGTCTGTCATCATTGTATTCTTCAGTGTTTCGATAGAGACATGCCGCAGATACTCCATACTTTCTTTTAAAGATCATACAGTTGTTGTCAACCATCTTGTATGGAGTTTTTGCATCCTCTCCAACACTCTCGAACTCATCAATGCCAATACATTCATATTGGTCGTCTGAAGTCGTTGTCCAGATCCTTCGTCTGCAAAACCCCCATTCTTTCCCACCAAGGACTTCCATAATGTTGTCAACATGGTCAGCATCCCACATTGCGTCATCATCTAGGAAAGTAACCCATTCAGTGTTAGCAATCATCAAGCCAACAGCCCTTAATGCAGATCCAGCGGCCTTCGAGTTGATAAGATTGTCCTTAATCACAATACTATTTACAGAATAATTCGCTCCTTCTCGTTCCATGTCATATGGAGACCTAACTTTCCCCGCATCATTTGGGAACAGGAATTCATCTTCTCTCTTATTGTCCCACAACAGAAGATGTTTTATGGGAATAACCGATTTCTGGTTCTGCACTGATTGCATTGTAAGCTTAAGACTGTCTCTGCCTGTTGTCGGTGTAATTACAGTGATCATAGTTGTCCTCCTAAATCAAAACCCGCTTCTGGCAAATCCAGAACGTTTGGCATTTCTGGCATTTCTGACATTTCTGGGTTCATTAACTCTTGTTGAGGTCCGTTGTCTTCTGGAACGCTCTTTGGCACCTTTTTCTGAACAACAACTTCAAAATTCCAAAGAGCATGAGATTTTTCACCATAATGTCTCAGAACAATACTGGTGTCTGCGAAAATCTGCCCCCCGATATCTCTCCATCTTTGGCAAAAGCTCCAATCTTCAGAGAGATATTTCTTCTTTTCTCCATCTTTGAGATGCAAAGTCTGGAGCATTGGGATGTAAAGGCCGTAAATCTTCTTGTCTGACATATTGTCATCGCCATCATAGATTAGGTCTGGGTATGCATCGATCATTTTCTCAACTGCGCTTCTGTGCAAGCACCAACATCCGCTAGACATCCAAAGCATTGGAAGTAAGCCCTGATCGAAGTTTGGTTGTCTATTCCTGTCCATCGGAACAGATGAACAAATCGTTTCTTCATCATTCTTCAACGCATACAGTCCACCAACAAACTTTGCTTCATGAGAAACAAGTTTGGTAAAAATGTTATTGCTGGAGAATTTGTTAATGATTTCTAAGTCAGAATCAATAGAAATGAAATAGTCACACTCCTCATATTCATGCATAAATGCGCTAAGATGTACGTTCCTGACTCTAGAAATCATTGAGTCGTTTTCACTGTAATAAATCTGTATGTCATGCTCTTTACAACTATGGATGGCGCTATATAAGCTTTGCATCATTTTTAGGTGAGGTCTGCCCAAGACAGGGACGGATACCAAAATCTTTGCCATTATTGATTCTCCTTGTACTCAATATAATCTAAAGTTTTTTGAAGTAGCTCTTTTGTATTATCAAGGTTATTATACACGATGATTTGAGGAGGAGGGGCCATAGCCGCAATCATTTTCTTTTTAGCCTTAATATCGTTCTCATCAATGCATTTTGACCCAATCGTACCATAAACAATTCTATGGATACCTTTTTGTAAAATCATCCGAAGGCATCTGTGGCAAGGTTCTCCAGTTACATATATCGTGGAGCTACCCAAATCAGAATAACTGCCATGATAATTAATCAAACAGTTTTCTTCTGCATGAATCATATACCAGTACTTATCTGGGCGTTTGGATAAATCTTCGTCACTAAAAGTACCACCTTTTAATGGGCCGTTGTATCCAATTGACAAAAGTCTGTGATCGTAAGAGACTAAGCAGGCTCCATGAACAGTACTTTTATCAACAGATCTTTGGGCGACAGTAAGTGCCAATGCCATATAGTAATCGTCCCAATTTGGTTTCGTCTCTTCGCCACCTTGCCATTTACCCATTTTTCAATCTCCCAAACGCTTCATAGCCTATTTTTTGTACAGTTTGATAATTCTGATTTTCCAAAGCTTCGTTTAATCTTCTATAAGCTTTTGAAACCCATACTTTATGTTTGTGAAAGTCTTTTCTCAATAACATTCTGCATTGATTTGAGACCAGGATGTTCTCATTTTCAATTTGTCTTTCGAAATTGATCTTTTTCGAAACGTTTTTCATCCCCTGAAGGATTAAGTCATCCACATCTTTGATGTTATAGTACTTGCAAAGATAGTTGATCGCTTCCATCTGATTTCTTAAACCAAAGAAGTCGATGCAAAAGTGGATAATTGTTCCTTTCTTCTGACAGCCAAAACAATGATATAGCCAAACTCCGTCTATGTTATTTACATGGAAGGAAGGTTTAGTCTCGTAATGGTCTGGCAATGGACACTCACAAACTGCGCCCATTTCATCTCGGTTCCACTTGAGATCTAATCCAGATTCAGTTTCAATGAATTCTGGAAGATCGCAAGTTTTTACGAGATGTTCTCTTAGATACCTTAGATCACTCATTCGATGCCTAGTAGTTCTTCAAGTTCAGAGTCTGCGTCAATGATATCCTGCAATGCTTGTCCTCCATCAGATGAAGACTCATCAGGGAAAATAATGTTATCATCGTCATCGTCCCCAAGATAGATCTGATCTTCCAGTTTCTCTTCATTAATCAATTCGTCTTCGCTGACATCACTATTGAATAGAATTTCATCAACTCCTTGGACCTGTCCTGGCTCAAAAACTGGATCTGACACTCTACCAAGACGACCATCGAAATCAAGAACCATCGTTCTTTTTGATTCATCATCTCTGGCCTTAGTTCCAAAGACAAACATTTTGGTTGGTGGGGAGTCGCTGTTCAAAACAGCACTTAAAGCATTGTCGGCATCAGCACTGATCATATTCGAACCTGAAAGGTCTTCAGTATGAACGGCAACATCCGCATCATCTGTGCCTGTTGCTTTGTCAGATTTGTTTCTAATGTCCTTAGTGGCCGCTTTTTTGATCTGTACAGCAGATATGGTAACATAATCGTTAACTCTTCCATAAGCCTGAAGTCTTGAAGATGTATAAGCATCATCAAGATCAGGTCTGCCCTGAGTTCTTGTTTCGTTACCAATAACGCCAAGATAGTCAACAATCAAAGTGTCAATCTTTTCGCCTTTGGCTTTCAGTTCGGCCTTAACTTCTTCGATCTTACTGATAATCTTAGACAATTTGGTTTGCTGAGCCATCTGAATGACGTGGAAGTTAGGTTTAATCTTATCCACAAGGTCCATGGCCGCTTCTTTCAAACGGAAATAGGACTCATCATTCAAACCTTTCTCCCCTTTTCCACCTACTTTGATTCTATTGTAGTCAGTTAAAGCATGTAGGGCCAAAAGTCTGGTGAATAATGGGATGGCTTTCTTCTCCATGGAAACATAAACAACATTGTACCCTGCCTTGGCCATATTAAAGCCAATGTTGAACATTAATGTTGTTTTTCCACCATTAACCATACCGCTAATGATAGTATAGGTCCCATATTCAAATCCATGATAAATGTTATCAATGGCCATCAGACCTGTTGGAATAGTGGGGAGACTTTCTGGATCTTCTCTTCGTTTTTCGATATACTCTAGAGTATGTTTCATCCCTTCTTCGAAGTCCATTATGAGACTGTATGGATCTGGGTCCATGTTCTCAATCTTCAGAAAGGACTCCTGAACCTCTTTTACAAGGTCAACCTGATTGTTGGTAGCCTTAACGATTTTTTCAAGATTCTCGTTAATGATTTTAAATGCTTGCCACTGGATAAATCTGTTGTTGATGTTAGTCTTCAACAATTCATAATCTTCAAGATCTACATCTCTGTGGTAAACGTCATCCCAATAGATCCTAGCGGCCCCTTTGTCCTCATCAGTCAGTTCCTTTTTACCATAATGACTCATACCATCCATTATGGACTCCATAGCCGTTCTGGTTAGAACTGCACCATGCTTACCGTAATACGACTTGATTACCTCAAACAGGAATCTTGGCTGATCATGCCAAAAATGCCCTTCTGGTCCACCTCTAAATCCACAAGACATTGCGTCCATGAGGATCTTTTTGTCCTTCAAAAGAAGGCATAGAAATCTTGGCTCTTCTTTAAGAGCTTGGCGCTTCAGCGCCTCGTTTTTAATCCGTTCTATCATTTCACCCTAACCCTAAATACATTCTCATCATTTCGAATATCTGCATGAGACAACATAGCAAGATATGATCCGCAATGATCCTCCTTGATAGCGTTCTCCTGATTAGTTAACTGTCCAGCCAAAGGAACTGTAAAAGTAATAATCGTTGGCTTGGAATAATCGTCGCGATATTCTAACAATTGATCAAAGAAAACCCCCGCATCAGTCAGATACATGCTAAATCTTTTGTGATAAAATTCACTCAGAAAAAGTATCTGCTCTTCCTTGACCTTTTTGACTAAGTCATTTCTGTTCTCAAATCCAGCCCCTTTCAGTGTTTGGAACTGACCCGCAAGATTAGAACAGTTATAGGTGTTGCCATGCTTGTCACATGCGATCATTCTAAATAAGATAGCGAATGCCGCTTTTTTTCTTGCATGAGAGTCGTGCAGACTTCCACCATCAATAATAACAAATGGTTTTTTGAATAGAACCTTTGGGTTCTTGTAAACGGTCTCAGCAAATTTATTGACATCCTTATGGTATTTGTCGCACAGCAAGTCCCTAAATTCATCTTGCTTAACTCTGAGGTATTTATCGGGGATACCTGCCCGTTTACCTCTTTGGAGGATTGCCCTCGCCTGGACGAACATTCTCCTTCTCTTTTCCATTTCGTCCTGGTAATCTTCTAATGTCTTGTCACCCATCTTATACTCCACAACCTATGTATCTGGAATTATAATCACTATATGTCTCCTGAAGAGACTTCAGTGAAGTCTTGTCTTTGCTTTTAGAGTTATGGCCTTTAAGTTTCGATTCTGCAAAGAAAAGAATCCATGACTTCAGAAATTCTTCGTCATGTCCAGACCCCTTAATCGTATCCAAGATAACCCCCGCATGACGTACTTCCACTCGATATTCATGGAACTGCGCGTCACCGTATTTTGATTTTACAACACTTCTATAAAACTGGACAAGTGATTTAGAGTCTTTCATCGGCTCTAAAGACTTGAATGTTTCGAATTTTGCTTCTACGTTTTTCTGGGGAACTCTCTTTCTCTGTTTAGTTTCCTTCACCAGATTGTCATCTTTTGGTGAGAGGTTTGCCTCAAGTTCTTTATGTTCTTCTCTGGTATTTTTTTTAGGAACCAACTTATTATAAACACCTAATGGCAAACGATCATAAAAATGCTCATCTTCTTCCAAACCTTCATAGGCGTTCATTTTGGAAATTCTGCTGTTCAGTCCATTTAGATATTCTTTATACCCAACGCTTTCATTCCATCTTTCTAACTTAGCCTGAACATCAGGATGCATTTTCCCAACCATTCGATCAACGAATTGGCAAAACGATTTGCGAACATCATGGATCGATGACTTATCTCCACTTTCAGAAAGGATTTTGAGCATACTCATGACCATGTTTTTGGTAGGGGCGATGATTTTTCTGATAGTTTTCGGAGTAACTACTCCTTCAGTATTGTAAAATTTCCATAAACCAATGTCCCTCTCAAGAATGAACATATAGTTTCTTGGAAAGCCACATTTCCAAACATAGAAAATGTTGTTCTCATCAAGTTCATTGATTCGTTTGACAATATTACCAACATCTTTATTTGCCTCTTTCCCTTCCATCCTGTATTTCACTGGATGACAGTTCTCCAGAAGCAGAACAGGATTGACAGGTATGTTTGTGTAAATCCTTCTTTCTTCTGACGCATCATAATATTTTGAATCTTTCTTGTAGTACATTTTATTAGATATGATCTGATCAAAGATGACCAAAGAAAGTTTCGTTAAGGTGGCGGGATATAAGCCAGCGTAACAACTCAGAAGATTCAAATTACATAGCTTGTAATTATTCTGATGTTCTGTTAGCTTATTTCTCGCTTCGTTTTTCGCTTTTGTAGCCATAGGAGCCTCATCTTGCAATAATAAGGTACTCTACCCCACGTTCCACATATTTGTGTCCATCATCCAAGTAGTTCTCGAAGAAATGGTTGGCATCAACTTTATTCTTGCCTTTTCTGTACTGGTAGGTAATCGGAACCTCTATTACTTTTATGTCTGTTTTTCCAGCATTCCTGATGGTCGATGTGATAGTGTCAATATCTGCATATGAAGAGTCATTGTAGCTTAAAATCCATGTTTTGAATTTCAGACATAGACTCAATAAATACTCAAACTCGGCCTGATATCCCTTCTTGTTTGAGAACCTTTTTGAACCTTTCTGTATGTGCTCTAAGTCTTCCAACTTTTCCTCATATAAATATTCTTCCAAGAACCTGTATAAGGTGGAGTAGTCGCTACTAGCCCCACCATAAGGGGGATCTAAGTAAATCAGATCTGCATTAATAATCCCCCCTTCTAATAATTCTACAACATCCGAATTGAAAACCAAGCTTTCTCCAGAAGAAAGAACAGAATTAAATTTCCCCAACTGTATGTCAATGTCGGTAATTTCCTTCCCTTTGTTCTTGTCATGCTTTAGTCTATGTTCTAGATCCGCAATGGTTTGCCCCTGATAATACCTACCGCCAAGGAAGCAATGTCGGTTGATATGATTTTCCATAGCCATCAAAGAAAATGCGCCTTTGTATTTCTCGCACATTTCGTTCATTGCGGCTTCAAACATAATCTCATTATTGTCATCCCGTCTCTTTCTGGTGGTATCTCTCCATTTCTCGGTCCAGAATGATTTTCCAACTTGATGGGTGGACCTTAATTTCTTCAGATCTTTGCCATAGACAGAGAAATTACTGTTTGGGATGCTTGCCAAAGTCGCTTTGTTAAGAAGATCAATCCCGCAGTAAAACTTCTGTCCACATAATATCTCTACATTCCTTCGATAGCGATCAAGGAATCGACATTCTTTCTCTGTAAAGAACTTGCCTTTATAGTTGTCGAGAACAAACGTTCTGCAACCTTCTGGTTGGTTTTGGCATAAGAATCGGATGTCGTCTTTGGTAACGGGCATAGTGGCGTTTTCCAAAAGACAAACTGCTGTAATGGACGAAGAAGTTAAAAGATCATTGCAGATAACTTTCTTCCCCATAGCTTTGAAAAGAAGAGATACCATAGCGCTCCCGCTGAAAGCATCGAACGCGCTGTCGAATTCAATACCTTCACTTTCTATGGTATCCCAAATATGTAACAGGAGCCTTCTCTTGCTTCCAACGTAATTACTTGGGAGAGAAGAGATGTTTTTGACAATAGATTTTTTATCCCTGTCATTCTGCAACACTGCGAAAAAATCATCCATGAAACGCCTCGTAAAATAATGTACTTCATTGTATTATACTCTGGGATCTTGGAAAAACAAGAAAGACTTAGATATCAAAGATGGTAAAATTCTTACCTGTATCCATGATCTCATCTATTTCCCCCAATATATAGTCATCGCCAGCGGAATTAATGAGATTAAATCTCTCTTCAGCTTTCAGGAGTTTCTTCACCTTATTATTCTGTTTGGTAAGAAATCTGGCTTTGTGGTTATAAGTAACAACAATAGATTTGTCTCTGGGATTTGCAGAACCTCTATCTGGTCTGAGAGTCCTGCCAACTCTTTGATAGACTCTGGTTGCAGATGCACCACCTCCAGCAAGCAAAGCGGCATCAAGTGTAGGAATGTCCAAACCCTCATCTGCAAGAGTAGTTGCAATCATGCACATGATATTTTTATCTCGCAGATCTTGGATACATTGTCTACGTTTTTTCCCTGTCATCTTCCCAGTTACAAATGGAGTATTTGGGATAAGTTTCTTCAATGCCTCTCCATGATGATAATGCTTAACAAGAATTAACGTACTGAGATCTCTGCTGATAAGATGATTGGCTGTCCTGGCTACATGAGCATGAAAAGCATCATTCTTTGTTACACATTTTGAATAAACGGACGAGAATGTTGATGGTACACTATCATGATGAATGGGATCAAATAATATATATGGAGTGAGAAGATATCCATGGTCAATTAGGTATGATGCGCTAATGTCAACAATCTTCTTGCCAAATAAGCCCTGTAAGACGATCTCTGCGTTATCTTCCCTATAAGGGGTAGCCGTACCGCCAAAGCGCCAGTAAGCGTTTGGAGAGGCCCCTATAACGTCTCTACAGATCTTTGAACTGGCATGATGACTTTCATCAAGGTATAAGCCCTTTGTGGCTCCTAGAAGCTTTCTAATGGCTTTATTTTTATCATGTGAGAGAATATCGTTGTCATCCCATACATCTTCATTATCAAACATATAGTCGCTGATCTTAAAAACGTCCTCTTCATGAAGACTTCTGACCACAGATTGAATCGTACAAACATTTATATCTTTGATATCAAAATTTCCTGCACCAATTCTTCCGATTGGAACGTTCAGAGTGGAAGATAGGGTGTCGTAAGCCTGATCAAGCAAATCTCTTGTTAGAACGTAGAACATAAATGGAGCAGTTTTGATTTCGCCAATAAGCTGAGACACCATCATAGTTTTTCCGCCACCTGTAGCGACTTTAAGTATCCCTCTAGTTCTACTCAAAGCTCTGCTAATAGTGAAATCCTGATAGTCTCTTTGTTCAAAACATTTAGGGGGTTGGAATTCAAGGAATGGGATGTTCTTTTCAGGAGCAGACCTAATGTCGTCCTTTTTATGAGGAATGTTGTATTTATTCAATACATTTATCACTAGAGACAACATTCCCGTAAGGAATGACTGTCCTTTATTTTTGTGATAAAACCTTATACGGCCATCCCATTTCTTATCTTGATAAGATTTAGCGAATGGAGCGGCAGGAGAGAAGTACGAAAGATGTCTATGAAGTTCATCTTGTACGTAGTCTGGTAAATGTCCCACAATTTTCGAATTTGCATTTCCGATCAGTATTTTTACCATTGAAAGTCATCTTTTATTTATCTATTCTGCAAATTCTACCAACACAATTGCAACCTGAAGGTTTCTCTTCTGGAGGGTTGTCAACCAAAACAACAACCATAGCCCCTTCGCATTTAGGACAGATTGTTGAGGTGTTGTCTACATGTCCGCACATAGCACATTTCTTCATTGAACTGATAACAGTTGGTCTGGTTGGTTCGGAATGTCCTCTTTTAATCATACTCATAGTGAATTTTCCTTTAAAAACTTTTCCACTATGTTATTATACCCAAGTTTATACATTTCTTCCTCCACAACAGGATCTTTTGTAGGTATTTTACCATCGCTGATGTAATCTGTCAACTCATCCAGAGATTTCTCAATGGCTTTCTGAAAGTAGACAGTATTCATGATCCCACATTTTTTACAGTAGTATTCAACAGCGATATCACCAAAGTTCCTGGCATTCAGGCAAACAGATATTTGTCGGACCCCATTCTCTTTGATTCTCTTTCTACAGGTTGGGCATTTTACTAGCGCCCAATCTGGAATCCCCATTCCCTCTGACATTTTTTGATGGAAATCAAGAAGCCCATCCCTCATGTCCTTCTCTTCATAAAAATTACTTTCCATCTTCCTGTTTTTCGGCCCCGTTTTGAGTTTCTTCAGTTTCCCCACTGTTTTCTTCTACTTGCACTTGCGCTTCTTTGATCAACCTCTCTTTCTCTCGTTTGAGATTGGCGAGAACTCTACCCAAGTCTCTATAAGCAAGCACTTCCTGCCCATTAAGCAGTTTGCTGTCGATTTTCTCAACATCTCTTATCAGAGAGTCAAGAACGTTAACATTTTTCCATAAATCACTCATTTTTTTGTCCCTCCAGTTCTTCTATGACACTGTCAATAATATCTTTGAAAAGTATCGCAATGTTGTAGTTCTCAGGTGTTACCTGTCCTCCGACTTTATCTCTGATCATTTCGTCAATAGAGATTCCTGACTTCAGTTCGAACTTAATTTGCTCACTATGAGCTTGTCTTTCATCCTTATCTGTAAGATACAGATACCAATACTTATCACGATCAGTGTCTTTAAGCTTTGGATCTTTATTATACTGATTTTCGTGCTCTGGATTTGTAATTGAGAACAAATTATGCGCATATTCATGAACCAGAGTAGAAGCCTGTTCCGCAGGAGAGGGCATGTCAACCGTATCAATTGCGATCAATGGAGGATTAACAAAGATGCCCTTGGCAATCTCATATGGAGCTTCGATTTCAGACTTCTTAAACGACTCTGCGCTCATGAATCCCCCTTTGATTCCCTGACCAAACAACATCTCAACAGGGCCAACAACAACGTTCAGATTCTCAAATGAAACTTCCCTTTCTTTAGCCAATGGCTCAAGAAGTTCACAAGCATCATAATAATCTTTTAGATCCCTAAGATGAAAAGAGTCTCCATCTCCAATCCTGATACTTCTGGAGTTATGATCACTACGAAATTGAGGTTTATCTTTCCCCTCTGGAACTTCAGTTTCGTTGAAGTATCTGACTTTTGCCAATTGTGTAAGACGATCTTTATCACCTTTCACCATATTGACATAAGAATGATCATCTGACTTGATGTCAATCGTATTGGTATAACGATTGTATCTCGTAATGAGTGGGATGGTTACTGGATGGAAGAACTTCCTCCAGATTTCTTCTCTAACATAGACAGGAGTCTCGATAATAACAAACTTAGTTTTGGTATTATAATCAATGACTCTGAACCATGGGATCTGTCTATCTGCACTTAATTTTCCATTTCGAATCATAGATGAAATATTAATAGGGAATTTATCATCGGTTTTAAATGACACATAGTATGGTGTCTTCGCAGGGTTCTCATGCCCATCCTCTTCAAATGAATAAGCAATCTTCATCAACTCATTGGCAGACCCGATAAGCTGATGGAAGTTCCCGACATTTTTAATGAAGATGTTGCTGATCTCTTCAAAGGTCCAACCAAGTTTCAAAAACCTTTTGATAGCAAAAAGAAAAGCGTCTCTATGTGCTTGTGGTGCATCTTCGGCATAATCGCCAAAAACAGAAGGGTCAAAGAAGTATTCCCGATAACCATTCAGGATATGCCATTCCTTTTCTGGGGCTGATGGTTGAGGATCGCTACCGATATTAATTAAAATAAAGGGAGCCTTCTGAGAGAGAAGATTCTCAGGCTTATCCCGCTTACGTCCATCAATGTCTATCTCTTCATAAAAATTAATCCCTTTGGTATCATGTGGAGAGACATAGCCCCCAAGAACAGTACCTTCTCGATCATCCTGGGTTCTCATTTTTAAGTGGGGAGGGAGGGCCTTCGCAACAGATGGCATACGATTGAGATTAACCTCAATGATTGGAATCCTGTCAACGTTTTCTCCACCAAGATCTTTATGGATTAGATCCTTGATATTTTTGAAGCCATCAAGATACCGTACTCTTAAAGATGAGAAGGGCGATCCATAAATGATAGGTTCTTTTGAGTAAGTTCCAAAAGTCTCAACGACCTTATCTTTGATCTTGTCAAAGAGTTCTTCAAACTGATAGTTAGTGAAATAATCTTTGTTGATAACATAGAACCTTCCAGAGTCGATATCATAACAGACCTGTAGAAGGTGTTTGGCATCGAATCCCTTGAACTGCTCCTTAAGAAGCTCCAAGGCGGTTTTTGCATTCATGCTGACAGGAGCACGAAAAATTCTGGATTTGTGGTTTTTAGTTGGTAATGACGCAAAATAACTAACGATTTGGTTTCTTAGATTCGAGGTAGTCTGTTGCTTCGATGTCATATTCAATTCTCGCTTTGAACTCGCCCAAATTCCACGAATCTGGATCAACGGGTTCGTATGTTTTGCCGTTAAGTATCAACTTATAGTTGAATATTGCTATCGTTGTTGGCCAACTCTTTCCATTGTACTGATTACACATTCCAAGACCATGAATCCAAGCGGAAGCTTCTGGTTCGTTGTATCCCTGGTCCATTAAACCTGAGAATCCAACAGCATAACAGCCGAATCGGATTGATGGATAATGTATATGCCCAATAAATGTGTTATGACCTAACGATCTTGACGCTTTCTCCAATTTGTTTCCATTTTGGTTGTAAAAGGTCATGTCGCCATGTATGAACTTGGCGCTACCTATTTCCAGTACATTCTTAAGATAAGTTATCTCGTATCCAGAATTTGTCAAGTCGCAAATGAACTCAACATTGAGAATTGAGTTCAATTGAGGGTATTTTTTTATGAAATCCTGGGCAAATCGCTCATGGTTACCTGTAATCGCATGGCGTTCCTTTGCCCATTTTGCCATTCGTTTCATAATATAGCTGGTTCTTGCCCCTTCGTTCAAATAATCACCAAAAATTACATGTCCTTTGTCCAGATCATGGTGGTTAATTGCCTTGGCATCAAAAAAGTCTCCAACATTAACTAATACATCTGGTTTGTAATCTTTACATACTTGTTCCTGGAGATCAAGCACATTAGCGTCATGACTTGGAGCATGCATGTCAGCCGTCACAAAAATCTTTTTACTTGGTTCATGTACGCCTTTTGAAGAAATGATTTTGTCGAAATACGAAGTGTAGTATTCGCCATTTATTTGCTGAACCAAACATGGTACAACAGTATGATCCCCATCTTCATTTACATGAACAATCAGAATCCCCTGATTCCAAATCTCATATTTATGCTTTTGCTTTCTATACTTAGAAAACCCATCATGATAGGCGACTTTCACAGTCCTTCTGTCTTGAAAGTCAATCTGTTTGATAGTTCTAATTATGTGTTTCTCGCATAATGATCCAGGAGACATGAAGAAATGGGAAGATCCATCAGATGCGGCTTTAGAAACAACCTCTTGTCGATGACAGTTCACAATCATCTTGCCTGCAAAAATCTCGTTATCAAGGTTTTTAATAGAGGTTGAGACATAATCAGTGATCATATCCTGATTACTTACGGTCAGGTCATGTCCTAAATTAATATCTTCTCTAATAATTTTATAGCTAAAGTTATGGGAGAACCTTTTCTTATGAACAAACTTGAGTTCTTCTGTTTTAGCAAGAACAATTAAGTTCTCCACATCTCCCCACTTAAAGCTAATCTCATTATCGTCATCTAGAATATGACCTATGTGAATGACATTGTCTGCGTCAAAGAAATCGTTGACATTATTAATTAGATCAAGCATCTTTCTCTTAGTATGCTTGCCATGAGAGTCACCAACAACGATATAGGTTCCTTCATCAAGTTGGATCGATTCCTCATTTCCCAACCCATATTCATCAAGGTCTTGAGTTGCGAGGTCTTTAATCTCTGTAAAACAGATGGGAAGGTCTTTTTCTTGAAGGTTGATCCTTTCCAAAAAGTCGTCTTTTCTCATCTCTTTAATTCGACAGTAATTATGTCTACTCAAAGAGACCATCGCATTAACTAGATGCTGAATCAGTTCTTCATTACTTTTGGCTTCCTCATCCTCACCTTTTTCATTAGCATGGAAAGTTGCCGCATGCCATGCTTTCCAGTCTGTATTCTGTGCTTTCCTTTCAACAGAAGAGACAGTTCTCTCCATCTTCTCTGCTATAAAAGGGTATGATTTTTCAGAATCTAGATACGTATGGAGACGCAACATATCCTGTTGACTCCATACGCTTCGTCTATTTATGGGGTCGGTATTTTCTTCAGTATCATCGAAGAAATGTTTCCAATTTACTCTACTAAATTTTCTTCTGGCCGCATCACCACTACATCTCAGTTCCTCCCCGATCTCTGGCCATGTTTTTCCTTGATTAACTCTCAGTTCATACAATTGTTCGGTGTTGTCATTAGTCCAAAAAGACACGCTCATATAAATTTCTCCACAAGAAATGATATACTATAATTATAGCCAGCAATCCGCCGACTACAAGCAAAAATACGAAAATTCAACAAAACCCATTTCCTCAGGTACATTTTCATATCTAACAACAAACCCATTTTCGAGCAATTCATAGACATAAAGTCTTGGAAAATCGAATGGGCCTGGATACTCGTTTGAAGTTGTGCTACTGTCACTACTTAAAGATTGGCTTGAACTACTGGATGAGTCTTTTGAGCTAGAACTGGACGTACTGTCTGAACTAGGAGTATCTTCGCTACTGGTGCTGGAAGAATCTAATGAGCTTGAACTAGAGGAATACTCTTGTGAGCTTGAACTAGGAGATCCTAAGCTACTTGAAGAAGATTCGCTTGCCTCTGTTGAGCTACTACTGCTTGATGAGTCTTTTGAGCTTGAAGAACTGGATTCAGTAGAAAGTGAAATTGAAGTAAGACTGGATTCAGAAGTTGGGCTTGATGAGCTTGATGAAGATATTCCCCCTATTGATAAACTTGATTCACTAGAAGAACTATATTCAATAGCTGGATTATAAATAGGTATAGAGGCCCATGTGATAATGGCACTCGTTATAGGATAACCAGTTATGATAGTAATATATCCATCTCCTGAACCAGCGTAAGCCTTCTTTCCTGTCAGGGGATAGTTATCAGATCTTCTTAAATCGTATCGTCTTATCATTCTGGTAGCCTTTTGCTTATTGGAACGTTTATAATAGTTCCATCACTTGACCTCGGAATCCTTTTGGAAATATTATACATTACTCCAATATGATGGATAACTGCGACCTCATCAGTGAAATTTGTTACTCTTGTTGCGACTCTGAATGATGACGCAAAGAACAAATCCATAAATATAGTTGTCGATGGGTCCTGTGGAGCCAAGAATGTAATCGTCCCTTCAATATTATTGGCCGCGTATTCTGAAGAATCAATCAAAGTCCCTTGAGTCTCATCCAGTCCAAGTCTATAAACATTCAGTGTAAAGTTTGCATTCCATCGACCATTAACAGCCGTATAAGTTTTGAAATCTTCTGTTTGTAATAATTCATTAAACCTTGTGGGCAATATCGTATGTTGATCTGGAATGATGTTATAGTACTCTTCTGGTCTCAAGGATTCACTTTGAGTCATAAGGTATTCTACAGTAGAGTTCTCTGGGACATCTGCTTCGCTAGTTATATGAATTGAAGAAATGTATTCGTCATCGTCCAAGTTCACTGAGATTGGTTTGAAGAAAATAACGAATTCTCTTGGGTTGTAATAATCAACTTCTACTCCACCGTTAATTACTGGGGTTTGGAAATCAGAGTTTCCAACGAGTTTGATCTCATATTGAATATATTTCTGCAAAGCATCAATTGACTTGTCATGTTCATAAGGAATTGAATAGTCAATGAAGTCAGTCCAGTCAGAATATGTAATCCCATCTACACTAGTTCTTATTCTGTAGGTTACTTCTGCTCCTGTAGGAACGGTAACTCCCGCTATTACAGTAGTGTCTGGGATATTGGGATTCTCAAAGACAATCGTCCCAGTAAGAGTTGTTGTGTTAATTTGTAAATTATTCCCTGATGCGATCTCATTACAAATACTATTTATTTGGGCTGAAGTGCTGTTATCTAAGTAGAATACAGACGATCCTCCCTCCTCTCCATATTTCTCAAGCAAGATAGAGTCAGATGCATGGGGTTGCCCTAATTGAATCGGAATTATCTGAACTTCACCCTCTCCATCAACAAAGTTGACAGTTTGTACAGCTTGATTTAAAGAATTCTCGGATGTATTCTCGTCGCCATCTGTGACAATGATTACAAATTTCTTATAGTCTTTGTAATCTTCGTTATTTGTTTGATATTGGACCAATTGCTCTGCGGCTCTTTTTACTGCATCATGCAATTGACTTGCACCAAAGAAACCAAATGAATCGATTGCAGAGGCCAAGTAGATATCATCACTTGTTAACTCTGGGACTCTATGTCTAATGGATGGATACCATTGTTGAATACTGGCCACATTGATGATGAATTGTCTTTCGGAAAGATAACCATCAGACGTTGCAGAAACTCTGGCCTTAATATGCATGTAATCTCTTTTTACTCCTGCTCCCATTACCAAGAATCCAGGATCAGTTCCTTCTTCGTCTTCTGGTGGTTTGTATGGAAGTAGTTCAACAGTAATACGAGATCCATCAGTTACAATCTCTTCTGGTACGACAATTACATTCCCGATATCGTCAACGTACTGATACTCAGGGAACTTCGCATAAACACGAATATCAAAACCTCTTTCAGTTTCTTCGATATCGGTAGCAGTATAGAATGTTGCGGACGTATCTTCACTTCCAGCAGGGCCAGCAACTCCTGATTGAGATGAAGCTTCTTCTTCGTCCTCATAATCTAATATAAAGATTGGTTCACCATTATTAAGGTCGTTCCCCAATTCTATCTTAGTAGCAAGTCGTCTTGCCAATTCAGTTCCAGCAGGCACTTCGAGCGTAGCAAACATCATTCTGTTGCCTTCTGGATTCACAGGTTCATTTTCATATGGTTGCGAATTTGTGGGATCGTATCTAACTGTTCCATTTACAACAAAGTCTGTATCAATATTCTTTGTTGGAAGAATGTTCGTCATGGCAACACATCTGACATTATGAGAGTGACTTAACTGCTCATCTGATTCATAGCTGGTAAACGTATGAGTATGATTGCCAATTGAGCCGAACAAATTAATCGTACTTGTCGTAGTGCCATTCCCATTGATATCTAAGCTAATTACATGAGTGTGACTGCTTACTACTTCACCTCCGCTATCTTCGTCATATACGTCTGAACGAATTAAACCAGACTGAACAGAATAGTCAGACAAAGAAATGTCTTGGTTGGGACCGACAATCAAACAACCATCAATCAGGTTTCTTGTATCCTTCATCTGAGGTAACTGTCCACCAGAAGCATTACTCTCTTCGCAAATTCCACTTTCAAATGTCACTTTTGGCAATGGATACTCTATTACTGACTCAAAATCGGTTCCCTCATTAATTGTGAGTTGATTGAGAATTGGTTGGCCTTTCCAAGTCAATTCAGCATAGATTCTTGCAGTAGTAACTCCATCTCTGACAAAATTAGTCTCATATTTTAGCTCAATACCAAGGGGTTCCACATATTGTTGTAGTGGTTTTGGAATTCTAATGCCACCACCAGGAGTGGGGAGTGGCCTTCCATTGGCGATTTCTCCTCTTCTGTATCCCCCTTCTTCCTTTCTGTAAGAGGTATATGCTTCAACCTGACTTAACCAAGGCTCTCTAAAGATCTCACGTTCTCCAAGAGGTTGCTGATGTCCAATATTTTTGTTTTTAGGAATGGCTGTTAACTCAAGCCTATCTGTTTGCCAAGTGGACCTTCTAGGGTTTGAATTGAATGTTGTTAAAGTTCTTGGTAAATCATTCGGTTGTCCCAAACCTCTAAGCCTTTTTACACCATCCTCTCCAACGAAAATGTCAGTTGGGTTGAAGTCATCTTGTAAATCCACTACAATTTTTGCGTTTGGATTACTTTCTCCATCAGCGTAGATAGGTGTCAGAGCGTCTTTTGCATAAAAAATGAATGAATCATCCTCATCTCCAAAGTTCTGACCAGTCAAGCTAACGATCCTTCTAACTTTTCTTACATATCCAGATGGATGGAAAACTTCAATATCTACATTAACATCCACAATTGGAGGGCAAAGTTCTGCCGCCGCCGCACCCGCTTCCCTTGGTTCAACTGGCTCTATTGGCCCAATGAATACCCCTCCAGCCCAACCATTATCAGTAACACTTGAGCTTGGCTCAACATTAAATTGTTTGGCTGATCTAAAAGAGAAGTTTACTTGGACGTTATCTTCAACAACTTCACTAGCGTCAAGATATTCCACGCCAGTCCCTATCTCATAAACTTCATTTTCAGCAGGGACCAAAACGCCTGGATTTACAGAAGTTATAGTAACTGGATTCGCTATGAAGAACATATCTGCTAATATTTGCTCATGTTGATCTCTGTCCCCAAACGATACAGAAGCTTCGATAAATAACAAGGAAACAATATCACTCGTTGGTATTGTTATAGAGGCTTTGCCATTAACTATTTCTAAAGAGAATTGATACTGCTCAAACTGTTTGGCATATGTCCATTCTGCTGGATCTTGATAGAAAAGTCCGCTTTCTTCCTCAGTATCTTGTTGAACAGATCCACCAACAAGTTCAATGTATTGATTAATGATGTCATTTGCGTTAGTAGATCTGAGTCCAGTTCCAGAACTTGCACTTGGTGCGCTATCCGTCTCATTAACAGATTCAAGAACTTCTTCGAACGGATTGTTTTGAACTATTTCTCTCCATTGATCGATAGCTGTTTTGGGTGTTTCCACAGGCTCCCCATTTTCATCAACAGCCACATTTTCCAATGGTCTTATATTAGCAAATTGTTGAGTTGTTGGATATGAAGAATCTTTATAAACAACATTTGATGCTGTTGCATCCAAATCAATCACTCTATTTGTATACAGAGTTATATTAATGAATTGATCGTTAGCTAAAACAAACTCATCAGCCACAATATAATTAAGAGTAATTGTACTGCCATCAGAAGCATGATATCCTCTAACATACCTTTTCTCATATCGTGGAAAACAATCTAAGCTATCTTCATCTTTTGGAGCGGCTAGATAATATTGGACCCGATCTGATTCAACATAAGTACTGTCAATAACAATAGGGGAAATAAAAGAAACTTCAAATGGATCTAGATACAATCTAGCAAGAGTCCTCCCAGTTTCACCCATAAAATCGGCATATGCGAAAATCTCATAATCTTTCGAGAAGAATAAAGGATTTTCTATGCCAGGGATATTCAGCCCTTCAAAAGTTTTCTCCTCATATTCAGTGGCAAAACTCTGCATAGATGACGTAGCCAAACCATTAGAGGTATATATTGGAGTTTCGATTACATAATCGACATCTTCTTCTGTGGCATCAGTTTCTTCAGCAGTTGGTAATTCTGTGGCCGTTTCTTGATCCCCATCATTTTGCTCTAATTGAGCTACAATATCCGTTTCAGGAGAGTATCTGAGTAATCGACTTAAATCTTCTTCTTTGTCTTTTACTGTTTCCAATATATCTTCAACAATAGGAAGTACCCTTGCACAAACGTTACCATCAACAGTTGGCATATCAAGAGTTTGCCTCTGAGTAAATTTTTCTGCAAGATTCAAATCTTCATAAGGAGTTGATGGTGGAACTCTGTCGATATCATATGGTTTTAATAATGATGGATCAACATCTTTGTCATTAACAATTGGAGTCACATCAACGCTAAGTATCTCTGTCGCAAGAATATTATCTGTTGGAGTTAACTTCTCATCTGACGATTCGTTAAGTCTTATGGTTGTTCCCAATTCAGCAGAAACATCAAACAAAAGTGGATCGACAATATCAATGTATGGCCCAAGATTTGGATCAGTTCCAATCTCATCAATTTTGGTTGTTTGGATGTTACCTGATTTATCTAGAATATCAATAATACTTTCTCTGAAATACCCCTCAGTAGATTGTACATAAATTCTTTTTTGGCCAGCAAACGATGGGTATGTTACAAAGGCTGATTCTATTTTGTCTTTTGCAAAAATGTCTGGCTCTTTATCAACTAACAAATTGACTTCTGTTCCGTCAGGGAACGGAGTTCCATCTTTCTCAAAGAAACTCATTGGAAGAAGGGCTGTCTGCCCAAAGAAGAAGATGTTATAACTCACCCATTCACTAAATGCTTCGAAATCCCACTCTAAATAGTAACCATCTGAATTCTGCAAATAAAAGACGACATCTCTTGAGACCTTAGTATCTCTAACAAGGATGTTTGCGGTTGATCCGTTAATGTTTGTTATTTTGTTATAAGAACTGTCTTGAACAATACTGCCAGCTAAACTATTATTTGTGACAGCGAGGCGCACACCAGGATCGAAGGTTATTGTATTACTATCAATCTCTGTGATTGTATGGCCAATATTAGCGGCATCCCCTTGTAAGATATCTATTACATCTCCAACTTCAAAATCAGAAGCGTCTTCAACTGTTACAGTTGTGTCTCCAACATACAAAATGCTAGTAATATTGCTTTGCGTTATTCCTGCATTTGTTAGTAGCTTTCTGGAGATAAGATTTGTAGATGCAACGATATCTATGGACTCTTCATTATTTGGGGCATTATTCCCAAGAGTAATTGAAGGAGATTCACTGCCAGGATAAAATAACTGCCAATTAGTAAGATTTACATCACTAATAACATTGAAGTCAACTTTGAAATCTCCAATATTGTATGTATGGTTATTTTCAAGAGTCTTAAATCCATAAGCAATCATGGGATCTTCAACAGAAACAGCAGTAACTGATGAGAAATCTATTGTCGCATCACCAGTTCCAGAAACCAGATTCAAAGTCCCACTATCAATTGGACTAGTGTTACCATATGTAATTAAAGAAATCTGATCACTTTTTAGCTTATGTTGAACCGTAAACTCAGCACCATTATTCTCATAAACAGCGTCAACATCAGCCTGAGAACCCGAAACATCAAAGATGTAAGTTGTTCTACTTGGGTTATTCAGGTCTAGGTTAATCGTTGCGAATGTCCCAAGTCCTGCTGTAATAGTGGATACATCAACATCAGAACCCCCGAAGGTGAACATATCAAACTTTATGTCAGACGGATAGTAGGTTTTAAATCTATTTACTAAGCACTCAACGATGTTTTGTCGGTTGTTGTATCTGTCCATCATCCCCATACTTCCAGAACTATCTACAACAAATGAGAGTATTGCATCAGAGTACTCAATTTCACCATCAACAATGTCATCTTCAATGGTTATCGGGTCTGTGGCAGGAGGTGTTGTTATAGTACTGTTTCCTGGATCGAAAGGGTCAAAGTTACCAACAACTCTTAAAGCAAAAACGGAATTGTAAAGGTCTTCCCAAGTAGTCTCATCTTTACTTGTCCATGCAAAAGTGTCTGAATCAGCATTTTTCTCATCATATGCCCATAATACAAAATTATCTTCATCTCCATTGTGGCGCAATGTGATGGAAAGATATCCATTACTAGGAGTTGTTTCATCCATTAAATCGAAATCGAACGCATACCAATCGTCTTTAACAATTGTTGAGGCATGAAGTGAGGCCAAATGGAGTTCGCTTTTAGGAGTCCCATCATCATAACAGTCAGATATGGACATCCTTATCCAATAATTTGATGTTCCTCTTGCCCTGTACAAGAATACATAAACCTTACCAATACTGTATTCCGAATCATAGACTTTGAATGTTTGTGCAAGTCTATTTCTTATGTTTGGGTTGGCCGCAGAAGACAAACCTAATAGCAATGGTTTTGTTTGGTTCCAAAAGAGACCCGAACTAGAAGAGCTTGAGGAAACATTTGCTTCACTTTCACTACTGGTACTGGAAGAATCAATACTTGAACTACTAGAGGTTGAATTACTTGTTGGACTGGATGAAGAAGAGTTTGACTGTGAACTTTCCGATTGAGAACTATGCCCAAGGCTTGAAGAAGATGAGCTTGAATCAAGAGAACTTGAACTAGAAGAGCTACTTGTTGTAACTGTGCTGGATGAGTAACCACCCGAATCAGAAGAGCTTGAATCAAGAGAACTTGAACTACTGCTAGAACTTGAGCTAAATTGGTTACAAGATAGGGCTAAGGTATTCGGAAATGGCAATAGGGTTCCATCCCAGTCAACTGTACCAGATAATCCACTATTGTTTTGTTCAATAAGAGTTATTGTTCCTGCGCCAGTCCTTTGACCGACAGCTATTAAGTTGATTAAGCCAACCTCCCTATAAACTCTGACCTGTTGAATTGCTCCTTGGACAAACAAACCAACATACATATTGCAATTGGTAGTGTTTCCATCTCCCATCCCTGAAAAAGTCCAGTTTGTGAAGTAAGCACAATTGCCCCCTTCGCAGAATGGACTTGTACAACATTGGGAGCTACTTGAGCTTGGAGATTGAGTCGATTGACTGCTTGTACTTGAAGAATCAATAGAGCTAGACGAACTAGAGGTGCTTCTGTCGATACAATATATTATGCCTGAATAAGAGAAGTCAAGTGGAGTCCCATCCCAATTTACTTGTCCAGTTATCCCGCTATTATCTCTTTCTTCAAGATCTATATCTGAGGCTACCAATGAAGTAACTTGCCCCAAAGCTATGATATTAAAATATGTTGGGTCTTGGTATAGTTCAACCTGCTGAGTGTTAGTTGCTGGGAAGAACACCGTTCTTACATAAATAATTTCATAATCAAGACTTACCCCAATAAGATTCCACCCAGTTAGATGAGCACAAGCAGTTCCTTCGCATTCTGGGTATTGACAGTATCCCGAACTACTAGAGCTTGAGGAAGAGTCTATACTCGAAGATGAGCTACTAGAAGTAGAAGAAGAATCTATACTCGAAGATGAGCTACTAGAAGTAGAAGAAGAATCTATGCTCGAACTCGAACTTGAACTTTCGCTATATTGAAAACTTGAACTTGAACTTGACATCTTTAATTAACTTCTGGCTGAATCAGAGGTAAAATCTCTGAACTTCCTTTCTTTGTAGAGAAGATTTCTCCACCTGTTGTACCTGCTACTGTTTGTCCTGACGCAGATTCAACTCTTACTATACCATTGACTTCTAAGTTGCCTTCAACGAAGTCATTTAGGTCAGCTATATTCTCCCAGGTATTCCCATCATCCTCACTATTATAAATGAAACTGCTTGAACCCACGACCAGAATATTATTTTGGTCTTTTTTCATATCGGAAACGACATCGATTAATGCAGTGTTTCTGTGAGTATGTTGAGAAGGCAACCCTCTAATCAGATAATCTTCCACCTGGATTGTTTCAACTTGATTGTTGCGTACCATGTGCTCATGTGTATTCGAAAATTCGTCTCTCAAAACCTTTACCTGAACAGTATTCGCAACAAAATAAGCGTTACTTGCAACGATCTCTAGTTTTATGGTTGTCGAGTCGATTACTGATTTGATAAAATTGGTTTCTGATTTATTCGCAGAAGATATGATAGTAATCTTATCTCCATTAACCATATTAGTTGTATCCTCAACCTTAATCGTTGAGTCTCCCAACTCAATATCTTCTGTGACAACATGTGTACTTGTTACAAAGTCATCATAATATATATTCTTTGTATAGCCATAATTAGTGGCGTTGATTTCCCAACTCCAAGTCTCAGAAATTTTGATATTGTTGTATTCGGTGAAGTCCCAATTAGTATTGTTGAGTAACTTAACGGTCATTGTTGTCGCTGTATGCTGAACTACCTCACTAAAATATTCAACTCCAATTTCCAATGGGTTCCAGAATCGAATTCTTGCATCTTTGAAAAGAGTTCCATCTTTTTGAACCAATGCATTGTTAAACAAGCTTGTATCAGAGACTTCAAACTTAACAGTGGCATTTAGAACCTGTTCAAAAGAAGCTATCGATCCACTAACAAATCCACCAACCAAATCCAAATCATGATAATGGGATGAATCCGTAGAAGTAATTTTGTTATTGAAAGAAGATAATGGTTGGTAAATCGGACCAGTTAATCTAAATACATCGTCAGACCCTATAATCAACCCCACAGGAGTTGTTATTATTTCAGTATTAATTAAGCTAGAGAAGTCATTTAGTATGATCTTATTCCTAGAATTCTGATAAACTGTCATGCCTTCTATCAACGCGGCATCACTATCACCATTGGTAACTTGGAAATCAAAATCAACCAAGAAATTATCAACAACATTTTGGGTAAAAACTACGTCAAGGTTAACTTTTCCACTACTGTCAATCCCTACGAATGATTGCCCAGGTATGATATCTTCATTAGTAGAATCTGGAGTCTCAGCATTGTAGGGGGTGATAGTTCCGTCAATGATTATCTGATTTGACGTATTAGAAACAACTGTGTACTCTTTGCCAAGATTTCCATTTTGATCAGTTGATACGTAAATTTTTCCGTTAGCCAATTGATTGTTTTGCGTGAGGAAGTCAAAATCAACATCAAGAACTGACCTATCTCCAACAAATTTTATTCTCTTGCCAACATACGTTAACCAAATAGCTACGAATTCAGTTTCCAGTTCTACAGTTATTTCTCCACCAATTGTCCTAGAAGAGTTTTCCGCGATAGTGTACCCAGCTACAATAGGCAAGTCTACAACATAAAGTGTTCTTCCTTTGTATTGATTTGCTGAAATAGTATCTGACGCTTCAATTGACAGAACTACCGCATTATTAACAGGGTTGACAGAAATCGATTTTATTAAGCCAGATACATCGATATTAGTTACCTGTCCTGGGAATCCAACAGACCAAATCTGACCATCATAAGGGAACTCACCTGTTGTAGTTTGACTATCTTCGTAAACTCCGATATCTGTACCAAATAATATATTTCCATTGTCAGCTTCTACCATATCGTTTACAACAACTGGGTAAACTTCAAATGCCAAATTACCACTCTGGCTTTGGATAGTTTCATTAGCCTCTCTGCCAAGAACTACAATAGATGAATCAAATCCTGAGTTGAAAATCACCCTACCACTGAAGATAGGAGTGTCGTTCCCTTCGGCAAAAATGGAGATGTTGCGTTTGTCCAATTCTCCGTCTGCATATCTAAAGTCATTTGGATATGTATAGGATACTGACATAATGGTATGTCCAAAGGTTGAAACTTTGGATGACTGAATTGTTCCCCTAACTTCTTCAAACTTCCTATACGTACTCCATACCTTACCCAAGTCGGAACTTCTAAGAATATAGTGAATCACATTACTCAGGTCCGTTCCTGCGGCACTAGCGAGAATCCCACCAGTTGATATCGGCAAAAAGTTTACGATGTTTACGTTTTCAACTGTAGCATCAAACAATCCAGAGGTCCATACAAAATCACCAAGGTATGGGGTGTAAGCAATTTTATTCTTCCCTCCAACTAGCAAAGTATTGGTCAGGTCAACGTTACCAAGGTTTTCCTCTCCATCAAACTGTTGCCACCAAGACCCCATAGTTAATCTAACACTTGCGATTGTTTCTGGATCTTCTTCAAAAGGAGGAGAAACCTGGATAGAGTTTGGAGTAGCTTTTACAATAACATAACTTGTGTTATTTTTAGGGTTCGATGGATCACTTATAGTTTCTATCTTAACTGCTCTATTTGGTACTAACTCTGAGTAAATTCCCCCAGCCGCTTTGATAATACCAACTGTTGGATCTCCCTCAATATTTTTAAATGAAGCTTCATGAGGTGGAATAACAACAAAACTATCTTCAGGCCATCTTAAGGACATAGAGAGTGCAGGGAATCTGACGGCTTCCTGATCTTGAAGCGTCCATGTGATCATATCCTGAGTCAAATAAACCCCGTTATCAGTTGCAACTAACAGATTCTCATCCCCAAAGACACTCATATCATAAACAGGTCTTTTCAACCCCCAAACATAGAACCAGTTCGCGTTTACATTGTCGTTTCTTCGCGCCCAGAAAACTCCGATATCAGTTCCAACAATAATATTACCAGAGAATGTACCTGTTCCAATAAGGATCTTGTTGATTGACGTTGCTCCCTTAGCTTCAAATGGGCTTTGGAAGTTAACTAAACTGTATGCTTCGCTATTCTCAATGTCTATGTAATTCCCATAATAGTTTTCATCCGCAGGATTTTCAGAATAATGGAAGTCATAGAAAAGGCTCTGAATCATCTCAGAATCGATTTCGGGGTAGACATACCTTACAGCTTGAGTCAACTGTAAAAGGTTGCTCAGATAGGCGTTATTTAGCTCATATGGCCTTTGATCGCTTTCATACGACAGCCGATCTTCTATTTCTTCATGAGTGTTGGTGCCAATGTTGGTTAAGAAACTATCATATATGTTCAATCGGATAGCCGAACTTGCATCTAAATTAGGCAATTTATAAACAGTGGCAGGAGTATCTATTTTTATTGTTGATCTCGGAGAGAATGAAATTATGTTATCTGAAACAGATGTGATTGTTCTATAAAGATAAGATGTCTCAACTTCTCTCTCTTCAACCGATCTTTGAGCTTCAGCTTCTGCGGCTTGTTCCGCACTTGCGCCACTTTCTCCTCCAGCCACAACAGTTTCTGTTGGTGGAGGAAGCTCATCTTTCCGAATCGAAATGCGATCTCCAGCCTGAAACTGACTTGCGTCCTCAACTTCAATGAAATTATCATAAACAGATAAACCGTTGGTCAAACTTGATGTTCCACTGAAGTCTACCAATCCTAATGTCGGATCAACTGTGAAACTCCATCCTCTAGATGCTCTATTATCGATATCTGTTTTGGTTGAGTAAATAAGTTTACTGTTAATATAGATATCATATGGCACATCTGTTGGCCATCCTCCACTCTCGGCATACCACTTATCGAAATTAACGAGAGTTGTAATAGTTTGATCAGTTACAGTAATCTCTTTTAAATAGAATGTTTTGCTTCTATTCCCATAAGCGTAATCGAAATATACATTTTCTCCGTTAAGAGTTAGTGATGGCAGTGGAGATCCAGAAAAACTAAACTTACTTGTAAACGATGAAGAATATTCATAGACTTCATTAACTGAGCCAACAAAGAATGATTCTAAATCATATGACACTTGGAAAGAATATGCAACAATATCACTAATTTTATTCCACCCCCCAGAGTATCTATAAATGCCGTCTGGTTTAGAAAGATACATAATACCATCATATGCAAAGAACTTGCCATTCTCACCTTCTTCTGGAAGATTGCAAATAAAATTCCATGTCTCTCCACTATCTTTTGATCTATAAACCTTTGTATTTGATACGGCATAGAGAGTTATGACTAAGCTATGGGTATGGCCATTGGCACTTTGAACAGTCCAATCGGTTACGTCATGAGTATGCCCATCTTCCAATTCAAGAGTTCCATTCCCATTAATGTTAACATCAAGAGTATGAGTGTGACCAAGCTTAGTTGTAACTTTCATAGACTTAAAATCTTGTTCAATCTGGTTGTAGTTACCTTCGAGTTTCTCAACCCAGGTCTTTCCTTGGTCTTCTGTTTTGAAAATTCCATCAGAGGCACAATATACGTTATTACTTGTGAAAACCAGTATGTCATTAATGTTGGGAGATTCTCCTGGCCTTGTTGTATTAGAAAGTATTGTACTTCTATTGTGAGATCTGAGAACCAGAACTCCATTATTTGAAGCAACCCAAACACTTCCTTCTTCATCTTGTTCTGCATTTTTGAACACCCCTACATTTGATGGAGTATTTGGGGCTTCCCAACTAAGATAGAAGTTATCTTGTAAGTTGACATTTGTTGCAACGATATCTTTTCCCACAGTCAAGATTTTATCTGTTGTAACACCATTTCTTGTAATTTCTTGAACCTCGATTGATATCGCTGGGATACCATCAAGATATCTCTCGACCTTGGCGACTGTTTTAACTGAGCCTGGATTCTCAGCAATCCTTTCTTGAACTTCTTCACTTTCTGGATCTAACAACTCATTTGTCTCTACGTCTCTAAGTTGAACCGCTATTAATGTCTCGTCATCTCCAACTTCATCAAAATCTTTAAGGTCAGTTATTTTGTAGTTTGGAACTGGAATATATGAAAGTTTTTGAATCATTGTTTGATCGGCATCACTATTTGATTCAGATTTCCCTACAATAAGATATGAATCTCCAGTTTCTGTAAGAGTTTCTTCCGCTAAAGCAATTTGCAGTGTGTAGATATCACTTGTAATCTTCAACGGAGTGCCAGTTTCTATCTCATAATTTTGCTTTGCTTTTTCGAACATTTCTAATAGATCTGTTCCTGTCTCATAAAAAGGCAGATCGTTAATAACAAAAACAAACGCATCATCATTTGGGATCATGATTAAATCATCGGATGTTCCAACATATAGATTACCGAATCGATCTTCAAACATAGAGTATGCAACTTTAACATCTCCAATAACTGATTGAATGATTTCATGAGTGTGAGAAGAATCCGTTTCAGTAGTTTCGTTTATGTCATTCTGCCAATCAAGCAATCCCTGACTCTCTGCATCCTCAACAACCCCATCTTGTACTGAGTGCAAATGGGCAACCAAATACGTTTCGTCATCCTGCCCTACAGCATAGTATACAGGCTCGTCGTTGATGTATGTTTGTTCAGTAAGACCTGTATTCTCTTCATTTACCAATAAATTATGGTAATGGTCTAATGTATTTTCTGTTACTGATGGTGTTACCAAGAAATTTATACCATCATTACTGATTACGGGATAGTTAAATGGTGAGAATGGTTCGTCTGTTCTTCCAACATGAGACAAGAATGGGATCTGAGAAATCTCAAATACTCCAGATGCGATTTTCTGAGCATTGACAAAAAAGATATTCTCATTCCTGATAACTCCTGTTACCTCTGAATTCCCAAGGATTTCAATCGTAACATGATCTGCCTCTAATCCTACCGTCTTTTGATAGTCGAGTAAAGTAACTTCAATATTTCTTGCCGCGTCAGGAGTGAAAACAAACGTGTCGTCTTTATCTCTTAACAATGCCTCGGCAGTTACACTTTGACTTTTCAAATCTGCAAATCCAGCAATGGACTGAGTTTCTTCATCAAAGAATACAAATGGATTCGTGTTAATATCAACGCTTGCAAAAGAAGCATTGAATTCTGTTATCATGTTTAACATGAATCTATAAACACTACTTTGCTGTTCAGAATATTGGAATCTTGTTCCCTCATATTCAAAGTCAACACCATAAGTTTTGGTTATCCCTCCAATTATTCCTGTAAGAGAAATCGTCTTGGTTGTTGGGTCGGCAGTAATATCGTCAGATGTCTCGTCACCAACTGGGATGTTGTTTACATAAACTATGTATTGGCTTGATTCATCCCATACAAAATTTGAGATATCTGGGAGAACGTGAGTGTGGTCTTCAACAGTCCCAGTTGTAAACTCCTGAGTTTGCATTTCGTTCTCAACTATCTTATGATAGTGATTGTCAGCCGTTCCAACAATACCAACTGTTTGACCGTTACCATCAGTATCTATTGTAAATGTATGTCGATGTCCTTCGACAGTATCTGTTAGCTGACTTTCTGTTATGCTGAAATTTCCTCTTCTGCTTTCTGGGTTATAAGAGGTAAGAACTGCGTTTCTGAAATCTGTTTCAAGATTGATTCTTGCAGGATCGTATGATGCAGACCCACCATGGTGATGGGCGGCAACAATTTGATTTGCATAACTGGTGATTGTAGATTCAAGATTCTTCAAAGTATTAACATCAGAAGTGTCAATAGAAACAACCTCATTTCCTCTTGTTGTTACCAAACCTAAGAGTACTTTAGCTGGGGCCGCAGAAAAGTTTGGTGCTGAGTTAAAAGTAACTTCAGTAAAATGATTCGCAGAGTCATCTCTAAACTGATATGAGTATATCGCATCCATTTGAGTGTCGTAAGCTTCTTTTGCAACAATATAGTCATTAAAATCGTTGTAATCATTGACTGACGGTTCGGGGATCAAATATGGAGGGTAATCAGCCAAAGGCGGATAGAAATTAGAATATTTTCTAGTAACCCAAATATAAGTATCTGCATTGTTGTTTAAAGTTATGACTTCTGGTATGACAACTTTTACGTAGGCATTTTCAATTGGTTTTGTTGGATTGAATGTTGGGTCATATTCTTGAACGACTGCGATATAGGCATCTGCTTCTGCATCAGTCATATCTTCTTCTGGGGCTTCTTGAAGTTTTACGACTTCAACTTCTCGATCTCCGCTAACCATACTTGATCTTTGTTTGACTGTATATGGGCTTTCAGCGAAGTATCCATTAATAATTCCTCTACCTGGAAGTATTTGAACTGTTGTATCTGTTAGATGTTCTATTTCCCATCCTTCAATGACACCAACACCAACGACTCCAACATATGACTCCATATTGTAGTCAACTGTGACGAATCTCTGGTATTCTGACTGAGCAGAATATGCTCCCCCTCTTGGGAAGTATTCTAATTTGAATCTTGGTGCAATTTTAGGCATAATTTATCCTTAATCGGTTGTTACTGTCCATCCTTTTCCTTGAAGGTTTGATTTTGCTGTTAGTCCTGCTCCAGTTGGGGCAGTATTCCCTAACGTATTAACGATTCCATTACTCAACCCATTCCCATCCAAGTCTATCAATATATTATTAACTGCTGTAGCAGAGAAACTATTATTTCTACAGTCTACATCATCCAAGGATGTGTTACTTGACAAATCCAACGTTGTTAATGAGTTATTCCTACATTCCAAATCTTCTAGCACTGTGCAATTTGATACATCTAACGTTGTCAACGAATTATTTGAGCAATGGAGGATTTCCAAATCAACTAACAGAGATAAATCAAGCGAAGATATCGAATTGCTCCCACAGTTTAATTGGAAAAGATCAGGGTGATCTTCAACAGCCAATGAAGTCAAACCATTAGACGGAACTGAAAGTACAAACAGACTTTGGTTAGTAAGATCAAGACTTGTTAGGAGAGGGTTGCTAGTGATACTAACATTATTTACACTAGTAAGTTGTGAAATGTCTATGGAAGTAATGTCTGAGTCATTTACAACAACCTGAGTTGGAGACGTTGGCGATATTCCTGAGGCAAATGCAGTATGAGATGGCTCACCATCCGTATAAGTGTGAGTTACGCTGGAAGTATCGAAGTATTTTGTCTCATCATCCATGTCCCAGTCAGTATTCCCCACTGCTCCACCACCTCCCAACGCGAAGAAGATACTATCTGGACTTGCAGATTCCGTAACAATCGTCATAATTGGGTGACCAATGCCAGATGAAGAGCTAGAATATTCTTCGGAAGAAGTACTTGAACTTTCTGAATAACCTTCTGAACTTGAACTTTCGCTTTCTGAACTACTTGATTCACTTTCTGAACTACTTGATTCACTTTCTGAACTACTTGATTCTGAATATTCTTCGGAACTACTACTTGATTCAGATTCTGAACTGCTTGATTCGCTTTCTGAACTGCTTGATTCGCTTTCTGAACTGCCTGATTCGCTTTCTGAACTTTCACTCTGTGATGAGGACGATTCAGACTGAGAACTACTGGATTCTGACTTGGACGAACTTGATTCACTTTGAGAACTAGAACTCTCTGACTGAGAACTAGAACTCTCTGACTGAGAACTACTAGATTCACTTTGAGAGCTTGAACTCTCTGAGTAGCCTGCCGAAGAAGTACTAGAACTTTCAGAGTATCCTCCTGAACTAGAAGAACTCTCTGATTGGGAACTACTAGATTCACTCTGAGAGCTTGAGCTTAAGCTTTGACTACTTTCTGATTGAGAGCTACTGGATTCACTCTGAGAGCTTGACGATTCAGAATATCCTTCTGAACTAGAAGAACTATCGGACTGTGAACTATTTGATTGACTACTGGAACTTTCTGAGACTCCTCCTGAACTGACAGAACTTTCTGAATAACCAAAAGAAGAGCTAGAGCTTGACGACTCCCCTAAACTCGAAGAACTACTTGAATCAAGAGAACTGGATGAACTATCGGAACTACTGGTATATTTAAGAACTGCGCTACAATCTTCGGTTCCTCGCCCCATGTTCCACATACCTTCCCTTTCGATGCTGTTAACAACTTTGTCAACAATCAGAAAGTTATCTAATACTCCATGGAACCAATTCCCTACACTTGATGAACCCATATAAAATTCACTATTCGAATTGGCCATTGTTACATATCCAACGTCCACTTGAGAGCCAGAGATATCTACGTTCCTCAAATAAATTTTGATATCAGAAGTGTCATAAGTTACTACAAGATAGTTCCATTTGCCTTTTAGTAACGATTGGGAAGAACTTATTGATCTTGTGTTGATCCCATTGATCAAATCAAATTTTACTATTCCGTTCTCAACATATAAATCCCAAACCCCATCTTTAGAAGCGATATACTGTGTTCCTGTAATACTGTATGGCTTTACCCAACAAACTATTGAGAAGCTTTGATCACTGACTCCATCAGTAAAGTTTAGTTTGGTTCCAGCAGGAACCTCAATGTTCTGTTGAAGTAAGTTATCAAGAACAATAGCGTTGTTTACTTTTCCAACAACAGACCTGGTTGAAGTATTTATTGCCACTCCATTCTGTTGCAAAGTTCCAATTTGAGAAAAGTCACCAGAAGAGTCCCACAAAAATGAGTTCCCATAATTCTCATTCAATTTCCAATATCCAACAATATTGTCACAGAGATCCCATTCTGTCTCCTCTATGGTACTGGATGAACTAGATGAAGATGAAGAACTGGAACTGAATAAGACGTTTTCTCCTTCTACTAGAGTAACCAACCCATCTTTCATACCAACAACAAAACTCATTCCAAATTCTTGAATAGAACTATTGTCATAATCAAATTGAGCTAAGGTGTCTTCATCATCGACAGGAATAGTTATCGTTTCGATATTGGATTTCAAAATCTCCCAAGTTGATGGAACGTTTGCTTGTTCAATCTCCATCATAAAAGATGAGGAGAAGTTAGCTGTGTAAAGATCGCTATTGAAACCAGCCGCTGTCCAGAATGCAAGATCATATGTTGGTCTTTGGACCGAAGAAACTTCAATTGAGTCAATTGATGACAGAATCTCTATTTCTCCTTCTTCATCTGGAGATTCAAGAATCAATCCACCTCCATCAGCAACATGCTCTTCTAAAATGTCAGGAATCTCTTCTGCGAAATCATCTGGAAGACCAATAAAATAGATAACATCAAATTCGTCAGCCCCAAATGTTTTAATATACTCTGTATCTATTTCTCTATAGGTTACTCCTTCAATTGAATCTATGTAGTTTTCGTAATATGTTTCAATGCTTTTAACAACACCAACATGCACTACTTCTCTTGGCAATTTCTGCCCAGCCCACTTGAGGAATGTTCTCCAAAAAGTTATTGGAGTTGTTCCATGGCCTGTTCGGAAACCTCCCAAACGGTCAGTAGTTATGGCAACTCTGCCATTAATATGTTCTTTTGTTATTAATGCTACATACATTTATTGATTTACCAAATTGATTTTATCACCACTAAACATCAAAGCAAACTCATCCACAACAGGTAAGCTTGTATCATATGAAACCATCCTGATACCAACTCTTATATTGTCAATTTCTGGCATTTCGAAAAACTCATCAGGATTTATAATTGTGTAATCATCCCAGTCAGTTGAATTATCTGCATTATACCCAAATGTTATCTCAGTATTTGTTGGTTGAGTAATTGTCCCTGTCAACAAACCTTTCTTGATATCAGATTCATTCTCAAGTGAGAACTTAACGGTATAGAAGTACTGTGCTCTTTTGGTTGAATATACCAAATTCACACTTGTAACTTTTGGAGTGAGGTCGTTGGAATTTGTTTCCATTAGAACCTGGAATTGAGCAAACTGCCCTTCAAGACGAACGTTGTTTAAATCCCTTACAATTGGATTAGCTTCACCATTATTTGAATTGTAACAAGTTCCCCAAGGTGTTTGGCGCATCTCAGAGATAGAGTTTCCAGTTCTTATACATATCGTTATTTTAGTATTGTCTGGTTTATCTTCAGACCAAATGAGTTGCTTCCAGAAACCAATGTCTTCTTGAACTTGAAGGACGGGACTAACAAAAACAGCGGTCACCCTCTCAACTGGAATTGCAGTTGCGTCTTCCATATATTTCCATTTTTCTATCTCTTTGTCCTCATTGATTTCAATAATTCTTTTATATAAAGCATACATAAAGGTTTCAGCGGTTGTTTCGGAAGGATTGCCAAACCCATTTGTGACATCAGCATAAACCAACCTTTCCCCCGTTCTGTAGGCATTTAAAGTAGCCTCATCTGCATATAAGATTCTGCCGAAAGATGTTGCAAACAACACTCCACCATTTTGGGTATCTTTGGTCATGAAAGTAATCTCTTCACCATTATTAAAATGTATTATTGGAATTCCTCTGCTTTGACTGGTATCTGGTACACCTTCAGGCTCTGGTTCTGCTTCTGTATCAGTTGTTTCTGGTATACTAAACAACAATGAGAAGTCAGCATCACTTAAATCATAATCAGTCTCTGCTGGGGTTTCAGAAGCTGACAACCATTCGATGTACATTTGATAGTCCGTTCCATCCGCTAGTGACAATGGTATGTTCCACTCAAAAGTACCATCATTAGAAGTTTTCGGAGTTATTTCCAAGACCTCTGCTCCACTTTTATACAAAGCGAGTTTGACAGCATCGTTTACTCCTCTTGTTGAAGACCAAGTAATATCAACAGTATCTCCAATTAGCCAAACCTCACCGCCATTTGGAGATGTCATGACTACTGTTTTCCCTGCATTAGGATCTTCCTCTGGTTCAGTTGGAGTCTCCTCTTCTGCTGGAGTAATATCTCCACAATGAACTAGATACAGTTTGTCTCCCATGGCCGCTAAATTGGCTCCTGTGTCAATATTCAGGAGTTGTTGTACCCCTTCTGCGTCAGTATCGAAGATGGGAGTGAGATTTCCTTGATAGTAGTTAAAAACTCTACCCCAGTTTCCACCCCCCACAGTGACTGTAGAACCATCTTGAGCAAAACTACCGATCCCAACCAATCTGTTATATGGGAATATATCAAGGATATCTTCATTTGACAACCCATCGGTTTTTATGATATCTTTTGTATTTATAAATTCGTATGTTGTATGAGAGAAGACATTCTTAGAAACCCTTCTGGTTGTTGCAACATTATCTGGCTGTGATATTTCAATCTGCCAATTACTTCCGTCATATGAAACTACATTTTGAGCGTCCATTGCCAGGTAGATTTTGTTATCAAATGACGACATCTGGTTAATTGACGTTCCATAAGGTCTATAGAAAACAACCCATGCTTGATTTACAGCATCAAACCTATAGACAATTGCAGGTCTAGACGTTGCCGCATAAATTTCCCCATTATAGGATACAAAATTAACTACTTCTCCATTGGAAGTTTGATCAAGTGTAACCGCATTTGTTGTTAGATTTATCCTATAAATTAAACCATTAGGAGAAGTCCCTGCGAAAAGAGTTGATCCATTGACAAGCAATGCTGTGACAAGCTGATCGTCTAGTTGATAAAAGTTCTCCCATATGTATCTATCTTTACTCCTAATGATCATTCCGTCATTGCTGGTTCCAGCATAAGCATATGTCGAATCGAATGTGATTGACCAAATAGATTTCTCAGAACTCTTTTCATAGATGAATGGCAATAGTCTCTCATCTTGGTAGTCGAGATAAGAAGAGCTAGAACTAGAACTGGAATCGATAGAACTACTAGATGAGCTAGATTCGGATTGAGAACTAGAACTAATGCCAAAACTCGAACTAGATGAACTACTAGTTGAGCTTGTACTCGATTCAGAAGAATACAAGTAACTAGAGCTAGAACTAGAGTCTAGTGAACTTGATGAACTAGATGAGTTATTGGCCATTATTCTTTACCTTTTAATTCTACGAAACCTGGAGGGAGATCGACAGGAACACTAGGTTTATGATCCTTAAAATCTTTATTCCCCGAATCCTGTTCTCTATCCTTGATCATAACGTCATTTGGTCCTTGAGCAGTCATATCAACTTTTTCTCTTATGACAACACAAAAATCAAGATCTTCTATCTCTGGGATTTGACAATTTGTTCCAGAAATGACAAACTCGATTTCCCCCTCATCTGTTTTAATAACATCTGCAAAATGATCAATTGTCATTGCTTCAGAAACCTCAACCTCTTCTGAATCAATTAATGATAGAGATTTATTAAATTTTATGATAGTTATCGCCATAATTATCTCCAAACATCTCCATTTGAATCATGTGCCCTGATATATTTTAAGCTACCCTCACTTTGATATGCAATTGCTGGACGACCATTGGTTTCTCTTAAAGTGAGATAAGAAGCGTTTGTATCTATTATTTGAGGCGTATCTGTCCAACTAGTTCCTCCAGTATTGTCTGCTCTAATGTACTTAAGTATCCCCCCAGTTATGATATATGCTATAGCTGGGCGACCATTTATTGAGTAGACAGATACTTGTTCAATATCCACTAAAGATCCTTCGTCACTAGCGTCATATGTATTCCATGATAAAGACCCTATAGAAAATTTCAAGATATTATTCCCAATAGATGGGTGATATCCGAAAGCGACACCATAAGATGCCCCAATTATTGCCACAGAAACAGAGTTATTATATCCAGTTGATGGGAAGCTATATACAGTGCTATATGGATTCCAAAAGCCAGCAGTTCCCCCAGTTACAGTCCCAATCTCATCCTTATTCGGATTAAAATATACCATCCTGGTACTTCCAATGGCATCCATATATTGAGTCACTTCTGATGTAACTAATAAAGGGGATTCTGCCCCCCAGCTAGACCCATCTGCATTATCAGCTTGTAATGAGTACATGGAAAATCCGCCTTGTGAGTATACCGCTATTGGTTTTGAACCATAAGTTAACTTAAGTGGATATTCATAAAGTGCGCCACCTCCACTTAAAATATCAGCAGGAGTATCCGTCCAAGAAGTACCGAAAGCATCGTCTGATTGGATATATTGTGTAACATAAGGGAAGCTGTCTCCTTTACAATATAAAACGGCTGGCTTAAAGTTTACTTCAGCTAATGAAGGTGGATAGGTTTCATCTTCTATTCCAAATGTGCCAATTGTAGCTGGGTTATCCCATTCATCCCCTGAAGTATCTGATGCCATAAGGAATCTCATCTCACCAGAGTTGTTGTCATAATAGGCAATTGCAGGTCTACTATTTATTATTTCCATAGAAGCATATTTTGCGTCTTGAGCCAAGACTTCATATGGAGCACTGCTAGATGATGAGCTTTCTGAATATCCCCCCGAACTTAAACTGCTGGAGCTATCACTAGACTCAGAACTAGAACTGGAACTGGAATTCTCAGAGTACATCTCGGAACTGGAGCTTTCACTAAAAGAATCTGAACTCTCTGACCAAAACTCATTATCGCAATTATAAATATATACAAATGTTCCGTCAGAAGCGGCAACCTGACTATTGTTTAAATCAACCCCCTGCCAGAAGGAAAATGTTGGTACAAACAATATCTGGATATTTTCCCAATTCTCATCAATTTTTGTGTTTACATAAATAGGAAAAGAAACGCCTACAACATGACTGTCTTTGTAAAGTCTTGATATGTTACCTGTATTTGTTCCAAATGAACCTTGATATACCCATGATGTTCCATTAAATTCATAGACAAGACCACCATTAACAATCAAAGTATTATCATATATTGCAACAGTCAATCCGAATTGTGTTGTAAGGCTGGGCAAAGTCTGGAACTCTGACCAAGATGAACCATTCCACCGATAAATATAAACGACTCCATTATTTGAATCGTAGCTCTTGTCTCCAACCACAATCCAGTTTCCAAAAACATCAACGCCATCTCTGTTACCATAAGAAGGAGTGGCAGTAGTTGATCCTAAAGATGGAGTGATTTTCTGTATGAAATTCCAGCCACTAGAATAATGGTAAATATATATAGCGCCAAGAAATGAGCTATATACAGGTGCTCCGACCACTAATCTTCCGTTATGAAGCTTTATTGCAGAGCCAAAATAATCCCCGACATTTTCTCCTGCAAAAAGTGCTGTGCTGGACCAAGAGGCCCCAGTATTACGATAAACATAAACTAATCCAGTAGTTGAGAGAGACAACTGAGAAGAGCATGCTAAGTCTTTTTGTCCAGATTGACTGTCGTCTAAAGCAACAATTCCACCAAACAAATCTCCATCCCCAGATCCATTAATTTGAGTGTCATAGCTCCATGAACCACCAGCATACTCATACAAATAAACACATCCTCTGTTGTTATTCCCAGACGTGTCATACGTTGGATTGCCAATAGCCATGTAATCATCTGTCATTGAAATGTCATCAACATTACCTCCCCCAGGATTTGGTGGTTCAAGTGTTTGGATGATTTCGCAACCAAAAGAGGAACTGGAACTTTCTGAGTCGGATTGAGAACTAGAACTGTTGGAATAATTCTCAGAACTTGAGGATTCTGAGAACCCCCCACTATCAGAACTTGAAGATTCTGAGAATCCCGCAGAACTAGGGCTAGATGTACTTGACGGATCTGAAAACATCTCTGAACTTGTTGAACTGGAACTCTCAACAAAGAAGTATTTATTCTCATCCGATATTACATAAAATGTGTCAGAGGATGGATGCTGACTTGCTCTTAAAATATATGGGAAACTATCACTTGTTGATAAAACACCCAAATAGGTTCCACTTGAATCGAATTTAACAATTCGGAGGCTTGACTGAGTACCTCCACCAACATAAAGATAATCTGTTGAGGTGTCAATATCAAAACAGCTAACTGATTTACCTGAGAAATATGAAGTAATATTATAGTCAATAGTTTTAACTAAATTCCCATTTATATCTGCAAACTTAAAGAGCTTATTCTCAGTTAAGATGAATAGATCCCCTTTTGAATTCGATAATGCTCCAAGAACATTACTATCAGTAAAAGATCCTGTTGCAATCATATCCCCATCAGAATTAAAGCTTAGAAGACCCAGTATCTCGTCAACTACATAACAACCTCCACTATCATGGTTAGTACAAGCTATAGTTGGGGAACTTAAGTTGATTATCTCAATGTCAATATTAAGATCTTTGTCTGTTTTGTAAACAGATGTTCCATCAACAACCCAACACCCTAAACATTCATTATTTGTAGGGTTCTCGTCTTCCATGGGAACTTGATACTGAATAACAGAGATGGAGTAAGGATAAGAAAGAGACAATGAATTTAGCTCATTACCTTCATAGTCCGACTTAATAACTAATCCATTATTGGTATCTACTCTAAATATGTTCCCACTAGACCAGCAAGAGTCTACGGCCTGTTGAATGGAGAATTTAACAGGGGTATCATAAGATATTAAGGACGAAACAAATGTAAATGAAGAATTGTATTGACTATATATCTGTTGATACCCGTCAAACCCAAAAGCCGTAACCCCTCTACTGCGTGATGTTTGTTGATTCGCAATATTCACAAGTTACACTCATATGATCATAGAATATCTAAACATTCTTCAATTTTTACTGCTCGTTTTCCTCTAACCATTTTTTAGCAAGCAAAGCCTTCCAATGATTATTCTTGACACTTTCTTGTATAGAAATGTGATCTTCTAGAGGATTTGTTAAGCAATCAAACATACATGGTTCAAATTCCCATGCGATTTTCTTCTCTTCTGCCCTTTTCCGAAGGTTGTTAACAAGATCGCATGACTTTTTGCAGTTTATGCATTCATTGTATACCATTTGCTCCCTCAACCTAGTGCAGAAAGTTCTGACATTATCCCTAAAAATCATTTTTGCATTTTCTTCGTAGTAATCAATGATTTTCTGGTATTCTTGTTTTTTCATGAACTCATAAATTGTATCAGCATATTCCCAAAGATGATTACCTATCTCTTCTGGATAACTCCTTTTGAGTTTCGGATCAATTTGATGTCGAGAGAAGTCCCCTTCTTCCAAGAAATTTTGAACCTTGCCTAATGTTTCATCAGGATACATGATAAGATCATCAAACGAAATAACCAGAATAGGTATGTCTGGGTTCGCTAAAAGCCATTTGCATGCCTGATATGTTACGTTAATAAACATTTCGGGAGTATGAATCCTTAACCCTGACTCAACTTCTTCTTCATGAGTCATAAAAGGAAATCGTTTTAATCTTTCCTGAGATTTAGCAACTTGCCTTGGATCTCTAAGCATATAGATGATTTTGTCAATATATTCAGGATTACTGTTAAAAAGACCCTGGCTAACGATCTTGCATATTTGGCCATCAAGCTTAGGCATATTCATGTGCCACTTGATGCCTCTAACTGAGTATCGGCATTCCCAGAATCCGTTAGGATTCATGTCTTTGCTAATCTTAAAATCTCTTTCGGCATTTGGGGCAACTATTTCTCTTATATATTGCCTGGCCTCAAACTCTTCATCTGTTTCTTCATCGTGTTTTTGTAGTCCAATCGCGATTCTTTGTTCCTGAGGAAATTTATGACCAATTATACGATCATCTCCAAAGGCTATGCGCAAGCAATCCATCATTAATGATGTGCCAGAACGAGGACACCCAGAAACAGTAATCAGACCTTTATTTTGTTGGTCAGAAGGAACATCCATAATAATTCTCCATGTTATGCTAATAAATCCTTAAACATTATACATGAAGGGCTAGGTCAGATTAATCAAAATAAGCAGGAATTGAGTTTTCTATCATAATCCTGCTTACTGAACACTGGAGGTTGTTTAGATTATAAACATTGTCCAGTATCTGGAAAGGGATATCTTCAAAAACACTTGAACCTGAAGGGGCAGTTTGGCCAATGGCTGTATAGAAGGCGCTATTGACATCAAGATCATCAATAATTGGAACCCCACCACCAACAATATCTTGATCGTCAACTCGAATAACCATAGTTACATCATTACCTATATAAGAAATCTCATCTTTATCCCAGAAAAATTCAATTTCAAAGCTAGTGTTTTTTGATATTGTGGTTTCGTCGTCTATCAATGAGTAACTGCCAGCGGAAGTTTTGACTCTAAATTCTATTCCATCTTTTGTAAAAAACGCTCCAATCCCTGGAGATTCAATATCTGTTTCGCCCATATTGACTCCCCAAAGCATATATTCCTTTTCTGAAAATCTAGCTGGGTGGATGACTCCATTCTGCAAATTAAATGGGAAAGACATGATTAATCCGACATATCCAGTTGATATAGAGAAAAGCTTGGATGCATCATCACAGAAGATTCTACCCTGATTATGCAAAGTTTTCTTTATTGATGACGCGAAATGAGGGGTTTCGTTATCCTCCACGACCTCAAAGAAACCAGAATGACGCATTTCAGCCGCATTATCAATCAAAGGGTTGTGAATGCTTTTTAGGTCTTTTGTGTCGCTATAGTAAGTGATCATTTGATTACTCCTTATGAATAGTCAAAGAACACCTTATATGCTCCATTTCCCGTTTCAAGATTAGTCGATCCAATCTCAATATCAAGATAGATGTAGTCAGATACAGCAGAACTTTTGTTCCCTATATCTTCATTGTTTGCGTCTCCAGATGTTCCTGTCGTGTTGAGTCCAGAAAAGTGGTTAGACAATGGGGAAGATGCTACTGAGGAACTAAAATCTGGTGATGTTTCGATACCGAAATGGCCATCGTCCCCAGAAGTTACACTAATTCCGCCATTTGATATGACCCCCAGTTTGATATTTCCTACTGCGGAAACATCATCAAACGCTATGTCGATGACCTTAACTCTACTATGAGTTCCAGAAGTTATTCTCCCAAAATCCAAAATAGAGACGTTGCCTAACAGAGCGCCACTCTCATTATGATACTCCCTAACTGTAATACTAGGCATAGTTTTCTCCTTATTTTTTAGGCATAATCCATTTTTTGGTTTGGACTTCGCTCCAGCCACTATCGGCTGAGTAAACCTGAATATTTACATAATATAGTTCTCCAGGAGTCAAGTTATCTCCTCCACCATAATAGATTGAGTTCAAGTCTGTTTCAATTATACCAGAGTCCCACTTGTCGCTCAAATATGGCTGAGAACCAACAAAAATTCTTACTTTTTCAACTGTTCCGATTTCTTTGATATGTTCGTTTTTAACAACCATGGCCGTATATTCAGTGACCCCACTGTCTACCCAACCTTGGAAAGTAAAGTCTTCGAAACTCAAGAACCCAACTAACCCACTTTGAAGAACGATAACCATTTGATTATTCTGCTCGTCATAATCAACTCCAATTGATCCAAAGAAATCGATCTCCGTTTCACTTGAAGAAGGATAAATATCAACCATACTAAAATCAGCATCTGAGAAATCTTCGTTCGCATCATTGACTTCTGCGGCAAGCCATTCCATTCTTATTTTGTAATCTGAAGCTATTTCCAAGGTTGCTGGAACATTCCAAGCAAACACTCCAGTGTTCGGAGTTGATGAAGTTATGGTTCTCAAAAATACATCTTCTTTATATAACTCAATCTTGACAGAATCATTAATGGACTTGTTAGATTTCCATAATATCTCGACTTCTCCACCAATTAAAACATTCTCACCACCATTAGGATATTCAATCTCTACAGGTTGTGTTGCTGGAGTCGGATTATCTTCCTCATCGGGCTTAAACAAAACATTAGGAGACGTTGTAACATTGTATTCTCCGTTCAATGTATTGTAAGCGTGATGTTGAGCGACAAACTGATCTCCCCCAGCATCAATCTCAGACAATCCATATAAGAAGTTGTTAGAACAGAACTTACAATATCTAGCCTGACCGTTGGTGAATCTTTCATTAATCAATAATCTAAAGAAGTCTCTATCAAGAACTCTCAAATAACTATCATCGGACCCATTTAATGCAATCATAAGTTGACCGTTACTTGAAATGTCGAAATCTGAGATTTCATATCCCTCAATTCCATAGATTGCTGTGATTGATCCGTCATACTTCCAAAGAACATTCGTCCCAGCAACAAATGTTGAATTGTAATAATCGGATTGTACGATTTTAAACGGAGCATCGAACCCATCAACTTCACTAACAGTTGTCAAAGCATCTGGGTCGAGTTCTTGAATCTTTCCTAACTCTGGCAGTGCTGTCCATATGTTAGTATCATACCACGACATAATTTGATAAACATTATCAACAGATGTATTCTCAGTTACAAAAAGTTGAGGTTGATCAGAGTTGTCAATGAAATGTTCAATTGTATATTTCTTAAGTTTCTCATCTGTAGTGACATACATTTGTTGCCCTTCAGGATTAACAATAATGTTCTTAATTGTACCGTCCTCAGAGGTACTAAATGCTGATGCGGCTACATTTGAGTTATATTCGATTTTATAAAGTCTGTCGTCCGAAGTTCCAGCCCAAAATGATCCTGTTGAATCTTCTAATGGATTGTAAGAAACATTTGATGAAATTGCATCAGTAATTAAGTCTTGATTCCAAGTGAATTTAGGTATGATAAATGAGTATTTTACTTGTTCGTCTTTATATTTTTCTTCCTGAATCCTAACACTGATATTTTTAACAGGAGAGTCTTTGACAATTAGATCCACATAAAAAATGGGTTCATGTTTAATGTTGACATCATCATCTTCTGGAACATAACAATTGCTTGCTCCAGCGATTTCCTCAACATCTGGAGGATTCAGTAGATTGTCGTAATTGAAAAATTCATTATTAACAGTTCTAAACGAGAATTGTATTTGTTGAGTGTCGTCATCTGAATCAAATCCACTTTGTGGAGTATAGGTAAATGGAATTAAGTTGTCTGGGTTATTTCCAGCAATGATCTGGTTTAATACTTCTGTGAACTCATCTGGTAAGCTTGAAAAAGAAGATTCAGAAGAGGAGTTCACATCCCATTCGTCTCCGTCAACATCCTCGGATATTGCAAACATTAAAGAGCCATTATAAGCAATCGCTGGTCTTCCATCTACAACAGTTAAAGAAGTCCCCTCAGTATTGTTTGTCAATGAAGAGACAACCACTGGTGTTGGCCAATTCGTGCCATTTATATCTTCAGAACGAATATATCTTAATTGAGTGTCTACAGAAGCTTGATAACTAATCGCAGGATGTCCATTCACAATGGCTAGGGAGTTCCAAACCCCGACATAGCCACTATCAACATCTTTTATGTTCCCCGCCGACCAATTTAACCCATCAGCATCGTCTGCGATAGTGTATTTTAGCTTAAAGCCATGGACATCATAATAGCTTACACAAGGCTTGCCATTGGTGATGGCTATAGACATATATCTATAACTTCCCGAATCAATTAAAAATCTATTTGTAGAGGTCCAGCTAGACCCATTAGCATCATCTGCCTGAAGATAAGATAAAAATGAGCTTTTTCTGTATACTACTGCTGGCTTGCCATTTACCTCTGCTAAAGAAGATTCCCTAATGAAGTCTGGAGTATTGTCAACTTGCTTGACATTTCCTGCTGACCAATTTGATCCATCAGCGTCATCTGCTATTGCATATTTGATATATTGATTAGTCTCATCCCAATATGATATTGCTGGCTTACCATTAATTATTGCCAAAGATGGATTGTGCCCCACGTCACCAAATGAATCTACTGTTTGGTAATTCGACCAACTTGAACCATCAGCATCATCTGATTGAATATAAATGAGGTTTTCTACAACAGAGTCATAATATGCTATCGCAGGTTTTCCGTTTACAGAGGATAATGAAACCTCAAAACTAGAAGCCCCACCAGAAGAAATAGTTTTTATATTGCTGGATGGCCAGAAAAGGCCCTCTATATCACTGGCAATGACATACTTTAATTGTGAATTGTCATCATCATAATATGCAATAGCTGGCTTGCCATTAATAACCGACAAGCTGGAGCTTGTCATGGTTGTTCCGCCAGAATCTACTGTTATAATTGCCATTCTTTACCTCAAGGAATCGGCTGTTCTTCTAAGTAAGCCGTACCTAATAATTTATTATTATCTCTAAAAATCTGTTGTATGTAGTAATTGACAGTATCATTTATTATAACAAAAGCATTCCCAGAACTTCTATCTATACTGACACAAGTTAAATTCTCTAATCTCTCGTCCTTCAAATCGTTCTCAATGATCTGCTGAGTATCAAAATCAACCATATAAAGAACCGAATCTGCGACAAACCATAAACGATTCAAATTAGTGTCATAATCCATCGTGAAATTCTTAGGAAGCGTTGATAGATACGGCTTCTCATATTCAATTGTGGTTGAAGGGATTGTTCCAGGAAATTCAAACTCAAACAACGTTTCGCCAATATTATTTAATTGAGTCACTTTCTGAGTTGAAGCGTCAACAAAACTCTTTACAAAAATCGTTCGATTATTCCTGTTAAGAATAATTGAATGTGGCAAAGTGAATCCTTCAATTGAACGAATAAAAGAATTGTCAACAGAACTTAAAGACAAAACATTCCCATTACCCGCATCGGCTATCCAATATCTTCTATTAAATGGATTCCAAGCCGTATCTAGAGGAAAATTAAGGTCCCCATAGTCCGTTATGGATTTGATCGTTGTTGCGCTATAATCATCGTTATTTGGGTTCTGAGGGTATAGTATGACGGTTCCATCATCTAACAATGGGTAACAGGTCAAAAACGTTCCATTAATAGGGTGAATTTTAATAGATTGAACTTCATCAATATTCTCGACTGTTCTAGTTTCGAGAAGACTGATTTCTCCTAAATTAATTGTATTGATTCTATCTGACATTTAGCACCCCCAATCTCCATTTCCTCTTTCCCATTTAATAGTTACTCCATCAGTTGTCAGAATATATCCAAATTGCCCATTAGCTATCTCTGATCCTAATGTCCATGTAGCAGGGTTTATATTGTCATTAGATAAGTTTATTGGATTTTGCCAAGTTCCTGAGTAATATCCAACGTATCTATTCCAGTCACCTCCATGACCATTGTTATCATAACGAACATTAAGGTACATCCATGTACTAGTATATCCAGTATAATATATTGACACAAAGGCATTCATATTAATTCTGTCGTCACCTTCAGTTTGCCGCCAATATTCTCCACCAGGAGGGCCAGGATTACAATTATAATTATCTGGGCAAACTTCCTGAGGTTTCCCATTTGCAAATTGGCATCCAAGGAAACTTCTTTCTGTAGGTGTCTCTCCAGACCAAGATAAAGTAACAAATATTGTTGGACCTGTATCTCCAGGACAATTGCACTGAGGAAGTCCAGACGAACTTGAGCTAGAGGTAATTCCGAGAGAGCTATCACTACTTGAGGAATCCAAAGAACTAGAAGAACTACTTGATGTACTAGAGGAACTACCCTCTCTTGCACCAGTACATTCATACATATATGCTTTCCCAGGATTTCCATCATTATAGATATATGAACCAATCCCTATATAATCTCCATTAACTGCAACCTCATTATATGTTTGGTTACTTGGGTTTGGTTCTGTAAAATTCTGATAAAATATCCAAGAATCATCAATCCATCTATATAGATTTTGTCCGATTAATAGTTGATCTCCATCTATAGAAGTCTGAAATGAAGTGGAACCTAAAGAAAATCCCTGAACATAATCCCATGAATCTCCATTCCACTCATATGCATAAACATATCTTGGATTGTTTTGGGAAATTGTCATTCTATCCCCATTAATCCTTACGAGATAACCAAGCCCATCATTTGGAGTTGGCCCAGTGAAAGTTTGAATATGTTTCCATTTGCCATTTATTCTTTCATAAGCGTATGCCCTACCCCTTTCGCCATATTCTCTACGAGCACCAACAATTGCATGATCTCCATAAATAGATACTGCGTTTCCAAAATACCCATTAGATTCTGCGTTGGGAGATGAGAGTCTTTTCTCTAGATACCATGTGCTCCCACTTCTTGCATAAATATAAGCCAACCCACCATTTGTTTCATAAGTACCTTGATATGCTCCAATAATAATCCTATCCCCACTCATATAGCATGATACGCCAAAATAATCATCAATATTAGGATCTTGTATAATTTGATGCTGAACCCATGATGATCCATTCCATCTATAAATAAATAGATATCCCTCTTCCCTTTCTGTGGTTATAGCACAATAATTTCCTCCATCATATGCAACCTGCCATCCGAAATGCCGATACAGAGAACTATCTGCTTCGATCATTTGCTTTTGAGTCCAAGAACCATTTTCCAATTCATAATAAAAAACTTTCCCATATGAGTCCAAACTGTCATAATGACTAGCCCCAACAAACATTTTTTTACCAGAGATCTTTATTTGTGTACCATATCTGTCACCGTTTATTGGCCCCTCAATGGCTTGTTTGTATTCGAAACACCCATCATTAAAACTTGATGACGAACTATTTGGAAGACAGGCATGTTCACAAACTTCAATTGTTTGCCCCTTCTCGTATTTAGAACTTGCGCTGAGATTGTCAAGGGTAATAACATCCTCTGCACCTTTGTTTACATAAGTTCCTTGATCAACTCCATCTATACAAACAGTTCCTTCAGGTATTACCCCCAAAAATGGAGGTGGAGAGAACCACATAGTGCCGTGAGATTGCGAAATGTTTCCGATTGCTGTTGTTACACAAATAAGAGAGCTAGAAGAAGAAATATTCTCCAAAGATTCCGAAGATGAAGATTCCCCACCAATAGATTCAGAGCTTTCTGAAATTGAGCTTGGCATGAAGCTATCAGATGACGAACTAACAAGTTCACATTCCAAACAGGTTGAGAAAGTTCCCTCAATACTTAATGGATCAGTATCGACAGGGTCATAGGTTCTCTCAGTGTACGTATAGCACGTCCCCTCTATCCTAACTGTCTTCCCCTGATATTCTTCAAATACTATATGTCCCATTATTCACTCCTACTTATGGACAGTTCTCATTTCCTGTTGTTGGAACGTAATTCAAAGAGCCATTTTTCCAACTACCCCAAGGTTGTCCTGATCCCGAAATTGGCTCCCACTTAATAGTAACTCCCTCTAAGTGACCCGACGTAACAGTACATTTCCCAAACATGATGTCTCTAATGTCAGTGTAAGCCGAAGCGCTACTCCCCCAAACCCCACACAATGTTGTTGGAGATACGTTAATCATATTGTCTACATTAAAGTGAGGATTGCAACCAGTTGTTGTACCATATCCTCCACCTTCATTATAGTTCAAACCTACATAAAACTGGGCTTGGTTATTTCTTATTATAACTGCTATGTCTGCTTCTCCTGGGCTATATCCACTTCCTTGGTCTACACTGAGTCGAACTGAGTCATCTATGGCTATTCTCCAAACTTCTCTGCCTGAAGTCCAGTAATTGCTTGGACAAATTATTTTACTCTCCCCATTTTCCCACTCTTCTCTTAAGAAAACCCTAAGACCTGGACCACTCCAACAAAGTGTCATTTTTACTCTTGGATCGGAATTCCCCTCACAATTTATCTGATCTAACGCATCGCTTTCAGAACTAGAAGAGCTAATAGAACTACTGCCCAAACTGCTCTCACTTGAGTCAGAACTGAACAAGAGACTGCTTTTACTTGATTCAGATGAAGATGTATTTCCAATACTTTCTGAGGAACTACTAATTGATTCACTAATTGAACTGATACTTTCAGTAAATAGCTCGCATGCATCATATCGCCAATTTAAGAAACCTGATGAATCTGATGAAGAAGACGGAGGATCAAAACTAGAACTCGATTCAGAAATGGTTATACTTGATTCACTTGAACTTGAATCAGATCCGACAACCCCAGAACTTGACGACTCAGAATTTCCTAAGGAACTTGACTCGGATTGTGAACTGGAAGATTGTGAAATCGAACTTGATGACTCAGAATAATTCTCACTTGAGGAGCTAGACGAAGGACTAGATAAACTTGAACCACTCAGAGTTGACTCACTTTGGGTTGACTGACTTTGGGTTGACTGGCTTGTGGAAGATACAGCGCTTACTTCTGATATACTACTAGTAGAATATCTATCACTAGAGCTACTGGATGAGTCAAGAGATGATGAACTTGACGATTGAGAACTCGAACTTGAGCTTTGATCTAGGTCAGCCTCTCCATAAACGGCTCGATACCTGAAAGCTGTATGAGAGGGCATTGTTTGACTAGCAAGATCAATGGCAATTGTGTCATCATTTATCGGCAATCTTTTGAATTCAACTCCTTCGTCTCTCAAACAAGTAACTAAACCTCCACCAGAATAAATTACAGAAGAATCGTTTCCTCTAGCCTTCAAAAAACCTTGATTCCCAGGAATAATTCTTGCTGACCACTCTTCAGTATAGGGAATAGAAAACTTAACTGCATCGTCCAAACCTTCGTCTATTAGATAAAAAACATCCATATCACCACTAATATTGGTGACATTAGTTCTGCCAGTCGCCAAATATGTCTCATCTAATGTCCCTGAATCAAACCTGCCAAGATATTGATTTCCGAACACAACAAAATAACCGGAATTGCCTTTGCCTATATCTAGAATAAGATTGGCAGACGTATCAGATGATACAGAGTCAGAGTAATAATCCAATTCAAAAATTTCATACCCTGATAAAGTTTGAGCAGAAATGACTACATTACCATTTCTTTTGTTTAAGAACTTTCTAACATTACCCGAGATAGAAGATCCTAATAAATACTTCTCCAATACCTTGGCATTCTCTAAAGACCTCTTGAGTACTTGGGTCTTCTGAACCTGCCAGAAAACGCCTCGACTCCCATCAACGATAATCTCTAAGGCTTCAGATCCCAGATTAAATGATTTCTTGATTCGAATAGTGTCGGCAGTACCAAAGCAAAATAGTGTTTTGTCATAATAAGAATAGACATTGTTGGTTTTATTGTCTACTGAGAGCATTGACAGGTCAACACCTGTATCAAATCTCTCAATAATATGGGTGCAATCTCCTGTTAAACGATAAATAATTCCATCGCTAACAGCGAAAACATTCTCACGCATCGCGTTAACTATTTTAACGCGCATTGTGTAGTCAGTATAGAATTTTACGCCTTCTTCGCCTAAAGGAAAATCAATAAAATTAACGCCATCAAAGCTGTAAAATATTGACCCTTTTACTGCATTCTCCCTAAAAGTCGAGAGATTGTACAGCACAGAGCCTTCATTGAGTCTGTAGAACTCAAATTCATAACCAACTGGAACCCCAACTTGATCTGGATTTATATTGACATCCCATTCGAAAAATTTTGCTTTGTATGACATATTCCATTATGTACTTAGTAAGACATTACCACTTATCATTGGTCTAACATCTCTTGGCTTAACCAAGTAATTCTCTCCGAAAGACCATAATATATTTCCCCAAGAATCGACTTTTATCAATCTACTGGTAAAAGGTGACTCCAACCCATCGCTCTCCAATATATAATACAAATCTCTTGACGATAATCTTTGTCTTGTGACGTTTATTTTGCCAGTCAGGATATCTGGATATACAAACCAGTCAAATTCTCCATCATCAATGAACTCAAACGAGTAAGTTTCTCCTGGGTCTAATACAGGAGATGTAAACACCGTACCATACAAAGTGAGGTCTGGGTCTTGTTGGAATAAATCATAGGTAGTTGTTCCAGAATAAATGGTAATAGGAGAAGAACTGCTATTTCTCCAAACAACAGTAGTACCCTGTCTGACAAATATGTTATTCTCACTAACAGAATCATTGTATATGTCGATAACTCTTTGCTCCTGAGGAACTATATGGAAATCTGGTATGTATTTATCTGAGTCAAACTGCCATTCAATTTCTGGAGTCTGAGTTTCTAGGTCAGTATAAACAATAATGGCTCTCTGCCTTATCGAATCACCAATCAACAACTCATATGCTCCGATCTTTTCGGCACTACCCAAGATTACTTTGGCCCTTTCCTTGCTTTCTGCAAATCTTGCGGCATTATTTGAGAATACTGTGTCTCCACTCTCATCTAACTGAACAACACTATGGCCATTCAAATATTTCGTTCCGAAAATTAACTGATTCGTTGGGACATCTGCCAAATCTGGGTTAGGAGTTAAAAGATCTAGCCCACTCGCTTCTCTTGCAATATTTTCTAATCGTAAGGCGAATTCGTCTGCGTTTTCTTGTCCTGCAAGTCCATCAAGCCAAGAAGGAGATCTTAGTTTAGCAACAAGTATAGATAATTCCCCTCCTGCTAAACCACTTGTATCATCTGGAATGATTTGCAAATCTATTGGAGAATAGATATTCTGTATGAATACATTTGCGACATCAGTATTTGTTCTAGAAGTTTCAACACTCCTGTCGTCTTCACTAACGATAGCTCCCCTGTTCATATAAAGTTTCAGAAGAGCATTGGAATTTAACCCAACAATAAACTCAGAAGTTATATCACCATGGTCATAAACCAATTGGTTTCCATCAGCATCAACAGTATAGATTCTGATTGTATGTTTACCTGGGTCTAAATCTTCAAGAGTAATTGGTTCTGTAGAATAATAATCGATTGCTGGATCACTATCAATTTGATATTGAACATGCTGACCCGTTGGAACAACAGGAAAATTCTCAGATGTGAATTCGACAACGACAGGGTTATTAGAGTAAGTTTGATTTGGTCGGGGGTATTGTATGCTTAGATATGGGTTGGTGTATGTAGATCTACGAACGAAATTTAATGTTGCAGATGCCTCGTCATTTGTTTGCTCAACATCATTATAATCCACCAAGATAATATCAACTTCATGATCTCCAGTACTCAATCCAGAAAATGTATAATTATCCTCATAGATAATAAAACTAGTACCACCATCAATAGACAACTTAATTCCATACTCCCCTTCATCACTCCCTAATTCTGCATTTCTCAATAAAAAATTCACCTTAACAGAACTGCTAGACGTTCTGAAGTTCTGATATGGTGCTCCAACAGCAATTGCTGGATCTGTTTGACTCAAAACGTTATTAAGAGCCGTTTTGTCTGCTCCCTGTAGTGTGATTTTCAGAACATGAGACTTGAACGAGAAATGACTTGAGAATATCGCTTCTTCATCTGTTGACGTTGATAAATCTCCCCAAATTTCATATTTCGCTTGAGGGATGCCAACCAATTCAGTTGTAGAGTCCGATAAATTGAATCTGTGCGCTCCAACCTTTAAATAGATCTTGTCCATGTCAAATGTTGCCGAAGCGTTATAGATATTCGTTAAATTACTGTCAAATACTATGTAAAGTATCCCCTGCTCTTCATTATATATACTATGAAGAACTGTCATGTCATCTTCAGTCGTTTCTGCTGTCTCTTCAGTTTCTTCAGTTGTCTCTGTTGTATTAGATCCTGGGCCGTTCTCTTCAAATCCATAAGGATCATTTGGAGCTTCCAAGAAACTTCCATAAAAACCAATTTCCAAATTTCCATATCTATCCACTTTCACAATTCTATCGTTGTCAGTATCTGCCAACCATAATGAACCTGCGTCCCCTCTTGCAACTCCAGATAAATAGCCGAATGAAGGAGTAATGTCGTTCATTGCTTGATAAGTCGTTGTTGGTAATGTTGATCCTCCAAAGGCGAAAGCAACATCAAAATCACTCTCTAGCTGACCTGCACTTCCATCTGTCGCAAAGTAATAGGTCCCGATATCATCGACATCTGCAACCTGTATTGATCCTGGATCTGTAGTTGTGTCTATGTTGAAGAGCTTGCCCGTTTCCCAATCTGTTTGAGAAGTAAACTCAAATTCAGCATCTTCATCACTAACATAGAAGTCTAGATAAAGCTTCTTCATACAAGCGGTCCTACTATTTGTAATAGAGGACTCAAAATATGCTTCGATCTCAATATACTTATAAAGTGTTCCGCTTGTAGGGATAGTTGTTCCGCTAACAGTCGTATATTCTGACCATTCAGCTACAGCCAACCCAGCTTCTGTATTAGAAACTCTACTTCTAACTTTGAAGGCCACTCCAGTTGACGATGTGTCTGTAGGAATTACTGTATTCCATCTCAGTCTCCAGTAATCGACTAGCAAATCGTTCCCGTAAATAACTCTTACATAACCATCATCTTCATAGAAATTTCCAGTACTTAAGATAAAGTCATCAATATTAAGGTCGAATGGTTTTGAATTATCCCAACCAAGTTGGGTAGAGGTATATATTGCCATTTGATTTACAGATGATCGAATATACCCTCTTAAATCAACTCTAACTTCCTGCCAACCATTTTCTAAAGTATCAACATTAATGGTTGGAGTGTTTCTTTCAAGAGCCAAGAAATAAGAATTCTGAATACCTGCAACTGAATCGCTAAAGTAGAAAACCCAGTCTCCATGTTCAACATCTTCTGTCTTCAAATAGAAGGTAAGGAAATCGTAGTCACTCCAGTCTTGAGCATCGAAATCTTTTCTAATAACCAAAGCCATCTCGGTTTCTTCATTAGTAACGTCTATTTTCCCACTTGTTGGAGCAGAGACATACTCTGAACTATCCAGAGACAAATTCCCAGTTGTAGTTGAGCTAAGATCTTCTGTGAATACGGTCCATTCATCAATATTATTAAATTCATCTAGGACTAACTCATTGTTAGTTGTGGCAAGACAAACTGAATCTCCGTCAATAAATACATTACTGTTGGTACTGTCACTAAAATCATCTTCAGTATCCCAAATTCTTGTGTATGTAGTGAATCCAGCGATTGGAGTCATCGTTATAGTGTGTTCACCACCCTCGGAAAATGTTCTATAATCAACTTCAGCAGTTGTATTGATCATGTCAACGAAATCATCTGGGCTGATACCTGGAATAAAAGCAATCTCATTTACCAAATACTCATCAATATCTGGATAAACGTGTTTCAGAGCCAATATGAGTTGCAACAAATTGATTGTGGAGACCTCTCCCATCTTTTTGTTGTCAGTAATATTAAGAGTCTCTACAAACGCATCTAATTGAGCATGAGTTAATGTTCCCTGTTCTGTTAATCCTTCGATATGGTCAATCTTTGGTATTCTATTCTCATCAAGAACCCCAGTTTTGATTTTACTTGCGTCTAAATCTGGAATGTTTTGTTGATTTAAAACTCCTTGGACTTCACTTGAAAGATCAATTGGAGATGGATTACCAGTACCACCGATATGCCTATGTTCTTCAACAGCTTGATTGATTAGGGCTTGGAATCCAAGAACTTCTCGTCCATCTGTTGATATAGCTGTTACAGAAACATCATCAGTTGTGACAGATCCAAGGTAAAGACTTTCATCATCTGTCTCATGGAAGGACAAATATGCAGAAAAGTTAACATTTTGACTCCAATAACTATCTTCTTGAATCTCAGCGTAGACATACATTGTTGTATTTTGATTCAATCCTTCAATAGTAAATGAATCAGTTGATTCTACAGCTACAAAAGCCACATGTCCTGATCCTGGGCCAACTGTAATATTAAGACCCTCGGATACGGTAAGGCCCCATCCTGTTTTTATTCCGTTACCCAGTACATCGAACACTGCAAAAAGCTGAGCATCTAGAGATTCCCATCTCTGCATCTCAGTTGCGGCATCGGTAGTATCATCTTGTTCGAAATACGATAACTGATATTTATTAGTTCTTCTACTCATTCTGCAACCACATCATTTTGTCCCCATTGACTTGCGCCAATGATAAAGACATCTTCATTAAGTTTAGCGTCCGTTACATTACCTTGTGATAAATCAGATATAGGGTGATCATAAAAAGTCAATGAGCCAGTATCAATGGTCTGTCCAAAGCCACCACCATCGAATGCTTGTTGCCCTTGCCTGATTGTAGTTACTAAATTTTGCCAATTAACATTCATAATTTAACCATTTAACCATCTTGCTTCATATTCTTGTGAGAAGTCATTGCTATCTGCATTGTAGTTTCTTCTCACTGATGTCAACCTATAAGGTAGATCATCCACATCTATAAACTGCAATGGGGTCGCTATTTCTTGCTGAACTCCAACAGTCTTAAAACTTATTCCTCGAATTGGTTGAAAAACTCTTTCTGCCAATCGATACATATGTGCTCTTGCAACATCAATATCCCCATACGCAGGCTGATCTATCATAATTGGTTTCTTAAATAAGATCTTATTGTCTTTGTTCTTAGGTATAGTTGAAACCGCTATAAGATTTCTGGTATCTCTGTCCAAAGTAAATATACTAATTAAGTTCGCCGTACTATCAAAAGTAACCTCAATATCTCTTTGGTCTAGAATTGTCGTTTTGTTAACATCTGTAGGATCAGAAGAGAAGTAATGATCTATCACACCAGGTCCAAATGTGGCCTTATCATATCCGAGTAACCCTCCAGGCAATCTATCAATATGCATTGTACCATCAGCGTCAAAATATGTAAAAGCCTCAAATCTTTTCACGATTGTCATTATGCAGTCGAAAATTTTATCAGTTGATTTAAACCTCATCCTTGGGCTAGTAAAAGAATACCCTGAGGGTAAAAAGTATTCTTCAATATTAGGAACCCAATCTTTTTGAAAGGAGCCGATCCCTGCTCTTTTAGCGAGATCTCTAACTGCATGATACCCAACCATTCCATCATAAAATGGACTGTTAACAACTGGAGTGTTTTGCAAAATATAGTTATAATCCTCACAAACAAGTGTTATTGTCTCTTTTCCTGGAACTTCATTTGTGCTAGTAGATACAATAACCCCAGTAAATGTTTTTGTGAAATCTTTTGCCGTAGATGTATTGTCAGCATTCCACGTCCATCTTATATCTATGCCATACTGCCTTTGTTTTAAAGCATCATATTTTCCATTCTCATTATAGAGAACAACAGTAGCACTTTTCTTTATGTGGAAGAAGTCTGGTGCGGATGCTTCTTCTGTAATGTCTATTAAATCTTCAGTAACTCCAACTGGGGAAAGTTTTCTAGGTTTCCTTGCTTGGACATCAACTCCTTTAAGTCTGAAGAAATATGGGGTTGCAGAATATCTAAGAGTTGTATTGTCCCAAACTTTATCATCTGGACGCATAAACAGAAGAAAGAAGTCAGTACCTTTCAAATTACCAATTGCTGGATCACCATATTTCTTAGCAAATTCTTTCACGCTAATAAACAATGCACGACCTTCACGATGTAATCCAAATGCCGTAGGTGGTATATTATTGACAGTTTTGTTTATTCCCTCATCTCGGAAAGACTCTGCATCAATGCCATATTGCTGTTCTTTAGTTATATTTTGTGGACCAGATGGCAGAAGACTTGTCGCCTCGCCAGTTGGATCACCAGTTTCATCTGCGGCTGAATATTGAATAATTTCAATTTTGGGATTGTTGGGATCGCCAAGAACAGGAGTCTCTTTTCTATCAACTATTGGGAAGGCCATCGCACTAAGTCTGGCAAAAGTCATTGGATAAGCGTAAACACTTGCCCTCATATTAGATCCATAAACTCTAATTTTGCCTTTGGCAATATTACATGGTTTTAATTTCCCCTTGTCATCCTTATTGCCAGTTCTAACAATTCTGGTGTAAATATAGTTGAAGTTATTTATTGTGACTACTAACCTCCCACCAATAGTCATAAACCCAACGTCGATTCTCTTGTCGGTTGTTACCAAACGAGTAGACTCATGATCAATTACTCTACCTTGAACAGGAAACGCATTATTCCCGTAGTAGTCCATTAATCTAGGCAGTTCGTTAAGGCTCAAAACTAAATCAAATCGATCTTGATTGTTGTTCGAATCCACTCCCAAACTAATAATCCAGAATGTTTCATATTGAGCAGGATATGGGGGCCTTTCGCTCGTCTCTATTGTCACCCAGAATGGCATATTTTCTGTAAGGAAGTCGTCTGACTCCAACCCCCACCACAAACCATCTTGCACTTTACTTTGATGGGGACAATCAAGAGTTCTTTTCTCTGGGGGTTGTTCATCAGTGCCAGTTTCGTCTGGTTGGCCAGGAGGTATGGGTTTAGCTGGAAATGAAGCGCCAAAATTTTGTAGGAATTCTTTGATTTCTGCGTCATCTGTTGTTCCATCTGTTTTCGCTTCTTTGTAGTTAGACATATTCCAGATTGGACCAACATATGTTGACCCAGGCTCTGTATCTGGATCAATAGGCTCTCTATAAAGTGTATTATTTTTATTAGTGATATCTGTATAGTATGATGGAAAGTTTTGAGAATCCAATTTTTCTTCAATCGCCCCTGGAGTTTTTACTCCTTTTAAACTACATGGAGTCCAACTGATACGTCCATCTGCACTTGGAAGTGATGACCCAGCACTTGATGAACCTGGAGTAATGTTGCTAAGATAATTGTCCACAAAGAATTTCTTTCTAGCTGGGAAACAAGCGGCAAAATCACTATTGTTGTCTTGAACCTGTTCCGTCAACAATGGCTCAACATAAGGAGATTTATTAATAGCAGGCCAATGACGAGCAGTAATGTCAAAATTATACACTTGAGATTCCTGCACGACTTTGGGAAGCCTATGCAATATTCTTACTAGTGGTGTTGCTATACCATAATTTTTGTTGTCAGCCATAATAACTCCTAGAAATTGTTACTCACCATCCAAGTTTGATTTGTGCCTTCGGATGAGCAAATCTTTCCATCATCGTCGTAATAAAAAATTCGGAAAACACCTGTATCATCTTCGTGAGCAGTTAATTTCTGCTTCTGTACTGGACCTGTATTTAGAGGTGTTGTTATTTGAGTATCAAACGTCTCTTGGATTAATTCTATAAAATTAGCGTCACTACCTGCTGTCGCACTCATAGCTTCATTTAATAATGTCTCTGTTACAATCTTTGCTTGTATCCCTGTTTCAGTAATATAAAACAACAATCCGCCATCATATATCGCCGCCTCTCCATCTTTAGCAACAATTATCTCAGATGAACCCCACTCTTCACCAGAAACCCTTGAAAAAATCATCCTTACTCCATCTAAAGAGTCGTAGAAAACGACGATAGAACCATCAGCAAGACGTTTCGAAGAAACAACACCAAAGTCCTCAATATTGTCTACAGTAAATTGAGCGACTCCAGTTGATTCTGAAACTATTGGGATGATCTTGTCTTCAAAGAACCAATCAGAAAACTTAAAAGTAAAATTATCAACTACAGGATTTGGGTTGTAAGTTGGATTTTCAATTGCTGGTGGCCTCCAAAGAAAATCTTGCCTACTATCTTCAGGAACACATGCAAAATTCTGATAACTCAAAGTCAATATATTAACAATAAAGACCCCAAGATATCGGCTTCCATTATCATAGCTAACGAAGAAAATATACATCTTCTCAGAAAGTTCGTCGTAAATAGAACAACAATATAGAGCGTTATCTAAAATCAATAATCCATATTGGTTATCTTTGTTAGTTTCGACTTTATCGCTCAACTGTGGATTCCCCCAAAAATATCCACCATTCTTTGATCCAATAACGAATACTCCATTTTTTTCTGGCCACTCGGTTGCTCCAGAGTTACTAACTGTTGATACAGAATTCTGAACAGTAAACCCCCTAAAACCCCTGCCCATAAAAATCATAAGCTCTTCATCACTAATAGAAAAGATATCAAAGAGTCTAGCATTATCAATCACTTGGTTATTGTTGATATAGTCTATGTTAGCAGAATTAATTAATGGTCCCACATTTACATTAGGATTACTTATAATAATTGGGCCATCTCCTGTAGCGGCACTAATCATTACTCTTCTAGAATCAGTTCTTGAATATCTGCCAGTCATATATTCGTAAATAGGAGAAACAAGATTACCATCATAAGTATATAAATCTTTATTTTGTGTAACTCCTCCACCTCTCTCAAATCCTATGAGATTCATTTCACCATCTCCACATATGGTAGTCCCATAGTATTCTCCTTGAGATCCCAAAGAAAATAATAACACATCATTTCCAGGAGGAATCTCTACCTCTAATAACTTTACTCTATCTTGCCCTGTGTCGAGAGCTATTGTAGAGTTAGTACCTTTCGAGATAGAAGCTGTTGCAACCCAAGCAGATTCTCCAATAGAAATGTCATAATGTTTGGGGTATTCAGTATAACCTAAAGTTCCTCGTCTTATCGCTACATTTTTGCTCTCATAATCATAATAGAGAAGTAAATCTTCATTCGATAGGTAATAGTATGCTGATGAAATTCCAAAGATACCCTCAACAGTTCTCATGAATATGATCGCGTTATCATTATCTGGGGCTTGATCTCCCAGCCCCCAATATCTACCCCCACATAATCCGAGTCTAGTTCCACTAGGGATATCTACTTTAAATTCAGGGGCCAACCAATAACCATCCAAACAAATTCTTACGTTGGTATCTCCTGGAGGAGGTGGTATGTCACTAACGTCAACAGAGTATATTCCATTTAGCGCCGTCCTTCTCTCTACAGGAGTTCTACTAAAAGTGGCGTAAACAGTATCTCCTACGTTAAAGTTTGTAGGCTCTTCAGTAAATCGGATTATTGCTTCATATGACTCACCCTGAGTCCTATTTTGCACTCCAATCCTCTCAATTGGATAACTATCTCCATTTGAATTATGTATATACCAACCTTTATATTTGGAATAGAGTTTCCTGGGGTTACTATTTATGTCATGGGAATATTGATTCATAAACCTGTCATAGAAACTAATAAATTCTCTAGATCCCATGTTAAAATAACCTTGTCCATAAGTGGTTGCTATGTTTTCTCCAGTAACCTGAATTCTGATGGATTTTGAGCTTAGGTTTATTGCATTAATCTCTCCACCAAGGAACTGGGTCCGACTGTCTGACATGTACCACTCAACCGCTTTCCATGCCTTTTGTTGAGGGATTATATAATCTGGATCAGCATCTGGGTTGAATACATATGTCTTAGTAATATCATTAATGTACACATCTATAATATGCCCTCCCTCCTGACCTATGATCTCAAAATATCTGTTATTTTGAACCACAAAACTACCAACCAATGCATCATCATGGAAGTTCGTTCTTGTTGATCTGCCACCTTGACTTATTTCCATTTTTATGTAAGAAGTATCTTCATCAAGCAGAAATTCATTATAGTCAGACTTATCTGCCGTATCCATTGGAACCTCTTCTAAGGAAACAGTTCCCTCATCAACAGTCCTAACAATGACATATCGATTATTGTCACTATATATTTCACTCTGACTTGTTCCTGTTGTAATTGGATAGAACTCCCAATAATGACTCTCAGTAACGGCCATATCTGTATCAGGACTAGGCATGTCAATTGGATTTGGCATTATTGTAAATCCTCTTCTATTCTATCAATTGGATCATTAGGTGTTGTTCCAATAGGATCGTCAACAGGAATAGTTGGTGTTGTTCCAATAGGATCGTCAACAGGAGTAGTATTTGCAGGAGGATCAAATACTGCATCTGGGTTATTTGGGGAGAAGTATTCATCGTTTATTTGGTCAAAATCAAATGGATCATCACTAATCGGATCTTGTTCAAAGTCCGACCTTCTATTTGGAGAGTCAATAGTCTCAGAGATAACTCTTATTGGATCTATTACTTGGACTTCATCAGGTTGATCTTCCTGCTGTCTATCATCAACAACAAACACCTCATCAACAGATATATTTCTGCCAACTTCACCATTATTGAACTCAATATCTACAACTTCCACTACAAAAAACTGTGGTGGCTGAGTTTCCTCTTCAGGAGCATCGGGATTTTCGGGACTATCTTGGTTTGGAACATCTTCGTCATTACCTGACTGATCAGTTGCATTTGAGGTAGATGCCGCACTCGAAGCTGTTGTATTTGAGCTAGATGGGCTTGATCCATTAACCGCCGTAACTGTGCCAGTTTTCCCACTTGACACAACACTATCTCCAACAGCTATATTTCTTCTTCTAATATATACTCCTGTTGCAGAACCCTCTGATAATTGAGAGTTTTGATCAGTTCGGAATATGGTTTGAGAACCTGTTGGTAAAGCTCCAGTTGAGATTCTATTCATCACTCCATCTAACAAATATGGATCTTGTATCCACCAAGATCTTGACAAAACAAAAAAATCACTTGCTTGAAAGTTTGGGTCTGCTGTCCCTTGGAACTCTACGTCGATTTCTATAGATCCAGTTACTCCCCTTACTTCATTAATGGAAAATGCCATAGAGCTACCATCGTTTCTACTATAGAGAGTAATAGTATCGTTTACACTAGAGAAATTTATGGTCCCAACAGATGTCGTTTCTGCTTTAGTGTCGATTGTAACTGTATAGGTTTTCTTAGCCGCATCCAGAACAGTAAATGATCTAATGATCCCATGATTTAAGTAAAACTGTTCGAATTTCGATCTAAAGATTAGATCTTCTGTGCTCGAACCTAAGAAATCTATGTTGAGGATATTTTGGGCGGTTATTTCAGAGTAGACTTTTTCCTTAAAAAGCGTCCCTACACAATATCCCAATTCAGGCCCTACATACTCTCGTCCAAGTCCATAATTTGCAGAAGACTTTTGAGCGAATGCTTGTTCGACCTGATTTATGCCACTTAAGGCTCCAATGACACTTCCAGGGGCTGAATTGGCTGTTCGTATAAAGTCGGTCCAAGGGTCGTTAAAACCGCCCCAAGGGGCTATTATGGTACATGTAGTTGTTTCTGCGGCATACTGAGACAGAGATGCAGGAAGAAGTTCGTCTGGCATTTCTGCATAAGGAATTGAACGAGCAGTATCTAGGACATCACTTCTTAGTAGAGGAACCCACCTCCATCTTGAATATCCGAGGTCGTTTTCAACTTGTGTTGCAGTAATAACATTAATAGCCATGACATTTGTTCTGTGTTATTGGTTGGTAAAAGTATTATACATTCGAACAGAAGGATTAGGCCATTTTTTCGAAAGACATTCTTAGCCTACTATTCTTTGTCATTTCGGCATCAATTTTATCACTGAGTGTTATTTTAAGCTCACCTAAAACTTCTTTCCCGCCACTTTCACTTGGGCCTCCATCGAGTCCAGCCATCTCTCTTCCCGAAGATCTTCTGTATTCTGCTTGTGTTGCCGCATCTGATACAATATCGCTTCTTACAACGCCACCCTTCCCTTTGCCTACTGCTCTAGGAGTTTGGGGTTTAGCTTTACCCCCTCTGTGAACAATAATACCTTGATTTCCACCAAGTGCTGTTGGGACTCTACCTCCAGTACTTTCTGGGGCATTCGCTCTAGCATCGGCATAAGCCTTTTCTCTTTCTTTTACTCTAGCGGCTTCGGCTTCGGCTTCAGCTTGTCGATCTGGGTCATATCGCACATGTCCACCTAGTGCAGTTGAACCCCACTTAAGTGCAGATTTATCTGCCCCTTTCAATTTTTCTAATTCGGATCTAGCGGCGGCTCTCTCTGCTGATGTAGCATCACGATCAAGAGCTTTGCTTTGGAGTTCTTTCATTCGAGTTATGTTTTGGCTATATGGTGTTGCAGGCAGTTTTTTATTAACCTTTGGCATACTAAGATAGTTAACACCTTCTCCCGCTGGCCTTGTATCTCGTCCTGCCCTACTTTTTGCAAGTCCCTTTCTAGCAATTTCTCTTGCTTCCTCATCCGACATTACTTTTTGGCCAATTGACGCTGTTGGGATTTTTGGAACACCCATCTTTTCGATTGGTCCTGTAAGATCCACTGTCCCAATGTCTTCTGGAACTGAAGCGTATCTGTCCAATACTGGAGTAGGTGTTGGAGTAGGTGTTGGAGTAGGTGTTGGGGCTTTGGAAGAAGGTCTAGTGGCTTTAGTGGATTTAGGTAAAACGTTCTTCTTGACTTCTTCTGGAATCGCTTCCTTTCCCATTTGCCTGGCAGTTGCAAGTCTAATCCCTTTTGAACGAGAAAGTTTCCCTTTTTCAGCTTTGGTCAGGAAGTCCTCCCATTCTATTCCTTTCTTGAATTGAGGTCCTTGAGCCTGTTTGGCAGGTTCCTTCTTAACCCTTCTAGATTGTTGACTTCCTGGCTCTGGAATGCCTTTTCGTTTTCTATATTCGGCATCCACCTTATCCATATACTCTTCCTCTCTTCTTATGGCTTCAGCACTAGCTTTCTTCCTTTTTTCGGCTCGATCTTGTCTGTTTTTTCGGATAATTTTCGACACTTTGGCTTTCCCATGAGCGATAGCTTCTTTATCATCAGTATATCCCATAACAGATGCCATTATGTCTCTAAATTCAGCTTCCTGTTCTTTAAGGCTTTTACTTCTGAAAACCTCTTCTTTCATCAATTCTTCAAAGACATACTCAGCTTGTGCCGCAATAGCGCTTCTTTTATCTTGTCCTTCTCCTTTTTGTAGGAGAACATGCATCCTTTCTTGTGCCGTGCCAACAAGCGATCCTCTTTTTATAGATAGTGCCTCCCCCATGCGAATAGCTTTGCTCATATCCTCTTGTTTCTTAGAACCAGAGGACATACTTACTGCAACCTCTTTATGGGCTTTCATCAACTCTGTCGCATTTTCACTTACGGCATGGACTTTTTTAATAATTTCATCCTCTGTCATCCCTAAAGATTTGGCAAGTCTTTCTGTACTTTTCGATATTGTGTAAGCATTAAGGTTACCTTCTTTAATTAAATTGTCAAGGTGATTCATCTCCTCCTTGACTATTTGAGATTGTATTGTCTCTGCCATTCTACTATCACGTTTGCGCAATTCTTTTATAGCAGTTCCCATACTATATTCAAGTCCCATCATCTCATAAGAATTTTCTTCAGCATTCTTCATGGAGCTTTGGATATTCATGGCCAAACTAGCAATGGCTTGAGCCTCTACCCCCTTAAATTCGTTCATCCTTGCATCAAGTTGATTCCACGACTCAATCTGAGTACTCATTATGTATTCCTGCTCTCTGGAAAGCTTCTTTATTTCTGATGTCGCAGTAGCAGTTCCCCCTTTAGGAGTGGCTCCTCCAGTTACAGGTTTTGCGGCTGGTTTTCTAGTAGGTCCTGTCGCAGGTGCAGGAGCGCCTTCCATTGGTCCTCTATGTCCTCCCCATGACAAGAATTGTTTTACATCTACTCCCCAATGCATTGATCCATCTGAAAGCGTTTGACTCGCGCCAGAAAATCCTTTAGCAATATCTCTTTGCCTTCTAACAATTGCCTTGCTAACTTTGACCTGTTCCTTCTGAAGAGATTTGAGTGTTTTAGAATCGTTTCTCCCAGAATCGTTAAGCTCTGTCATCTTATTGGAGATCTCTTGGCTATATTTGAGAAGTCCCTGCATTTTTGGATCTTTCTGCATCTGTCTCAACATAACTGGAGGTATGCCCATTGGACCTGGAGCGGCAGATGGCGCAAAAACATTTGTAGCTTCTGGAGTCGTTCCACGAGATCCACCTGCGACCGCTCCTGCAAAAGCAGTTACCGTATTTGCCCCTCTTCTAGTCCTTCTTTCTTGACCTGGAGCACCTTTACCACCTTCTCCTGTTCTTACATCGATCTTAACGGATTGGAGGTTATTGCCACCACCAGACCAAGTATGAAGTGCTCGACTGAACTCACTTTCCATAAACCCTTGTTTATTGATGTTTTGTTCTAAAATTGCTCCTTTTGTATTCTCATGCTCTCTATTATCACCTATGTATCCAGCAGTTGGAGCGGCACCTTTGCCCATCATATGTTGTTGGAAAGCCTGGGCAGATCTTCCATAACCAAAGATGTCATCAACTTGAGCACCAGCAAATGCTCCCGCTTGGAATCCGCCAATGGTGTATTTTGAAGGTGCGGCCATTCTAGCTTTTGAAGCCTCAGACCCTTGAATAGTATATCCACCAAGAGCCATCGTATTAAGAAAGTCAATCCCTGTTACGCCTTTTACAGAATCCATTAACTGAGTTACACCCATCTCCTGGGTTCCGATGATAGCCTCAAACTCCCCAGCACCGAACGACATCTCTCTCAAAGCGTCAAGATAACCTTCACGTATATCTTTTGTTAGTTCATAGATTTTATTTTGAGCGCTTAAAGATTTTTGTTGCAAGTCATTGAAGTCACCTATTTGTTTATTAAGGATACCATGAATCATTCGACGTTTATTATCTGTGACACCCATTTCTTTAAGAGTAGCCAGCCCTTGGCCAAGAGCCGCTTGTATACCTTCTGTGGTGTCTTGATTCTTTGCGGCATTAAACGTAGAGAGCATGATCATCTTAGCCCTTTCTCGCTCTTCCTTCGTTAAGCCTTTCATGATCTTTTCATCTGAGACTTCGATGGCAACTCGTTGATCCTGAAGCTGTATTTGTTCTTGAATCGCTTTAATATTATCGTATGACAAATTTACTTGTTTCTGCATCATCTGAATTGATGCACCCATACCAAATTGAGCATTTTCCATCAAAGTTCTTTCAGTATCCAACCTGGATTCCAATACTGAATTCATTTTCAAATGCTCGTCAACCGCTCCTCTAATAACTTTACTAACTGCGTCTGCCGCTGTTTTCTGATTATCGATAACTGTCTTCTGTTGCTCTGCTATTTTAAGAACTTCTGTTGTTAGACTTCGACGCATGAGTTCGTTAGCATTCAACTCATCCATCTTCTTCTTGACAGCATCTAAGTCATTAATCTGTTTCGCCGCTTGAACATCAAGCTCTAACTGAATACCTTCTTCTCCAAGTTGTCGGATTCTATCCTCGATAGCTGAAACAGCTTCATCCAGAGTCCCTAGACGATTTTTATCAACTCCAAGGCCAATCATAATTTCTCTTCTGGCCCCTAATACTTCATCCAAGTATCTCTGTGCTTCTTCTGTTTCTTTTAAAATAACTTGGAATGCTTCACTATATGCCTCTGATGCTTGTTTGGAAGTCATAACAAACATTTCGTTTAATGCGTCGATTTGTGAGTAAATAACATCCCTCTGAGAAGCTAACAATTTGAGGTTTGCTTCATGAGTTTTCTTAATTCTTTCCCATCTTTTGAGCATTTCTCCAAGAGTATCTGACTCATCTTTGATCCCTGTGAGTGAACCAGTTCTGAATTTTTTTCTACTTCGTTGATCAGCCTCCTCATTCTTCTTTTTTTCTAGTTCTTCTCTATTAATGGCTTCTGAAATCTTTTGACCAACAATACCGCCAATAGTAGCTCCAATCATTGTCCCCGCTGGGCCAGCCAAAGATCCAAGCAATCCACCAACAATAGCCCCACCGCCAGCGCCGACACCAGAAACAGCACTTCTTCTTAAGGAATCCCCTTTGTCAAACCCTGCACTTCTAGATCTTGAATATTCCCCCATCCCACTCATGACAGCCCCAATCACTGCCATTGGGATGGCCATCTTCATTCCTGCCATCATTTGAGAGCCTGCACCCCCTGCGCTTCCCGCTCTCATTCCAGCGCCTGCTTCTTGCCCACCTCTTCTTAGAGCGGATCTGACATATTCCGAATTTCTTCTATCTGCGATCCTTCTGCCTCTATTGGCAATTTGATCACCCCTTATTCGTCTATTGGCCCCTTGCTCAATGGTGTCTGTCCATCTTCTTGCAGACTCTTCAAAGGCATCTGCTCTACTTCTAGTTGCAGAGGCTACCGCAGAAGCGGCTCTCCCAGCCCCTCCTCTTCCTCTACCAGCAGAAGCGACACCTTCACCAGCCCTTCCTATGGCATCACTTACATCTTCTGTCTTATCTCTTATTTTTTCTAATGAATCAAGCCAAATCTCAAATCTTTTGGGCACTTTACCAATCTGACTAGCGATGCCTGTTCCCATAAGTGTGGTCAATGCTTGGAACGCACCAACAACCAGAAATACCTTTTCTGGCAGACTATTCATATATTCCAGTACTTTGGACATACCCTCTGCAATGGTTTTTATATGAGGTTCAAGAGCTTGCCCCATCTTCAATACAGCATCTGCACTTTGTTGTTGTACTTTGGCTACTGACTTATTGGTTTGTAGAAGATCTTGCTCTTTTTGGTTGGTTTCTGTAGTATATTTTAAGAGACGTTCTCTTTGTTGAGCACTCATGTTCCCATATTCACCAGCAACCGCCAATGACGTTCTTAGAACCTTCAACCTTTCTCTTGCTCCTGCGGCCTCATCTTTATCACCAGTTCTGATCTCCTCCATAACCTTACTGACTTCCATCATAGCATCTAAAGCAGGAGGATAGCTCTCAAAAACACCTAACAAATCTTGAGCGACTTCTTTGGCAACTTTTACATTAGGTCCGAACTGTGTTTGAAGGATCTTCGCGAATTGAGCTATCTGTTGAACAGTAGGAGTCATTCCAACATAACCAGAAGCAACACTTTGAGCAAAATCAACGAATTCTTTTTTGGAGAAACTTGTCTCTTTGCTGACATATCGCATGGTGTCGGCCATATTTTTATTGCCAACCCCGAATACTTTATATGTCCTTTCCAAATCATAAAGAGACTGGTTGTACTCAAGAACACTATTCATTGCATTCCCGATAGAGAATGTCTGAGCGCCAAATGCTCCAAGGAATTTATTAAACTCCGCGCCAGCGGCCCTCATTGCACTTTGCATTTTGTGAAGTGCTTTTATGTTGTCTTTAATTTTCTCAGAATAAGTTCTAGATTCTTTGGCTATTTTTTCTTTTGCTAAGGCATGCCTTTTTTCTTCAATCCTTGCTTCTTTGGTTTTCTTAATGCTTTCTTTGATAGCATTGAGTTCTTTTATAATACTTTCCCGACTTCTATCAGTGAGTTGGCTATTTCTTCCTTTTTCTTCAGCCTCTTTTCTTATAGCTTTGATAGCTTTGTCAATATTACCAGACATACGTCCGTAACTAATCAAAGTGTCTTCAACAGTCTTGTGTAATTCATTTTGAGCTTCGGCACTTTTCTTGGATTGAGATCTAATAGACTCCAGGGCTTCTTTGTATTTTTTGAAAGCACTATCTACATCTTTTACGGACTTGATGAAGTCTTTGAGTTTATCTTCACTCATACCGAGAGATTTTGCAAAATCCTTAAGATTTTTTTCGGCCTCTTTAGTGTTTAAGGAAAGACTGGCGGCTCTTTTAAGAGCTTCAATAAAGTTATTCAACTGAGTCATTTGCTCAGGAGTAACAACCAAATCTTCTATAAAATCTCGTGAAATGTCTGCCATTTATTAAACCGTACTTTTTTCCAAAATACCTTGCTCTAATTTTGCCAATAAGAGTGATACTGATAATATGTATCCTGCATGGACGATAGAATTCTCACTAAATTCCATCATTACATTTGGAGGTTCTTCTGTTTCTGGGATTTCAGGATATCCCATATCCCCAAACTCACCTTTTGCTTTATTGTAAGCATCATAATCCAGTTTTGTTCGTTCGTATTCCATCTCAGAATCTGTCTTTGAAAAGGTTGACAAGTCTAAATTCTCAAGAATCTCTCTTCTGGCATTATTAAATGCCCCAACAAGCCCCCCTTTGTTTAGATAAGTTCCACTAATAACACCATTGTATATCTTGTAAACTACTTGATCGACTTTATTCAAACGTGGTATATAAGGTAACGCATTCAGCATTTCCGCATAATCAGAGAGTTCGTTCGATCTTATCAATGCTTTTGTTTTGTCCCAATATTCTTGGTCTCCTAATGCACCTAGAATCTCGTTTGAGAAATGATGCAGGAAGAAACTAAATGTGTTATGAAGTCTTTCTCTTCTTTCTTTCTCTCTCTTGCCCTTCTCTTTTTGTAAGAATTCTTTAGCTCCCCAATGACTTTCTAAATCTTTTGTCTCTTGAACATATTTGCTTTCATAAGCATTTACCATTTTTCCCATAGACGTTGCTATGGCATTCTCTTCTGCTTCTGAAGATTCGACTGAGTCAAATGCTGATAGATATGTTGCGTAATTAGATAGATATTCGCGATATTGCCCTCTAGCTAATAATGTAGACAATGTTTTATAAATGAAGGGATATTGCCTGAATTTTGCCGTGTTATTCATTAATGAACCCAACACACTAGAATAAAATTCTGAGACATTGTCAGATCGAGGGTTCGGTCTTCTAGAGAAAGATTTCCCTGCATTTTCAAAAAGGTAAACTAAAGCTTGAGGGACTTCTTTGACAGACAACTCTCTTGTAGGAAACGTCTTTACAAAGTCATGGAAATCTTTTTCTTGACCTTCTGCCAATTTGAGAAAAAGATCTTCAATTTTCTTATTCTTGGAGGTACAAGCTAACTTATTTAGGTCCTGGAGTAATTCATAGGGGATCATAACACAACACCGACAAAAGATTATTTAATCTTTTATTCAAATAAATGAATCACAAGACCTTTAGAAAAGTCCGTTGCCAGCGATTTTTTCAGATACCTTTGCTCTCAAAGCCTTGACAATTTTCGGATGTAGTTGAGCCATATCTGTAAGTGGTCTCTCCATAGTCCATGATCTAACCAATGTCATGAGCCTAACATTTTCAAGCTCTATGAAGTCAGCAAATTGAGCATCTTCAATACTTTGAATGGGCCTGGAGTTCATGATATACTCAGTGTCTTTTTGACTAGGGTATTTAAAAGTCATATTGAAAGAATGAGTTTTCTTGTCAGTACCTTCATACTCTTCGTCAAAATCTTTGATCACTGGTTCTCTTAGATCATCAAGATAATACTCAACATCTATCTCGAAAGTGTCACTTTCTGTAATGAAGATGTCGTCATTGTTATCAACCTTAGGCTTTTCAACTTTTGGCTTTTCGGCCTTAACTTCCTCGACCTTTGGTTCTTCAACCTTTGGTTCTTCAACTTTAACTTCCTCAACCTTTGGTTCTTCAACCTTTGGCTTTTCAACTGTAGGTTTTTGCTCGTCCATTTTTTTCTTTCCTTTTTGTCTTCTGCGCCTTCTCATATTTCTCTCATCATTTTTGTTCCAGGCTTCATTGTTGACCTGGCCTCAGATTTGAATTTTTGTGCTTGCGCCTTAGCGTCCAATGCGGCATTCTTTACCCTTTTCATGTAATTATGTTTTTGAATCCATTTATAAGGTAAAGATGCAATATACGTGGGAGTCCAGCCATATTCTTCAATAAAGCTGAGTTCCACAAGGTCTCTCATAATATCAGGATCTACAGCAGTTGTTATGGACCCCGTGCTCATAAAATAGCCTAACAACTGCTCATCTATTTTTTTTCCTCTTCCTCGCTCAAATAAGTTATCTCATCATAGGCGTTGAGGATAGTTTCGGCAATCTCTGGAGCCAAACTTTTAATAGATTTCTCTGTCACTCTAACAGGGACTTGATTACCTTTGTTGTCGGTTGCTGTCGCATCCCAACTATGAATCAATTGGACAAGTCGGTTCTCTTTGTATAACTTATAATTGAATCGACGGTTTCCTTCCCCGTCCAATTCAATCCCACCTTCTTGTAAGTCATTGTAAAGCCCCCAAGTCAACTGTTTCATTTTAACAGTAATCTTCTTCAGCTTTTCCTTATCTTCATCTGTTAGGTCTTCAGAAGTTTTGAACTCTTGTTCTGAGTAGGATTGATAATGCAGTCCTATTTTTTTGTAGTAGATAATGACATCTACTGTGCTGTCTTCTTTGATAAACATAGCACAACTTTCTCCTATTGTTATGTGTTGGTATTATACAGAAAAAAGCCCTCTAAAAGATAGAGGGCTAGAAATAGAAGGTGGTCCCTTTTTATTAAAGGGACCTTGATAAATTGTGCAAATGAGTAACTTGGTATTATGGGGAAGCAGAAAGATCCCAAGGGAATCCAGTCTGATGGGTAACTCCCGTAAATCCAACTGTTGAAATGACAGGACCCGTATTCAAGGTAGGTTCTACCCTGTGGAATCTAACTTTCATTTCGGTTGTTGAAGATCCACCCGTACAATTACTGCTCAATCCAAACTGGAGGGTATGTACTCCGTCTGCACAATAATCTTCGAATGTTTCAGCCCCGTTAAAGTCTGGTGCATTGTAAACAGAAAGCGTTCCAGAGATCTGTCTGATACCAGGAACAATATCGAATGGGAACAAGTCAGCTTGACCCAAACCATATACTGTTTCAATGTTGTTGTTCACGGTGAATTCGAAATTACTGAATTTAATATCAGTCAAAACGGCAGGGATGTCGTTATTTACTGGGTCAGTTGCACCGCCAGCAATGATTGTGACGTTGACTTTATCCCAAGTAAGCAACTTTTCCGCATCAGTGAAGTGAGGTGGAGGATTGGAACCAAACGCATTTGCGCTTGTACCAATAACATCCAAAGAAAACTGAGCAACTTCACCAGCCGCTACTGAAAAATTGAAAGTATTTACAAAGAGGTTTTCAAACAATCTGTCTCTGCTACAGAAGTAATAAAGCTGGATATCTTTAGTACTGAGACCACCACAAGCATCGCCTGCGTCATCTCTACCAGCGGCCCATTGGATCACGCTGTCTGTTCCAGATAGAAATGTTTCGGTGACGGGTCCGCTAATGCTTCCGCCAACCTCGATTTTACCGTATACGTAGGCATCCCTGTCCCAGTCACCTGAAACAAGGTCGGGTGCCTCGATTTCTTGTCTTGCAGTGATATTAGCATCGGAGAATCGGAGTTGAGTACCACCGATATCTGCAATACCTCTATAACCTGCATTTACTAAACCATTAGCTCCTATTGACATATCATTTATCTCCTTCTTGTCGCAATTGATTTAAGGTTTCTCCCTAAATCTGCACCAATATTAATTATATTCTCTAACTTTTTACAAAATCCCTTTGTTACGATACTAAAATGCCATAGGTGCCCTGTACGACACTCCACTGCTGTATAAATCGGCGGCGTGACCATTGACATAATCGTACAAATAGTCCTCTATCATATCATTAATATCTGTATACGCAGAGGCCGTATCGGTTCTTCTCTGCTTAACACCATTCAAGACCAATTCATCCAAACTCATAACCAAAAGTTCAGGAAGATTAACTCCATCAGTATCTCTTGCGCTTGTTCTAATCCTGAAGTAATAGCTTACCTCAGAAATAAAAGTACCAGCACTTTGTGCGAGAATATTACCTAAGAAATCAACATTAATCGTTCTGGTGTTGTTAGCTGTCTCATCATATATTCTAAATGTGGCCATTCTCTTTCCTCCTTAAGCAGACGAACTGCTTGACTCAGATTGAGAACTCATACTCTGAGAACTCATACTCTGAGAACTATCACTTTGAGAACTATCAGACTGAGAACTCATACTCTGAGAGCTACTAGATTCACTTTGTGAACTTTCAGATTTTGAACTCATACTCTGCGAACTCATACTCTGCGAACTCATGCTTTGAGTACTTGAGCTATTACTTTGTGAGCTTCCAGATACTCCACCAGAACTACTTGAACTTTCTGAGTAATTTTCAGATGAAGTCGAGCTTTCTGATTGACTGGATGAACTATCACTTGAAGACTGACCATATTCTGCTTGATCAACAAAATATTCAATCCAACCATTAACCAACTCTGTGAAGTCAGCGGCAGGTGAGGAGGCTCCAGGAGCCACATCAGCCAAATCTTTAATTAAATAGGTAGGAAACGTAGATCCATCAACCTTCCTGATACTCGTAGATATAAGAAGATATGAATCTCTCGTCATCAAACCATCAGACAATATGGCAGTCTGCAAATTTACAGATACTGTCGAAGTACTGCCATCTTCTTCATGAAATATTTGAACAGTTGCCATGTTTACAACCCCTAAATATAAAGTTTTAAGTCTTATTCTATATCAAATTGCCGAAACCCTTTCAACAATTTGTTATTTTTCCCCTTTAATCACTTGAGCTAGAACATTCGCAATCATCGTCAGGATCAAAGCAAATAACCTTACGATCATGCTGTGGAAATTCAAGTTCGTTGACTTCCTTACCGAACCAACTAAGTTCTGATGCCCTAAGGACTGCGCTACCCTTTTGCTTAACCCCAAATGTGACATTGTCTACACGGGCATCATAATAATATCTCTTCATCCTGATTGCTACAGCAAATTCAGACAAAGAAAAATCTGCTTCAAATTCATGATCAACTTCCAAACGGATCTCACAATCTATGATATCCCTGTTGATAATCTCGTATCGAGAACACCTTGGAGTCTCATTATCTTGAAAAGAATAATTCTGACTTTCTGTAGTAATGACAAAGTTCTCTCGATTCTCTTCTGTATCACATACATAAAAGTAAACGTCACCCTCCGATACTGGCCTAGTCATAGGTGCTTGATAATCATTTATGTTAATGTGCAAACTATAATTGAGTACATCATATACTGCTTTTGAATATTTACTGAGGATTCTCATGCCCTCTTCCGTTTCAACTGATTGCCCATAAACAGTAACTGTTATTCTGGACTCTTCTGATAATCCACCTTGAAGGTAAATCCATTCATTCGAAATACTGACAGGTTCAACAGTAATTGCTACAGCATCTGTTGGAATAACTTCTCTATCCCCAAAAAGAACATTCTCTTCATAAAGAGGATCATGACCTATTGTCTTCTGTATAAAAGCTCCATCAGAAACCAACCAATTATCGATAACATCAGTTGTTAACGTAATCGTTGTCGTATCAACAATCTCTTTAATAACCGCATACTCAAATCTTTGATAATGAGGAGATGTTTCGTCATTGTAACCATAGTCAATAAGAACTATCTCTTGATTAGGATGGAAGTGAAAAGAGTTCTCTACACTAAGAGTAGTATCGCCAGTTGTCGCATCTGTTGTTAACTTAGTTTTGGCGATCAATTCTTCTTTGATCAAATCAATTATAGCATCAACTACTCCAGTAATTTCCATTATCCAGAATATCCCGTTTTTATATCGCGATACCAATCGCCAAGTCGCAATTCCATATCACCACTTTTCTCTTTTTCAATCTCTTCCATGTTTTTTCTAAGTCTAGACATTGGTTTCAAACGCCCCTGATCCAATGTATCAAAAGATCCATTGACACAAGATTTGTAAATTTCCATTTTTCTAGCATATCTAGCGAATCTGTTCTTTATCCTCATGGAGACTCCCTTCCAAATTGAATATCATCAGTAGGTGTTTTGTAAGAATCAAATAAACTATGTCTTGCGAATCTCTTGCCAACATGTTCTTGACCCATCAAGATCACATTTCCAGTAATAATACTGTCCATAGAAAACATAGCAAGCTTTCTTTGCTCTGTTCCGTACTGAGAGACATCTGGAGACTGTTCTGCGGCAAATAGGCGGTCATACGCATACGATACGGCCAATCTAGCTGTAACCAAAGGAATAGGATCTGGATATTCCAATATGCTGATTAAACTATCAGCGTCATAACTGGAAGTAACTGAGTTCAGAATCAATTGATCTAAATTAGGAATTGATTCAATAACCGCTTCTTCATAATCACATTCACTTTGAAGTCTAACTAACTGACCTTTGGCGAATGGCCCAGTATCATGAACTGAAACTTTTACATTTGTTCCAGAAGAAACATTATTGAGGATCTCTGTTTCATGGATTTTGATTCGCCTCAATGGACATACATATATTGGGCGAAGTCTTGCGTCAACTTCCTGTTGGGCAAACTTAATGAATTCGCAAATCTGATCTGGAGTAAATTTACTCCTATTTGTATTATCACATTTGCCAGGAACAGGAGTTCCTATGTTTCTGTCGCCAACTGTAACATTCTCAGGTAGTAATGTGATGGCATTTTGAACTGTACAATACATACTTCACTCCAAAAAAAAGCACTCTTGTTATTTATTTCAATAACAGGAGTGCTTTTCCCTATGGAGCTAGGTCTATAGTTTTATAGATCGTACAGATAATCCCCGATATTTATGAACTCAAAAGCTACATCATTTACTCTGTTCACTTTATCGGTTGTTTCTGAATTCCTTTCACTACATTCACAAATTCCATCATACCAAGGAAAAGTACATTGCGTACATAATCCATTCGCTTTTGCCCAAGCGATATGATCTTTAAGATACTTTCGTTTCTCTTTCCGTTCTTGTTTAGTCATTATTTGTTTTTCTTTTGGAAATCTGCTTGCGCTCTAATGCAAGAACCCTGAGAAACAGAATAAAATGGACTTTTGGAATGCCTTACTTGCCAGACATCAAATGGAAACTCAGAATCGTCCAAGCATTCCTTAAACATCTTACAATATCCCTTAGGCATCGAAGTCCCCCCAGAAATTACAATTTCAATTTCACCATCAATCTCTGCGTCTTTGGACCTAAATTCCTGAGACATATGATGGATAATACGATTGATTGTCTCTTGGTAGTAAATTCTTAAAGCCGCGAGAACTCTATCACTCATATCAAATGATCCAAGATCAAGTTTCTTTTCTTTTTGCTTCAGAACTTTACTTGGAGCTACTCCTGTTACTTTTGACGCTTGTTCGTCAATATAATCTCCACTCTTCGTAATTGAGAATGTGTTTAGACTCATTCCTTTCAAGCAAAGAGCAACATTTGTCATTCCACCTCCGCAACTAATTGCAACGCCAGTCAAAGGCATTTCACCGTCATCAGTTTTAGCAATAGGAGCGCAGTCATAGGCAACGGCCATACCTTCATTTACAGGTTTGGCATCATATCCCATTTGATCAAAGAAACTTTTAAGAACCATTTCGTGGAATCTGTTGTCCATATCTCGATCAAGAGGATTGGCAGGAACTGAGAACCTAAGTGGTTCGTTATCTACAATTGGTTCTCCAACAACAGCTTTGATAATGTAGAACAACAACTCAGAGGATTCTTTAAGATTTGGATTAAGAATACCATCTTTCATTGGTCGAACAACTTCACCTTTACCAATTGCATTTACAAGTCTCAAAGCGTCTTCGCCAACGATATAATATTTCTTTCCGACTTTTACATAAAGATAGTCACTTCTATCCAAAAGATCGACAGCTTCTTCTGAAACGTCCAGTGGATAAAGCATATCTCTATGGAATCTGTTGACAAAAGTTCCATCTTCGGTTTGTCTTGCTACAACGATGTTGCTTGTTCCAACATCAACACCTACTCCAGGCTTGTACTTCTTTTTACCAGCCTTTTTCTCAACGGGAGTCTCATCTACATCAAGTATATCATCGCTCATTTTTAGTCCTCCAGATCAGTTAGTAAATCGATTGTATTGTTAGTCTGATCATTATCTTTCTTTGTTTCTTTGACTCCACCCAGATCATCAAAGTTAGATGATTTATCACCTCTTTGTATCGTCATTGTTTTTGCCAATTGGTCCATTGAGGAAGTGTCATCAAATTCATCTTCTTCTTTGGAAGAATCCTTATATATTATACCAGAATTCTTGGGTAAATCTATACCTTGGGACACTTTATTTGCTATTAAATTAGCCAAAGCTTCGAGGTCAACATTATTGCCCTGTTGATCTTCTTTTGGCAGTTCCGCTGGTTTAGACCTTTTTCTATAATCAGCCATTAGAATATCTTTGTTTGTGGTAGTGGGGATTGTTTCTGTTTTTTCTGCCAACCACCAAAATCAAAAATATTTAGGTGATTGCATTTCTTGTTTCTACACTGGAACGAAAGTGTTTTTTGTTTAAAATCAAATTCTAGGCAAAGGTCATCATCTTTTTGCATAAAAAGATTTGTACAAGCTTCGCATCTACAAGCAATTTGCATAAGGCATCTCCTTTTGGAGATATTATACAAATTTTACCAAGCCCCTTCGATACCAACATTCTCTTCTTCAGATGGTGTTTGATTTTCAGATGGTGTTTGATTTTCAGATGGTGTTTGATTTTCAGATGGTGTTTGATTTTGAGGGGGAGGTTGCTGTTGTTGTGGGTTCCAATAGTGATCATTAAGATATTTTTCAACAATATTGACCGATCTTTCTAATGTTTCAATCGATCCTTGATTAAATGTAGAAGGATCTTTGCCCAAATAACTCTTTAACACATTCATATGAGATTTAAAATTCCCACTTTCCCCTGCTGAAATCTTTTTTAAGTTAAAAATATGTCGATTTCCCTGAGCTTGATTTCCCTGAGCTTGGGTCAATGTTTTTAATAAAGCAACATATTCTTTTAAATCGTTAAATGATTCTTGAGTTACTTCATTTATACGATTTGGATCTCCCAATATATCAACAACTTGTTGGGCAGATTGTCTTCGTGCAATTAGCTCATTATTTCCAGCCATTTGATTAGATCGTTGCTGTTGTTGTTGTTTAAATTCATTTAATTTAGCAATCACACCATTTCTGAAGTAATCTAGATTATTCTGGAATTCCTGAGAATTTACATCACCAAATATGTTGAGATTTTCTTGTACGATAGCATCCCCAAGAGTAAAATCGTTAGTCATATAATCTATCGCATCATCTGCACTATAACGTGGCATTACTTTTATATCTGTCGTAAACTCATTAAAAGATCTCATTATTAAATGATCTAAATTCTCGTCAATTATTCGTATAGGTGGCTGTTCTTCAGCAGTCTGCTCTTCAGCAGTCTGCTCTTCAGCAGTTTCTGCACCTTCTGTCACAACAGTAGCTCCATTATTGATCGCGGTAAAATATGAAAATAGCTTCTGAATTTCATTAAGGTCAAGATTCTGATAGCTACCCATTTTCTTAATAAGATTCTGCAACTCTGTAGTCAATTCTACTGTCTGACCGTTTTCAGCGGCCTCAACAATTCTTCTAATGGCACTGGCCGTTTGTTGGTTTGTTAATTTTTCACTGAGTTTATTTAAATAAGAAAGGACATAGCTTGCCTGCTGTTGATCAACACTCATCGTTGGGTTCTCTTCCAACGTTTCAAGTAGTCTTGTACAATTTGCTTGTTGAGCTAGGGTAACATTTTCTGAAAGAACTTCAGCAGGAATACCACTTTCTTCTGGTTCAGTCTCAGATTCTGGTTCAGGTTCTGTCTCAACTGACTCAGGAATAGTATCTAAGAATCTCAAAATAGCATCTGCTTGAGACTTGGTGATCTTTGTAAATTCCCCTCTTATGAAATCATCTAACCCTGCTACAGTTGAATCAGGAGTGTCTACTGGAGTTGTGCCAGTTGATCCAGATTCTTCTCCTCCCTCAGGAGCGGTAGGAGCAGTAGGAGTTGTGCCAGTAGATTCATTTCCTCCTGTTCCAGGAGTTGTGCCAGTAATCTCAGGAGCCGCAATTTTCTCTAACATTTCATTTGAAGACGCAACATTAGGCATTATTCTTGTACCAGTAGGAGTAGATATTTGTTCAGGAGCCGCAGTGCCTCCAGGCAATGCGACTGGCATATCTGCTCCATCAACAGGTTCCGCTATAGGTATCGGATTATCAATAGTGTGTTTGATTTGTCCAAGGATCTTCTTGCAAAGCTCAATATTGGCCGCATTCATTCCTGTAACATTTGCACGATTGTTTTCCAAATCTGTCAATGCCGCTCTTATAGATGTTTCATCTGAACCGATTAGTTGTGCGATGTAATTCATGGTATTCTGGTCAGATCCAGACTCTTCTTCAACTTCTTCAGTACCTTCGGTTTCTTCAGCGCCTTCAGCACCTTCGGTTTCTTCTCTTTCCCCGCCAAATGTTTCCGCAAAATTCTCTCCCATCAATTCTTTGGTAAAATTGGTATTGAGAATCTTCTGAGCACTTGCTAACATAGCGTCTGCTTGTTGTTTTAGCTCTTGGATCTTTAATTCATATTCTTCGCCACCATCTCTTCCATGCCATTCTCCTTCAAGGATACCTGCATCTCTAACATATCTACCAAAGAAATCAACAAGATTTTCCCAAGATCGTTTCAACCAATCAAGGTCTTCTGTGAATTGTTGATCAACATCCTCTTTATGCCATTGTTCGCCCTTCTGTTCACCTGGATCAACCAGTTGATAACCTTCTGGGACACCCTGCTTCCCTGTCAAGTTATCCCATGCCCCTCTAAGACGATCTCCGAGGCCCTGTGCGGTTCGAACGAACACTCTCGACTCTTGATTCAACTTAGCATGTCTAAGCAGAATATTAATCTCCTTAGCGTCATAATAGGCTTGAGGATTGTTGTCTCTTAGATTCTTAGCATATGAAATGAGTTTCTCAGGTAAAAGTCCATAACCTTCAAGATTGGAAGAAAGACGAATTATGTCTTTTATATAAGCACTAGAAGGGACGAGGCTCTGCATGCCACCCATATTGGCCATGTATGCTTCAGCACTATTTAATGTTTGCTCATAAATTACCCGAGCGGCATCGGCATTCTGATTCAACTGTTGAGCATTATTTTGAATTTCTTCTGTCTGAGTCATCAAAGTATTAACAATATTTTGGAAGATTACTCTGTGCTGTTCTGTCATCATCTGAGCTTGAGGATATCTTTTCATGAAATCTGTTAATGTTTGGTCAACATTCAATGAGAAATCATTCAAGCCTGTTTGCATTTCTTCCAATGCGTTATAAATATCTGTATTTTCTTGAATTGCCGCATCAATTTCACTAGATGGATCTGGCAAATTGGGCTGTTGAGCTATTTTTTTAATTTTCATATTTTTGTTCGCCTTCTTCCACTTTAAATTCTTGTATCTTGGCGGCAACTTGGTTTTAGCCTTATATCTTGCCTTAAACTCTTCGTCTTTAACGCCATAATGGTCAATCAATTCCATAATCCGTCCAATCTCTGCACAAAGTAATTGAACTTCTCTTGGATTTGTATAAACCTTTGTTAACTCTTCAGATGAAGGAAGTTGTCTAATTCTCTCATTAATGGTATCAAGTGCGTCCGTTTCAACAAAAGCCAATCCAGACATCTTCAGTCCATGAATAATGGACATCATATCTTGTAAATCGATGTTTTGAATTGGCTCCATCTCAATTCTCCTTTTATGGAAGTCTTGGGATCGAAGGAACGTTTACCATGCGAATTTTGCCAACTGAAGCGGCTTGAGGTCTGTCACTTACAATCTCTTCAATTGGTTCTTCATCTAACTCTTCGTCGTCTTCCACAACTTCGTCTTCAATAGCTTCTAACTGTCTTTTGGACTTAATACCGTCTGCGGCCATTGCCAAAAGGACTTCTGCCATTTCATCAAGTTTGTCATAGAATACTTCTAGTTGTTGTTTTCTATCAGCCAAATCCTGAGCATCGATACAAGTCTGAACTTTGTCTTGGAAATCTCCCAACTCTTTCATAAGAGTCAAGACAGCGCTAGTACCCGCACCTTTTTTCTTCTTGCTTTCAGATCCAGCGATTGTGATAATATTACTGTTCATATTATTCTCCATACTAAATAATCATTTAGATTTTTTCTCAAAAATGCAAAGCCATCCCTTCAAATTTCGATGAACTCTCCACAATTCTGACAGATTATAACGACATAACTGTCTTCGTCATCAGAGACTTCGTCATCAGAGACTTCCTCTCTAACAACTTCTCTTCCACAATATGGGCATCCGTCTTTTACCCAGTTATCATCTTCCATTAGTTACCACTCTTATAGAGGTATCTAAACCACCTACTCCTACCTCCAGGTAATGTGTATTCAGGAGTAACTGCAATAGCAATCCCTGGCAATCTCTTGGACTTCACATTCTCTGCAAACTTCTCCCAAGTATCTTTATAATCAGCATAAAGATCTTTGAAAGTTTGTTGAGCCGCTCTGGCGGCTTCTTCAGAGTTAATGTTGTCTGGACCACCAAAAATCAACATAACTTCTTGGAAATTCAATCCAAAAACGAGTCGTCTTAATGCAAGTATAGCCGCCCACAACAAGATTCCAGCATCCCACTCTAATGGAGCTTGCTCTAAATTAGCATAATTCTGACTAGCAGGAGGAACGCTGTTCATCATCTGCAATCCAAATTTAAGGAACGACAATAGTTCTTCCTCACTAAAATATGCCATACTGTAGCAAACGTTAATATAGTCCTCTGGGGCCATTAGACGATCAAGATAAATCTTCCCTTTATAGTCAGCATGCCAACCATCATCCACAATTCTCGTATTATTCAAACGAACAATTGGTCTAGGATCTTGATTCCAGTTACGATTCATATTGTAAATACCAAAATCAAAGATGGTTGAGAACTTACTTGTCTTTTTGGTTACATCTGTAAAATTAATCGATTGAGAACCACATCCTTCAACTAAAGTCAGTTTGCCAGAAGATTGTGGGTCTCCTGTTCCTACAGTTGTTAGGATACTCGTTGGGACATAAGTTTGATCAGAATCATGATGAAGTCCCTGAGATGTTGAGGATGAAGTTGTTGTTGAGCTTGAGTCTAAACTAGAAGAACTACTAGATGTACTTGTGCTACTAGAACCGCTGGAATTACTTTGAGAGTTTGAGCTACTGGAATCGATGCTTGAAGAACTACTAGAGTCAGTTGACGAAGAAGATTCATTATATAAATCCTGGTGAACGGTATACTTTTGTCCATTGTGGAAGTATATATCTCCAGCCTGAGCATGATAGTTATTGCCATCCAACTCAAAATAATAGAAATGCTTTCTTCTTTTTTGCTGATTCTCTTGACGGATTCTTCTGCCTTGTTCCCAATAAACAGGAATGTGTTGGGCTTCATATATGAAGTCATTGTTCAGATCTAATAACAACTGCCTAGCTCTGTTTGATGTCTTAATCGAAAGCCCTTTGCTTAAAAAGTTGATATAAGAATTCAAAGAGAAAACACTAAATACATTTGTAATTTCTTGTACGCTGTCGTTCCCACTCCATTGAAAAGTCCATTTGTCATAATACTCTCCTAATGGGAGGTTTGCAGGAACATACCAGTCTACATAGTAAATACCTGTTGCCTCTAATTGAGCAGAAGCAACATCAAGTACTGTAACACCATCAGTGTCGATAATTTCTACCATTGGTTGCCCAGATGGGTTGGCCAAAAGCCCATCGCTAATAAAGCGGGTATGCAACCTGACAATCTCATTCTGTAGTGCATTAGTTCTTGACTGAACGGACATACTTAGTCTTCCTTATCGTTTAACTTTTTTCTTTCTTGGTTTTTGACTTTTTTGACACAACGCTCATATTTTTCAGGATCTTTGTCCTTATCGACTGTAGTGTGGCAAACTGCCCAAGGATTGTACTCAAAACTTTCAGCTTCTTCAGTTGACTTTTTCTTGGCGGTACAAACACTACATTGTCCAGCATCGCTCTCTTTCTTCTTTTTGCCTTTTCTTTTTCTTTTGGCGACATGTTGTGGGTCTTCTTTCTCAAGAAAAATTTGAGAATCGAGCTTACCTGATGGATTCTTGCCATGAGGTTGGTTCATGATCTTCCCAGGTTTACAAATTTTGATAATCCTGCCCTTACCACTCGCCAATGGGTAGTCTTCTACTCTTGGTGGAACATAAGATGCAAACTTATCTCTTATTGTTTTGAGTTTTTCAAGTAGGTTGGTGTATTTTTTGTCATACTCTTCCCAATGTTGGACGAACTTATCATCAACACCTCTCATCTCTTCCATTTCCTCATCAAGTCCTTCAGTCTCCTCACCAATACTTCTTTCAAGAAGTTTAATGAATTGATTCATGTCAACAAGTTTACTTGAGAAAAGGTCATAAAGATCTTTGTCGAATTTGTCCCCCATACTACTTTGAGAATGCCAAAGTCGATGATTATCTAGGAACAGAGCTTCTTCAAGAGGCTTCCCACTCAAAAGCTTGTAATAAATTCTTCTTGCAAGATAATCAGAACTTTCTGGTGCTTCATGAGAGAAGCCATTGAAGTATTCAGATTCTTGGGCTGTTTCAACAAATAACTTAATCAATTTGGTCATTTCTTCGTAAGACACAAACCTTTCCTGACTATTAACCCAATTCTTGATAGTTCCTTCATCTACATACAAGTCACATTTTGGGCAATATCTCCCCTTCTCGTAACCATCACCCTCAGGGGTTTTCTTTTTAACCCAATAGGATTTATGATCAAGTATATTGCATCCAGAATCTTGTGCAGTTCTAATTAGCCTCATTCCTGCACCTCTTAAGATAGAATTTCTTGATAATCAACTGAGTAGTTGACAGTTAGCCCAGCCGTGTTGGTTTCAATCTTTATCGCTTCGTCCAAAGAAAGAAGGTGAGGGTCACTATTGTAATGAGACAAATCAGTATTGGCAGTTTCATCAATTATTGCCGTTTCTGCATCCAAGCCAGGAACCGCAGTATCACTTGTGATTGATGCGGCGAAGCTTGTGTTCTCATTAAGTCCGAAAAGATGTCCAGCTATACTATACTGATCTGGCAAAGTTCCGTGCTCGTTAAACTCCAAATATTTAATTGTTCCTGAGCTAGGGGTAACTGTATATTCCCCAGTTGCGGCATCATATGCTACTGTAAAAGTCAAGCCCAATGCACTAAATGCTGAATTAGCATCCATTTGAGTTTCGAGTTCAGTTGCAAGTTCAGTACCTGTGTAGAATCCAGTGTCTAATGTGATCTTCTGAGGTAACGTTTGAGGTGTCTGGAACCAAAGAAAATCATTTAAGTTTTCAAGAACGCTCCTGCCACCAATAATACTTGCAGAATAATCTTTTGCGTTAGCATTGCTGAAGGCAAACTTAATGCCAACCACTTTCCAGTCGAGATTAGGAGAAAGTACTGTATCAATAGCTGAAGCAGTAATATCAGCAACACCTTTGAGACTTTTTACGGTATCTTTCTTAGTTATCGCATCGACAGGAGTTGGCAAAGCTCTGAACACTCTATTAGGATAATATTTTATGGCCATTATATACTCCTTAGGTTAAATGAAAATAATGTTCGGTATATATTTCAAGAGATCACCCCCTTTACCCTTCTAGATATTATAAAAGAAAACCCCTCCTACGAATGCAGGAGGGGTTCCTATCTTACGCCAGTGGAAATCCTTTAAAGTATTGCTCACCTTGTTCTTTGGTCATCGGATAGAAGGCTACAGCAGTCCAGCCGAATTCTTCGGGATAGTAAGTGTCATAGAAGAAGCGCATTTTTACGCCATCTTCTTTGGCTTTCTCAACAATGAATTCGGCTCTTCTTTTCTTAGCCTGAACCATGACCAAAGTCTGATCATAATTCACCCATTGTCCCATCCCTTCGTCCTATCCGTAGTCAAAGGTCAGCTTAGCCAAAGCATGAGCACCTTGGACTTTTCGCTGATCTCGACTAAGTTCAGATTTCGTCAATACAAAAACACACGTATCCATCTTAGTCCTCCAATCCAGGAATGGTTAAATTGTAGTCAGACAGGATCTTCTTAAGCTCTCGAACGGCGAAAGAGTTTTCCCATCGTTCTCCACTAAAATCCGTAAGGAATTCCTGGTCAGACTCATAAGAGCCAGTATGGGGGCGATTATGGCGAAGACGATTGTGGATGATATGACAAACAGTGATCCATCCACTACCAGCATAACGATGCTTTTCAAAACCTTTTTTGAAATCTTCGCGTTGTTCTTTGGAGGATTCGTACTTACCATCGTTCTCAGTAATGTATCCAACGATACAACCTTTGAGATAATCGATAGCTTTTCTTTGGGCGAGTTCTTCTTCGGACAGGATTGGTTGTTCTTTAACTTCAGTAGTCATTTTTAGTTCTCCTTAATTTGATTTGACTATCTTTCATTACTTCTTTTGAACGAAAACGATAACCAACTCAAGGAGGACCTCGAATTACCTACGTGAAACCTTTAATTGTAAGAACCTATGTCATACCTTATCCTTTTTTTTGGTGCCCCTGCTGGGACTCGAACCCAGATTAGCAAGGTTAGAGCTTGCCGCTTTTGCCTTTAAGCTACAGAAGCATCTTCTACAGCCTATTATAACTCATGATTACTTGTTGTCAAACTACTTTAAGAGATTTTTTAGAATCTTCTCCTAGAGTGTCTGGAAGCAACTGTTTTGGCTCCTTTAGAGTTCCTTCTGGATTGAGTTGGAACCTGCCTGTCGCCTTCTCTAATCGCAAATTCTTCACTGGCATGAATGTCAGATGCATACTGAGTTTCCCCCGATCCATGAAAAGATCTTCTAGTGTTGCCAGACAAAGTATTAATACTTCCTCCACTGGCAGTTGCTGGTCTGGAATTTCCTCCAGCCATCCTTAACATACGCATCTCTTCAGAATCTCCAGCCAAGTCAGTCGCTTCAAGATCAAGCATGGTTGCATTTGTAACGCCTCTTTCCCCACTTACTGTCGTCCCGTGAGTATAAATGTCATCTTCAGCTTCATATCTTGAATCATAAATCTCTAAACCAGGAACATACACTTCGTTCATATCTCCCGCGTTCTTAAGTAAATGATTCGCTTCATTTGGAGAAATGATACGGATTAATTTTTGCTTGAACAAATGCCAAAGATCTCGACTACTGGCAAGCTTTCTAGCTGAAACTGTTCCAAGATTCTTAGGCATATTTAATGGAAGATCTAACCCAATATCGTTAATGGTTAAAGAAGCACAGTTCTCATTAACAACATAAGCATCCATTCCAATGGATTCCTCCATTGCCTTTCTCTCCATTAGCATTGCCTTCTCTTTCTTTACATTAATAGGGTCATCAGCGAAGATTTCAACTTGAATGTCTGATCTTTTATCCTTTGAATCTTTCACTGCTGATATCAACTCTTGATACGTCTTGATATAAGATAAGAAACTTGGATCTTGTGTTTGTTCAAACTGTCTGGGAACTTCCAACTCATCAGGAGTATAATAAGACCTATTGTTTTGACCTGGCTCTGGGGGCTGAGTCGCCGCTAATCTGTCAACAGGAGTCCTCTGTTGGTTCGAAATAGCTCCAACACCTGCCGTTTGCTGTTGATTATTGGAAAATATGTGAGAAACCGATGCATTCATCCCACCCTGGTCAATTGATGTCGGGGTGATCATAATACTAGTTTCCTTACTCATTAAATCATCAGCATTAATCTGATTATTACTATGGTCTGAGAGGATTAATGTCCCTTCTCCCTTACCAGAATTAATTGAGTCAGCAGTTAAGACAATACTTCCGCCGTTTTGTAAGATGTTTCTCATCTTTTTACTCAAACTTATTTTACACTTTAAAGCAATTTGCATAATTTTTCTCCTTAAGCTCCATTTAACTCCATGATTCTTTTATAGACATTATCTATGGCCTGATCCCAGGTGTAGAACTCTTCTAAATCTGACCTTAAATTATCAGCTTTGTCCAAAGAATCCTCGTAGTTTTCAAACACATATCTCATATGTGCTTTAGTTTCTTCAATCGCATTCCTTCCAAAATTTGGGAAGGTTTGGTCTTCATAAAAACGGCAGTGTTTTGCTAGTTTTCTCAGATGACCATTTGTTTCTGCTGTTACAAGACCGTCTGGTGCAACCATATATGCATTGCTGTCGTTTAAGAAATCTGAATGACCAGAACAATCGCTTGCAATTACGGGCATTCCACTTGCTCCAGCTTCTGCATATGGAAGTCCAAATCCCTCACCGCGAGAGATTAAAACAAAGGCATCAGCAGAACCATAGATATTGGGCATATACCTTTCTGGAATCTCGTTATCATACAAAGCGATATGAGGCAACTCATCATCACTTTTATTTATAGATTCTCTAATTCCTGCGAAATCTTTCTGGATCTGGTTTTGATCATTAAAAGCTTCTGCTCTGGATACAAGAAGTAATGTGACATTGTCATCTGCCGAAAATTCTTCCATAAATGCTTTTAGAAGTATGTCGTAACCTTTTCTATATCCCCATTTGAATACACTTAGAAAGACAAAATCATTTAACTCCTGATTGAAATCGAAATCTTTTCTGTCAGGAGTGTATCTATCCACATCAACTCCTAAAGGCATAACCAAAACTGGGGGATGAACCCCATTTTGCTTAAACATTTCTTGAGCGAATCTAGTTGGAACCCATATCTCATCAAAGAGATTAAGCTTCCCAACATAATCTGGATGCAGAGAACCAGAAGTTTCCATCATTGTGTAAAGAATTCTCCTTCCACCATGGAACATATTCAAAGGTATCGTAGCTCCAAATATTTTTGGGGCATTGTCAGCAATGGCTGTTCTACTCATTCTTCGAATTTGCTTCTCAGTTTCTTCATTCACATGAACATCTGACTCCTGAATATCAAGCTTAACTCTTAATCCTCTATTAGCAAGTCCAAATGCAAAGGCTCTATTCATTCGACTAAACCCTGCATAACTGGTGAAATGCCCGTACCAATGAACACTTGGGTTATTACTCAGGTCATAATTTATGTTGTAGGACTCTTGCACTTTTACCTCCCGTATAGGAATTTTTTTGGGCTTTATCTCTCTACTCTCTTTAACTGTGGGTTTATGACCTTTTAAAGCATCATATTCTTCAATTAAAGACACTGTTCCATTTGACCCATCCGATTCAATAACTACTGTTTGAAATTCTTGAGGGCCATCTGGATGCTTCCAACACTCAACAAAATCTGGCAGTTCAATATCTGGATCGTCATTTTCAGTATTTAGAATCTTCATCTCTGGCTTTGGCACTATGACTCTTTCACATGCCAATTCATATGCCGACTTAATTTTTGACATAAGTAGAATTTGCATACCCTTTTGTGCATTATACATATTTTCAGGGTATAATTTAGTAAACCGCATAGGAGAACAGACAATGAAAAGATGGGAAGCTGTAGGTAAAAATGATAGTGAGATCAATGAAGATGACATCAATTGGGAGTTGGTAAAAAACAGAGTCAAGTCTCTCCAATTAAACAACAATGGTCAAATCATCCGTTTGCCTGACAATATGGAATATATACAAGGGAAGACTGCCAGTGCCAATCTTATGGGTGGAAAAGTTCAGATTGAATCTAGGTATGTTGGCATAAAAGTTGGAAATAATATAGTTAAGATACGAGTGGATGAAAAAACCAACGATATTTCCATAGAGGTAGAAGATGACCCCAATTACATACCTAATCCAAAACAGGACTAGAATTCCCATCAATACTTTGGATGCAAAGTCCTTAACATTTGGTATGGTGGCTCCAAACGAAACGGCCCAAACCAATATCGTACAGCTTTATGTACCAGATGCCGCCGCAATTACCAATATTCGACTTGCATTAATCGATACTGGAGGTATAATGTTTGGATCTACTACTTTTGGAGTAGATAACAGATCGTTTATCGACAATAATGTAGTACCCGAATCATTTTTTCAAGGTGTTAGCGACAAAAGCGTAAATTCGCCTTACAATATATCAGTAGCAAACCTAAATAGATTAGCCAGTGAGTACATATATCTGAATGTGGATATCCCAATTGGTCAAACTTTTATCGCTGGAACAATAAGATATCAATGGCTTTTTGACTATGCATAGGGGTAATATGAGAGTACAAATACAACCAACAAAAGACGAACAAGAGCTTTTTGAACTATTAAGGAATACAGTTAAGAAAGTGGCCCCTGGAACTTCATTAAGAGTTGCAGGCGGGTGGGTTCGTGACAATCTTCTAGGGAAGAAGTCAAATGACATTGATTTCATGGTTGACAACATGTCTGGAGAGCAAATTGCTCGATTAATCACAAATGAGCTTGGTCTAAGTGGACCCCATGTTGTTCAAGCAAACCCAGATGCCTCCAAACATTTGGAAACCGCTGGAGCAGAAATCCCCATATCAAATGGCAAGGTGTTTGATCTTGATTTTGCCATCGCAAGACAAGAAATTTACCATGATGACTCAAGAATTCCTGAGATCAAACCAGCGACTCCAGAAGAAGACGCTTTCAGAAGGGATTTGACCATTAATTCTATGTTCTACAATATTATGACTGGAGAACTGGAAGATTTCACTGGAAGAGGAATGGAAGATCTTAAGAGTAGAACAATTAAAACTCCTGAAGACCCACTGAAAACATTCAAAGATGACCCTTTAAGAATTTTCAGAACTATTCGTTTCGCTTCAAGGTACAATGGTAATATTGACCCAGAAACACTTTCTGCTATGAATAATCCAGAATTACATAGCGAAATTAGAGAAAAAGTGTCAAAAGAGAGGATTCAAGAGGAACTCTTCAAAACAATGAAGGGACCAAATCCTCTGATGGCCATCAATTTGCTGAAAGAAACTGGCATATTCAGAGACATCATAGAAGATGCTGTCAAAGGTAGTAAATTTGAAGGAAAAATCGCTCCACTTGACATGGAGCAGAACAATCCTCATCATGAGCTAACGGTTTGGGGTCACACCCTAAAAGTTGTCGAAAATCTGTTGATGTACTATCCAGACACAGATCCTGAGAAACGTGCTATCATGATCCTAACAGCGGTTATGCATGATTTAGGGAAGCTTTATTACGACATTCATGTCGATAAGGGGGATCAAACTTCTTACTATGGACATGCAGACGCTAGTGGTGAAATTGCTGAGATGATTATGCGTTACTTGAAGTTTAATAACAAAATGATTGATCAAGTCTCCAAGATGTCAAAGCATCATATGAGAGTTCACTTGGTTGAAAATGACAAAAACTTAAGTGGCGAAGGAAAACGTTTGGCATTTTTCAGAAAATTTATTAGAAAGATGCTGGCTGAAGGTATCGATGCGATGGACATAATGAATCTTTCTATTGCTGATGCTTATAGCAAAGGTCACAAAATTGTTGATCCTTCAGTAGTTAAAAACTATCAACTTTTAAAAACTCAACTTGAGCAGGCTTTGGCTTCAATAAGTGTTGACCAAAATCAAAAGAAAGTTGTCCCAGTGTTGAATGGACGAGAAATTATGACTATTCTAAACATTAATCCTGGGTGCATGGTTGGTGATGCGACTAGATTTGTTTATGAGTTAATGGATGAGAATCCTAAAATCACCAAAGATGAGGCCGCAGAAAGATTAGTTGAAGAGTTCGCACACAAAATTGACAACGAAGAAAAAATTAGGCAAGCTTCTGCATGTCCAAAGCATCTTCTGTTTAGCAAGATTGATGAAATAAAAGAAGCGATTAATGATGAGAATTGTGACAGAGCAATTACAATTATGACCACTCTCAAGAAAGAGAATGAAGATGACGAAAGTGTATATGCAGAAATTGCGAACCGTATGCTTGATGTCTTGCTTATAGACCGTTCGAAAAGGAACTTTGAACTTCTAGGTTATGTATTTGACAAAGCAATAGATAACTTCTTTGATGTAGAAGTTTGCATACCTGTTCTTGGAATCTTGTTACTCTTAAAGACAGGTACAAAAGAAGAGCATATAGAAACATTATGTGAAAGAATGAAGAACATGGCGAATGATAAATTACAAGTCATGTTAAAGAAATTACCTGATGATGCTTATCATAAGAAATTCATAAAAAGGTTAAAGAATGGAAGATGTAACTGCAAATGAAGTCGCTTCATACGTTGAGGCATTAAATGTAGCCAATATGGATGGCGAGATAAAGAAACCAGAAGTGCTTGGAGTTTTGCAATCTCTTCCATCCCCAAATCACATCAAAAGATACTTATCAAATGAAGAAGCAAGAGTCTTGTTTGAAAGCATCCGATGGATTTGGAAAGAAACAAGTGGTAAAGATATTAGTGAGACATTTAATTTCGAGCCTGCTCCAGAATCATTGCTAGGAAATTACTGGATGCTAAGGAATGGTCTGATCTTTCATGGTATCAACCATTATGGCATCATTAAAAGAAATATGACGCTCTTTTCTAACGTCCTGAAGTTAGAGCCGTTTGTACTGCATCAGAAGCTTGCAGGCATACCACAAGACCTAATTAAGTACGTTATAGACAATGGGGGGATGAGAATCTTCGTTACGGCTGACAAAAGAGCATATTTCCAAATGAATGATCAGGTTTATGCCAATTGGGGTAGGGCCAAAGTTAAAGGACTGGACTTCGGAAACAAAGTGGTCAAACTTGTTGACCCCACTACCCGATTTGACGGTTGGAACTCTGGAATTACCTTAAAACTCTAGTTCATAAAGAACGGGTCATCATCATCGTCGTCGTCATCAAATTCTACAGGTGGCAGATCTTCCTCAGGATGTTTTCTCTTAGGTGGCAATGGTTCGTCTTTCGTTGAAGGGCCAAACAATGATGCAAGTTCTGCTTCAAAATCTACATCATCCCATATCAACTCATCAAGATCTTCTTCTGCACCAGGAGAAAGTGGGTCTGATGGATCAACTTCTGCACCATCGATAGCATCTCCAGTACCTTCATCAATGTCACCAGCATCTTTGTCTTCTTCATCTGTTTCGGTTTCCCAGAAACCAGTTTCATCCAACTGATCTTTGAATCGATTCAGAATTTCTTTCGCTTCTTCTTGATCACTAATAATATAACTTGATGCTTCGAAAAGCTCTTGTACTGGTCCAGCACCCATATATCCAACCAATCCTAATCCAACGATATCTTCTGGTTTACATTGCATGAATCTTCTGAAGTTCTCAGGACCAATCTGCATTTGCATTTGCTCATTTACCAATTCATCTGATTCTTTTAGAATGGCAATCGCCTCTTCCATCTCCAAAGGACGTTGTCCTCTGCTTGCTCTAGACTCATTGTCCAATTGGTGATCAGTTGCTTTTGAGAAAATACCCTTGGTAAGTTCCTGACAAATAATAATAAAGTTCATACCTTGAGCTACAGTGTTACCTTCATCATCATTATGACTCCAACCAGTTCCTTTTTGGCCTAACTGATCAGCCATCATCCTAACCATCTCTGGATCGATGTAATAAAAATGCTGACACATCAAATTAGAGAACTTTTCATAAAGTCCTAAGAGTTGAGGATTAATGTCATTGATCGCACCTTGGACTTCTTCCATCTCAGTTACATCAAATAATTCATTAAGTCCTGCGCCTTGAGCCAATGAATTCATGATGATGCGTTTGTTAATTTCACCTTCAAGTTCTGGAGTTATTTCAATATCTACTTCTGGGAAGTCTTCTTCACCTGAAGGACCCATCTCTTCCATATATTTGATTTCTAACTCATCCCTATCAACATTCCATTTACGAGAGATAACGTCTTTTGCGAGGTCCATCAACTGCTCTTCATTTCCTTGTTCCAAAGCTTGGATTTCTCTAAGGAGTCCAAGAATCTGCATCATAACTTGTTGAATGTTAGTGTTTACAGGGATATCCTTCTCTTCTGCAATATTCGTAATATATTCATAGTTTGCGCGAGCTAGTTCATCACCATAATGAGAAAGCACTGGATTTTGAGAAAGGATATTGTTTTGAGGAATATCTTGCCAGAAATTTCTTACACCTCTTTGTACTGAGGCATCGTAATCAGCGGCGGCGACCTTCTGTTCAAGAAGACGGATTTCGTAACCACTTATCTTTTTTTTTAACTCCGAAGTAATGGTCGGCAAGTTATCAGGGGATACTTGTGCGGCCAATGGAAGATCTTCTTCTGGTTCTTCAGCTTTAGGTTTTGGTTGTACGATAGGTTTAGGATTACGTGGTCTTCTTTTCCCAGGTTTTCCAGGCTTAGTCTTTTCTCCTGGTGTAGTTCTGGGTTTGGTTGTTGGAGCGGCTGGAGCAGGTCCTGATCTTTCGGTTGATGGAGCAGGTTCAGCTTCTCTTACCATATCTTCTGCTTGAACAACTAAATTGCCATCTTCGTCTAGCCATCCAGCTTTTTTACCAAATTCTTCCCAATCTTTTTGAGACAATTTAACGGTCTTTTTGCCATTGGCGTTTTTTATAATTTTCATAATATCAATATCCTCTAAAAACTAATTGATGTTTAATTCCAATTAAGGTAGTAATAATCCTTTTATGGATTTACTTCTAGCCCCATTCTTGCATATTCTTCTAGATTTATCGCTGGATTTGAGGCTTTGACTTTTACAAAAGTCGAATGGTCACATTCTTTCCACAAATCTTCTCTATCCTCTCCCCCTTCAAAGATTATCATATCATAATCTATGTGTGCGGGAGTCATCCACTCTCCATTATGCCAAATCTGGAAATCCACATCTGCATCTCTATATTGGTTCAACTTGTTGATATGGACTTCTGCATAAAGGAAATCTGGTGGTTTTTCAATTTTTAATGTATATTTATTATAGCCTGCTGGGACTATCCAAGGGTTTTGGAAAACAAAATACAAATCTTTTGAAACTTTTAACAAATCACCTCTTTGTTGAACCCAATTCCCCTTTTCATACCAATTCTTATTTTGAGAGAATGAAACAATTCCCCTTCTAACAACATTTTGCTTATCCTTATATGTCCCATAATATCCTGATTTAGCAATGGGACTGTAAAAAGTCAGATGACTTCCATCGGCCTCCACTTGTCTTCGAGCGTTATTAAAGGCTCTAACTTCTTCATCTTCCTCTTCTTCAATAGGATCAGCTTCTTGAGGAGCGTTCGGATCAGCTTCTTGAGGAGCGTTCGGATCAGCTTCTTGAGGAGCGTTCGGATCTATCCCTGCCAGAAGTTGAGCATTTCGTTCTCTCTCCAATAATTCAAAAAGATCATCTGGTTCATCTATGTCTGGAATTTTCATTTTTCCATCTTTCAACGCATCGTCTATTTGTTCTGGAGTTAGAGGTTTTTTATAACCTTTTATCTTCCCTTGTTTATCAAGTACTGGTTGCCTTTCTTCTTGCGTCCAGCCTATTTCTTTTAGCCTATTCTGATATTCTTTACATTCTATATAGTCTGCTCTTTGAGCCTCTTTAAGAAAAGAATAAAATTCAAATTGCTTGTACCAACTCATAGAATCTCCTAAAAACTTATAACATCATTAAATCACTAAAATCTGTATCTTCTCTTTCAGGTGGGTTACAAAGTTCCTCAAGCTGTTCTACAGAAAGGCTTGGCTTAATATTGTCAAGTCCTCTGAACTCAACAACTTGATCGGTCCCCTTGTTTTTAAGAACTATGGCGTAAAGATCTCCACTAATGAAGTAAACGGATATATCATTTCTAGCAAGATATTCTCTGGCATAAGATTCTGACTGGACACTCCAACCACCTTCTTGACCCAGTTCCATTAGTCTTTTTACACCTGTAACATCTTCTTTCGTAAAATTGAAGTTTCTGTTTGCAGTTTTTAGCCAACCAGATTTCTGACCCATGACCAACCACTCTTTTTTAGACATTTGAACTGTTGTCTTTCCAGCTTTTCTAACTAGTTTCATTATTTACTCCTCAACATTAGCAACATCTTTTTCAGATGGTGCTTGGCCATGTTCCAGATGCATTTTCATTGCATCACGTAGCTTGAATTTATCTGTATATCTAACAGTAATTACTCCACCTGGATAAATGAGGTCCCAGCAGATTTCACCATCACAATCTTTATTCCTAATCATCCCTCCAGCATCACGCCATCTGTCGATTAGTTCTTCCATTTCTCTTCTAAAAACAAAGACATCATTCTCTCTTTGTAAAAATGGCATCGCTATTTTAATAATCTTCATCAAATATCCCCAAATGAATTGCTTATTCTAATTTATTCTTCAATATCAACCATCTAACCTTCATTAACACAAAAAAAGCCCCTTGATTTCAAGGGGCAGAAATAATGCTCTGTCATTCAGGGAAGCAAAAATAATGCCTTATTCCCAAACAGCATCCATAAGTTCATATATTTATTTTTATTTATTCTCGCAGACATCTATTAACTCATAGATTAAATCTTTTTGATCATCTGTGAATTTCCATCGGACATTAACATTTTTGTCTGCCCAGTCTTTTGCGCTATTACCTTTCTCTTGCCCCATACTGACCCAATCAGCCACCATTTCAGCTATGTCAATGTCCCCCATCTTAGTGCCATCAATCATTTTTTCGGGTGGTTTGTCTCTATCATTTCTGTTGATGAGATCGACCGTTTCAGATGAATGAAACTCTGGATGATGCCTATTACTTTTTACATGATGCTCAGTAGCTTTATTCATCTTTTCATCCATCCCATCTGGCGGTTCCCAGTCTACACCATCATCTTTGCATTTATAACTCCATGTTACATAAAGATATGGTTCATACTCTGGATCTTCAAATTTACTATCGTCATGATGACTGGCCTGTTCGATAAGGTCTTCGAATTTGTCATCGTAGTCAGCAATCTTTTTGCAGTATTTCTGAACTCGCTTGATATGTTCTCTAGTTCTTTTTTCAAAGAACTCTTCTATTTCTTTCTTCTCACTTTTCGCTGTCCTGATTAATTTCATTGTAATACCTCCATGATTATTATACAAAAAACCCCTTGTAGAGACAAGGGGTTTAGATGTACACAGAAAGCTTATTTTTCTGGTTTGGGTTGTGGAGGTTGGGGTCTGCCTTTTCCATGGCCTCTCATGCCTTTTCCAGGGCCATTACCATGTCTTCCCCTCATGCCTTCACGATGACGCTTCATCCTTTCTTTCATCATAGCAGTTAACTCTGAACGATCTAACTTACCATCTTTGTCAACGTCAAAGTTTTCCATGACTCTGTCCAATACCTTTTCCAAACACTTCTCTGGACTTGGACGTTCAGGGCGTTCGGGTCTCTCGGTTTCTTGGGCTGAAAGAGTGCAGGCAAAAACTAGGGCGAGTAATACGATTAATGCTTTCATAATAAGATCTCCTTTATTAAGCAATGAATTTGTTAACGCAAGTGCTGTGCCAAATGTTTTATTGGGTAAATGGTCACTATAGTGCGCAAATATTAGAATTTTGGTAAAAATAGTGCGCAAAATATGCTATCTAAACTCATTTCCCCATTTGTCGAGGTTTTCGTATGGTATTGTAAACAAATAATCTTCAACTTTGCTTGAACGTGTCCCAAAAGAGACATCATAATATATCCCATCACATTTGACTAAAGCGTGGTTAACTCCATCCTTTCTACAAACAACAACATCTGCTTTGTATCCCGCTTCTCTTAATGCTTTGCAATACCTTCCACACAGATTACTGCAATCATTGGCATTGGGAATCTTCTTTTCTTTATTAAGTGACCAGAAAATATCTGGTAATGGTATTTTTTGAAAATTTAGTAATTTGTATAAGAACGATTTGAACCATTTCATGATCACTTAACATTCGTATGATGTCCTCTTTTCATACTCTGGGCTTCTAGAATAGCTCGTTATAAATACATCAGGGTAATTAGCACCGAATTGATCTGCCGTAATGTCAATTATTACCTTATTGTTTAATTCAACCCAGCAATGGTAACTCTTCATACAGTTCCCGCAAACTTTTTTGGCATCGAACCCTCTTTTATTAAGTTCTGCGCACAATTCTTCGCTCATCATTTCACAGAATGGAGGAGATAGGAATTTTCCCCCGCTAAGAATTTCGTCTAACCGTTCTCTTTTTTCATCATCGTTGTCATAATCTTCATTAACTTCTTCAAGTAGCTCTGAAACATATTCATCCATCATTCTTTCTCTGATCTCTGAAGCGATCTCAAAAATAATCCCCATTCTTGCTACTTTAATGATTTTCATATTAACCAAGAGTATCTTGAACTCTGTCCTCTCGTAACCAAAATTCTCCACTTCCACCAACAGGTTTCAATTTATATTGTGTCCTGCCGAACATTTTACGTTTACTAAGAACTTCAACAGGAAAGAAAACAGAAGTTGACCCTCTTCCAATTTCATAAAACTGAGCATATTTTATTTGTCCAACTTCGCTCTCATCCAGTTCCATCTCTTCTGGCACTTTTCTTTCTGGCTCTTCCTTCTGTGGCATAGGAGGAATTACTTGAGCCGCCTTCATTATTTTCATTATCCATCTCCTTTTATTATCTCGAATCCATTATCTAACCAACCTGCAACTGGAACTCCTTCAACAGGAGAGATGCCCATGCCAAATTTCAAAGAGACGACATCATATCCAAGCATTCTCAAAAGAACCAAAGCTTGACTGGAAGTATGACCAACATAACAAACAAGAAGAATCTTTTTGTCTTTAGGTAATTTATCCAGGTTCTCTTTTTCTAATAAATCTAGCCAGAAAATGTTCTCTGCTCCTTCGATATGCCCTTCAGCAAAGTCTTCGGGCTTTCTTATGTCTAAGATGAAGAAGTTATCCAAGCCTTTTTCCTTCAACTCAACAGGAGTGATGTAGTTCCAAGTATCGTCTGTTTTGTCAATGAACTCTTTCAGCTTTTCCGTGAAAGTTAGATCGCATGATATTTTTATGAGCTTCATTCACCCTTCCTTAATTCATAAGTATAGTCTTATTATACTTCTAAATAAGGTGTTAGTATCCCTACACAAAAATACCCCCTGAGGCGAACCTAAGCAAGTCCATCGCAAGCGATATACTCGCTTTGAGACGAATCCCAAGGGGCAAATACTAAGTTACCTGTTGGGTTTTATGACTATTACATCAAAAACTCCACTATTTTGATCATTAGCTTCATCTAATGAATCTATGTCAGGGGACATTCGCTCTACGGAATCTATGTGTCGCTCATCAGGTGTTATTTCCTCTAAGGAATCGACATACTGCTCATCAAACTCTTCTAAACTATCTGTAACTTTCATGACAACTTGGCGATTTTCTATTTCATCCCAAATGTCACTAAGATCGTTATGACTTTCTACGAAACCTAAGCTTCCAACTCTCATTTGGGTATTAGTATCAGTATTGTGTATGTAAATTACCCCAGTTTCATAAACCCTCAGTTCACAATTCCTAATGATTATTTCCACTTTTGGCTCCTAGTTTATTACAGTAATCCTTTATTCACCTTCTCTGTACCTTCTTCTTTCCAAACATCTATTGTAATTGTCTCGATAATTTAACTCTATGTCAGGATTTGGCAACAATCTAAGATTGACACTAATCTGGGTTATAATATCCTCTATGCTATCCCCAATTAGTACTTGCTTACCTTGTTCAACATTGCACGCAATATAATCTTCCACCAAATTTTCCTCTATCTCGCCAAGAACCTGAAATCCATTAAAAATAGTTACTAGCGTCTTCTTCATGATTTAACCTCTTTATGCTACTTACCATAAGGACATTATACAGATAACCTTGATTCATTTTTCTCTTGTAAAAAGCAACATTTTTCCACCTGGACTCTTACTATCAGAGATTCTGGTTTTCAAGCAAAATCGACAAAAAAAATGCCCCTTGGGACGAATCCCAAGGGGCAAATATCTTTTACGAAATATCTACAGAGTAGGTGTAAATAATTAGCTGTCTTGAATTCCTTCTCTTGCTTTTTGGAGTTTGTCCATTAGCATTTGGTGTTCTTCAGGAGTAGGTTCCTCTGGAACTATGTCTTCCATTTCGTCATGCTCAAACAAATCCCAAAGCCCTTGCCTTTTTAATTGCTCTTCTATTATAGCCGCACGGAATTTATTGCATTTACCTTCGAAATAATCATCTACTTCAGCCAAATCAAGTGGTTGGTTTATAGCATCTTGGAAAATTTTTCTGAACCTGGCTAATACAGCTTCTGTACCTCCATCCCAATCTCCTTCCAAATCGTTTGCTTTTTTCATCCACCCAGCCTTCTTCCCCATATCAGTCCACTCTTTGCGAGTCATCTTAATCCTAGTTTTTCCACCAGCAGTTTTAACTATTTTCATTTTAATCTCTCCATTAAGGTCTTAATTCTAATTTATTCAAAATCTTTTCTTTTGATCCTTTAATCAGCAGTAATTGTTATTAAGCCTTTGCCCAAGCCAAGCCTACCCCATTTACACCTAAAGCATTTTTACATGCTTCTATCGTTGTACCTTTAGTTATTACATTATCAACAAAATAAACATTCTTGTTGTCTAAATCCATAACGTCTGCATCATCTCTGACAATCATATTGTGCTCTTCAACCGTGTAATTAGGAAGATTTTGCTTTCTCCTTTGATGAGATGGTTCTATACTAGAAGACCGACCCAATGGATCATATATCTCAGATCCAGTTATTTTAGCAATTGCCTCGCATAAAAGCATGTTTGACCCCCTATCCCCTGATGATGATGGAACTGGTACTAAGAGGCTATTAGATGCAACATATTTCGCCATAGTATCAGCCGCTATCTTAATGGCATCTGAATTTTTGTTCTTTATTTCGTAAGATATCTTTCTAACAAAAGCTTCTTGCTGTGATAGTTCTCTTCTTCTAGGAGAAATATATTGATAAATGGCTATATTTTTGCCATCATTTAAAAATTGAGCTTTTTTATACCAGTTCATAACAATATTAATTCAAAAATCTGTTCTTCTGACCCTTTGTAAACACAAAAATATCCCCTGAGGCGAACCTCAGGGGATAAATACTTTCTACGAGATATCTAAGCTTTCGCTTAGCTACCAGCGGTAACTGTGACCTTGGCTACTGCGTAGGTATTGATGATTACAATACCAACTTCCTCATAAATTACCCAACCGAGGCGGAGCTTCTTTGGATCGTCTGCTGGGAGGACGGTGATATCCTGACGAATCGGGAATGCACCAACGTACTCAGCAGGAGCGAGCAAGAAGACGGTATCGGTAGGCATCTTTGAAGATACGTGAATATCAGCAGTAAAGAGATGTCCGAACAAACCAGTTGTAAGAACTTCTTTCTGTGTTGCTTCATCATAGACAGTCTTACCAAATCCACGAATGTCAGCGTAACGAAGAGCATGCATAACAAGCTTACCTACTGTGAGGTCGTGCTGTTCGATGGTTGCGAAAGCTTGGTTCAAGGCGTTAAGGGTAAGAGCACCACCAGTTGAAACAACGGTATGTGCGGCATCAATTGCGGCGGCGATAGCGTTGAAGATGTTAAGATCTTCTTCCTTCTGAATCGCTTCTTTAGCTTTGATCTGAGCACGGTCTACAATGTAGAATCTACGAGCTTTAATCTCACTCAAGCGAATAGTAGGATTGGTTGCAATCTCGAACGTAGGAACGAGAATTTCTTCACCTTCGGTAATACCATCAGGTACAGCGCCACGACGAGGAATAACCTGGGCGGTCTGGCGAACGTCTTTCTCGTAACGTGCATAAGCGCCCTGAGGAAGCTCATCCACCATGAGAAGTTTACGTCCAACTGCTTGATATTCCAATGCTCTACGAATTGGCTCGACCATGGCCTGAGCCAATGCTACTCTACCTTCAGGTGTCTCAAGCGCCTGAGCGATAAGAGCTTCTCTTTCTGCATTAACAGATCTTTTATTAATCATTTTGTTTCTCTCCTAATTAGTTGTTCTATAGGGGGTAATAGCCTATAAAATAAACCTTTTTTACTATACCTTATACAAGAAGCTTGTATTCGATATAAGTGTTAGAGTTATCGCCAGCAAGGGCCTGATCGCCATTGATGTCGATGCCAGGTACGCCACTTGGGTATGAGCCAGCGGCACGAGTCAAACGAGCAACAGGAGTTCCAGTGGTCAAACCACCTTCATCTGTAGTGTCGAGTACACCAAGGGCATTACCATAAAGCAATGCGCCAGGATTGGCGGATGATACGTTTGAAGCGAACTGGTCGGTTGCAAACTCACCACCTGAGTGATAGACAGTCATTTTACCTGAAGCTTTGGTTTCGTCAAAATAATCGGAAACCCTGTTCTGCCATCCTGCTGAGATGCCAGGCATTGCTGAAGCGCTAGTTGACTTGGTGTCACCAGCTACACCGTAAACGGCGGCGTTGGTGCTTGCAAGTACTACTTCGCCAGATGTATTAAGAGAGACAAGCTGTCCTTCTTTAATAGTTTCGCCAGAGGCGACATCCTGTTCAGCGGCTACTACATGAAATTTTTCTACAAGAGCCATTTTTTGTTTCTCCTTTTAGAGTTAATTTTTTGTCAATTTTCATTGACGGTTTTTTAACCAATTTGGTAAACGAAAACCAGCTTAACGCTACGATCTTTCTTCATTGATTTACTGAAAAAGTTGCCGTCATCTTATTAATCAAAACTGCAAACATTGAATTACTTACCAACTTGTTATATCCCTTTGTTCTATATTAATAAGGTGATTTCCTGCTTACTATACAAAAAAACCACGAAATATTGCTGATAAAAGCCATATTTCGTGGTTTTGGCACAAAAATGATTGTTGTTTATTCTTTTAGAGACTTTCTTCTTTGCAATTCTTTTTTCATAGCATCTCTGGTTTTATCTAACTCTTCTAAGTCATATCCCCAATCGATACCATAATTTTCCTGTTCAATAATTTGATTATCATAATAAAGCCAAGCCAACTCATTTTCTAATTCTTCTGTTGGAATTTCTTCTATTGGTTCTTTAGATATAATGTATTTATGTTCTTTGTTAGACACTCTTATTAATTTCATAATTTCCCCAATATTTCATCTAATCTTGTTGAAATCTCGACATCTGATAATTGTCTGAATGGAGCCTTAAATACAGTCCCAGACGGCAATGTAACCTGCACCTTGTCTCCACCTCCCAACACCTCTCTAAACTCATGATAAGTTAATCTATTGGGCTTGGCTCTTAATCCCTTGACATATACGACATTGTTGTTTGAGTCTACCCAAACAATCGATGGAATTTTAGAAGATATCTTGATTATTTTCATAACAATTAATTCACTAATATAAAAAGAACTTCCTTTAAGAATACAAAAAAAAGCCGCTCCGGTTTGCTTGCGAACAAGCAGAAGAGCGGCTTTTAGAGTTAACCGAACTTAACGTTGGTCGTTGTCAATCAAGTTGTCATTTAACAACTTGGAACCAATCGTAAACGCTCCAGCGATTTTGTCCTGGAAGCTAGGCTCCTGGGCAGGCTGTGATTGAATTACGATAGCTGGAAGACCAGTTCCAGCAGTTTTAACTTGCTGTTCAGTAGAAGCAGTTTTAACGGCCTTAACTGGGAACATAGTTTCCGCAACTGAAGCAATTTTATCAACTTCAAACTGAGCTAATGCAGTAACAACATTATCAAATGTGCTCTTATCAGAAGCAATTCTGTTGTTAGCGGCTAACCATGAAGCAGTACGAAGAGCTTCCTCTTTACGTGCTTCCTTGATTCTAGCAAGTTGTTCTTCTCTTTTCTGTTGTACCTGTTTGAGATACTTATCATTGATGCCAGGCATATCTGACTGAGTTTCCTTCTCAACGCCCATATAAGCGTTATCGATAGGTACATCAGGCTTAGGTGCGTTAACGTCGATGTTATCTGGTCCTTCCTGTCCCATAGTAGCTTTTGCTCTAGGAACGTCTGGATTTGCCATCTTTACATCGATGTTGTCAGCGCCTTCATGACCCAAAGAAGCATCGGCTCTAGGAACTCCAGCTTCAACATCACCCTCAACGGTGTCAACTTCTTTCATCTTTTTCGCTAATGCAAGCTGTCTCTGAGCCTCTTTGAGGTTTTTCTCAGCTTCAGCAATTACAGTACCTTTAATCTCATTATTGATTGCAGGCATATCTGATTGAGTAGCTTTCTCAATTCCCATGTAGGAACTATCAACAGCTACGTCTGGCAGACCAGCAGGTGGATTAATGTTATCTGCGCCTTCATGGCCCATGGTAGCATTAGATCTAGGAACCTGAGGTTTGGCCATAGGAACGTCAATATTATCTGCTCCTTCATTCATCATAGTTGCCTTACTACGAGGTACTCCAGCTTCAACGTCTTTCTCAATAGTTTTGATGAGCTTAGGCTTACCTGCCAACTTAATGTTGGACTCAGCGCCAGAGCGTCTTACTCTTGAGGAATTCATTGCCAAAGCCTCTGCAAGTGCGTCGGTATCAAATGTTTCCATATCTTCTCCTTCTGGAACTTCTTCAGCTTCAAATGCAACGTCCTCTGCGATGTCCTCTTCCAAGGCTTCATCACCAGTATTTTCAACAACTTCGAGGTTGTCTCCAGTGATGGTTACAGATTCAACTGCGACTTCTTCTGGTTCTTCAATAATCTCATCAACCTCTACATCGACTGAGTCGAGTGGTTCGAGATCATCTCCGATTTCAACTTCTTCCAAGATAGCCTGAGCTTTCTTGGCTAAGTTTTCTTCTTTCTGAATGAACAATTCGTTCATTGTAGCGAGATCGTATTGGCTAAGTGCAATCTTTCCTTCTTTTGCTTCATCAGCAAAAGCTTGGACGTAAATGTTATCAGATTCTTCTTTAGCGAACTTCTTCTTAATGCAGTTGCAAATTGAAGTTGCTTGAACAACATCATGTCCTTTGCTCTTTTGATCTTCAATACATTCATCCATTGGATCTACTTGCATTAAAGTGTCAGCCAATTTTTTCATTTGACGGACTTTGGTAAAACCAAGTCTCTTCAGTTCTTTGCATACGCATTCAGCCAATGGCTTATCTTTGCAAGGACCGAATCTAGCTACAGTGTTTCCACCATAAGTTCTAGCAATTCTTTCAACGCAGTTAGCAGTTGGGAACGTATCGGCGTTAGCCTGAGCAGTCTTCAACATTCCAACAACCTTAAGCTTAGAAGCGAACTTCCTTGCTTCTTCTTTGCATTCTGGGCAACTATTGTCAGGAGAAAGATCCCATTCAACTCTTAACAAGCCGTTTGAAGGATTCTTACTACTAACAATGAGGTTCTTCTCGAAAGAAGTTCCGCATTGTCCGCATTCGCATTTGGTGCGACCATCGCCGCTTGCGATGACATCACATTTCTTATTTCCGCAAGCTGGGCAGACATCGCCATGGGCCTCTCTGTTAGCGGCAATACGAACAATAGAATCTTTATCAATTCTAGTTTGAGCGGCAACTGGAAGTGCTGGCATTTCTTCAGGCTCTTCAGGGCCTTCAACGTCTTCCATACCTTCTTCGCCAACGCTTTTGGTAGGTTTGATGATTCTAAATTCAATTTCTTTCTTAATGAGAGCTTCGTATTCGGCTCCGCAATTCTGGCAGTTACCGATAATTCCACCGTCATCTTCTTTAGTTACATCAACATCAGATGAACCACACTCTGGGCAAATGCTCCAAGGAGCTTGCTTTTCGCCAACAGTTGGGATCTCATCCTCTAACTCATCCTCATTACCAGTGGTGAGAGCTTGAAGAGCAGGATCTTCTCCCATTGGAGGAGCGTCAAGACCTTCCTCAGGAGCGCCTGGAGCGGCGACTTCGCCTGCGGCCCCTGGCATTCCGCCACCCATTGGTGACTGAGCAGTTCTTTTCATCTTCTTATTATTATAGGCAACCTGATTAAGGTTTTCCATTTCAATATCAGCGTCAAGTCCGTCCTCAATGCCTTCTCCTACGAGATCGCCTTCAGGAACGATTTCTTCTTCAATTGGTGCTACTTCTTCGCCAATCGGAATTTCAACTGACTCTTCGCCAGCATCAGTCTGGACAGCGATTTGAATGGTATTACCATCAATAGTAACATTAGTGATAGAAGCAAGCTTCATATTTTCAGTTGCTAAAGCGCCTTTAGCAAACTTAACGATATCTTTCTTGAAAGTGGCAGAAGTCTTTTGAGAACCAAGTTCTTCGAAATCGGTTTCAATTACGATGTCTGCTCCATCAAGTTTTTCAGGATTAAGAATTTCTTCCTGAGCCTGGACTCGCTTTCTTGATTCCAAAGAAGCTAGAATTTCTTCTCTTTCAGCATCTCTTTTAGCCTTTTCGTTTTTAACGACAGCTTTGGTTGATGCTTCTTTAGTTTCTTTCTTCTCTTCTTTTTCTTCGCATTCTTCATCCTCTTCGTCACACTCTTCTTCTCCAGCGACAGCTTGCTTCAGAGCATTTCTAAGTTCGTCCTTAACGTTAACTTTTGCTACTGTAGAGGCTTCAGCAGTTTTTCATCAACTTTCTTACTGATACTCTGTTCACCAAGTTCGCCATCTGAGAGAACATCAACAGCATCAATAATAGTATCTGGATTAATAGTGTCATCAGATGCAATTACTCTCAACTTGTTAACAAGACAGTGTTCGACTTCAGTTGGGGAAGCAGTTGCAACTTTTACGTTTTTGGCGTTCCAATAGGATGATCGCTTCGAAAAAGAAGCAGATTCAGAAGATTGAGGTTCTTCTAACAAAGATCCTGCTAATCTTACACGTTCCTTAGTGGTTGCAACGCAGTTGTTCGCAATTTCTTGCAATTCTTGTGGGGTTGCTCCAGTTTCAAGGGAAACCTCTGCAAACGCTTCAACGACAGCATCCATGTGTTCCTTAGCGGACTTAAATAGAGATGCATCTCTGTTGGCCTGACGTGCCCATGCAGGATCGACATTGTCTAACTGCTTCTGGGTGATTACTTCAGGCTCATTGTTGGTACGATAGCCTTCACTATCCAATTGTTTTTGGGTGACAGTATGTTTGTCCTCATCCTTACGGGGAGATACACCATTACTATCATTATCCAATTGTTTTTGGGTAATGACTTCAGGTTCGTCATCCTGTCTGGGGTTCAGCTTCAACTCGCTGTCATCCAACTGTTTCTCAGTGATAACTTCTTTTTCACCTTTTCTTGGACTCGCGTTATCATTGCTGTCCAGTTGTTTTTGTGTGATGACCTGCTGTTCTTCCCCAGTGCGACCGTGATACAACTCGGATCTGTGATCTTCGAGTTGTTTCTGAGTGATCACTTCTGGAGTTGCAAGAACGGTATTGGCACCAGCCTCTTTAGTTTCTTTACTCATTCTTTCTACTCCTTCTCTTGGATTTGTTTTGGCGAATAAATCTAAAAATTGATGAGCCGCTACTTTTGGCGACTCACTGATTAAATTCTTATCTTGATCTGACAGATCGTCATAGGTCCAAATTTGCATTCTGTCAGAGTTAGTGTCCTCCGCGACGATGATAAATGAATCGTCTCTATTTTTCACTGCGAGTTTTAAATTACCAATTTGCATTGATGGTACTTCTTTTATATACTCAAAAAAGCTTTGTTTTTCCTGCCACGAGTCAGATAAAACTTGCATAGCTTTTTCACGTTGTTTTTCTTTACTAGCTACGGTTCGTCTTTTTCCCATAGATTTAACTCCCGTTTTATTCATTTTATCGCACAGACTCGCGGCCTTTTGCAAAACAGAAGCTCCGAACTCATAATGATCTACGGCCTCATCTGCGACTCTCCTAATTAAATGTGAACTCTGGGCGGCTGGACGCATAGGTGCGGTAATAGGCATCTGCGGTGTATTTACTGGAGGTTGCCCTGGCGCTCCAGTTGTCGTTCCAACTTCCATCGCTTGTTCTGAAGCAACTGGCATTGGTGCGGCATCTCTTGGAGCCGTTTCCAATCCCCCTCCTGGTGTTGGTGGTACTTCCCCTGTTGGAGGCATACCTTCTTCTGGAGCGTTACCCTCGGTTCCAGGAACCTGAGATTCAACACTTCCATATCCAGCCCCTACTAATTCATCTGACCAAGTTTGTAGACTAGCAATAATATCTACTAAATCACTTGCAAATTCAACTTCAACTTGTTGTCGGTTCTTAATCAAGTTAACAGCAATGTTCTCTAATGTTTCAAGAACCTGATTAATCTGATCAATTTCTTCCTGACTTGCATTTTTCTCAAGTGCCGCAGTCTTAATCATTCTAAGGTAATTCTCAACATTGGCAACTCTTGCAAGATAATCATCGTTTGGAATTATACCTTCAATATGGCAACTTGGGCAAGCAGGATCAACAACTCCACTTAACTCAATAAACTTGATCCCATAATTATGTTCAAATACTGGTTCGTCTTTGAATTCCTTCACTTCGCCAGTTCTAACGTTTCTGGCCCTACCAGTAAATTTTCTGCTCTTTCTATTTCTAATATGTTCGCAGTAATCTTCAGTTCTCTCAGCTTTGTTTTCGCAAATACTGCAAGTACTGTATTCAACTGAAGCACCCATGGAGACTCCAGTCATATATCCTTGTTCAATACCGCGACAAATATGAGGATAAGCATCTCTATCTACAAAAGCTATTGTATAAACAGCATTATCATCTTCGTTCCATTCGGCCCAGATGATCTTACCTTTAGCCTTTTCTATATCTTGATTTTCATGATTGGTAAAGAAAGGGACACCTTCGAAACTCTTATAAGCTTTAAGCAATTCTTCTTTCGAAAATGAATCACCATTACTATTAGGTTCGTCAGCTTTGATTGCTTTAGCCCTGAAAAATAAAGCATTTGGATGCTTTGTAATTTCTGCTTGAACAATCTTTTCTTTCTCTGAACCAGGCTCTATCAAAACTCTGCCAGAGGCAGTTTTAATCATAACCTCGTCTTCCTTAGAAATTTGCTCTACAGGACAAGGTTCGGTTAAAGCAACTTTTATTAACATATTATCTTCCTTTTCTAAGATTCTTCGAGAACTTCTTTGCTAACCTTAAGAGTTCTAAAGATTCATGTGATTTTCCTTCATTGTCCAATTCTTGGGACAACTTTATGATGTTTTTAAGAGCGTCAGTCGATGCCTGTGGGCCATCATCATCGTCATCATCCACATCAAAATCTTCTTGAAGACCATCAAGAAGTCCAGGCAATGCAGGTGTTGCAGGTTGTTTTGCAGGAGGTTGCTCCCTTCTTTCCCCAGGTTGTTCTACGACATCGACTTCTCTGTCAATAACAACCTCTGGCAAATCAGGTGTTACTTCTTCAGGACCTTCAGGACCTTCAGGAACAACCTCTTCAGCGCCATCACCAACATCATTTATTTCGAAATCTTCTTGATCCAACAAATCTCCTTCATCAAGTACCTGTTCAAGCTCAAGTGCAACCTGATCCAACATATCTTGATCAACATCATGAACTCCTCTCATATAAGCGAGGTCTTCTGTGTTAATTCTAATCATTGCTTCGTCACCATATATCTCTTCGAAATATTTTCTCATGGTTTCATCACTTCTGATTGTTCTGTATAACTTTCTTTGAGCAGGTGTTCTGGCATAGAATTCATATGCCAATTGATTTGAAGTTACATTGTCTGCTGGAGGTCTCTGGAATACCAACGCAATTCTTTGAATATTCTTGTCCCCATTCTCATCCATAGATATCAGTGGAGTCTTGGTCCCTGGATCTGTAAGTCTCGTTCCTTTCTCAACAAACTCAAAAGCCATTGTTTCAGTTATTTCTCCAACATCAAGAAATGCATCTAACAAACTATTATGAACTCCAAATTGACTCATTTCTTGTTTATCTTCATCCCAAACAATACTAACAGCATTGCCAACATCTTCATCGGCACCTTTCTTTGTTCTCTTGCCATCAATTTGTTTTTGTCGTCTATAAACCTTTTCCATTTCATGAGCATAACTTCTTGCTTTCTTGGCTATGTCTTTTATTTCAGAATCAATTTGAATTTGTTCCCCATTTTCCCCTTCTTCAACATATGGTCTAAATGGCTCCAATTCTTTTATTTGTAAAGGTACATCTAATTGCCTTGCTCGAATAGCCCTTGTCATCATTGCTCTAACCTGACTTGGGAGAAACTTATTGGCATGTCCATTCTCATTAAGGAAGATTCGGCCCCTTTCTACAGAATCTTTATCTATCTGTTCTCTGGTGGTAATATTGTTCTCACCCATGAACTCAGCCAAAGTGTCTAAAGCATTTTTCTTATCGAAGAATTGCAATACTTTCTCCATAGGAGTTCTAACTGTATTCTCATTAAAGCATCTTGGGAAACCATTGGCATCCAAAAATCGGACTACAGTTTCGGCAGTACCTTGACCAACATGAGCAAAGTTATTTGCCTCCATACACTCAGCAACCTTCTTTTTAACAACTCTGTCCAAAACTTTAATCATTAATGGCTTTACATTACCCTTATTAAATAATGGAGTATAATTGTTAAACTCATCTTTGTGTTTCTTTCTCTTACCCCTACCACTAGCACTTCCACCTGGGCCTTTGGGATCTCCACCAGCATTTAAGAAATCAACTACAACTTGCATTGAGTCTTCACTTATCTCTTCTATATTTCTAGAAGCCATAAATTCAGCAATTTCAGCAATAAGATTCTTCTCATTCTTCACATTTGATTTAATCTGAAGGGCTGAGTTTCTTAAAGCGCTACTAGGTTTAATGAATGCATGAGTCTCACTCATTCTTTTGAAGTTCTTTCGCATAACATCAATACTTAATAACTTATCAATGTCTTCTTCTGCCAATTCTCTCTCTTCTTCTGTAGAGTCAGGGTCGCTAATAATATCTTTGCGGTTTTTGATTTTTTCTTCAATTATGTTTTCATAGAAAGCAAATATATGAGTGACTAACTTATTAAAGATTCTGTTCCCACTATATCCATTAAGAGCGCCATCTTTAGAGAAGTTAAAGTTATCTAGGTTAAGAACTCCACCATTAGTAACCTGTTGTCTTGGATCTGGGTTATCTGCCTGTCGTTGACCTTCTTCCCATTCGTTCAGAGCTTCCTGCCTATCTTCAGAAACGCCACCAATTCCAGTTAGGAAATTAACAAATGTTCTAAAATCACTTGTAAAATCAAACCCTGCTTGACCTGCTTGAGGGATTCCCCCAAGAAGTCTGTATCGGTATCTCTCTCCACCAGTTATATTTTGATCTTGGAGATAGGATCTCACATAATGTAAAAGATCTTCATTGTATTGTTTGAACTCTTCCATTCCCATCATGTTAGCCAAAAGTTTCCTTAAACCATTTCTATTTAAGAACATTCTTGTTCCATTTGGAGAAATGATCATGTTATTCTCAGCGGCTTGATTGTAATTAGCGAAAGAATAGATCTGACAATCAGGATCATTCATATAATTTGCGGGTAAAGTAGAATCTCTTTTAAGAAGACGATTGTCTACCATAGGACCAACAGCTTTTTTCTGGAAGAATCTTGGACCTTCTGTCTTCTTATCAAGATTATAAATAGTTCTATAGTTAAAGATGTAGGAATAGTCATCCAATCCGAACTTCTGAATAAGAGGTGATGGACTCTCGGGATTGGTTAAGCTTTCCACTTGTTGTTCCTGAGTAACATGATCTTCTCCTAGATCTTGGAACATATCAAGTTTATGAATTTTGAGATTCTTTTCTAATTCTTCATTCTCTCTGTTTGGAGCAGGGACTGGATAGGATCTATGGAATGCTTGGAATTTCCCAAATGCGTCTGCGTAATACAAACCTGCTAGGTTAAGAACTTGATCTCCTTGTATCTTTTTCCCTCTAACTTTTGCAAATGCGGCATCCTTAGCTTTTCTTTTAGCCACTTCATCGGCGGCTTCCTGATCTTCATGTTTTGGATTTCTACGTTCTTCTTCTTGAATGTTTGGCAATAACATTTGATAGAAGTGATCTTGAACCATCCCTTGAATTTGTCCAGATGACTTTTTGAGAAGTTGTATGATTGTTCCCATAGGGATATCTTCCCCATTTTCTGCATGGGGGTACATTCCCATAATACGCAATGCGTCACACAATCTACCGTTATCCTCTGGGGCCATTAAATAAGGCCCAACATAAATAGCATGAAGACCATGATGTTTACTAAATCCGACATAAGTCTTAAAAATCTTTCTCATTTCTGCGGCACCAGCAGGATCAACTAATTCATCATCTTGACCCTCTTTCGCATCTCCATATCCATACTTTCTTTTATAGTATGCATATCTCTTCCTCTTCTCATCTTTGATGTCTTGTAATGCGCCTTCGAATGACGGGTTGTCTGCTATAAACTCTTTCAAGTCATCAGCTTCGTCTAGCATAATCGCTTCATATGGAACCCAAATATAATCGACTCTGTATCTAAGAGCGTCTGCGCCCATAGCTTCTTTAATAATTACATCGATATTGAACGATTCTAGTTTCTTTTCTCTCTCTTCTTCCCTCTCTTCCTTTTTCTCTCTCTTGGCTTTCCAATCATTCACTTTCTGAGAAAGTCCATGGAGTTGTTTTGAGGTATAAGGTTTCAAGCTACTGGGGGTGGGGACTCCCCAAGTTTCTTTAGCATATTTAGCGGCTGAGTCTAAACTGTCGAAATATTTTCCACCAGCAGAGTAAGTAGCGGGTAGCTTTCTTACGCCTGCGAAGAATTTAGCTCTAGGAGCGTGTACTTTAGCTGGTCCAATAATACAATAGTATCCGTCACCATTTGGGGCTTGCCCTTCAAAACGGAAATAACTGCCTGGACCGACAACATCTTCAAACTGATCTTTGAGAAATTGGGTTTTATCAGTATATTTCTCGCCCCACTTGATGTTTTTCTCAACGAGTTTTTCTTTGGATTCTTTGCGCATTTGGTAATCTCCAACAAAAAAGATCTATTATCATTTTTTCTCTTTTCTAAAAAAATGACACAGATCCCTTTTTTATGATAAAAATGTTACTCTTTTGGTGCTTGATTTTGAATAGCCATTTCCTTTTTCATAATTGTCTGCACAATTTTACTCATTGCCTGCTGTGGCTGTTTCTCTATCTCACTATCTTTAAACCTTAAAACAGTCCAGCCCATCTGGGCAAGTTGCCTATCTCTTTCTTGGTCTTTTTGAATCTGTTTTGGAGAATTGTGAAAAATCTCTCCATCTGCTTCAATAATAAGTCTCAAATGAGGGAGGGCAAAGTCTACAGGATGTTCCATATTTCCTATCATAATCTTATACTGAGGGATAATAGGATATTTAATAATCCCGTCTTTTTGATGTTGAACCATATGATCCATCAATTCTCTTTCAATTTTTGTAAAAGCGATTCTCCCCTTCTCATCTCTTACCTGTCCATCTTTCCCTTGCGAATAGGAAGATGGTTTTGCGGTCTCTGAACGCATTTTCTTTTGCTCAGAAACTAATTTATCTCTGGTTTTCTTTTTCAAAACCTTTCCGCCAAATTGTGATGGATCAGCAACTTCCGCAGTCAATGGCCCTGTTTTTGCCAATACGGGTTCTCCACCTGTTGGTGCGGCTGGCGCTCCACCGAGATCTCCTCCTGGCTCAATAGGGGGTTCTCCCCCCATACCTCCCATTCCACCTCCAAGATCCATGCCTCCTGGCATTCCGCCGAAGCCACCACCCATGTCTCCTCCAGGCTGTTGCCCCATACCTTGTCCAAGGGCCATCATTTGAACGGCATCATAGCGTTTTCTTTCAATTTCTTGATCTGGGTCAATATCAAATGCTTCAAGAACAGTCTGCGCACTAACAAGACCCTTCTCGTACAATTGAATAATAAATGTTCTGTATTGCTGTTGATCTCTAAGATGCATGGAGTTCCATTTAATCTTAGGAACCAGATACTCTTCTTCTCCCGTCTCAGGATTTGTATCAATAAACCCTTGTCGTTTAGCTTCTGGGAGATATAGGAAATCTGTTATCCAATCAGCTATTTGACTTCTAAATGTGTCCAACCTGTGAATCATAGCTTCAATACCAACAGAAGCGCTTGCAAATGTTGGACCTTCACCATTAAGAAGAGCATTGTTAATCATCATACCATCAAGGACTTCCTGATTGATGAATTCAAACTCATTACTAAGAGTAAGAACTTTGCCAGAAGCACCCACCCAGTCAAAATCAAATGCATGGTGTGTGACAATGGTAAGGTTAGGGTCATTAGCAGTTTCGGCAAGCTGTGCTTGTACAGCGGCAATATCGGCAGGTCCAGCAGGACGTTCATCACTACCGACTTTAACAATCTTAATAGGAACGATTAGACGTTCTGCAACGATCCACTGAGCTACCATGAGCTTAGTTTTATATGAAAGTATAGGGAATAATCTACGGACCATTCCGATTCCATAACGAGTATATCCACTTTCACCATATTTCAAGTGAGAAACGTTACGATTATCTAATCGGATAGGCTGACCTGACGAAACAAGTGCGATTACATCTGGAGAAAGTTTCTCATATCCAGGTGTTTTTCTCTGGACCATATTGATGAGTTCTTCATCTGGTTTCAAAGCGATAATCGGGTCAGGATTTAAAGGTGGGGTATAGACATCTACAAAGTCAGGGTTAAGGATGACCATTCTTCTGACCGTTCCTCCCTCATGATCGCAAATAATATCTCCGACCATTCCAGAGCCTCCACAATGCTCACAATGGATTTCTGCAAATGGGAAGCAATCGCCAAGCAAATGGACTTCATGACTTATCAAACGACACCATTTAGTCAGTTCGAGTCTTTTTTTGAATTTATCAAAGTATAACTTAATCTCTCTATCTTTACACTCATGTTCCCAATCACTCATTGGAAAATAACTGTAGAAATCAATTGCAGAAGCTACCTTGGGTTCGTTTTCATAGAAGAATCTTGCCCATTGATATTGTTCTATTCTTTTACTTGGGATCTGCCAGTTGATTGGAGTATGAACTGGGGAGAAAAATTGAGGCTGACCATAAATAGTTCCTGCACTTGCTACGGAACTAAATTTCGCCATACCATTTCCCCATTGGGTACTGGCACCAGTCGTTGGGGCATAGTTTTGTCTTGGGATAGGTCGATATGATTGGTGCTGTGGAACCTCGCTGGTAGCGAGTTTAGCGGGATCTCTATTTCTTAATGCTCTAAAAGTCTCTTCTAGATTGGTAGTTTGTAGGTGAACTTGCATGCACACATTCCTGATTTAGATTTTTTTTATTATACAAAATCTTAGAGTTCATCAATTTCGAATGTGTCTACCTCTTCAACCTCTTGAACATCTTGAACACCCATTTCTTCGCCAACTTCATTTAGACCAATCTCATCTGCCGCATCCTGAATTGATTCAACTTCACCATTCTCGTCAAGTGCATCAAGGGCTTCAGTAAGATTTGAAATGTCAGTTTTGATAATGACAGTTTGACCGACCCCTTTCCCAGAAGCAATATCATAATTGCCTTGTGGAGTATTTGGGTCATCTACAAGAATTGTTCCCTGTAAAAGATTGACAGGAACATTCCCACCATCTCCCATTGTTTCAGCCGCAAGGTCACTTAACAATCTGTAGGTTGACCTTGAATTTGCTGTTTTGACAGGTTTAACATCAAATGCATAAGCAATTTGATCATGTTTCTTCACCATCGTATCAGCAAACTTTCCGATCTGTGCTACGTTCGTTATTGAAGTGTCGTAATGCTCAGAGATCAAATCCAACATATTCTCATATCCGATGCCTGCCGCTTTCATATCCATGTAATCAGTAAAGATGCTATAAACAATATCATCAAACCTATTTACAGGGGTCTTACTAGCTGTTTTAACCAATTTATTAAAAGAATTGGCAGTCGTCGTTACTTCAAGATCATAAGTCTCATTGCCTCTGGCCTCTTCCAGTCTTCTTTCAGTTGAATACTGATGAGGTCTTGGCTTTCTGGTCCTTTCATTCAGACCTAATTCCATTTGGTTTCCGCCATCTCTTGGAGCGTCTGGATTGGCAGGAGTACCAGCAGTAGGGTAAACATGGAATCTGTCATTGATATATCCACCAACCCATTGTCCTTCTTCTGTTTTATACTCTCTGTAGAATTTGTCCATGACATACATTCTCCAGATAGCTTCCCCACTATAAACACGATCAGGATCAGCGTCAAAAGAAATGGCATCTGGAGCATAATGAGTGAAATCAAAAAACTGATCTCTGTCAACTCTCCAAGGAGTGTCTTCATTATAAGCATCTACTGCTCTATTCCATTTATTACGCTCTCCTCGCATCCAACCGTTTCTCTGTCTGCTTTGAGCTTTCTTTTCCATATAAACACCTTTATTTAATGCCTCTGTTAAATTGTGTTTGGACAAAATTTTATACAATACATTAGACGCATCTTCGTCATCATCATTATAGATCGCTGTACAAGCGTCTTTAATGTCCAACTCATCCTCAATAAAGTCAATGTCAGTAGTTATCTTCACTACCTTCATTAACTCGTTAAATGCATCTCCTAACGTATCTTTATCTCTAATCCAATCATTAAGATCATTTGGATTTTTGAAAAAATTCGCCACAAAATTATCCTAAATGTTTCTTCAACTCTTCAGTGAAGTGGTCACTAACCATTCTAGAAGGAGCGGCCTTGGTTTCTTCCCAAGTCCTATTTTCAGATTTAGTTTCTCTCTGAATAGAAGCTTTTCTAGTTTCGTTCTGCTGAGCTAAACTCTCACCAGCAGTTTTCTCAGGAAGATTTTTGAGGTCAGCTTCGCTATAAGCTCCCATGAAGCTACTACTAACTCCAGAGCCAACGTTCCCAACCTCAGTTGGGAAGACAACACCTTGAGCCTCAAATCCATCAGCTTGCATTTCAGCGACCTTTTCTTCCTGCCAAGCTTGATGCTCTCTTTCTCTTTTCTTGGATCTTTCAAAATTATCAAAGACAAGCTTTTCGCCAGGAGTGAATGTTTCACTTTCTTCAAGCCTTTCAATGGCCCCAGGATCGGCAATAGAATTCTGATTAGGAGCAAGGCTAGGTTGATTAGCAATTCTGTAATCCTCTCCACCTCTAATAGGACAAATACCTCCAAGCATAGCAACACCTGGAGCATCGCCTAATTTAGCCTCAGGAGCAACCTGTTGCCAATTTGCTTCTTTCATGTGGTCCATATTTGTTCTTTCATCGATATGGAACGGATCGCCAAGAACTTCTTTCAGAGCTTCTTCCATTGTGGAAGTCTGAGGTTCTGCACTGGCAGTCTTAACCATTTGTTCAGATGAAGCCGTTCTCTCTACTACGGATGTAGGATCAATTCCAACAATTCGGTCTGTACCAAGTCCACATACAGAAGCGAACTCTTTAAGATGACGAACGTCTCTTTCAGACCAAGTTGAGTTATAGTAATAAGGTTGGTTGTTGGACGCACATTTCTCTATTTGTTCACATTCTTCGAACAAGCACATCTCATCAACCTTAGAAGCGGCTGTGACATTAAGCCTATCAATGCCAGCTTGAAGCAGTCTTTCATTCTCTTCTACTGCTTCTAAGTATGTTCCTGCGGTAACCCAATCAGGGACGTTATGAACATCTTGTGTTCTATTAATTTTCATGTTAATATCATCCTGTAATTAATGACTTTTCGAACTTATTCGTTAAAAATAAACAAAAGTCCTATTCCCATGTCATACTTAGTTCAACAAATATTATACACAAACCTTCATAAAACACAAAAAAAGACCACCCGAAGGGGTGGTCCTTAATGGTACATTAGTATGTTAGAAAACGGTTACCAGTCGAAGTTTAACAGTACTTCTTCTTCAGGTTCGCATCCTATTGAAGTTAACCACTCTTCAATAGAACCTCCTATTTCTCCAACTGTTGTCCTAACGGCTGTTCTGTTCAAATCTCCGAGCCAACCGCCAATTTCTTTTCTAACTTCTTTTGGAGCGTCATTGACATCAACGACTTTCATTATTTGTACAGTACCCATGATTATTCCTCTTGAAATCCTTTGGTCTCTTTGAGCTTCTCAACATCCGTGACAGAGTCCTCGAACTCAACCTGGATTTCTTCAGGATCATCCTTGTAATAATCCCTATCGCCAAGTTTAAGCTCTCCAGTCGTTGCTCCCTTGACAGAACCTTCGCTGTTCTCAAGAACCTTGACGAATGATTCAGTTGTCCATGGAATACCTCGGTCATCACCGTACTTATTGAAGTAGTAACGATGAGCCGCCATTTCAATCATAAGCATCTCAACATCACGAACGGTGAACTTCTTAGTCATTGCCAATTCAGACAACTTTTCGAGATCCAGACCGTTGATTGCTCTCTGGAAGTCTTCTTGATCCTCAAAACCAATAACATCAACGCCTCGATTGTGCATTCTTCTTGCGCAAGTCTCAAATGTTTCCATCATACTTGCGGAATCGAAGTTACCAATGTCAATGGCAAGGTCAGTACGACCAGAACGAAGCAGAGGTCCAGTGAAATTCTCAAGATGGTTCGTAGTCAAAACGAGGAAGATATTTCTTTTAACAAAAAGATTCTCTTCCTGATTGTTCTGAAGCCAGTTCATGAACTCACTCTCAACCTGCTTATGAGCTTCATGCATTCCGCCACCTCGATCATTGGTGGAACCCATAGCTCTGTCATACTCATCAATTCGAATGATAATATGACTGGTTGAAGCGATTTTATCCAAAGACTTTCTCATCTGTTCGGAACCCTGACCAATCCACTTTGAATGACATGCATTGATGTTGAAGTCCCAAACATCAATATCAAGCAATCCAGCCAAGTGAACGGGAAATGCAGACTTACCAACACCGCCCTGACCATACAGAACAATAACATGAGGCATTCTGGTTCGAAGATCCTCAATGCTTTTATCGAGGACAGACATTTGGTCTCTTGCCTCATTAATCTTCTTGGCTGATTTATTCTTGCTCTTCTGATGGATCTCTTTCTTCTCGTCAGAAAGAAGATCAACCTCATCAAAATCACGCATCAACTTCTGAACATCATAGGTGAAGTTACTGTTCTTTGGACAGATATAGTCTTCCCAAGGTCTTCCCTGCAACTGAGTCAAACCAAAGCCATCCTTCATCAGGTTCTTATTGATCTTTGTTCTCAGAAGTCTCAGGGCTTCTCCCATGTCAATGTAGTCCTGACCGTTTGCATCTGTTGTAATCGCCCTTGGAAGGCAATATCCAAGAACATCACAAGCTTCACTGTAATTCAGACCAGCGAGTTTGCGGATTGTCTGGTTCATCTGAGATTCGGTGATCGAAAGACGAATGTTCTTTGCGCTGTAGCTCTTGACGTAAACATTGAAAAGGTGTTTAACCTCAAACTCGTCAACAGTACCAATCTCAACAACATCGACTTTAAAAGGGAACTTGAGTGGGACATTCGAAATCAGAACCAAAACACATCCAAGACGAACGGTTGGGTTTCTGAATTTATCAAACAGGAACAAAGCTCTGGTGTCTACAACTCCTGGCTCTTCTGGTTTGCAGAAATCAAGGCAGAAATCGACATTACTAATCAACAGAATTTTATCTCTGCACCCACCAGCTTCAGACTTTTTGCGAAGATCCTTTCTGGTTACAAGGCCATTCTCTTTTCTCCTGATCTCACCAGTTTGTTCATTGATATCTGGCTCAGGATCTCCATTTGGCCCATTCTTGATTTTGTAAGCGCCATAGATCAACTCATCAAAGAAACGAACACTTGCTCCTTTCCCAGGTCTACCATGCTGTAACTCAACAGCATCAAATTTGGTTGTTCCATTGAAGAGTTGCTCTACACAGAACGTTTTCTTCAGGATGGACTGAACGAGGTAAGGATTTTCATGATTGACAACGAAATTGACGATACCAGTTATAGAGATGGAGCAAGTAGACTTCATCTCTTTAATTACCTTATTAATACCTGGGCTGTTTTCCAGCAGGTAAGGCATTCCAGTTTTCTTCTGCTTGTTGTCTTCTGTGGCACTTTTCTTGTCTTCGCTCATTGTTTACTCCAGTAATTGATGGTCGCCTTCTAGGTTTTCAAGTTAAACTAATATTAGTATATCCCCCTAAAACAAAAAAGCAAGCCGATAAATGCATATCGACTTGCTTTTTTTCGAGATTCTTGGGATTACGACTTATTTTTCGTAATCTTTTACCATTAACTTGACAAAGTCTTTGGGGTATCCAAGCTGTCTTGACCAGTAATCGTAGATCTTCTTACGATTCTTTGGACTGATCTCAGCAAGCTTTACCCAATCATCAGCGGAAGCTTCAACAACTTCATCTTCTTCGTCTTCGGCTTCTACCACTTCATCTTCTTCGGAAGCTTCAACAGTTTCTTCGGAAGCTTCAACAGTTTCGTTTTCATCAGTTGCACATTTTTGAGTTGGACACTCTTCGCCACCTTCGATAACTTCTTCCTCAACTTCCATTTCGAATTCCTCTACAGGAGCATCTTCAGTTTCTCCACCAAGACACTCAACAGCATCTTCAATGGCATCCTGTGCTCTTTCGAGACATTCAACTGCGGCATCTTCGCCTTCAGCTACTTCTTCGACTTGACCTTCGAATTCAACACCGTCAGTTTCAACAGCATCAGTCTCTGCAAGCTCATCGCCACCCATAGCCATGCCACAACCTTGTGCGGCTTCTTTTTCTTCGTAATTAGCCACTACTTGTTTTGCGGCTTCGAAAAGATCATCTCTATATTGTTCCTGTTCGGAAACTTCTCCTTCATTATTTGAAGCGGTTTTCACCATAACTTTGGGAAGCCAATCCGTAGAACCTTTTCCAGAAGGCATAATTCTCATTTTAAACTCTCCTTATCTATGTTTTGTTGGTTTACACACTTGAAAAAGTATGGAATTCTCTCTTATTCTAAATAAGAGTCCTTTTTCCCTACATCTTTCTTGTCATATTTGTCTTGGCAGGTTTGCCATGCATCTTGAGGACTGTCCCCTTCATCAAGACACTCTTTCTGACAGTCCATCTTTTTCCTTTCTGGACGCATCAATTCTTGAGCACCTTCATAAAAGGCTTTCTTTTTTAAATGCCTTTTCAAATTGAAAATAGCCATAATTCACCTAATAATGTTTTTTAACCTGTCCCACAAATTTTGTGGTTCTTCTATTGTTTGTTCTTGTTCTGGAGAGGTTTCTCCTTCATCAACTTTTATTTCTAGACTGATTATGTTATCAATCAAGAAGTTCTTTGGCGTTCCCCCTTCAATACTCCATCCACTTCCATTAATAGTAGGAGAAGCATCATAAGCCGTAAAATATCTTCCGTTAGGTCCAGACTTAATTGGATACCCTTCACCTGGAACTGGCATCAATCTTCTTGGTGGTAAAACCCTTCCGCTCAAAGTCCAGTAGACGATATCCATCTCCTGGTTATTTTGTTCTGCATACTTGATCTTAGCTGTCTGGTTCATGTTGTACTCAACAACTTGATTGGGCTGTGGAGGCTGTTCATACATTTGTTGTTGTTCAGGAGTAACTGGTATTTCTTCCATTGGGGCTTCTTGAAGAACTTGCTCTTCTTCGGGAGTTAACTCACCCTCTAAATCATTCGGCTCCATCAAAGGATCTTCATTCTCAACATTAACTTGAGCAAATCTTGAAAGATTCTTGTAAGTAACATTGCTTTTAAGAGTTCTCACCCAATCATCTCCATCAAACATCTGGAAACCAACATCAATATTGTTTTTGGAAAACCACCCTTTATTAACTTCAACAGCATATTGGCATGGGCTTGAGGAAGTCGTCATTCTTGTACTCATTGGGGCCATGGATTCTATTTGCATAATCTTTCCACTATCATCAAGAAAAGCAATATCCAATGGAATATAGGTGTTCTGCATCCAAAAACTTTGGGGATGCTTTCTAGGAAAGATGAATATCATTCCATCATTTTCCCCCAGTGTTTTACGATCCATTAAACCATAAGATCGTTTATGGGGAGTATCCGCTATTTCCAAACTCAAATAAGCCATATCTTACCTCTTCATCCCAAGGGATTCCGCTTTGATCCAAAGCATCGCAAAGCACTTCGGAAATTTCTCTATCCTCACACTCAAATTGGAGAACCTTAGAACCTGCTTTGTTGGTCATTTCAACTCCACTAGGAATTTCTAAAGTTGCCAGACCATGAATTAGCATATTGTAATGTCTTCTTGACAATACAGCCCTAATAGCTACTGGTCCGTTTCCTGGTTCGTGTTTTTTATTCCTGATCAGCATCTTTGACATTAAGATTGTTTGATGTGTTAGAGCAGAATTTTGGAATGCGATATCCTTCCTTCCCTCTCTTATCCATGCTTGCCATGATTTCTAAATAACTCTTATCCGATTTACCTTTCTCGAACTTATTACCTTCACCAAGGGCCATAACAGTAATAACCTGTCTCCCTCGTTCAGTTATTCTAACTTCAGAAGAATCACCAGAAACCAACCCATAGGTTTTCAGTCTCATGATATCTCGGTTACTAAGACCCATATCAGAAGAAATCACAAACTTATCATCATTGTTCTCTGCTTCGAGCCAAATTCTCATCAAAATCTCTGCGTCTTTATTACTAGCAGTGATTTTCTTTCTTTTCTCATCACTCTTAATGACTTCTTGTGCAAGAAACGAATAATCAACAAAACGATTGTTTTCTTGTGGATCTTGCATTGGTCTAATAGGTATAGGCATAATTACTCTCCAAAATCCAATATTTTATCTAATTCATACTTCTTAAAAAGTTCCTGGGCTTCCTCTTCATTGAGTGACTCTATCTTTGCCTTCGCAAACTGCAAGAAGTCAACAGAATACTTTTCCAAAAGAACGGGAGCGTATTTTCCAATAGCTTCCTCTAATTCACTATCAATATCAAGACCAAGCTTGATTGACAAATACAACGCTCTCAATATAATGAATGGGTTGAATGACAATACATCATCTGCATCCATGACCGTTTCGATATAATTATCTCCATTAAAAGGAGTGATGAACGATCCAGTGTAAGGGTTATATCCTCTAGCATTAATAGTGAAATCCTTGTTGCAAATATCATGCAATACATGGCTGGAAGAATCAAGATCCTGTTTTTTCATCCATCTCTCGATAGTTGGGATCTTTTGTCCTCCATTGAAACAAATCTTCACGCCTTTGTGATTAAAACAAAAACATCTAGTTGCTGGATCAATCTCAGAGACCTGTTCTCCCAATTCTTCAGCCAACAAACTTCCGAATTTATGGCAGTTTTGGGATGAATCACTTGTAAATTCAAGTTCCTCAACTTCTGGAGATCTGTTCCCAAAAGATTTCTCTCTTGCATAAGAACCGATAGCATAAACATCTTTGATATCGTATTCATGAGCCACACTCTTTGCGGCATCCATAATGCAACTAATAGCATCTTCAAGCGTTGGTCTGCAACCAACAACCTTTGACATAATCTCTCTTAGTTGTTCATCATTGTTCTGAATAGCATCTTCGACTTTTTCAATTTCTTCACTACCAACTCCCCTATGAATCCAGCAGGAGTATATCTCTTCTCCATCGGACTCTCCCAAAGAAAACATATCGACTCCAATAGGACTGCGCCCCATTGACTTTTCAATAACTGACAACATATCTTCACTACAAACAATCCTAGTTGCCTTCATATCGCCCCTAAGAATGATTGATCGTATTTTTCTCAACATATCAACAATATGTCCAAGCCCACCCGAAGCAAAACGTTTTGCAGGATGAGTGTTGCTTAAGTCTCTTGTTGAATCAAACCAACTCTCTGGTTTGAACCTTGGCTCGATCCATCTGTAATAAAACCCCTTGATGTCATATGTTGGGTTATATCTAGGTTGTGACTTTATCCAGTCCTCTTCTTCTGAAAAACATTCATCTCTGTCATCCCAGGCCATGACTCTGTCACCTAACCCAGGAATAGTTGATCCATCAGAAATTTCGAGATTATTGTACCACCCAAAAACTGTCGCCATCTTTGTCATCTTTGATGCTTGCTTTAAAGGCATCATCAATGGTTGTGGTCTAGTATCTTCCAGAAGATCTTCAGTGATTCTATATCCAGTATCGTCTTTGAGCCTGTCTTTGTCAAGCAATTCTTCAAAAATGAGATCAGGATCTAATTCCCAATCACCTTCAGTAAATTTCCTCAACTGAACTTCATAGATGTCATGTTCTGGAGATAGGTCTGGAGGGAGTGGAGCCTGATACTGTCTGCCAAGCATTTCTTCGATTGCTCGATTTTGATATTGATGGGCGATCATACCCCAATCTGGTTGGGCCTGGAAATTTGCTCCATGATCACCATATCTTCCTGACAAATCAGATCCTGAGGGAGGATAGAATGGAAAGTGGCTTTGAGCTTCTTTATACCAATTATTTGAGGCTCCTTGCCTTAAACTTAGTTCACCCTCTATGCTGTATTTCTGCTGAATCTCTCTCATGGCAGATTCAAGTAATGCTGTCTCAACTTGAGTTGGACCTGCTTCGTCTTCTGCCCCTTTAGCATGAGTGGCTTCGTGAGCCATTGTAGCGGCCATGTGAGCTATCATAAGATCTTGTCTTAGCTCTGCATGCATTTCTGGTGGAACGATGTCCTGAAGGTTCCTAAAGGATTGCTCCATCTCATTACGAGTGTCTGCTACATTCAGTCCTAGAACTGATCCTCCTTTACTTTCTAGATCAGCATATACTTGCTGGATTTCATTACGGATAGTTTCTTGGTCTTTCTCTTCTTTAGTGTCATACGCTCGAAGCATTCCATCTTCTTCGACAATTTCATAACCTCTTGATTCAAGTCTTTTTTGAAGTTCTTGGGTTTTGACTGCCCTATCTAGTGACGGAACATAAACTCCATAAACACCAGCTTTCGCGAAGTTGAACATATAAACAATATTCTGCAAAAGATTTGAGTCGAATCGATTGACTAAGTCAACTGATTTCTGGGCATCGCCAAATTGGGAAGAGATGTTGGAGATGTTAACACTTGGGCTTCCGATCAAACTACCTTTATACTCTGGAGCATCACCAGAGTAATACCCTCCGTAGTCTTGAGATACTTTTATGATTTTCATATTTTAACTCAGGAAAATTGTACAATTGCATTTTTATTCTCACTTTTCCGTTGAATGTCCTATTTGGGCACAAAAAAACGGGACTATTTCTAGTCCCGTATATTATACATTTTATTGTGGGCCGAAAACTTAGATGCCAAAACCTCCTGCATCATAAGGATCAACGGCCATTGGGGAGTCGTCCAGAGGATTGTAGCCGTCCTCTTCCTCTTCTTCGTCATTTTCAAGTGGATTGAAAGTGACAGAGGCTTGGCGATGCACCATCTCCCCCTTCTTTGTTAATTCTGGTTCCCCAGAAGATCCGCCAATTTGTTCAGCGATGTACTTCACAATTTTGGCATTGATGTTTTCACCGTTTTCATCAATCGCAGTACATGAGACTTGCTCCCCATGGTCCAAGATTGTAACGGTGTACTTTCCTGTCAATTTGTCGATTTTTACTTCGACATCGAGATGAGTTCCAAAAAGGTCAGCCATTGTTATACTCCTAAACCATTCCGTTCAAAATGTCGTCACCATCGATCTTGAACTTGAAGATGAAGTTATCATCATCTTCTTCCTCGGTGAAGCCCAGTACGTCCAAACGATTGACCATCGTCTTGGCTTTGTACCTTCCGATTTCACCTGGGAGTTCATCTTCGAACTTCTTCTGGCGCTTTCCAGCGACAGAGCTATGACCACCCAAAGCAACAATCCATTTATTGCCTTCCCGTCTCATACCGAATTCCTCGTAGCAAACTCCTTTTGCTCCGACTGGAACGCGAATGTGATAGGTTGACTTGGCTTGTTGATAGCCACTTCTCAAAGAAATGTTTCCAGATTCAGAAGTGTCGATTTGACCTTTCCATTCTGGGACCATGTTTTCGAGAACTCTGGCCATTGTTTGGACATCGCAATTTGCTTGCACTTCACCATAAACATAGTGACTCATTGCTCTTCTCCTTGGTTGTTTTTGTTTTATCTTGCTACTTGAATACCATTCTTTTCGCAAAATTCGATGGCGTATATTGAGAATACTCCAGCACTCAATCCGTAGTTGTCGTTGTCTCCAACAATTGCAGTTATTACTCCGATAACCTTACCATCATGACGATTGATAATTGGACCGCCACTGTTTCCTGGTAATATTGCGAGATCTAAAAACATGTATAGAGGTGCTCCATTATGAGAATAGATCTCCCTGTCAAGAGAGCTAACATAACCGAAAGTTGTGTTGTTTTCGAATCCATGAGGACTTCCAACTGCAAAAATTTCATCTCCGACATTAACGATTTGATCGAATTCAAAAGGTTTTGCATTGATATCGGCCTTCAGTAAAGCTAGGTCTTTAGCTCCATCAAAGGCTATAACCTCTGCGTTAACCATCTGATCTCCATCTTTGATCAGTACCCTTATCATATCCTCATATTCAGAGAAGTCAAGCGAGCTTTCAGTATTTTTGTTGTAATTTTTTACGACATGGGCGCAAGTAAGGAAATAATTAGGGGCTACGCAGAAAGCAGAACCCGTTTCCTCAGTATTCGTGCTGAAGTTCTGTGACTTTACAACAAACGTCTTTTCAAGAGCCTCATCAACTTGATTTGGTTCTGGTTCAGCTTGCGCTACTCTAGAGATCCATTTGACAAGAACTCCCCTCTCTTCCATCTTTCTTCGATATTGTTGAGCCGATTCCAAAGATGGGAAAGTTTTATAGCCACCTCTAACCTTTAACTTCCAAACCTCTTTATCACCAGAATTATTAGTAAGGTTTCTGAAGATGTCTAAATCTCTTTCTCTTCTTTTGTAATCGTCACCCTCATCTTTGTAAGATCCAGGTTGAGATTCTTCGTTCCTTGACCAATCTCCCCAATCACCTTGTTGACCTGGGAGTTTATATTGTTTGCCAGTCAATACATCCCATATGGTATGCACATTATTGAAGGGCATAACGGATTTTGGAGTAGTGGGACTTAAGCCAGAGCCTGGATATAGAATCTCAGGCATTGTTGTGCGATAAGCTTTTTTCTTTTGTTTGCCCATTTTTGATACCTAAATTAAGTGTACTCTAACTTATTCAAAAAAAGTACACTTTGAACCTTTAGACTTCAATAAAGGCATCTCCAAGTTGATCTTCTTCATCAACTTCATCTGGAATGAAGGCATTTTCCACATCTTCATCTACAGGTTCTTCTTCATCGATAAAAGCATCTTCTACATCATCTCCGAAGATTTCATCAACATCTAGGAAATTTGCATCTGGTCTATCACCGAAAGCATTGTTTTTCATTTCAACCTGGGTTGCCTTGCCATTGCCAGCGCCAATAACAGCGGTTGTTCCCATTCTTTCAGATGGATCTAACAAAGATTCATCGATGGGTGTTTCTTCCTCAACCTCTTCCCCTGCCTCTTCTGCATCAAGCTTTGCGGCGGCTTTCATGGATGCCTCACAACGAGGCTCATTTTCATCAATTTCCCCATTCATCTTGTGAACCATCTCTTGAGTCTTAGGCCCTACATCAGTCATTACAACCACTTTCTCTTTTGGTTTTTCTTCCTTTTCAGCCTTCTTTTCAGTTTTCTTGCTTTTGCTCTTGCCTCTTCTTGACTTAGGCTTCCTTTTGGGCTTCTCTTCTTCAGCCTTTTCTTCAGGCTTTTCTTCAGGCTTTTCTTGGGGAGGTTCAGTGGTCAGAATCTCTTCTACCTTTTCTGCTTCTTTAGGTTTTTCTTCGATCACTTCCATACGAATCAAACCATAGTTGGCAACTTGTCTGAGTTCACTTGCTTGCGCTTCGTTTTCAACTTCGATATTTAAAGCGTAACTACATCCATCACATTTTTTAGGATTGGGGTCATATTTACCCCTAAGCATCATGCCAATAGTGTTGAAGGAAATTGTAGCTTCTGTCAAACCATATACGTTAACTTTCATAATAAAACTCCCAATTTAGTCTTGGTGTTGTTTATTATACAAATTAACCGAGCAGATCTAACCCTATGTTTTTGTCTTGCATAAAGGTGTTGATGTGTTTAAGGAAAAGAGCTTTCTCTTGTGGAGTAAAAAATGCAGATGCAAGTAAACTACTCAACTCATCACTTGTCGCAGGGATATCATCCTCGTCAAACGATCTTTTGAATGAAACAAATGCTCGACTTACTTTCTGGTCATCTACTTTTTTTTTGTAGCTTCAACGATTTGACGGTTTTTGAAATAATTGGATGCAAAGAGTCTATCTTCCTCATCCATTAGATCTTCTTCGTCTAAGTCAGTTACTTCAAAATCCTCACCCACTTCGTCAAGACCGATTTGGTAAGTTACAATGCCCTGACTAAGTTTTGAATCATCAAATGAAGCTAATGAAAATGGAATTTCGCCATGATGTTTGGACATGAAGTATTCCAAATCGTCAGCGATATCTTCCAAAGTCAAACTACTTGTATCGTTTGTACCAGTTATTTCAAGTTTACCAACAGCGGTAGGGGTTCCACCTATGTCAATCTCTTCGTAGTAGACTTCTTTAACAGCTTCTAGAACATCATCGTCGTCTCCGAGGTCTTCTATTGGAAAATCAGGATCGATTTCATTAATTTCAAAGTCCTGTCCATAAGGATCATCTAGGATATCATCCATATTGTCTTCAAGACTACGATCACGTTCCACATAATCCCAATCAATATCCATTGACTGAGCTTTCTTCTCGAAAGCTATTTTAAGGCCATCTTCGCTTTTGATTTCCCACCATCTTTGTCGCTTGGGAGTTTCTGAGGCTGTCTCATACTCCTCTCCTTCGATATTGTAATCGGCCAATCGTTTCTCTTCAAGCTTATTCATATCACCTTCATAAGCTTGAGCATTTCTGTGTTTAGAACCAAATTCATCTTTGGCTTCATCTAGGTTTTTCTCAATAACAACTTCTGCACTACCAGTTCTGTTGTTTTCAAGAAGCTTTTCCATAACTGAATCTTTGTCACCTACGTGATGAGGATCTAACTGCTTATCTGTAATTTCCTCTGGAATGTCGCCATGGGATTCTGACAACATGCGATCAGTATGGGCATCTTCATCTAATTTTTCATAGACTACAAATTTATATTCAGACATTTTATGCACTCTCCTGAAGAATATTTCTTATTTGTTCTTCTTCTATTATAAAAAATCCTCTAAAATCTCATCCTAACAGTTACAGGTTCTGGAAGAGCAGGGTTCAGTCCATCAGTAGCAGAAGAAACAGCCCCTACTAAGCAATCAACTACATCATCTGTCTTCACATCTGCATTTTTATCTGGCAGAAGAGAAATTCCTCTTGCAATTCTTTTGAATTTTAAGTGTTGCATCTCTGCTAACATATATGAAGCATGTCCATCATCATCATAAAGATAAATTTCAGGATTTGGTTGATACTCCATCATCATCTTCATATTTCTATATAATTTCTGTTTAACACTTCTGTTATATTGAATCTTTTGACAATTTACTCCATGACTCCTCAAAAACTGCAAACTGTGTACAGACTGAAAGTCATCATAAGTAACTCTCAATGGTCTAAAGATTTTGCAAATAGTTAGAACATCTCTATCAATCTCATGGAATTGTAATCCAATACCTGGAACTGGTTTCCAGATCCATACGCCAGCTAATTCAACCATCCATCTCTTTTCCCCCTGATTGTTTCTATATTTCTTAGCGGCAATCAAAACCATACTGAAGTTATTTCCGCCATTGGCTGGATCAACATGAGCATAATAATTGTATCCTGGTGCTGGTTTGGCATGAGGGCCAAGATCTGCCCTTACACATCTTTCAAGCAATCCTTCCTCAAAATAGTTACCATAAATACCGCCACTAGCCCATTGAGCGCCATACTCAATAGCAAACATTTCTGGGTTACTCTCTCTATCACCAACCATCTCTTTGTTATAAAAATCAATATCATCATTTACACACCAAGTTGGCAACTGAAACGATAAGATAGAATCATCTTCTAATGATCTTCGATACATATCATAGAAAATACCCATCCTATTGTTCGGTGATGATATCATCACTATTCGAGCCGCATTATATTTGTAGAATTTAGATAATGATGGCTTTAATCTGTTGAAGAAATAGGTCCCTGTTACCTTACCACTCTCATCATAGAATGCAATCTCGTCAAACAGAATAAGAATAGCACTATATCCAGCAAGTGAGTCTGGATTACTATGACCACAAAGAAGTAGAATAGATCCCGCAACTTCAATGTCAACTCCCTGACTTTTCTTTTCTAAGTCAGAGTCAGTATACAAACGAATCTCCGAAGAAATTGATTTAGCGATTCGTCCTTTGAAAAAAGGAGAGTTTCTAATTCTAGCCTGAATCTGTCCAAACAAACGTCCAGCCTGAGATTGTGACAAGGCAACATTAATAATTGCAATTTCATCATCACTAGGTAGATTATAGTAGCTATGGGGATTACCCTCATTAATAACTAGTAACTTGTACGCTTCATACACAGTTATGATTGAAGCCATCAAGGTTTTACTTCCACGTCTACCTAAGACAAGATGCAACATACTAAAATATTCAGGTCGTCTGTCTTCTGGCTTCTTCCCCTCATTTTCATCATTCCCCTTGGCCTTCTCATCGTGGAACCTGTCCATCTCGATCATTTTTTTGATAACCTCTTTGATGTTCCTTTCATAAGTAACACCTTCAAGAGTCTCATCTTCTTCATTACCGTAAAGCCACTCCCACTCTTCTTTATTGAGATGAAGGTCTTCATTTCCTATAGTGTTCTTGTAGAAGCACTTAAGGATAACTCTTTGGGAAGTCCAGAGATCAAGCTGATTCTCTTCTGATGGTAAGTTTAGGTAGTCTGGATGATCACAAAACGTTATGATATCGACTATCTCTTTGTAACCCTTGTTCTTTTTCAGAATCGGGTTTTTGGTATTAATCTGAAGTATTGCTTCTTCAAGTGGATTAATAGCTTTCTGCTTCTTCTGGCGACTCGACATAATATTCCTCCAATATATAAACACAACCATTGTCTGATGGACAAAAGGTCAGAATTTTATTTCCAACCTTATATATTTCAAACAAATGAGTCGCATCTCCTTCAGAGGAAAGCATATGCACAGTATTGTCACTTAAAAAGAAAAGTTTGTTCTTGACATAATATATGTCTTTTAGGTCTTTGCAGTCATCGATAATTGTGTACGTTGAGTTTTTTCGTATCCCCCTTAAGCAATTGTTACCACTGTCTGCAAAACAGACAGTTTTTCCCATTATTGCAACTCCAGTTGGTTTAGAAATCCTCGTATTTTTTAAATTTGATATTGAGAATCCAGCCTTACCACAACCTATAAGTGGAAAGGCGTTCTCCTCATTCATTATAAAGCATCTGTGACAATTTGTAGTGCTCCAGATGACTTGATTTTCTAATGAAGTTACATAAGTCCTTGAGTCGCTTCTTCCAAGGACTTTTCTTCTAAATTGTTTAGCACTGTTTTTTGAGATCAAATTCTCAAAATCCATCAACTCCAAATCGACTTTGTGAATTCGGCTACCACCTTCTGAAACTATATATAAACAATCATAACTGGAATTATAGCATATCGAACTGAAAGTTGAAAAGTCTGGCTTCTCAGTATATGTGAGTTCATAACGCCAATCAGGATTGCAGTCGCCATTATTCATCTTTCCTATGCCATCATCATGTAGGAAAAACAGATTATCCCCAACACAACAAAAATCCTTGATCTCGAAGTTGATCTCGAAATTTCGTTGTTTTCGGGTGGTAAGGTTCTTTTCTGTAAGTTTATAGATCATCAATGATTTCGAACTGATCTTCTACCATTCTACAAATGTGATTACCAAAGTTAATATCAACTTCCAAATGATCACCAAATGGTATAACTTGGACAACATGTCCTGTTTGTTGATAATAGCTTTCCAAAGTTGGATCAGTGCAAACAACAATTGCGCCTTTTCCATTTTGGTAGTAATCCTGTTCAGAGTATTTTGATCCTGCTTCTTTCGTCATTGAAGATGGATTAACAAACCAAGCAGGTTTGTCTCCTTTAAAAGAAACAGTAAAAGTTGATGCCGCCTTAGATTCTTTATCTATTGTTTCGAAAGTAGGGCTTTCATAGGGAAAGTCTTTAGGTATGTCTGGTAAACTACGTCCCTCTAAATGTAATACAGATGAATTGTCTCCTACACAGCAATGCCCTATCTTCTCCACAATTGGCTTCCAATATGCTTGATAGAACTCCAGGGAGTGATATGGATACATATCCCTGATTTTGCCCCCAGGTCTTATGTCTTGCAAAAACAAATCTTTCCCAATATCTAATGCGATTACAATATCGTCACCATCAAATAAATCAATACCATGGGAATGTTTTACCCATACTGCACTTGGATGATTATTTTCAACTGCTGAACAAGCACGTTTGCCATACTCATTCATCAACTCTTGGATTGCATCAGCGTCGATGTCTCCCCAAGCATCTTGATAAGAAGTAAGAGATTGGGCTTGCTTTATTAAAGACTTAGATGAGGCCATCGGCATTTCCATTGGATCGGCCATTGGCATCCCTCCCATCGGATCGGCCATCGGATCAGCCATTGGATCAGCCATTGGGACATCTTCCTCTTCTTCACTTTCTTTTTTGTCCTTGGCTAAATCCTCAGAATAATATTTGTGGACAAGTTCCTTTATTTTAGAAATAATTCCGTTCAGTCTTTCTTCGCTTTTTTCTTTATCTTCTTCTTCAGCGAGTTCATCTTCGTCCATGTTGTCTATCACAAACAAAATTTCACTAACAACAGCTTTTGCTTCGAAGTAATTTACTTTCTTCTGATTCTTATCCTCTTCATCCATGCCATCCGCCGTATCCACGAGACCATCATAAATTTCTTCATAATGATCTGCTAATCTCGTCTCTGCCGAAACATCTTCTACTAATGGCTTTTGCAAATCCTCTATAGCGAATTTTTCTAAAGCGTCAATGTGATAAGAATGTTTCTCCGCAATTTGTTTGGCATCGCTATATGCTTCCCAGGCGTAACGATACAAAGGTTCTGAGAATTTTGTAAGGTTACTGTGATGGATGGATGAGAATTTGTTTATTGTAAAACAATATCTGTCTTTTATCTTGAAAACTTTAATGTGTTTGTTCATAGCTAAAACCTAAAAAAGGCTGTATCGTGTTTATTTCCACAAATACAGCCTTTTTACCTTTTATATGATTACGAGTCTTTTTCGCTTAGCTTCTCACGTATGGATACTCCAAGTGCTCCGCTTTCACAATGACCGCCTGAGCAAGCGTCTCCAGCCCCGCCACCATAATTGTCTAAATTGCCATATTCATCTTCATAACATCCTGACCAGTCAACATCAATATATGTTCTAGTCAGATCTAACCACTTCTTCCAGTTCGCGACATCTTTAAGGCAATATGTCATTTTTCTAACATCACCTTCAAAATAGCGATCTGCAAATTGTTTTGCCCTTCTGACCCAATCCAATTTTTCTTTGTAGTTTTCTACATTATGGTTAAGCCAAGCTTCAAGTAGTTTGTCTGGAGAGTCAGGGGACAATCCTTCGTTTTTCCACTTGATCCCATTTGTTTCAAAATCTCTGGAGATCTTATTTCTTAAAGGATCAACATAGATAATCTCTCCAATGCCAAGCAAACAATCACAAGCTTCCCAAAGATTGTCTTTAAATACTCTCAATCCGTCAACAATAAGACCGCTGGCGAATAAACTGCCATCCCCATACTCTCTGACGATCTCTGTGATGGTCATAACTGCCGTAAAAGGCGCTTGAGGGTAATCTTTGTCCCCAGACATAGGTAACATAGAAATTCCCGCATAATACCTTCTATTGCGATAAATGTGGTTAGCAACATCATCCCATTCATGTGGCTTGATGTTAATAGTGTTTGATACATTATGTCTTAGCCAAGGATAAATAGCCGTATCATGTCTTGTCCCTGACTCAACCCAATTCTGTTGAGTAAGCTTAACATTCTCAAGAAGAGTTATGGCACCGACCTGATTTTTGGTTTTGGCTCCATCAGGAACTTCGCATAAGAAGGTAATAACAACATCAGTGTTATTATTTGACCATACTGATTCTTCGATAGCATCTGGGTTATGTTTTTCAAAATATTTCAGCGGAGTCTCAAGTTTGTTTGCTTGAACTCTCCTGAAATATCTTTTGGCATGATGAGGATGAATCCCAGATGCAGTTCCCAAAACACAACTCGTAGATCCAGCAGGCTTAACACATGTAGCTCTTGCACATAAATTGATGCCAAGTATTCCTGCAATCTTCTCATTAGTTTTAAGAATAAGTTTAGCACCCTTCCTTTGTAATGCAGGATCAAAGGCCATATCAGGATTATCTGCCATACCTGTCATAGAAACACCGAGAAGTGCCTCAAGCTTTACGATTTCCTGAGTGATGTTGCCCAAATAATGAAAGGTATCATACGAAGCTTGAATAGTGCCAATGATTGCCGCCGCTTTACAAGAGTCAAGAAAATCCTCTTCGGTTTTAACCTTCTTTACATTGATCTCACATAAATTGCAAAATTGCCATCCGCTAAGATATTCATTATTGTCCTGAGCGATAACAGCAGAGGCAAATTCTTTGCGGAATTGATCATTCAAAGGGAGCTTTGGGACCATGCCGATTTCAACACAGTTATGTACATAAACTCCGTTTCCATCGAACGCATGAACAACGGGAACAGTACAATCATATACTTTTTCAATCCCCTTACTCTCTTTAGAGGCAACTGTAGCTATGAATTTACTCTTATTTGGTTTTCTTTTATATTGACTCAACAAACTATCAAGTTTTTGAATTTTATATGGTTCTGAAAACCCGATCCTATTTCTATAAACCCAAATAGATTCATTTGAAATAACAAGTTCATGGGCCGTTTGGCAAAAATAATCTTTTTTACCACCTTTTCCGTCAGGCATTGGTTTAAAACCCTCACCTCTACGGTTTTTATAAACTTTAGACACAATACCAAGGCGGAGGAGCATCCTTTGTACAGTTTTTAAATTGTTAAGAGAGATGCTGTGTAAACGTATTGACATCCCCTTCTTTAAATCGCCCTGGACAGATCCATCTGCATCAAAATACCCCTGAAGGAACCCTCTATACATATCTGAAGAACTTCCCTCTATTTTACACCCTATCTCCTTTTCACCACGTTTTATTCCGTAGTATTCTGCCATCTTTTTTAACCCAGAAGAATATAACCTTAATTTACCGACATTTGACGTTTGTTTTCCTCCTGTCATTTCTTTATATGTATGAAGTCCTGACATTTTTATTCTTTTGATAGCCATCTTCATCATATGAGACCTTGACTCTCCCCAATAGTCAAGCAATGCACTATTTTTAGTAAAGGTTCCGTCCCCAAGCAAACTGCCCAACAACCAACCTTTATCAAAGGTTTCATGAAACCCTTCTCCCTTCCATGTAAGATTTTGGTGATTATGTAAAACTATTTGATCTCCAACGTTTAGGTCTTTCAGTTCAACCCAACCCTCTGGAGTCATTATCTGGTGATTACTGGTCGCCTCTATGCAAAATCCCTCTTTAGTTTCTAAACCAAAAAGCTCTTTTTCCCCAGTTTCAAACATCCCCTTTTTTGTAGTAGGATATACTTGACCATCAACTATTGCTCCAAACTGTTTGCCCAAAAGATTTTTTGCTTTCTTCGGGCCATGATCTGTCATAACCCAAGTGTCACCACTAACACATGGATTATAAACGATGTCATTACTTTCTGCCCAAACGAAGCCTGGTTCACCAAATTCTTTGTTCAATTCAATGAATTTCATGAACTGCTCTTTGGAGGTTTCGCTTCGCACTAAAATAACAGAATTATTTGATCTTCCTCTTTGAGGATTCTCTTTGCGCCAAGCGCCAGTTTTGGCTTTTGCCATCTCTTCGTCTTCAGGAGAGAATAAACAAATAGATGCACTGCGGCGAATTCCACCAGACAAAACAGCATCAGAGGAATGCATCATGATATCATAAGCATCAATTGGCCTAAGACAGTCACCAAACTTACAACATCTATTAAGCAGAACATTGATATTATATAGTGATATTTTCAGTCCATCTGGTCCAGGGGCCTTGCTTCCTGAGGAAATTGGAGCACCTTCTGGTCGAATTTGGGAAAAATCGAAGATCACTTCATATCCTTGATATTCTGGGAAAGGAACGTCATCTCCAATAAAAAATGAAGATAACAAAACCCCGACAGAATCGGCCCATCCTTCGATGCTGTCTGGGATTACGAAAGTCTTAGTCCCTTTAGTCGGGTTGGCTATGCCAGGAAGCTTCGCGACATGGTGGGTTTGAACTGAAAATCCGATTCCACAACCACAAAGTAAAAGGAACATACCTTCTTGAAAAAATCTTGGTCTGTCACAATACGAGACCGTACAATTGTATAACTTCTCATGCTTGTCTAGAATTGGTTTCCCCCCAAACTGCAATGCCCTTTGAGATCCAAGAACCCTTTTTCTTCGAACCATTCGTTCTGCGAAATCCATTTCTTCTTTTAATTGCTCACAAATCTCTGGCCCAAGCTTCTTTCGATGCATGTCAAATACTCTAGTGACTTGTTCTTCCCAAGTCTCTCGTCTTTTCATCTCAGGTAGGTATTTGGCATACTTCGAAAAACGTGTATATTCTTGAAGTGCTCTGACGGACATAAAGTGTCTCCTTATTTCTCTATTAAATCTTCTACAAAACTACTGACAACTTCGAACATAAACTGCTTTACATCCCCCCTAAAGTCATCCACATCATCGATTGGTTGATCCAATCGTTTCAATAACTCTCTCCCATCTTCAACAATGTCTTCTGTGTCATCAAACGTTTGCAGTTTTATCAGAGCATCTTTGATTTCATCATGCACTTGCAATCTCCAGGGTTCTTTGCGATAAATATCACTACAATTTAACAATCTCAAGTCATGAACTTGGTTTTTGTCTGAAAAATTTCTGGAGATATGATAGCTATGAGTTGTTGTGATGATTTGACTATCCTCAAAACATCTTTTCATAGCCCTGATTAAAGGTAAATGTCTTCCACTTTCAACATGCATTTCTACATTATCTATTAGGATTATAGATGGGACGTATTCTAAATTCAAAAGAGAAGAAAATGTTTTCATGATTTTCCTCTCTCCATCGCTACATTCTTTATAGTGAATTGTTTCATTGGGTTTGTGTACGTAGAACCCGAACACATACTCTTTTTTAATTCTGGAGTTTCCGACAGAGAATTCCGTTTCTTCTTCTTCTATCTCAAATCCAGTTACAGCTTCAAACAATTCTTTGAAGATCACCCATTTACCTCTGTCCAATTGGAACTTTCTTAGCTCCTGATCAAATCGAGTGAAGTAACATAATCTCATTACGAGATTTCTGATTTTTTCAGGGTGTCCTTTCTTAAATCCCTCCTTAGTGAGTATAACTTCATAATCTCCCAAAGATGTCCCCAGAGTTGCCCTAATGCAGAAGTCGGCATCCCCATAAACACCTGACTTATCCCCTCCTTCCACATGACGAACAGCCTTACCAAGTATGGATTTTAGACGAACTTCATCATATTGTTCGTAATTAGTAAAAAGGGAGTAAATAATTTCAAGGGTTGTTGACTTTCCACAGCCATTGGGTCCGATAAAACAGGCAAAATTGCTGGTTTCATCTTTATAAGTAAAGTCTATTAAGAAGTCATGGAAGATTTTATAGTCTCTTATGTAGAGACGCTTCACTTTGACGTAAGGAAAATCTTTCTCTGAGAAATTGGGCATAGCAGAAATGAGCTTCTGAAGGTCATCAGTGACATTTGTCTCATTGGTTACCTGATCTTCGGCACAATCAAACTCAGTTTTGTTCTCTATGAAAAAATCTTTACCTTTTGTCGTCACTTCGTCCATACTTGCCTCCGCATAACTTCTTTGTTACTGTTCTATCAATAATCATTCGTCGTTTTTCATATTCAGTTTCAGGTTCAGGTGCAGGTTTATTTTCTGTATTTACTCTTGCACCATCTGGCACATGGACATAGAATCCACCCAATTCATATTTTTCATCATTCATTCTATTACCAATCCAAAGATCTGAGTTCTTCAGTAAGTATTCTGGGCAGTAGACTTATGTGAAATTTAAATTTTGCAACATTTCCGAGAACTGTTACACCAAACTTTCTATGAGTTTTTGACGATATCGCCTCAATATAATCTTGTGCTTCTAATTTAGAGGTTAACTCTACAAATTGGCTGATATTCTCTCTTACCAAGAACTCTCCCAAGAAGTCGATCATGAAAGTGGAGAAGAACTCTTTCTCATATTTGATGTAGGTTTCTCTATCAAACCCCATATCATCCATGAATACTGAGAAAGTGATATCTTCGGTATCAATCGCTTCTTCATTTTCATTTTGAGACTGGACAAAAGAAAGAGATCTGATTTGAGGCTTCGTTTTTATAAAGCGCTCAATCATTTCTCGACAATGAAAACACTTGCCTCCATTCGAGTCTTGAAACAACTTATTGTTTGTTTGCTCTTTATTCACTTAATCTTGCCCTTGTTAGATTATGGTTATAAGCCTTTGATATTATAACCTGAGACGACCCAAAATCCTAGAACTTTATTGTCATTTTTAGGCCGACCTTTAAATTTTTCTTAAGTTTATCTCCGATTTCTTGGATATCGTCGTTCATATAGTCTGGACCTTCGCCTTCTTTGAAAGGTGTAAGTCCAATATCTGGTCTGACATGTTTCTTTATAAAATTACCTATTCTTCCCAATCTCGTCTTGGGTCTTTTGTCGAATTCTGTCTCTTGAACTGGCTCAACACTCTCTAAAATTTCTTTCTTTTCTTCGTCTGTAAGTCTAAATATCTCGGTTTTAGTTGGCGGTTTTGAGTCTTCCGTTTCGACTATTTCCACCTTATCCTCTGAAGTTCCAAAAAGAGAGTTCAAATCGTCTTGGACATCTTCCAGTTTTTCCGTCTCTTTTTGTTTTTGAAGTGCTTTTTCGGCTTCTCTAGCTTCTTTCTCCCGCCGTCTTCTCTCTTTTCTTTCTCGGAGTTTTCGTAGTAATCCCATGTGAAAGGTTTTTCTCGATTTTAGTTAGAATTATTGGTAAGTTATAGTTCAAAAAAGTCAAGTTAAAAACCTGTATCTGAAAAATGATTAACAACAAAAATAATTGGTATTCTGAGGCTAGAGAAGCCTCTTTAATCGTTCAAGAAGCTGGTATCACTGATAACTGGAAAACATTGGTGTTTGCGGTTGCACTTGTTTTATCAGGGTTATCTCTAATTGATGTATCTGAGAAGACTGGATTACCACCTGAACAAATACAACAAGCCCTCAATAATAAAGAAATAGTTGAACAAGCTCAAAATCAGGAAGAATCATCAATGCCTAGATTAGATTTCTCTGGAATCGAGGAATTAATTCGACAGCATGAAGTTTCTGGTGCCGAAAGGTATGTTAGAGTTAAAGGTAAAAACGTTGACATAAGAAAAGCATATCCTGATCCTATTCATGGATGGAAAGTTCCAACCATTGGTGTTGGTTATAATTTAAACAAACCTGAAGCCAGAGGGGAAATTGAAGCTCTAGGACTAGATTATGACAAAGTCCGTAAAGGAGAGCAAGCCCTAACTGATGAACAGGTAAATATACTATACCGAGACGATATAGCAAAAGCAATACTTTCTGCAAGAAGATTCCTACCGAATTTCGATCAACAACCAACTGAAGTAAAAACAGTAATCGTAGACATGGCTTTTAATTTAGGTGAAACCCGATTGAGAAAATTTAAAAAATTCAGGAAAGCGCTCGAAAACAACAATTATCAAGAAGCCGCAGAAGAGATGAAAAACTCTAGGTGGTATCATCAAGTTGGGAATAGAGCGAAAAGAAACGTTGAAAAAATGTTGGAATTTCACTCCAAATAGCCTATTTTTTCTCCCAGAATCGTAACACTTATATAATACTATATCTTACTTATTAATATAATAACTTATTATAATAATAAAGGCGAAACCCAACTTTCACAAACCATTGATAACTTTATTGTTACATAAGTGCTATTTATTTTTCGTTAGTAAAAATTACTAACCCTTGAGCCACACTTTAGTAAAAATTACTAACGAAAAATTAAAGATTAGTAAAAATTACTAATTTGCCATTTTTTAGTAAAAATTACTAATTTGCAAAAATCTTGCATTTTTTCTTGGAATCAGAAAATGTGGTTGTATAATGACAATATGCTTTCGAAACCAATTGTTTTGAAAGTGAACCCTTCCTAGCGGGGTATAGGCTAGAGAGCGAGAGACATAATAAAAGGAGAAAAGTATCATGTCTAATGAAACGCCCACCGACTCTTGGGAGTCAAGAATCAACCAAGTTGCTAAGATCCTTAGCAAAACCCCAGATGACATTGAGGAAATCCTCAGTGCAGATCCGTTCAGAATTACTCAGGACCCAAACCGTCTTGAGATGCTGGCGGATGAAGAAGTAACCCCATTCGGAGATCTTCGCAAGATGTTTTGCGATGAGAATGGAGTTTCCCTACCCCAATTACGTATGTGCATGAAAGTATTACGTGGACCTAAAGGTAGCCAGAAGGCTTCTGAAATGGATACAAACGTACTTGCTTTCAATGCTAAGTATGGATTGGAAACTCATGTAGAAGATCTGGACATTGAACAGATCCTCCCATTCTACAATCCCAAAAAGCGCAATAGAATTCATGAACTCATTCGTGATCGTTATGAAAGTGAGTTCGGCCCTGTTATCGCTTTCAAACCGAACTCTGAAAAGATTGCTGTTGAAGAAACACTTGATTACATTGCTGATCTTGAATCTGGCCTTCCAGCAGAAGAAAGTATCGAGGTAGATGGGGAACTTGTCCGTCTTTATAAAGTTGGAGAAGTTCCAAACGAAAAGGTCGATGAAGATCCACTCTTCCCAGACTGTCCATTGAGAAAAGGCCGTTCTACTCATAACAGAGTGAATTGGACTGACATCTCAATAGAAGTTCGTCAATTCTTCCGCATTCTTCATGAGTATTCTGAGGATATCGATCCAAACAATCGTCTTGAACTACGTAAAGTGGTTCGTCTTCCTCTTGATGAACTTAGAGAAATCTTCCCAGAAATCTATTTGATTTACAAAGAGCTTAAGGCAGACAACAAACTGCCAAGTTTGAAGATGTCTTTAAGAACCGTTACTTCAAGAACGCAAAATCCATTTGCCATTGGCAGAAACAGAACTCGATAAAAATATAAGGGAGTGGGGTTATCCTCACTCCCTTTACTTTCTGGGAGAATAATTATGAAAAATTTTGATACCGTATGGGATTATGAATACTGGATGAAATCCAATGGGATGTTTGTTGGACTAAATACCCCCGAAGCTCTTAAGTCCGAAGATTTTAATCATGGTCTGCCACCATATGCTAGAAGAAAATCATTTCTAGTAGATGAATACCCAGCTTGCCCTAAAAACTGGATGCAAAGTGAAGGAACGTTAGCCAGTTATTTTGTTCCTGTAAAAGAAGGTAATGGAATGTGGTTAGATTTCAATAAAAACTATGACCATGACTATGATGTGGCTATCGTCATTTCAATTCAAGGTGTAAACCCAATTTCAGGTTTACCTTGTAAAGATGAATATCTGGAGCAATACATTGAATGTTGTCCAAAATGCGAGACTCCTTTCAAACCAGATAGGTTGTGTGAGAAGTGTAACATTAGATATCCTAAGCAGAATTATATTGCTACAACTACAACTCCAAAAGGCAAACTTTGGCTTGATGGGTTCAGAAGTTTAGAGGGTATCGTTCGTCAATACATTTTAACAGCAGAAAAAATGAGAGGTGTCGCATCTAACGTAAAAGGAGTTGGGAGCAATAGAGTGTTCGCTATTGGAGTCTCTTTCTTTTTAAGTAAGGAAAAGAAACCAGTATATGAATCTTCATCTTCGTCTTCATCATGGGGGTTCCCATGTTCATCATCTTCTTCGTCTTCTATTGGAAGTGCATCATCATCTTCGATTCCTGACGCTTATGAAGATGATGACGACGATTACACATATTTGGATATGGATTTTGAAAGTATAAGTAGCGCTGACAACAAATCCAGTGAGAGTTACAAGATTACATGTGACAACTCTGACATACATAAAGTTTTTTCCAAAAAATCACGTCTCTCTAAACCACAACGTTCAGCCAAACCAGTAACTTGCAACTTTATCCAACAAGTTAAAACCAAAAAGCTTGAGGTTGGTGCTGGAGCGAACATTGATCAACAGGTTTATGATGATAACGAAAAGATTGATTTCTGGAGAAGTGAACCTGAAGCCAGAATTTGCGTAAATTACGTCCTTGAGGAAGACGCAGTTAAGATCATTGAGCAAGGAAGAAGAATATTGGAAGGCCACAAGGAAGGCTTTCTGCAAAACGTACCAGTAGGAAATTAAGGAGAATTAAAATGCCTAGAGAAGATTATACCCATTTAGTTTTTGTCGTTGATCGTTCTGGATCTATGTCTGGAATCGCATCAACAATGTGTGAAGGATATAACGGACTTATGGTTGATCAAAGAGAAGTCGATGGTAAAGCAACCGTCACATTAGCTCAATTTGATGACCGATATGAGTTGTTATATGATATGGTTGACATTGAGACCGTTCCAGAGCTTACATTGCAACCAAGAGGCTGTACGGCCCTTCTGGACGCAATGGGAAGGACCATGAATACTGTCTTAGAACAGATTATGGAGATGGAAGAGTCTGAAAGACCAGCAAGATGTCTGTTTGTTACCATTACTGACGGTGGAGAAAATTCATCAATGGAATATACCAGAGATCGGATTTTCCAAATGATCCAGGATTGCCAGGAAAGAGACGATATTAACTTTGACTTCACTTTCCTTGGAGCTAACCAAGATGCTATCGCTGTTGGTGGAGGTCTTGGTATTCGTCAAGATGCGGCTTTGACTTATGCCGCAAACAATGTCTCTGCTCAAGCAATGTGCGATACTTTGTCAAGAAGCATGACGCAGTATAGATGTTGTAAATCTAGGGATGCTTCATTGAGTTATTCTCTTGAAGATCGGGAAAATGTATTGGGAGAAAACCCCCTTGTCCCTGACATCGATTCTGATGTAATCAAGAATTTCAAGAAATAATTCATCGTACAGTTGTCAAATATCCAACGGTTAGTTATAATATCTCTAACCGTTGGATATTTTTTGTTAAGATTAGGAGAATAAAGACATGGGTAAAGAAGACACCAATCCCTGCAACAATCTTGAAGACAACCGAATTATTTATGTAAATGGAAATTTCAACGAAGAAATGACCAAGAACATATATGAAAAGCTAATAGCACTGGAAACAAAAGATCCTAGAAAAGACATTTTCATGGTCATTGACTCTTATGGTGGATACTGCCACAGCTTCCTTGCAATTCATGATGCCATGAAAATGTGTAGGTGTGATGTTGCAACGTTTTGTATTGGGAAAGCTATGTCATGTGGGCAAATGTTATTGATGTCTGGGACTAAGGGTAAGAGATTTGCCTCCCCAAATTGCAGAATACTTGTCCATCAACTTTCTAGTGCTTGTTGGGGAACTTTGTCAGAAATGCAGGTCGAAGTTACTGAGAGTGAAGAAATCCAGAAAATTATGGACAAAATCATTCTTGAGAACACTGGGATGACCAAAAGGGAATTAAAAAAGCTGATGTCAAGAGATTCTTATCTATCTCCAGAAGAAGCTATAGAATTTGGAATTGTTGATAAGGTCGTTACCAGTTATAAAGACATTTACAAAACGGTAAAAATCTAATTACCAGACTGTTCTATAGATCTTCAAGCCAAGAACATGATTGTTTTGTGTTCCTGCTGGATAATAAACATATGTTCTTACCCTTGCCGCTTCTTGAGTAACACTTGGGTCCAATGGGAATCCGAATGTATTCAAACAGCTAATCCATTGCCCTTCATAAGGGTATAGATAACTATCAAAGAATGGTAGTGATCCTCCCATAGAAGTAGGTATATTAGGTGCCAATACACAATAGAGTTGATGCCCCCAAGCGTCTCCACTTAGGTTTTTATCACACCAGAAAGTTCCCCCCATTGTATCAACATCCAATGCGGCTGGAGTTTCTGCTTGATCATTAGCTACATAATCCCATATAGATAAAACACCATTATTGTTTGCATCAGTCTCATCTGAGCAAGCTGTGTAGCCTGAAGAATCGTCCCCTTTATAACATCCAACAAAAGATAGCTCTCCCCAACTTGTCCTTTTATTGGTTGAAGTGTTAACTCTCAAATCTTCGAATGTATCAGAAAGTGTTGCTGTTGTTAATTTAAAATCTCTAAATGACATGTAGTAACCAGATCTTGCTGGTTGTTGAACAAATCTTTGAACATAACCAACTGTTGGTTTCTCAAGTGTAGCCATGTTTGCAATTTCTACAGCTTCCCCTTCTGTTGTTTCTACAACACTAGTTTTATTACTGTCAATTGTATGTCCAACTGGATCTGCTGGACAAGTTGTTGGTGCTGTTTCACTTTCTGACCAGAGATATTCCCATTGAGAATCAGTGTCGCACCATACTCTATATTTATATAATACTGCCATAATTTTCTCTCTATTTTACGACTGCTGATGAAATCCTCAGTTCATTACCTTTATTATTGATTCTACCCTCTATACTTAGGACTACTTCGTCTGTTGGAAGATTTGCTAATGGCGTAAGAGTTACAATAGAAGGAAGATTATTAGTCTTACCTGTAGCTTCGACAATTACATCTCCAGTATCTTCTCTTACAATCCTAACATCATATGAATCGTTTGATTTAGTCTGCCATGAAACTAACTTAATTACTGTTGGGACTCCAAGCGTATCAATTCCCTCGAATATAAAACTTGCTATAACACTATAGTTTGTTGAAGTTGTTCTGGTGTAAGGTTTTCTCCCAGATGGAAAAATAACATTAACATCGGACATTTTTTGCTCAGCAACAACTGATTGGTTCTTAAATAACTGAATTAAACCAGTTTGAGGCGACTTAAGGGTTATTATAAGTTCGTTCTTTTTATTGCCAGGTGAGGTCATAACACTTTCTATAAGGTCTTCTCTAGATTTCCCATTAAGAATTACTTTTGCTGTTAGATCTTTGTATCCAAGGTTATGAGTCACTGTTATAACTGATTCAGGTGATAGAGTTCCTTCCTCTTCATCATATCCAAAGATATGCCTGTATACCAATACATCTTTAGCCATTACAATTTACCTCCATGAGTCCATTTTACTCCACTTAATCCGAGTTCAACCACTCCTATTTGTGAAGAAGACGTTCCTAAATCATCTAACTCAAATCTAATAAAAACCATGTCTCCAGGATAATACCCAGATATATAAAATGGGCCAAATTCAACAAACTGAATTTTAGTTGTGTCAACATCGTCAACTTTTACAGAATCTGACTGAGCGGCAGTTGCCGTTTTTGATTCTGTATTGACTAAAGTCCTTGCAACAGGAGTTATCCCTCCAGATGGATCTGCTTCCAAGACACCTTGCACTTCAACAACTTTAAAGCCAATAGTCATATCTATATCTAAGCCAGATCCTGTATTAACAGTATCTAGGAAAGTTAAATCAACAAAAATAGGTAAGCTTGTGTCCATCCCCTTAGGTATGCTGAATTGATAGTATATTGCATCCCCCGCGTCATTTAACAATGAGTTTGGACATTGATGTGTCCATCCGTCAGGCTCAGTTCCCAAGCCAATTGCAGTCGTCCAAGCCGCAACCCCACCAGATTCTCCAAAAACATTCCCAGCGGCGTTTAGAGATACCCTGAATCTAGATCTTCCATGATAAGTGTTCGTTCCATCTGGATTAGCTTCAAATCTATTGCAACTTAATTTAAATTGTTCGAAAACTGGAGCAGTTGTAACAGCAGTATCAATTCTAATTCTTGTCCAATATAGATTTTTACTATCAATTGTTTTCTTTGTCCAGTCAGTACCAGTAACATCTTCAGTTAGTCCAAATCTAATATGTTCACTTGAGTTTGCTCTGATAAATACTTCGTCAGCATAATTGTAAAATTCAGATGATTCTGTTGACTGAACTGCGAACTCTGTCCAGGCACTGCCATTCCAATACTCAAAAACAAAACTTTTAGGAGTTACTTCAACAGCGGCTGTGGTTTGTTTGACTTTTATTCCCCAATGTTTAACCAAATCTGTTGCAGTTTGTCTTTGTGAACCAATTAAAATTGTATGATTCGCCGCAGTACCTTGGAATGAAAAAGTACTGCCTGATGAAGAAGACGCATCCTCTGATTCATCTACGAAATTACCACCATCAGTAGTTGATGACGCTGTGCTGTCTGTAGTTAAAACAACCATTCCTGAGGTATAAGAGTCACCTTCTCCAGCAATAAGTTCAGATCCACGATCTGGTCGTCCAACTGCGAGTTCTCCAGAGAATTTAAAGCCTTCATCACCTTCAAAATCATCTTGAATAAATACAATTTCATTAGCATATCCTGCTGGAAATTGAGCTAACCCAAAATTAGCGTCCAAACCAATAATGTGAATCTCCACATCAAGACTTTCTACCAAAAAATCAAGACTTGACGATGTACGGAATTCACACGACGAAATAGTAATCTTACCTGTCCCATCGGCTCTCATCGCGTTGGTGCAATTTCTTATCGTCATGGAAGATATTATTAACGATGAATCTGTTCCTAAGATATAAACCCCATCAGTTGCTCCATCAATTTCACCAGCACGAACGGTAAGAGTTGCTCCATCATCACACTTTATCCCTGTAGTAACATTAGTTGACACACACTCAAAAGTTACAAAATCAATTTTTGATGTAGAACCATTTGCGTGAAAAACATTTGTTATGCTACAAGCAACTGGCACAACAAGGCCAGTACCTCTTATTGTTCCACTATTCGCATAAATAAGGTTGGTTACTGAACCAACTGGCGCTGTAGTTAAGTTAATAACAACAACGCTTGAACTCGAAGTACATTCAATACCATTCGCACAATTATAAATAACACAGTCTTTAACTATAGATGACGGAACACCTGGAGTTGCCATTAAGAATGCTGTTCCTGAAGTTGCTCCAGTCAAAGAAAATCCTGCCAAAGTGTTATATCCAGTAGATGTTACTATTGTATCACTTGCGCTTGATGCTGAAATAGTAGTTGTAAATGGACCAGCTATGGCTCGTATATCAACATAGTTCTTCATTGCTATGGGAGTTTCTGTGTAAATTCCAGGTGCAACTGCAATTGTATAGCTATTGGTTGGACCATTGTCTGTAATGTTTGATAAGGCCCCATTTATAGTTAAATATGGGCTATGTGCATCACCGTCACCTTCTGTATCGCTACCCGTTTTGGATACATATAAAACGTTTGAAAGTGGAACAAGAAGATTTTCTCTTTTGATATATTGTGATTCATAACTTCCACCACCAAGGTTTTTTGAAACAGCGACTAAGTCATCTGCTTCTAAAGTGGTCATTTCTGAAAGTTGTGATAATGATTTGTCAGCCATAATTTTTCCTCGGCATTAATTATTTTCTATTTCTATATTTATGTTAAATAATCCTATTGGCTTTCGCTAGAACTTTCGCTAAACATTTCAGATGAAGAGGAAGATGACTCACCTTGAGATGATGTTGATGAGCTTTCGGAGTATAACTCACTAGAGGTACTTGAGCTTTCGGAGTATAACTCACTAGAGGTACTTGAACTTTCAGAGAATCCTTCAGATGATGTACTTGAACTATCGGTACTTTGTGAGTATTGTTCACTAGATGTACTTGAACTATCAGTACTCTCTGTTAATCTACGGAAAGTTCCATCCTCCCAAATTGCGTTTCCTAAATCACCATCCCAGACAAAGTTATCTCCATTCTCTAGTATCCATTGTTCGTCATTAATGGATGAAGATGAACTTTCTGAACCAGAGCTTGTGGAGAATGGACAACTTTCTTCAACAAATCCAGGGTCGCCAAATCCCCTGCCTTTTGTCCAGACATTACCTTGATTAATTGGATAAATTTGGTTTGGGTCACTATAGAACATCCAAAGATTTATGTCATTAGTAACTGTATCGTTAACGGCCCAATAAAAATTACCACCTGATTCTCCATAAAATAGATATAAGTCATTTGTATAACGTTTATATATTGGATACCCATTAAATGTTTGTATAGTTTTGTAATACGGCCCATTAACATCTTGAGCAGGGACAGAGCTTGAACTTGATTCTGAAGAAAATTGTTCACTTGATGTTGAGGAACTCTGAGAAATACTGCTAGATGATTCAGATTTTGATGAATCGCTTACTGAACTTTCAGAAAGTGAGCTTGAACTTTCAGATTGAGAGCTAGAAGACTCACTAGTAAATCCTCCAGAACTTGTACTACTAGAGTCTTTAGAACTTGAACTACTTTCTCCAACTCCATCAGCAAGGGTTGAAAGTCTAATGGCAGATAAACCAATTTGGCTTGCTACCGTTAAATCTGTTCCACCTGCCTGACCTTGGAGAGATGTCCTTAACTCAACTTCCTCCCCCGCTGTCAATTCAAGGACAGTGTGGGCGTTAAAACCACCATTCCAAGTGTCTGCTCCCCCCTGAGAACCACGTTTGTAATTACCATGACCCCCAATATTACTTTCGACATCATCAACAAACCAATCCGCGCCAAATGTAAGTCTTGTCCCACTAGTTGAAACTGTATCATCTGACAATCCATTCCCCATAAACAAATAATCATCAGTAATATTAACTTGAACTTCAGCATTAGAGTTTTGAGTATAGGAGTTTGTGTCAATTTGATCAACATCTCTAGCAATATTAAGAATGGTACTTGCTCCCACATCCTGTCCACCAGTACTATCATGAGTAATAATGGTTTCTGTATGCCATGGTACTTCCATAATTTCCAGACTAGATGAGTTAACAACTCTGGCCATACCTGTTCCATCAATGTCTGCGTTACCTCTTTGGATTTGCAAGATAAGATCTTGATTTGCAGTTGTATTATCGACTAGAAAAAGCGCATGAGCCACACCTGGACCTGAACTATTACCTCTTTCATAGACATATGAATAACTACCCTCAATTGCTGTACCACCCAAAGTTGTCCTTAATATTCTTTGTGTTCTACTAGATCCAGGTCCAAACTTGAAAGAATATTTGACAAGATATTTTGCGACCTTTTTAAGTCGAACGGTTGTTGCATTTTGTTGTTCGATAACATCTGTGTCAGTTTCGTCTTTAGTATTAAATGTAATGTCCTGCCATACTGTTCCAACGTAAGCTGTAGTATCTATATCGTCAAAGTATTGTCCATATGCGACTTTGTCTTCACTTGGCAATTTTACCAACATTAATGAAGTTTTAGAGTTCGATAACACATCAGATGCACTTATAAGTACGGGTTGCCATTCAACTCGGACATCTTGTCCTCTAACTACATCTATAAAAACCGCTCCAGATGTAAAGCCTTCATCATTCTCATTATTTCTGGCATAGCCATATCCATAACCACCATCTTGAACTACACCATTAACCAAAACTCTTGATTGAATTGAATGTCTGCCATCAGATGTTGATGTTGATCTAATCTCATACATGAGTAGGTATTTACCATTGCTATCTATAGTGATGTCTGTATTGTTTACGTTTTTGTTATAAATGCTGTCTTCTCTAACAGTGTTATTAAATTGAACTCCTTCCCATACCCCAATGTTTCCTATTGTTTGGGTATTATTTGTGTCTTGGTAAATTGCAATAAGTCCAGTATTTTCTACATCAGACTCACTACTGGAACTTGTGATTCCCTCACTACTGGAACTATTGGAACTGTCAGAACTAAATTCATCGTTAAGCCATTTATCAGCGAGATATGCTTCTACTTCATATCTCTCTGATGTAGACAGAACCCTATCATAGAGAAGTATTTCAGCGACTAAACCTTCAGTATATGAATCATTATTTCTGTTTCTTCCAACAGCATAAAAATCAAACAACGGATTGAAAACGGAACCAAGAGTTTGATCTAAGGTTTTCAATCCATTTATATAACCTTTTAAACTATTGGCACCATCAGCAGTAATTGATAAAACGGTTGGCAATCTATTCCCAGAAGATTGCTCAATGGAATATTCTGTAGCTCCTACTCTAATTCCTAAAGTATCTGATGCATTATAATTGACTTGAAAGGAAGTGTCTGGAGTTTCTGAAGAATCATTACAAAACCAACTATCAAATTCAGATTGAGTTTCTGTTGATTTATAAACCAAGAAAAAAGTCATTGGGCCTTGCCAATTAACGATATCTCTGTCTAAATAATCGTTATCACCATCAAACTCAACAGTGTTCCTTCCATTCATTGAGTTCAAGTTGTAAACTGGTTGATTTGCAGGGGTTGTCTGCTCCACATTAAGTATATTACCAGATTTGTCAGCCCAAGCAGATACATTACTTCCGTTCAAGGTAATAGTGGATGCATCATCTGCATCTAGCCATAACCTCAATCCATTGGACGGGAGTCCTTCTGATGATGTTGAGCTACTATCTCTGCTTGAACTGGAGCTACTATCTCTACTGGAAGAGCTAGAACTACTGTCTCTGCTTGAGCTTGAGCTACTATCAAAACTACTTGAACTACTTGAAGCCATTAAATGTTTCCATTACTATTTTTCGTATTCTATATTATAAATTTTTTTCTATTAATCCCTTATCCAAAACCAAATAAACAGTATTGATCTGGGAATGCCTCTGATGAACTTGAACTTTCGGAGAATCCTTCGCTTGAACTTGAACTTGAACTTTCGGAGAATCCTTCGCTTGAACTTGAACTTTCTGAAGAAGAGCTTTCTGAAGAAGAGCTTTCAGAGAAACCCTCTGATGAACTGCTACTTGAATCTTTAGAACTACTTGATGACGAAATATCAGCTTCAAAACAAGTTGCCATTGCTGACAAACTGATATTAGTACCAGTAACAGTAGTTCCTGTTTCAGTGTACCACCTACCTTTAATGGTATAGGTTCCTGCTGGTAATTTATTTTCTGTTCTTACAAAAATTGAGCAACTTCCATCTTCATTAGCTGTTCCATGACTTCTTCTAATCTCACCATAATCAGTTCCATCAATGTTGATCGTGAAAAGAACATCTCTATTTGCAACATCTGCTGATGTCTGTAATGTCATGCATGCAAAAATGTGGCCCTCTTGATTTAACTGTAGGGTTATGGAAGATCCATCTATATCCTCTATGGAAGTTGCAGTTGTTGTATCAGAATTAACTATTGTCTGGGATGATGGAAGAAACTCTTCTTGATTTGTTTCGCATCCGAAGGCCGTAAGCATAAATGGAGCACCAGTGGCAGTAACTGGAGATTCAACACTCCACCTTCCTTTAACTGTTATGTCTCCAGGACCAAAGTTACTTCCAGTTCTTGAAGCTATACATATAGAAGATCTGTCTCCTGCACTTGAATGGAACCTGGTAATAGGCAACTCTTGACCACCAATGTTCAGGGCGCAAGTAATGTCTTTGGCGGCTCCACCAGAAATGTATGTGGTTGCAGATAGGAAACCAAAAATTGGATGGTTCGTCTGCATGGTCAAGTCTTGAGTTAAGCCATCAATATCCTCTAGTGTTGCAGATGTTGTTGTGTCATTTGCAACTGTATCATATATTGATGGGATTTCATTTCCATAACAACTCTGCATAGGAATGGCGATAACAGTGATGCTAGTTGCAGATAGAGTTCCTCCTTCAGTATACCATCTACCTTTAACTGTGTATGTCCCTGCTGGAAGAGTGCTTGGAGTTCTATAAACAACACCAACACTACCATAATCATTTGAACTTGACTGGTATCTAGTAATCACAGGAGAATCTGTTCCATTGATGCTAATGGCGAAATAACCTTCTTGGTTATTAGTTGTATTGTTGCTTGATAACGACATGAATCCCATTATGTGGGCATCGTCAACCAATATAACGTCAACGCTTGCTCCATCGATATCCTCAAGAGCGGTTGTATTGGTTGTGGAGTCAGATGCAACAACTGCTCTTTCAACAAACATGCAATTAAGACATTCCAAGCTTGAAGAGCTACTTGATGAACTGCTAAATCCTTCACTACTTGAGCTTGAAGGAGAAGATTCAGAAATACTTGACGATGACTCAGACAGAGATGAAGACGATTCGGACTGAGAACTCTCTGAGAAAGAACTCTCAGATTGACTACTGCTGGATTCTGATGTACTACTTGAGCTAGATGATTCTGAGCTTATACTTTCAGTAAACTCATCGCAGTGTCTGTACCTAAAATGAACGTTCTCTGTAGAACTACTTGATGAGTTACTACTTGATGATTCACTCTGCGAACTTGAACTTTCTGAGAATCCTTCGGATGAACTGCTTGAAGGAGAGGATTCCGACTGACTAGATGATGATTCTGATTGAGAACTACTAGACTCACTTTGTGATGACGAACTCTCTGACTGAGAAGATTCACTTTGAGAACTAGAACTCTCTGACTGCGAAGAACTGGATTCAGATTGAGATGAATCGGACTGACTACTTGAGCTTTCAGACTGACTACTTGAGCTTTCAGATTGAGATGAATCGGACTGACTAGATGAACTTTCAGATTGACTACTTTCACTTTGTGAACTGCTTGACTCTGATTGACTACTTTCAGACTGAGATGATTCACTTTGAGATGATTCCGATTGACTACTTATACTTTCGGTAAATAAATCGCATAACAAATATTTGTAATGAACGTTTTCTGTTGAACTACTTGATGATTCACTACTTGAGCTTTC